>Ga0070675_100000003_pt1 | contig 422595 bp, 386 predicted proteins | sample KBSM43metaG_FD_65343 | JGI IMG/M metagenome (GOLD analysis project Ga0070675, IMG submission 65343) | Miscanthus rhizosphere microbial communities from Kellogg Biological Station, Michigan, USA - KBS M4-3 metaG | ecosystem: Host-associated > Plants > Roots > Rhizosphere > Soil ... | reverse complement strand
TCCGCTCGACGTGAACGTCGCCGCGGGACAGACGTCATCGAAAGAGCTCGTGTTGACGCCCCTCGCGCGCGTCAGCGGCGTGGTGCTGAACGAAGAGAAGAAGCCGGTCGCCGCGGCGACGGTTGCGACGCAGGACGCGCGCGACAGCTTCGACATGATGATGATCGTTCGCGGACCGGGCGCTGCGTCGAACGGGTACTCGGGTCCCGACGGCCGCTTCAGCTTCCGCATCCGCAGCGACTCCGATCTGAAACTGCGCGCGACGAAGAAGGGCTACCCGCCCGCGACCTCGGAGACGCTGCGCCTCGCGCCGGGCGAGCGGCGCTCGAACTTCGTGCTCACGATTCCGAGCGGCGTCGAGGTCACCGGAAAGGTGACGGACCGCGACGGTAATCCGCTGTCGGGCGTGGCGGTGGCCGCGCAGCCGACGCCGACCGGGCAGCGCGGCATGATGCAGCGCATCATCATGAACGGCCTGCCGCAGGGCAACGACGACGACAGCGTCCGCAGCGCCAGCGACGGTACGTTCGCGATCCGAGTGACCGAGGGAACGTACGACTTCGCCTTCCGCCGTGAGGGTTTTTCGACGAAGAACGTGCGCGCGAAGAGCATCGCCATCGGCGGCCAGAACGTCGTGGAGACAGCACTCGACCCGAGCGTCGAGATCAGCGGACGCGTCGTGCGCGGCGGCACCGGCGTGGAAGGCGTGAATGTCTCGAGCTTTGGGTTCGACGGCGGCGACTCTGCGGACGCGATGACCGGGCCGGACGGCTCGTTCACGCTGCGCGGGCTCTCGCCCGGCAGCGCGCGGCTGATGCTGCGCAAGGAAGAGCAGATGGTGAACGAGCAGCGCACGGTGACCGCACCGGCGCGCGACGTCACGATCGAGTTGCCGGTGGGCGTGAGCGTGAGCGGGCGGGTGGTGGACAAGTCGACGCACAAGCCGCTGACGGCCTTCCAGGTCGGCGTGTCGCCGTCCCGCAGCGGCGGCGGCATGGTGATGATGATGCCGCCGATGTTGCGCAGCTTCACCAGCGACGACGGCTCGTTCACGGTCGACAACGTGCCCGTCGGCGCGGTCAACTTCGTCGCCTCCGCGCCTGGCTACTCGACGGCGCGCCTCAATCTCAATACCGAGGAGGCGAAGCCGGTCACCGATCTCGAGGTCGAGCTCGACACCGGCGTGAAGCTCGCCGGCAAGATCACGGGCCCCGACGGCTCGGCGCTGGCCGATGCGACGGTGCAGATCTCGATGATGGGCGGGCCGGGGATGAACGTCGCGCGCGCGACCGACAAGCGCACGACCACGAGCTCGAGCGGCGAGTACGAGCTCGAGGCGCTCGAAGCGGGCGAGGAAACGATCCAGATCTCGCATCCGAAGTATCTGAGCGAGCGCAAGACCGTACAGCTGAAGGGCCGGGAGGTGCGGCTCGACGTGCAGCTCTCCGCGGGAACGAAGATCAGCGGCTCGGTGGTGACGGAGTCCGGCGCACCGGTCGCGGAGGCCGACGTCGAGGCCATGGCCGCGGGCGGCGCGATGCGGCGCGGCAAGACCGACGCGAGCGGCCGCTTCGAGTTCGACTCGCTGTCGGCGGCGCGCTATCAGTTCAGCGCGTCGAAGGCGGGCTACGCGGAAGGAACGGTGCGCGACGTCGACGTCTCGGCGGGTGCGCCGGTGCGCATCACGCTCAAGAGCGGCGGCACGATCTACGGCGTCGTGCGCGGCCTCTCCGAGCAGGACCTGGCGACGACCGCCGTCGAGGCGCGCGGCCCCGACGGAACGGCGGCGGCCAGCGTCGACGCGAACGGTGCGTACAAGCTCGAGGGCGTGCCGGCGGGAACGATCAGCGTCCGCGCGACGAGCTCCGGCCGCGGTTTCACGTCGCGAAAAACGTCGACGCCGCAGACGGTGCAGATGGAAGCCGGCGCATCGCGCCAGCTCGACCTCGAGTTCCGCACCGACACGGTCATCAAGGGACGGGTGCAGCGTAACGGCCAGCCGCTCGCCGGCGCGGGCGTGACGTTCATGCCGAAGCCGGGAAGCACCCAACAGACGTCGGCGACGGTGACGACCGACGAGCAGGGCAACTACGCCGCGAGTGGACTCGATAACGGCGAGTACGTGGTGATGGTCACCGACATCCAGCGCTTCACGTCATACACGACGACGTACGACGTGCGCGGTTCGGCGACGTTCGACATCAGCCACACCGCGAACGCGCTGCGCGGCCGCGTGGTCGAGGCGACCAGCGGGGAGCCGATCAACGAGGCACGCGTCCAGCTTCGTGGCACCGGCGCGAACACGGCGTCGATGCGGTTCAGCGACCGCATGACCGCGACCGACAAGAACGGCACGTTCAATCTCGATCTCGTGGCGGCCGGCAACTACACGATCACCGCCGACAAACAGGGCTACGGCAACCAGGTGCTCGACCTCGTGGTGACGGACCGCCCGGCCGACAACGTCGAGCTGCGCCTGCCGCGCAACGAGGGCATCGCGCTGAAAGTGGTCGACTCGCGCGACGGCCACGCGCTGAGCGCGATGCTGGTCGTGTTCGACATGCAGGGACGCATCGTGCACGAGCAACGCTTCTTCTTCCCCGGCGAAGGATCGACCGAAGTGTCGCTGCCGCTCGCCGCGGGCAGCTACCAGGCGACCGTTGGCGCAATGGGCTACGGCACGCGCCAGGTCTCGCTGCGCTCGCCGTCCAACCAGACGGTCTCGCTCGCGCCCGCGGGCCGCATCAATGTTCGCTCGAAGCACTCCGAGCGGATGCGTGCGCGCCTCGTCGACGCGAGCGGCATGATCTATCCGCGCTGGAACGCCACGCCGACGACCGGCGTGCTCAACCCCGATCCCGGCACGACCATGATCGACGCGGTCGCCGGCGGCACCTACACGCTGCAGTTGCTCGACGACAACGGCGCGGTCGTCGGCTCGAAGCAGGTCGTGGTGGCGGACGGGCAGACCGTCGAGGTCGAGATCTAGGAGGAGACTTCTTCCTCTTCGAACGCGGGCGGCTCCGGAATCTCCGCGACCGCCTCCAGCGGCACCCGCTCGAGACGCGGCGGGGCGCCGCTCGCCATCATCACGTTCTTGCGGTACTTCTCGAGCCGCTTGAAGAGATGATGGAGGTCGTACGTCAGCCGCATCACCGTGCGGCGAAGCTTGTATTTCACGCGGCGGAAGGCGTCGAGGTCGTCGCTGCGAAGCGTCGCGAAGAATGATTCGATCTCGGCGATGCGCTTTCTCACCTTCTCCAGGTCTTTGTCCTGGATGTTGAGAAAGAGCTCGCTGCCATCGATGAGCAGCGGCTCGACGCCGCTCATCTGATCGTCGTACCACTTCCAGAGCTGGATCAGGTCGATGCGCCGGCCTTTGGAGAGAAAGCGGGTCTCGAGCAGGTCCTGGCGGAAATATCCGAGGAGCTTGCGGTCGTCGGTCTTGTTGAACTCTTCGTCCGTGAGGTTACGAATGTTCCAAACACCGAATCGGATGATGTCGTTGCGCGTGCTGCGCAGCTGGCGGATCACTTCTTCGAGGATCTTGAACGGGAGCTGCGCCAGCGTCTGCGCCTCGGCTTGAGGGGCGTCCATGGCGGCGCGAAGGATATCACTGGACCTCCGATTGACTAAGAATCGGTGCAGCGTCGCCGGTCGTGTTGTCGATCATCGAGGCGTATGCGCGCCCGCGTCCCGAGAGGAAACGGACCACCGCGCGGCCGTTGACGACCCGCTGCGTGACGGCGATCTGTGCCAGGCCACGGGGCGTGTCGAGCGTGCGCCGCTCGATCACAGTTCCGGCGCTGTCGTACACCGTCACCTCCGCGCTCGCCGCCCCGTTCGCGAGGAAGCCGATATTCGTGCGATAGGCATCGGTGTTCTCTATGAAAAGGAGGTGCTGTTCGGCGGGACCATTCGGATCGACGAAGGGTACGGACTGGCTGGTGCCGTCGTGGACGATGCGCGTGTTCGCGACCACGAACGGCGGGATCTCTGCCGCCAGCATGCCGAACGTGTCCGGGCGGCTGTAGCGCTGCCGCAGCACGCCCTCGACGTAGGTGTTCGCAGTGAATCCGCGGGAGACGATGTCGCCGCGAAGTGCGTCGATGAATGCGATTTCGAACGTATTGAACGTCTGCGTCGACGCGACCAGCAGGTCGCTGCGCCACGAAGTGTCGACGACCGGCGCGACGAGCAAGCGCGTCACCGAAGACGCGCGCGTTGCGGGGATGAACAACGCGTCGCCGGTGACGTTGTCGATCTGCGACATGTACGCAGCGACGCGCGTGCCCGGCGTGACGACTTGGAAGTCGTAGTTCTGCAAGAGATCCGACGGGATCTGGACGTGACCGTATGCAGGAATGTTGATGGTCACCAGTTCCAGCGAAAACGCGAACCGAATCGTTCCGGCGACGCCGGCCGTCTCGACGAAACCGAGGCGCGTGCGGTGCCCGCCCGTAAACGGTGTGATCACCAGCCGCGCCTCGCCAAGCGCGGTGGTCTCGAGATTCGGCGGCACCGATTGTCCGACCGTCCCGCCGGTCGTGAGGGGCACGTAGGTGCGGCTCATCACGATCACGTCGCCGAGAACCTCCAGCGAGCCGGTGCCGGAGGTGTGAAACACGCGCTGCAGCACGTCGTCGTACGCAGCGGTCTCGCCCGGCGCGAAAACCACGTTCACCGCGGAGAAGTTCGCGCGGCCGTCTTCGCCGTCGCGCGTGAAGATCAGCGTCGCGGTCTGCTGCGACGCGCTGACGTTGGCGATGCGCAGGTCGCTCATCCACGACGTGTCGTTCGCTCCGAAGCGATGGCCGATCGCCGGAATCATCTGCGCGCGCGATCCGCGCGGACGCTGTGCGGCCGGCGCGTCGCCCGCGAACTGGATGACCAGATCCCATGACTGCAGTGTGCCGGTGTCGCGCAGACGGAGATCGGCCACGCGCAGCGTCCATGTCCCGGCCGCGGACTTACCGCGAAAGACGTCCAGCGGCTCCGCGGACGTCGCGTCGATGCCGTAGGTGACGTGAATGTCTCGTGCGAGATCGGGCGAGATCTGCTGCAGCACCACGGCCGTCCCGTCGGGCGCGATGAGCTCGATGCGGAGATCGCCGCGCGCGGAATGGGCGATGTCGACGCGCACGAACAGCTTTTCGATCGCGCGCGTGTCGGTAATCGTGACGTGCGACGAAATCCCACCCGGCGTGGCCTCCGGAATCGCGATCGCGCGCTCGGCGCTCGGGAACTGGGTCCATTCGCCGCGCGGCACGATCGCGCATTGGTCTGCGCGCAGGATTCCGCGCGAGACCATCGACGCGCAGATCGCCGTCGCGTGGGTACCGCCATACAGCAGGCGGTCGGCGCCGATCATCCGCTGCGCCATGACCGCGTACGATGGCAGCGACGGCGCGCCGAACGCGGACTCGATGACGATCGTGTCGGCGACCGGCTTGCCGAGCGCGAGGAACAGCTCGCGCATCGCGGACGACATGATCTGGCCGTTGCGATGCTCGACGCCGTTCGCTTCGATCAGCTCATAGTCGGCCATGGTCTTCGCGCTATCGAGACGGCGGAGGCAGTCGGAGCCGGCCGGATAGGCGCACATCTCCGCCGCGTTGTCGAGCCAGCACTTCGTGTCCCAGTCGGCGAAGCAGAATCGGTCGCGGCCCGACTGCACGCGCTGCGCGTAGTGGTTCGAGAACGCCCAGTAGTCGCCGAAGGCCTCGCTGAATGCGCGAGCCTGGCTGGCGAATGTGCCGGTGAACGTGCTCGGCGCGATCCAGTCGAGCAGCGCGTGACCGTATTCGTGCACGACGATGTCGGCGTCTTCGGCGTCGTCGGTCCCGCCGATGCCGTAGTAGAGCGTGCCGGTGCCGGGCTTGAACGGATTGGGGAGATAGAGCGAGTTGTCAAAGCCGTTCTGCGCGTGCGCGTCGGCCTCGATCGCATACGGCGCGATCGCACGGCGGCCGCTGTAGCCGAGCGACTGCAGGTAGCGCTGGGTCGTGTCGATGTGAAAGTACGCGCTCACGTCTTCGAATCCGTCGTCGGCGCGATTGAAGAAGATCGAGCCCGATGCGTCGGGCGGCGGAATCGCCGGTGGCTCTTTGTCGACCAGCGCGACGTACGGACCCCGCAGCGGACCACTGTCGGCGACGTCCTGGAGCTGCACGGTCCTGTACGCGGCATCGGGTACCGCATCCGCGGCGTCGTTGCGGTCCTGCAGCGTTGGATCGTTCAGCGTCGCAACGGGATTCGGATCGAACACACGCGCCGGCTTCGTCGCGCGGAAGAAAAGCGGTGTGCGGCGCAGCAGCTCGCCGGTGTTCACGTCGTAGTCGTATGCGAAGGGGTGGAGGGGTTCGTCCTCGCGGATGACGCGGCGCGCGAGGCGGGTGCCGATCCAGTGGAATTGGGGGGCGGGCGTCCCGCCCGCCGGGCGGGCGAGACGCCCGCCCCCCTCACAAGACGACGTCGTCACGTAGTTGTCCGTGGGAACGCCATCCACATACTCGCGATACCGGCAGTGCGTACCCGTGAGCGATTCGCGGGACAGCTCGAGGACGAGGGCGGCAGCGAGGAGCATTACGTCTGCGCGACCGCGCGCGACGCGATCGGGATCGTGGCAATCGAAGCCTGTTCCGCGGGGAGCGAGAAGTAGAACGTCGTGCCCTGCCCTTCCTTGCTCTCCACCCAGATCGTTCCGCCGTGCCGCTCGATGATCTGCTTGGTGATGTAGAGGCCGAGGCCGAGACCGCCGTAGTTCGTCGATGAAACCTGGCGGCCGCGATGGAAGCGCTCGAAGACCTGCCCGAGCTCGTCGGCGGGGATGCCGATGCCGCGGTCGCAGACGGCGGTGAGCAGCGCGTCGCCTTTGTCGTCGACGGTCACCGTGACGTCGCTGCCTTCCGGCGAATACTTGACCGCGTTCTCGAGCAGATTGCCGAGGACCTGCTCGAGGCGGTCGCGGTCGCCGGTGACGACCTTCGGCTGATTCGGGACGCTGACGTGAAAACGCCGGTCGCTGACCGCGGTGTGATGGCGGTGCACGACGTCGCGCACGAATTGCGACCAGGGGATCTGCTCGCGGCGGATCTCCAGACGCCCGGTCTCGATGCGCGACACGTCGAGCAGCTCGAGGATCAGGCGAGACATGCGGTCGATCTGATCGAGCGCGATGTCGAGATACTCCTCGGAGGTCGCGAGGTCGTCTTCCTTGATCAGCATCTTTGCGAGCTGCGTGTAGCCCTTGATCGACGTGACCGGCGTGCGCAGCTCGTGCGAGGCGATGGAGAGGAATTCGTCTTTCAGCCGCGACAGATCCTCGACCTTGCGCCGCGCCTCGACCTGCTCGGTGTACAGCTTCGCGTTCTCGATCGCCAGCGCCGCACGCTCGGCGAGCACCTCGGCGAGCGGGAGCTGTTCGTCGGTCATCGCGCGGTCGGGATCGTTCGCGGCGATCACCAGCGCGCCGATCATCTCGCGGCGCGTGCGCAGCGGGAGAATCAGCAGCGACGCCAGCTTCATCGGCGCGGCGTGATACATGCTGCCGGGATTCGTGGCGTCGAACGACGGACGCACGTTGGTCGTGAGCGACGGATAGTTCGTGGCGATGACCTGCCCGATCAGACCTTCACCCACGACGAGCGGCTGGCGGTAGATGTAGGACCAGGCCAGGCCGAGCGATGCGATGTCGCGATGGTGGATCGCGGCGACGCGCAGCTCCTTCGAGTTGTCGGATTTCAGAATGACCGCGGCCCAGTCGCCGAGTACTTCGGCCACGCGCTCGGCGATCGCCTGGGTGACCCATCCCGGATCGATGTTCGCGGAGAAGAACGCGCCGGCGTCAGCGAGGATCTCCGCGCGCTCGGCTTGCGCCTTCATCCGCTGCTCCAGCTCACTGCGCTCGGTGATGTCGCGGAACATCACGATCACGCCGGTGACGCGGCCGTCTTCGTGCAGCGGCGTCGCGCTCATCGACACGGCGACTTTGTTTTCGTCGCGTCCGATGCTCACGGTCATGTCGTGAACCGGGCGGCCGGTGGAGAGCGCCTGCGCCGCCGGCAGCTCGCCGGGATCGAGCAGGCGTCCATGGATGTCGCGGAAACCGTAGACGTCGGAGTGGCGGAAGATCGGAACGCCGACGGTGGTCTTGCCGAGGAGGCGCTGGGCGGCGGGATTGATGAAGGCAGTGCGCCCTTCTTCGTCGACGTACATGACGCCGTCGACCATGCCGCCGACGATGGCCTCGGTGCGCTTTCCCTGGCGCGAGATCGACTCGCGCAGCGCCATCTGAACGCGCCACGTCGCGATTCCGGCCGCGCCGATGATTCCGATTGCGAACAGGATGACGGCCATCATCAGCCACTGTCGGAGGTTTTTGATGCGCTCGGAGGTCTCTACCTGCTTATTGCGGATGCGATCAGTGATCACCTTCGCGTAGTCCTGCGAGGCGCGACGCAGCCCTGAGATTTCGACCATGCGAGCCAGCGCGTCGCCAGGCTTGCCCGCCTTTGTCGCGGCGATCTCAGCTTCGGCCAGACGCTCGACGTTTTCGAAGTGCGCCTTGAACTCACCGATCAGAAGCTCCAAGTCATGATCGCTCGCTTCTTTCGCCGACGACGACGCCGTGATGTGGGCCGTGCCGAACATACGGTTGGCATCGTCGAACTGCTGCGTGAACGCCGCGTCCCCGGTCAGATGAAATCCGCGCGCCGCGGAGACGACAATCCGCGTCGCCGAGTCCATGTCCCGAATCGCGTCGACGAGAGGACGCGACTGCTGCACCACCGCGAATTCCTGATTCTGCTCCATCGACAGCACCGCGACGGTGAACGCCGCGCCCGTCGCCACGAGCAGGGTCAGCGCCGCGAAGGCGCCCCAGAGCATTCGTCTGATGGAAGGAGACATCGCTACCGTTCGCCTCGTTTGCAAAATCAACGCCGACCGTATTGTAACTTACACGAAACAGGATACTTCTCCGTGGAATGACCCATGCAACCCTCAGCGTCATGCCCGACCTTCTGAAGAAATACAAACAGATGCGGGACTTCGGCGACACGCCGGAGCCGGCGGGCGACAAGAACAGGAAGAAGGCCCGCGAGAAACTGCCGATTTTCGTCATTCAGAAGCATCGCGCCTCGCGTCTGCACTACGACTTCCGCCTGGAGATGGAGGGCGTGCTGAAGTCGTGGGCAGTGCCGAAAGGTCCCTCGTACGACCCCGGCACCAAACGCCTGGCGATGATGACCGAGGATCATCCGTACGACTACGCGTCGTTCGAAGGGGTGATCCCCGAGGGAAACTACGGCGCGGGGAACGTGATCATCTGGGACAACGGCACGTGGGAGTTCATCGAGCCGGGCGACGATCCGGTGAAGGCGCTGCAGAGCGGGAAGCTCACCTTCCGCATGTACGGGAAGAAGATGTTCGGCGAGTGGGCGCTGGTGAAGATCAAGGGACGTCCGAACAGCAAGGGCAACGAGTGGCTGCTGCTCAAGCATCGCGATCAGTTCGCGAACGACAAGGTCGACGTGACCGAAGTCGCGCCGCGCTCGATCATCTCCAATCTGCTGGTGGAAGAAGTCGATCCGGAAAACGTCTGGATCAGCAACCGGAAGACGGCGGCGGCGAAGAAGAAGTCTCCGGGTCGTTCAGCGCCATCTCGAGCAGTTTCCGCTCGGAGTCGAAGCTCGCCCGCCGCAGCGAAGCGCTCAGCTCGACCCACTCCACGTCGTCGACTTCGCTGAGCTGCGGCTCCAGTTCTCCGGCCACATACTCCATCAGGTAGAAGTCCACGCGCTTCTGGATCAGCGTGTCGCCGGCGCGGAAAAAGTACTCGATCGTGTCGAGCGGCTTGACGATCCGCGCCTCGATGCCGGTCTCCTCGCGCACCTCGCGCAAGGCCGCCATCTCCGACGTCTCCCCTTCGGAAACAGCGCCTTTCGGAAGACCCCACCGGGTGCGGTTGCGGGTCGCGATCAGGGCAACATGGGGAACGCCGTCGCGAATGGAGATCACCGCGCCGCCGGACGAATGCTCGCTGCGCGTCTTCCGTCTCGGAGGAGCCATGACCTCCATTTTACGGTGATCGCCATCCGTGTGGATGTCTGTTGTGTCCGCTGATGCGCTGGTCTGTTCGCCGCAAAAGGCGTACATTCTTAAGGCACGCGCGCATCCAAGAACACGAATGAGGAGATGAATGCATGCCGGATGTAGGGACCATCACTCTCGTCGGTATCGTCGTCCTGGCCGTTCTGGTCGTGGTCTTTTTGAAACTCCGTCAGAAGGATTTGCTCGGCGCGATGATGCAGAAGCGCCAGCCGTCCTCGAAACTCGTCAGCCGCGCCGACTACGTTGAAGGGATGGAGAGGATCCCCGTCGCGCTGTCGCTGACCGCCGAGTCGCTCTACTACGAGAATCCCGATCTCGAGGCGTCGTTCGATTTGAACCGCATCGACGAGATCGAGTACGGCGACGAGCTGGCGACCGGCAAAAACATCGACGACGACTGGACCGTTCTCCGCCTTCGCTCGCATGGCGCGGCGTTCGAGTTCCTGCTCGAGAGGCCGGAAGCGAAGAAGTGGATGTCCGTGCTGCCGCCGAGAAGGACCGATCAGGCTCCGGCCGCGCACGCCGTCTAGTCCGGAATGGCCCGGAAACGGCCCCTGTTGGAAAACGGCCGCAACAGTCGGGGTGTAGCGCAGTCTGGTAGCGCACCTGCTTTGGGAGCAGGGGGTCGGAGGTTCGAATCCTCTCGCCCCGACCAGCGGCGGCCCTTCTCCGCACCTCCGTCCCCGTAGCTCAGTCGGATAGAGCAACAGCCTTCTAAGCTGTGGGTCGCAGGTTCGAATCCTGCCGGGGACGCCAACCGGCGCCGCCTATCGCATGTACAACACGAACGGCGCCCAATACCTCGGGTACCGATAAATGCCGTTCGAGCGCAGCAGCGAGAGTTTCGCGTCGCGCAGCGCTGCCGCAGGATCGCCTCCCGCGGCGGTATGCGCATACAGCCGGTTCATCAGTTGCGGCGTCGCGCTGTCGTTCACTTCCCACAAGGCGGCGATGACGTTGCCCGCGCCCGCGCGCAGGAACGCCCAGGCCAGACCGACCAGTCCTTCTCCGGTGTACGCGCGCGTGCCCGCGCCGTGGCAACTGGAGATGGTCACGAGCCGCGCGCGCAGTGGCTGATCGAGCACCTGGCGCGCGAGAAGTTTGTAGTTGTTGGTGGCGTCGCGGCCGAGGATGACTGCGGATTCGAGTGGACGCCTGCGTGTGGCCACACCGTGCGCGACGAAGTGGAGATAGTCGAATGAGCCCGGCGACGCGGCGCGGTACGCGGCGGGCGTGGCGCCGGCTCCCACGAGAAGTGCCGTTCGCGACGGCGCGAAGTGGCTCGCGACGCTGCTGATCTCTTCGCCGGCGTGTGGCAGCGGCGGATACGCGGAATCGGCCTGCCGTGGATTGCCGACCAGCAGCATCTTCGCTGCGGCCGCAGGCGGTTTGTCGTGTTGCGCGAGCACGCGGATCGAGCTCGCCTCAGCGATGGTCACATCGTCGATCCAGTAGTGCGGCTGCGGCGCCGGTACCACAAGCGTCTCGAAGTTGAGCGCGTGTAGCGCGCCGTTCGGAACGATCACCACGCGCGAGCCGCGCGGAACGGAACGGACGCCAAGGAGCGAATGAAGGCGCTGACCGCGCGCGGTGGGGCCGCGCGCGGTGGTGAGCTCGCGGCGATACGCGTCGACAGCCGCGGCAATGCTCTCCTCGGTATCGAGCCGGGCCGCGCGAATCTCCTTTGCAGTGACGATCCAGACGTAGGATTTTCGTGGTCCGAGCCAGTACGAGAGGATCGTCGCGTTCTGTTGTTTCGCGATCGCCCGCTTGTCGATCGCCGTGCGCGACGTTCGCGTCTCCATCGCATCGTCGAACGCATCGATGCGAATCATCTCGGTCGCGTCGAGCGCCGCATCGATGCGCCTCTGTGCGATCAAGAAGTCGATGTACGCGCTGAAGATCTCGGAGGCGATGTTGTAAAACGCAAATCGCAGCTCGCGATCGACGATCGCGCCGCGCGCCTCCCGGACCGTATCGAGCACAGAGCGAAAATCGCGTTCGGCATCGGCGACGCGCTTTGACTTGACGAAGATCTCTGCGCGTCGGCCGAGCGCTTCCCAACGCGTTGACGCCGATGTGGCGTTGGTGATGACACGATTCAAAATCGCGGCGGCATTCGATCCGTCGCCGCGCGCGGCGGCGATGCGCGCGTCGAGAATCAGCGACCGCAGTTCCGATTCGGTATCTTTCGCGGCGCGCTTCAGCTCGAGCGCCTCGGCGTTGTACCGGCGCGCCTCAGCGAGACGTCCTGTTTCCAGCGCCATACTGGCGAGGTTCGCGAGGACGAACGCGAGTTGTTTGTGCCTCTTGCTTCGCGCCGGATCGAGCGCCTCGCGGTAATAGCGCTCGGCGCCGGACCAGTCGCGCTTTTGTACGCGCATGTTTCCGAGCTGAATCAGCCACGGCACCCGATCGAACTCATTGCGCGCCGCGGTCGCATCCGCCAGCACGAACAGTTCCTCCGCGGCGGCGTCGTCGCCGAGACTGACGTAAGCCCAGCCGAGGTTTCCGGAAAGCTGGTAGATGCGCCATTCGTCGCGCGATGACTTTGCGAGGGCGAGCGCCTTCTCTCCTTCGTCAACCGCGTCGGAGAGATGCCCGGCCCGCATCATCTGATACTGCCGCGCTCCGAGCGCCTGGATTTCCACGGCGGGTTGCTTGTAGGTGCGCGCAGCGGCGATCGCCTTCGCGATCAGCGGCTCGGCATGAGGCAGGTCGGGAGCCGCGATCGCCAGCGCTACGTAGATGCGGCTCAACATCTGCGGCTGGTGCGCCTTTGCGATCGCCAGCGCCTTGCTCAAGTGGCTCTCCGCCTCGCCTTCCGGGCCGAGGTGAATCGCCGCATTCCCCAGCACGAGCAGGCGGCGCACCGCCGTTTCGCTCGTGTTCAGCGCGGCAGGAAGTCTGGCCTCCAGCGCCGCCTTCGCTTCGGTGTGATTGCCGCGCTTCTGCAGCACCTCGGCGTGCATGACGCGCAGCGACCAGATGGTCTCGTCGCCGCGCGTTCCAAAACGCTGCAGCGCATCGTCGATGATGCGCTGCGCGTCATCCAGCCGTGAATAGTCGAGAGCCGTGCGCGCGTCGCGCGCAGCCTGCTCGGCCGTCGGTGCCGCCGCGGACGCTCCGAACAGCAGGAGCGCCAGCAGCGGCACAACCGCGAGTTTAGCCGCCCGTCGGAGGCGTCCCATTCCCCTCCACCGAACCACCCGTCAGATCGCCTTCCTCTTCATTACCCGCCATCAGCGCGAAGCGGTTGCTTCCGCCGTTTCCACCGTTTCGGCCCCGTCCGAGCTCGATGCGCAGGAGGTTAAGCCGGCGGCGCCCGGGCTTGTAGAGGAACTCGGCGAAGTGCACGATCCCGACCTCCGGCACCTCGATCACGTGGCCGCAGATTTTAGTCGCCACTTCCTCGGGCACCTGAACGTCGCGCAGCAGCGAGCCGCTCAGCGGCTCGACCGGATTCTCGTCGGCGACGGCGTTCCGCAGCGCTTCGACCGGCCTGCCTAACTGTTCGGCGAGGCGTTCGGCGTTCCGCTCGACGATCTCGCGCACGTGTCTGTACGTCGGCGCGTTCGAGAGCTCGAAGTCGTATTCCGGAATCACTTCGCAGTCGCCGATGACGATGCCGCGATACATCGTCTTCACCTCGAAGCGTGCCTCTTGGGAGTTGGTGTCGTGCGTCGAGGTGATCGTCGCCCCCATCAGCGCCACGCGCAGGCGGTCGCGGATCGAGAGGTTGGTGAGGTAAACGTCGGAGTACGTCGTGTAGACGCCGCGGGTCAGCTCCGTTCCGAACACGCGCGTTTCGGCGCGGGAGAAGGAGATGCCGCAGTTGTTGTAGTTCTCGACCACGGAAGAGCCTTCGCCTCCCGTCGGAGCAAGTGCAACCGACGCGAGACTGGGGATCGTGGTGCGTACATTGCCGGTTCTCAGCACCGCGCCGAGACCGATGGCACTCGCGTTGAACGAATATCCAGGCATGGCTACCTCCCTATTTTTCTCTGACTATCGGACCTTCATTGGATGCGCGGCGATCTGGGTGCGGTTGCCCTTCGTGTCGACACCTTCGATCGCCAGCACATAACTGCCCGCCGGCAACGAGCCAAGCAGCAAATCGATTGAGTTTTTTGCCTCCTCGGCGCTGGCGCGATACGACGTCACCACGCGTTTCGAGGAGTCGCGCACCACGATGTCGTAGCGCGCGTACTGCGGGTCGGGCGGGATGTCGATCGAAAGGGGCGCAGCCATCTTCGCGCGCAACTCGATCGCCTCCGGCTTCTCCGCGCCGCGGACCATGCCGACGATCGCGTGCGGCTGCTGGGTCGCGACAAGGGAGGGGCCGGATCGCAGCGGGACATAGAAGCTGACGTTGACGATGGTGAGCACCGCCGCCGCTGCCGCGGGGATCCAGGCCGTCCAGCGTCTCCGGAACGGAACGACGTTCGCCGCGTCGCGCGCGAGCGTCCGGCCTGCGGCGACCAGCCTCGCGCTCTCCCGGACGTCGTCTGCGCAGACGCGGCAATCGAAGAAATGCTCCTCGAACGCGTCCCGTTCGTCGGGCTTCATCTCGAAAAGAATGTAGCGCTCGACGGCCTGATTCTCTTGTATCTCGATGTGATCCATTCGCCCCTCTCACATCGGTAGTGACGTTGGGCCCGAAAACGTTTCATTCAATTGCAGGCGGCCGCTCTTTTTTCTGAACTCGCTCCTGAAACTCTTCTTGGCGCGATGCAGCAGGACGCGGAGGTAGCCGCGGTCGACGCCGAAGCGGCGGCAGACCTCGTCTTTCGTTCCCTCGTCGATGAACAGCGCGCGCAGGATGTCGGCGTCGCGCGGCGAGAGGCGGCCGAGGACACGCTGCACGCGGGCCTTTCGCTCCTCGTTGACCAGCTCTTCCTCGATGGAGACCTGCTCGCCGGGATCGACGACCACCTGCGCGAACGCGTCGGAGCGCGACTCGATGCGATACCACTCCATCAGCACGTGATTGCAGGTCGAGTTGACGAACGAGCCGAGCTTGCGCGCATCCTGCAGCTCCGGGAGCTTCGTGAAGACGCGCACAAAAACTTCCTGCCGCACGTCGTCGATGGCCTGCCGTGAGTCGAGCTTGCGGCGCAGCTTGATGAGAAGGAGCTCGCGGAAGTACGAGTCGAAATGCGCGGACGTTTCGCGGTCTCCCTCTCGCAGACGGCGCACGTACTCGTCGTCGAATGGGAAGAGTTCCATTTGGAAGTGGAACCTACTTTACTGCAAATCCTGAGAGGGGGCGGTACCTAAAGGTGCCTTTACTTCCGGCGGCGGGTCAGGCTCTGCCGCAACGCCGCATGGGCGATCGCGACGTCGACGTCGCGCTGGAGGATCGGGACGTAATGGCCCGCGAATTCGGGATCGGGCGTGTTGCCGAAATACTTGTCCACCCGCGCCGCAACGGCCTCGAAACCGGTGGGCGTGAAGTCGACCCGCGCCATCTCGTCGATGTCGACGATGAGCGAGGTCACCGGCTTGAGCCAGGCGAAGTGCGGGTCTTCGTTGAGGAGCTGCAGCAGGTGACTGGGGCCGTTGACGGGCGCGACCATGAGCGCGTAGTCGGCGCGCGCCGATTCGATCAGCGAGCGGTGCAACGGAAGAAGATGGCGCGACATCTCACGCAACGCCTCGCGCATCTCCGCGCGCGCGGGATCGTCGGGGGTGTGCATCGTGCGCGCGTAAAAGTCTTCCTTGTTCATCAGGGAATGTTCATGAGGAACAATCACGCCTCCACGGTTGGCTGGGGAAGGGTGGGTCAGGCAGTAGCCAACCGTAGAGGCCGTGAAAGCGTTGCTAAAGCTCCCAGGAGCCACAAGGATACTCGCGCAATCAGCATGCCGCAATGCTTGCGGCGTCCTGCCCGCGGAACTACAATGCCCGGCCGCCGGAGCGGAATGAACAGTCCCCATGGGCGGTTAGTTTCCGGTGCTCGCACCCATAGCTCAATTGGATAGAGCATCTGACTACGGATCAGAAGGTTAGAGGTTCGAGTCCTCTTGGGTGCACCAAATGAGATCAAACCGACGGCGGGCACTGCCCGCCGTCGTACTCTTTGACAGATGAATCAGGCGCAGTGGATGGAAGCAGCGCTCGCGCTCGCGGAAGAAGCGGCGGCCGAAGGCGAGATCCCGGTCGGTGCGGTGGTCGTCGACCGCGACGGCAACATCATCGGACGCGGGCGCAATCGGCGCGAGTCGGGCGATCCTCTCGGACACGCGGAGCTCTTCGCGATCCGCGAGGCCGCGCAGGCAATCGGCGACTGGCGTCTCGAAGGAACCACGATGGTGGTGACTCTCGAGCCGTGCGCGATGTGCGCGGGCGCTCTGGTGAACGCGCGCGTGGAGCGATTGATCTTCGCGACGTACGATCCAAAGGCAGGCTTCTGCGGCTCCCTCGGCAATCTGGTGCAGGACTCGCGACTCAATCATCGATTGGTCATCGAGACCGGATTGATGGAGGAGCGCGCGCGGCATCTGCTCCAGGAGTTTTTCCGAAAACTGCGGCAGCGCGACAAAACGGAGAGGTGGCAGAGTGGTTGAACGCGGCGGTCTCGAAAACCGTTATACCTTTACGGGTATCGGGGGTTCGAATCCCCCCCTCTCCGCCATTGCGCGCTACGAGCCGGAGAGATGGCCGAGTGGCTTAAGGCGCACGCTTGGAAAGCGTGTGTACGTTAATCGCGTACCGTGGGTTCGAATCCCACTCTCTCCGCCACCATCGCACTGATTCATCGAAACAGCAGGCTGGGATGAGCCCGGGTCCTGTGCAGCAGGCGCACCGAACCTCGTCAGGTCCGGAAGGAAGCAGCGATAAGGTGCTTTCCCTGCGTGACACAGTCAGGCCTGGGCTCTTCCGAGCTGGCTGTTAAACTCACCGCCGCAATGTCCTACCAGGCGCTCGCGCGCAAATATCGCCCGCAGACATTCCAGGATATCGTCGGGCAGGAAACCGTCGTCCGGACGCTTCAGAACGCGATTCGCGACGGCCGCATCCATCATGCCTACCTCTTCGCCGGCGTCCGCGGCATCGGCAAAACCACCGTCGCGCGCATCCTCGCCAAGGCGCTCAACTGCGCACAGGGCCCGGCCTCCGAGCCCGACAACACCTGCACCATCTGCCAGGAAATCACCGAGGGCATCGACCTCGACGTGCGCGAGATCGACGCCGCGACCTACACCGGCGTCGACAACATCCGCGAGCTGCGCGACGTCACGCAGTTCCAGCCCGCGCGCGACCGCTATCGCATCTTCATCGTCGACGAGGCGCACATGCTCAGCGCGCCCGCGTGGAACGCGCTGCTCAAGCTGATCGAAGAACCGCCGCCACACGTGATCTTCATGTTCGCGACGACGGAGATGCAGAAGGTGCCGGCGACGATCATCTCGCGCGTGCAGCGCAACCAGCTGCGCAAGATCACGCTCGACGATCTCATCGCGCGGCTCGCGCAGATCTGCAAAGCCGAGGGCATCGAGGCCGACCGCGCGGCGCTGGAGATCGTCGCGCGACGCGGCGAGGGCAGCGTGCGCGACTCGCTCTCACTGCTCGATCAGGTCATCGCCTTCAGCGGCCGCACCGTGACTGCCGAGGATGTCTCGGTCGTCCTCGGGCTCTCCGACACGAACTCGTTTGCGCGCCTCATCACGCACATCGCCGAAGGAGATCACGCGGCGATCCTCGAGGCGCTGCAGGAAGCCTCGGACAGCGGCCGCGATTTCAAGATGCTCTACCGCGACCTCTTGAACTTCGTTCGCAATCTGCTGCTGCTGGCGGGCGGCGCGAACGAGGCCATGCTCGCGGTGTCGCCCGAGGATCTCGCGACGATCCGCTCGGTGACGAAGAAGCTTTCGTACACGGAGCTGCTGCGGATCGCGAACCTGCTGCTGCGCGACGACGAGACCGTGAACAAAGCGGAGCACCAGCGTTTGGCGGTGGAGATCGCGCTGCTCAAGGCCGCGACGTTCCCGCGGCTCAAGGCGGTCGAGGAAGCGCTAGCAAGTGGAGCGGCGGGCTTCAGCCCGCCGAAACCTGCGCCTGCACCGGCCCGTTCCGGCGGGCTGAAGCCCGCCGCTCCACAGGAACCTCAGAACCTCGTCGAAGCCATCAAGGCCAAACGTCCCCTCATCGGGGGCTACCTGGATACCGCCGTCATGGAACGCAGCGGCAACACGATCACATTCACGTTCGCCGATGCATTTCACGCGGAGTCGGTCACTGAGGCGCGGGCCGCTCTCGCGCAGATCGCGTCCGAAGTGTATGGAGAAAAGATGACGGTGGACGTGAAGGTGGAGTCGGGCGAAACGCCAGCTCCCGGCCGCCGCACCGAAGACAAGCCCTCGCAGCTCCGCGAGGATCCGGTTCTGCGCTCGTTCCAGAAACACCTCGGCGGCGAGCTGGTGAAGGAGAAACGATGAATATCAAACAGCTGATGAAACAAGCGCAGCAGATGCAGGATCAGATGCAGCGCCAGATGGCCTCGATCCGCGTCGAAGGCACCGCCGGCGGCGGCATGGTGAAGGCCGAGATGTCGGGCAATAAAGAGCTCCTGGCCATCACCATCGACAAGGAAGCCGTCGATCCGAACGACGTCGAGATGCTGCAGGATCTCGTCAAGGCCGCCGTCAACGAGGCCGCGCGCAAAGTCGACGAGGAGATGAGCTCGTCGCTGGGCTCGATGACCGGCGGGATGAAGATTCCCGGTTTCTAAATGACAGCGCCGCCGCTCGCGAACCTCATCAACGAGCTCACCAAGCTCCCCGGTGTCGGCGGCAAGTCGGCGGCCCGCCTCGCGTATCACATCCTCAAACGTCCCGCGGCCGAAGCCGAGGCGCTGGCGGCGGCGATCGTCGACGTGAAGGCGAAGATCTTCCGCTGCTCGGTCTGCAACAACATGACCGACGTCGAGCCTTGCGCGATCTGCAACGACCCGCGCCGCGATTCCGCGCTGATCTGCGTCGTCGAAGAGGCCTTCAACATCCAGACGATCGAGTCGACGCGCGATTTCAAAGGCATCTATCACGTCCTTCTCGGCGCGCTCTCGCCGCTGAAAGGCGTCGGCCCGCAGGACATCGACGTCGCCGGTCTCGTGAAGCGGGTGCAGCGCAGCGAGGTGCGTGAAGTCATCATCGCCACCAACCCCAACGTCGAAGGCGAGGCCACGGCGCTCTACATCGCGCAGCAGCTCCGGCCGCTCGACATTCGCACGACGCGCCTCGCGTTCGGCCTCCCGGTCGGCGGCGATCTCGAATACGCCGACCAGGTCACGATGTCGAAGGCGCTGGAAGGGCGGAGAGAAATTTAATGCGTCGTGTGCTATACATTGGTGTCCCGTATGGCCCCTCCTGATCTCGTCATGTACGAGGAGGAGTACCAGCAGATCAACGATTGTCTCCATCGTCTGCAGGTCGACTCCAACTCGAAAATCGTCTTCCTGGTCGACAAGAACGGCCAGCAGATCGCCGTCCAGGGCGACATGCGCGGGGTCGACGCGACCTCGCTGGCGTCGCTCACGGCCGGCAACGTCGCCGCCACGGACGGCCTGGCGAAGCTCATCGGAGAGAAGGAGTTCTCGATCCTCTTTCACGAGGGTGAGCGCGACAACATCCACATCTCCCTCGTCGCCCAGCGCGTGATCCTGGTCGTCATCTTCGACGAAAAATCATCCCTCGGACTCGTACGTCTGCGCGTGAAGAAGGCTTCGCAGGAGCTCGAGCGGACCTTCGAGCAGTTGCTGAAGAAAGCCGAGGCCGAGCGCGGATCGATGTCGAGCCGCTTCGACTCACCGTTCGCTGAGATCACGGACGAGGACATCGACAGCCTGTTCAGCGAATAGCGCAATGACGTTCATCAACTACGCCGCGCGTGAGATCAACTGCAAGATCGTTTACTACGGCCCCGGCTTGTGCGGGAAGACGACCAATCTGCAGTGGATCTACGACAAGACCAATCCGCAGGCGAAGGGAAAGCTGATCTCTCTCGCCACGGAGACCGATCGCACGCTTTTCTTCGACTTCCTTCCGCTCGATCTCGGCACTGTCCGCGGGTTCAAGACGCGCTTTCATCTCTACACCGTGCCCGGCCAGGTGTTCTATGACGCCTCGCGCAAGCTGATCCTGAAGGGCGTCGACGGAGTCGTGTTCGTCGCCGACTCGCAGGAAGCGCGCATGGAAGCGAACGTCGAGTCGCTGCAGAACCTCGACAAGAATCTGAAGGAGCAGGGCTACGAGCTGAAGACGGTTCCCTACGTCCTGCAGTTCAACAAACGCGATCTCCCGACCGCGCTGCCGCCCGACGAGATGTACCGCCAGCTGAACTTCAAAGGCGAGCCGACGTTCGAGGCGGTGGCGATGAACGGCACCGGCGTCTTCGACACGCTCAAGGCGGTGGCGAAGCTGGTGCTCACCGAGTTGAAGAAGAAATAATCGTGGATCCGCGATACCGCGCGCTCTTCAACGAACAATTCACACCGGAGCTCTACGACCGCTATCAGCGCGACCTCTCGCAACGGCTCGGCTGCGCCTTCGAGTTCCGCCTCGCGGAGACGCCGCTGTTCCTCTCCGAGGATTTCATGCGCCGCGCGACCGAAAGCGCGAAGGCGATCGTCGAGCAGCTCTCCGATCCCGCGCTGATCGCGCGGATGAAAGCCGCAATTCCAGCGCGCTGGGACACGCCGGGCATGGACGCGCTCCCGAATTTCTCGCAGGTCGACTTCGCGGTCGTCCGCGAGAACGGCACGCTCGTGCCGAAGCTGATCGAGTTGCAGGGATTTCCGTCGCTGACGTCGATGCAGATCGTGCAGCGCGACGCCTGGAACGACACGCTGGCGACGATGCGCGGCCTGGATCGCGATTGGTCGTGCTGGTTCTCCGGCTACGACCGCGCGTCGTTTCTCGAGCTCGCGCGGCGCACGATCGCCGGCGATCATGATCCGGCCGAGGTCATCCTCATGGATCTCGATCCGCCGCGGCAGAAGACCTATCCCGACTTCGCGGCCACGAAGCTGCTCTTCGGCGTCGACGCCGTCGATCCGACCACGCTCACCAAGCGCGGCAAGCAGCTCTTTCGCGGCAACACCCGCGTGCGCCGCATCTACAACCGGGTCGTCTTCGATGAGCTGATCGGCAAAGGCATCGAGCTGCCGTTCGACTATCGCGAGGAGCTCGACGTCGAATGGGCTCCGCATCCGAACTGGTACTGGGTCTGGTCGAAGTACTCGCTGCCGTTCCTGCGGCACGAGTCCGTGCCGCGCGCGACATTCGTCTCCGAGCTCGACGCGGTTCCCGACGATCTCTCGCGCTACGTGCTCAAGCCGCTCTTCTCATTCGCCGGCGGCGGTGTGAACGTCGAGCCCACGCGCGCCGACGTCGCGGCCATTCCGGAAAACGAGCGTCACGCCTGGTGTCTGCAGGAGAAGATCGAATACGAGCCCGCGCTGCAGGCCGCAGACGGCGGCGGCGTGAAGATCGAGATCCGCCTCATGTTCCTGCGTCCCGACGGCGAGGCGAAGCCGATCCTCGCGCAGAACCTGGTCCGCCTCTCCCGCGGAAAAATGCTCGGCGTCGACTTCAACAAGCAGTTCACCTGGGTCGGGTCGAGCGTGGGGATCCACTAGCTCGTAGAGTGGAACTTCACCATCCGCAACTGCCAGTACGGCGTCTGATCTTTTGAGCCGATGTGGCCGTAGGGATAGCCGCTGAACGTCTTCTCGCCGTTCTGTGCCGGGATGCGGCAGGTCGACTCGCCGTAGACGATCGTGCCGTAGCCGATCACTTCGTCCGCGCTCGACCAGATCGTGTAGACGAACGAGCCTTCGTAGTGGCTCGCCGACGCGAGATCGACGAGGAACGACGACACGCCGTACGGTCCGAAGCCGCCGATGAGATAGCCGGGATAGAAGCCGTTCGTGGAGCCGCAGGTCGGCGTCGTCGGTCCGCTGAGATAGCAGGTTGTGAGGCCGCGATTCGCGCCGGCGATGCCGACGAACGCGTCGACCGATGACGTGAGCGCGCTGCCGAGGTTGTAGCTGCCGCCGTCGGCGGCATCGTTCGCAGCGCCGCCCTTGACGACCTTGCGCATCATCGTCACGCCCATCGAGTGCGTCACGATGTCGACCTTCGTTGCGCCGGTGTACGCCTTGACCGCGTTCACGAACGCGCGGAGACGCGTCAGATACGCTTTCGAGTGATATTGCTGCGACGCGAACGCAGAGTTCGCGGGGCCCCAAGTCGTCGTGTAGAGCTCTGCCGACGTGTAGCCCTGGGACTTGAAGTACTCGATGCTCGCGCGCCAGCCGGTGAATGCCGACGAGCCGGTGCCGAGGGCGGAGTCGGAGTTGCCGTGGATGAAGATCACCGGCTGATTCACGACCGCCTGTCCCGCGAACGCACGGCCGCCGTAGCTGCCGCCCGGGACGTCGGCGCGGATGAAGTCGTACGAGCCGTAGCCGTTCGCGGTCAGCCAGCCGCGAAAGTCGGAGCTGAGACCGTAGGCCGGATCGGACTCGAGCTGGGCGCTCGAAACAGCGGCGACGGCAAGCATGAGAAGCAGAAGGACAGAAATACGGATGCGCATGGAGCGCGGATTGTGGCCCAAAACGTGATTGCCGGCAACGCAGAATGCGGCCGTCGATCAACAAGCTCCGCGCCGCCGCCGCTGACTGCAAGGCCTGCGATCTCTGGAAGATCGGAAAGCAGACCGTGTTCGGCGAGGGGAAGCAGTCGTCGCTGATCATGTTCATCGGCGAGCAGCCCGGCGACAAGGAAGACCTCTCCGGACGACCGTTCGTCGGACCCGCGGGCGCTCTCCTCGACAAGGCGCTGGACGAGGCAGGGATCGACCGCGCGAAGGTCTACGTCACGAACGTGGTGAAGCACTTCAAGTGGGAGCCGCGCGGCAAGCGGCGCATTCACAAGAAGCCGAACGCCGTCGAGATCACCGCCTGCCGCCCGTGGCTCGAGGCGGAGATCGAGGCCATCAAGCCCCGCGCGATCATCTGCCTCGGATCGACCGCCGCGCAGGCCGTGATCTCGCCGAAGTTCCGCGTCTCCGTGCAGCGCGGCCAGTTCGTAAAGTCGGAGCTCGCCGAGTATGTGACGGCCACGGTGCATCCGTCTTCGATCCTGCGCGCTCCGACCGACGAGGCGCGGCGCGAGGAGCGAACGCGATTCGTCAACGACCTGAAGAAGATCCGGCGGGCGCTGGGGGCGATCGCGGAGTGACGACCGGCGCCGGCTCCGAGGAGCGATAGCGCTCGAGGTCTTCCCACGCGCGATCGGCAAGAGGCAGTCCCGCGCGTTCGTAGCACGTCGCGCGGATGCGCAACTGCTCGCGCGTCCAGTACGGATTCGGCTCGACCGCGCGCAGCGCGGCGATGGTCTTCGATCCGCAGCCGTCGAACGTCGCGGCAAGCTGGATCAACGCGCCGCGGCGGAAATCGTCGTACTGCTTCGCCGCGAACGGCTGCGCCAGCGCGTCATAGAAAGCGCGCGCCCGGTTCGGACGCGTGCGTCCGAGCTGCACCGCACGCTCGAGTGCGCCGGCGAGCACCGCCTGTTCGCCCCACGGAGATCGCCGCCACAGGGCGAACGCCCGCGTGAGCCGCGCGATGGCTTCATCGGCGTGACCGTCGATCAGGCGGCTCTCCGCGAGCAGCGCCTCCGCCTCGGCGGCAAAACGGCCGCGCGGCGCAAATCTGCCCGGCGTGCCGTCAACCGGGCCGTTTGCCTGCATCTGCCGCGCTGCCGCCGCGATGTAGCCGGCCATGTCGAGCTTCTCACTGAGAGCGCGCGCGAAGCCGAACTCGATCACCGTGTGATCGTCGGTGTTGATCGCCTCCGCTTCTTCCGCGGCCGCGCGCGCGAAGGATTCGTTCGCCACGAGCCGCGACAGAAAACCTTCGGCGGTATCGACGTTCCAGGCATCGCGAATCGCCGATCCGTACGGCTCCGCGGCCAGCCGCGCGCGCAACGCGTTCGCGTCGATTTGTATCGGCTCGCGCGAAGCCAGCAGCATCAGGTCGCCGTCGGTCGTCTTCCACGTCTGCACGTGCGGGAAGACGCCGCCGATGGTCGCGTAGATGGTCTGCAGCGTGGCCGTGTCGATGCCGTACATCTGCAGCCACTGCGCGAAGTAGCCGCCGCGGTTCAGCCGCAGCGCCGCAGCCTCGTAGAAGTCGCGCGTGAAGAGGCTGGCGATGCCGGCGCGATACGGATTCGACGGCTCGGAGGCGATGAGGTCGTAGCGGCGATCGCTGGTGAGGAGCATCTCCCGCGCGTCGGCGATGGTGATGTGGACCTTTGGATTCGACATCGCGCCGGCGTTCACGTCGCGGCATGCGCGCGCGACGTCGAGCACGACCGGTTCGAGCTCGGCGACGTCGACGCGCTGCATCGACGGAATCGCCGCGAGCCAGCCGGCCGTGCTGCCGGTGCCGAGACCGATCACCAGCGCGCTGCGCGGATTGGGGTGCAGCGCCGCGGGAGCGACGCCGAGCATCACCTGCGTGCCCGCGTCGCCAACCGCCGAGCCGTCGGTCTTGCCGTTGATGAGAAACGCGATGTCCGTGTCCCCGACCAGCGCGACACTGCTCTCGCGCCCGTCGCGCTCCCACACCACCACCCGGCGCGCGCGGGTAGTCCATGAGTGCAGCTCATTGCGCGTCTGCGGCAACACCGCGCGTCCTGCGCCGATGCCGCTGTGACGCCACACCGCCGTCGGCCCCGCCGCGAACACACATGCGACCGCGATCACCGCGACGAGCGCAGCACGCCGCGCGAAAACGATCGAAAGCGCGGCGAGAAGAACGATCACGACACGCCACACTCCCGGTGCCGAGAGCAGCGGGAGCAGACCGAACCCGCCCGCGAGCGATCCCGCGATCGCACCGCCGGTGTTCCACGCATACGCGGCGCCGATCTGCCGCCCGACGTTTTCGCGTCCCTCGCCGAGCAGCGCGATGAGTAGAGGAAACTGAATGCCGGCGATGAACGCGGCGGGAAAGACGACGATCAGCGTGACGATCGTCCAGCCGAGCACGTAGCCGCCGAAGCCGCTCACGCCGAGGCCGCGAAGGACGTTCGCGAAGATCGCGAGCCGGTCGCCGAGGGCGAATGGCAACCCGATCGCCAGCGCCTCGAGCGCGCACGTGACCGCGAACGCGTTTGCGGTCGCGCCGCCCTTGCGCAGAAGCGCGTACGTCGTCCCGCCGAGCCCGATCCCCGCCAGCGCCACCGCGAGAATCAACCCGAACATGTACGTCGTCCCGCCGAGAATCGGCGAGAGCATCCGGTACCACACCAGCTCCATGAGCAGAAAGGCGAAGCCGGTGAGGGCGGAGGCGGCGTAGAAGGTTCCTGTGGAGCGGCGGGCTTCAGCCCGCCGACCGTCAGAACCCGGCGGGCTAAAGCCCGCCGCTCCACCAGACCGTGCGATCGACCGCGCGATCACCCCCACGATCACATTCACCAGCACCGCCATCAGCAGCGTCCGGCGATTGCCGAAGGTCTCCAGCAGCACGAACGTCGAAAGCAGCGTGCCGGCGACGGCGCCGAGCGTGTTGACGCCGTACAGCAGCGCCACCGCGCGGCGGCCGGTGTCGTCACTGGTCTCGATGGCGCGCGCGGCGGCGGGGAGCGTGCCCCCCATCAGAAACGTCGCCGGGCCGAGCACGACCAGCGACAGGAGGAGCCGCAGAAACGTCGCGCCGACGGTGCCGAGGTGCGGAGAGCCGCCGCTGCTGAAGTAGACCTTTGCGACGAGCCATAAAAGCAGCGGCGACAGGGCGGCCGCGGCCGCGATCAGCAACTCCAGGTGCGCGTAAAACGCGAGCGGACGCTCCTTCGCGTCCGCGCGCTTGCCGAGGATCGCGCTGCCCGCCCCGAGGCCGGCCATGAAGATCGCCAGCACCGCGCCGGTCGCGTAGGTCGACGCGCCGAAGATCAGCCGGAATTGGCGCAGCCAGACCGTCTGATAGATCAGCGCGCAGAAGCCGGACAGGAACAGGAGTCCGGCGACCTTCCAGTGACCGCGCGTCATGGCGTCGCGGCGCAGGAATACTGGCGCAGCGTCGCGAGCAGCGCGTTACCGAGCGCGGAGAGGTCCTTCGGCATCGGCAGCGGCGCGCTGATCCACTCCGTCTCGTACGTCTTCGTCGCGGTGGTCAGCGTCAGGTTGTGCTGGATGCGGTCGCAGCACTTGTTCTGCGGTGAATACGAGCGCTTCCACTCGTGCGGACGCGCGTCCGCGAGCAGTTCGTCATACTGCTTCAGCTCGGCTTCGCTCGCCTCTGCCGAGCACTGCACGCCATTCGGCATCTTCAGGTTCAAGGCGCCCTTCGAATCGAGCGTGATCGACCCGCTTCCGCGCCCGGTAAAGCCGCCGCTCGTCGTCAGTTCGAGCTTCCACGGCCGCTTCACGCCGGTCAGCGCGCAACCGAACAGAATCAGCGGAATGAGGAGCGCGAGTCGGGAACGCATGCGGGCATTCTCCACGTTGTAGAGTTTGCACGCAAAAGACGCACGAAAATATGCGATTTCTTGCAGCCTGAAGTGCGCCATCGTACACTCGCCTCACCACACGAATGTCCGTCCGAACGACCATTTTCCCGCGCCGCTCCTCGGCGAACATGCTTCCTGGGAGAACGGAAATGAAGGAGCAGGCTCATGCCAAACGTCCCTAACGACAAACTCAAAGCCGCCGAAACCGCGCTGACTCAGATCGAGCGCCAGTTCGGCAAAGGCTCGATCATGCGGCTCGGCGCGAAGGAGTTCGCGGCGGTCAGCTCGATCTCGACCGGCTCGATCGGCGTCGACGCCGCATTGGGCATCGGCGGCGTTCCGCGCGGCCGCATCGTGGAGATCTTCGGACCCGAGTCGTCGGGCAAAACGACGCTCTCGCTGCACATCATCGCCGAGGCGCAGAAGGTCGGCGGGCTGGCCGCGTTCATCGACGCCGAGCACGCGCTCGACGCGGAGTACGCGAAGAAGCTCGGCGTCGAGATCGACAACCTCCTCGTCTCGCAGCCCGACTCGGGCGAGCAGGCGCTGGAGATCGCCGAGGTGCTGGTGCGCTCGGCGGCGATCGACGTGATCGTCATCGACTCCGTGGCCGCGCTCGTGCCGCGCGCGGAGCTGGAAGGCGAGATGGGCGACCATCAGATGGGTTTACAGGCACGATTAATGTCACAGGCACTGCGTAAATTAACAGGTGTCGTTTCTAAATCAAAAACGTGCCTCATTTTCATCAATCAGATCCGCGAGAAGATCGGTGTGATGTTCGGCAATCCCGAGACGACCACCGGCGGCCGGGCCCTGAAGTTCTACTCGTCGGTCCGCCTCGACATTCGCCGCACCAATCAGATCAAGGAAGGCGAAGAGGTCGTCGGCTCGCGCGTGAAGGTGAAGGTGGTCAAGAACAAGGTCGCCGCACCGTTCCGCCACGCGGAGTTCGACGTCGGCTACGGCGAGGGCATCTCCAAGACCGGCGAGCTCCTCGACATCGGGATCGAGAACAAGATCATCGAGAAGTCCGGCTCGTGGTTCTCCTACGGTGACGTCCGCCTCGGTCAGGGCCGCGAGAACGCGAAGCTGTTCATCAAGGAGAACGTCGATCTCTCCGCCGAGATCGAGCAGAAGGTCCGCAAGTTCCTCGGCATCGGCGGCCCCGAGCTGACGGTGATCGAGGGCGGCGAGCCCGCGACGCCCGCCAAAGCGGAGCGGATGGTCCGGAAGTAACCCTATTTCCTGCGAATCGTAATGTCGGCACCCACGGTCCATAGGCGAACGCGGGTGCCGCCTGATCCGTTTCTCCCGGTCGCAGTGACCACGTTCATCGTGCGGAACCAGTGACGGCGCGTCGTCTGGCGGATGGTCAGCGGAAAGTCGCTGATGATCCTGTGCGGCCGGCCGTCGGAATCCTGCTCCAGCTCGACCTCGAAATCCGCGGCGAAATCCTTCGGCAGCGTCACTTCGATCGATCCGCCCATCGAGGAGATCTTGATGTCGCGCCCGTCGCCCGCGCCGAGGACCTCCACTTCGACATTGCCGCCCATCGTGCCGGCGTCGAGCGATCCCTGCAGGCGATCGACGTAGATGTTCCCGCCCATGGTCTTGGCCACGACCTCGCCGCCGGCGCGGTCGACGCGGATGTCGCCGCCCATCGTGCGCAGCACGGCGCCCGCGGGAGCGCTGTCGACTTCGATGTTGCCGCCCATCGAGTTGCGTACGATTCTCGAGTCGGCGCTCAAGGTCGCCGGAATCAGCAGAAGCAGGAATGCGAGATACTTCATCGGTTTCCCCCGTCGTGGCTCTAACGTTCCTTACGGCTTCCGGGTTAACAAGTTTTCCATGCGTCTCGATCAGGCCATTCCCCAGAGATACCCGCAGCTCTCGCGCCGCAAGGCGCGGCAGCTCATCTCCGAGCGGCGCATCCTCGTCAACGATCGTCCCGTCGGCGTGGCCTCGCGCGAGGTGAGCGACGGCGACCGCATCACCATCGTCGAAGATCTTCCCGAGATCGAGATCCTGCGCGAAGAGCGCGACTGGCTCGCGGTGAACAAGCCCGCGGGAATGGCGACGCAGCCGATGCGCGAGCGCGACCAGCGCTCGCTCGAAGAGCTGATGCGCGTGAAGTACCGCGACGTCTATGTCGTGCACCGCATCGACACGCAGACCAGCGGCGTAGTCGTGTTCGCGCGCACACGCGACGCCGCGGCGCGGCTGTCAGCGCTGTTCGCATCGCGCGAGATTCGAAAGATCTACCTCGCGGTGATCGAGGGCTCGATCGAGCACGAGCTGACGATCGAGTCGCCGATCGGCGGCAAGGACGCGCATACGGTCGTCCGCCCGCTGCGCCGCATCGACGACACGACGCTGATCGCCGCGGAGATTCTCACCGGCCGCACCCACCAGATCCGCATCCATCTGAAGTCGATCGAGCGGCCGGTCGTCGGCGACCGCCGCTACGGCTCCTCGATGCCCGCGCCGCGCATGCTCCTGCACTCCTGGCAGCTCGAGCACGCTTCCCTCGGCACGATCACCGCCCCGCCGCCCGGCGACTTTCCGCCGCTCTGATACGATCCGCGCCGCTATGGAAGAGATGACCATCCGCGCCACGACCGTCATCTGCGTGCGCCGCGACGGGCAGGTGGCGATGGCGGGCGACGGCCAGGTCACCATCGGCAACACGGTCATGAAGCACGGCGCGGCGAAAGTGCGACGCCTCTATCACGACAAGATCCTGGCCGGCTTCGCCGGCTCCGCGGCCGACGCCTTCGCACTCTTTTCCCGCTTCGAGGGAAAGCTCGAGGAGTACCGCGGCAACATGGAGCGCTCGGTCGTCGAACTGGCGAAGGACTGGCGGATGGACAAGTACCTGCGGCAGCTGCAGGCGTTCCTGATCGTCGCCAACAACGAGCGCGCGTACCTCATCTCCGGCACCGGCGACCTGATTCAACCCGACGACGGCATTCTCGCGATCGGCTCCGGCGGCCCGTTCGCGCTGGCCGCGGCGCGTGCGCTGATCTCGCACACACAGCTGACGGCGACGCAGATCGCCGAGGAGTCGCTGCGCATCGCGTCGCAGATCTGCATCTACACGAACGACAACATCACGGTCGAGAGTCTCTGATGGTCATCCACCTTCCCGCTCCAACCGACGACGCCGTGCTGAACGCCGAACGGCTCACGCCGAAGGAGATCGTGCGCGAGCTCGACAAGTACATCGTCGGCCAGCGCGCGGCCAAGCGCGCGGTCGCGATCGCGCTGCGCAACCGCTGGCGGCGGCAGCAGCTCCCGGCGGAGCTGCGCGACGAAGTCGCGCCGAAGAACATCATCATGATCGGACCCACCGGCGTCGGCAAAACCGAGATCGCGCGCCGCCTCGCACGGCTCACCCGCTCTCCGTTCATGAAGATCGAAGCGTCGAAGTTCACCGAGGTCGGCTACGTCGGCCGCGACGTCGAGTCGATCGTGCGCGACCTCACCGAGATCGGCGTGAAGCTCGTGCGCGACGAGAAGAACCGCCTTGTGCGCGAAGCCGCCGAGCGCAACGTCCGCGAGCGCATCCTCGACATCCTGCTTCCCGACTCCCGTCCGCCTCGCGCGCGTCCCGCGTTCGTCAACGCGCCCGAGCCGGAAGAGTCGAACACCGACACGCGCGAGAAGCTCGGACGCTGGCTCGACGAGGGCAAGCTCGACGAGCGCGAGATCGAAGTGGAGGTCAAGGAACAGCAGTTCCCGTCGTTCGAGATCTTCACGCCGCAGGGCGTCGAGGAGATGGGCGTGAACGTGAAGGACATGCTGCCCGGCCTCTTCGGTGGCCGCTCGAAGCGGAAGAAGATGCGCATCGGCGAGGCGCGCGAGATCCTGATCCAGGAAGAGGCGGAGAAGCTCGTCGACCAGCAGAACGTCGCCCGGGAAGCCATCGAGCGCGTGGAGCAGAGCGGCATCGTGTTCCTCGACGAGATCGACAAAATCGCCGGCCGCCAGAACGCCTCCCATGGCCCCGACGTCTCCCGCGAAGGCGTGCAGCGCGACCTCCTCCCCATCGTCGAAGGCACGACCGTCAACACCAAGTACGGCATGGTGAAAACGGATCACATCCTCTTCATCGCCGCCGGCGCCTTCCACGTCTCCAAACCCTCGGATCTCATCCCCGAGCTCCAGGGCCGCTTCCCCATCCGCGTCGAGCTCGAGTCGCTCACCGAAGGCGACTTCGAGCGCATCCTCCGCGAGCCCAAAAACGCCCTGACGACGCAATACACGGCCCTGCTCGCGACCGAGGGTGTGACTCTGACCTTCGACGACGGGTCAGTGCGCGAGATCGCCCGATATGCCGCAATCGTGAACGAGAAAACCGAAAATATCGGCGCCCGCCGCCTGCACACGATTCTGGAGCGCTTGCTCGACGAACTCTCGTTTGACGCCTCTGAAATGAACGGCCAGCAGATCCTGATCGACGCCGCGTATGTCGAACGCGTTCTGGCGGATGTGGTGGGGGATGAGGATTTGTCTAGGTACGTTTTGTAGCCTCCCAGTCTCCTGGCCTCCTAGTCTCCTAGGGTAAGATTGGACCTCTCCACACGCCCGCGAGCGTTCGCGTCGCGCCCCTGCGCCGTTCATCATGAAAAATTCATTCCGCCAACTATTCGTGTGGGAGGCGTCAGTCGATCTTGCCGTTCGAGTGGTCGAACTGGCAGATCGCCTGATCGCACAGAAGCGATTTGCCATCGCCGATCAGATCGTCCGATCGTCCTTTTCCATCCCGAGCAACATCGCGGAAGGGCAAGGGCGTTGGACGACACGTGATCGCCGTCATTACCTCGTTCAGGCGCGCGGCTCAGTGTACGAGCTTGAAACGCAACTAGAAATCATCACCCGTGCAGGGCTTGCCAACGTAGATGCCGCCATCTCAACACTCGTCGCACGCATCGGCATCGGCCTGACAAGAATGATCGTTCGCCTCCCTCCTTCCCAGGAGACCAGGAGGCTAGGCGACTAGGAGACTGTCTTCTTAAACGCCCTCGCACTAACCAAAATCAACACCGCGGAAATCGCCAGCAACGCAAACACCGGTTCAAACAGGTCCGCGAACGAGGCGCCGCGGATGACGATGCCGCGGGCGATGCGGATGAAGTGTGTCGCAGGCAGCACATACGAGATCACGCGCAAGGGCAGTGGCAGCGAGGCGATGGGGAAGATGTAGCCGGAGAGGAGGACACTCGGGAGCATGATGCCCATGGCCATCTGCATCGCTTCCATCTGCGAGCCGGCGCGCGAGGAGATGAGCAGGCCGAAGGACAGGAGCGCCAGCAGGTAGACCGAGGAGAGAGTGAGCAGGAGGATGACGCTGCCGTTGAAGGGGACCTGAAACAGGAAGCGCATCAGGAGGAGCACGACCACCAGCGTCGTGTAGGCGACTCCCATGTAGGGGAGTATTTTTCCGAGCACCACGGCCAGCGGCGAGACGGGGGTGACCATGAGCTGCTCGAGCGTGCCGCGCTCGCGCTCTTTCACGATCGCGAAGGCCGAGAGGATCGTCCCCGAAAACGTCAGCAGGATCGCGATCAGGCCGGGGATCAGCAGGTTCGCGCTGCGCATGTCGGGGTTGAACATCATGATCGGATGGGCGTCGATGCGCGGCTGCACGCCCGCGTGCGCGATCAGCTCGCGGATCGCGTTCTGCAGCACGACGCCATTCGCCGCGGACAGCGCCTGCGACGCCACGCTGGAATCGCTGCCGTCGATCAGCACCAGCACATCCGCTTCGCGTCCCGCGGCGAGATTGCGCGCGTAGTCGGGCGGAATCTCGATCGCCACCTGTGCGTGGCCGGCCACGATCACGTGCTGCAATTCGGCGCGCGAGGAGACGTAGCCGTTCACACTGAGATAGGACGTCGCGCCGAACTGCTCGATCAGACGCCGGCTCTCCTGCGTCCGGCTCTGGTCGAACACCACCGTCGGGATGTTGCGCGCGGTCATGTCGATCACGCCGAAGAGAATCAGCTCGAAGATCGGGACCGCCAGCGCGAACATCAGCGTGACGCGATCGCGCATCATCTGCGTCAGCTCTTTCCGGAATACCGCACCGAACCCGTTCATGAGTGCACCTCGGTGAGCCGCACGAACACGTCCTCGAGCGTCGGCAGGATGTCGCGCACCGAAACGGAACTGATCCCGAACGCCTCCAGGTCGGCATCGATCTTCTCGTTCGACACGTTCTCATCGACGAGCAGGTGCAACGACGTACCGAAGATCGTCACCGCGTGCACGTACGGCAGCGTGCGCGCAGACGCCATCAGCACCGCGACACCTTCCTTGCACACTGCTTCGACGCGCCGCATGCCCTCGGGCGTCACTTCCGGCATCTCCTTCAGATCTTCCGGATGGCCGCTGACGATCAGCTTCGAGAGATAGAGATACGCGACCGTCCCGCAACGCTCGGCCTCGTCCATGTAGTGCGTCGTCACGAGCATCGTCACGTTCGCGGCGGCGAGTCCGAACAACAGGTCCCACAGCTCTCGGCGCGCGACCGGATCGATTCCGGCGGTCGGCTCGTCGAGAAACAGAACGCGCGGCTTGTGCATCAGCGCGGCAGCGAGCGCGAGGCGCTGTTTCCAGCCGCCGGACAGCGCTCCGGCGAGACGATCGCGATACGGCGCGATGTGCGTCAGCTCGATCGCCCACTCCTTCCGTTCCTTCCGCTCCGAGCCGCGCAGGCGATAGATCGCGCTGAAGAAGTCGAGGTTCTCGTCGACGGTGAGATCGCGATAGAGCGAGAAGCCCTGCGAGACGTAGCCGATGTGCCGGCGGACCTCCTCCCCTTCTTTCTCGACGTCGAAGCCGTCGACGGTCGCACTTCCCGCCGTCGGCGCCAGGAGGCCGCAGAGAATGCGGATCAGCGTCGACTTGCCGGAGCCGTTCGGTCCGAGGAGTCCGAAGATCTCGCCGCGCCGCACCTGCAGCGTGACGTCGTTCAACGCGCGGACGTGGCCGAAGTCCTTGGTCACGCCCTGCACGTCGATGCCGATCTCCTGGCTCACTCCGCGCGTCCTTTCACGCCGAGGTCGACCTCGGCGGCCATGCCGGCCTTGAGGCGCGCATCGGGATCGGTCACCACCTTCACGCCGAACACCTGCTCCGCGCGTTGTGCCCGCGTCTGCACGTTGCGCGGCGTGTACTCGCCTTCGCTGGAGACGGTTGCCACGCGCGCCGGGAACCAGACGTCCGGGAACGTGTCGACGCGCACGCGCACCGGCATGTTCACGCGCACCAGGCCGAGGAGCGTTTCGGGGACGTAGATGCGCACCCAGAGCTCGCTCGGCTCGAGAATCTCGGCGACGGTCTGGTTCGGCGCGACGATATCGCCGGGGCGGAGGCCGAATGACTGCACGATTCCGGTGACGCTCGAGCGCACGACCGTTTCGTCGCGCTGCTTCATCAGCGTCGCCAGATGCCGCTCCTGCTGTTCCGCCTGTGCGCGCGCGGCGGCGATGTCTTCCTTACGCGATCCTCCGCGCAGCACGCGCAGATCCTCGGCCGACGTCTTGGCCTTCGTCGCCGCCTGGTCGAGCATCTCCTTCGACACGATTCCCGCCGAATAGAGCGACGCGAGGCGGCGGCGCTCGCGCTCGTCGTTCTCCGCGATCGCCGCGGCCTTGCGGATCTCCTCGTCGCGCGGCCCGTTCAGCGCCTTCGCGAGACTCGCGCGCGCCACGGCAATTGCGGCCTGCTGCTCGGCGATCTGGCGGTCGAGCGTCTCCGTTTCGAGCGTCACCAGCGTCTGGCCGGCGGCGACCTGCGAGCCCTCATCGACGTGGACGCGGGTCACGCGTCCGCCCACGAGCGAGCCGACGTTCACCGTCCGCGCCTCCAGCGTTCCGGCGAGGACGAGCGGCTTCGGCTGTTGTTGTTTGCGGACGTACAGCAGCGCCGCGGCCGCGGCGGTCAGGACGGCCAGAGCCACCACGATTCGGAGCACGACTTTTCTTTTGGACGGCAAGAGCACCTCCGTGGAGCGGCGGGCTCTCAGCCCGCCGGAAAAGAAAACGGGGGGCTGAGAGCCCCCCGCTCCACAGGGACGAGCGAAATTAGAACGACACTTTGGCGGCGAGCTGCATGATGCGGGGGCCGGCGGAGACGGTCGGGGTGCCGAAGGCGGCCAGCTTCGTGAGCGTGTTCGTGCCGGCGGTGTACGAGTAGTACGTGCGATTGATGTTGCTCACGTTCGAGCGATTGAGCGCGTTGAAGACCTCGGCGATGAGCTGCAGGCGCACGCCGCCGAAAGCGAAGTCGCGCGTCACGCGCGGATCGATCGAGAGCTGCGACGGCAGGCGCATCGAGTTGCGGAGGAAGCCCGGCGCGATCTCGTTCGCGATGTTGCCGTCGTTGTTCAGGTCCGCGTTCACGACCGGCGTGAACGGCTGGCCCGACTGGTAGCTGGCGATGCCGCTGATCGTCCAGCCCGAGGCCAGCGCGCGCACCCAGCCGCTGCTGAGGCCCTGCGCGTACGAGTCGAGCGACCAGACGCCGCTCAGCACGATGCGATGGCGTACATCGTTGTCGCCGTAGGTGTAGTCGGTGCGGAAGTCGCCCGGGTCGGAGACGAACTTCGCGTCGTCGGTGCCGGGAACGACCGCGGTCGCATCCGGCTTGTCGTCCTTCACCGTCGAGTAGGTGTAGGCGAGGCGCGCCTGCCAGTTGCGCGAGAAGCGCTTCTGGACGTCGAGCGTGAGGCCGTCGTAGCGCGACTTCGCGCTGCTCTGGAACTCGATGATGCGGGCGAAGTTGTTGAAGCGCCGCCCGAAGTAGCGCTTGTACTGGATCGGCGAGCCGCCGGCGATGTTCGAGGCCTGGATGCCGGGGTTGGCGATGTTGATGTCGACGGAGCGCGTGAGGTTGTCGCCGCGCACGTACTGGTAGGTCGCGCCGACGAGCACGTCGTTGTTGATCGCATGCTCGACCGCGAGGCTGCCCTGATGCACTTCCGGGTTCTCATAGTCGTTGTCGAACACGAGGATGGTCGGCTTCGGAATCGTGGCGCCGGTCGGGATCGACGAGTAGATGTTCGGATACGCCGGGATCAGGCTGCCGGTGAAGGTGATGGTCTGCACGTTGATGCCGTTGTTCGAGTGCGCGGTGCCGATCACGATCGCAGGCGTGCGTCCGAAGAAAATGCCGTAGCCGCCGCGCACGACGGTGCGGCTGTCGCCACCCGGCGTCCACGCGAAGCCGACGCGCGGCGCGAGGTTGTTGTCATCTTCGGGAATGACCGACGTGTCGATGCCGGCCGAGAGCAGCTCGCCGTCGGGATTCTTCACGTCCGGCTGGGCGATGTCCTGGAAGTCGTAGCGCAGTCCCGCGGTGAGGGTGAGGGACTGATTGACGTGCCATTCGTCCTGCGCGAAGAAGCCGAGCTCGGAGACGTCGGGGTGCGTCGTCGCGCCGCTGGTGCCGGGGCCGGCGAAGGCCTGCAGGAAGCGCGACGGCTTGTTGTTCGCGAAATCCGCCAGGCTGTTGAAGCGGTACGTGCCGGCGAAGTTGCCGGGGAAGTAGTTCAGGATCTCGTCGTGAAGGTAGTCGAAGCCGCCCTTCAGCGTGTGAGTATTGAAGAGATACGTGGCAGTGTCGGCAAACTGCATGCGCTTGATGGTCGTCTCGCGCGGGCTGAACGTGTTCTGTCCGAAGCGGAAGATCGTGACGCCGTTGTGCAGGATCTCGGTCTCCGGCGCGGAGATGTTTGCCTCGCCCGGCTCGCGATCCTTCGCGTACTGCGCGCGCGCCTCGTTGAAGAACGCCGAGCCAGTGGTCGTGGTGAACACCGCGGACAGTGTGTCGGTGTTCACCAGCGAGTTGCCGGTGTGCTCGACGGAATTGATCGTGTTGCCGTTCTCGAAGTTCTGGCCGACGAACTCCTGGCGGTTGTAGCGCATGGAGAGGTGCGCGTTCGTGAGCAGCTCGTGATCGGTCTTGACGAGATAGACGTCCTGGTCCTGCTTGCGGACGTAGTCCGCCGCGTGCGTGAGCAGCAGGTCGTAGCCGCGCTGATCGTCGGGCGTGGCGATGTTGACCGCGCCGCCGCCGCCGATGATGACCGGATTGGGCACGTCGTTGCGCTGCGCGTCGTAGTTCACGAAGAAGAAGTGCTTGTCGCGCTGGATCGGACCGCCGGCGCTGAAGCCGTACTGGTCGAAGTGGTACGGGCTCTTCACGCGGTTGTTGATCTCGTTGATGTAGTCGTTGGCGTTGTAGCGCTTGTCGCGCAGGAAGTAGAACAGCGTGCCGTCGAGCTCGTTCGTTCCCGACTTGGTGACGACGTTGATCACCGCGCCGCCGGCGCGGCCGTACTCGGCTGAATACGCGTTGGCGTTGACCTGAAACTCTTTCACCGCGTCCTGTGAGAACTGATACGGCGCGCGGCCGGAGCCGGTGCGTCCGAGAGCCTGGCCGAAGAAGGTGTTGTCGTTGTTCGCGCCGTCGATGACGAGCGAGTTGAGCGTACCGCGCTGGCCGGCGAAGCTGATGTCGCCGAGGCGGACGTCCTTGACCACGCCGGGCGTGGTGAGGACGAAGTCGATGAAGTTGCGGCCGTTGGTCGGCAGGTTCTGAATCGACGTCTCATTGACGACGGAGCTGACCTGCGTCCTCTCGGTCTCGACGAGCGGCGCTTCCGCGCTCACGGTCATCGTCTCCGCGACGCCGACTTTCATCTTGAAGTCGAGCGAGACGTCGCTGCCGACGTTGACCACGACCTTCTCGCGCCGCACCGGCTGGAAGCCTTCCAGCTGCGCCTCGACGCGGTACGTGCCGGGGATCAGCAGCGCGAGCTGATACGAGCCGACGGCGTTGGTCACGGTGTTGCGCGACGCGCCCGTGGCGACGTTCGTAGCTGTGACGGTGACGCCGGGGAGCGCGGCGCCGGAATCATCCGAGATGGTGCCGGAGATCGAGCCGGTGCTGCTCTGCGCGAACGCGCTGAACGGAACGAGAAGACAAACGATTAGCAGTGCGGAGAGTCCACGTAGACGCATCTGGAGCTCCTTCATGTTGCATCGGACGATTGGTCCTCCAGAATATCATTTCCCCGCCATGACCATCGCCACCGTCAACCCCGCCACCGGAGAAACCGTCGCGACCTTCGAGCCGCTCTCGCGGAGCGATCTCGAGCAAAAACTGCAGCGCGCCGTCGAGGCGTTTCGCGTCAATCGTCAGCGCTCGTTTGCGGACCGCGCGACGCGCGTACGGCGCGCGGCGGAGATCCTCGACTCACGCGCCGAGGAGCTCGCGCGCACGATCACGCTGGAGATGGGAAAGCCGATCAAGGCGGCGGTCGCGGAGGTGCAGAAATGCGCGATGGTCTGCCGCCACTACGCGGACAACGCCGAGCGCTATCTCGCCGACGAGCACATCAAAACCGACGCCGCGCAGAGCTATGTCCGCTTCGATCCTCTAGGCGCGATCCTCGCCGTGATGCCGTGGAACTTTCCGTTCTGGCAGGTGTTTCGTTTTGCGGCGCCGGCGCTCATGGCCGGCAACGTCGGCCTGCTCAAGCACGCCTCGAACGTGCCGCAGTCGGCGCTGGCGATCGAGGACATCTTTCGCGAGGCGGGGTTCGATCACGGCGAGTTCCAGACGCTGCTGATCTCGGCGGAACAGGTCGCGTTGCTGCTCGACGATGAGCGCGTCAAGGCGGCGACGCTCACCGGCAGCGAGCCCGCCGGCGCGAGCGTGGCCTCGAACGCGGCGAAGCGGATCAAGAAGAGCGTGCTCGAGCTGGGCGGAAGCGATCCGTTCATCGTGATGCCGTCGGCCGATCTGGATGCGGCAGTGAAGATCGGGATCAAAGCGCGGATCGTGAACAACGGCCAGTCGTGCATCGCCGCGAAGCGTTTCATCGTGCACGAAGACGTCGCCGCCGACTTCCAACAGCGCTTCGTCGCCGCGATGGAGGCGCTCCGTCTCGGCGATCCGATGGATGAGTCGACCGACGTCGGACCGCTGGCGACGCCGCAGATCGTGAGCGACATCGAGAAGCAGGTGAACGACAGCGTGGCCGCGGGCGCGAAGCTGCTCACCGGCGGCAAGCGGGTCGGTGAGCGCGGAAACTTCTACGCGCCGACGGTGCTCGCCGACATCCCCCGGGACGCGCCCGCGTACGCGGAAGAAACATTCGGGCCCGTGGCCGCGCTGTTTCGCGTGAAGGACATCGACGAGGCGATCACGCTCGCGAACGCGACGCCGTTCGGACTCGGCGCGAGCGTCTGGACGCGCGACGCCGCGGAGCAGGCGCGATTCGTCGACGCCATCGAGTCGGGGCAGGTGTTCGTCAACGCGATGGTGGCGTCCGATCCGCGCATGCCGTTCGGCGGCGTGAAGCACTCCGGCTTCGGGCGCGAGCTCGGCGCCTACGGCATCCGCGAGTTCGTGAACATCAAGACTGTGTGGGTGGCGTAACGCGCTCGAGCTCGAACGGCGCGTTCGCATCGGCGGCGGCGTTGCTGTGGATCCGGAAGACGCAGCGCCCGTCGCCGTTCTGGAACTTCTCCTCGCGCTCGACGCGCACGCCGAGGAGGCGTGTGAGCGCGTTGACGGAGACGCTGCAGAGCGCGGGGCGGCGCATGGCGGTGTTGTAGAAGGGACAGTTGCGCTCGATGAGGCGGAAGTCATCGCCGGCGCGCTCGACTTCCATGTACGGATCGTCGGCCAGATACCAGTTCTTCAGCGCGTCGACGCGCTCGGCGAGCGCCAGCTCGCGCAGCGACGGTGCCACCGCCTGCACGCGATCGTCCGCGACGCGCGCCAGCACGCGCACCGCGGCCTCGGCTCCGAATTCGTCGGTGACCGCGTCGATCACCGCGACCGCGAGCGCGTCGTAGTGCTTCGGAAAGAGATGATCGCCGGCGGTGCTGAGGCGATACGACGTCGCGGGACGTCCGCTGCGCACGCGGCCGGCACGGCGCTCGACGATCGCCTCGACCCAGCCTTCGCGATGCAGCTGCAGCAGCTGCTGCCGCACCGCTTCGCCGGTCACCTCGAGCGACGCCGCGAGCTGCGCGATCGTCGAGCTGCCGTGCTGCTTCAGCGCGATCAGGATCGCGCGCCGGCTGTCGGGTAGCTGGTTGACAGTAATGATGGCGGTCAGCCCCTTCGTCTGAAGGGGCTAACCACATTTTCGCCGCGTGTCATCCCGAGCGCAGTCGAGGAACCTCAGGCTACGGCGGAGCGCGCGGCCGGACGGCCGTACTGCTGCGTGGCCCAGCCGATCACCGCGCCGAGGACGCTGCCCGGCACCATGATCTGCCACCAGTAATGCTGGCCCGACGGATCGGGCATCGCCGCGACGGCGAACGCAAGCAGCAGCCCGACGAAGAAGCCGAACGCGATTCCCTTCGGAACCGAATTCACCTTGCGCGCAAACCATCCGGCGGCGACACCGACGAGGACGCCCTTGATGGTAGAGAAGAAGACGATCGCCAGGATCTGCGACCGCACCGCGGGCGTGAACCACGCCGTCAATCCGTCGACCGCGCCGAGCAGCGCGCCTACGAGCAACCCGAGAAGAATCTTGTTCATCGTTCCCATGCCTCCGGACGTTGATTCAACGCCGCATTGATTTCCTTTAGAGCCGCATCCAGAAAAAGACGATCGCGCGCATGAGGATGTACGCCGCGATGAGCGTCATCAGGACGCGATTGCGGAGCAGCCAGCGGCCGGCGCGCTCGAACGGATTCTCGCGATACGCGCTCACCGGCTCGCCGTCGAGGTGACGCAGAACGTCGTCGCCGAGGTCGCGGGCGGTGTCGTAGCGCTGCTCGCGCGGCGGCGCCATCGCCTTCGCGCAGATCGCGCTGAGCGCGCGCGGCGTGCGCTCACCGAGCAATCCGCGCAGAATCGCGCCGAGGGCATAGACGTCGGAGCGCGCGTCGGCCTCTTCGCCGCGCGTCTGTTCGGGGGACATGTAGCCGTCGGTTCCCTTGACGGCGGCGACGCCCCAATCCATCACCAGCACCGCGCCAAACTCGCCGACCATGACGTTCTGCGGCTTCAGATCGCGGTGCACGACACCATTCGCGTGCGCGAAGGCGACCGCCTCGCAGACGCGCGTGAAGACGCGGAGGACGTCGGTGCGGCTGCGCCCCTCGGCTGCCCACCGGTCCAGGCGCGCGCCGCGCACGAGCTTCATCGTGTAGTAGAGGCGTCCGTCCGGAAGCGTTCCCGCGTCGTGAACGGGAACGATGCCCGGATGTTCGAGACCGGCGATGATGCGAGCCTCCGAGCACCAGTCGGCGTCGACGACCTTCATCGCCACGTTCCGCTCGAGCTCCTGGTCGCGAACTTCGTACACGACGCCCAACCCGCCGCGGCCAAGCTCGCGAATCAACTCGTAGCGCGTTCCGGTCAGGTCCGGACGCTCGAACGCGTCGCGCAACCGCGCGACCGCGTCATCCGAGAGCCACGTCATCGCGCGACTCCGAGCAGCGCCCGCGCCTCGGCGCGAAACTCTTCTTCCGTCGCCGTCACTTCGCGGAGCGCGTCCAGCACGATCTCGCGGAACCTGCGCCGCGCGGCCGCGAGATCGTTCGTGACCTTGGTTTCGCTGATGCCGAGGCGTTGCGCGAGCTCGCGATAGGAGACCGCGCGATCGTCGTCGAGATCGTAGGCCTCGAAAATCGCGAACTGCGTTTCGCTGCAGCGTGCGCGCAGCCGCTCGACCGCCAACGCGAACACGCTCCGCACCCATTCGCGCTGAAAGTACTCCTCGGGGGTGACGCTCGTCGCGGCATCGCGCCCGATCTCGAGCTCCGCCGCGTCGAAATCGAGATGCACTTCGCCGCCGCCGCGCTTGAGGCGCTGTCCGGCCTTCCATTCATTCGCCGCATGCCGGTCGAACAGCAGCCGCAGGAACGTGCGGAAGCTCGCCTTCGACGCGTCGTACGCGACGAGCGACTCCTTCTCGAACGCACGCGCGAAGAAATTCTGCGTCAGATCTTCCGCGTCCTCACGCGTGCGCCGGAACGCCACGCGCGCGTATTTGTAGAGCGGCTTCCAGTAGCACGCGAGCAGCGTGTCGAACGCCCGGGCGCGCTCCGCGACGTCCGCGCTGGAGAGCGCCACGATCACACTGCGGCGTGTGGTGGGAAAAGGGGCGACGCTCATCAGTCGGCGGGCTTTTTCGCCGTGTCGCGTACAACCAACATCTTGGGGTCGCCGAGCTGTGCTTCTTCTCCGTCTTTCACCGTCTTCAACGTGATCGTTACGGGTTGGCCATCGCTCAGGTTGCGCAACGTCAGCGTCACCAATCCGCTGGCGGCAATCGTACGAATGCGTTGCCCGGCCACAAACATCGTCGCCGGAAGCGCGGCCATATCTGCGATGTCCCCGCCGCTAACATCGAAACGCACGATCTCTTTCGCTGCCGGCAGCCGTTCGAATTCGATGTTCAGTTTTCCCTCGCCATTGAACGAACGGATGCTATCCGAAGAGATGATCATGCGCGCAGGCGGTTTCGACGGCGATTCGGCGTCGGGCTTGAGATACGTGATGAACTCGTTCGTGAAAGTGACGGGTGAAAGCTTCGCGGTCTCATCAAAGTCCGCCCGCGGATTCTCCGGGTAGTCAAGCGTGAGCGTGTACTTGGTCTTGTTGATGTCGGTTGCTGGGGGGAGGAACTTCGTTGGCGACGGGAATGTCACGCTGAGCGACTCCCCCGATTCCGGAACATCAATGCTGTTGGGCAATAGGGTGCGTTTGCTCCCGTTATCAAACTCCATTGTCAGCGTTGCCTTGGGCGCTCCCTTGACCAGCTTGGTGCAGCCGTTTACCTGTGCTACTGCTTTTTTTCCATCGTCGGCCAGCAGGATTGCGTATGGATCCGGAAACTTGGGCGGATTCACTTTCGGCAATTCCACTGTGCCGATGTGGTACGGCCCTCCGGTCGAGAGGTTTACGAGCTCGCCCCAGACACCATCCTCGACGACGTCGCGCGTGAAAGCGCTGAGGCATGGCTTGAATAGTTTTGCGTTTTCAGGCTCGACGCACTGGTTGCGCGGGTCGAGATCGAGCAACTTGTGGAACTCCCATCGAAATGCCTGCCGGTTGTTCGTGGCCGCGAACAGTGCAAGGTTTAGGTACCGCCCGCGAACTTCCTGCAGCGGCGACCAACGCAGCGTCACGCCGTAATCGTCGAGCGCCCTGGTCACGCGTCTGATCAGCGCGGCCTCGGTTGAGATGTTTCGCTCTGGGAGCGACGAGCCGTTGTTAGCGTCGACAAACGTCGTCTTCGACACGAAGCGCACCGTCTTGAAGTCGACGCAGTCGTCGGCCCTTGCTTCCTTCTTCGGAACCATCAGCAGAACGGTGACGTTGTGCGTCTGCGGCACCATTGCATAGCTGCCGGTCGGAGCCTGTATCGCGCCAAGGCGCACGCGCAACGTGCTGTCGTTTACGCGTGCGACTGTCAAAAGACTGTTGATGTCGCGGCCCAGCACCGAACGGAGGAGATCAGAGCGGAATCGACCGGTTGCGGAGGCGCTGTAGTCGGCCTGAAGCAGCAGTACCGAAGCAACGAACTGGCGTACGTACTCGCTCGTCTGTCCATGCACGGCGCCCTCGAGATTATCGGTGACTAGCAGCGGTGCAATCACCGGTGTCGGCATCGAGCTACATGGCAACCCGGCATCCCACCTGTCTTCAGGTTTGCCCTTTTCTGGTTCGGGCGTTTCCGGTTCGTGCTTTTCAGGTTTTCTTGGCGTGAACTCCAGCGACTGGGTGTATTTGCTGGTCGGCTGCGTTTGGGTATACAACTGCTGCGCGTAAATCTTTGACCATTGGAGATCATCGCTGTTAGCTGCGCTTTTGGGAATCGGTGCGCCGAGAAAGAATGAGATGTTCGAATAGGCATCGTACGGCTCGTTTCGCGCCTGCGGCATCACGGTTACTTGAAGACGCACGACGTACGGAATCATGTTTCTTCGCTTCGCCGCATCTTTGACGTAACGACTGAGGAGCTGAACTTCCTGATACAGCGACGTCGCGACCAGATACTGGAGCATAGGCTCCTTGTCGAGCGCGGTGTCGAGCGCCTTGGTGCCGGCTGGAAGAGTCGTCGCGTCGAGGTTCGTGTCGTGCGTGATGTTGGTCGCGTCTCGATCGGTAGTCGTGGTGGTGGTCGATGTGCCCGTCGTGGCGGTCGCCGTCGTACTGGAAGTGGCTGGCGTCGACACCTTCGCCGCAATGGAAAGCGACTGCAGGAATCGCTCGTCTTCATCGCGCGTGTTTGCGATCGACTTCGCTAGAGCATCCTCCACGGTTAACGTAAATTTCGGCTGAAGGGCCTCCGCGTACTCGTCCCACGGCGCAATCGAGAGAACCGTGACGTACGTGGAACCGGCCAGATCCTGACGGTTAACACGATGCGGCTTCGTTAGCCGCGCACCTGCGCCGCAGCCAAGAATCACCAGCGCACAGGCAGATACAACAGACTTCCGCGTGAAAGTTGTCATGGACGCTCCCTGTCAGTGTGAGAGCGTATTGTACCGAGTTCCTGAAATCAGGAGACAAGGCCTCGATGTGGCGCGTCGCCGCGCTGGCTCCGGCAGTAGGACTCGAACCTACGACCCGCGGATTAACAGTCCGCTGCTCTACCAACTGAGCTATGCCGGAGTATCGGCTGGAAAGACGGGCGCGGAAAATAGCACCGCGGCCGGCCTTTTACAAGGCAGGCGGGCGATAGAACGCCTCCCGTCGCAGGGCGATTCCCGTGGCACAATCGCGCCGCTTCATGAATGTTCGCCTCAGCGCTCCGGCATTCGCGGTGGCGATCGGAGCCGTGGTCGGACTGGCCGATGCTGCGATTCTGCCGCTCTCGGTGCGCACGCGCTGAACGCCGCTGCTGCCTCCCTTCACCTGGCTCGCGGTCATCTGGACGTGGGTGACGGTGCTCGCTGTCGTCGGCGTGTTGTTCTCCGCGCGGCGGGTGCAACGCATCGGCGTGGTGGTGATGCTGCTCGTGGGGCCCGGGCTGCTGCTGCTCAGCCGCGCGGCGGAGCCGTTGAGACAGTGGTGGCCGTTCGTCCTGCCGGCGATTCTGTTCGTGCTGTGGATTCCGTTGCGGCGGCTGCACTTCGAGCAGACGAGAACGCGATGGTGGGCGGCGGCGGCGTTCGCGAGCGCCGTGCTGCTGATCTGCGCGGCCTCTCAGGCGGACTGGCGCATGCCCTCGCACGGGGAGCGTGGTGGATCTTCCTCGACACGACGCGTTACGACGACGCCATGCGGCTGCCCAACCTCGCGCGCTTCGCGCGCGGCGCGGTCACGTATGACGAGGCGTGGGCGCCGTCGCCGTGGACCGTGCCGTCGCATTTCGCGGTCTTCACCGGCGTCGATCCGTGGCGCGTGCCGTTCGATCCGGCGGCGCGGCGATTCACGGAACAGCGGTTGACGCTCGCACAACGGTTCCGTGCGCGCGGCTACGCGACCGCGGCGATCATCGCCAACCCGACAGTGTCCCGCGAATCGGGCTTCGGCGCCGGGTTCGACGAATTCACGGCATCGCGCGTCCGGTGTCTGCCGCTCCGCGATCAGCGATCTTCTGAGCCGCCTCTGGCTGCACGATCTTCCGCGCTCGCCGCTCTGCGGCTGGTTCATCGCACCGGAGATCACCAGGCGCGCGCTGCGCTTCATCAGCCGCACGCAGCGGCCGTATTTTCTGACGCTGAACTACATGGACGCGCACGATCCGTACTACGTGCCCTCGCATTGCGGCGCGTCGACGCTGAAACGATCGGCGCGCGTCGCGTATCTCAACGGAGACCTGCGTCTCGCGGCGCGCGCGCATGACCAGTACCGCGCGGCGATGCGCTGCGTGGACCGCTCGCTCGGCGCGCTGTTCGCGGCGCTGGAACGCGATCCTGATTACGCGACGACGACCGTGATCGTGGTGGGCGATCACGGCGAGCAATTCGGCGAGCTCGGCAGGATTCTGCATGGCAACTCCGTCTATCGCCCCATGCTCCACGTCCCGCTCATCGTGCGCGTCCCCGGCCAGAAGCCGGCGCGCGTCGTCTCACCCATCAGCATCACCGACATCCATCCGATGCTTCTGGGCCTTCCGGCCCGGAGGGCGGTCGTGTCGTTCTATCAACGCGAGAACGAAGGCGCTTTCAGCGCGGTGGTGGACGGTCATCAGGTGATTCGCGATCGCGACGGCAGCGAGACTGTTTTCGTCCGCAATGGCGGCGAGGCCGACCCCGCGGCGGTGCGGGCCGCGAGAGACGCGATCGACCGCGAGCTCGCGGCCCGGCGAGGCACCGGCGAATTTCGAGCGCTCGGGTACCTGCAGTAACCTACAATTCGCGCCGCATGTCGCGGGAGATCGTCATCAATGCGACGCGACACGAGTCGCGCATTGCCGTGCTCGACGAGGGACAGGTCGTCGAGCTCTGGGTCGAGCGGACGCGGCATCGCACCATCGTCGGGAACATCTACAAGGGCCGCGTCACGAAGGTGCTGCCCGGGATGCAGTCCGCCTTCGTCGACCTCGGCCTCGAGCGCGACGCGTTCCTCTACGTCTCCGACGTCATCGAGGACATCGAGGAGTACGAGACCGAGACGCCCGACGAGCTGCACATCGACGACGTCTCCACGCACCGCCCCGAGGCCTCCATCGCCGATCTGCTGCGCGAGGGGCAGGAGATCGTGGTGCAGGTGTCGAAGGACACCATCGCCGGCAAAGGCGCGCGCATCACGAGCCACATCACGCTGCCGGGACGCTTCCTGGTCTTCATGCCGACCGTCAACCACATCGGCGTCTCGCGGCGCATCGAGGATGAGGAAGAACGCACGCGGCTCAAAGAGATCCTGGACCGCATCCGCAACGGCAATCACGGCGGCTTCATCGTCCGCACCGCCGGCGAGGGGCGCGGCGAAGAGGAGTTCCTCGCCGATCTGCGCTATCTCACCGATCTCTGGGATCACATCAAGCGGCGCGCTGAGAAATCATCGGCGCCGACGGCGATCCATCACGATCTCGATCTCGTGCTGCGCACGATCCGCGACGTCCTCTCGCCAGAGTTCAAGAGCGTGTGGGTCGACTCGGTCGATCAGTACCAGCGCATCGTGGAGTTCCTCGATCAGATCCAGCCGCAGCTCGTGTCGCGCGTGCGCCTGTTCCGCCGCGACGAGCCGATCTTCGACGAGTTCGGGATCGAGCCGGAGATCGCGAAGGCGCTGAAGTCGAAGGTCTGGCTCAAGTCGGGCGGCTACATCGTCATCAATCAGACCGAGGCGCTGGTCGCCATCGACGTCAACACCGGCAAGTACGTCGGGAAGAAGAATCTCGAGGAGACGGTGTTCCGCACGAACCTCGAGGCGGCGAAAGAAATCGTCCGGCAGATCCGCCTGCGCGACCTCGGCGGGATCATCGTCCTCGACTTCATCGACATGGAGGACCTCACGAACCGGCAGCGGCTCTTCGAGGCGCTGGAGAACGAGATCCGCAAGGACCGCTCGAAGACGAAGATCCTGCAGATCTCGGAGTTCGGCCTGATCGAGATGACGCGCAAGCGCGTGCGGCAGAGCCTCGAGCGCTCGCTGACGCAGGCCTGTCCGTACTGCGGCGGCAGCGGCAGGATCAAGTCGAACACCACCATCGCGCTGGAGATCTGGCGCGAGCTGATGAAACTGCGCGACTTCCACGAGGGGCAGGACGTGATCGTGCGCGTGAATCCGGTCGTGTACGGAACGCTGCACACCGGCGATCCGATTTTCGAAGAGGTCGAGCGGACGATGGGGATTCATCTCGTGTTCAAGCCCGACGAGGCCCTGCATCACGAGCAATTCGACGTCATGAGGATCTGACGCCCGGCACGTCGCGTGCAGTAAAAGCCGATTCGCAGTGGAAGAGACCTTTTCGAATCTGGCCGCTTTCCTGAACAGTCTGGATGCCGAGGGGGAGCAGAAGTTCGAGCTCTCTCACTCGCTGGTCATCATCTGTCCTGACTGCGGGAAGAACATCGCCTTTCGCGGACGCTGTCCGAAGTGCGCGGGCAACAGCTGGATCCCGGCGGGACAGACCGGCGGGATTTTCGAGCAGATGAAAGCGCAGCGGCTGCGGCGGATGATCGGAGAGGGCGAGGACGACACGCTCACGCGGAAGGCAGAAGAGGTTCGAGGTTCGACGGCCGAATGAAGAATTCTTAATTCGAACTTCGAACCTCGAACTTCACGTATCGAGCCCTTCGCGCAGATACTCTTCCTCGACGAACTTCCTGAACAACTCCTCGTACTCCGGCGCGCTCGGACGCGGCGCGTGACGTCCCATCGAGGCGATGCGGCGCCGGGCGCTTTCCTCGCGCTCTTCCTCGCGCCGCAGTTCGTCGGTGAGCGCGTGTGCCATGGCCTGGCGCACGACTTCGCGATCCTTGAGCAGAATCACGGAGTTCGAGCGCGCCAGCGCGTCCAGCAGCTCGCGCGCGAGGTTGTTCAGGCGATCACGCGACGGCCGCACCATACGCACAAATTCTAGTGCACCGCTTCGTCCGGCGCGCCCTCATCCTGAGGCTCGTCGCCGTCGTCGGTACCATCTTCGGGGCCGCCGTTGTCGTCCGGCTGCTCCTTCTCCACGATCTTCAACGCCGCCACGACGCGGTCGTTCTCATCGAGTCTGACGATGCGCATGCCCATCGTGTTGCGGCCCTTCGGCGAGATCGTCGACACCGGGACGCGGATGATCATCCCCTGCTCGGTGATGAGCAGCACCTGGTCCTCGTCGTACACCACCGCCATGCCGGCCACGTTGCCGTTGCGCTCATTGGTCTTGATGTCGATCACACCCATGCCGCCGCGATGCTTGGTCGGATACGCCGACACCGGCGTACGCTTGCCGAAGCCCTTCTCGGTCACGGTGAAGACGTAGCCGCGGTTGTCGGCGGCGATCTCCACGTTTTCATCGCCTTCGGTCTCGACCTCTTCATCCGACTCGACGATCACTCCAGCCGGGAGCACGTCCATCTCGACGACGTGATCGTCTTCGCGCAGCGAGACCGCGCGGACGCCGGCGGCGCCGCGCCCCATCGGCCGCACCTCCGCCTCGTTGAAGCGGATCACGCGGCCGCCGGCCTTGCCGACGAAGATGTCGGAGTTGCCGTCGGAGAGGCGGACGGCGTATAGATCGTCACCCTCGCCGATGTCGATGGCTATGATGCCGGTGGCGCGGACGTTCGAGAACGCCGCGAGCTCGGTCTTCTTGATCTTGCCGCCGCGCGTCGCCATGACCACGTACTTGCCTTCGGTGAAGTCGCGCGTGGTCAGCAGCGCGCGGACGTTCTCGTTCTGCTCCACCGGCAGCAGGTTCACGATCGCCTTGCCGCGCGCGTTCGTGCCGGCCTCGGGGATCGCATGCACTTTCAGCCAGTAGAGGCGTCCGCGGTCGGTGAAGACCAGGACGTACGCGTGCGTCGACGCGACGAAGAGATGCTCGACGATGTCCTCTTCCTTCGTCTGCATGCCGATGCGGCCCCTGCCGCCGCGGCGCTGCGAGCGATACATCGACAGCGGCGAGCGCTTGATGTAGCCGCCCCGCGAGACGGTGATGACCATGTCCTCGTCGGCGACGAGGTCCTCGATCGAGATCTCGGTCGTGTCGGGGACGATCTCCGTGCGGCGCGGATCGTTGTAGCTCTCTTTGATCTCGCGCAGCTCGGTCGAGATGATCTCGAGGATCAGCTTCTCCGAGGCCAGGATCTCGCGGAGGCGCGCGATCGTCGCCAGGACGTCCTGATACTCATTCACGAGCTTCTCGCGCTCGAGGCCGGTCAGGCGCTGCAGGCGCATCTCGAGGATCGCCTGCGCCTGGATCTCACTGAACGCCCAGCGCGCGATGAGGCCGTCCTTCGCCTCCTGGGGCGTGCGCGCGGCGCGGATCAGCGCGATCAGCTCGTCGAGCACGTCGAGAGCCTTGACCAGTCCCTCGAGGACGTGCGCGCGCTCTTCGGCCTTGCGCAGATCGAAGCGCGTGCGGCGCACGACGATCTCTTTGCGGTGCTCGATGAAGTGCCGGAGGATCGTTGGGAGGTCCATGACCTCCGGCTTGTTGTTGACGATGGCCAGGAAGATGATGCCGAACGTCGTCTGCATCTGCGTGTTGCGATACAGGTTGTTCAGCACGATCTCCGGAATGGCGTCGCGCTTGAGCTCCACGACCACGCGGATACCCTCGCGGTCGGACTCGTCGCGCAGGTCGGAGATGCCTTCGATGCGCTTGTCCTTCACCAGCTCGGCGATCTTCTCGAGCAGGCGCGCCTTGTTGGTCATGTACGGCACTTCGGTCACGACGATCTGCTGCTTCTCGCTCTTCTTCTGGGTCTCGAAGTGCGCTTTCGCGCGCATCTGGATGATGCCGCGGCCGGTCTCGTAAGCCTGGCGGATGCCGACCAGTCCGTGAATGAAACCGCCGGTCGGGAAGTCGGGTCCCGGCAGCACCGTCATCAGCTCCTGCCAGGTCGTCTTCGGGTTGTCGATCATCATCAGGCAGGCGTCGATCACCTCGCCGAGGTTGTGCGGCGGGATGTTCGTGGCCATGCCGACGGCGATGCCGGACGAGCCGTTGACGAGGAGATTCGGATACTTCGCGGGCAGCACCGACGGTTCGCTGAGCGAGCCGTCATAGTTCGGAACCCAGTCGATCGTTTCCTTGTCGATGTCGTCCCGCATCAGCTCTTCGGCGAGCTTCGTGAGACGCACCTCGGTGTAACGCATCGCCGCCGGGTTGTCGCCGTCGAGCGAGCCGAAGTTGCCCTGGCCGTCGACGAGGCGGTAGCGCATCGAGAAGTCCTGCGCCATGCGCACGACCGTGTCATAGATCGCGCTGTCGCCGTGCGGATGGAACTTGCCCATCACGTCGCCGACGATGCGCGCGGATTTCTTGTACGCCTTGCCGGCCGTGTTGCCCTGCTCGTACATGCCGTAGAGGATCCGGCGATGGACGGGCTTGAGGCCGTCGCGGACGTCGGGCAGCGCGCGTCCGATGATGACGGACATCGCGTAGTCGAGATACGACCTGCGCATCTCGTCTTCGATGTTGACGGGAACGCGCTGCTCGTTGATGTTCGGGTAATCGGTATCGGCCATCAGATATCCAGGTTTTTCACGTCAAGCGCGTTGTCCTGAATGAACAGGCGGCGCGGCTCGACCTGATCGCCCATCAGAATCGTGAAGATCTCGTCGGCACCGACGGCGTCTTCGATCGAGACCTGCAGCAGTCGCCGGGTCTCGGGGTTCATGGTCGTTTCCCACAGCTGCTCGGGGTTCATCTCGCCGAGGCCTTTGTAGCGCTGGATGGTGAGCCCTTTTTCGGCGAGCTTGTAGATCTGCTCGAGCAGATCGTCGATGCTCGTGTAGACCTTCGTCTCCTCGCCGTGCTTCACCGTGTACGGCGGCAGGCCGAACGCCGAGAGCTGCTCGTGCGCCTTCGCCATCTGGCGGAACTCGTACTGGCCGAGGAGCTCGGTGTTGATGACGACCTTCTTGCCGCCGCCGCCGTTGCCGGAGGTGGTGAACTGGATGACCGGCGTCTCGGTCTCTTCGTCGGTCATGACGCGCACGTTCTCGAAGCCGGCCCTGGTGAAGGCCTGCTGCACGGCCTGCATCTTCTCGTCGTCCGCGAAGGCGGTGCGGTCGAGGAAGTGCGCGTCGGCGAGGACGTCGAGCGCCGCGCGCGGAGCGCCGCGGGCCGCGAGCTTGCGCGCGTGGCTGCGATACTCCTCCATCCGCTGGAGCATGTTGATCAGCGCCTCGCCGCGGACACCGAGTCCGCCTTCCGGCGTGATCTCGACCGACTCGGCGATGCGGCCCATGAGGAAGCGCGCCTTCTCGGTCTCGTCCTTGAGGTAGGTGTCTTTCTTTCCCTGCGCGACTTTGAACAACGGCGGCTGGGCGATGTAGAGATGCCCGCGCTTGATCACTTCCTGCATGTGGCGGAAGAAGAACGTCAGGATCAGCGTGCGGATGTGCGAGCCGTCGACGTCGGCGTCGGTCATGATGATGATCTTGTGATAGCGGAGCTTCGCGACGTCGAAGTCGTCCGTGCCGATGCCGGTGCCGAGGGCCGTGATCATCAGGCGGATCTCCTCGGAAGACAGCATCTTGTCGAGGCGCGCCTTCTCGACGTTGAGGATCTTGCCCTTGAGCGGAAGGATCGCCTGGAACTGGCGATTGCGCCCCTGCTTCGCGGAGCCGCCCGCGGAGTCGCCTTCGACGAAGAAGATCTCGCAGAAACGCGGATCGCGCTCGGAGCAGTCGGCGAGCTTGCCGGGGAGCGACGCTGAGTCGAGCGCGCCTTTGCGGCGGGTGAGCTCACGCGCCTTGCGCGCCGCATCGCGCGCACGTGCGGCATCGACGATCTTGTCGGTCAGGCGCTTGGCTTCGCGCGGGTTCTCTTCGAGGTACTCGGCCAGCCGCTCGTTCACGACCTGCTCTACCCACGTCTTCACGTGCGAGGAGACGAGCTTGTCTTTCGTCTGCGACGAGAACTTCGGGTCGCGGACCTTGACGGAGACGACGGCGGTGAGGCCTTCGCGGATGTCGTCGCCCTCGAGCGAGAGCTTCAGCTTCTCGAGCACGCCGGTGTCGACGACGTACTTGTTGACGGTGCGCGTCAGCGCGCCCTTGAAGCCGACGAGGTGCGTGCCGCCGTCGGTGTTCTTGATCGTGTTCGTGAAGCAGTAGATGTTCTCGGCGTAGCCGTCGTTCCACTGCAGCGCGATCTCGACGCCCTCGCCGTCTTTCTCGTCGCGGATGAAGATCGGCGGCTCGTGCAGCGGGATCTTGTTCTTGTTGAGGTCCTGCACGAACGAGACGATGCCGCCCTGGTAGCAGAACTCGTGGTGCTTCTCGGTGCGGTCGTCGCGGATGACGATGTTGACGCCGGAGTTGAGGAAGGCCAGCTCGCGGAGGCGCTGCGAGAGCGTCTCGTAGTTCATCTCCGTCACCGAGAAGATCTCGGAGTCGGCTTTGAACGTGACGCGCGTGCCGCGCTTGATCGTTTTCTCGCCCTTTTCCAGCGACCCGATCGCCACGCCGCGCTCGAAGCGCTGGCGGTAGATCGCGCCGTCGCGGTGGATCTCGAGCTCGAGCCACTCGGAGAGGAAGTTGACGACCGAGACGCCGACGCCGTGCAGGCCGCCGGAGACTTTGTAGGAGTTGTTGTCGAACTTTCCGCCGGCGTGCAGCTCGGTCATGATGACCTCGGCCGCCGAGCGTCCCTCTTCCTTGTGGATGTCGACCGGGATGCCGCGGCCGTTGTCTTCCACGGTCACGGAGTTGTCGACGTGGATGGCGACGCTGACTTTGTCGGCGTAGCCGGCGAGGGCCTCGTCGATGGCGTTGTCGACGACCTCGTAGACCATGTGGTGCAGGCCGCTGACGTCATCGGTGTCGCCGATGTACATGCCCGGGCGCTTGCGCACCGCATCGAGCCCTTTGAGGACTTTGATGTCTTCCGCTGTGTAGTTTTCTGCCGCCATCTTTGCTCTTTTCCGGAATCCTCGAGGACCTCAACGAGGGCTTGTGGAGCGGCGGGCTTCAGCCCGCCGAGCCGCGAAAACCGGCGGGCTGAAGCCCGCCGCTCCACAGAGAGGTATCACCGCGTCATAGAACGCCAAAGCGTAGCCGGAAAATTGCCTTTACGGCCGCTTTTCAGGCGAAATCACGCGTGACCGTAACTCTACCGTTTTCAAAGGTTAAGCGGCGGTGTGGACCGGTCGTCAACGCGTCGAGAAACGCTTCTTTGGCGGAGGTGGTGAAGACCTGCGTGGCAACGGGCAATTTTGTCAACAAATCGTGCAGGATCTCGAGGTCGAGCTCGGCATCCACGTCGTCGAGCAGAAACAGCGGCGCGTCGTCGTGGCGGCGACGGAAAAGCTCCAGTTTCGCGAACTTCAGAAAGAGCACGATCATCTTCTGCTCGCCGCCCGAAAGCACCTCGGACGCAGGCCTGCCATCGACGACGAACTCGAGCAGGTCGCGCTGCGGACCGGAGAGCGTCATCCGCGCGCGAATCTCCTCGCGGCGCTTCTCGGCTCCAGCGGTCGCGTTCGGACGGTACGCGAGCTCGACGTTCGCGATGTGATAGCGATGCCGCGCGACGATGTCCGCGAACGCGCCCGCGAGATCGTGCGCGTACGCATCGCGCGCGCGATGCACGACGGCCGCGGCCTCGCGCAGCTTGTCGTCCCAGGCGTCGAGCGACGACGCGGACTGGCGATTGACGGCGATGTCGGCGAGGAGCGCGTTGCGCTGCTTGAGCACGCGCCCGTAGCGCGTGAGCTGCTCGAGGTACGCGGGGTTGATGCTGGCGATGCCGCGGTCGAGAAAGCGCCGGCGCTCTTCCGGCGCGCCGCGGATCACTTCGAGCCGCGCGGCCGAGTAGGCGAAGACGCTCATCGCGTTCAGATACGCCGGCAGCGTCACCTTTTCGCCGTTGATCATCAGCACGCGGCGTTTTGTCTCGCCCCCTTCCAGTCCAACCGACAGCGTCTTGTCGATCGCATCGCGATGCAGCGCGCCGCTCACGAACACGCTCTGCGCGCCGAAGCGAAACAGGCTGGCGATGCGCGAGGTGCGGAACGATTTCGTCGTGGCGAGGAAGTAGATCGCCTCGAGGAGATTCGTCTTCCCCTGGCCGTTGCGGCCGGTGAGGATGTTGGCTTGCGGATGGAACGCGGTGTCCGCGTACGCGAGATTGCGGAAGTTCTGCGTGGTGATGCTGCGAAGGATCACGCCAGGCGCATCGGCATCACGACGTAGAGGTAGTCATACGGCAGGTCCTCGCCCGTCGACGCCGGCTTGCCGATGCACTGGCTGTTCTCGTCCTTCAGATCGAGCGACACGCTCGGCGTATCGGTCGCGCTGAGGAAGTCCATCACATACGCGGCGTTGAGGCCGACGTAGAACGGCTGGCCGGCGTAGTCGATGGGAACGGTCTCTCGCGCGTCGCCGAGCTCGGGATTCGTCGACGACACGGTGAGCTTGCCGGGCGAAAAGTCGAAGCGCACGGCGCGCGTGCGCTCGTTGGCGACGAGCGAGATGCGCTTGATCGTCGACAGGAGACGCTCGCGATCGACCAGCACGTGACGGTCGTTGTCGCGGGAGATGACTTCCATGTAGTTCGGAAAGTTGACGTCGATCATGCGCGCGAGCAGGCGGCGCTCGCCGGCTTCGAAGAAGAGCTGGTTCTCGGAGACGCCGAAGCGCACCGTGCCGTCCTCGCCGCCTTCGAGACGCAGGATCTCGTCGAGCGCTTTGCGCGGAACGAGGATCGTGAGATCGGATCCCTTCTTGCCCTTCGCGCCGGTGATGCCCGAGGGGAAGTTGATCAGCGCCATGCGATGGCCGTCGGTTGCGACCATCTCCATTTTGTTCGGCTGCACTTTCAGGAGCGCGCCGTTGAGCTGGAAGCGCGTCTCTTCGTGCGTGATGGCGAACTTCACTTTTCCGACCATGGTCTTCAGCTCATCGAGCGGCATGTTGTAGCCCTCGGTGACATTGACCGTCGGCAGCGTCGGGTAGTCTTCGGCGGGAAGGCCGAGGAGCCGGAACTTCGCGGTTCCGGACTCGATGAGCATCGAGTTGTTCTCCTGCAGCGTCATGTGCACGTCGTCGTCAGGAAGAGAGCGGATGACGTCGAAGAGCCGCTTGGCCTCGATGGTCACGCCGCCGGGCGTGGTGATTCGCGCGGCGCAGGAGCTGAGAATCGTGACGTCGAGATCCGTGGCGGCGATCTGCAGGCGTCCGTCGTCGGCTTTCAGAAGGACGTTCGACAGGATCGGGATCGTCGAACGCTTCTCGACGACGCCCTGGCAGAGTTGAAGTTCCTTCTGCAGATCCGCTTTTCCGACGGTCAGCTCCATTTGGTCTCTTCCTTCAAAACGGCTCTAGTTCTCTTGTAGTGGTAGTAGTAGTCGGTGTGGAAATTCGACTGAATCCGACGCAAAGGTCTGGAAAGTATAGCAGTCGCGGTTCGGGAAAGTTGCGGGTTCCGCTGCTGAAAAGGGCCGCGGTTTTCCGCTGCTTTCCGCAGTTTCGGTCGAAGCGCGTCCGGCATCGAAAATCATCCTCATCTTTTCAGAAGGCCTTTCCGCAGCGGCTGCGGAAAGATTCAGCGGAACTGTTTCGAGAGCGTCTCGACGGTGCGCGCGAACTGCTGGTCGCTGTCCAGCATCTTCTTGATCTGCGTCACCGAGTACATCACCGTCGAATGGTGCTTGTCGTTGAAGAGCTTTCCGATCTCGGGATAGGAGAGATCCGTCAGTTCCTTGCACATGTACATCGCTACCTGGCGTGGAAAGGCGATCGTCTTGGCGTTGCTCTTGGCTTTGATGTCGGTGACCTTCAGGCCGTAGTGCGCGGCGACGACGCGCAGGATCTCGGTCGGCGTGATCGGCTTGTTCTCTTTCGAGAGCACGTCTTTCAGCGCTTCTTTCACCACGTCGATGTTGATCGCGTTGCCGGTGAGCGACGCGAATGCGACGACGCGGTTGAGATGTCCCTCGAGCTCGCGGATGTTCGAGCGCACGCGCTCGGCGATGAAGAGCGCGACGTCCTGCGGCAGATCGATCTTCTTGTCTTCGGCCTTCTTGCGAAGGATTGCGACCTTGGTCTCGAGGTCGGGCGCCTGGATGTCGGCGGTCAGTCCCCATTCGAAACGCGAGCGCAGCCGCTCTTCGAGCGTGGGGATCTCCTTCGGCGGACGATCGGAGGTGAAGACGATCTGTTTCTGTCCCTCGTAGAGGTAGTTGAACGTGTGGAAGAACTCTTCCTGCGTCCGCTCCTTGCCGGCGATGAACTGGATATCGTCGAGGAGGAGAGCGTCGAGCGAACGGTAGCGATCGCGGAACGACTGCATCCGGTCATAGCGGATCGACGAGATCAGCTCGGTCACGAACGTATCGGCCGACATGTAGGCGATCTTGAGGCGCGCCCGCGACTCGCGGATCTGCTGGCCGATGGCCTGGATCAGGTGCGTCTTGCCGAGGCCGGCGCCGCCGTAGATGAACAGCGGGTTGAACGAGCCGCTCGGATTCTCGGCGATCGACTTCGAGGCGGCGTAGGCGAGCTGGTTCGAGTTGCCGACCACGAACGAGTCGAAGCGATAGCGCGGATTGAAGGTCGCGGCGGGGAGCTCGTCCTTCGGGGGAGCGATGGCGAGCGGGAGGTCGTCGTGAAGCTGGTCGTCGACCAGGAAGTGCACCTGGAGCCGCTCGAGGGAGATCTCGTTCAGGAGTCCGCGGATCTGGGAGCCGAAACGCTCGCGGATCTCGTCGACATACCGTTGAGAGGGGACGGCGATGTCGATCGTGTCGCCCTTCTGCGAGACGAACCGAGTACGAGCCAGCCAGTTTTCATAGTCCGACCGGTCAACGACTTGCTCGATTCTAGCGAGGACCTGGCTCCAGGTATTCATGCGGGGGACCGGGCGTATCTCCTTGAGAATCCACAGCTTTTCCACAGTTGTGGAAATTGCTGGCTCTTTTCAAGGGGGAGGGAGTCTAGCATATGGGGTTGGGGTCGGGAAGCTACAATTTCGGGCTGGAATAACCCCATCTTACAAGGGCGTTTGCGCGCACGGTCCGAGGACTGCCGTTGACCACCTGTCCTTCGCCTTCTATACTCACCGCTTTCTTTTCAGAGGGTTAGCAAATGGCATCGAAGCGTACATTTCAGCCGAACAACCGGCGCCGCAAGCGGACTCACGGTTTCCTCGTCCGCATGAGCACAAAGGATGGTCAGGCCGTCCTCTCGCGCCGCCGCCGCAAAGGCCGCAAGCGCCTCGCGGTTTAACGCGGGCGCTCGCGGTACAACGGTGAACGCCGCCGGCTCCGAGGCTTTACCGAAAACGAAGAGGCTGGCGAAGCGCGCCGAGTTTCTTCGAGTCTACGAAAAGGGCCAGAAGATCGTTTCCCGCTACGTCGTTCTCTTCTTCGCCGCGAACGGCTTGCCGCAATCGAGAATCGGCATCACCGCGACGAAGAAGCTCGGGAAAGCCAACATTCGCAACCGTCTCAAGCGCTGGACTCGTGAAGTCTACCGGCGTCAACGCGAGCCGTTGGAGATCGACCAGCGCTCGCTCGACGTGGTCGTCAATGTCAAACCGAACGCCGCGGACGCCGCGTATCAGGACTACAGCCACGATCTGGCTCGCGCCCTCGCGCGCGTGGTGAATCACGGTGGGAAGGGTTCCTGAGTTGCTGGGTTCCTGGGTTGCTGAACAGCAACCGAGCAACTCAGCAACCTCGCAACCGATGATGAACCCCTTCCGCAGCGCCGCGCTCATCCTTCTCCGCGCCTACAAGCGCTTCATCTCGCCACTGCTTCCGCCGATGTGCCGCTTCGAGCCGACGTGCTCCGTGTATACGATGGAGGCGGTCGAGAAATACGGCGTCATCCGTGGCACGTGGCTCGGCATGCGGCGCCTGGCGCGCTGCCACCCGTTCAATCCTGGAGGTTGGGACCCCGTCCCTTGACATGGAAAAACGCATCTTTCTTGCGATCGTGATCTCTATCGCCTTCCTGTGGGGCTGGGCGGCGCTCGCGCCGAAGCTCTTCCCGGAACTGGCGAAGAAACCGGCGCCCGTGGCCAAACCGGCCGCCACGGCAACGACAACGACAACTACCGCAGCGCCGAGTGGAGGGGCGCCCGCTTCGGGCGCCCAGGTTCCGGCGGCCGAGGCGGCCGCCGCTCCACAGAGCACGCCGGTTGCCGCGTCGAGCGTGCAGCTAACGACCATCGACAAGCCGGAGTACACCGCCGTCATCAGCAACCGCGGCGCGCAGCTGGTCTCGTTCAAGCTGAAAAAGTACGAGCAGAAGCACAGCAAACAGCCGGTCGAGCTGGTGAAGGCGCGCGATCCCCGCCGCAGCGACTACCCGTTCTCGATTCAGGCGCCGGACCGCGCGCTCGCCGAGCGCCTCAATACGTCGCTCTACACCGTCAGCGAGCGCGATGAGCGCGGCGACCATATCGTCGAGTATCACTACTCCGACGGACGCATCACCGCGAAGAAGACCTTCCGCTTCTCGCCGCAGCCTTACCTCTTCAACTTCGATGTGGCGCTGACGCCGGCGGTTCCGTATCGCCTCGCGATCGGCCCCGGCCTGCGCACGCTCGATCCGGAAGAGCAGGACTCGCGCATCGTCACCACTGGCAACGGCATCGTCGAGACCGACAACAAGTTCCGCATCATCACCCGCGAGAAGGGCGATCCACTGCGGGTCTTCACTCCGCTCGAGTACATCGGCATCGCCGACAACTACTTCCTCGCGGCGCTGCGCCCGGCGCGCGGCGGCGAGGGCGTGCTGATGCGCTTCACCATGAACCCGAAAACGAAGCGGCATCGCGAGGATCTCTACGCCGCTGTTAACGCTGTTAACGGCACCGTCGCCGGCGAGGCCTTCTTCGGTCCCAAGGAGACCAAGCTCCTCGACCGCTACGGCTTCGGCGACGCGCTGCAGTTCGGCTGGCTCGGCCTCATCGCCCGCTTCCTCCTCGGCGCGCTGGTCTGGCTGAACAGGTTCACCCACAACTACGGCTGGGCCATCGTCGTCCTCACCATCGCGCTGAAGATCGTGCTCTATCCGCTGCAGCACAAGCAGACGGTGTCGATGAAGAAGATGCAGAAGGTCGCGCCGAAGATCGAGGCCATCAAGGCCAAGTACAAGAAGGCGCGCACCGATGCCGAGCAGCGGCAGAAGATGAACGTCGAGACGATGCAGCTCTATCAGAAAGAGGGCATCAACCCGATGGCCGGCTGCCTGCCGCTGGTGCTGCAGCTGCCGATCCTCTGGGGCTTCTACAACCTGCTCTCGCACGCGATCGAGCTGCGCGGAGCGCCGTGGGCGCTCTGGATTCACGATCTCTCGGAGAAGGACCCGACCTACATCCTGCCGATCCTGATGACGGCCACGATGTTCCTGCAGACCTACCTCATGCCGTCGACCGGCGACCCCTCGCAGCGGAAGATGTTCCTGATCATGCCGCTGTTCTTCGGCTTTCTTTTCAAGGATTTTCCGAGTGGACTCGTGCTCTACTGGCTGGTGCAGAACATCCTGACGATCATTCAGCAGTTGATCATGAACAAGTGGTGGAAAGACCACCCCGAGGAAATTCAAAAGGCGTGATCGAACGATGAGCCAGCGTTTCGAAGGACGGAATCTCGAAGAGGCGTTAGAGCACGCCGCGCAGACCTTTGGTGTGGAGCGCTGGCAGCTGACGTATCACGTGCTGCTCGAAAAGCGCGGTTTCCTCGGCGGCGTGAAGCGCGTCGTGATCGAAGCCGAGCGCAACGAGGCGGCGCCGCCGCCGGCAGCACCGGTGCCCCCCTCGAGTGGTGCGCGCGTCCCGCGCGCTTCCGAGGGCGCGCCGGAGGCACGCACCACTCCTCGCGGAGGGCGTGGCGGACGTGGTGGTGGTGGCGGCGGCGGTCGCGGACCGCGCCGTGAGGGCGGCAACGATCGCGGCGGTGGACGCGGACGCCGCGGCGGCGGTCAACGTCCTCCGCGTGACGACTTCCAGTCGGGCGACTTCGAGCGCTTCATGGGCGAGGTGCCGGAGCAGGGACCGGAGTCGGACGGCGCGCGCTCGGTGCGCGAGTGGTGCGACGACGTGATCGCCCTGGCGCGGCTCGACGTCGTCACGCGCAGCGAGGAGAACGACGAGCAGATCACGATCCGCCTCTACGGCAGCGACGCGAAGCGGATCATCGACCGCCACGGCGAGCTGCTCGACGCGCTGCAGGTGCTCGCGAACAAGGCCCTCACCGGACGCCGCGTCGAGAAGGACGTGGAGCTCGACTGCGAGGATTTCAAGGGCAAGCGCACCGAGGATCTGGTGCAGCGGGCCAAGGAAGTCGCGGATCGCGTGCGGTCGGATGGACGGGAGGAGCTGCTGCCGGCGATGACGCCGATCGAGCGGCGCATCGTCCATCTCGCGCTGCGCGACGATGAGCAGGTGACGACGGTGTCGCGCGGCGAGGGCTTCTACAAGCGGGTAGCGATCGTTCCGCGCGGGGCGGGAGAGAACGCGGACGTTTCGCCGGAGCAGTGAGCTCTGAGCTCGACACGATCGTTGCGCCGGCGACGCCGCTCGGCCGCAGCGCGCTGGCCATCGTCCGCATCGACGGGCCTCTCGCCATCGGCATCCTGATGTCGCTCTCGCGCACCGCGGCGCCGGCGGTGCGGCACGCGGCGCTCACGCAGCTCTTCGTTGACGGCGAGCTCGCCGACGAATGCATCGCCATCCGCTACGAGGCGCCGCATTCGTTCACCGGCAACGATCTCGTCGAGCTGACGCTGCACGGCAATCCGCTGCTGGTCGGGCGCGTGATCGCCGCCTGCGTCGCCCTCGGCGCGCGGATGGCCGAGCCGGGCGAGTTCACCGAGCGCGCGGTGCTGAACGGGAAGATGGATCTCGTGCAGGCGGAGTCGGTCGCGGACCTGATCAACGCGCGCACCGCGCTGCAGGCCAGGCTCTCGCTGTCGAATCTCGAGGGAGTGCTGAGCCGGAAGGCGGGCGCGATCCGGCAGACGCTCCTCGAAGTGATCGCGCGTCTCGAGGCCGCGCTCGACTTCTCGGAAGAAGGCTACGAGTTCATCACCCGCGCTGACGCACGTGCACGTCTCGAAGAAGCGCTGCGCCAGACGGAGTCGCTCGCGGACACCTATCGCCGCGGCCGCGCGACGACGCATGGATTGAGCGCGGTAATCCTCGGCCGCCCGAACGCGGGCAAGTCGACGCTGCTCAACCGCCTCGTCGGCAGCGACCGCGCCATCGTCACCCCGATCCCGGGCACGACGCGCGACATCGTGCGCGAGACGATCGAGATCGGCGGCCTCCCGGTGACGCTCGCCGATACCGCCGGCCTGCGCGAAAGCGCGGACCTGGTCGAAGGCATCGGCATCGAGCGCGCCCGCGAAGCGGCAAGGAACGCGGACATCGTGCTGTACCTGGTCGACAGCGCGGTCGGCTTGACCGAAGAGGATGCTCGCGAATTAGAAGTACTTGGCGATAAAGAGCTACTTGTCTACACAAAGGCCGACCTGGTCGATCCTGTGGAGCGGCGGGCTTCAGCCCGCCGGGTCGGTGGGCTAAAGCCCACCGCTCCACAAGAGACGGTCATCAGCGCCGTGACCGACGAAGGCATCGACGATCTCCTCCTCCGCCTGGACACCCTCGTCCGCGAGCGCTTCGCCGCCCCCGAGGGCGCGCTGGTGAACGAGCGCCAGCGAGTCGCCGTCGCCGAATGCGCGGCGGGTCTGGAAGCCGCGCTGAGCTCGGTCAGGGACGGCATGGATGAGCAGGTGATCGTCGTCGACCTCTACCGCGCCGCCAACGCCCTCGGCACCCTCACCGGCGCCATCACCCGCGAGGACGTCCTCTCCGAGATCTTCGGAAAGTTTTGTATCGGTAAATGACGTTCCACGTGGAACATGCAGCAGCAGTTCGATATCGTGGTCATCGGCGGCGGTCACGCCGGGGCTGAGGCCGCTCGCGTAGCGGCGCGCGGAGGCGCGCGCGTGGCCATGGTCACGATGCTCCGCGACGCCATCGGCCGCATGTCCTGCAACCCCGCCATCGGCGGTCTCGCCAAGGGCAACCTCGTGAAGGAGGTCGACGCCCTCGGCGGGCTGATGGGGGAGGCCACCGACCGCGCCGGCATCCAGTTCAAGGTGCTCAACCGCTCGAAGGGTCCCGCCGTCCAGGGGCCGCGCGCGCAGTGCGATCGCGATCTCTACGCGGCGGCAGTCCAGGACATCCTCGCCGCCGAGCCCAACCTGACCATCATCGAAGGCGCGGTCTCGTCCCTCACGAATGATCACGTCGTGCTCCAGGACGGGACGCGCATCGACGCCCGCGCGGTCATCGTCACCACCGGCACCTTCCTGCGCGCGCTCATGCACTCGGGAGAGGTCAAGACCACCGGCGGCCGCTTCGGCGAGCCCTCGGCGGAGACGCTCTCCGATTCGCTGCGCCGTATGGGCCTGAAGCTCGGCCGCCTGAAGACCGGAACACCTCCGCGCATCGACAAGACCACCGTCGACTTCTCGCGCCTCGAAGAAGCGCCCGGAGACCCGCGTCCACGCCCGTTCTCGATTCTCACCGACCGCCTCGAGCAGCCGCAGGTGCTCTGTTGGCTGACCTACACCGGCGCGGCGGCGCACGAGCTGATCCGCGCGAATCTCCACCGCGCGCCGATGTACTCCGGCCAGATCAACGCCACTGGTCCGCGCTATTGCCCCTCGATCGAAGACAAAGTCGTCCGCTTCGCCGAGAAGGAGCGCCATCAGATCTTCGTCGAGCCCGAGGGCCTCGTGCACCCGTGGCTCTACATGAACGGCATCTCGACCTCGCTGCCGCCGGACATCCAGGACGCGGTCATCCGCTCGCTGCCTGGCTTCGAGCAGGCGAAGATCGCGCGCTACGGCTACGCGGTCGAGTACGACTTCGTGAATCCCGAGCAGCTCGATGCGACGCTCCAGGTCCGCGGCGTCGACGGCCTCTTCCTCGCCGGCCAGATCAACGGCACCTCGGGATACGAGGAAGCAGCCGCCCAGGGACTCCTCGCCGGCATCAACGCGCTGCAGCACGTCCGCGGCGCCGAGCCGGTGGTGTTGCGACGCGACCAGGCCTACACCGCGGTCATGATCGACGACCTCGTCACCGTCGGCACCGAGGAGCCGTACCGCATGTTCACCTCCCGCGCGGAGCACCGCCTGCTCCTCGGGTGCGACTCCGTCTACGAGCGCCTCTCTCCCGTCGCCGAGCACCTCGGCATCCTCGATGACGAGCGGAAGCGGCGCATCGACGCACGCGTGGGGCGCATGGAGCGGGCGATGGAGGCCGCGGAAACCGATCTCTATCCCGACCGCGAGACCAACGCCTGGCTGCGCGAGGCGGAGGTCGAGCTGACGACGCAGACGACCATCGCCAGGCTGACGCAGCGCCCGACGCTCGACATCGAGCGCCTCACGGACGCCGCGGCCGGCGCGCTGCCGGACTTCGCGGACGCGTTCCGCGCCCTTGGCGACGAGGAGCGGGAAGGGGTCGTCAGCCGCCTCCGCTACGCCGGCTACATCGAACGCCAGCAGCGCGAGGCCGGGAAGACGCAGAACGATGACGACCTCGCGATCCCGCGGCAGATGACGTATTCGCTGCCCGGCCTCTCGCGCGAGATGGTCGAGAAGCTGACGCGCGTGCAGCCGATGTCCCTCGGCCAGGCCTCGCGGATTCCGGGCGTGACGCCGGCGGCGGTCGCGATCCTGCGCATGCACCTGCGGTCTGGAGTGCGGCGACGCGAGTCGCCGCTCTTGGCTCGATCAGAGCGGTGACTGGCGTCACCGCACTCCAGACGACGGCATCGAAATGTCCGACCGACAGATCGATGCCGCCATCCGACATTTAGATCTGTCGGACCGACAGGTTGATGCCTCCGTCCGACATTTAGATCTGTCGGATGGACAGATCGATGCCTTCATCCGACATTTAAATGCCTTCCTCGGACAGATAGATGCCTTCATCCGACATTTAAATGCCTTCTTCGGACAGATAGATGCCTTCCTCGGACATTTCGATGCCTTCCTCCGACATATAGATGCATTCATCCGAGAGATAGATGCCTTCATCCGAGAAATAGATGCCTTCCTCGTTCATTTCAATGCCTCGTAGAATCGAATCGATGTCTGCCGCGGCCCTTTCGATCTATAAAGCCGAGCTCCTCAAGTGGAACGCCAAGGTCAACCTGATCGGCCCCGAGGCGCGGGAGCATCTCGACGAGCACATCGCCGAGGCCGTCGCTGCCGCGGACATCCTGCAGCCGCGCGGCGAAGTGCTCGACTTCGGCTCCGGAGGCGGCTTGCCGGCGATTCCGATGGCCATCGTCTCGGCCATTCATCAATGGGGGGCGCGCTTTCACCTGGTCGAGGCAGACCAGAAAAAGTGGGCGTTTCTGAAGCATGTGGTGCGCGAATGCGGATTGAACTCGCTGGTTTACGGTGATAGATTGGCGCGCCTTTTGGGGCGGCTTCCAGCAGATCTCCGGTTTTCCCTGGTCGTTTCCCGCGCGGTCGGAAATCCCGAGGAGTGGGTGCCGTCGCTGAAGAGTCACCTTGAAGACGGCGCGCGCATCGCTCTTTTCCAGGGAACACCCGACGCTCCTGAAATCGCCGGATTTCGCAGGGAAACGGCAATCCGGCTGCCGAGAGGCGAGTCCAACTACCTCGCAATGCTGACGTTCCACGTGGAACATTGATACCGATGGCGAAGATCGTCTCGCTCGCGAACCAGAAAGGCGGCGTCGGCAAGACGACCACGGCCATCAACCTCGCGGCGTCCATCGCCGCCTGCGAGCGCAAGGTCCTGCTCGTCGACCTCGATCCGCAGGCGAACGCCACCTCCGGAGTCGGTCTCCCGAAGAACGAGGAGAAGTCGGTCTACGCCGTGCTCACCGACGGAATGAGCATCCGCGAGGTCATCCGCGAGACCGAGCTTCCGAACTTTCACGTGGCCCCGTCGTCGGTCGACCTCGTCGGCGCCGAGCTCGAGCTCTCCGACGCCATGGGCCGCGAGTTCTATCTCCGCAAGGCGCTGCACGAGGTCGCCGGCGACTACGACTACATCCTCATCGACTCGCCGCCGTCCCTCGGCCTGCTCACCATCAATGGCCTCACCGCCGCGAGCTCCGTGCTCGTGCCGATGCAGTGCGAGTACTTCGCGATCGAGGGCATCGCCCAGCTGATGAACACCATCGACCGCGTCCGCGAGATGCTCAACCCGAAGCTGGAAATAGAAGGCATCGCCCTGACGATGTACGACGAGCGGGTGAACCTCGCGCGGCAGGTCGCGGCAGAGGTGAGGAGCCATTTCGGCGAAAAGGTGTACCAGGCGGTGATCCCCAGGAATGTGAGGCTCGGAGAGGCGCCGTCGTTCGGGAAACCGATTATCCTCTACGACATTCGCTCGCGCGGCAGCGAGGCGTACATCAATCTCGCCAAGGAGTTCATACAGCGCGCGGAGGCGGGTCGACGATGAGCACGCAGAAGAAAGCGCTCGGCAGGGGACTCGGCGCCCTGATCCCGGGGCGCGCGGCGGAAGCGCCGGCGCCGGCCGCGGGATTGGCCGAGGTGCCGGTCGATCAGATCTCGCCGAACCCGTATCAGCCGCGCAAGACCTTCAACGAGGCCTCGATCGAGGAGCTTGCGCGCAGCGTCCGCGAGCACGGCATCGTCCAGCCGCTCGTGGTCACGCGCATCGGCGACCGCAAATACCGGCTGATCGCCGGCGAGCGCCGCTTCCGCGCGGCGCAGAAGGCCGGGCTGAGCAAAGTCCCCGTCGTCATCAAGGAGATGACGACCGACAGCGACACGCTGCAGATCGCGCTCATCGAGAACATCCAGCGCGAGGACCTCAACCCGATCGAAGAGGCGCATGCGTATCACCAGCTGCACGAGGAGTTCGGCCTCACACAGGAAGAGATCTCGAAGCAGGTCGGCAAGGAGCGCTCGACGATCGCGAACTTCCTGCGGCTCATGAAACTGCCCGAAGGCGTCAAGAAGCTGCTCGCGTCGGGGCAACTGTCGATGGGCCACGCCCGCGCCATCCTGGCCGTGGCCTCGCCGAAGAAGCAGGAACAGCTCGCGCAACGCGTCGTGAAGCGCAACCTCAACGTCCGGCAGACGGAGATGCTCGCCGCGGAGAAGTCGCCGAAGGCGGCCGAGCCGGAGAAGGAAAAGGACGTCTTCACGCGCGACGCTGAAGAGAAGCTAACAAGGACTTTACGAAGCAAAGTCGAAATCGACCGGCGGCGCCGGGGCGGGGTGATTCACGTCCGCTTCGGCAGCGAGGAAGAACTGATCCGGCTGGTGGATGACATCATGGGGAGACGCAGATGAAAGGCAAATCAGGGGAACTGAACGGATTCCTCGATCGCGGCTCGTCCTTCAAGGGCGAGCTGGAGTTCGAGGACACGATGCGCATCGACGGGAAGTTCAACGGCAAGATCACCTCGAAGAACGAGCTGATCGTCGGCGAGAGCGCGCACATCGAGGGCGACTTCCACGTCGGCCGCATCGCCATCAGCGGCACGGTCGTCGGCAAGATCATCGCCGACCAGCGCGTGGAGATTCACCGCAACGGCAAGGTCTACAGCGACATCGACACGCCGGCGCTGATCATCGAAGACGGCGCGATCTTCCAGGGGAACTGCACGATGGGGGACAAGGCGGGGGACAAGAAGGGCGGGAGCGTTACCAACATTGCGGCGAAGGCGTAGTTACAACCATCCCCGCGCTCGCGCAATCATCACGATCACTTCCGGAATCGTGAACTCGTCTTCCGGCCCCAAAACGTCCTCCCACTTCAGGTCCCAGGCCGCGGCCATCCGCTCGGTGCGGGTCGACTGCGTGAAGTTCAGCTCGCAGATGTCGCCGATGTACTTGCGGCCCTCGCGCAGCGGCAGTCCGAAGGTGCGGCAGACCAGGGGGCGGTGCTCGTACATCATGCAGGCGCCGTTCTCGTCGAGGTTCGGACAGGGCGTCGCCTGCGTGCGCTCGAAGAACGCCTCCTTCTCCTCCGGCGACAGCTCGCGCAGATTGGGAGCGGCGATCTCCAGCGCCCGGCGAATGATCCTCTTCCGCCGCATCGGATGCAGTTTCTCGAGTCCCTCGGCGATGACCGGAACGTCGCCCGATCCGATCTCGAAAAGACCGTAACAGCAGAGGGAACAGCCGCGCCCGCACTGCAGGTTCTGAGGCTGCGCGCGGGTCACCGAATCGAAGTGCTCGTCGGCCCGCCGCAGAATGTTCTGGTAGTTCTCTTTCATCCTTTGTTTGTGGTATACAACGCCGGCTTTTCGGGGATATTCGCGCGCCTGGATCCCTCCCGCCGCGGCCTCGAAGACCGAGTTTCCCGACAACTATGCAGATCAACTTAACGCCCGATTACTCTCTGCTCGCGATCCTGGTGATCTTCATCCTCAATTACCTGGTCGTGCGCACGTTCTTCCTCAAGCCGGTCAACACGGTTCTCGAGGCGCGCGCGACGGAGACGAAGTCGGCCGAAAAACTGTACGAAGACGCGCTGGCGCGCCTCAGCGACGCCACCGCGCAGATGGAAGCGCAGCTTCACGCCGCGAAGCGCGAGGCCGCGCAGCTGCGCGACCGTTTCCGCGGCGAGGCCGGCGCGCAGCGCCAGCAGATGATCGACCGCACCGGCGCCGAGGCGAAAGAGATCGTGGGCGAGGCCGACGCGAAACTGCAGCAGGACGTGAGCGAGGCGCGCGAGACGATCGTCCGCGACTCCGACTCGCTGGCGCGGCTCGCCGCCGAACGGATCCTCGGGAGGACGGTGTGATGCGCAGAATGCTGCTCATCCTCGCGCTCCTGGTCGTTACTTTTGTGAGGGTGCCGCTCGCGTACACGCAAGAGCAGCACCCGCAGTCCGGCGACGTCGCGCACGGCGCCGAAAAAGCGGCGCACGAGACGGCGCATCCGTCCGAGGCGCATGGCGGCGAAGGCGAGGCCCCGAAGACGTACTGGGGAATCCCGGGCTGGGTGCTCAAGCTCCTGAACATGATCCTCTTCATCGGGGCGATCGTCTTTCTCACGCGCAAGCCGCTGAGCGCCGCGATGTCGGAGCGCAGCGCCGCGATCCGGCGCGCGGCCGAAGAGGCGAAAGAGCGCCGCGTCAAAGCGGATCAGATGGCCAGCGACATCCAGGCGCGGCTCGCCGCGATCGAAGGCGAAGTCAAGGCGATTCATGCACGCGCGGAGGCGGAAGGCGAGAAGCAGAAGCGCGATCTCATCGCCGCTGCCGAAGCCGAGGCCGCGAAGATCCTGCAGAACGCGCGCAACGAAGTCGACAACCGGCTCAAGCACGCGCGCCACGAGCTCACCGAGTTCGCGGGCCAGCTCGCCGCCGAGCGCGCCGAGCAGATCCTGCGCGAGAAGATCACCGACGACGATCAGAGCCGGCTGTTCCAGGACAGCCTCAAGCAGGTCAGCGAGGTGCGGTCATGATGATTCGCCGTTTCGCGCGCCCCTATGCGCGGGCGCTCATGGACGCCGCCGGATCCGCGCAGAAGGCCAATGAGCTCCGCGGAGAGCTGATGCGCTTCGAGAGCGCGATGCGCAACTCCTCCGAGCTGCGCGACCTCTATCTCAATCCCGCGATCGACGAGGCCACCAAGATCGCGATCACGCAGCGCCTGGCCGGCAAGATGAAGTTTTCGGAGCTCGCCACCCGGTCGCTCGAGGTGCTGGTGCGCTTCCACCGCATCAACGACATCGGCGCGATCCTCGCGGCGCTGGCCGCCTACGTGAACCGCGAGCTGGGCGTCGCGGTGGCCGAGGTACGCACCGCGAAGACCCTTTCCCCCAACGAGATCGCGCAGCTCGCCGACACCCTCGGAAAGAAAGTCGGGAAGAAGGTCGAGCTGGACATCCAGACCGACCCGGAGCTCCTCGGCGGCTTCGTGGCCCGCATCGGCAGCGAAGTGTGGGACGCCTCGGTCATCGGCAAGATCCACAAATTCAGAGAATCATTGGCTTGAGCCATTATCGGAGACCAATATGGCCGTCGATTTGCGGGCAGAAGAAATCACAGAGATTATTCGTCAACAATTAACAGGCATCGGCAAGGGTGTCGATGTCGCCGAGGTGGGGACGATCACGTCGATCGGCGACGGCATCGCCCGCGTCTACGGACTGGACCGGGTCATGGCCGGCGAGCTGATCGAGTTCGGGCACAACGTCACCGGTCTGGCCCTCAACCTCGAGGAAGACAGCGTCGGCGTCGTGCTCCTCGGCGAGTACCAGGCGCTGAAGGAAGGCGACCAGTGCAAGCGCACCGGCCGCATCATGTCGGTGCCGGTAGGGAAGGCCGTGGTCGGCCGCGTGGTCGATCCGCTCGGCCAGCCGCTCGACGGCAAGGGCCCGATCAACACCACCGAGTACTACCCGATCGAGCGCCTCGCGCCCGGCGTCATCGACCGCAAGCCCGTGAAAGAGCCGCTGCAGACGGGACTCAAGGCCATCGACGCCATGATTCCGATCGGCCGCGGCCAGCGCGAGCTGATCATCGGCGACCGCCAGACCGGCAAGACCGCCGTGGCCGTCGACACGATCATCAATCAGAAGGGGAAGAACGTCATCTGCGTCTACGTGGCGATCGGGCAGAAGCGCTCGACCGTCGCGCAGGTCGTGAAGACGCTCGAGCAGTACGGCGCGATGGACTACACCATCGTCGTCAACGCCTCGGCCTCCGACCCGGCGCCGCTGCAGTACCTCGCGCCGTACGGAGGCTGCGCCATGGGCGAGTACTTCCTCTACAACGGCCAGCACGCGCTCTGCATCTACGACGATCTCTCCAAGCACGCCGCGGCGTACCGCGAGATCTCGCTGCTGCTCCGCCGCCCGCCCGGCCGCGAGGCCTATCCCGGCGACGTCTTCTATCTCCACTCCCGCCTCCTCGAGCGCGCGTCGAAGCTCTCCGACGCCAAGGGCGGCGGCTCGCTGACCGCGCTGCCGATCATCGAGACCCAGGCCGGCGACGTCTCCGCGTACATCCCGACCAACGTCATCTCCATCACCGACGGCCAGATCTTCCTCGAGACGGACCTCTTCCACTCCGGCGTCCGTCCCGCGATCAACGTCGGCATCTCGGTCTCGCGCGTCGGCGGCTCGGCGCAGGTGCGCTCGATGCGCTCCGTGTCGGGCACGCTGCGCCTCGACCTCGCGCAGTTCCGCGAGCTGCAGGCGTTCGCGCAGTTCGGCTCCGACCTCGACAAAGTGACGCAGGCCCAGCTCAACCGCGGACGCCGTCTCGTCGAGATCCTCAAGCAGGGGCAGTATCAGCCGCTGCGGATCGGCCTTCAGACCGCCTCGATCTACGCCGGCACGAAGGGCTTCCTCGACAGTCTCGCGGTCTCGGCCGTGCGTCCGTTCGAAGCGGCGCTGCATCAGGCGCTCAGCGACGAGCATGCGGAGCTGGTGAACCGCCTCGAGACCGCGCCGAAATTCGACGAGGCGCTCGAAGGCGATCTCCGCAAGGCGATCACCGAGTTCAAAGACCAGTACGTGAAAGACAACGCCAACGTCCTAGCCGCCTAAGACCTAAGAGCTAAGACCTAACACCTATGCCTAGCACAATCGATCTCAGACGGCGCATCCGCAGCGTGAAGAGCACGCAGCAGATCACCAAGGCCATGAAGATGGTGGCCGCGGCGAAGCTGCGCCGCGCGCAGGAGCGGATGTTCGCCGCGCGTCCCTACGCCTCCGGATTGCGCACGGTGCTGGCGTCCGTCGCCTCGCGCGTCGACATCTCCAAGCACCCGCTGCTTGCCGAGCGCGAGGTGGAGCAGAAGGTCCTGCTCCTGGTGGTCACGGCCGACCGCGGCCTGTGCGGCGCGTTCAACACCAACGTCCTCCGCGCGGCGCAGAACGCCATCGCCGAGAAGGGCTGGACGCAGGTCCATCTCCTCCCGATCGGACGGAAGGCCAACGACTTCTTCAAGCGCCGCACGTACCCGATCCGCCGCCAGGCGACGCAGGTCTATCAGGCGCTCTCGCTCGAGACCGCGCGGGAGATCGCGACCTCGCTCATCGAAGACTTCGTCAGCGGCGAGTTCGACGCCGTCTACGTCCTCTACAACGAATTCAAATCGATCATCGCCCAGAAGGTCACGCTCGAGCGCCTGCTGCCGCTGCAGCACGAGCTGGGTGGAGCGGCGGGCTCTCAGCCCGCCGAACAGATCGAATACATCTACGAGCCGGGCCCTGAGCAGATCCTCAACGAGCTGCTGCCGAAGCACATCGAGTTTCAGCTCTACCGGATCCTGCTCGAGAGCGCGGCCGCGGAACAGGGCGCGCGCATGACGGCCATGGAGGCGGCCACCAAGAACGCCTCCGAAGTCATGGATCACCTCACTCTGACCTACAACCGCATCCGCCAGGCTTCGATCACGAAAGAGATCATCGAGATCGTGTCGGGCGCCGCTGCGGCAGCGCATTAACGGAGAGACACGAATGGCAAACGAAACCCAGCAGGTCGGCAAAGTCGTCCAGATCATCGGACCCGCGGTCGACATCGAGTTCGAGGAAGGACATCTTCCGGCGATCTACAACGCGATTCGCGTGGTCGACAACGGCGAGCTCGGAAAAGTGCCGATCGACGTCGTCGTCGAAGTCGCGAACCACATCGGCGAGAGCCAGGTGCGCTGCATCGCCATGAAGCCGACCGACGGCATGGTCCGCGGCATGAAGGCCATCGACAGCGGCGCGCCGATCAAGATCCCGGTGGGCCGCGAGACCCTCGGCCGCATCATGAACGTCCTCGGCGAGCCGGTCGATGAGCGCGGCCCGATCGAATCGGAGCACCGCTGGTCGATCCATCGCGAGGCGCCGTCGTTCGAAGACCAGGCCACCGGTATCGAGATGTTCGAGACCGGCATCAAGGTCATCGACCTCCTCGAGCCGTACACGAAGGGCGGAAAGACGGGCCTCTTCGGCGGTGCCGGCGTCGGCAAGACCGTTCTGATCCTCGAGCTGATCACCAACGTCGCCAAGCAGCATGGCGGCTTCTCCGTGTTCGCCGGCGTCGGCGAGCGCACCCGCGAGGGCAACGACCTTTATCTCGAGTTCGAAGAGACCGGCGTCATCACGCCCGGCGATCCGTCGAAGTCGAAGGCCGCGCTGATCTACGGACAGATGACCGAGCCGCCGGGAGCGCGTCTGCGCGTCGGCCTCACCGGCCTCACCGTCGCCGAATACTTCCGCGACCAGGAAGGGCAGGACGTGCTGCTCTTCATCGACAACATCTTCCGCTTCACGCAGGCCGGCTCCGAAGTGTCCGCGCTGCTGGGCCGCATGCCCAGTGCCGTCGGCTACCAGCCGAACCTGGCGACGGAGATGGGCGAGCTGCAGGAGCGCATCACCTCCACGAAGAAGGGCTCGATCACCTCGGTGCAGGCGATCTACGTTCCCGCCGACGATCTCACCGATCCCGCGCCGGCGACCGCGTTCGCCCACCTCGACGCGACCACGGTTCTCTCGCGCCAGATCGCGGAGCTGGGCATCTACCCGGCAGTCGATCCGCTCGCGTCGACGTCGAAGATTCTCGACCCGCGCATCCTCGGCGAAGACCACTACAACACCGCGCGCGCCGTGCAGGCCGTGCTGCAGAAGTACAAGGACCTCCAGGACATCATCGCCATCCTCGGCATCGACGAGCTCTCGGAAGAAGACAAGGTCATCGTCGCCCGCGCGCGCAAGATCCAGCGCTTCCTCTCGCAGCCGTTCTTCGTGGCCGAGCAGTTCACGGGCATCAAGGGACAGTACGTGAAGATCGCCGACACCATCCGCGGCTTCCGCGAGATCGTCGACGGCAAGCACGACGACGTTCCTGAGCAGGCCTTCCTGCTGCAGGGCACGATCGAGCAGGTGCTCGAGAAGGCCGAGCAGATGAAGCGCGAGGCGGCGTAGGAAGTCATCGATGGCCGATCTCCCGACAAAGATCAACCTCATGGTCGTCTCGCGCGAGCGGAAGATCGTCGACGCGCAGGTCGACGAAGTGATTCTGCCGGGCAGCGACGGCGAGCTGGGCATCCTTCCCGGGCACACGCCCCTGCTCGCGCTGCTGAAGATCGGCGAGCTGCGTTACCGCAGCGGCACGACTGTCAACCGGCTGGTGATCTCGTGGGGGTTCGCCGAGGTGCTGCCGGACCGGGTCATCGTGCTCGCGGAGCGCGGCTTCCTCCCGACGGAGATCGACCGCGCCGCCGCCGAGCAGGAACGCCTCACGGCCGAGAAGGAGCTCGCGTATCTGTCGTCGCACGACCCGGAGTTCGCGCTGGTCGAAGCACGGCTCGAAGAGTCGATCGCGATGATCAACCTCGGAAGAGAGCACTAAACGTGTCATCCTGAGCCGCGCCGACGGCGAAGGATCTTGCTCATGGAACCCTGGCTCGAGACATTCGCGCGCGCGAACTTTCGCCGCAGCGCCGACACCGCGCACGACCTGAAGACGCCGCTCAACGTGGCCGTCCTCAATCTCGAGCTGCTGCGCATGCGCCTGCGCAAGCTGGCCGGCGACGACGAGAAAATCGACAGCTACAGCGCCGCCATCGAGACCGAACTGCGGCGCATGGGCCATATCTTCGACGCCTTCTTCCTTCTCTCGACGCCTCCGAAGAACGAGGAGGCGCCGGCGGACGTCGACGTCGCCGGCATTGCGACCGAGACCGCGGAGGCTGCAGGCCTCGCGCTCGATGGAATCGGGCCGGCGGTGATGCGCGCGCACGAGGCGAGAATCCGCCAGGCCTTCAAGCTGTTCTTCGAGGGCGCGCCGAAAATCTTTCGCGACGCGGACCGCCGGCTCGCCGTCAGCCGCGACGACTCGACCTTCACCGTCACGATCGAGGGCACACCCGAAGGGGAGGGCTTCGAGCTGACGAAACCGTTCAAGCTGTACTACACCGATCCGCAGGGAAACCCCGACCTCTCGCTCGCGGTTGCACGGCTCATCGCCGAGACTTATGGTGGTGAGCTGAACGCGTCTGAGGATCGTGATAAGGTCTCGCTGCGGTTCTCGTTTCCCCTGGGAGAGCGATGAAAAGAGTCCTGATCGTTGATGATGATCGAGCCACCAGTGCCGGGATGGCCGACGTCGTGGAAGAGTGGGGTTACGAGGCGGAAGTCGCCGACACGGTAAAAACCGGCTGGAACTCGATCAACAAGCTCGTTCCCGACGTCGCGATCGTCGACCTGAAGCTTCCCGACGGCTCGGGTCTGGACCTGCTGCACCGCGTCAAGGAAACCTATCCCGACGTCCCGGTGATCATCCTCACCGGCCACGCCACCGTCGACTCGGCGGTCAAGGCGCTCAAGGTCGGCGCCGAGGATTACGTCACCAAGCCGGTCGATCTGCCGCGCCTGCAGGTCATCCTGAAGTCGGTCGAAGACAAGCAGATGATGAAGCAGGAGATCCTCGAGCTTCGTCGTCAGCTCCAGAAGATGGGCTCCCTCGGCCATCTGGTCGGCAAGTCGCCGAAGATGCAGCGGCTGTTCGAAGAGATCGAGATGGTCGCCAACACCGACGCCAACGTCTTCATCGTCGGCGAGTCGGGCTCGGGCAAGGAAGTCGTCGCCAACACCATCCATTCGCTCTCGCGCCGCCGGAACAAGCCGTTCATCGCCTTCAACTGCGGGGCGATCTCGCCGACGCTCATCGAGTCGGAGATCTTCGGACACGAGAAGGGTGCGTTCACGAACGCCATCAAGCGCCGCGAGGGCTATTTCGAGATGGCCAAGGGCGGCACCGTGTTTCTCGACGAGATCACGGAGATGCCGATCGAGCTGCAGGTCAAGCTCCTGCGCGTGCTCGAAGAAGGAAAGTTCCGCCGCGTCGGCGGCAACGACGAGATCAACATCGACGCGCGCATCATCGCCGCCTCGAACCGCGATCCGCAGCAGGCCATCCAGGGCGGGAAGATGCGCGAGGATCTTTATTACCGGCTGAACGTCTTCCCCATCGAAGTGCCGCCGCTGCGCGAGCGCCTCGAGGACATCCCGCTGTTCTCGCACTTCTTCCTGCAGAAGCTGAACGAGACCGAGGACAAGAAGGTCGAGAAGATCGACCCCGACTTCATCGAGGCGCTGCAGGCCTACGAGTGGCAGGGCAACGTGCGCGAGCTGCGCAACGTGATCAACCGCGCGTTCATCATGGCCCGCACCGACACGCTGACCGTGGAGTGCCTCCCCGACAAGCTCGCCGGCAATCGCCGCAAGCGTTCCAAGAACGCGGTGACGATCCCTCTCGGCCAGCCGATGGAAGAGGTCGAGCGGATCGTGATCGAAGAGACTCTAAACATGACCGACGGCGATCGCCGCCGCACCGCCGAGATCCTCGGCATCTCCTACAAGACGCTCTACAACAAGACGAAAAAGTACAAGAGCGCCGGCGTCGATGGAGACGAGGACGAGGAGTAGTCCGCTCTCGTGGCAGGAATAAGGGCGGTCCCGTTCCGCATTCGGGACCTTCCGCAATGGCCAAAAACCTCGTCATCGTCGAGTCTCCCGCAAAAGCGAAGACGATCAACAAGTTCATCGGCAAGGACTATCTCGTCAAAGCGTCGGTCGGCCACGTCCGCGATTTGCCGAAGAGCGAGCTCGGTGTCAACGAAGAGACGTTCGAGCCGACGTACGAGGTTCTCGAAGGTAAAGAGAAGGTCGTCAGCGAGCTGAAGGCGGCCGCGAAAAAGGCCACCACCATCTATATCGCGTCCGACCCTGATCGCGAAGGAGAGGCGATCGGCTGGCACGTGATGAACCTTCTCGGCGGCGACGCGAAGAAGGTCCGCCGTGTTCTCTTCCACGAGATCACGAAGAAAGCCGTCAACAAGGCGATCGACAATCCCGGCGAGATCGACATGAACAAGGTCAACGCGCAGCAGGCCCGGCGCGTGCTCGACCGGCTCGTCGGCTACAAACTCTCCCCGCTCCTCTGGGACAAGGTGCGCCGCGGCCTCTCCGCCGGACGCGTGCAGTCGGTGGCGATGAAGATGATCGTCGACCGCGAAGAGGACATCAAGGCATTCAAACCGGTCGAGTACTGGACGTTCGCCGCGAAGCTGGCCGGCCAGACGCCGCCGCCGTTCATCGCCAAGCTGACGAAGGTGGACGGGAAGAAGGCCGAGGTCCCGAACGAAGAAGACGCGCGGAAGATCGAAGCCGCGCTCAGGAGCGGACGCTTCGTCGTCACCGAGGTCGCGCGGAAGGAACGCAAGCAGTCCGCGGCCCCGCCGTTCATCACCTCGACGCTCCAGCGCACCGCGTACAACCGCTTCAAGTGGCCCGTGAAGCGGACCATGCAGGTTGCCCAGAAGCTCTACGAAGGCAAGGAGCTCGGCTCCTTCGGATTCGCCGGCTTGATCACCTACATGCGTACCGACTCTGTGCGCACCAGCGACGAGGCACTCAGTGAAGTCAGGTCATATATCACCACTAAATACGGTGCCGATATTCTTCCTGATAAACCAAACTTTTATAAGGTCAAGAAAGCTGCACAGGCGCAGGACGCACACGAGGCCATCCGCCCGACCTCGATGGATCTCGATCCCGAGAAGATCAAGGACTTCCTGACGAAGGAAGAGTACGGCCTCTACAAGATGATCTGGGACCGCTTCGTCGGATCGCAGATGAAGCCGGCGCTGTTCGACGTCACCGACGCCGACATTACCGTCGGCAACCTCACGCTCCGCGCCTCGGGCGAGGTACAGAAGTTCGCCGGCTTCCTGGCGGTCTTCCAGGACGCCCCGGGCGAAGACGACGACGAAGACGAAGAGAAGAAGAACGAGAAGGCGCTGCCGCCGCTGAACGAGGGCGACGTCCTCGAGCTGCTCGATCTCGACACCAAGCAGAACTTCACCCAGCCGCCTCCCCGCTACACGGAAGCGACGCTGGTGAAGGCGCTCGAAGAGAACGGCATCGGCCGCCCGTCGACGTACGGCCAGATCCTCACGACGATCCAGGCCCGCGACTACACCTACAAGCACGACGGCAAGTTCCACCCGACTCACCTCGGCACGCTCGTGGTGACGCTGCTCAAGCAGTCCTTCGGCGACATCATCGACGAGGGCTACACCGCGCGGCTCGAAGAGGAGCTCGACGAGGTCGAGGACGGAAAGCTCGAGTGGAAGGACCTGATGAAGGAGTTCTCCATCAAGTTCAAGGTCGATCTCGACCGCGCCGCCACGGAGATGACCTCCGTGAAAGGCACCGGCGTGGAGACCGACGAGAAGTGCGAGAACTGCGGCGCGCCGATGGTCATCAAGTTCGGCCGCTTCGGCGAGTTCCTGGCCTGCTCGAACTACCCGGAGTGCAAGACCACGAAGGAGATGGCCAAGGGCGACGCGGCCGCGGCGACGTCGGACGACGAGCAGATCATCTGCGACAAGTGCGGCAAGCCGATGACGCTGAAGCGCTCGCGCTTCGGCCAGTTCTTCGCCTGCTCCGGCTATCCCGACTGCAAGAACACGAAGGACCCTAAGCTGATGAAGGCGGCGGCGAACCTGCCGAGCGAGCCGCAGCCTCCCTGCGAGAACTGCGGCAAGGAGATGGTGCTCAAGAGCGGCCGCTACGGCCCGTTCTACTCCTGCTCCGGCTATCCCGACTGCAAGACCATCCGCAAGATCGGACGGAAGTCGACGCCGCCGAAGCCGACCGGCGTCAAGTGCCCGACCTGCAACGAGGGGGAGCTCGTCGAGCGCATCTCGCGCCGCGGCGTCTTCTACTCCTGCTCGCGCTATCCGAAGTGCGAGTTCTCGCTGAACAACCGCCCCGTCGCGCGCGAATGCCCGAAGTGCCACGCGCCCTATCTCCTCGAGAAGGAGACCAAGCGCGAGGGCCACATCGAGTACTGCAACAACCCGGAGTGCGACTACCGCGCGCCGATCGCGGCTCCCGTCGCGGCGAACGAGTGACCGTCGACGACCCGATCGACATGGCGCGCTGGCGCGCCACGCCCGCCGTCGAAGGACGCGCCGCGACGGAGTTCGATGTGAACGCCGGCCGCGCGGTCTTTGCCGTCGACGGCGAGCCGGTCGAGCTCGACTTGCCCTCCTGCGCGATCGTGCGCGAAGAAGGGATCGGCGAGCCGACGCCGGTGATCGTGATCCAGGCCGAGCGCATCGAAGACGGCAGCATCGCCGTCGGCTATCGCCTGCTCGACGGCGGCTGTGGCATTGCCGCGTACGACGACGTCGAGCTTCTCAGCGAGCCGGACGAGCGGTTCTAGGAGTGCGGCGGCACAGCCGCCGCTTTCAGAGCGGTGGCCGCGCCACCGCACTCCTAGAGAAACGCGCGCACCGCAGGCGAGATCAGGTCGTAGCGTCGACGCGCGCTTTGAACCCAACTCTTGCCAACAGGAGAGGCCTTACGGTCTAATTAGACGGTAACGCGGCGTAAGTCGTAGGGCTAGCTTGTATGTCGATGTATATCGGCATACATTGGCGTACGTACCGATATGAGCAAGAGCAAGCGCAGTAACGGCACTGAAGTCACTACTTTCAACTTGTCGTTGCCCTCAACGTTGGTTCAAGAATTGGACTCTCGTCGGGGAAAAACTCCCAGAACCGCAGTAATCGAAGCAGCGGTCAGAGCATACCTCGACGCAACGAATGAAGACAATCTCTCGCGACACCTGCTCAATTTAGACCTCGACGATGCAGCTCAACTGGAGGCATATCGGCGAGTAACTGACGGGCCGCCAATCTCGAACATTGCCGTGTCCGCCATCAACCGATACGTGGGGTCAAAGCTTGAGGGTAACGGGCGGCTGCAACAAGAATTTGCGGATGAGCTTGCTCAAATACGTCGCGAGCTAAAGCCGCCACTCACCATTGTTGGAGATTAGGGAATTCGCTGATGGAACGCGTCACCGTGTTGGCCCGCCGCGAACTTGAACGTGTCCTAGCCGAATGCGAGGAATCCGGTGACATTAACCAGCTAGAGGAATTGTGGCGAATGGGTATGGAACCCATGACTGAAGATCTAATCGATATCATAGATGACGGCAAAGAGCTTCCGCGCGTTGTCCGATACGACCTGAAGCAGGCTCTTGGCGGTGCTGCGGCGATTCTGTCTGGACCAGCTGCCGGGTTTCTCGGAGCGCTCGCGATATTAGCAGGTGTTTTTGCCTTAGACGGCGCGAGAAAACCCTTGCGACCGGGCTTGGCGGTTCTAGTAGCTACTCTTGCCGCGGCCCCTGGCCGCGAGATGTACCGCGATGACCTTTACTCAGATTATAGCGCGCGGATCGCCAGGTTCGCGGGATCGTTGCGCATTTCTGACTTCGATGGCGACACCGCGGCGCTGATCGATAAAGAGATCATTCTGGAGATCGGCCCGAAACTGCGTTTGAATGAAACTTGTCATCTCAACATGACGGTTTGGTGAAGGAGATGAAAAAGATGGAGACGCTAACGACGGGAATGCTCAATATCCGCCTTGCACAATTCTTTTCGGATCGACGTACGCCAAATCGAGATGATCTAGCGCGACTCCAAGAAGGGTTGAACTTCATCAAAAGGTCAATCGCCGGCGTTCGTTATTTAGAAGAGGGAGAAAGCGAAGGCCTAGCAGAAGACTCACTCATGAATGCTAGGTATGCACGGCGTACATTAAAGCAAGAGACGAAGTCTCTAAAAGAATTAGGTACGCATCCACGTTCCGCTCTTGAATCAATTGCCGCATTTCTGACAAGCGTGTTGCAGGATCCAGAGCAAAACATAGGAGTCCGGGATCGAAAACGCTTGGAGGGATTTTTCGCGTCTATTGGAGAAACAATGGTAGCCGAGGCAATTGATTCGGACACTGACCAAGACGATTGGAATATGGATACAAATGTCGAATGTGTGCTCTAAAATCACCGCTCACAGGGGTATCTGAACTGCCTCTGTCGCGGCGCTTGACAGCAGAATATCTTGCCGATCTTCTGGAAAGAACACATTCCCTCGAAGATCTAGCAAAAAGACTTGCTCTCGTTGAAGACTACGTCAGCGAGGAGGTACCTCTTCTAATCAATAAGCTCGGCAAAGCCGCTGCTTCGATACGTACCGCAGTATTGGAACAATATGCTCGCTATCTTCGCACCCAGAAAGCATCTGACCTCACACTGCTACGATCGTTTGACCGGTGCATACAAGATCTGTTCTTAGACCTTCGACTTCCTGAGCGAGCAAGGAGTGATCGGGTTCCTGGAGTTTTGACGCGGCTCGTCGCACAAAAGGCAGGCGAGCTAAAGCCAGGCGCTGGAGTTATCCTTCGTCCCCAATGGCGGTACAACTACAAAATATATCGTGACGACGTTCAGACCCGGTATCAGCTGCTTTTCGCTTCGATATTCCCGTCGAGAGCATCCATTGACGAGTGGCTGAATGGTCTGCCAGACCCCCTCTACATCATCTCGTTTCCCCTAATCGAACAACGATCAATTCATATGCACGCTCTATTGGGACACGAGTTAGGGCATTTGATGGCACGGGAATACAAGCCTCCTCAGCTGGAAACGGAACGATTCGAGCGAGATCTCCGCCGCGACCGACTCAGACACTTGCGACGAAGTAGGCCCGACATGCACCGGTTAAGTGATGACGAAGTGCTGTCAACTGACTCTGAGCTGGTCCGAGGAATGGCGGCACGCCGTGCAGCGCTGAAAGAATACGCTTCCGATGCAGCAGCTGTTTACCTGATTGGATTACCCGCTCTTCTGGCAACAGCTCAATTAGCGGCGTCGCGCCACCTACGACAGAGTCGCGAAGCGGAAGGTGGCACTTATCCCACGTGGGGAAATCGCATGTTTTTTATGCTTGAGGCGGCGGATGAGGCCGGGTGGCTCGACGCCCTTCGTAGCGTAGCTTCGTATGACCGTCGTACTAAATTCGCCGCTAAAGCCATCAGCGCCCATATCGGAGCTATTCGTGCTTGGGTTGGATCAACCCCGCAGTGGCATGTTACCGATAGGTGGATAGCACAGGGCCACCGCGCCGCCGAAGCATTGCTTCCATCGGTGCGAACGTTCATCGCATCGCGATTCGCGTCTTGCGTGGCGGCGCCGTCCGAAACGGTTGCTGGTCTACCGGTGTTACTGGACCGGCTCAGTCGTTCTTTGCCACCAGACAACTTGACACAATCTGACCTAACGTTCAAGCCAGCTAAGCTAGAGCAGATTTTTTTGGCGTCATGGGCACACCGTCTTCTCGTAAACGTGCCAACTTTCGATCAGAGCGATCTAAGCTTGCGTACGCGCGACACAGCCGAGCGACTGAGACGACTCACGTTTAAGGCTATTGAAAACGTCGACTTTCACCATCAATTTTATGCATTGCTGCACGAGACGGAGGTGGCGAGTGGGAGTGCTGACCAAACAGGAGCTCGTGAAGCGCCTGAGCGGAAGACATCGAAAACCACTCGTCATAACGCCTCTTCTCACCGCAAGGCAAATCGGTGATGCCTCAATCGATGTGAGGCTCGGCTGTGAATTTCTCCTTCCGAGTCGTGCGATCGCGAGCGCACACGACTATGTACAGCACGACCGCGAAAGGCTGGAGAATCTCTACACTCATGTACGTCGGAACCCGAGAACGCCACTTTATGTTCATCCCAATCAGTTTGTTCTCGGCGCGACATTCGAGTTTATAGGCCTGCCTGACGATTTGACCTGCTACGTTATTGGCCGCTCATCATTAGGTCGGACTGGTCTAGTCATAGCTACAGCTACCGCCGTCGCTCCGGGTTATTCTGGATGCATTACCTTGGAGATTGTAAATGTCGGTGAAGTACCGTTGCCTTTGTTCTCCGGAATGCGGATCGCGCAGCTGGTTATTCACAAAACGGAAGGGACGGCCAGTTACACAGGTCGATTCAGCTGTCAGATTGGTCCCGAACCGCCGACCTTATATAAGGATCTTGAGATGCGAATCTGGCGCGACCCGCTATCATTTCACGGTGCACGATAGAAGGATTTTACTCGAGCGGCGCAATAAACGCGACAAACTAGAATGTCTCGACTTGAGCGATTAATGATCTAGAAATGCTCTCGATCGAGTGAGGCTAATCGTCTGCTCGACGGCGGCTGCGGCGCCACGCTCGACGACATCGAGTTTTCTCAGCGAGCCGAACGAGCGGTTCAAGTAGCTTTAAACATAAACCAGGAACGCGCGCACCGCAGGCGAGATCAGGTCATAGTCCATCAGGAAGGTGTCGTGTCCGTTCGCCGAGAGCATCGCCTCGTGCTGGACGTCGACGCCCAGCGCGCGCATGGACGCGGCGACGCGCTCGGTCTCGGCCGGCGGGAACAACCAGTCGGTATCGAATGACACGAGCAGCGTGCGGCCGCGCCAGCGCGCGAACGCCGACTGCAGCTGGCCGTACTGCTCCTCCAGATCCATCTCGTCCATCGCCGCCTGCACGCGGATGTACGAGTTCGCGTCGTACAGCGCGGCGAACTTGCGGCCCTGATATTCGAAGTACGAGTCGATCTCGAACTGCCGCGTGTTGCCGCGCCGCCTGCGCCCGAACTTCCGCTGCAGCGAATCGGTGGAGAGATAGGTCATGTGCCCGAGCATGCGCGCGACCTGCAGCCCGCGCAGCGAATCCGGAGTGTCGTAGTAGTCGCCGCCCTTGAAGTGATGGTCGGCCTCGATGATCTTGCGCCCGAGGATGTGCCAGGCGATGCCGGTCACCGGCACCGCGGAGCCGGTGGCCATAGCGATGATCGAGTCGGCGGCGTCAGGGTAGAGAGCGCACCACATCAGCACCTGCATCCCGCCCAGCGAGCCGCCGGCGATGCAGCACAGATGCTCGATGCCGAGGTGCTCGAGCACGCGCTTCTGCGATTCGACCATGTCCTCGATGGTCGGCCACGGATAGCGCGAGCCGTACGGTTTGCCGGTTGCGGGATCGACCGACTTCGGCGCGGTCGTGCCGAACGGCGAGCCCGGGAGATTCACGCAGACGACGAAGTACTTGTCGAGATCGATCGGCTTGCCATAGCCGACCAGACCGTCCCACCACCCAGGCTTCTCATCGGGCGCGTCCGTGTACTTGCCGGCCGCGTGTGCGCTGGCCGAGAGCGCATGGCAGACCAGAATTGCGTTGGAGCGATCGGCATTCAAGACCCCAAACGTCTCGTAGACGATCGTGAAAGGCGCGATGGTCTGGCCGTGCGTGAAGCGAAAGCCGTCCGGCAGCACGAGCTCTTTCGGCTGTGCGCTGATGAACGTCTCGTCCGGCATGAAGCCGGGAGTTTAGTGCGGCGCCTTCGGGACCACAATCCAGAGGATGATGTAGACGATCGTTCCGGGAAACGCCGCCGACAGAATCGACACGACCACGTAGAGGAGGCGCACCCACGTGGGGCTCCATCCCAGCCATTCGGCGATGCCGCCGCAGATACCGCCGAGAATCTTGTTTCGTTGCGATCGATAGAGGGGCATGTTCGTTCAGTCTCCGAGCTCCCGTTTGAGCTGTCCCTCATAGATACGGCGAACTTCGTCAATGGTTGAGATCTGGTCCGGCGTCTTGTCGTCGCGGATGCGTACGATGCGCGGAAAACGCAGCGCGTAGCCCGACTTGTGGCGCGACGACTCCTGGATGCGGTCGAACGCGATCTCAAGCACGATCGTCGGCTCCACGCGGAAGACCGGACCGTGGCGCTCGATCGTGGTCCGCTTGAAATGCTCGGTCATCTCGGCGATCTCGACGTCGGTCAGGCCGGAGTAGGCCTTGCCGATGTTGACGAGCTCGTTGTCGCGCAGCACCGCGAACGTCAGATCGGAGAGCACGTTGCGCCGCTTTCCATTCCCCCATTGCGCGTAGGTCACGACGCAGTCGAGCGTCGCCAGCGCCTTCTTGTACTTGAGCCACGACTTGCCGCGCCGTCCCGGCGTGTAGATCGACTCGGGATCTTTGACCACGAGCCCTTCATTCGCCCGCGCGCGTGCGGCATCGAAGAGCGCGTCGACGTGTGCCGCGTCGCGGATCGGGCTCGCATCCGTCATCCTGAGCCGCGAAGACGGCGAAGGATCTCCCACGACCGCGTGCAATCGCTCCAGCCGCTCCCTGAGCGGCAACTCGAACAACGCCTCCCCATCCAGATACAACAGGTCGAACGCAAAGTAGACGACCGGAGCCTCGGCGAGCAGCTTCTCGCTCACCTGCCGCCTTCCGAGCCGCTTCTGGATGATCGCGAACGGCAGGATGCGATCGCTGAACGCCACGATCTCGCCGTCGAGGATCACCGAGCGTCCGAGCGAGCGCGCCGCCGCCTCGATCTCCGGAAAGCGATGCGTCACGTTGTCGAGCGTGCGCGAGTAGATCTTCACCTCCCCCTCGCCGGTGTGAATCTGGGCGCGGATGCCGTCGTACTTGTCATCCGCGATCGCGCCCTCGCCGAGGGCTGCGACGATCTCCGCCCGGTCCTCCTCCGGCTGCGCGAGCATGAACGCGAACGGATGGAAGAGCGACATCTTCGCGCTCTCGAGCGCGTCCGACTTCGCCAGCAGCGCCGTCGCGCCGATGTCGCCGGCGAACATGTTCGCGCGCCGCACCGCGTCCAGCTTCCGCCCGAACGCCTTCGCGATGGACGACTCGACCAGACCTTCCACGAGTCCGATGCGCAGCTCGCGCGTCAGGATCTTGACCACGTAGCGCGCACCCTGCTTGTCGACCTTGCGCAGCAGCTCCGCGAGCACATCCTTCTTCGCCGTCGCGCCCGGCGTGGCCGCGAGCCGCTCGAAGTGCTCGCCGAGCTCGGAGAGCGTGATGTCGCGCGAGGGATCGTCGGAGAACGCCTCCGCGATCGTGTCGCCGGCGTCGGCATACTTTTCCCACGGCGCCCACACCTCCTCGATCGTCCGCCCGCTCGCATCGGCGACGGCATCGCCGATCGCCGCGCCACCCACGCCGGTCACGCGCTCCTCGCGCCGCGGGAACGGCGAGCCCGAGAAAAACACGACCGCGCGCTCGAGCGAGGCGTCGTCGAGCGCGCGCAGGTATTCGGCCAAAATGCGCTCTTTTTCGCTCTTTTTGGTCGTCGCGCCGATGGCGTTGGCTGTCACCGTGAAGTCGGAAAGCATTGCAGGTAGAATCCGCGCGCCATGAAAACCAAAGTCACCGTTGTGGGCGCCGGAAACGTAGGCGCAACTGTAGCGCAGGGGATTGCACTCAAAGAACTTGCCGACGTCGTGCTGGTCGACATCGTCGAGGGTGTTCCGCAGGGAAAATCGCTCGACATGATGGAAACCGCGCCGGTCGAGAAGTATGACTCGATCCTCCGCGGAACGAACACGTATGACGGCACCGAGGACTCCGACATCGTCGTCATCACCGCCGGGTTGCCGCGCAAGCCGGGCATGAGCCGCGACGACCTTCTGTGGAAGAACGAGGAGATCGTCGGCGGAGTCACGGCCGAAGTGGCGAAGCGCTCGCCGGACTGCGTGATCATCGTCGTCTCGAATCCGCTCGACGCGATGTGCGAAGTCGCGCGCCGCGTCTCGAAGTTCCCGCGCGAGCGCGTCCTCGGCATGGCCGGCGTGCTCGACTCCGCGCGCATGCGCGCCTTCATCGCCATGGAGCTCAACGTCTCCGTCGAGAACACGCACGCCTTCGTTCTCGGCGGTCACGGCGACACCATGGTTCCGCTGCCGCGCTACTCGACCGTCGCCGGCATCCCGATCACCGAGCTGTTGTCCGAGGAGCGCATCAACGCGATCGTCGACCGCACCCGCAACGGCGGCGCGGAGATCGTCAATCTCCTCAAGACCTCGGCGTGGTACGCGCCGGGCGCGTCGGCCGTCGAGATGGTCGAGGCGATTCTCAAGGACAAACGCAAGATCCTCCCCTGCGCCGCGTATCTGCAGGGCGAGTACGGCTACAACGACCTCTTCGTCGGCGTGCCGGTGAAGCTCGGCCGCAACGGGCTCGAGCAGATCATTCAGATCGAGCTGAAAGACGACGAGGCCGAGGCGCTGCGGAAATCTGCGGATGCGGTGAAGGAGTTGGTGGATAAGCTGAAGACGGCTGCGTAGATGAAGAAACTCGTCATCGACATCGAGACGGTCGGGATTCCGTGGGAAGAGCACGACCCGTACGTCCGCGAGTATCTGATCAAGGGACTCTCCGACGGCGAATCGGAGGAGGCGCGCCGCGCGGGAGGACTCTCGCCGTTCCGGGGCCGCATCGTCGCCATCGGCGTCATCAACATCGAAGACGGCCGCTCCTGCGCGCTCTACGAAGTGCCGGGGCAGACGGAAGTGAAGACCGAGCGCGCCGGGCCGCGGACGTACATCTCCGGAACCGAGAAGCAGATCCTCGAGAAATTCTGGGGCTTCTTCGAGAGCGACTCGCGCTTCATCTCCTTCAATGGCCGCCAGTTCGACGGACCGTTCCTGATGATCCGCTCGGCGATCAACGGTCTCATTCCGAAGCGCGACCTGGTCGGCTATCGCTACGGCTTCCATCCGAACTGCGATCTGCGCGAGGTGCTGAACTTCTTCGGCACCGTCAACTCGCGGCAGTTCAAGTTCAACCTCGATCTCGCCTGCAAGGCGTTCGGCGTCGAGACGTCGAAGAGCGAGGGCGTGGACGGACGTTCGGTCGAGACGTGGTATCGCGCGGGACGCCATCGCGAGATCGCCGACTACTGTCTCGAGGATGTGCGCGCGACCGCGGAGCTGTACGAGAAGCTCGCCGCGACGCTGCTGATCTTCAACAACGACTTCAAGACCTCGGACGAGAAGGATCAGCGCCAGAAGCTGGCCGACCGCTCGGCCGTGCAGATCCCGATGATTCCGCTCGAGCCAGTGTCGGAAGAAAACGACTTGTTCTCTCTCGCCACCACGCTCAACGACGAAGTCTGATGCAGGTCTACCGCGCGCGCGTCTTCACGCCGGTGGCGGATCCGTTCGTGGGCGGCGTCGAGGCGTCGTATCAGTACTTCGAGCGCGGCTTTCTGGCGGTCGGCGACGACGGGCGCATCCAGGGCGCCGGAGACTGGGACGCGAGACCCGCTGGCGGGACGATGGAGATCGTCGACCTCGGCGACACGCTGATCACGCCGGGCTTCATCGACACGCACCTCCACGCGCCGCAGCTCGAGATGATCGGCTCGTACGGGGGCCATCTCCTCGAGTGGCTGAATCGCTACACGTTCCCGACCGAGCGCAAGTTCGAGGATCCGGCCCACGCGCGGCTCATCGCGCGCGCGTTCTACGACGAGCTGCTGCGCCACGGCACGCTTTGCGCGCTGGTCTTCTCGACGATTCATCGCGAAGCGACCGACATCTTTTTCGAAGAGGCCGAGCGGCGCGGGTTCCGCGGAATCATCGGCAAGACGATGATGGACCGCAACGCGCCGGAGTACCTGCTCGATCAGACGCCGCGGCAGTCGTACGACGACAGCCGCGCGCTGCTCGAGAAATGGCACGGCCGCGGACTGCTCAACTACGCGATCACGCCGCGCTTCGCGCCGACCTCGACGCCGGAGCTGCTCGAAGCCGCGGGACAGCTGAAGCGCGAGTTTCCGGAGGCGTGGGTCCACACGCACATCTCCGAGAATCGGAACGAAGTGCAATGGGTGCAGGAGCTTTTTCCCGAGGCCGAATACGCCGACGTCTACGATCGCTACGGACTGCTCGATGAGAAGTCGGTGCTCGCGCACGGCGTCTGGCTCACTGCCGAGGAGCTCGACCTCCTCGCGCGCCGCGGCACGCGCATCGCGCATTGCCCGAACTCGAATCTCTTCCTCGGCAGCGGTCTCTTTCCGCTGCATCGCGTGCTCAATGCCGGCGTGATCGTCGGCCTCGGCAGCGACATCGGCGCGGGCACGACGCCGTCGATGTTCAACGCCATGGCCGACGCGTACAAGGTGCAGCAGGTTCAGAACGTCTCGCTGAGCCCGTTTCACCTCTGGTATCTGGCGACGCTCGGCGGAGCGCGCGCGCTGCGTCTCGACGCCGAGACCGGCAGCCTCGAGGCGGGCAAATCGGCCGACTTCCTGGTCATCGACCCGCACGCCACGCCGCTGCTCTCGATGCGCACCGGCCGCGCCGCCTCGCTGGTCGACCTCCTCGCCGGCCTCATCTTCATGGGCGACGACCGCGCGGTCATGCGAAGCGTCATCGCCGGGAGAATCGTCTCATCTAGGAGTGCGGCAGCGTAGCTGCCGTTCTAGGCGCGCTGCTTGCGCTGTAGATGCTCGAATGGAGGCTCTATGACACGAAACCTGCGTTTCATCGCGGTTTTCGCGATCCTCGTGTTGTCTGCGGTGTCCACTTTCGCCCAAAACAGTCCGTCCTACGGGACGAACTCGGTGAGCGGAACCATCGTGGACGTCGACGAGGGACGATCGCGTTTACAGATCGAATCGGACAGCGACCCCGGTTCCCGAATCACCATCGAGGCCGACAGCGTCTCGACGCAATACCGCGGCTTCGGCAGCGTCATCGGCGGTAAGCCGGAGATCTTCACCGGCTCGAAGGGCTTCTCGAATCTCCGCCTCGGCGACCGCGTCGACGTGCGCGGCACCAGCCGCGCCAGCGGCATCGTGCAAGCCGACACCGTGACGCTCCTCGGACGCCAGATCGCGGCCTCGCCGACGGGCGTCGGGCAGTCGCGCTCGCAGACCGCCGTCACCACCCCGACCGGCGTGCGCGCGAATGCGAACGCGGCGGCGAACAGCTACGTCGAAGGAACGATCCGGCAGATCAACGCCAACGAAGGACGGATCGTGATTCAGACCGCGCAGCGGCGGATGATGAACGTGCGCACGTATCGCAACACGCCGGTCGTCTATCGCAATCAGACCTACCAGGTCTCGAACCTGGAGATCGGCGACGCGATCCGCGTCGAGATCGACCCGCGCGACGCACAGCTCGATGAAGTCGCGGCGCGGCGCATCGAAGTCACGCGCTCCGCGCAGGAGAGCGATACCGGCCGCACCGGCGGCGTCGTGACGATGCTCGACGGCACGGTCACGCGCACCGAGCCGGGACTCGACTACGCATACGTCGACGACGGCCGCGGCGACGTACGCGTCGACATGAGCAATGTCGAGGATCCGAACGGCGCGCAGGTGCGCGCGCGCGATCTGCGTGCAAACGACCGCGTCGAGATCACCGGCAGCTACAACCGCGTCGGCGACATGTTCCTCGCGTCGACAGTGCGCGTCACCAGCGGCTCGCGCGTCGACGTCCGCGCGCCGATCTCGTCGTATGCGATCGTGACGATCACCGCCACGGTGACGGACACGCTCGAAGACTCGCCGACGCTCGGCATGCGCGATCGCGACTCGAATCGCAACTTCCGGCTCTGGATCGCTGAGGATTTCCTCGTGCGCACGAAGTCGGGCACGACGACCGTCAACGCGTCGACTCTGCGCATGAATGACGTCGTGCTTCTGAAGGCGTTCCGCGACGCGGACGGCAACCTGATCGCGCAGACGATGAAGCTGCGGAATCGCTGAGATTGCCATGAATATTGTGTGGAATAGTTATTCGCAGCCTCGTGTCGGTAGTCTCACGATGCCGACACGAGAGCTGCTTCCCGGGGTCACGACCTCCTCCTGTCCTCCATCCGTCGTCTGCGACGCGCATGCGGAGCTGCGCAAGGCACGCCGGCGCGCGATGCTGCGCGACGGGACGCAGGTCGCGCTGCTGCTCGCCGTCGACTGGTTGTTCGCTCACTGGCCGGACTCCCGGCTGCCGTTCGCCGATCGGACGCTCTCGCTGACGATGCTGCGCGGGATGAACGTCGGCTTCGCCGCGCATCTCTGGCTCGCGCGCGCGCTGCCGCGCTGGTCGGCGCGCCGCGTCGCCGCTACGTGGTGCCGGTCGGAGCGTGAGAGGTTTCAGCGTCAGGTCTCATGATCACGAATTTCTGAAGCAGCAGACCGACCAGAAACAGCGACACCGCCATCCCGAACAGCGACGCCACGCGGTACATCCCGTCCAGGCGCGCGAGGTCGTGCAGGAAGCACTTCAGAATCGTCACCAGCAGCAGGCCGAGCGCGGCGATGCGCGTCGCGCGCGTGTGCATCACGAGTCCGGCGATGAGTATCGCGATGGCGAAGACCGCCCAGGCGATCGTGTAAGTGAGGTCCTGCGCCAGCGATGACGACGCGCCTTCGTAGTAGCGGCCGATCTCGAAGTTGACCAGCGCAAAGAGCTCGATCGTGCCGGCCGCCGCGTAGTAAGGACGCATTCCTTCCACGAAATAGGCGGCCGCGAACATCGCCGCGGCGGCGACGAGAAACAGAGCGCGTTCGTCGTGCAGGTGCGTGTCGATCAGCAGCCACACCAGAACGACCACGGAGAGTCCCGTGCTCCAGACCAGGAGCCCGCGATGGCGGACGCGCGTGAACAGCCACGCCAGCGCGGCCGCCTCGAGCGCCCACGACATCACCACCCATTCCTTCTCGAACTGCAGCGGAATGGCCGCGGTGATGAACGCGAGCGCCGTCGCGGCGACGAACACCACCCGTCCACGCCAGAACAGCAGGACCAGAACGAGCGCCTGCGCGAGCGGCAGCACGCCGATCATGTCTTTGAATCCAAGGTCCTTCAGCGCCTCATACGCCGGAAAGAAAAAGACCGCGCTGGCGAGACAGGCCGCGAGCCAGGCCGCGCGCGTCTGCTTCAGCAGCGGAAAGGCCACGAACATCACGTACGGCACGAGCGCGAAGGTCAGGCGCACGTCGGCCGTGGGCATGTTCGCCGTGAGCAGCATGGCGATGTAGAACGGAATGGCGAGCACGGAGAGCAGCGGCAGGTCGGCGATCCAGGCGATGAACAGGATCGCTGCGAAGAGCAGCGCATGCGACGCGAGCAGGATGCGCAGCGGCGGCGCGATCGTCATCAAGGCGATCGATGAGAGCGCGATGGCGGTAGCCGCGATCGCCGGCTTGTTTTTCCGCAGCGCGATCACGACCACGGCCAGCAGCATCGCCAGCATCACGCCGGTGAGCGTCAGGTCGTGCAGTTTCTCGCGGATTCCGAGCGCGGTGAACGCGAAGAACAGCAGCGCCGACGCGAAGCTGATGCGCGCGAGATAAAGCGCGACGAACGCCGCGAGCCAGAGCAGCAGCCACGGCCACGACGCGTGCGTGTACGAGACCGACAGCCAGATGAAGAACGTGATCACCACCGACGCGCCGCCGAGGTGGTGGAACCAGGCCGGACCGCGCCACTGTGCGATGACGGTGAGTCCGACCGCGACCAGCAGCAGGAATCCGAAGAGCACGTGAAAGCGCGCGCCGTACTCCGGCACGACCGCGGTGAAGAACGCGAAGAGCAGCGGCAGCACCGCCGCGCCCTGCGCGATCGCGCGGAAGACGCGCTGGCGGTCGTCGGCGTGCTTGTCCCACAACGCGCTCGCGCCGACGAGCGCGAACACCGCGAAGATGCCGGTGGCCAGCGGCATCTGTCCCGAGGTCAGGTACCGGTCGACCCACGCCCATTGATAGAACGCGGTCAGCCCGACGCTGAGCGCGGTCAGGAGCGGCCAGCGCTTCCGGTAGGCGATCCAGGAGATGCCGCCGTTGAGCAGCAGGAGATACGAGAACAGCGCGAGCGGACGATTCTCGTTCGTCGAGAGCAGCGCCGGCGTGGCGAAGCCGCCGATCAGTCCGAGGAGCGCGATGAAGACCGAGTCGCGCCGCGTTGAGAGATAGACCGCGGCCGCGGTGACCAGCAGCATGCCCAGGAACGCGACCGCCGACGGCACGAGGTGCCAGAGCACGTGCATCGAGAAGAGCGTCGCGTAGAGAATCGCGATGCCGGCCCCGTCCATCGCGTTCGCGGTGAAGCGATAGTTCCGCGCCACGCGCAGCTCGCAGGCGATGAGCAGCCCGATGCCGGTGACCAGCCCGAACGCCGCGCGCACCACCGGCCGCAGCCAGCCATGCTCGACCGAGTACTTAAAGAGAAACACCGCCGCGAGCACCAGCGCGATGCCGGCGATCCAGGAGAAGAGCTTGATGCCGACCAACGACTCCCAGTCGAAGGGGACGCGTGGCGTGGGAGAGGGAATCGGAGTTGAGGGTTGGGGGATAGGGGGTGGAGGTGTGGGTTGTGCAGGTTTGGGTAGAGGTGCAACAGGTAAAGGTGGTGCCAGCCGCCGCTCCAGCTCCCTCACGCGTTGCCGCGCCGTGATCGCGACGATGAGCGCGACCACGGCGACGGCAAATGCGATGAAGGTCAAGCGTTAAGTCTCGCGATGCGCCAGCATTTTCTCACGCCCGGTGAGGTAGAGCATCACGATCAGGATGGCGAACGGGATGAGCGATAACCCATCCGCCCACGGCCCCTCGAACAGCGGATTCCTCGTCGACACGTCGGCGATCCAGCGGTTCAATCCGTCCATTTGCGGCACGCCGTAGAGAAGCGCGATCAGGATGCCGGCGATCGCGCCGCCGGCGATGTAGCCCGACGCCATCAGCACGCCCGGGCTCTTGTCGCCTTCGGCCACGAGTTGATCTTCAGTCAGGTTCTTGCCCGCGTGTTTCTTGGCGATCCATTTGTCCACCGCCCAGCGAACGAGGCCGCCGACGAGAATCGGCGACGACGAGGAGAGCGGAAGGTAAACGCCGACGGCGAAGGCGAGCGAGGGGATGCCCGACATCTCCAGGACCACCGCGATCATCACGCCGAGGAGCACCAGGCCCCAGGGCAGCTTCGCGCCGAGAATGCCTTTGATGATGTACGACATCAGCGTCGCCTTCGGCGCGCTGAACTTCTTCACGTCCTGTCCGTTCGGCAGCTTGTCGATCGCGCCGTTGATGCCCGGATCGACGTAGTACACCGGCTTGCCGCTGTCGTCGACGAGATACTTCTCGGCGTTGCTCCCTTCGACGCCTTCGCGGAACCAGACGTTGTACTCCCTGGAGTCCTTCACGCCGGTGTACGCCGAGCCGCGCACGTGATCGCGTCCGTGATAGTCCTTCGGATTCGCCAGCTCGCCGGGGTGAACCGATCCCGCGTGCACGTCGCCCGAGACGGTGCCGACCGGCACATAGACGGAGCCGGCATTGTTGAGAAGGAGAAGAATCGGTCCGAGCATGAGGGCGGAAGCGAGCGCACCGATGAGAATCGCGATCTGCTGATAGCTCGGCGTCGCACCGACGAGGAATCCGGTCTTCAGATCCTGCGACGTGGTGCCGCCGTTCGACGAGGCGATGCAGACGATCGCGCCGATCGAGAGCGCGGTCACGAAGTAATTACTGCCCGTCCACCCCAGGATCACGAAGACCAGGCAGGTCAGCAGCAGCGTGGCCACGGTCATGCCCGAGATCGGATTCGACGACGATCCGATCTCGCCGGTGAGCCGGGACGAGACCGTCACGAAGAGGAATCCGAACACGATGATCAGGAATGCCGCGGCGATGCGCGCCGTGATTCCGACGCCGCCCACGTACAGCGGGCTGGAGAAGGCGATGACGACGATGAGCGCGATGATGCCGATGAGCACGACCTTCATCGACATGTCGCGATCGGTGCGCGGCGTGGCCGCCGTTTCGGTTCCCTTCGCGCTGGAGAGATCGCGCAGGCCGCCTCGAATGCCGTGCCAGATGATCGGCAGCGAGCGGAACACGCTGATGATGCCGCCCGCCGCGACCGCGCCCGCGCCGATGTACAGCACGTACGCATTGCGGATCGCGTTCGGGCTCATGTCGCGGATCAACTGTCCGCCGGTTTCCGGGGCCAGCGGCATCGCCAGCGCGGAGCCGAAGAACTTGATCATCGGGATCAGCACGAGATACGCGAGCACGCCGCCCGCGCACATGATCGAGGCGATGCGCGGTCCGATGATGTAGCCGACGCCGAGGAGCTCCGGTGAGATCTCGACGGCGACCGAGGCCGCGTTGAACGGCGGTCCGAAGACCTTTTCCGGCGTGTCTTTCCAGGCGCGAAACGCGGCATACGCGGTCTTGTAAACGAGGCCGATGCCGAAGCCCGTGAAGATCGTCTTCGCGCCGACGCCCGCTCCGCCGAGCGCTTCCTGCTCTCGCTTTGCCTCTTCGGATGCCGCGGCGCGCGACTCCGGGCTCGCGCCCGCTTTCAGCACCTCCGCGCACGCCGTCCCCTCGGGATATTTCAGCACGCCGTGCTGCGCGACGATGAGCGCGCGGCGCAGCGGGATCATCATCAGGATGCCGATCAATCCGCCGAGGATCGCCACGAGCATCACGCGGGTCCATTCGAGGTCGAAGCCGAGGATCAGGATCGCCGGCATCGTGACGCCGACGCCGAACGCGATCGACTCTCCCGCCGAGCCCGCGGTCTGCGAGATGTTGTTCTCGAGGATCGACGCGTTGCGCGCGCCCATCTTCGAGAGAATGCGGAACAGCGTGATCGAGATGACCGCGACAGGGATCGACGCGCTGACGGTGAGGCCGACTTTCAGCACGAGATACAGCGACGACGCGCCGAAGATCATGCCGAGAATCGTTCCGACGACGACCGCGCGCACGGTCAGCTCGGGCAGGATCGTTTCCGGAGCGATGTAAGGGGTGAAGGGCGTCGGCCCCTCGGGTTTCCAGCCTACTTCATCCGGCATACCTTGCGGGACTGAGCTCATGCAGTTCTCTCCTCGCTGTAAGTCGAAGCATTGTATCGAAATACGGCGACTGCGGCCGGCCGCTCAGGCCGCGCCTGCGACCGCTCGTGACAGGTGGAGATAGCGCCCCGTGATCGAGCGCGGATTCGCGGCGATCTCTTCCGGAGTTCCCACCGCCACGATCTCTCCGCCCAGATCGCCTCCCTCGGGGCCGAGGTCGATGACCCAGTCGGATTCTTCGATGAGCTGCGTGTTGTGCTCGATGACCAGCACCGAGTTGCCGCGGTCGATGAGATCGCGAAAAGTCTTGAGCAGCACCTCGACGTCGGTGTGATGCAGCCCGGTCGTCGGCTCGTCGAAGAGAAAGAGGCGAGGCTTCTCGATGCTGCTGGCCTCGCAGAGGAAAGACGCGAGCTTGAGGCGCTGCGCCTCGCCGCCGGAGAGCGAGTCGGTCGATTGGCCGAGCCGCAGATAGCCGAGGCCGACCGAGCGCAGCGCGTCGAGCTTCTTGAGCAGCGCGCGCTTGGCGACGAAGAACTTCGCCGCCTCGTCCACGGTCATCTGCAGGATCTCGTTCACGTTCTTTCCCTTGAACGTGACCTTCATGACCTGGTCGCCGAAGCGGCGGCCGTCGCATTTGTCGCAGACCACTTCGACGTCCGCGAGGAACTGCATGTCGATCGTGACCGTGCCCGCCCCCTGGCACGTCTCGCAGCGCCCGCCGGTGGTGTTGAACGAGAACATGCCCGCGGTGACGCCGGTCAGCTTCGCGCCCGTCGTCTCCGAGAGCAGCTTGCGGATCTCGTCCCACGCCTTGATGTAGGTGGCGGGATTGGAGCGCGACGAGCGGCCGATCGGCGACTGGTCGACCATCTCCATGTCGTAAACGAGCTTCGTCCCTTCCAGCTCCGCTTTCCCGACTTCCAGCCCCGACTTGCCGCGATCGCGTTGATAGCGGTTGTACAGACAGTTGCGGATCAGCGTCGACTTCCCGGAGCCCGAGACGCCGGTGACCGCCACGAGCTTCCCGAGCGGGATCTCCGCCGTGACGCCCTTGAGGTTGTTCTGGCGCGCGTTAATGATCCGGATGACGCCGGCCGTGTCGTCTCCTGTGGAGCGGCGGGCTTCAGCCCGCCGGCCAGGGTTCGGCGGGCTAAAGCCCGCCGCTCCACTGAAGACCACCTCGCCCCCCAACTCCCCCGCCCCCGGCCCGAGCTCCACGTGGTAATCCGCCCCCGCGATGATCGTCGGATCGTGTTCCACCACGATCACCGTGTTCCCGGCGTTCTTCAACCGCCGCAGCACCGCGAGCAACCGCTCGCTGTCGCGCGCGTGCAGGCCGACCGTCGGCTCGTCGATCACGTACATCGTCTCGGTGAGCGAGCTGCCGAGGGCGGCGGCGAGGTTGATGCGCTGCGACTCCCCGCCGGAGAGCGTGCGGGTCTGGCGGTCGAGCGTGAGGTACGACAGGCCGACTTCATCGAGGTAGACGAGGCGGTTCACGATCTCGCGGCGCAGGTGTCCGGCCAGCGCCTCCTCCTGCTTCGTGAGCGGGAGGTACTCCCAGAAGCGGCGCGCGGTCTTGACGTCCATCGCGAAGATCTCGCCGACGGTGAGGTCGCGGAACTTCACGTTGTTGACGACGCTCTTGAGGCGCGAGCCGTGGCAGTGCGGACAGGGCTCGTAGCTGCGGTACTTCGCCAGCTTCACCCGCACGTGAATCTTGTACTTCTTCGTCTCCAGCCACTCGAAGAAGCCCTTGATGCCGTACCACTTGCTGCGGCCGTTGTAGAGCAGGTCCCACTCCGCGGACGTCAGATCCTTGATCGGGACGTCGAGGCGCAGCCGGTACTTCGCCGCCGCCTTCTCGAGATCTTCGTAGCAGTCCTCATAGCCGGCGGAGTTCCACGGCGCGATCGGCAGCTCGTCGAGGCGCAGGTCGCGGTTCGGGATCACCTTCTCCATGTCGATGCCGATGATCCGTCCGTAGCCCTGGCAGTTCGTGCAGGCGCCGAGGGGCGAGTTGAACGAGAACATGTGCGGCGTCGGCTCGAGGAACTCCGTCCCGCATTTGTTGCAGGCGAAGTGCGACGTGAAGCGGTGGCTCAGCCAGCCTTCCTCGCTCTCCTCGAGCACGTTCACCGTCCCCTTCGAGAGCTCGAACGCCTGCTCGATGGCCTCGGTGATCTGCGCGCGCCGCTCCTCGTCGATGCGCAGCCGCGTGATCACGAGCTCCAGCGACGTGAACGCCTTCATGTCGACGTCGTTCATGTCGCGCACCTCGCCGTTCAGCCAGATCCGGTAGAAGCCGGCCTTGATCAACTGCTCGGTGACGATGGCCCGATGCTGCGGCTCGAAGAAGATCGGCGCGAGAACGACGGCGCGCTTGTCCTTCAGCGTTGCCACGATCTCGCTGGTGATCGACTGCGGCGTCTCCTTGCGCACCACGACGTGGCAGTCGGGACACCATGTCTCGCCGCAGTAGCTCATGAAGAGACGGATGTGGTCGGCGAGCTCGGTGGCGGTCGCGACGGTGGAGCGCGCGTTCTTCACCGAGTTCTTCTGTTCGATCGAGATCGCCGGAAGGATGCCGTCGATCTCATCCACGTCGGGGCGGTCGATGCGCTCCAGGAACTGCCGCACGTACGTCGACATCGACTCCACGAACCGGCGCTGCCCCTCGGCATAGAGCGTGTTGAACGCCAGCGACGACTTCCCGGAGCCCGACGGGCCGGTGATCACCGTCAGCTGCCGCTGCGGGATGTCGACCGAAACGTTCTTCAGGTTGTGCGCCCGCGCGCCGCGGATGGAGATGGTGCGAGAGGGCATTAACAAATAGAGAACGTTTCGAGGCCCGCGCGTCATCCCTCAAAAGTCGCCTAATGCGGCGCGCAGGCGGTCGTGATACGACCTTTGCATCGAAACGGTCTCCCCGCTCTTGAGAACGACGTCGTATTCCCCGCGGAACGTGGCGTTGAGCGCGGCGATGCGGTTGACGTTCACGATGATGCTGCGGTGGATGCGGACGAACGCCCGCGGATCGAGGCGCTGCTCCAGCGTCTGCAGGGTCATGCGCACCAGATGCTTCTCGCCGGCGCCGTGGACGCGCACGTAATTGCCGGCCGCTTCGAACCAGTCGACGTCGCGCGTCTCGATGAAGAGGACGCGGCCCGGCGTTTTCACGACGACGCGCCGGAGCGGCTGAGCCTCGCGGCGCTCATCATGCGGAGCCGGGCGGCGCACGCGCCCCATGGCGTCGGCGAAACGCGCGGCATCGATCGGCTTGAGGAGGTAATCGAGTGCGTGCTCGTCGAACGCACGGACGGCATAGGCATCGAAGGCCGTCGTGAAGATGATTGCCGGCCGCTCGTCGAGCAGGTTGAGCACCTCGAAGCCGTCGAGGCCGGGCATCTGCACGTCGAGAAAGACGAGGTCGGGCGCGGCGTCGCGGATGAGCTGCAGCGCCTGCAGGCCGTCCTCGCATTCGCCGACGATCTCGACGGATTCGTTCGCGAGCAGATCGCGAATGCGCCGCCGCGCCAGCGGCTCGTCGTCGACGATGACCGTGCGCAGCTTCATGCGGCCTCCGGAATGGTCACGACCACGCGCGTGACGTTGCCGGATGCGTCGATGTTCAGCGCGCAGCCATCGCCGAAGGCCTCGTGCAGGCGCTGGCGCGTGTTGGCGAGCCCGAGGCCGTCGCCGAGGGAGTCGAAGTCGCCGCGATTCGCGATCTCGACGCGCACGCCTGTGCTGTCGCGCTGCGCGCGGAGCCGGATCCAGACCGCGCCCGGAGTCTTCGCGGCGCCGTGGCGGACGGCATTCTCGACGAGCGGCTGCAGCAGCAGCGCGGGCACGCGCGCGTCGAGCACATCGTCGTCGGCGTCGACTGAAAGCGTCAGCCGCGTGCCGAAGCGGATCTGCTCGATGTCGAGATACTCGCGCGCGAATCCGAGCTCGTCGCGCAGCGGAATCCACGTCCGTCCCTCGGTGTCCGCCGTGATCTCGTAGAAGCGAGACAGGCGCTCGAGCATCGCCTCCGCCGCCGCCGGATCGTGACGCACGAGCGCCATCACCGAGTTGAGCGCGTTGAACAGAAAGTGCGGATTGAGCTGCGAGCGCAGCAGCTGCAGGCGCGCGACCGAGAGCCGCGTCTCCAGCCGCTTCTCGCGCAGTACACGCTCGCGCTCCTGGCGGCCGGCGAGGAGGAAGCGTCCGATCAGGAGCGCGCATGCGGTCAGCAGGAGCGGCGTCTCCACGCGCCGCGTGGCGAGGCGCATCGCCGTCGGCACGCGCTCGTCGAGGAGAAAGAACTCGCGGTCGCCGCGGTGATACCAGCGCTGCGTCCAGGCGAGGTTGCCGTAGACGAACTGTCCCGCCAGCGCGCAGGCGAGGCAGAGCGCGGCGATCGACGCGGCCTCGACCGCGGCGGCTCGCGAGCGCCGCAGGATGCGATCGAGAATCAGGAACGCCGGGACGATCATCACCAGCCACATCGCGACCTGCACCGCGGCGGTGCGGAGATGCTGCCCGGTGATGTAGTCGTAGCGCATCACGATGGCGACGATCTGCGCCGACCAGCCCAACGCGAAGAGAAACGGGAACGTGAGCAGCAGCGATGGAAGGCGTTTCATGGCCGGCTCCGCATCGCCTGCACGGTGACGCGCAGCGAGTCCGCGACGCGCGTGATCATCGACTCCGCCTCCGCCGGCTGCTCCCGCAGTTTCGCGGCGATCGACGCAAACATCGCCGTCAGCTCGTGCGGCGCGATCTGTCCGTGCGCGGACTGCAGCTCCGCCGCGGCCAGCTCGCGTTCTTTGTCCGCCAGCGCCAGCTCCCGCTGCTCCGCGCGCGCCATCGCGTCGAACGCCCACGTGCCGCCGACCGTCGCCGCGTAGACCAGCAGCTCCTGCAGATACCAGTTCACCAGCCACGGCTCGAAACGGATGCCCATCACGCACGCGCCCCACGAGCCGTTGTAGTCGTAGCAGAAGACGAGACGATGGAGAAAGAGCTTCGCGAGAATCAGGATCACGGCGACGCCCGCGTGCACGAGTACCGGCGTGCGGCGCCGCGCGAACGCGACCAGGAACGGCACCAGCGGCACCCACATCAGATAGATGGCGGCGATGAACGGATACTCCATCGGGTACATCGCCGGAGCGCCGATGAAGGTGCTCGCGTAATACGCGCCGATGATGGCCGTCGCCATCGCCGTCCAGAGCGTCGCGAAAAACGTTTTGACGCCGCGCGCGTTCATCGGCTCGCGATGATACTCGTCCTCCGAATCGCGCCCGCGATCCCGCGGATCGGCGCCGCCGTCACAAAACGGGCGGCATCGCGCTTACTTATGCGTAGCTTCCTCGGCATGAGATTCCGATACGCAATCCTCTTCGCATTCTCAGTCGCCGCCCACGCCAACAACTTCCGCGTCGCCGATCTCGTCTACCTCCCGGCCGGCGGCAGGGTGGCGAACTTCAACACCGACGTCTATCTCTCCAACCCCAACAACGAGCGTGTGAGCGTGTCGGTGGCGTTCGCGCCGCAGGGGGTCGAGGACAACTCCGCCGTCACGGCGGCCGCGCACACGCTCACGGTCATGGAGCCGGGCGAGCGCCGCGCGATTTTCGATCCGCTGAAGACGATCTTCGGCCTCGACGCCGGTCTCGGCCAGTTCATCTTCTTCGGCTGCCGTGAAGGCGCGCCGAATTGCGACTGCGCGGCCTCGCCAGGCGACTGCCGCGGCATCAGCGTCGAGGCGCGCGTCTACGCGACGTCGTCGAATTGTCCGAACGGCGCAACCGCGTGCACGACCGGTCAGCTGTTCAGCGGACTGCCGTGGTACTCGTACGCGAGCAAGGGCGCCGCGAACGGCTACGACAAGGTCTTCATCGCCGGGGTGCGGCACTTCGGCGGGCGCGGCGTCGGCGGGTTCCGCACGAACATCGGAGTCGCCAACGCGTCGCAGTATTCGTTCACCGAGCTGCGGGTGACGCTCTTCGACTCCCGCGGCACGCAGCTGGCCACGGGCTCGTTCCAGCTCGGGCCCCTCGGCCAGGCGCAGAAGGGATTCGCCGATCTCTTTCCCGGCATCGGCGAGATCGCGACCAGCGCCTACGTGATCGTCGAGCAGACCAGCGTGACTCCCACCGCGAGCGCCGCGGCGAACGGCTGCGCCGACGGCTGCCCCGGATTCTTCGCGTACGGCTCGCAGCTCGACAACCTCACCGACGACGCCACGACGCTCGAGGCGCAGTTCTTTCCGTCGATCGGCGACACGCAGCTGAACTGCTTCTTCGCGTCGCACCTGCCGTCGCGTCCCGCCCGGAGACGCTGATCATGCGACTCGCCTTCATCGTCGTCCTCTCCCTCGCCACGATAGCGATCGATGCCCGCACGCGGCTAGTCCGCCGCCCTGCGCCGGAAACAGTTGTGCAGTATCGCGGCGACGCGGAGCGCAGCGGCGTTTATCAGGGCAGCGGCCCGCGCACGTTCACGCGCACCGCCTGGCAGACGTCGATCGCCGCGGCGTCGCACAGCGCGGCGGTGTACGCGGGCGGACGGTTGTATGTGCCGATCGGAAACGGCGGCGGCCTCATGTCGCTGAGCGGGACCACGGGCGCGATCCTTTGGACCTCGGAAACGCTCGGCGTGTTCAGCTCACCCGCGACGATCGCCGGCGAGGTCGTGTACGTCTCCGGCGAGAACAAGCGGACCTACGCGCTGAGCGCTTCCACCGGCGCGACGCTCTGGTCGTTTCTCGCCGACGACTGGAGCGTCGGCGCGCCGCTGGTCAGCAACGGCGTGATGTACCTCGGCACCGAGGCCGGGAGCGTCTACGCGATCGACGTCGCGACGCACGCGCAGCGCTGGAGGTTCAGCACGAGCTCGCCGGTGCACGCGACGCTCGCGCTTTCGGACGGGCGGCTGGTTTTCCAGGCGATCGATACGATCTACGCGCTCGACGCGGCGACCGGACAGGAGCTGTGGCGCAAGCGGCGCGACGGTGTGTGGTTCAGCGTGACGGTCAGCGACGGCATCGTGTTCTCGACCGCGAGCGACGGCGGCGTGTACGCGCTCGACGCCCGCACCGGCATCGAGCGGTGGCGCGTGGTCACGCCCGATTCATTCTGGACGCCGGCGGCAGTGTTCAACGGCGTCGTCTACGCCACGAATGACGCGCGCCGCGTCGTGGCGCTGGACGCGTTGACCGGCACGGAGCGCTGGTCGCGCGAGGTCGCCGAGGTGCCGACCGAGGCGATTCTGGCGGACGCCGTGCTCTACGTGGCCACCGGCACGCCGCAGTCGGCGAACCAGAACGTCGACCGCCGCGTGTATGCGTTCGAGGCGGCAACCGGCACGGAACTGTTTTCGGCGACCGTCCGCGGCCATGCCTACACTGCGGCCGCGGCCGGCGACGGGAAACTGTTCGTCGTCACGTCCCGAAACGTCGTCTACGCGCTCGAATGATCCGTGCAACGCTCGACGCCCTCATTCTCCTGACCGCGTTCGTCGGCGTGAACGTCGTGCCGATGGATTCCGAGCGCGTGCTCACCGGGCAGACCGTGATCGTCAGCGAGGATCGCGTCGAGACGATCGGGCCCGTCGACGACGTCGCCGTCCCCGAGAACGCGCAGGTGATCTACGGGCGCGGACGCTGGCTCGTGCCCGGCCTCATCGACATGCACGTGCACATCCGCGCCGTCGATCTGCCGCGCTACGTCGAGAACGGCGTCACCACCGTGCGCGATCTCGCGGGACTCGACAGCGTGTTGCAGATCGCGCGCGAGCGGCCGTTCGGCCCGCGCATTTTCACGGCCAGCAAGCTGCTGACCGGGCCGAACGGCCAGAACCCGCCGTTCTCGATGCTGGTGACGCGCGCGCAGGACGCGCAATCGGTCGTCGACGCGCAGCTCGCGCGCGGCTGCGAGTCGATCAAGGTCTACGACGATCTCGCGCTCGACGTCTACGACGCACTGGTGCATGCCGCGCACGCGCGCGGCGTGAAGGTCGCGGGACACGTCACGCGCTTCGTCGACGTGCGCCACGCGATGACGATGCAGGACTCGATCGAGCACCTCAGCGCCTATCCCCTCGGCAACGCCGCGCTGAACCGCGAGCTGGCGATCGCGTCGCGCGAGGCCGGCGTCTGGAACTGCCCGACCCAGGTCGTCTTCACGCAGTACGTGACCCGCAACATGGCGCCCGAGGCGCGGCAGCGCTACCTCGCCGACCGCCGCGCGCTGGTGACCGCGCTCCGCGACGCGAACGCGCGCATCCTGGCCGGCACCGACTGCGGCTATCTGATACCCGCGGGCGTCGCGCTGCACGACGAGCTCGACGAATTGCTGGCCGCGGGACTCACGCCCTTCGAGGCGCTGTCCGCGGCCACGCGCTCTGCCGGCGAGTATCTCGGCGACTCAACGCTCGGCGTCATCGCCGAAGGCTCACGCCCGGACCTCGTGCTGGTGAACGCGAATCCGCTCGAAAACATCGCCACGCTGCGCACCCCCGCGGGCGTCATGCTCAACGGCCGCTGGCTCCCCTACGACCAGCGCCGCCGCTCCGCGCGCCACTAAAGCGGAACGCCGCCGTCCCGGCGGCTGGTCAGGCGGCGTCCCGCCGCCGCGTGCTCAAATCCGGATGCCGTGCCTCTGATAGAAGTTGTAGTCGCCGAGGCGCGTGCGGAGCTTGTCGATGACCTCCTGCGGAATGCGCACCTCGTCGGCGGCGAGGTTCATCTCCACCTGCCGCGCGTTCTTCGCGCCCGGGATGGTGGTCGAGACCGCATCCTCGGCCAGCACGAACCGCAGCGCGCCCTCGGATAGCGAGCGCGCCGTGCCGCCGATGATCGACTTCGCCTCGTCGACGCGCGGGATCACTTCCTCGAGCCGCTTCGGCGTGAGGAAGTTCTGGCGCACGTCGTCGGTCGCGAACGTCGAGTCGGGGCGGAACTTTCCGCTCAGCAGCCCCGACGCCAGCGGCACGCGCGCGATGATGCCGTAGCCTTTTTCCTTCGCCAGCGGGAACAGCTCTTTCGCGGGCGCCTGGTTGAGGACGTTGAAGAGCACCTGCAGCGCGTAACCCCAGCCGCGGTTGATGATCTCGATCCCCTCCTCGGGCGTCGTGACCGAGACGCCCCAGTAGCGGATCTTGCCGGCCTCCTGCAGCCGGTCCATGGCCTCGTGGATGTCGTCGCGCCGCAGCTCGTCGAGCGTCGGGTTGTGCAGCTGGTAGAGATCGATGTAGTCGGTGCGCAGGCGCTTGAGCGAGCCGTCGACCGAGTGCGAGATGTGCGCGCGGGAAAAGTCCTTGGTCAGCTTCCCGTCGCTGTCGCGCGACACGCCGACCTTCGTGGCGATGACGACGTCCTGCCGCTTCCGCGAGAGCACGATGCCGAGCAGCGACTCGCTGCGCCCGAAGCCGTAGGAGTCGGCGGTGTCGAAGAACGTGACCCCCAGCTCGCTCGCCCGCCGGATCGCCGCCAGCGACTCCTCATCGTTGGTCCGCCCCCAGCCCAGCGGCGTCCCGGCGACGTCCGCGCGCCCGCCGATGGCCCACCCCCCGAACCCGATCTCGGAGACGGTGATGTCGGTTTTGCCGAGCTGGCGGTAATGCATGCGTCGCAATTGTAAGCGGTACACGCGGAATGATTTCCCGGCTTCTGCACGCTGCCAATTACGCCGTCGTCGTCTGGACCAACACATCGTGTCGGCCGATGGAGCACCGGTCGGTTTCAGGCGCGGCAGCGGTGCGTCTGATGGCCGCTGGTGCTCGCCGGGACGCGCGACAGCGCCGAACTTGCGATCGTGAAGCTGAATGGCCGCAGCGATGTCGAATGGACGACGCGTGTCGATCTTCCGGCAATGAAAGTATTGCATCGCTCGCGCGAACGAAGGACGGCGATACGTTGCCGTTGACGCCTCCCGCGCGTCGTAGTGGATCAGACTCGGACGTTTACTCGACGGTGATTGTTTAGCCATCGGTGCGAGCCGTATTCGTGCTGTCTGCGGATGCAGACATGGAGTGCGATACACCTTCGCTGTTGACGAACAGAGATTCTCGGTACCGTACCGATGTTAGTGTCAAAATGGGCCGTGCAGCAAAAGCCACACGGCCAAACAGCGAAACATAAGGCTATTTGACAGCCGAAAGCCTCAAGTTGTATGGGCACTGTTTCGTAGGCTGCCACGTCCCCTTACGCTTTGGAATCACCCAGTGATTCTTTGGTCTACGTTTCCGGCCTGATCGCGGTCCAAACTGGACACACGTTGGGCGATCTAGTAAAGTACGCATCGCAACACGCTTCCTTTCTAGCGATAAAGGCACATGACCGGCTGGCAGGCCGGTTTTTGTGTCTTCGGGTGTTTTTTGGTTGGATTACGCCGTCATTACGTTTTCATCGCTGCACCATCCCACCCGCCACCCCATCCCATCCGGTGCGCGACGCCCGTCGCGGCATCTTTGGAAGGTGACCGAATTAAACGGTCTACCGTCACGGTCACGAACTTTACTCAAGCGTGCAGGCAGGCCGCTTGAAAGGGTACCTGCCGTCACGTTCGACCATTCCTCACAAGTTTAGCATGTCTAGCCCGGTGAGTTGTGTCAAATCAATTAAGGTCTCTGCACGGACCATCCTTCGAAGACCCGTTTGTACAGCAGCTCGACTCAGCGGGCAACTTCGTGCATTTTTGCGTACGTTTCATCCGAGCTCTTCGGCTTTCAGATTGACGAAGTCGCGGTTGGACAACCAACTTCAAGGAACAACGTCCTGACACAGCATAGTTGGGTGGTGATCTCTAAGGATTCTTCGCCGCAGGCGCGACACCGGCGTTCGTAGGTTTTGATACAGGCGGAGAGAGGGCGGAGGCATCGCTCAGTAGCGCGTTTGCGAGCGGCGCTAATGTGTCTAAGCGTTTCATCATTAGCCCATTTGTGACGCGAGTGCGAGCAGCAAGGAACAACCACGGCCCGTATGTGTCATAGAGATAGAGTGTGCCATCTTGAGCGACCGCAATGCGCCAGCGATGAAGGGTGCCTGGTTTGTCCTTGTTATTGTTAGCCTCGACCGCCGAGGTATCGACCTGTTTGAAGGTAACTTCATCCGAGTCAGATCGTCGTGCTCCTTCAAACAGGTAAAGGCTACCAGCATCGAAAAAGAAAATCTTACCGTGTGCGGCGGTTACGACCTGCCAGTCGCCCTCAATTTCGATTTGCGATCGAAGTTTCCTGACTTCGTCGCGGAGCGCTCGAATTTCTGATGCTAATTCAGTTGGAGGCGGCGATTTGTCGATCGGCTCCACCCGCGAACAACCGAGGCAAATCCACGCGATAAGAAACACACAGCCAAGATAATACGAATTATAAGTGCGGTAGTTACGCATTGGACCCTCCATTTAGCAATCTTGGCAAAATAGCCGTATTCAGATTCTTCTACCGTTCGTAGAATCGAGGTTCATTTGGATGCCAGTCGCGAGCGTAAACGTCGGTTTACTGCGATTCCTGCGAAGGAGGGTAAGCTAAGAAATGATGATCGAATGGGTTGTCGATTACGAAGCGTTGAGCGCGTGGAGCACCCTGGCAGCGGCGATTGCGACCTTCGCCGCCATCGTAGTCGCTTTGCTGCAAAGCGCTCGATCCCGGGCAGACCTACATCGGCAGCTTGAGCACCAGAACTGGCTCGAACAAAAGCGGATCGAAGAGGAGCATCTGGGCCGTCTGCTTGATGTTGTGGACCACCCATATGAAGTAGCGCAGGAGTTCTACTTCTCGATGCATCGGCTTCTTGCGCCGCTCGTTCTGGGACTACCGACTGCTCCGGGCTTTGATGATGAGGTCAGGCGCGCGCTCGATGGTTTCGCCGCGAGAACGAAGGACACTGAAAAACTCGTAGGAAGTTTTCTAAACATCATGATGGCGCTGCGCGAGTACCACCAGCAGTGGGGGGATACCGAGGCATCCAATGAATACACGACTCTGCTTTCAGAAGTTCAGGTAGCGCTCAATAGTGGTGGCGAGTTGCGGGAATGGCTCGCGAACCCTGAACTGGTAATCTCGATCTCGCCGGATTCGTTTTTCGATCTGCCTCAAGTTCAACATGCTCGCGAGACAGCTTACGCTGCCGCGCGAAGTATCGCACGACGTTTGGTGAGGCTCTATGCGCGTCCGGCGTCCAGCTAACATTTCACTTAGGCCCTTCTCATTATCGTTTGGCGAGGCAGAGGACACCTTCGAGGCGTTGAGATTGGGGGTGGCGGCGGCGCGGGTGATGCGCAGGCGGTGGCTTGGGGGTCCCAATCCGCCCAGGCTTTCACGGCGGCTCGGGTGCAGAGTGTCGGTGCGGTCGAACCGGACGTAGACGTAGTCGAGTCGCCGTCGTTGTATCGCGACGCAGGGATCGTTCGCGGGAAAGCTGGACCAGATCGTTTTGCCGAGCGTCGGGCGGCGATGATCGCACTGGCTGTGTCACGCACGCCGCACACCACCGGTCTCGGAGCATTTCACGAGTCAGAACGCGAATACGGCGCACGTTTTGACTCACTTGGCGTGTTGTGCGCGGCGGAGACGACCTTAGGTATCTGTAAATTTTTGAATCGCGAAGCAAGACCCGGTACCTCGCGAAACAAGGGGCGTTGCCTCGCGAGACGAGGGTCGTTGTTTCGCGAGACCAGCTCGTGGCTTCGCGAATCAAGCGGTCTTGCCTCGCGAGATGAAAGTTTTTCTGCGCGAGACAACCCTCTTCGCCAGTCGAGGCTGAATCGCCGCCGATCGCCGGTAAACTTTTGAATCGCGAGACAAGGACCCTGGAATCGCGAGACAAGGGGGCGTATCTCGCGTGGCACCGAGGCTGGTCTCGCGTGGCATGAGGCTGGTCTCGCGACACAAGCCCTCTTGCCTCGCGAAACAAGCCCCTTGCCTCACGACACAACCCTCCTTGCCTCGTGACACAAGCCCCGTTGCCTGGCGTGACACGCCTCTTGTCTCGCGACCCAACCCGCCTTGCCTCCCGCGACAAGGCTCTTGCCTCGCGTGAAATCCATGGTTGGTTGGCGTGGCAAGCCGTTTGACTCGCGAGGCAAGGGTTTTACCGGCGAATAGCAGCGAGCTCGAGGCTGCAGGCAATGGTCGTTGTCGCGCGAGGCAAGACTGTTGTCGCGCACGGCAAGGGCTTGTCTCGCCAGGCAAGAGGGGTTGTCGCGCGAGGCAACGCACATGTCACGCGAGGCAACGACCCTTGCTGCGCGTACCAACCTTGGTTGTCACGCCAGGCAACAGCCTTGCCTCGCGAGGCAAAGCTTTTGATTCGCGAGGCAAACGGTCAGCCGGTTACAGCTTGACCTGTTTCAGCTCGACGATCGCGCGCGCGTGCTGCAGCTCGGCGAGCGTGTCCTCTTCCAGAGGGGTGTCGACGGCGATGATGGACATGGCCGTGCCGCCGCTGGTGTTGCGGGCGAGGTTGTATTCGGCGATGTTCACGCCGGCCTCGCCGAGGGTCATGCCGACCTTGCCGACCACGCCCGGGACGTCCTTGTTGATGATGTAGACGAGGTGGCCTTCCGGTTTGAATTCGACACGATAGTTGTTCACTGAAACGATACGCTGATTTCGTTCATGAAAAACAGTACCGGAAACGCACATCTCTTCCGACGGCGATGAGGCCCGGAAGGTGATCAGGTTCGCGTAGTCGCGCGGCGTGGGATGCGTGGTCGAGGTGATGGCGATGCCGCGCGTCTCGGCGAGCTGTTCGGCGTTGACGAAGTTCACCGTCTCCTCGAGGTAAGGCGTCAGCAGCCCTTTGAGCGAGGCGACGGAGATGATCTTCGTCAGCCGCTCGTTGATGCCCCACAGCTCGACCGCGGCGCGGTTCACCGGTCCGTTGATGATCTGCGCCGCGAAGTTTCCCAGCTTCTCCGCCAGCTTGATCATCGGCGCCGCATCGGCGTCGGAGAGTCCTTCGAACGGCAGATTCACCGCCGAGACGAAGATCGAGCCGCGCAGCGCCTCGATCACCATCTCCGAGGTCTGCACCGCGACGCGGTCCTGCGCCTCGATCGTGTTCGCGCCGATGTGCGGCGACACGATCGCGTTCTTCGCGCTCACCAGCGGGTGGTCCTTCTTCGGCGGTTCGTCCTCGTAGACGTCGATCGACGCGCCGGCGATCTTGCCGCTGTTGAGAGCATCCGCGAGCGCCTGTTCTTCGTAGATGCCGCCGCGCGCGATGTTCAGCACGCGCACGCCGTCCTTCATCTTCGCGATCTCTTCGGCGCCGATCATGCCGCGGGTCTCTTCGGTGAGCGGCGTGTGCACGGTGATGAAGTCGGCCGATCCGAGCAGGCGGTCGAGGGTCACGCGCTCGGCGTCGACGCTGGTGAATGCGGTGTCGGCGATGTAAGGGTCGTAGGCGATCACCTTCATCCCGAACGCGCGCGCGCGGACGGTGACGCGCGAGCCGATGCGCCCGAGGCCGATCACGCCGAGGGTCTTGCCGTTGAGCTCCACGCCCATGAACTTCGAGCGGTTCCACTCGCCGCGCTTCACGCTGGCATGGGCCTCGGGGATGTTGCGGCAGAGCGCCAGCAGCATCGCCATGGTGTGCTCGGTCGCCGACATGATGTTCGCGGTCGGCGCGTTGATCACCAGGATCCCGCGCGCGGTGCAGGCCTCCACGTCGACGTTGTCGAGCCCCACGCCGGCGCGACCGACGATGCGCAAACGGTCGCCGGCGTTCACCAGCTCCGGAGTCACGGCGGTGCCGCTGCGCGTGATCAGCGCGTCGGATTCCGCGACCGCGCGGAGCAGCTCATCGCCCTTCAGTCCCGGACGGTAATCGAGCGCGACGTCCGGCGCGCTCCTGAGAATGTCGAGACCCGATGCGGCGAGCGTGTCGGTGACGAGAACGCGGAATTCGGTCATCCGCGCGTCACCTCGGCCAGGACGCCCAGCATCGCCTCGAGGTCCTCGAGGGGCATGTCGCCCATGTGCCCGATGCGGAACGTCGTGTCTTTCCACTGTCCGTAACCGCCGCCGAGCGTGTAGCCGCGCTGCTTCATTTCGGCGCGCAGCTTTTCCGGATTCATCGCCGGCGTGAGCGCGGTGACGGTCGCCGAGGCATGCGCGGGATCGCTGGTGAGCCGCGCAAAATGCTGCATGCGGCTGTGCACTAAATCGCGCATCTGGCGGTGGCGCTCGAAACGCGCCTCCAGCCCCTCGCCGCGCATGATGTGCTCGAGCTGCGCGGCCAGCGCGTAAAAGTGCGGGATCGACGGCGTCGAGGGCACGCTGCTCTCCGCCGCCTTCTCGACGTAACTGACGAAGTCGAAGTAGGTGCCGCGATAGGGATGCTTCTTCGCGCGGTCGAGCGCGGCCTTCGAGACCGCGGCGACGGTGACGCCGGGCGGAAGGCCGATGCATTTCTGCACGCTGGCCAGGCAGATGTCGAGGTTCCAATCGTCGAACTGGACCGGGATGCCGCCGAGGGCGGAGACGGAGTCGACGAGGACCAGCGCGTCGGGCGCCTCGTCGCGCACGACCGCCGCGAGCTGCGCGACGTCGTTGGTCACGCCGGTCGAGGTCTCGTTGTGCGTGATCGTCACGGCGTCGTAGTGCGCGCGGTGATGGCGCGCGAGGTGATCGGCAAGCGCCTCGGGATCGACGGCGTTGCCCCAGCCGGCGTCGAGGCGGTCGACCTCGAGCCCCAGCGACTCGGCGATGTTGTACCAGCGCTCGGAGAACGCGCCGCAGGTCGTCACCAGCACGCGCCGCGCGACGCAGTTCTCCAGCGCCGCCTGCATGACACCGGTGCCGGAGGCGGTGACGACGAACGTATCCTGGGCGGTGGCGAAGAGCGGTTTGAGATCGGCGTTGATGCGCGCGAACAGCTCGCGGAACTCCGCGCTGCGATGGCCGATCATCGGCCGGGTCAGCTCCTGCAGGATCGCGGGGCGAACCCAGGTGGGGCCGGGGACGAAGTAACTGCAGCGTTGATCGCTCATGGTTCGAGAAGGTACGGCAGGACCGATTGCAACGTCGGTTCCGTCACGTAGACATGCGCATTCTCCCGTACTCTCGCCCGCTCGTGAACTCCCCCGAAGCCGATGAAGAGGTCGACGGCCGGCTTCGTCTCGAGATCGGTCACGCCGTCGCCGATGAACGCCGACTTGCCCTTCGAGCGCGCGAGCACCGCGCGGACGACCAGCTCCTTGCCGCCCGCGCGCGCCAGGAGCGAGCGGCGGTCGAAGTCTTTGTAGCTGCCGTCGTGGTTGAACTCGAGCGCGACGGCATGGACCGCGCGCGACGGAAGCTCCAGCTGGTAGGCGAGCTGCGCGATCGCCTGTTCGATGCCGGCGGTGACGAGATGCACGCTCGCGCCGCCCGATTGCAGCTTGTTGATGGTCTCCCGCGCGCCGTCCACGAGCGAGGCGATGTAGCGCGTCCCGAGCGCGTCGATGTCGGCGCGCGACGGGCGGATGATCTCCAGCCGCCGCGCGTACACCTCATCGAGCGGAATCTCCCCATTCATGGCCGCCTCGGTGAGCCGCACGACCTCGGGATTGCCGCCCGCCAGCACGTCGATGCCCTCGATGGTGACCAGCGTGGAGTCGACGTCGAAGAAGATATGGCGGTATTTGCTTCGCATGGTTGCCCGGTTACCCGGTTACCCGGTCACCCAGCGCCGGGAAACCGGGAAACCGGGTGACTGGGCAACCGGTCATGCTGCCTCACGTCTCACGATCTTCAACAGGTCCGCAAAGCGCTCCAGAAAATGATCCGGCTCCGAGGCCACCAGCTCGTCGCGCGAGGACGAGCCGGTCGCGAGCACGGCCACGTCCATGCCGCTGTTGCGCGCGGCGCGGACGTCGACCGGCATGTCGCCGACGAAGAGCGAGTCGCGGGCGTCGCAGCCGACCGAGTCGAGCGTGAACAGCAGATGCTTCGCCTCCGGCTTGCGCGCGCCGGCGAGGTCGGGGCCGACGATCGACGCGAAATGGCGGGACAGGCCTAGGAAGTCGAGGATCTTCTTCGAGAAGAATGTCGGCTTGTTCGTGCAGACGGCCATGCGCACGTCGATGTCCGAAAGCTTCTCCAGCGTCGTCTCGACGCCGGCGAGCACCTTCGACTCCGCGCAGCACACCTCGTCGTAGCGGGCCACGAACGCGTTGTGCACGCTGGGCGGCACGTCGGTGCGCTCGAACGCGCGCTGCAGCAGCCGCTCGATGCCGTCGCCGACGAACTCCCTGATGCGCGACGTGCTCAGCTCGCGCATGCCGTGCGTGCGCCGCGCGTGATTCACGGCCTCCGCGAGCGCACCGTAGGAATCGACGAGCGTTCCGTCGAGATCGAACAGTACAGCACGGTAACGAAGTGCAATTGCGCTCATTCGAGGGGCCCGATTCTACGCCCGCGGCACTTGTTCGCGTTTTTGCAACCGGATGCGGCATCCCCGGCGCTTATCCTCGTTGGCTCAGTCATGCGAAAACTCCTGCTGATCCTTGCCTTTGCGAGTTTTGCCCTCGGCGATGAGCCGAAGCCGATCAACGTCAGCGTCGAGCCGCTCGGGGACAACGATCAGGGGAGTGTCGTCTCGCGGGTCACCTTCCGCTTCGCCACGCCGCCCGACGTCGGCGCGGAGATGCCGATCTTCCTGCAGGGGTCGTTCATCCAGAACGGCCTGGTCATCCGCAACTTCCGCATCCCCATCGCCAACAACCGCGATCCGATCAGCACCATCCAGGCGTTCGCGCCCGGTACCGCGGACGTCGAGGTGCGGCTGATCATGCCGCTCGAAGACGGGCCGCCGGTGATCATCCACAAGGTCACTGAGACGGTGACGCTGGCGAAAACGAACAAGATCTACGTGGCCAGCGAGAACGACGGCGCGGAGGCGGTCCTCGCGGAGGGCGTGATCCCCGAGCTGGTCGGCGCCGTGCGCATCCTGCCGCCGCGGCGCGACGTCGCGCCGAACCTCTTCATCGTCAACGTCGAGGCACAGCCGCCGGTCAAGCGCGTCGAGTTTTTCGTCGACGGCAAGAAGATCATGGCCCGCAACTCGCCGCCCTACAACGCCGAGCTCGACCTCGGCAAGCTGCCGAAGCGCGTCGAAGTGCGCGCGGTCGGCTACGACGAGCGCGGGCGCTACGTCGACGCCGACGCCTTCGTCGTCAACGAGCGCGAGACGCCGCTGGAGGTGAAGATCACCCGCGTCGTCTCCAACGACGGCATCTCGCATTTCAAGCTGAGCATCCAGAATCCGAAAGGAACGAACTTCCGCACCGTCGCGCTGTACGCCGGCGACAGGAAGCTGCAGGAGTGGACGCATCCGCCGTACGCCGTCGACATCCCGACCGCGCGGCTCGCGGGCGTCGAGTACGTTCGGGCGTCGGTCATCGACACGACCGGATACGAGGCCGCCGATCTGCTCTTCCTCGCGGGCGACCGCTACATCGAGCAGGTCGACGTCAACCTGATCGAGCTGCCGGTGTCGGTCAGCGACGCGGCCGGCGCGCCGATCGGAGGTCTCGAGCAGAAGAACTTCACCGTCTTCGAGAACGACAAGCCGCAGGACATCACCAGCTTCAACTTCGCGGCGAACCTGCCGATCGCGGTCGGCGTGCTGCTCGATCACTCCGGCAGCATGGAGAAGCGCATCGACGAGGCGCGCGGCGCGGCGCTCTCATTTTTCAAGAGCATCCTGAGGAAAGACGACCGCGCGTTCTTCGCGGCGTTCGCGTCCGATCCAACCCGCAACGCGCCGTTCGTCTCCGACATCTCGATCCTCGAGGCGCAGGTGAACGGGATGCCGAAGGCCGCCGGCGGCACGTCGCTCTACGACGCGATCGTGACCGGCCTCTATCGCTTCCGCGGCCTGCAGGGACGCAAGGCGCTGATCGTCATCACCGACGGCGAGGACACGACCTCGCGCCTGTCGTGGGACGACATGCTCGCCTACGTCCGCTCGTCCCGCGTGCCGGTCTACTTCATCGCCATCGGCCTCGGCATGTTCAACGGCGGCGGGAGCATGAAGACCATCGCCGCCGAGAGCGGCGGCCTCGCCTATTTCATCAGCGGCACCAAGCAGCTCGCCGACACTTACAAACAGCTCGAGAACGAGCTGCGCTCGCAGTACCTCATCGCCTATCAGAGCGAGACGACGAAGAAGGATTCGGCGTATCGTTCGGTTCTCGTCAAGGTGGATCGCCCCGATGCGAAAGTGCGCACGATTCGCGGCTACATTCCTTAGTGTCAGCGTGCTGGCTCTGTCAGCGCAGGCCGCCGATCTCCGCTCTCTCAAAGAGCCGGCGAAGATCGCGGGTGTGTTTCCACGCGCGGCGCAACTGCGGCTGGTGAACGTCTGGGCGATGTGGTGTGTCCCGTGCGTGGCGGAGATGCCCGACCTGCGCGCCATCGACGACGCCTTCGGCGCCGAGGTGGCGATGGCGGGGGTGTCGCTCGACGACATGCTGCCCGACGCGTCTCCGAAGCCGGTGGTGAAGTTTCTCGATCAGCACAAGATCGCGTTTCCCAACGTCTACTACACCGGCAATCCCGACGCCCTCGGCGACTACCTGAAGTTCAACGGAGAGATCCCCATTACGATCGTCTATGACGGCGCCGGCAAAGAGCTGTGGCGCCATCAGGGACGCATCGATCGAAATCAAACCATCGCGCGGCTGCGCGAGCTCTTGCGGAGGAAACGATGAAGAAATCCCTGTTGCTGGTCACGATCCTGCTGGCTGCCGTTGCGTGCAGCGCCGACGAAGTCGCCCTCGGCGCGAACGCGCCGGAGTTCTCGCTCGTCAACGCCGCCGACGGCAAGACCGTCGCCATGAAGCCGGCCGACGGCAATCTGAAGGTGGTCGTCTTCACCTGCAACGGCTGCCCGTACGCGAAGGCGTTCGAGCCGCGCATCATCGAGATCGCGAAGCGCTTCCAGCCGAAGGGCGTGCAGTTCTACGCGGTCAACCCGAACGACGACGCGAAGTACGACGTCGAGACGTTCGCGAACATGAAGGCGCGCGCCGCGGAGAAGGAGTATCCATTCCCGTACCTCAAGGACGGCGACAGCAAGGTCGCGCACGCGTACGGCGCGCGGGTCACGCCGCACGTGTTCGTGGTCGACGGCAAGGGCGTGGTGCGCTACCGCGGCTACGTCGACGACTCGGCGAAGCCGGAGGATCGGAAGACGACCGGGCTGACCGACGCGCTCAACTCGCTGCTGAACGGCCGCGAGATCGCCAATTCCGACACGCGCGCGTTCGGCTGCACGATCAAATGGAAGTCATGACGACACGCGCGAGTACGCGCTGCGCATCATCGTGATCCGTTTGACGTAGTTCCTCGTTTCCGGGAACGGGATCGACTCGATGAACTCGTCCATCGGTTTCTGAGGTGCCGCGCGGCGCCACTTCATGACGTTGCCCTGGCCGGCGTTGTACGACGCGATGGCGAGGTACTCGTTGCCGCGGAACATGTCGATCAGCATGCGCAGGTGATACGTGCCGATGTTCACGTTCACGTCGGGATTCTCGAGGCGTGACGCGGCGAAGACGATGCCGAGGCGCTTCGCGTGCTCCTTGGCGGTCGGCGGCATCAGCTGCATCAGGCCGGTCGCGCCGACCGCCGATTTCGCGGCAGGGTTGAAGGTGCTCTCCTGGTGGATCAGCGCGCGGACGAGGTTCGGATCCAGCTTTCGCTGCCGGGCATGCTCCTCGATCGGCATGCTGTACGGCAGCGGGTAATACATCTTGAGGAAGTAGACCGGCACCGTGTCCTGCTCGACGGTCGCGACCTGCGGCCAGGCGCGTTTCAGCGAGCGCATCGTCAGGAGGCGGTTGCCCATCGAGTTGTACACGTCCGCCATCAGCGCCTCGGCGAAGCGGACGTTCGACGGCCTCATGTTGCGGCGGATCTCCAGCGTCGCCTCGCGCATCGCCGACAGCGCGGTCAGCTCGTACGCCAGCTCCAGCTCGTCGGGCATTTCCTTTTCGGCGAGCTCGCTCCAGTCTGGACCCTCTTTCTTCAGCGGGTTGGACTTGTTTTCCGAGCGCTTCGCGCCGCGCGCGACAGCGTTCAGCGCGTAGAGGTCGGCGTACGGCGCCGAAGCCAGCTCGCGATAGATCGCCGCGGCTTCCTCCTTCTGTCCCTGCCGCTCCGCCGCGCGCGCGTACCAGTACTGCGACTGCCGCCGGACGTTCGGATTCGTGTACGTCGAGGAGATGAACCTGAAGAGCTTGGCCGCGCCGGCGAGATCGCCGCGCGTGTACGCGGCCCAGCCTTTGTCCCAGAAGTGCTGGAGCGCGGGGTCGGCGTCGCGATCGAGCTTGATCACCTCCGCGACGAGCTGCTGGAGGTAGTCGTCCTGGTTCTTCGCCTGCGCGCGCGCGATCAGCATCTCCAGCGTCTCGCGGCGCAGGTTCGCATCGATCTCGAGCTGGAGCAGGTCCTTGAGCCGCTCGCTGGTGAGGCGGTCGTACTCGTCCTTCTTTTTCTTCTTGGCGAGGTCGATCAGCTTCACCTGCTTCGTCACGGTCTGATACTTCGGCTTCGTCACCGTGCGCCGTTTCTTCCCCTTGCCGACGCGCACCTTCACCGTGCCGACTTTCTTCTTCTCCTTCACGTTCTTGATCACTTCGGGATTGATCGCCGAGGAGAGAATCGAGTAGTTCTTCGCCGCGTACCGGAGCGCGGGGACGGCGGTCTTGAGCGCGCCGGAGGTGAGCGGCTCGAGCACCTTGTTCGAGTCTTCGTAGCGTTTCACTAATTGCAGCGCGATGCCGCGCTGGAGCTCGATCTGCTCGCGCAGATGCGGCGCACGAGGCGCGAGCGCGGTCAGCTCTTCCAGTCCGGTCTGCGGATCGGCGCTCTGCATGAGCGCGATCGCGCGGTCGATGCGCTCCGACGCGGTGAGCGGCAGGTTGTCCTTGTCGGTCGTGCCGGTCAGCGCGCGGACGATCGCCAGCGCGTCTTTCGCTTCATCGGCGCGCGGATTGTGGATCACGATGCTGCGCGCCATGTAGAGCGCGCCGGCGACGTCGCCTTCATTCAGACGCGCGCGTGCGGCGCTGAGACGCGCGGCCGCGACGACGGGCGCGGGCGTGTCCGCCCGCCGCGCGAGCGCTGCGTAGACCTCGCCCTCGTGGTCCCAGTCGCCGTGCGCGCCGTAGAAGCTCGCGAGACTGAACGCGACGTCGTTCGTGTGGATCATCCGCGGCGCGCGGTTCCAGAGCTTCGCAAACGTCGCACGCGCCGCGCCGCCGTCGCCGGCCAGCTGATAGCTGTTGGCAAGGTAGTAGAGGCGGTACTCCTCGACCTGGCGCGAGCCGAAGTCGAACGAGGAGAACTGCCTGACCGCTTCGGGGCCGTCGTCGTGCGCAAGCGCCTGCATCCCCGAGGCGAACGTGTCGCGCAGCTTTTGCAGGTCGGGCGGCGCCTGCGGTTTCGGCGGAAGGCCTGCTTCCTCCTGAACGTCGCGCGGCGCGAACAGGTACCACGAGAGCGCGGCGAGGCCCGCGATGACCACGATGATGACGGCTACGAGCAGCCACCGCCGGCGGAGTTTTTGAAGCACGAGTACGCCTCAGTGCGAGTTACAGGCCCAGAGACTCTGCTCTTCCGTCCGCGAGGATGCGCACGAGCTCGTCGTAGAAGTAATTCGACACCTTCCGGACGTCGTCGCCGATGCGCTCGTCATACATCTGGCGGCTGCGGTCGATGTCGTCCTTCAGCCGCTCGTAGAGATCCTTGTTCTTGCGTCCCTGCTCGACCTTGGCCTCGTTGTAGAGCTTGATCTCGGAGACGAGCAGGCGCGCGAAGCGCCGCGCCTCATCGTGCTTCTTGGCGTCTTCCGACTGCGGGCCGCCGGCGTTCGCGCGCGAGAGGTTCGGCGGCGGCACGTACTGCGTCGACGGCCGTTCGTCCGCCGCGGGAGGCGCGGCGGCAGGGGCCGCAGGAGGCGCAACGGGTGGCGGAGGAGGCGGTGGCGGTGGGGGCGGCGGTATTGCCTTCGTCTCGAGGGCCGGCACCTTGGCCGTGGCAGCCGGTCCGGCTCCGCCGAACTCCTCGGCGGAGGGGACGTTGAAGTTCGGCCGCTGCGACGCCATCATCGCGCGCAGCTCCGCGGCGTTGATGGCGACCGTTCCCGCGTCCGTGCGCGTCGGCACCGCGGGCTCCGGCTTCGGAGCAGGTGGCGGCGGCGGAGGAGGGGCTGGTGAAGCGGATACCGTTGGCGTATCGGTGAGGCTCGGCGACGGGCTTTTCTTGCGGATCGCGAGCGTGTCGACGAGCAGGCCGGTAATGAACACGAGCAGCTCGACCGATGGCGCATCCAGCTTCGAGGTGTCTTCCGCGACCGCGTCGACGAACACCGCCGCGGCGATCTTGTCCTTGATCACCATCGGCACGAGCACCGCGCGCTCGGAGCCGTTGATGCCGAGGCGTGTGGCGAGGTTGACGCCGTCCCACTGAACGACATGCTCGCCCTGCAGCATCGCGTCGAGCTCCGGGATCAGACCCGAGGTGGCGTTAAAGCGCTTGACCGCTTCGTCGTTGCCGCCGTGCGCGGAGAAGCCCGCGCCCTTCCAGCCGCTGAACGTGACCTCGTTGCGCAGGATCAGCAGCGCGGCGCACGAGCCGAAGTGCAGGCACTGCTCGAGCAGCGCGTTCAGCACGTCGACCTGCGACTTCTGGCTCTCGATCGCCTGCGCGGCCTCTTTCAGCGTTGACACGCTCGGCGCCGCCGGCGCCGGAGCGGCGACGGGACGCTCCCCTTCGATCGATTCCTGGAGCTCGCCGATGGTGCGCTGAATGTGCGGCAGGAAGTTGATGGAGTTGACGTCGGCCTGGACGCTCTGCAGGGCGGCTTTCAGCTGCTGATCGACGGCGATGCGGACGTCTTCAATGGACGAACGGATCTCATCGACCATCCTCTCGACCGACTCGCGCACATGGGCATCGATCGAGCCCGCGACTTCCTCGCCCCGCACGGCCATTAAATCCTCCGGATGCTGTAGGTTGGCGCACCGAGAGAGGATGGCCAACGGACCAGCGATTATCAGCTTCGCTCTTCAACGCTGTCAAGGAAGCGCCCGGCGTGCTAAGTTGTCCGCGGTGCGTGTTTTCGCTCTTGTTTCCGCGCTCGCCGTGCTGCTCGCCGCCGGTTGCGGCGGCGGAGGTGTGCAGCCGGATCATCAGTCGGAGTGGCGCGACGTGCTCCGCCACAAGAAAGCCGCCGCCTCCGCGGACGCCACGCCGCGCCAGAAGCAGCTCTACGCCGACTCGGTGCGCGCGTTCGTCGAGAAGCATCCCCATCACGGCCGCGCGCGCGACGTCTGGCAGCGGATCCAGCTCGAGTTCGCGGAGGACCTCGCGGCGATGGGACGCTACCAGGACGCGATCCGCTTCTACCGCGCCGTGGCAGTGCACGATCCGACGAACGAGGAGGCGCAGCGCGGACTCGCCGAGGCGTTCGAGCGCCTCGCGGTGACGCGGCAGAAGCTCCTGGCGCTGGAGAAAGGCATGTCGCATCGCCAGGTGGCGTCGATCCTCGGCAAGCCGGTTCCCGGCTGGACGGCCAGCAGGCAGCGGCCCGGCGTCATGATGGAGGCGTGGTACTACCGGATGAACGGCGGCGGCCTCGCGGCGGTCTATTTCCGCAACGGGAAGGTGCTCGCCGCCGAAGAAACGTCGAACGCGCCGCTGGGACGGTTCGGTTCTTGAAATCGCTTACGCCCGTCCGACGTTTCATCTGACGCATGCCCCTTTACGAATATCAGTGCACGCAATGCGGCGACCGGGTGGAGATCATTCAGAACCTCTCCGACCCGCCGCATACGCTTTGCGCGAAATGCGGCGGCGAGATGAAGAAGCTCATGTCGGCTCCCGCGATCCAGTTCAAGGGAAGCGGCTGGTACAAGACCGACTACCCCAGTAAGAGCAGCGGCGCTCCGAAGTCGGAGACGAGCTCCGAGTCGAAGAGCGAGACCAAAACGGAAACGAAAAGCGAGACGAAGCGCGAATCCAAGAGCGAAACCAAGAGCGAGTAAGCCCCCAATGTCCATCTACGCCGAAGCGAAGCAGATCAAGCGCCGCGCGGACAACGTCCTCGAGGAAGTCTTCCGCTCGCTCTTCGAGGAGATCGACACGGACAAGCTTCGCCGCGAGGTCGACGCGCTGCGCGAGGCCGCGCCCGACTTCAGGGCCGCGCAGCACGCTCGGACGCTCGGACGCCGCACCGCCATCCGCTGCGCCGCCGCCGGCGCGGTCACCGGACTGCCGCTCGGGCTCGCGGCCATCGGCACGCTCGGCGCCGATCTCGCCTACCTGATGTACCAGCAGTTCCGCCTGATCCTCGGCATCGCCTCGATCTACGGCCACGACCTCTCCAGCCGCGAGCGTTTCAGCGAGGCCGTGTCGTGTCTCGCGTACGCGACCGGCGTCGGCGCCGGCAAGCAGGGCATCGCGCTGCTCGGATCGGCATCGGTCATCGAAAAGATCTCGCAGCGCGCCCTGCGCGAGCAGCTCACCAAGCTCGTGCCGTTCGTCGGCATCGTCACCGGCGGCGCGCTGAACTATGTGTCCGTCAAAGCCGTCGCCCGCACCGCGATCCGCTACTACGAGTCGCGCATCGAGCCCGATCTCGCCGAAGAGATCTGGGCCGAGGGCGATCGTGAACACGCCTGATTCGCAAGCCTTTTCCTGCCTTTTCAGTTGTAACCGCACCGTGGAATGTGCGGTTGCGGCCCCCGGTTTGACGCGGGTGACACGATGCCCAAATCTGAATACGAGTCGCCCGCGGAGGTCCACTCCGCGTTCTTCGAGCGCAGGCGGCTTCGTCGTGTCCGCATGATCGTCGAGCTCACGCTGAACCTGATCAGCAGTGACCGCACGGTCTCGCATCGCGAGGCGCGCTGCCTCGTCGAATGCGCGCGCAAAGCCATCCTGGAGTTGTTCCCCGGACTCGAAGAACGCTACACGCGCGCGGTCGAGCCGCACTTCATGCGCGTCCTCGCGCAGCGCTGGCCTGAAGAAGAGCTGCGCTTCACCAACCCCTACGAGACCGTCAACTAGAGCGAGTCGCTGAGCTTCGTCAGCTCGACGTCGCCGTTGACCGTCACGATGCGCAGGCGGTGATGGCCGCCGTTCACTTCACCCGATACGCGCCTGCTGCCAGGCTGGGAGTGAATGCTCAGCGGGAACGCGGCCTCGAAGTCGCCGTTCACCTGCGCGAGATCGACGGCGAACGACGCGTCGTTCGGCAGGATGGCTTCGACGCCGCCGTTCACGGTCTTGAATTTCGCGCCCTGGAATCCCTGCGTGAACTTCGCGCGCACGCGGCCGTTCACCGTCGTCGCCGACAGCGTCTCGGTGCCCGTTACTTCGACGTCGATCGTGCCGTTCACGGTCGCCACCTGGGTCTCGCCTCCCACGCCGCGCGTCACGATGCGTCCGTTGACGGTGTGCGCGTCGATCGAGACGGTGGGCGGAACCTTCAGCACGTAGCTGATGCTCACGTTGTCGCGGTCGAACCAGAAGAAGTGGAAGCGGCGCTTGCGCTCGAGACGCGAGATGCGCAGCGTATCGCCGTCGAGCTCCGTCCTGAACAGCCCCTGGTTCTCGGCATCCTGCCGCGGACGGAGACGTCCCTTGGCCGTCGCCTGGAGCACGATCTCGCTCGTCGGCGCGGCTTCGACGCGGATGCTGCCGCTGACTTCGAAGACCTTCACCTGGCGGATGCCCGCAGCAGGCCAGTTGCGCGTGATCGTGGCGGTACGCGTCGGCCCGGTCCAACTGCCGCGCTCACGGCCGCAACCGGCGGCGAGCACGAACGCAATCAGAGAAACGCTGCGGAGACGAATGTTCATGACACAACTTCCTGTCCGGTTGTACGAGAATCGCCGGGAGAGGTTTCAGCTTGGACAGTTCCCAGACGCGCCTGCTGCGCATCGCCGCGTTTCTCGTCGACGCGCTCACCATTTCCATCGTCCTGATCGTGCCGGGCGCCGCGATCAGCTACGGCATGACCTGGAGCGGCTCGCCCCGCGGGATCCAGATGGTCTGGTGGGTCGCCCTCGGCGTCCTGATCGTGGCCATGCTGTTCCGCGACGGCTACCGCGGCCGTTCCATCGGCAAGCAACTTCTCGGCCTGCGCCTGATTACGCCCGCCGGCGAAGGCAGCGGCTGGTTCCGCTCGTTCGTCCGCAACCTGCCGCTGGTGATCCCGGGATGGAACCTGATCGAGCTGGTGCTGGTGTTGATGGGGAAGGCCCGGACGGGGGATCGGATCGCTAAGACTACGGTGACAGAAGAGTGAGCCGCAGCTCCGTCAGCCGCTTCCTGAGCGCGTCGGCTCGCGACGTGCGCACATCAAACACGAACACGTTCTCCTCGCCGTACTGCTCTTCCACCAGCACGACGTCCGGCGGGCTCACGAGCCTGTAGATCGCTCCGAGCGCATCGAACGGCACGATCACGTTCAGGCGCTCATAGACGTAGCGATCGAGCAGCTTCGAGTTGCGCAGCGTTTCCGCCGCGGTCTCGCGATACGCGCGTGAGAGGCCGCCGGTACCGAGCTTGATGCCGCCGTACCAGCGCACGACGACGACGCCGAGGTCGAAGAGGTCCGCGCCTTCGATTGCGCTGAGGATCGGTTTGCCCGCGGTACCCGTGGGCTCGCCGGCGTCGGAGCTGCGCGCGCGCTGATTCGCGAAGAGGCGGAACGCCCAGCAGTGATGTGTCGCGTCGAAGAAGCGCTTCTGAATCCGCTCGTACTCCGCGAAGAAGTCCTCTTCGCTCGCGACGGGGAAGGCGATGCCGAGGAACTCGGAGCGCTCGATCTTCTGCGTGAGCTCGACGGGCGCGGCGAGCGTGCGGTAGTGATCAGATGTGCGTTCAGACATGGCGGTAGGCCGACACGTAGCGATTCCCGCGCAGAAAGAACCGCAGCGGCCACGCCGCCGCGTCGCCGGCGTTGTCGACGCCGATGCGCGCGCTGACGGCGATGTCTTTCTCATCGACCTCGATGTCGCGCGCGGTGATGAACAGCGTGTCGCCGCGCAGGCTCTCGCCGTCGAGGCGGCGATCGATGTCCATGGCCATGCAGATCTTGCCGGGGCCGTTCATCAGCTCCCAGTCGCGCTTCGCCTTCGGGCGCCGCTCGCGCATCACCTCGGCGCCGCGCAACGGTTCCGCCCCGCGCAGCAGCACGGCCTCGGCGATGTCGGCTTCGCCGGTGACGACGTTGAGGCACCAGTGCATGCCGTAGGTGAAGTAGACGTAGGCGTGTCCGCCTTCGAGATACATCGAGCGATTGCGCTCCGAGCGCAGCCCGCGCCGCGCGTGGCTGGCGAGGTCATTCGCGCCGAGGTAGGCCTCGACTTCGACGATGCGCGCGGCGAGCAGCTCGCCGTCATCGAGTCTGCGCCACAGCACGCAGCCGAGGAGCGCGCGCGCGGCGGCGATGGTGTCCTGCACGTAGAACGACCGCGGAAGCTTGCGGCTCGGCTTCATCGCTTGTGCGTGAGCTGATCCTCGGAGGTGTGACGCCCGATGATCTCCAGCAGCTCCGCCTGCACGCGCGGGGACGCGCCGACGATGTTGCCGCGCTCGAGCCAGCGCTGCCCGCCGGAGAAGTCGGTGACGACGCCGCCGGCTTCGGTGACCAGCAGCGATCCTGCCGCCACGTCCCACGCCGCGAGGTGCATCTCGAAGAAGCCGTCAAACACGCCCGCGGCGGTGTACGCGAGATCGAGTGCCGCCGATCCCGCGCGGCGCACGCCCTTGGAGATGCGAATGACGTCGGTGAAGATCGCGACGTAGGTCTCGATGTACTCCTGCGCGCGGAACGGAAAACCGGTCGCGAGAAACGAGCCTTCGACCGCCTCCTGCGTCGAGACGCGCATCCGCGCGCCGTTGCGAAACGCGCCGGCGCCACGCTCGGCGGTGAAGAAGAGATCGCGGAGCGGCTCGTAGATCACGCCCACGGTGGTCTCGTCGTTCTGCCGCAGCGCGATCGAGACCGACCACACCGGAAAATGCTGCAGGTAGTTCGACGTGCCGTCGAGCGGATCGATGATCCACGTCCGCGCCGTCGAGCCCGCGCTGCTGCCGCCTTCCTCGCCGAGGAACGCGTCGTCGGGATGATGCGCGCGAATCGAGGCGACGATCGCCTGCTCGCTCTCGCGGTCCGCCGCCGAGACCCAGTCGTGGCGTGACTTCAGATCGGCGTCTTCCTTGCCGAGGTTTTCCCAGTAATTGAGCAGCACCTCGGCGCCGCGCCGCGCGGCTTCGATGGCGATTTCGACGTCGGTCATATCTCGCTTGTCCGTCAAGACACCTTTAAGTTACTCTTCCGATCCTTCCATGAGCATGAGGGTTTCCCGGCCGCGATCTAACACCGGGGATAAGGCGACACTGCGCCACTTCGCGTGGGAACGCGCCCTCGTCGCCACGCTGCGGCATTCTACGTTGGCGTGGGATGAGGCGCTCGCCGCGACGCTGCTGGCGGGCGCTCGCGAGCTCGGGTCGCGCGACCGGCTCTCGCTGCTCGCGCAATACGCGGCGCATCAGTCGCTGCTGCAGTTCGCGGGCATTGCCGACGGCGAGCTCGATCCGGCGGAGTGGGCGTTCGTGCAGAAGCGCGGCAGCGATGTGCGGCTCGTGCGCGTGGCCGCGCGCGCGGTCGATCCGGCCGTGGCGCCGCCGGCGCTGACGCTGGCCCAGCAGTTCGCGGATCATGTGGGCGCGACGCTCGACGTACTGCAGCAGTCGTGGGCGCGCGCCGATGCCGTGTACGCGGAGGCGTATCAGAAGCTGACGGCCGGCGCGGCCGCGGATCTGCGATGGATGCGGCGTTCCGCGTGCGGTGCGATCGCGGCGCCCGGTCCGGAAGGATTGCTCGCGCTGGCGCGCGAAGAAGGGCGCTTTGCTTACGACGACGCCGACTGCATCGCGAGCGTCGAGCGATACGCGGAACGCGTGATCGTGCTGCGCGGTTCCTCGCCGCTGGAGCGCCTCTCGGCGCTACGGCCTCTTTTGGACTGCGGCAGCATAGCTGCCGCTTTCGAAAGCGGCGACTTCAGTCGCCGCAGTCCAAACGAGATCGCCGATCGCATTCTCGCAACAACTTCCGAAGCAAAACCGCTGTTCGTCGTCGCGGCTGCCGAGGCGTTCGATGCTGCGTCGCGGCAGGTGGTCGAGCTGCTGATCGGCGCGAAGCATGGCGCGTGGCTGACTCCGGGCGAAGGCGAGCCGTTGCCGGCCACGCGCTGGTTCGTCGTCTCGCCGCGGCTGTCCGCGCGAAAAGCGCTCATCGAAGAATCCGAGTGGCTGGAGCGGTTCGCCGGCTCGCCCGCTTTCGGCGCCTATCTCGCGCACGGCGACGTTCCCGCGCCGCCCGTGGTGCTTCCCGCGCTCGCGGAGCCCGCGCGCTCGTACGTCGGCGCGCTCGCCCTGCTCGGCACGCGCATCCCGGCCGCGAGCGCGAAGCGCTTCCTCGACGAGTTCGCGTACCACGGCACGCTCGACGACCTCGCCGTCGATGGCGTCACGACGCTCGACAATGGCACGTTCATCATCGCCACGGAAGAAGCGGCAACGCTGATTCCGGCCGCGTCGCGCTCCGCGATCAGCCGCATCGCGGCGTCGCACGCGACCGGCGTCCGTGCGGCGCTGCTCTGGCTCGACGGCGGTGAATCCGCGAAGGCGTCGGCGGTGCTCGAACAGACCGAGTGGAGCGATGCCGGCGCGGTCGTTGCCGATCTCCGCCGCGTACCGCTCTCGGTTCTCACGCCGCCGCTTGCGCGCCGCTATGCGCACGCGCTCGTTGACTGCGGCCGCTATCGCGACGCGCGCGACCTCGCCCCGCTGCTGGAGGGCGACGACCGCGAGCTGCTGCTCGCGCGTGCCGAGCGCCGCACCGGCGACTACGCGCCGGCGTTCCAGCGTCTCGAGCGCATGCCGCCGTCCGTGCTGCACGCCGAGGTGTTGCGTCTGCTGCACCGTTACGAAGAGGCGGCGCGCGTGCTCGACGCCTGCGAGCCATCCGAGGAGCGTGCGTATGAGCGCGCGGTGCTGAGCTTCGACGCGCGCGGCGAGATCGATCGCACGTGGATGACCGATACCTATCTCTCGTCGCGCTTCGCAACTTACGTCGCCATCGACCGCGCCGATTACGCGGAGGCGATGCGCGCCGCGGCGGAGTCGCATGCGCGTGCCCGCTGCACCACCGAGCGCATCGATGCCTCGCTCGACCGCGTCTTCGCGACGTTCTCCTCCGGCGACTGGAACGCCGCGCGCGTCGCCGCCGTCGAGGCGCTGCACGAGGTCGAGGAGACCCAGGGCGACCGCGCCGCCGGCGGCATTCTCTTCACGCTGGCCTGGCTCGCCGCCGACGATGGGCAGCATGCGCACGCCTCGCAGCGCATCGCGCGGCTGCGCCACTACTACGCCGGCACCAGCGACGAGCTGCGTCTCAAGGAGCTGCCGCTGCTTGCCGCACATCACGACTTCTCCCGCGGCCGCCTCGCCGACGCGAAGCGCGCCGCCTCCGAGGTCCTCGAGATCGGCAGCAAGCAGATCCGCGAGGCGGCGGCGCTGATCCTCGACGAGATCGACCTCATTGAAGGCCGTAAGTCGCCGCTCCGCTCGACCGGCAAGTCGGGCAATGTCGAGATGACGCGCCGCCACGAGCTGCTGCGCGCCGGCAAGCGCGCAACGGCGTTCGAGATCGCGGCCGATGTGCCGCCAGTCGCCGCCGACATCGAGCTGCGGTTTCTCCGTACCGCCGCGCTGCGCGAGTTTCCCTATGCGCCGCAGGACTTCGACACACCGTGGTGTTTCGCCACCCGCAACCGCCTCGGCCAGTGGCACGCCATCGGTTCGTACGAGGCGGCGCACTACGACGTGGGCGGCGAGCAGGATTGGATCGAGTGCAGCGAGCGCGAGCTGCTCTACATCGAAGGCTGCTCGCGCTGGAGCGGCGACGGACGCGAGGCCGTCGCGGCGCTCTTCCGCACACGCTCCGAGAACAAGCGGCTGCGCCGCGTCGTCGAGCAGGAAGAGAACGCGCGCGGTGCACAGGCTGTCGTCCCTGTCGACGGCATCGTCGGCGAGTCGTCGTCGATGCGGGAGATCTGTTCGCTGGTGACCCGCATCGCCCGCCGCGACGTCCCGGTCTGCATCCTCGGCGAGTCCGGCACCGGCAAGGAGCTGATCGCGCGCGCGATCCACCGCCATTCGCCGCGGCGCCCGAAGCCGTTCACGGCGGTCAACTGCGCCGCGCTGCCGGAGAACCTGATTGAAAGCGAGCTATTCGGGCACGTGCGCGGCGCGTTTACCGGCGCGGACCGCGATCGCGCGGGCCTCATCGAGACCACCGACGGCGGCACGCTGTTCCTCGACGAGATCGGCGAGATGCCGCTCGGCGCGCAGGCGAAGCTGTTGCGCTTTCTCCAGGAGGGCGAGTTCCGCCGCGTCGGCGACACGAACAACCGCTCCGCCGACGTGCGCATCGTCAGCGCGACCAACCGCAAGCTGGAGACGGCGGTCGAAGAGGGACGCTTCCGCGACGATCTCTATTACCGGATTCGCGGCGTCGAGGCGCTGATGCCGCCGCTGCGCGAGCGCGGAGCCGACGTGCTGCTGCTGGCATCGCATTTCCTTGCCGCCGAGCGCGCGAAACACCGCGGTGGCCCGGCGATGCTCGCGCCCGATGTCGAGGCGATCTTCAGCGCCTACGGATGGCCCGGCAACGTCCGCGAGCTGCAGAACACGATCCGCGCGGCGCACGCCATGGCCGGAGAGGCCAGGGAGATCGACGTCGAGCATCTGCCCGAGCGCCTCCGCGGCATCGCGCCGGCGAAGCTTGCGGCCGGCTCGTATCAGGACGCCGTCATGCGCTTCAAGCGCGATCTCATCGAGCGCTCCCTCGCCGACGCGCGCGGCAACCAGAATCGCGCCGCGGCCATGCTCAAGATCTCCCGCCAGGCCCTCGCCTACCAGATCAAGGAGCTGGGGATCATGGTGGAAAGACTTTGAGACTCCGTCACACCGCCGTCACCGCAGACTCGTAGAATCCACGCATGCGCTCCAAAGCCGCCGTCGCGGGGCTGGTACTCCTCGTCGCCGCGTGCGCGCTTTACACCGACGTCGCGGTCAGCCCGCTGAGCCTGATGCCGAACAACATCGAACGCGGCTCCGACCTGCCGTCGATGCTGCGGAAGGCCGACTACCTGCGCGCGATCGAGATGGCGTCGTCGGTCGACTCGCGCCAGCGCGGCAACCCGGCCGACCTCGGCGCGCTCGGCAGCGCCTACCTCGCGGCCGGCCGCTATGACGACGCGCGCGACCACCTCCGAGCGGCGCTCGACCTCGATCCGTTCCGCACGTCGTACGCGCAGATCGCCTGGGACCTCTCGCAGGTCGAGTACCTCGCGAACAACTACGAGTCGAGCCTGGAGTGGGTGAAGATCGCCACCGAGCACGGTCTCAACGTCCGCCGCTGGCACATCGACTACCTCACCGCGCTGGTGAAAGTGCCGGTGTACGAGTTCTCCGGCAAGCCGCACGACCGCCTCTCGTTCCGGTTCAGCAAGCCGGAAGTGCCGCGAATCAACGTGCGTATCAACGGCACGCGCGAAGTCGAAGGGGTCATCGACTCCGGCGCCGTTCTCTCGATCGTTTCGCAGCGCCTGGCGGCGTCGCTGCCGGTGAAGAGTCTCGGCACCTTCGAGGGCACGTTCTTCGGCCTCCTCGGCGAGCCGATTCAGGTCAACTTCGGGCTCCTCGAACAGATCGAGCTGGGAGGCATCGTGATCCGCAACGTGCCGGTCGCGATCATGCCCGACGCGAAGATGCGTTTTCTCGTGAACAGGGAAGAGAAGACCGAGTTTCGCATGGACTTTCTCCTCGGCTCGAACCTGCTGAAGGAGTTCCGCATCGAGCTCAATTTCGACAGCCATCACGTCACGTTCAAGCGGCTCACGCAGGCCGACCGCCAGCCCGCGGCCGATCAGAACCTCTTCTTCCAGGGCTTCCGCCCGCACGTGCGCGGCGCGATCAACCGCAAGGCCTGGTACCTCTTCATCCTCGATACCGGGTCCGAGATCACGTTCCTCAACGAGTCGAAGCTCGGGCAGTTGCCGGTGTCGGTCTACAGCGGCGCGCATTCGGCGATGCTGCAGGGACTCGGCGGCGCGATGAAGCGCGGCGGGAAGCTGGAGAACGTCGAGATCGGCGTCGATCAGTGGAACGGTAAGTTCAAGACGCTGCCGATGTACGCCTCCGAGGAACGAGAGAGCGCGGCCGGAATCGTCGGCCAGAACTTCATGAAGAATTTCAACGTGGTGATCGACTTCGGCCGGATGCGCGTCGACCTGCAGCGCCGTTAACGCTTCTTCTTCCGCTCCGCCCAGCCTTCGATCGTCTTCTGCGGCGCGCGGCTCAGCGCCAGCGCGCCGGGCGGCACGTCCTTGGTGATCGTCGAGCCGGCGCCGACATAGGCGCCCTTGCCGACGCGCACCGGCGCGACGAGCTGCGAGTCGGAGCCGATGAACACGCCATCCTCGAGAATCGTCTTGTGCTTGCGCACGCCGTCGTAGTTGCAGGTGATCGTGCCGGCTCCGATGTTCACGTCCGCGCCGATCTCGGCGTCGCCGATGTACGACAGATGCGAAGCCTTCGCCCCCGCGCCGAACACCGCCTTCTTCGTCTCCACGAAGTTGCCGACCTTCACCTTCCGCCCTAGCTTCGATCCGGGCCGCAAGTGCGCGTACGGTCCGACCGACGCCTCGTCTTCGATGACGGCGTCCTCCGCGACCGTGCCGGTCTTCACGTGCACGTTGTCGCCGATGCGGACGTTCACCAGATGCACGCCCGGCTCGATCACGCAGTCGCGGCCGATCACGGTCGCGCCCTCGATGGTCACGAACGGATAGACGACCGAGTCGGCTCCGATCGCAACCGTCGAGTCGATCACCACCGTCGCCGGATTGCGGAACGTGACGCCCTCGCGCATCAGCTTCTCGACGACGCGGCGCTGAATCTCCGACTCCACCTGCGCGAGGTCGGCGCGCGAGTTCACGCCCAGCGCCTCGACCGGATCATCGACCACGAGCGCACCGACGCGCTGGCCGCGGTCGCGAAGCGTCTGCAGCAGATCGGTGAGGTAATACTCGCCCTGCGCGTTCTCATTGGAGAGGTTCTTCAGATTGTCGAAGAGCTGCTCGCCGTCGAAGACGTAGATGCCGGCGTTGACCTCGTCGATCCGTTTCTCGTCGTCGCTTGCGTCCTTCGCCTCGACGATGCGCTGCACCGCGCCGTCGTCGCCGCGCACGATGCGGCCGTACATCGCCGGATCGGACAGCTTCATGGTCAACAGCGTCAGTGCGTTTCCGCCGCGCTCGTGCTCGTCGATCAGGCGCTGCAGCGTCTCGAGACGCGTCAGCGGAACGTCGCCGGAGAGAATGAGCACGCGCTTCCCGGCGCCGTCGACGTGCGGCGCGGCCTGCAGCACCGCGTGGCCTGTGCCGAGTTGTTCTTCCTGCAGCGCGAAGCGCGCGCGCTCGCCGACCGTTTCCTGCACCCTTTCACGCTGATGCCCGATGACCATCACCGGCGGACGCGCCGAGAGCTCGGCCGCGAGATCGAGGACGTAGTCGATGATCGGACGTCCCGCTGCGCGGTGCAGGATCTTGATGGTCGACGACTTCATCCGCGTGCCGAGGCCGGCCGCGAGGATGATCACTTCGAGGTTGTCGTTCATGTGTCGCGCCTCATGCGCTCCAGCGTCCTGCCGTAGCGGTCGTACAGCCGGAACATCGTCTGCGCGAGCGCCTCGGAATCGTGGCGCACGTAGTTCCCCTCGGAAATGATGTCGCCGAAGAACGGCGTGATGCCGAGCTCGCGCACCGCCTCGAGGTCGAACTGCACCGGAAATTGGTTCATCGCCTCATATGAATGCAGGATCGACTCCGACGGCCGCCGCCCGTTGATCACCATCACGTCGACGATCAGTCCCGCGTGCTCGATGATCGCGCGCAGATGGTCCTGCGCCGCGTAGCCATCGGTCTCGTTGGGCTGCGTCATCACGTTGCAGATGTAGACGCGCAGCGCACGCGCGTTGCGCAGCGCGTCCGCGAGCGGTTTGATGAGCAGGTTCGGAAGCACGGACGTGTAGAGCGAACCAGGTCCAATCAGGACGAGATCCGCGTTCGCGAGCGCCTCGAGCGCGCCTTCGGTCGGCTGCGCGTTCGGCGGGTCGAGCATGATGCGCTTGATGCGCGCGTGGCGCGGAGCCGTATCCGGCGTCTCCCCGATGATCGAGCCGCTGATCGCGACCTCGCCGACGATCTCGCTGCCGTCGTCGAGCAGCGCGCGCAGGCGTACGTCCTCCAGCGTCGACGGGAAAATCGAGCCGCGGATGTTGAGCACCTCCGAAGCCGCGAGGATCGCGTGATCGAAGTTGCCGGTGATGTCGGTCAGCGCGGTGAGCAGCAGATTGCCGAGGGAGTGGCCCTTGAGGGCGGAGTCGGTGTCGAACCGGTAGTTGAAGACGCGCGAGAGGAGCTGCTCTTCCTCGGCCAGCGCGACGATGCAGTTGCGGATGTCGCCGGGGGGCAGCATTCCGAACTCCTTGCGCAGCACGCCCGAGCTGCCGCCTTCGTCGGTGACCGTCACGATGGCCGCGAGGTCGGCGATGCTCCACGCGCCTTCGCCGTCGACGTAAGACTTCAGTCCGCGCAGCAGCGTGGAGAGGCCGGTCCCGCCGCCGATGGCGACGATGTTGAGGCCGCGTGACAGACCGCCTGACATCCGTGGCGGATTCTACCGCTCCCGAATCAGCCGCTCGATGTGGAAGCGCAGCGGCGCGAGGAGCGTGTAGTGCGAGGTGAGTCGGCTCTGGCGCTCGTTCTCGCCGCGGAAGAGATCGCGCATCGTGGTCGCGCGCTCGCTGTACCACTGATCCGAGACCTCGCCGTGCGCGCGCTTTTCGTCGAGCACCTGCATGATGTGATCGCGGTCGATGATCTCGGGATGGTGGTTCATGCCGAGGAAGCGCGGCATCGTGCCGCCCGGATCGCGCGCGAGCTCGATCATCGTGAGCGCGGTGCTTCCCGCTGCCTCGAACGCGACCGGCAGCATCTTGCCCGCGGAGTCGAGCATCAGATCGAAGAGACGGTTATCGACGACGCGGAAGTGATGGCCGTCGGGCAGCTCGGCCGCGAACTGCTCGAACCACGGATGATGCAGCGCCTCACGCGAGAGCCGGTTGAGCGGCATCCCGCTGCTCTTCTCGTCGCGCAGCTCCGGACGCGCGATCCCCGACCAGCGGCAGACCAGTCCGAACGAATGACAGACCGCGAAAAAAGCCGCGCTGCGATGCGCGAGCAGGTCGTCGAAGAGCCTGAACAGCGGCGCTTCCCACGCCGCGCCCTCGCGGATCCCCTGGCTCCACTCCGACGTGCCGTCGTTGTGCCGCGGGTCGAGATGCCCCGGTCCGCCCGTGCCGATGTAGAGCTGAAAGCGCCCGTTCGGCGACTCCGGAATCGCATTCCGCTGCCGCACGTCGTACGACAGCACCCGCACCTTCGCCCCGATGCGCAGCAACTCCTCGCGCAGCTGCTCCGCCACTTCCAGCACCGCATGCACGAGCGAGTCATGCCCGACATTCGGCCAGAAGTGATTCATGTCCAGCATCGCGATGTCGATGCGGTCACGCGCGGCGGGAGGAACGGAGTCCTCGACGCGGATGTACTCGAATACGTCGTGCGGCTGATGGATGTCGTTTCGTTGCATCGTGTCCTAAAGCACCCCGTACTCGGTCTCTTTCACGATGTAATCCACCACGTCGCGAAGGTCGTTGCGCTCGGCGTACGCGCGGAGCTGGCGGTCGGCGCCGGTGCCGTTGCGCATGATCTCACGGGCGTAATAGACCTCGTTGCGCGAGCCGAGCTCGTCGACGACGTCGTCGACGAATTCGAGGAGCTCGTCGAGGAGCATGCCGAACGGCACTTCTTCCCGGATTCCGAAGTCGATCAGCTTCGCCTCGCAGCCGAAGCGCGCCGCGCGCTGCTTGTTCTCGTTCAGCAGCGAGCGCCGGTAGAGGCGCCAGCCCATGTTCTGGCGATAGAGCTTGTAGAGCTTGACGGTGATGGCCTGGAAGAGCGCCGCGAAGCAGATGGTCTCGTCGACGCGCATCGGCACGTCGCAGATGCGGTACTCGAGCGTGGGGAAGAACGGATGCGGGCGGACGTCCCACCAGATCTTCTTCGGATTGTCGATGCATCGGGTCTTCACGAGGATGTCGACGTACTCCTCGTAGTCGCCGAGGGAGCGGAAGTAGTCGGGAATGCCGGTGCGCGGGAAGCGCTCGAAGACTTTCGCGCGGTAGCTCTTCCAGCCGGTGTTGTGTCCGCACCAGAACGGCGAGTTCACGGAGAGCGCGAAGATGTGCGGCAGGAAGTAGCGGGCCGCATTCATGATCTGCACGCGCGTCTCGAGGTCTTCGATGGCCACGTGCACGTGCAGCCCGAAGATCAGGTTCGCGCGCGCGAGCATCTGCAGCTCGTACACGATCTGGTCGTAGCGCGCGTTAGCGGTGATCGGCACGTTCGCCCAGTGCGAGATCGGATGGGTTCCGGCGGCGGCGATGCGCAGGTCGCTCTCGCGCACCAGCGTGCAGATAGTCTTCCGGAGCCGCGTGATCTCGCGCCGGGCCTCGGCGATGTTCGCGCAGATCGGCGTCCCGACTTCGATGACGGGATCGTGCATCTCGCGCTTGATCTCGTCCTTCAGGCGTTTCTCGCCCTCGGCGAACATCTCCTGGATGTGGGACTTCAGCTCGCGAGTAACGGGATCGACGACCTGGAACTCTTCTTCGATCCCGAGCGTGAAAGTCGGTGCGGGCATGGCGGAAGGATACCGTTTAAACGGGCTCCGTCACGTCCTTCGTCGTGTTCATCACCGTCGGCCAGTTGCCGGTCAGCTCGAATTTCTTCTCGCCGCGCACCAGCTCGATCAGCACCTCGGCCATGTTCTCGACCATCCAGTCGAAGTTTTCCTGGCCGACGGAGTTGAGGTCGGCGTCGGGGGCGCAGTTCATGAAGTCGATCGCGTACGGGACGCCGTCGCGCACCGCGAACTCGACGGTGTTCATGTCGTAGCCGAGGCCGTCGCAGAGCGCGAGCGCGTCGCGGCGGATGCGCTCCTCGAAGTCGGGCTTCATCGGCGGCGGGTTCTTCACGTAGCGCTCGTGGAACGGCGCCTTGGGGTCGTAGGCCATGATCTTCACGCGTTTGCGCCCGAGGACGTAGCAGCGGTAGTAGAGCTCGAACTCGATCGCCTCCTGCGCCATCATCGTCAGGTCGCGGGTCTGGTCGTACGCGGCGAAGAACTCCTGCGGGTCGTGCACCTTGTACACGTCCTTCCAGCCGCCGCCGTAGGCCGGCTTCATGAAGATCGGCCAGCCGAGGTAGGACCACACTTCGTCCCAGTTCACCCACTTCATGTTTCGGAACGACTTGGCCTCGGTGTTGGGCGGGTACTGCTTGTGCGGCAGCAGCACGGTCTTCGGCACCGCGACTCCCGCGGCTTTGGCGACGAGGTTGTCGAAGAACTTGTCGTCCGCCGACCACCAGATCGGATTGTTCACGATGCGCACGCCCGACGCGGCGGCGCATTTGAGGTAGGTGCGATAGAACGGCACCTCGTGGCTGATGCGGTCGAGGATCAGATCGTACGGGAACACGCCGTCGTCTTTCAGATACGACAGCTCGACGGGCGAGCCCTCGACGTCCTCGCCGCCGCGCTGATTGATCGCGTTGACGAGCGCCCAGGGAAACGTGTCTTCCATCCCGAACAGAATGCCGATTCTCTTTTTTCTCATGACCGCGTGATCGTATAGCATCCCTTTCATGTATCGCGAACACGTGAAGTGGTGGAGCCCGTCTCTCGGCCGGGAGATGGAATTTCTCTGGTTCGGCAAGTTCGGACGTCCGGTGATTCTTTTCCCGACGTCGGCCGGCCGCTATTTCGAAAACGAGGATTTTCATCTCGCCGACTCGGTGTCCGACAAAGTCGACGCCGGCGAGATCCAGCTCATCCTCATCGACACCGTGAACGACGAGAGCTGGTACAACAAGAGCGTGCACCCGGCGCTGCGCGCGGCGCGGCACACGCAGTACGACTCGTATCTGCGGCACGAGCTCGTCCCATATATTCACAACCGCGCGCAGCGCGGGGATCTGGTGGTGTACGGCGCGAGCTTCGGCGCGTATCACGCCTCGAACTTCGCCGCGCGCTATCCCGACGTCGTCAGCCGGGCGGTCTGCTTCTCCGGCATCTACGACATCCGTGCGCAGCTGGACGGCTATTGGGACGACAACTGCTATTTCAATTGCCCGATCGTCTACATCCCGAACATGGACTCGGAATGGGCGGGCAAGCTGTCACGCGTGGAGTGGGTGATCGCGACCGGGGAGCACGACTCGATCGTGGACAAGAACCGCGAGTTCTCCGCGGTCCTCTGGTCGAAGGGCATCCCGAATCACCTGGAGATCTGGCCGGGACAGTTCGGCCATGACTGGCCGTGGTGGAGGGAGCATTTGCGGCGGTTCGTGTGAAACGGCGGGCTGAAGCCCGCCGCTCCACAGGGACCGGAATCAGCTATTTAGAGGCTCGCTTTTTGGCCATCATCTCCCGCAGCGCGCTCGCCGGGATCGAGCCTTCGATCATCAGCGAGTCGTTCTTGCGGGTGATGTCGAAGCTGCGCAGGACCGACACCATCTCCGGGGCCTTGTCCTTCACCGCGAGGCGCATCGCCGAGAGCGCGCCGCGCACGGTGTCTTCGAGCAGCTCCAGCGTCTCGGCGTCGCTCGAGAGTCCGAACGCGCCCAGCTCCAGCGCATTGCCGGTGTCCTTCGCCCAGACGGCGACGGTCGAGAGCGTCTTCAGCGCCGCCGCGAGCGCGTCGCCCGGCTGGCCCTTGCCGGTGTTGATCGAGCCGCCCCTGGAGAGGCGTGCGGCGCGCGTAACGTCGACGAGCGCCCAGGCGGTCGCGTCGCGGTCGACGCGCGCGAGGTCCATACCCAGGCCGTTCGCGGAACGGAACGTGGTCCCGCCGTTGGCGCGCGCTTCCAGGGCCGCGGCCACCGCGCGCTCCGTGCCCGCGATCGCGAGCGAGGCGCTCGGGAACGCGACGGCTCCGGTGTGCTTGTCGTCGCTCTCCTTGCCGGAAATCGTGTAGTAGGCGCCCTTCTTGACCGCGCCGCGTGCCTGCAGCGCGTTCGAGAGCCGCTCGACGTTGAAGCGTCCCTCGGCGATCACGAGCACGTCGGCATCCGAACCGAGGTTCGAGCGCGGCGAGGTCGCGACCACGAGCACGTCGACGTCCTTCATCGGGGCGAGACCGGCATCGGAGAGGAACTTCTCGGCCTCGCCGTCGGTGCTCATCTTGTCGGTCTGTTCGAACAGCATCGACGAGAGCGGGCTGCTGCGCATCTCGCGCAGCTTGACCATGCCGACCGTGACGGCGTTCGAGGGAATCAGCGAAAGCGCGTCGTCTTTCGCGAACACCGGCAGCGTGAGCGCGACCACGGCGGCGAGGACGACGGTGATGCGGAACAGAGAGCGCTTCATGTCTAAAACTCCTTTTTAGTGAAAAGCCACGACGCCAGTATAAGGCAGACGATGCCGAAAAGGGCAGTGCTCAGAAATGGTGCGGGAGTGAGGACGCGCAGCACGCGCTCCGGCATCTCGTCACCGCCGACGAAGGCGACCACGGCCTGCCCGAGCTCCGCGCTCTTGGGGAAGATCCAGTACAGCCCGTTGATCAGCGTGGCCTGCCATTCCTTCGACACCGCGGCGGCGATCTTGTCGTGCGCGGCCAGCATCAGCCCGAAGAAGAAGATGCCGTACGAGGTCATGATCGAGACCGCCGTCGACGAGGTGGCCACGCCGACGAGAAAGGCGAACGCGAGCAGCACGGCGATGATCAGGAAGATGATCGTGCCGCCGAGCAGGAAGCGCGGGTGCAGCACGTGCGTCTTCCAGCCGACGATCAGCCAGATCGAGAGCATGAGGTAGAGCACGTTGCTGCCGGCCAGGATCAGCCCGGCGACGTAGCGCGAGAGCAGCAGGCGCACGCGCGACACCGGGCGCGACAGGTAGAGGTCGATGGTTCCCTTCTCCTGCATGCGCGGCACGAGGTGCGCCGTGGCGAAGACCGCCAGGAACGTGCAGATGAAGTAGAGGAAGACCGAGAAGCCGGACTCGAATCCGAGGACGAGCTTCTCGAGACTGATCGAGCTCGGCGCGTCGACTTCCTTGCCGAACAGCTTCGCGCCGGCCAGCGCGCCGTCGACGATGTCGAGGTTGATCGCCGAGGCGAAGATGATGATGAAGATCGTGGAGAGGAAAAAGTACGCGATCAGCGTCCACCTTGCGGCGGCTTCGCGCATCACGTCTTCGATGTTCGCAACGAGGACTCTCATTGGATCGATACCTCCTCGGCACGAATCAGATCGACGAAAACGTCTTCGAGCGTCGAGCGCACCGGCGTCAGCTCGTTGAGCATCCCGCCGCTGCTGCGCAGCTTGTCGACGAGCGCATTGAGGTGCGGCACGTCGCTGACGGAGAGCACCATGTGGCCGTTCACGCGCTCGACGCCGGCACCGGTCTCACGAAACGCGGCGACCAGGCTGTCATCGACCGGCGTCGCGACCATCTTGTAAGTCGCCTGCTTGCGCGTCAGCTCTTCGACCGAGCCGAACGCCGCGACTTTTCCCTTGCGCAGCATGGCCACGCGGTCGCAGGTGAGCTCGATCTCGGAGAGGAGATGCGAGTTGAGCAGGACCGCGGTGCCGTTCTTCGCCTCTTCGCGAAGCAGGTCGCGGATCTCGCGGCGGCCGACCGGATCGACGCCGTCGGTCGGCTCGTCGAGCAGCAGCACCTGCGGCGAATGGATCATCGCGCAGGCGAGCCCGAGGCGCTGGGTCATGCCCTTCGAGAACTTCTTCACCCGCACGTCGATCCACTGGGAGAGGCGCACGCGCTCGAGCAGCTCGGGGATACGCCGCTTGATCGCCGCGGTCTCCATGCCCGACATGCGGCCGAAGATCGACAGCGCCTGGCGCGCGGTGAGGTAGTTCGGAATCTTGTGGCCTTCAGGCAGATAGCCGACGCGGCGGCGCGACTCGGGGTTGCGCACCGGCAGCCCGCAGACCGAGGCGCTGCCTTCGGTCGCGTGCGTGAGGCCGAGGAGAATCTTGACGGTGGTCGTCTTGCCGGCGCCGTTCGGCCCGAGCAGGCCGAACATCTCGCCTTCGCGCACCTGGAAGTCGATTCCGTCGAGCGCGGTGATCTTCGGCTTTCCGAACGACGACCGATAAAGCTTCCGGAGGCCGGACACCTCGATCAGGGTGGTCATGTGACCAAGATACGGCCGGCCGCCGGAAAAGGTTGCGAACTTATCTGGCCGCGGCTGTTACATGCACGGCCTCGAAGCGCTTCTCCACCGCCTCCCAGTCGATGTTCGAGAGGAACGCCTCGATGTACTTCGGGCGGTCCGCCGGCTTGTAGTCGAGGAGGTACGCGTGTTCCCAGACGTCCATCACCAGGAGCGGGACGAAGCCGGCGACGTTGCCGGTCTCGTGGAGCTCGACCCAGTGATTGGAGACGCTGCCGTTCGCGGGATCGAGGTTGCAGATCGCCCAGCCGACGCCGCGCATCTTGCCGACGCTCGAGAAATCCGCTTTCCAGATCTCGTAGCTCGGGAAGCTGCGCTCGACCGCGCTCCGGAAGTCGGAGCCCTTCGGCGCATCGGGTCCGCCCTGCCGCTTCATGTTGCCGAAGTAGTACTCGTGCAGGACCATCCCGTTGTACTCGAACCCGAGGCGGCGCGTGAGCTCGGAGTACGCCGGCATCTCTTCCTGATCGACGCGGCCGTCGGAGAGGATCGCCGCGATCTTCTCGGTGAGCGTGTTCGTGTTGGTGACGTAGCCCTCGTAGAGCTTGAAGTGCATCTCCAGCGTCCTGTCGGAGATGCCGTTGAGCCCGGAGAGATTGAACGTTTTCGGTTTGTAGATTTTCGTTTCCATGGGGAAACGTGATTGCAACTACCGCGCGCAGCGGAAGGTCGCGTAGACGTAGGGGTAATTCGGGCGGAACCAGTTCCGGAAACTGGGACGGACGAGCTCGCGTGGCGTCACCGGCGACGCGCCTTTCATCACGTAGTGCGCGTTGTCGAAGAAGTCGGCGGAGTAGACGCGATACGAGGCCATCGGCTCGAATCCGGGGAACGGTCCGAAATGCGTCGAGGTCCACTCCCAGCCGTTGCCGGCGAGGTCGTAAACGCCGAACGCGCTCGGCGGATACGAGCCGACGTCGACCGGATCCCAATGCTGGAAATCGTAGTTGCCGGCGGGCGTGCCCTCCGCCGCCCGGTGCCACTCCGCCTCGGTCGGCAGCCGCGCGCCCTTCCACTTCGCGTACGCGGCCGCCTCGTCATGCGTGACGTACACCGGCGCGTTGAGCGGCAGCGGCAGCAACTCGAACAGCCCGCGCCGGTGCCACGCGCCGTCCACGTCCTTCCAGAAATGCGGCGCCTTCGCGCCGGTGGCTTCGACGTATTCGAGATACTCGCCGTTGGTGACGTTGTACGCGTCGATCTCGAACGCGGGAACGTCGACGATCAGTTGCGGGAACTCGTTGTCCCAGCCGAAGTAAGAGGGATCGCCGCCCAATATGGCGCGGCCGGCCGGGATCTGGACGCTTGGAGAGTGGAGCGGCGGCCGCTCCCGGCCGCCGGCGGCCGAAGCGGCCGCCGCTCCACGTCTCTTCGAGCACGGCAGCTGATGAAACATGTACAGCAGCGTCTCCTGATGCATCAGCTCGTGCTCGATGATCGTGAAGACGGCTTCGCCTCCGTCGATCTCGATGTCGCCGTTCGCGAACGTGCGCTCGATCAGCGCGTCGGCTTCGACGCCGTAGGCCTGCACGTCCTCGCGCGCGGGCCAGACGTCGGTCGGGCTCTTCACCTGGGTCTCGCTGTCGGGATCGATCCCGCGCTCGAAGAGCGTCTCGAAGTCGTGATGGATGCCTTCGCCGTTCAGCGTGAGCTTGACCAGCGTGTTCACGGAGAAGACCGGCAGGTGCCCTTCATAGAACACGATCGGATTGCGCAGCGCGATCGGACGGTCGTAGTACGCGTCGGGCGTGATGACGTCGAAGAGCTGCCGCGTGCGTGCGCGCGTCGCGCGATACCACTCGATGAGCGACTCGCGCGTCACGCCGTCCGGGAAGGCGTGGTGGCGCATCGGGAGATTCTACGCGTGCACCGGCTCGCCGACCGGTACTTCGATGACGCGGAACGGCGGCTGATCCGGAAACGCGGTCGCGAGCACCGGCATGGCGACGTTGTAGACCGGCGCGTTTCCCTTCGTCCGCCCCTCGGGGAGGCCGCGATGCGCGTGGCCGTGAAAGACCGCGTTCACGCGATAGCGGTCGAGCGGCTCTTCGAGTCTGCTCGATCCGAGGAACGCGATGATCTCGGGAGGCTCGCCCATGACCGTCGCCTGGATCGGCGAGTAATGCAGCACGCCGATCTTCTGAGGCGTGCGGAGGCGCGCCAGCGCGGCCTCGAGCTTCAGCGCCTCGTTGATGGCCTCGTGCACGAAGTCCTTGATGATCTTCTCGCCCCACGCGCCGAGGGCGCGGCGTCCGAATCCGCCGGCGAACCCTTTCACGCCGGCGAAGCCGACTCCGTCGATCTCGTGTGACGTGCCGTCGAGGACGACCACGCCGGCGTCGGTGAGGATGTCGGCGAGCTCCTTTTCCTGGTTCGACTCGCAGTCGTGATTGCCGAGGACGGCAAGCGACGGGATGCGCAGCGCGGAGGTGATCTCCTTCGCGAGGATCTTTCCCTCCTCGATCGTCCCGAAATCGGTGAGGTCGCCGCAGAGCAGCAACACGTCCGCCGACTCGTTGATCTGGCTGAAGAGCGGCTGGAGCCCGCCGGCCGAGCTTTTCTTGACGTGGATGTCCGCTACCGCGGCGATGCGAAGCGAGTCGCGCATGTCACTTTGCACCATCAACTTCGATGCCCGCGGTCCAGCGATGAATGTCTTCGTCGCTCATGAGGCCGTATTCACGGCGCGCGTCCTTGTAGCCCCAGTCGTTGATGTCCTTCAGGTACTGCTGGCGCGAGATCACCGTGCCGTTGGAGATCTTCTCTTTCGAGTCGCCCTCTTCCGTTTCCGCGCGCACGCGGTTCAGCAGCTCGTCCATCACCTTCGCCGGCACCTTCGAGCGATCGCTCGGATAGACGAAGCCGAACAGCACCAGGTGCGCGAGCAGCGCGCGCCAGAATCTGCCGTAACGCTCGATCAGGCGGTCCCAGTCGAGCTTGTCGCCGGTCGCGCGAATCACGTGCGCGACGTCGGCGCCGTCGAAGCGCTCGCGCTCCATGATCAGTCCCTTCGACCAGATCATCTCCTCCGCGGGGATCAGCTCGACCTCGACGCCGAACACCTCGTCCTTCACGGCGTACTCGAACCACCTGTCGTCGACCACCGCCACGCCGTTGCCGGCGCTGAAGATCAGGTCGACGAAGTCTTCGCCCTTGAATGCCTTGCCGAGCCAGTGGGGAAAGGTCAGCTCGGTTTCGTAGCCGGCCTTCTGAAACGCGAACGACGCGCGCTGATAATCGTCGCGGCGGATGAAGACGTCGAAGTCTTTCGTGTGACGCTCGATGCCGGTGTAGCGCGCGAACGCGTAAGCGCCTCCAACGAGGTGCGGGATCTCGGCGTTCTTCAGAATTGAGAGCGCATGCCGGTAGAAGCGGATCGTGCTTTCGTCGAGGGCGGCGACTGCTGACATGAGCCTGCTAAGTGCAGGTTCCGTGCTAGTTACCGGATGCGATCGATCATGATCGTGGCGTCGGTCGAGAGCCGCACCTCGGGATATCCGCTACCGATGCGCACGCTCTTCCCGCTGGCGTCCCATGTGGCATCGTCGGTGAGGTTGCAGATGATGCTGCCGCCGCCACCCGCGCGCGCCTCGATCGTCGGCACGTCGGCGGCCTGGTCGACTTTCAGCGCAATCGCGCCGGTGTGCGAGACGGCTTCGACGCCGCCGGAAACGCGGTCGAGCGTGATGCCGCCCGACTCCGTCTCGATCTTGAAGTTGCCGGGCGAGCTGGCCACGGAGATGCCGCCGCTGATCGATTTGGCGCTCACGCGCCCGCTGAGATTGCGCAGCGCGACGCCGCCGTTGGCCGCGCGCACGTCGACTTTCGTCCGCCGCGGCACGTAGAGAATGATGTTCGCCCACCACGCCTGGTTCGCGTCGAACGACGGTCCCTTCGCGGCGATCTCGCCGTCGCGATGCGTCACGCTCACGGAGTCGAGCACCAGCTGCGCGCGCGCCTTCGTGTCCGCGACCGCGGTGCGGCAGACGATCAGCCGCGCCGTCGGTTTGTTCCAGCCGCGAACCGAGACGCCGCCCTCGTTGCTGGCGACGACGTGCAACTGCTGGACGCCCGCGAGCGAGATGTCGCGCTGCTCCTGCTCGTTGGCCTCGGCGGCGAAGTTGGTGAAGGTGGTGGTGAAGAAGTGATCGCAGTCTCCCGCCTGCGCCGCGGAGTGGTCCTGCTCACCGCCGATGATCTGCCGCTCGGCGGACGCCGAGGTCGCGAGCAGCACGGATACCGCGATCCCAAGGAGGAGACTCTTCATGTGGTCTTGTAGCTATATACGTTACGAACGAGAAACCGTTAGGTTTCGTTTCAGGGTACGACTGGGGGGAGATACGGAAGAGTCTGCGCGAACAGCCAGCACAGCAACAGAACGACAGGCGCGTGAAAGAGCAGCTGCAGGATCGAATAGCCGGCAAGATCGCGCGCCTTCACGTTGAGGATGCCCATCAGCGGCAGCATCCAGAAGGGATTGACGAGGTTCGGCAGCGCCTCGGCGGCGTTGTAGATCTGGACCGTCCACCCGAGGTGCACCTTCCACGCGTTCGCGGCGGCCATCACGTACGGCGCCTCGATGACCCACTTGCCGCCGCCGGACGGCACGAACATGCCGAGGATGCCGGAGTAGAACGCGACCACGATCGGGAACGTGTCCTTCGTGGTGATGTGGACGAAGACCTCCGCGAGCCGGTCGGCGATCGGCGTCTTCGAGATCATCCCGAAGATGCCGCCGTAGAACGGGAACTGGATCAACACGCCGGCCGTGGCCGGAACCGACCGCGCAACCGCGCGCAGAAACGAGCGCGGACGCCAGTGCAGCAGCAGCCCGAGCGCGAGAAACGTGAAGTTGAAGTTGTTCAGATCGAGCGCCGCGAGCCCGCCCTTCTCCCGAAACTGCTGCACCAGGAACGCGATCATCAGCAGCGCGATGAGGATGTTGAGGATGGGGCTGTTCTCCGCACGTTCGGCAGGTGTCTGGGGGGCGGACGTCTCGTCCGCCTGGCGGGCAGGATGCCCGCCCCCCATGGCTCTCGCATGCTCTTCATCGGGCGCCGAGTAATACGCCACCGCCACCGACACCCCGATCAACACCGCCGCCATCACCAGGTTCTGCCAGAGAAAAATCGTCTGCGTCAGCGGAATGACACCGGTGATCGGAAGCAGCGCCGCGGGGATAGACGATTTCGTCGCCTGCAGCAGCGCGGCGGATGAGGAGAGGCCGAGGGCCCAGACGCTGCCGAGGCCGAGGTAGGCGGCGGCGCCGATGGCGCGATAGTCGACGCGTTCCATACGCCGCGTGATCTCGCGGACGAGCAGGCCGGTGAAGATCAGCGAGAGCCCCCACGAGATCAGCGATGAGAGCATCGCGAACGCGGCCACGAACGCCACCGCGCCGCGCGCCGTTTTCGGAATGGACGCGAGCCACGACGTGAGGCGCGCGACCGGTGGCGAGCTCGCGACCACGAAGCCGCCGATGATCACCATGGCCATCTGCATCGTGAAGTTCACCAGCGACCAGAAGCCGCCGCCGAATTCGGCGACCAGCTTCGTCGCCGGCACGCCGATTCCGAGTCCGCCGGCGAACACCAGCACGATCGCGGCGAGCGCGAACACGAACGCGTCGGGGAACCAGCGCTCGCACGCGTCGGCGATGCGCATCCCCGCGCGGGCGAGCAGACCGGACCGTGCAGGCATGCGCGGATTGTAAACTCCGCGCGTGACCCGCCTCGTGCACCGCGACCGCATTCAGGATCTGAACATCGACGCGGCCGCGCTCGCGGAGGCATTGAAGCGCGCCGTGCGAGGCGAGGTGCGATTCGACGACGGCTCGCGCGCGCTCTACGCCACCGACGCATCCAACTATCGCCAGGTGCCGATCGGCGTCGTGCTGCCGCGCGACGCGGACGACGTGATCGCCACGGTCGCTCTCGCACGCGAGTTCGGCGCTCCGATCCTCGGCCGCGGCGCGGGGACGAGTCTCGCCGGCCAATGCTGCAACGTCGCCGTGGTCATCGACATGTCGAAGTACATGCATCGCGTCGCGGAGATGAACCCGCACGGGAAGTTCGCGCGCGTTGAGCCGGGCATCGTGCTCGACGATCTCCGCCGCCAGGCCGAGAAGCACACGCTCACGTTCGGCCCCGACCCCGCCACCCACGCGCAATGCACCCTCGGCGGCATGATCGGCAACAACTCCTGCGGCGTGCACTCGATCATGTCGGGCAAGACCGTCGACAACATCGAGGAACTGGACGTGCTGACGTACGACGGCGTGCGGATGCGCGTCGGCGCGACGAGCGACGACGAGCTGGCGCGCATCATCGGCGAGGGCGGGCGGCGCGGCCAGATCTACGCCGGGCTGAAGTCGATCCGCGATCGCTACGCCGATCTGATTCGCGCGCGCTTTCCGAAGATCCCGCGCCGCGTATCGGGATACAACCTCGACGATCTCCTGCCCGAAAACGGATTCCATGTCGCGCGCGCGCTGGTCGGCACGGAGTCGACGTGCGTGCTGGTGCTCGAGGCGAAGACGAAGCTCGTCTACAGCCCGCCCGCGCGCGCGCTGCTGGTCCTCGGCTATCCGACGGTCTACGACGCCGCCGACGATGTGCCGCGCGTTCTCGGATTCGGGCCGATCGGCCTCGAGGGCTTCGACGACCTCCTCGTGCGCGATCAGCAGCACAAGGGCCTCAATCCGCACGGACTGGCGCTGCTGCCGCCGGGTGGCGGCTGGCTCCTCGTGGAGTTCGGCGGCGAGACGCTCGACGAGGCGATGGCGAAGGCGCGGCCGCTCCTGACCGCGTCGTCGCGGCTCTACGACAACGCGTCGAAAGAGGCGCGCTTCATCTGGGCGGTGCGCGAGTCGGGACTCGGCGCGACGGCGCACGTTCCCGGCAAGCCGCTGATGTGGGAGGGATGGGAAGACGCCGCGGTCGCGCCGCAGAAGCTCGGCGCGTATCTGCGCGATCTGCGCAAGCTGCTCGAGTCGTATCAGTACGGCGGCGATCTGTACGGACACTTCGGCGACGGCTGTGTGCACACGCGCACGAACTTCGACATGAAGTCGGCCGCCGGCATCGCGAAGTTCCGCGCGTTTCTCGACGATGCCGCGGATCTCGTCGCGTCCTACGGCGGGTCGTTCTCCGGCGAGCATGGCGACGGCCAGGCGCGCGCGGCGCTGCTGGGGAAGATGTTCGGGCCCGAGTTGCTGGTCGCATTCCGCGAGTTCAAGTCGCTGTGGGATCCCGAGGGGAAGATGAATCCCGGCAAGGTCGTCGATCCGTACATGCCGGACGAGAATCTTCGCCTCGGCGCGGACTACCGCCCTTGGGCGCCGGAGACGCATTTCCAGTTCGGGGAAGACGAAGGGCGGATGAATCACGCGGTCCTGCGCTGCGTCGGCGTGGGTAAATGCCGGCGCCTCGACGCCGGGACGATGTGCCCGAGCTACCAGGTCACCCGCGAGGAAGAACATTCGACGCGCGGCCGCGCGCGACTGCTGTTCGAGATGTTCGAAGGCGAAGTCATTCCTGCCGGCTGGCGGAACGAGGCCATAAGAGATGCTCTGGACCTTTGCATCGCATGCAAAGGCTGCAAAGGCGACTGCCCGACCGGCGTGGACATGGCCACGTACAAGGCCGAGTTCATGTCGCACTACTATGCCGGCCGCCTTCGCCCGCTGCCGGCGTACACGATGGGACTGATTTACTGGTGGGCAGGACTCGCGTCGACGATGCCGGGAGTCGCCAACGCGCTGATGGCACTCGGCAAGCCGTTCGCGGGTGTGGCAGCGCAGCGCAAGATGCCGAAGTTCGCGCGCAAGACCTTCCGCGCGCAATTTCGAACCTCGAACCTCGAACCTCGAACCTCCAAACGTGTCGTGCTCTGGCCAGACACGTTCAACAATCACTTTCGACCGAATACTGCGCTCGCCGCGGCCGAGGTACTTCAGCGCGCCGGATACGAAGTCGTCATCCCACGCAAGCGCGTCTGCTGCGGACGGCCTCTGTACGACTGGGGATTTCTCACTCGCGCGAAGAAACTGCTGCGCGAGACGCTCGACGTATTGCGGCCGGAGCTCGATGAAGGGCTGCCGGTCATCGGCCTCGAGCCGAGCTGCGTGTCGGTGTTTCGCGACGAGCTGCTGAATCTCTATCCGAACGATCCGTACGCGAAGAAGCTCGCCGCGTCGACGTTTACGCTCAGCGAGTTCCTGATGCGCGAGAACGTGCCGCTGCCGTCACTGCATCAGAAAGCGATCGTCCAGGCGCACTGTCATCACAAGTCGGTGATGCGCTTCGATGCGGAAGAGACGGTGCTGCGCAAGATCGGACTCGAGCTCGAGCATCCCGACTCCGGCTGCTGCGGCATGGCCGGCGCGTTCGGCTTCGAGAGCCGGCACTACGAGGTCTCGATGCGCATGGGCGAGCGCGTGATCCTGCCGCTGGTACGCGACGCGGGGCCCGAGACGCTGATCATCGCGAACGGATTCAGTTGCCGCGAACAGATCGAGCAGGCCACGGGACGGGAGACGCTGCACCTCGCCGAAGTGCTGCAGCGCGCGAGTGGAGCGGCGGGCTCTTAGCCCGCCGCATCACGTGGAAATCAGAAACGGTCGCGACGCGAGAAGCTGTCGTCGCTGGAATTGTCGCGGTCGTTCCGCTGCGGGCGCTCCTGGAAGCCTCCGCTGCGGCCGCTGCCGGTCTCGAATCCGCTCCGCTCCTCGTTCGCCTCGCGGACGAACGGCTGTGTGCCGCTGCCCTGCGACACGTCGGTCGACTCGTTGTTGGGTCCGCGATCGCTCGCGTGCTGCACCGGCGCGCCGAGGGCTGCGCCGGACGCGGCTGCCCGGGCGCGTGCGCCACGGCTGTGGCCGCCCTCGCGGCCGATCGCGGCCATATGCGCACGGTCGCGGCTGACGGCCTCGCCGCCCTTGCGTCCCGCGACGCGCGCCTCATCGGAAGTGAACTCGTGGGCCGTGCCTTTGGCGTGCGCCGCGCGCCCGCCCTTGCTAGCAATCTCACGCTGCTTGGAGGCGTCCATCGACGCAAAACCGCGCTTACTCGTTGCCATGAGTAGTCTCCTTGATCTCTAAAGTGAAACAGCTTCGGGTACTGCGCGAACAGCCCGGTTGGGCTGCTTACTGTCGAGCACGAAGCGTGCCGGTCAGCGCAACTTCTGCGAGCACGCGATTTGCCTTGGTCCGCACACGTGACCTCGCTCTGGTACCCCACCTCTCCCCAGCCGCGTTTTGAGCCGCTGCGCGGCACGATCGAAGCGGACGCCGCCATTGTCGGCGCAGGCATCACCGGACTCACCGCCGCGCTGCTCCTGCAGGAGCGCGGACTGCGCGTCGTCGTGATCGAGAAGGACAGCGCCGGCGCCGGCGCGAGCGGAAAGACCACCGCGCATCTCACCGTCGCCCTCGACGCGCGCTATCACTACGTGCGGCGCAAATACAGCGTCGACGAAGCGAAGCTCGTGGCCGATGCCAGCCGCGCGGCGCTGGAGAAAATCGCGGAGCTGGTCGAGCGCCACGCGATTCGCTGTCATTTCAAACGCGTTCCCGGCTACTTCTACACCGAGAAACGCAAGCAGGTCGCGGAGCTGAAGAGCGAAGCGGTCGCCGCGCGCGAGTCGGGACTCGATGCGCAGTGGACCAGCGAGGTGCCGCTGCCGTTCGAGACCCGCGGCGCGGTGTTGTTCGCGAATCAGGCGCAGTTTCATCCAGGCGAATATCTCGCGGCCCTCGCCGATGTCTTCACGAAAAACGGCGGACGCATTTACGAGCGCACGCTCGTCACCGGCGTGAAGGAAGGAGTCGTCACCACCGAGTCGGGAGAGGTGAATGCACGCGCGATCTTCCTCGCGGCGAACGTTCCGATCGCCGGCTTCTCGGACGTCCAGCTCAGAGTCGCGCCGTATCGCAGCTACGCGATGGCGTTCGAGGCGGACGCGGATCATCCCGAAGGACTCTTCTGGGATACCGCCGATCCGTATCACTACACGCGCTGGCAGGAGACCGGCGCCGGCACGTTTCTCATCGTCGGCGGCGAGGATCACCGCGCCGGCGATCAGGAAGACACGGAAGGCTGCTTCGCGCGGCTGCTCGCGTACGCGCGGGAGCATTTCCGGGTACGCCTGCCGAGCCATCGGTGGTCCGGCCAGATCATCGAGCCGCACGGCGGACTCCCGCTCATCGGCGGCTCCGGCAACATTTACATCTCCACCGGCTACTCCGGGCAGGGCATGACCTTCGGTACCCTCGGCGCGATGATGGTCGCCGACTTCATCACCGGCATCGACAATCCGTACAAGGACGTGTTCAGCCCCACCCGCACGCTTCCGGCGATGACCGCGCGCCAGTTCAGTGAAGAAAATCGTGTCATCCTGATGACGTGAAGTCGCGCGACGAGATCATCGACGACGACGTCCGCGATCTCGCGCGGCTCGGCTACGCGCAGCAGCTCTATCGCCAGATGGGCGGGTTCTCCAACTTCGCCGTCTCCTTCTCCATCATCTCCATCCTCACCGGCGCGGTGCTGCTCTACGGCTACGGCCTGAAGTTCGCGGGACCGATCGTGAACTCCGTCGGCTGGCCGCTGGTGAGCCTGATGACGCTGGCGGTGGCGGCGTCGATGGCGGAGATCGCGTCGGCCTATCCCACCGCCGGAGGCCTCTACTTCTGGGCCTTCCGCCTCGGCGGGCGCCGCTGGGCGTGGATCACCGCGTGGCTGAACATGATCGGGCAGGTGGCGATCACCGCCGGGATCAACATCGCCGCGGCGATTTATCTGATCGGCATCTTCACGCGCAACGCCACGAGCTGGAACACCCAGCTGCTGGTGATGCTGCTGATCCTCGTGCCGCAGGTGACGATCAACCTCTGGGGCATCCGCCTCACCGCGCGGCTCTCCGACATCAGCGTCTGGTGGCACATCGGCGGCGTCCTCGCGATCGTGCTGCTCCTCGCGGTCTACGGCACGCATCACAACTCGCTGGCGTTTCTCTTCTCCTGGCATCCGGTCGCATCGCCGCCGGATCCGGTGCTGACGATCGGCAAGCTGACGATTCCGTCGCCGCTGTTCCGCATGTTTCCCGTGCTCTTCGCCGCATCGCCCGCGCTCTTCTTCGTGCTCGCGCTGCTGCAGGCGCAATGGACGTACACGGGCTACGACGCGTCGGCGCACATGGCCGAGGAGACGGTCATGGCGCGGCTGAACAGCGCCTGGGGAATCGTGTTGTCGGTCGGCGTCTCCGCGATCGCCGGCTACGTGATGCTGATGGCGCTGACGTGGTGCATTCCGCGCGGCGACATCGCCGCGACCGCAAACGATCCCTATCCGGTGCTCTACATCGTCACGAACAACCTCTCGCCGTTCTTCGCGAACGTCATCGCGGTCATCATCGGCGTCGCGATGTGGCTCTGCGGCGTCGCGTCGGTCACGTCGATGGGAAGGATGTGGTACGCGTTCGCGCGCGACGACGGCATGCCCGGCTCGCGCTGGCTCAAGCGCGTCGGCGGCAAACACCACACGCCTGCGGCCGCGATCATCGTGACGTCGCTGCTCAGCGTCGCGATCTGCGTCTACGCCGCGGCGTGGTACGTCGTCACGTCGATCAGCACGATCTGTCTCTACCTCGCGTACGGCATCCCGATCTATCTCAACCTTCGCAACCGCCTGCGCGGCAAAGGGGAGTCGATGACCCGGGCGATCGCGCCGTGGAGCCTCGGCCGCTGGTCGACGCTCCTGAACGCGATCGCGATCGCATGGATCGTCGTGATCACGATCGTCTTCATGCTCCCGCCGAACGAGCTGGTGCTATGGACGATGGCCGCCGTCGCGGTGCTGCTGATGGTGTACTGGATGTTCGCGCGCCGCTGGTTCGCGGGGCCGGCGCGGATGGCGGAGAGAGAGGGATTCGAACCCTCGGTAGAGCTTTAAGGCCCTACGGCGGTTTAGCAAACCGCTGGTTTCAGCCACTCACCCATCTCTCCGTTTGGTCCTACGACTGGCTGGTGCGGGGAGGGTAACACAGCTCCCCGCTGGTCCCTTCCAGGGCTGGCGGGGCATCCTGGACGAAATCCCAGACTATTTTCGCCGTCTCTGAGGTTTTCGGCGCGCTGCCCAGATGACTTCGATCTCGTACCGCAGAAACTGATCGTCCGCCGTCACCACTGGAAGGTTCTCCATTTGGGCCTGCGCGATCAATAGGCGGTCGAACGGATCGCCATGATGTGGGGGCAGACTCGCGACATGGCGAGCGTGGGAGTGCAGAATAGGGAGGTGGGTGAGCGGTTGATCGTCGATGATGTCAAACAACGATTCTTCGTCAATCCCCGAAACGCGAAGCTTTCCAATCGTTGATTTGATCGCGATCTCCCAGACGGAGGCGGCTGACAAGACGACTTCTGTCTCACCATCGCTGAGGAGTGCTGCCGCTTCCACGTTGAGTGCTTCGGGACGGGCGAGCGCCCAAAGCCAGCAGTGCGTGTCAACCAGAACTCTCACCGCTCGGGCTTGAACGTTTCAGGATCAAGGGGTGCATCGAAGTCGTCGGCGATCCATATTTTTCCTGCGTGCTCGCCGAGCTTCCGGCCTCGCTTCGAGCGATCCGCCCGGACCAGCTTTGCGACAGGTTCGCCGGCGCGCGCGATCACGACCTCTTCACCCTGCTCCACCCTCGCAATCAGTCGTGAGAGTTGCGTCTTCGCCTCGTGGATGTTGACCTCGATCATGGAGGAACGATGTTAGCTAAGTCGTAGGACTAAATCAATGAAACAGGTCCAGCCCCGTCAGCGATCGGCTGAGTCTGTTGGCGGAGGGGGTGGGATTCGAACCCACGGTACCCGTGAAGGTACGGCGGTTTTCAAGACCGCTGCCTTAAACCGCTCGGCCACCCCTCCGTGAGAATGCCGCAACGCCCGGTCAGGGCAAAAGATTCACGTCGAGCGTGATTTTGAGCCGCAGGCGGCGATGGCGGCGCAGCTCCTCCATCGAGAGGTTGAGCGGGATGCTCACCTCTTTCACGAGGCCGTCGTTCGCGCGGCGCTCGGGCGCCGGCGGCGCGGTGGTCGTCGCCGGCTGCTCGCCGAGGACTGGGAGCGACTCGAGGATTCCCTGCGGCAGCGGGATCTCGATCGACATCGTAGGCACATCCATCGATGCCGCGTCCATCGACGCCGTCTCCGCGGCCGGGCCGGACGTGCTGAAGTAGACGTCCTCGAACGGATTCGAAGGCGCCATCGGCGGCACGAGCTCCGTCGCCACGAGCGGCACGTTCTCGTCCGCGGCCTCGTCGACGTCGAACTCCGGCTCGCCTACCGGCGCGTGCGCACCGCTCGTGCGCGCGGATGAGGGCGCAGGCGCGGCGGTCGTCGTGCGCGGCGGCGACGCAAACGGCTCGTCCTCGTCATCCCACAGCGACTGCGCCGGCGCCGCCGACTGTGTCGGTGCGTTCAGGATCTGGATCTCGCGGTCCAGCGGCTCCGTCCCCTCGAGTCCGTACTTTTTCACGAGGTGCGCGAGCACCAGCTGCGTGATTCCCTTCAGCGTCTCCTCGACGCCGAGCCCCGAGGTCGCCACCGACTCGTAGAACGGCACGCGCAGCTTATTGACCTCGGTATCGATCTCCACGACCGGCATCGCGTTCGGCAGATCGCGTTTGTTGTACTGGATCACCAGCGGCATCTCGCGCAGGCGGACGCCCTGGCGCTTGAGGTTGTCCTCGAGGTTCTGCAGGCTCTCGAGGTTTGCGTCCAGCGCGAAGTCCTGCGAGTCGGCGACGAACACGATGCCGTCGGCGCCCTTGAGCACGAGCTGGCGCGTGGAGTTGTAGTAGACCTGGCCCGGCACCGTGTACAGCTGCAGCTTGGTGCGCATGCCGCGGATCTTGCCGAGGTCGAGCGGGAGGAAGTCGAAGAACAGAGTGCGGTCCGTTTTCGTCGCCAGCGAGAGCATCTTGCTCTTGTTGTTGGACGGCAGCGAGTCGTAGATGAACTGCAGATTGGTGGTCTTCCCGCAAAGACCAGGACCGTAGTACACGACCTTCGCCGTGATTTCCTTCGTGGCGTAGTTGAAGAGGACCATGGGCCGGCTTCCGAGTTGAAGAATGTATCATGCGCCCCGCTGCGGAGGTGAGCATGAACCTGAGGCGACTCGTCGCCGTTCTACTGTTCCTCTTTGCGCCGGCGCTGCTGGCCGACGCGCCCGGCGTCTACGCCATCACCGGCGGCACCGTGCATCCCGTTTCGGGGCCGGCGATCGCGAACGGCGTCGTCGTCATCCGCGACGGTTTGATCGAAGCCGTCGGCGCGAACGTGACCGTACCGGCCGACGCGACGACGATCGACGCGAAAGGCGCGCACGTCTATCCCGGCCTGATCGACGCGCAAACGTCCCTCGGCTTCACCGCAGCCGCGCCTCGCCGCGGCGGCGGAGGAGGTGGCGGAGGAGGCGCACGGCGCGCAGCCGAAGAACAGCCGGCCGAGCCCTCGCCCGACACGCTCGCGATCCGCAACGTGAAGATCTCCGACGACGACGCCGACGCGCGCCGTGCGATCGGCGTGACCACGATCGTGACCACGCCCGCCGCCGGCATCTTCAACGGCCAGTCGGTCGCGCTGAACCTCGGTAGCGGCTCCGTAGGATCGAGCGCGGTCAGGAGCCCGGCGGCGGTGCAGGTGTCGTTCAACCCGCGCCCGGCGTGGACGTATCCCGACAGCCTGATGGGCGTCATCGCCTACATCCGCCAGACGCTGATGGACGCGCAGCAGCACGCCGCCGCGAGCGCGGTCTATCAGCGCAATCCGGCGGGACTGCGGCGACCGGCCGAGAATCCGTCGCTCGAGGCGCTGCAGCCGGCTTTGAATCGCACGCTGCCGGTCGTCTTCGTCGCCGATTCCGAGGAGATGATCCGGCGCGCGCAGAAGATTGCCGCCGACTTCAATCTCAACTACGTGATCTCCGGCGCGCGCGAGGCCTACGCGATCGCGCCCGAGCTGAAGAACGTGCCGGTGCTGGTCTCCGTGCGCTGGCCGGTCGCGCCGGCGGACAAAGACGACCGCGAGGATCAGCCGCTGCGCGTGATCCGCTTCCGGCAGCTCGCGCCCACCTCGCCCGCGTCGCTCGCGAAAGCGGGAGCAACGTTCGCGCTGGTGAGCGGCGCCGGCAAGACCGGCGACTTTCTGCCGGGCATTCGCAAGGCGATCGCGAACGGTCTCTCCGCCGACGACGCGTTGCGCGCGACCACGCTCGCACCCGCGCGCATCTTCGGCTTCGACCGCCAGCTCGGGTCGCTCGAGCGCGGCAAGATCGCCAACGTCATCGTCAGCGACAAGCCGATCTTCGAGGAGAAGTCGAAGGTGACGCACGTCTTCGTCGACGGCCGCGAGCTCCGGCTGCCGGCGGACGAGAAGAAGGACGACAAGAAGCCGGCGGAAGCGTCCTCGTCGCCGATCGATGGCACATGGAACCTCAGCGTGCGCGCAACGCAGGGCAGCGTCACCATCACGGTCACGCTGCGCAACGAAGACGGCCAGCTCACCGGCACCTACAGCGGCGACCGCGGTAGCGGCGAGGTCCGCGGGGGCACGTTCAGCGACGGCACGTTCGAGTTCACCATCTCCGCGGCCGCGCAGAACGCGGCCGAGACCACCGACTGGGTCTTCCACGGCACTCTCTCCGGCGACACGATGCAAGGCAGCGTGAACACGACCCTCGGCACGTTCGAATTCAGCGGGAGCAAGTCGAAATGAGATTCAGGGGGTTCCTCGCTTTGCTCGGAATGACACTCGTCGTTCCTCTCGCCGCGCAGGAGCGCGTCATCCTCATTCGCAACGCCACGATCCTCACGATCACGAACGGCACGATCGAGAACGGATCGGTGCTCATTCGCGGCACGAAGATCGCGGCGGTCGGCAAGGACATCGCCGCGCCCGCGAACGCGCAGGTCATCGACGCCACCGGCAAGTTCGTGATGCCGGGCATCATCGACACGCACAGCCACACCGGCGTCGAAGGCAGCGTCAACGAGATCTCGCTGCCGAATACCGGCATGGTGCGCATCGCCGACGTGCTCACCGCCGACGACATCTCCGCGTATCGCCAGCTCGCCGGCGGCACCACCGCGGCGCTGGTGCTGCACGGCTCCGCGAACGCGATCGGCGGGCAGAGCCAGATCGTGAAGTGGAAGTGGGGGCATCCTGTCTCCGAGTGGCCGGTGCAGGGCGCGCCGCGCACGATCAAGTTCGCGCTCGGCGAGAATCCGAAGAGCGCGAACTTCCGTCCGCCCGAAGGTCAGGCGCGCCAGTACCCGGCCACACGCATGGGCGTCGAGGAAGTGATCCGCAAGTCGTTCACCGACGCGCGCGACTACATGGCCGCGTGGGATGAGTACGAGGCTAAACAGAAACGCAAAGAGGCCGCGATTCCGCCGCGCCGCGATCTGCTGATGGAGACGATGGCCGACATCCTCCGCGGCAACATCGACGTCCACTCGCACTGCTATCGCTCGGACGAGATCATGATGCTGCTCAACATCTCCGACGAGCTCGGATTCAAGATCCGCGAGCTGCAGCACGTGCTCGAGGGCTACAAAGTCGCGCGCGAGATCGCCGCGCACGGAGCGAGCGGCGGCACGTTCATCGACTGGTGGGGCTACAAAGCCGAGGCCTACGACGCGACGCCGTACAACGTCGCGCTGATGGTGAAGAACGGCGTGCTGACCTCGGTCAACTCCGACTCCGACGAGCTCGCGCGGCACCTCAATCACGACGCCGCGAAGTCGATGAAGTACGGCGGCCTCACCGAAGACGAGGCGCTGCGACTCTGCACGATCAACGGCGCGAAGCAGCTGCGCCTCGACAACCGCATCGGCTCGATCGAGGCCGGCAAGGACGCCGACCTCGCGATCTGGACCGGCCATCCGCTGTCGATCTACTCGCGCGTCGACGCGACCATGATCGAAGGCGAGATCCTGTTCGACCGCGCGCGCGATCTGCAGCAGCGCGAAGAGATGAAACGCGAGAAAGCGGAGCGGCTGAAGAAAGAGGCGGACGAGGCGAAGAAGAAGGAGAAGAAGGATGCGTAACGGGGGATTCCTCGCTCTGCTCGGAGTGACACTCTCGCTCCCGCTTCTCGCGCAGTCGACTATTCCGAACAATCCCGGCCGGAAGCAGACGATCATGATCCGCAACGCGACGATCGTCCCGGTGACCTCGGCGCCGATCCCGAACGCAACGCTGATCATCGAGAACGGCAAGATCGCGGCGATGGGTCCCGCGGCGAGCGTGCCGCAGCCGCAGTCGGCCGTGGTCATCGACGCCTCGGGACAGTTCATCTATCCCGGCATGATCGACTCCGGCACGAACGTCGGCCTCGTCGAGATCGACTCGGTCGCCGGCACCGTCGACACGACCGAGCTGGGTGATCTCAACGCCAACGCCAAGGCCGCGGTCGCGCTCAATCCGCACAGCGAGCTCGTTCCGGTGACGCGCGTGAGCGGCGTGACCAACGTCGTCAGCGTGCCCGAGGGCGGCATGATCTCGGGGCAGAGCGCGCTCATCCAGCTCGCCGGCTGGACGCCGCAGGAGATGGTGGTCAAGGCGCCGCTGGCGATGCACATCCGCTTTCCGCGCCTGCGCTCCGCGCCGCTCGTCGACACGCCGCAGGAAGAAGAGGCGGAGAAGGAGCTGAAGAAGAGCTACACCAAGGAGCTCGACAAGCTGCGCGACACGTTCCGCGACGCGCAGGCGTACGCGCGCGCGGCGAACGCGAAGGTGAAGCGCTTCGACCGCGACCTCATCCTCGAGTCGCTCGTGCCGGTCGTCGAGGGACGGCTGCCGGTCGTCATTCACGCCAACCTCGAGCGCGACATCCGCGCGGCGATCAAGTTCGCCGACGAGTTCAAGCTGAAGATGATCCTCGCCGGCGCGCAGGACGTCGCGCGCGTGATTCCCGAGCTCAAGTCGCGCAACATCCCGGTGCTGCTCGGCCCGATCCTCGCGCTGCCGCAGCGCGAAGACGATCCGTACGACCTCCTGTTCGGGAACGCGAAGACGCTCTACGACAACGGCATCCGCTTCTCGATCCAGACCACCGAGGCGCACAACACCCGCAACCTGCCGTACCACGCCGGATCGTGCGCCGCCTTCGGCCTGCCGAAAGACGTCGCGCTCAAGGCCATCACGATCTTCCCGGCCGAGATCTTCGGCGTCGCCGACAAGCTCGGATCGATCGAAGTCGGCAAAGTCGCGAACGTCATCGTCACCGACGGCGACCCGCTCGAGCTCCGCACCAACATCAAACGCGTCTTCATCGCCGGCGAGGAGATCTCGATGGACTCGCGACACACGCTGTTGTACGAGAAGTTCAAACAACGGCCGTAGCTGTGAACTGAGTTACACTCCGCGAGCTGTTCTTTCACAATTCGTCCGAAATGGTGAAGGGAAGCCGGTGAGAAGCCGGCGCGGCCCCCGCCACTGTAACCGGAGACGACTCGCGCCTTGATCGATGGGCGATCCCCACTGCGAACAGCGGGAAGGGGGCGCGGGAAGGATGACCCGGAAGCCAGGAGACCGACCGTTCGGACCTAGCGCAACACCCTTCGGAGGGAAGGAGTCGTCATGCACTACGTCCTTTTTTTCATCCTCGCCGCCACCGTTCCATCACCACCCACCATCCAGCAGGAGATCCTCGTCACCGCCTCGGCTCTGCCTGAAGAAGTCGAGGAGACTCCCGCCGCCGCGACCGTCGTCACCCGCGAAGAGATCGAGAAGCGCGAGGCGCGCGACGTCGCCGACGTCCTGCGCGAAGTTCCCGGCGTGACGGTCTCGCGCACCGGCTCGCAGGGCAAGACCACCTCGGTGTTTCTCCGCGGCGGCAGCTCGAAACAGGCGCTCGTGCTCTGGAACGGCGTGGAGATGAACAACGCCTATCACTCCGCGTACAACTTCGGCCAGCTCTCCACGGCCGGCGTCGAGCGCGTGGAAGTCGTGCGCGGTCCGTTCTCCGCGCTCTACGGATCCGACGCCGTGAGCGGCGTCGTGAACGTGCTGACCACGCCGTCGCACAGCGAGGCGAACGTTGACGTCGAAGCGGGCGAGCGCGGCCTCATGAACGCATCCGCCCACGGCGCTCTCGCGCACGACCGCTGGAGCGCGCACGCGACGCTCGAGCGCCGCACCGACGACGGCTTCGCGCCGAACGACGACTTCGAGTCGACGTCGATCCTCGGCGGCGCGACCTTCACGCCGAGCGCGAACGCGTCCATCGGCGTGCTCGCGCGCTACAGCTCCTACGACCTCGGCATCCCCCGCAACGTGAACGGATTCGGAACGGCATTCGTCCCGACACCGAATCGCCGCGAGGAAGGCTGGGAGTCGCAGATCGCGATCCCGATTCACTTCGATCTTGGCCGCTTCACTTACAGCGTGCGTCTCAACGAGAACCACCGCAACGACGACTACACCGATCCCGACGGCGCGTTCGGCCCCGAGAACGCGCACACGGACGCGGTGTCGCGCGCCGCGAACGCGAGCGTGCGCTCGAAGACCGCGATCGGCACGATCACCCTCGGCGGCGAGTACGAGACCTCCGAGGTCGATCACACGGATACGTTCGGCCTGAATGTCGACGCGCGCAATCGCGACAGCCGGTCGCTGTTCCTCGAAGACCGCGTGTCGATCGCGATGAGCGGCGGCGCGTCGTTCGAGATCGCCGCGGGACTGCGCCACGACGATTACGACACGTTCGGCAGCGAGCTCTCGCCGCGCGTCGCCGCCGCGTGGGTGCGCAACGGACACAAAGTGCGCGCCGCGTACGGCCAGGGATTCCGCGCGCCCGCGATCGGCGAGCTCTATTCGCCGTTCTTCGGCTTCCCCGATCTGCAGCCGGAGCGCAGCCGCAGCATCGAAGTCGGCTACGACCGCTACTTCACGAACGGCACGTTCACCGCGTCGCTCTTCGACAGCGACTACGACGATCTGATCTTCTACGATCTCCTCGCCGGCCACTACGGCAACATCAACAGCGCCAGCTCGCGCGGCCTGGAGCTCGGCGCGTCGCATCACTTCGGCGCGCTCAGCGCGTCGCTGTCGTACACCTATCTCGACACCGAAGACGGGAGCACTGGCGAGGAGCTGCTGCGCCGGCCGCGCCACTCCGGCTCCCTCGCCCTCGGCTATGACTTTGCCCCGTTCACGGCGATGCTGGTCGTCCAGCACACCGGCGGCCGCCTCGATGTCACCGATCTCTTTCCGTACGGCAACGTGACCAACGAGGCGCGCACGCTCGCCGACCTCACGCTGCGCTACAGCGCCGGCGCGCTGACGCCGTACGTGCGCGTCGAGAACCTCACCGACGAGCGCTACGAAGAAGTGTTCGGCTATCCGTCCGCGCCGCGGCGCTTCAGCGCCGGCGTCCGTTACGCGATCCGCTGAGGATGCAATGCGTGTCATCCTGAGCCGCGAAGACGGCGAAGGATCTTCGGCGGGAGATCCTTCGCGCTCTGCGGCGCTCAGGATGACACGGGAGCTTCGTCGGAGGACGTTACGCCGCGCGCGCGATTGTTTCGATGGTCTCGATCGCGCGCGCGACCTGCTTCTCGCGCTTTTCGATCTTGCGCGCGCGGCCGATCACGTCCTCGATCAGCGCCCAGGTCACGTTCGAGGGCTGGTAGCGGTCGGGCGACGACTCGGCGACGTGGCGGCCGAGCGCGCCGAGGGCGGTGTGGTACGGGAGGGGCGTCGCGGCGCCGGAGCGTGTGAGCTCGTCGATGTAGCGCGCGGTGAGGAGGCCGACCGCGGCCGACTCGACATAGCCTTCGACGCCGGTGATCTGGCCCGCGAAAAAGACGCGGTCGTCTTGCTTCGTCTGAAACGTCGGCCGCAGATGCTTCGGGCCATTGATGAACGTGTTGCGGTGCATCGAGCCGAAGCGCGCGAACGTCGCATTCTCCAGTCCCGGAATCATCGTGATCACGCGCTTCTGCTCCGGCACGCGCATCTTGGTCTGGAAGCCGACCAGGTTGAAGTATTCGTCGGAGAGATCTTCCTTGCGGAGCTGCACCACCGCGTGCGGCCGCTCGCCCGTCTCCGGATGCTCGAGCCCGACCGGTTTCATCGGACCGTAACGCAGCGTGTCGATGCCGCGCGACGCGATCTCCTCGACCGGCAGGCAGCCCTCGAAATGTACGGCCTGCTCGAAGTCGTGCGGCGCAAACAACTCCGCGGAAAGCAGCGCCGCGACGAACGCCTCGTACTGCTCGCGGTTCATCGCCGCGTTGAGGTAGTCGATCGCCGAGCCCTTCCCGTAGCGTGACTTCCAGTACAGCTTCGAGAAGTCGAGCGAGTCGGCGGCAACGATCGGCGCGATGGCGTCGTAGAAATACAATCCGTCGCGTCCCAGGAAATCGTCGATCGCGTGAAAGAGCGGATCGCTCGTCAGCGGACCGGTGGCGACGACGAGGAAGCCGGCGTCGCCGCGATCGAGCGAGGTCACCTCGCCGCGATGCACGGTGATATTCGGCTCGTTTGCGATGACGCTCGTGATCGCGGCCGAGAACCGATCGCGATCCACCGCAAACGCGTCGCCCGCCGGCACGCGCGCCTCTTCGCCGCAGCGGATCACCAGCGATCCGAGCAGCGCCATCTCTTTCTTCAGCAATCCGACGGCATTCGTCGGCGCCGAGGACCGGAACGAGTTCGAGCAGACCAGCTCCGCGAGATTCGACGTGGCGTGCGCGGGCGTCGACTTCACCGGACGCATCTCGTGCAGCTCGACGGCGTAGCCGCGCCGCGCGAGCGAGAACGCGCATTCGCTGCCGGCCAGGCCGGCGCCGATGATCCTGACGCGGGTCATGTGCGAATCAGTTCGAGGGCTCGTCGACGGCGAAGCGCGTCGCGGCGTCGCCGTGGATCTCGCCGAATTTCTGTTCGAAGAGCGCGAGGTTGTGCCCCAGCGCCTCGAGGAACTGCTTGGCGTGTAGCGGCGTCAGGATCACGCGGCTGTAGATCTTCACGTCGTTGCGCCCCGGGACCACGCGCCCGAGGTCGATCACGAACTCGCTGGGGGAGTGGATGATGTTTGCGAAGTTGACGTACTGCCCCTGCGCGACGTCGTCGTCGATGGTGAGGCGGATGGTTTGCTGCGGTTGTTGCGTCTCGTCCATTGCGGTGTCTGCAACGTCGAAGGTCACGGCGAATTCCACGCCCGCGCAAACCGCAACTCCGCGCTTGTGATGCTACGCAAGACGACACGCGTAGCCTCGTCGTGCCTGTCGTCTGTAAACACGAGCACCGCGTCATCGATGGCGTCCCACGACTCTCTCGCGAGATTGAGTCGCGACAGCGCCACCTGCAGCGGCGACATGCTTGGATTGAACGCCGCGTTCTCCGCGTACGCGCCGGCGAAGATGCTGCCGCCCTTCGTGCGCAACGCCACGCCGGCGTACGACTTCGAGTACGGCGCATAGCTCATGTTCGCCGCTCTCAGGGCCTCTCCTGCGAGCGCATCGTCTTCATCGATCACCAGTCCATGATGCGCACTCTGCATCAGCCCGCCGTCGATCCCGAGATCGCGCGGTCCGAACGCGCTCGGCAGCAACTCGGAGAGCGAGCGCGTCTCTTTCGGCATCGCGACGATCAACCGGTCCGCGGTGATGAGCTCATTCAGAAACTGCCTGCAATACCCGCACGGCGCCGCGTTGACGGCGATGAGATCGATCCCCTCCTCGCCGTTCATCCACGCATTCGTGACGCTCGACTGCTCCGCGTGCACGGTGAAGCTGAGTGCCTCCCCCGCAAACTCGAGATTCGTCCCGAAGTACAGCGCCCCGCTCAGCCCCCGCGACACGCACCCGACCCGAAAGTTCGACACCGGCGGCTTCGCGAGCTTCGCGGCCTCGGGGAGGAGCGTGGTCATGAGACGGGGGACGTCGACGCCCAGCTCGCTGGCGCGGGCTTCGGCTTCTGCTGCCGGGATGATCATGCGGGTATTCGTATCACAAGAACCCTCTGCTAAATCACCAGGGCGCAGTGCTCAATCACCAGAGGTCTGCGCTAAATCACCAGGGCGCTGTGCTCAATCACCAGAGGTCTGTGCTGAATCACCAGGGCGCAGTGCTCAATCACCAGAGGTCTGTGCTGAATCACCAGGGCGCAGTGCTCAATCACCAGAGGTCTGTGCTAGATCACCAGAGCGCTGTGCTAAATCACCAGAGCGTCCTGCTGAATCACCAGAGCCTTGTGCTAAATCACCAGAACGCTGTGCTGAATCACCGGGGCCCTCTGCTAAATCACCAGAGCACCGTCGTCAGTCAGCAGGTCGTTAGCTCGAAATGTCTCATTAACGACTACTTGCCGTAAGGATGGTTGACAAATCCCGAAGCGAGCCTATCTTTAACGTTACGCGCGGACCCTGCCCGCAGTTCCACGGCATTTCCGACGCGTCGCGGGTGACGGATCTTACGATCACACGCGGGTGAGCACGCCGCGGAGCCGGATCAACACGTGCCGGTCGCCGCTTGTGGAGCCACCGGGCCATGGTCGCCAGCGCGCTGACGAATCGTCGCGCGTCCCGCACGACCAAAAGGCCACCACAATCCCGGCATTCGTGTATGCGCACACGCGTGCCGTCAGAGGCTCCCCGAGTCCGCGGCTCGGGGCTCATCCAACCGGGACCGGCGGCGCGTGGCCGGCGGTCTCACCGGACGCCGTCTGCCTAGTCGCTGTGCGCCGTCCGGCAAACACACTCGAAAGGAGAACGTATGATCCAGATTCCCAATCCCAAGATCCCCGCTGTCGCCGCGGTCGGCACGGAGCCGTTCGCGCCCGAACAGATCGTCGAGAACCTTCGCCTGCTGCGCCAGCACGTGCCGGACTTCGGCCCGCTGCCGGTGCCGTCCGCGATGTCTTTGCGCACGACCGCAGCCATTCCCGCCGAACTTGTTCTGGCGTCGATCAACACGGTCGGTGCGTCGAAGCACATTGCCGCCGCCATCGCCACCGATGCGCCCACGCTTCTCGCCGAGCGGGAGGACGTTGCGCGGTGGAGTGCCGTGGAGGACGAGTTGCGGACGATGCTGGAAGGCGTCGCCGCGGCCAACCTCGCGCGCCGTCACCGCCTCGGCCTGACCGCGCTGCAGACGTATAGCATCGCGCGCCAGCTCGTTCGCAAAAAGGAGCACGCCGATCTGTTGCCGCACGTCGAGAACATGCGCCGCGCAAACCGGTTTGGCCGCCGGCGCACGCCGCCGCAGAAAGCGACGCCGCCGCAACCGGCTCCCGTGCCCGTGCCTGCAGCTCCCGTGAAGACCCCCTGACGGTCTATCCGTAATCACAATGCCCCGGACCGGGCGTGCCGAAGCACGCCCGGTCCATTCGGCGCATCTCTGCGCGTTCGTAGATTCACTCTTTGACAAACATGTGGCCCATCGAAATATGCACCCCACCGGAGTGAAAGTCGGCGGTTCCAGTATCAAAGCCGAGACGGACCCGTCGATTGACTTGAACAACCCTTACGACAGGCCCGCGTTTTTTTCAATTGAGATCGATCGTGGAACGCTGCCGAGACGCGCGAAAGCCGAACTGGTGCTACCGCGAACCGCGGCTAGTCGTCAGGACGCTCAGCGCGTATTGATTCCCCGCGCGATCGAAGGTCAGAGCGCAAGTCTCTCTCGCGCTTCCCAACACGGTGAGACCGGGAGATGTATTTCGGTTTTCCGTCATTCAACGCCACAAAGGCAGGATCATGGGGGGCAGCACTAATATGGTCCGGACGCCGCCCGCAGTGGTTCGCATCGGCGGAAAGGACACCACATCCCCGAGATATTAAATCCCAAGGGCTCGTGGGGGATGTCATGGACCGTTCCGTCCGGTGGGTTGGTGGGAGAACAGGGGGTTTTTTGGTCGGGCAGGGGGGATTTGAACCCCCGACCACCTGAACCCCATCTGACCCGGAAACGCGGGACATATGGACTCACCTCCGTGTTTTCTTACACTTACGAACAGCCATTCTATCCCGGCTCATCCCGAAATACGTGCAACTAGACACCAACTAGACTCGCACTAGACTCGGTTTTCCCTCTGGCGGGACGCACGAGCGGGCGACCGTTCGCCCGCTCGTGGGCTGGTCAGTAGGCGCGACGAGGGCGACGACGAGGCGGGGGTTCAGGCATCGGCGCATGCACAGGAGTCGGGAACGGCGCGCCGCGTTCGATCCGCTCCTTCACGGTCGCCGCGCCTTTCTTATAGACGGTGACGCAGAGAAGCGCGCCGGATTCGTAGAGCCCCCAGAAGCGCGTACGCCGGTAGCGCTCAATGGTGAGCATCGCGCGCCCCCTCGATGCAGGAGGTGCAAACGCTGAGACGCACGAGAAGGCGCTCATCCCGTTCCTCCACGGCGCCGCAGACTTCGCAGGTCGAGCGCTTCGCGTTCCACGACGGCCGGATGAAGCGCACCGGCGGCGGTCGTCGGCGCTTCATGCGGGGCTCCCATGGCAGCAGGAGTCGCGCGCGGTCGCAACCCACCGAAGGCAATCCGGGCAGACGGGCGGGACGAGTTGCCATCCGCTCTCGTACGCCGATTGATCGGATGCGGTCGCGCCGCAATCGACGCACGTGACGCGTTCCTCGTCGGCGAGGAGGGTTTCCTCGCCGAGATCCTTCCCGCTCTTGAAGTCGACGGGTGTAGTGCATGTGGACATGATTGATTGCTCCTTTCCGGGGACGACAGCCCCGGGCGACCGGCCGGACGCCGGACGGTTCGGGCTGTGCGGAGATGCGGCTGCGGGCGCCGGAAGGTGGTGCGGGCACCTGGACGGAGCCGTCTCGGTCCGCCTGAGGAACCGGGCCGACCGGCCGCGCGGGAGCGTCGTCCCGGAAGAAGGAGCGTTTGCCGAAGGTGTGAAGGAGCCGCCTGGAACGCCCGGATTACAAGCGATGCGTCGCTGCGAAGCGATGACGAAGGCCGTCGTTGTGACGCGGTGTCTTCCAACTGGGCGGCTGTTCTCCCCGCGCCGATACAGAGGAATCGCGTGACACCCGGCTCAAGCAAAAACGAACGTGCGCAGGCAGCTACAGCGCGGTTGCGGGAACAAACGCCGTGGCCGGCCGCGCGTGCGCGACGCCTGCGAGCGCGAGCCGGGTAATCGGCGCGGAGCCGGCGGCGAGCATGACGCCCGCGAGGTGGTGGAGGCGGCGGCGTGGCGCGCGGGAGACGGGAGCGGTCACCGTCACCCACACTTCGACGGCGGGGATGCCGAATGCTGCGGCCGCGGCGTCGGGCAGGAGTGCGAAGGGTGCGTAGCGTTCGGCTTTCGTCGCCCGGAAATGCGCGAGCGACTCATGCCCGCGGTCGTGCTCCCCGAAGATGAGGACCGGACTGCCCGCGCGCTCGAGGACGAGCACGTAGTCGGGTTGCGGAAGCAGGGCCGCATCCGGGCCGCGGCCAAAAGGACGCTCCCAGTTCGAAGCCCACAGGATGCGGAGTTCGGGCGCGCGCGCATACGCGACGAGGAGTTCATTCACTTCCCGCTGATGCGCGAGCGACGACGTCTCGGCCAGTGCGAGGGGCTTCCGCGGGCGCGTCGGCACCATGCGCCGGGCGAGGACGGAACACGGTGTGCCCTCAGTCTCCGCGATGAGGAAGTCGAGCGACGCCGCAAGGCCGCGCGCGGACGGAAGGAGGTAGGACGGCGCACCGCCACGCTCGACGCGCGGGCGCACCCGCCGAAGCCAGCCAGCGCGGACGAGGACGCGCGCTCGCCGCGTCACGATCGAGGCGTGGCGTCCAGGAAAGAAGAGTCGGCCGGCCTGCCCGTACGTGAGGACGCGCATGCGTGCCACTGCGAGCACGAGCGCCCGATCTCTGGAAGGCAGCGCGGCGAGCGCCGCGGCCGCGATGTCGGTGCCGCGTGGGATGTCGCGAGTAGACGCGGCAGGCGGCGGTGGAGTTGATGGCGTCGGGATGCCGAACATGAAGGAGGCGTGACGGTCGAACGTAAGCGATGGCGCGCGAGGGCATCGATGAGGATAGCGTCGTCGAACGTCTTCGACCGTGATCGCTTCCGCGTTGTGACGTGGGGGCACACCGTCAGTCCATGTAGACAAGATTTACGGCGGCGCAGCGCGCATGTGGATGCCGAACGCGCCGTGCTCGCGAGACACCACGTTGACCCGCCGTGCGGGGTTGGTAGCCTAGACGCATATACCAACCCTCCAACCCGGACTGCGGCTTCAACGAGCGTGTGACACGGCGGTGCGATTCGTCCCGACGCACTCGCCCCCGTCATCCGCCTCCGCCACAGTACGCCGCGCACACCTCTTCCCCATGCGCCGCGTATCCCACCTCATTCGCGAAGTCGATCGCTTGGCGAACGAGCGCCGGTGGACCTCCACCCAGCTTGCGACCGAGCTTCGCGTGAACCGGACGCTCCTCGCGCACATCCGCGCCGGGAGAAAGCCGCTGACGCTGCCCGTGCTCGCGCGGATCGCCCAGGTCTTCGGCGGCAAGCCGCTCGTGCGTGACCTCCTCTTTCTCCATCTCGCGGTGGAAGTCCCGGAAGAAGCCGCGAGCCGCCTCGCCACCCCAGCGCTCGCCGCGTGCGCGCTTCCGGATGCGGTCGCGCGCGCCGTGCGCGGGTACATCGCGAGTTTCCCGCTCGCCCACGTCGCGGGGCGAAGCCTCCTTCTGCAAGGCGAGGCGGACGTGCTCGCGCGCGCGGCGACCGTGCTCCGCGATGCCTTCACGACGAATGACATCGGCGTGATGACACTCGTCGCCTCCGCGCCGCTCCGCGCCTCGGATGAAGTCGCGGCGCGGCGCGTCCCTGCGCTCATCGTCGAGCGGATCGAGTTCGCGTCTCCGTCGGTCTGCGGGGTTCTCGGAGCGCGCGTTGCGTTCGGGCTGCCCTTGATCCTCACCACGACCGCGACCATCGATGCGCTCCCGGCCGAGATCGCGGCGGCGCTCCGCCACTCCGCGCAACTCATTACTACTGCTATCCCATGCCCGACGTGATCTCGCTCCGCTTCCTCGGCCCGGCGGCGGCCGCGCCGGACGGCGAATCCGTGATCGTCGTGGACTTGTCCGCGTTTCCGCTCCTCGCCGGCAACGTCGGAATCGACGCGGCGCTCCTGTTTCTGCTCCTGCGCGCCATGCGGCTTCGCGCGGGCGCGGGACAGGCAACCCTCCATGCGCTCGCGTGGCCACTCCGCACGAGCGAACGGCGCATCGCCACGGGGATCGAAACGCTCGCGCGCGCCGGGCTCCTCACGTACACCTGGGAGCGGACGCGTACCGGCGACGGCATCGTGTTCGAGTTCCCGGCGCAGACGCCGCTCCGCCCACCTACGGGGACATGGCCGCCCTCGTCCGCCCGCGTCCATCCCTTGCCGACCATCGCGTTCGTGCAGGCGTTGCCGCTCCTCGGCCGCGATGCCTTCGCGCTCTACCTCGCGCTTCTCGCGCGCGAGCCGGTGCGACGCGCGCGCACGGAGTTGCGCCTCTCCGCGGTCGCGACGAGCATCGGCATCGTCGGAAGCCGCAGGCAACGCCGGGCGGTCCGACGGCTCGTGCGCGGCCGGGTGCTGGAGATCGCGAACCGCTCCGCCGTCTTCGCGCCCGCGACGCTCCGCGAACTGCCGCCCCCCACGCGGCGTGAACGGCATCTGCTTCGCTTCCTCGCGATCCCGTTTCTCCCAACGGCGCTTCGCGAGCTTGCGATCCTCGCGGCGGCGGCGGTCGCGTCCATCGCCCTTCTCCTCACCCTCGCCCTCCATGCGCGCCACCGCTGACACGCTCGCCCTCACGTACCAGACGCGCGGGAGCCGGACGCGCGCGGGATGGGACGCCTTCTACCTCGCGCGCGACCGCTTCCTGCATGAGCAGCTTCGCCGCGCGGGTGGCGGCTTCCCATTCGGGACGTACCACGCACCGGACGGACACGCGGTTCCGACCTGGCTCACGCTCGCGGACCTCCGACAGCACACGCTCGTCCTCGGCGCGACCGGCACCGGAAAATCGACGCTGCTTGAACTCCTCGCGCGGGCGAACGTCGATCGGGGCCAACCCTTCGCGCTCCTCGACCTTCACGGCGATCTCTTCACGCGCGTCCATGCCTGGCTTCTAGCCTGCGGCGTTCCGCGCGTCCGCGTCATCGACTTCACGCGGCCGGAGAGCCTGCCCTCGTGGAACCCGCTCGCGCGGCTCCCGGACGTCGATATCGGTCGGCAGGTCGATCTCGTGGTCGGCGTCTTGAAGCGCCTCTACGCGGCCGAGACCGCGTCCTCGTGGGCGTGGGGCGTGAAGATCGAGGAACTCACGCGCTACGCGCTCCGCGCCGCGATCGAGAGCGATGTCCCGGTGGCGCTCGCGGACATCCCGGCGTTCTTCCTCCTGCCGGCGCTCCGGGCGCGCGTCCTTGCGAGCGCGGCGCCCGAAACGCGCGCGTACTTCCTCACGCGCTTCGGACCACGGGAGCAGATGTACGTGTCGGCGGTCCTGAATAAGCTCGAACCCTTCCTCGGCTCGACCGCGGTGCAACGATTCCTCGGCCGTGCCGCTTCAACGATTGACCTCCTGTCCGTGATGGATCGCGGCGAAATCCTCCTCGTGAATCTCGCGAAGGGCTACCTCGGGCCGACCGCCGACGTGATGGGGCGGCTCCTCGTGAACGCCCTCCAGATGGCGGCGCTTCGGCGCGAGCGCACTCCCTTCCGGAATCGGCGTCCGTACGCGCTCCTCCTCGACGAAGCGCACGTGCTCGCAGCGTCGGAGAGCGGTCTTGAGGATTTCCTCGTCGCGGCGCGGAAGTACCGCGTCACCGTGACGCTCGCGGCGCAGGGTCTGTCTTTGTTCCCGGCGGCGTTCCGGCCGCATCTCCTCGGCAACACCGGGCGGCAGTTCTTCTTCCGCATGCCGCACGCCGAAGCGCGGGCGCTCGCGCACGATCTCTTCGAACCGCGAGGCGATGTTTGGCGTGATGCCGTCCGGCCGTATGACGACATCGCCAGCGATCCCCTGCTGAACAGCGCCGAAGAAGAATCCGCGCGGACGCGCGAACTTGCGAACCTGCCGGTGGGTGCGTGCTACTGGCTCTTGAAGGGACGGCGATACAAAGCGCGTCGGGTGTGGGTGCGCGCGCCGAAACGCCGGTCAATGAGAACCGCACCACATGGCTGAGGAGGTACACGATTCGCTCCCGGATGAAACCGGCGCGCCCCGGTCGGTTGTGCGCTATGTCTCGCGCGCTTCGGTGCGGGATCTTCCCATGCGGCCATTTCAGTATCCCTCCCTCGAACACCTTGATGCGGCAGTGAGGGACGCCATCGATCGGCGCGAAGCATTGCAGGCGATCAGTCCGACCACGGCGCTGTGGGCGCGGGCGTCGTACCGGAGTTTCCGGCGCTTCCTCGCGGCGCACGCCGAGCGGAGCGGATTCCTGCGCGGTGACCTCCAACGTCAGATTGGCGTCCTCGAAGACTGGGTAATCGGGATGCGCGCGCGAGGGATGCTGCGCGGCGGGATCAATAGCACGTGGCGCGGCTTGTTCTCGGCGCTTCGCTGGCTCACCAAGGGGACCGGGATGGTGAATCCCGCCCGCTTTGTGGATGCGCCGAAGGCGGGACGGCCGAACACATCCTTCCTGACGCGCGAAGCGGCCGAGGAGGTGTTGCGGTTCGTGCGGAACCGGCTCTGGGCGTCGGAGTTCGAGCGCCTGCGGAACACCGTCATCATTGGCCTCATGCTCCTCGCAGGTCTGCGGCGGGGTGAAGTCATCCGCCTGCGGCGTGGCGACGTCGCCGTCACGACAGGGGCGCTTCTCCTCCGAAACGCGAAGGGCAAAGACGGCGGGAAGACGCGCACGGCGTACATGCCGCCGCAACTTCGTGCGCTCGTGGAGGACTATTTGGCGGCGCTCCGCGATCTGCCCGAACGCCGCCATCCAGAACTCCTCACGTCCGAGCGGAACGCCAAGCTCTCCGCTGCCACGGTCACCCGGCTATGCCGGATCATTTCGCGGGAGACCGGCATTCACGTCGCGCCGCACCTGCTTCGGCATTCGTTCGCGACGCTCCTTCGGCAGTCCGGTGTTCCCGACCGGATCGCGATGGAACTCATGGGACACGCCGATCTTCGAATGCTCCTTCGGTATTCGCACGTCGAGGCGGACGAGCCGAAACGCGCCGTGGAGCAGCTAACGCTCCGAGAGTAAGACAGGGCAAGTGCGGTCGAGTACGGAGGGAGTTGCGCCAGAGGACAATCACGGCTACAACGAAAGTAGTTGTTCCTTCCGGCCTTCTTCACTCATCGAGGTACGCAATGCGCGCTGGCTGAACGAGCGAAACGAACGAGCAGCGCGTAGAAATGGCGTCTCATAGCCGTCGGCGCTGGGTCAATCCACTCGCGCTGCTTCCCAAGCTTGAGACACGGGTTCGATTCCCGTAGCCCGCTCGCGTCGGCTTCCAGAAGCCACAGACCTCGGTGCACGCTGATTCTCGGGCATCTGCCTGAGTACATCAGCGTGGGACACGCAGGGTGCGTGTCCGTCCATCGGTGAAGAAGGGCGTCCCCGCGCCAATTCTTCACGATCGCCCCCATGCAGGACACGCGTATCTCTCATCCATCAGCCTGGGATGGTTCCGAACAATCCATCGTTCCGTCGTCGCGGAGCGACGGTCGCAAAGCCGCACATACTCCGCGCGGCCAATCCCCTGCCTTGAACGACGAGGCCGTGCGGATGATTGACGACCTCGCGGCGGAGTTTCGCGCCTTTGTCTCCCGCATGGAGGCGCAACGCCAGCCGAGCACATTGGACTGGTACACGCACGTCTTCCGTCTCTATCGGCGCTTCCTTGAGGAAACGCCCGAGGGAACAGCCGAGGCCATCGCCGCCCGGATGGACGACCTGGATGGGTTCACGGACTGGAACCTCCGCCGCGGGGTGTCGCCGATCGCGGCGAACACCTACTGGCGCGGACTTCGGGCGTTCTTCAACGAGCGGGAGCGGCTGGGTGGCGCACGGAGTCCCTACCGAACGCACAAGGCACCCGGCTTTCAGCCGCCGGACCCGAAGGCGCTCTCGCCGGAAAACTGTGCGCGGATTCTCCTCGCCGCCACGAACTACCGCCGCTGGGATGCCTTCGAGCGTGCGCGCGCGGCCGCGGTGATTGGGGTGATGCTCTACGCCGGCCTTCGACGGAGCGAAGCGCTCGCGCTCGTGATCTCCGACGTGAATTTCCAGACCGGCGAGATCCGCGTGGACCAAGGGAAAGGCCGGTGGGGCGGGAAACGGCGCTTCGTTCCCATCCACGCCGACCTTGCGCGGCTCCTCCGGGTCTACCTCCGAGAACGCGGCAAGCGGCGCATTCCGGACGAGGCGCCCGAGTTCTTCTCCTCGACCCGCAGCACGGCAGGATTGGGCGCAAGCATGCTCCGCGTGATTATCCGGACCGTGGCGCGCGCCGCGGGCGTCCCCTTCACGCCACATATGCTGCGGCACTCGTTCGTGACCCATCTCCTCCGATCCGATGTTCCCCTTTTTATCGCGCGGGACCTCGCCGGGCATAGCCACATCGAGACGACGCTCCTCTACACGAAGGTCTTCGCGAAAGACCGGCACAAGAACCTGCAAAAGCTCTCGTTCGAGTGAAGATGGCCGCGAGTCAGCGTAGCAAGCGCCCGGCAACCACGGCCATGTTCCGACGACGCGCAGCAGAGGACTGCTTCCCTTGCAATTCGCGAATAGCTGCTTGACGGGCACTCTACACGGTGTGGAGCGGATGACGTGACTACGTGAACCCGTTACCGTAGGTGTGATGACTCGTCCGCGACAGCCCGGGCTCCACGATCCCTTCTGGTACGAAGCGACATTTGCGGAGCGCTTTATCGTCGAAATGCTCAATCCCGACAGCGGTATTCAATCCGTGACGATGCAAGCGCCCGATGTGCGCGGCATCGATGACGTGGTGGTGAAATACCACACGAAACCAACCGCCTACCATCAGATCAAACACACACGCAGTGGCGATACCCTCTCGTTTGCCGATCTCACGTCCGAAAGTGATGGAGCATCCCTCCTACACCAGTTGGCGGAGGGGTGGGCTGCGGTCACCCGCGACGGCGGCACGTGCGAGACATACCTCGTGACGAACCGGGCGATGACTGTCCGGCCAAGCAGCACTGGTATTGACGTCGGAGAGGAACTGCCGGCGCTCACGGTTTTTTGGCCGTGGCTGACTCAAACGCTCGCGACGGTTGGGGCTATCGACGAAATCAAGGTTCCAGATGAGTGGCGGACAGCGTGGCAGCGGTGGCTCGCACAACTCGATCCGCTCTCGTCGCTAGAACAGATGCAATTCCTGCGGTCGCTCAGCATAAACGCGAGCGAGCCGAGTCTTCCGGGCCTAGAACGCGCGACGACCGCAAGGCTCGCGGTGCTTTTCGGAATTCCTGAGGACACTGCCGAACGCGCACTGGCACAACTCGACCATCAGATGCGCGAGTGGGCGACGTCGGAACGCGGTGCAAACGTCGAAATCACTGCGGAACGAGCATGGAGTGCATTCGCCCTCGGTGGGTCGGAAATGGTCGGTACACACGCGTTTCCGCCTCCCGCTCCGTTCTTTCCTACGCGGGAGACATTCCTCACGGAACTGACAACCCTCCTCGGCGCAGCAACCGGCGGGGTCTACTTCCTCACCGGTCCTGCCGGGTGCGGCAAATCGAGCATTGTCAGCGCACTCGCGAACCGCGCCGAGCCGGTGGTGGACCTCCGCTTCCACGCGTTCAAGCCGCTTACGCCCTATGAGCCGTCCATTCCCGAAGACGCAGGTCGAGCCGTTACGGCGGCGGCGCTTTGGGGGGATCTGCTCGTGCAGATGCGGACGTTCTTTCGCGGACGACTATGGGCGAACCGTGTGCCCGTCCGCAACGACTTTCTTCTCGATGATCCCAGCCGGTTGAAGAATCACGTCCTGCGCCTCGCGAAGATCCTCGCGCAAGAACGACAGCGGCCGACGGTCATCGCCATTGACGGGTTAGACCACGCCGCTCGGGCAAAGCACCTGACGCCTGAGGTGCTCAAAGGGCGCCTGTCACTCCTGGCATCGCTCGTTCCCCCCGACGAAGTGCCGAACGACATTGTGTTTCTAATCGCGGGGCAGCCGGGTTGGGAGGCGTATCCCTCATGGCTGCGCGTGGAGCGACCCGATGTGCGGGTAATTGATGTCCCTGCCATCGATGCAGGTGATATCGCAACGCTCCTACGAGCAAATTCGGGGTTTCCGCTGGACCAAATTGACGCTGCTGCTCGCGTAATCGCAGATCTTACGAAAGGAAACACTTTGTCTGCAGTGTATGCCGTGGCCGAGGCGCAGTCGATCGCAGATACCGGCACGCTGCAGACTCATCTTGAACGACGGCGTCTCGGCTCCTCGCTTGAGGAGTACTACAGTACGATCTGGTCCGCTGCGCTTGATTCGTTCAAACTAAACAGCAATCAGCTGGCCGCAGCGCTGGCACTCTCCACCGCTCGCCTTACACCTCAGCTTCTCGCAGGATTTTTCCCCGACGCCGGCCTTGGTCCCGCGCAGTGGAATGCGATCCTCGGAAGGTTGACGCCAATCGTGGAGTCGATGGCGGGCACGTACGCAATCCGTCACAACGACTTGCGCGTCTTCTTAATGACGCAGTTACAGGCAGACCGGCAAAGCCTAGTAGATGCGGCGAGCGCAATGGCAACCTATTACGCTAGAGCGCCTGCAGCTGAGGCGAAGCACGCGGACCTGCTCCGGCTGTTGGAATTCGCGGAGCGCCAGAGCGAGATTCCCGCTGCGTTCTCGCCGGTCTTCGTCTCGGACGCCGTTGCGCTCCGTCGGCCAATAGCCGAGGTGATCGACCAAGCGAAGACCGCGCTCGCGTCTGTCACGAAGGCGACAGCTTGGGACGATGTCCATACATTGGCGCTCGGCCTCGCGACGGTGCAGCAGGCTCGCACCATCGTCGAGTACTACCAGCTTGCGCAGACGCCGCGTGCTGTGCCGCCGTACCTCGTTTCCGAAGCGCGGGTGCTGCCGCAGAAGGAGTGGTCGCTCCGCGCCATCGAGCGGTTATGCACCGACGCTCGTACGCTCCTCGCTGCGGGAGAGCGGGATCGTGCGGGCGCCGTCATGCGGCGTTGGGTCGGGAAGCTCTCACCCATTGAGCTTGCGGCGGTGCTTGAGGCGCAGCCCGGTGCGCTAGAGCCGTGGGAACACCGCGATGTGAAGCAGCGTATCGGCGAGATCATCCGGGTTTGCGGTGAACTCGCGCAAAGCGTCGGCGTGAACCGCGCGACGCTGAGTGAGCAGGTCACGGAGACATCGGCCTCGCTTCTCGCGACGTTCTACGGCGGCTGGTTGCGGGCGGGCGTGAAGGCGGCGCGGCCGTGGCCCCGCACGCTGCGCATGCCGCCGGTTTGGTGGGACGCGGATGTAGAGGCATGCGTAAAAGACCTTGCGGAACAGGAACGCTGGTCGGACGTCCTTGCATCACTCGATTTGCGGCGCGACGACCGCGACCGTATGACGTTCTCGTTCCATGTTCGTGCCGCGGAGTGGGCGATCCGGGCGCATGCACCGGCCAACATCGTGGCCGTATGGGTGGAGCCGATCGCCGAAGGAGGTTTCACCGCGATCACCGCTCTCGAAGATCGATACGACTTAGAACTCTTGGACCTGTACGTGGGCGTTGCCTTCGCGATCGGCTATGTGCACGTTGCTCGTCCGAGCAGCGCCGTAAGCGAGGAGGGCGCTACCGCATATTTCACGCAGTACCATGACAGACGGACGGACGAGCATGTCCGTCGTCTTCTCTACGCCGCTGCCTGGACAGGAAAGTTGCTGCGCGCCGTGCATTCGCGACGAGCCGAGGAGGCGCTCTTTGTACAGGCGAGTGAAGTCGCGGCCGTCGCGAAGTCGCTCCTCACACCTGCGTGGAGTAAACCCGCTTTTGTCCCCCCGGCGTTCTTGTCGCACGCTCCGCCTTTGCTCAAGCTCATCTTCGGCGCGCTCACCGAGGCCGACCATCACATAGACGCGGCGCTCACGCCCGTTTTGCTCGCGTACGCTGCGGAGCGGCGCGCGGCACAGCCGCTCGAGGTCGTGTGGCATGCACTCGCTGCACGCGGACACCGTGACGTCCTCAGGTCATGGATGCAGGATTGGATTGGCGACCATGGCCGAGCGTGGATAGCCGAATTAGGCGACCGGTTCGCAATCGTGCGCCGGTTCGCGGATCTCGCACGCGAATGTGGCTGGAACGCGGAAGCTGATCATGCTGAGGAGCGACTCCGGTGGAACCAACTCGGCTATTCAGGGCATAAAGACTATTCGCTGTCGGTGCCACTGCAGTGGTTCAAAGATCTTGCGTCGCGTGAATCCAGCGCGTGGGAGACCGAAGGCGTGCGGCTCCTCTCCGTTTCCGATGAAGCCTCACGGACAGGCGATAACCGCGTCGGCGGCCAGATCGACGAGGCGATTGCCACAGCGGCAGCACGTTGTGGTCCGGCAGCGCTCTGGCGGCTTGCGGTCGGTACCGCCACTGCGCGACGCGAGCGTTTTGCCGTTGGTGACGGATTCGTGCTGGAAGGCATAGCTGGCGCACTGGCAACTGAATCCTTCACCGGAGATGAGCTATGCCATCTCTGGTGCCTCACGATCGGTGCGCTCGTGTGGGAAGTCGAAAGCGGGCGCACGCGCATCACGTGGCTTCGCGACGCTCTGCTCGGCGCGGCATCACGACTCCGTTTGGCAGACGTGCGGGCGCGTATGCAGGCAGTGGCGCCATTCGAGTTCTCATTGCCTGAATCGCGTTACGGGCAGTCGGCGTCGGGATCGCAGGAGGAGTTTGAGGCGGAGTTTCGCGCGACGACGATCGGTGACGCGGTTTCGAAGCTCGCGGATCGCGTGCAGTCTTCAAACAAAGACAGATCGAGTGATGTCTGGCGCGGTGCGGCAGTCTGTGGCGAACGGCTGCAGCACGAGCATCCAGTCAATCACGCCGAGTTGGTGCGCACGCTCAGCCTCCTTCTTCGATATCGCGATGAGGGATACTCGTGGTCATTCAGTTCGTTCGGAAGCGCCGTCGGCGCGATTCTCCCGCTACTGCCAGATCCGGAGCAGCGTATGTTCCGAGCTTGGACGGTTGAGACGATCGATACCGCCGACTCGCCGGATATCTGGCTTGTTGCCGCGAGTGACAATCTACGGACACTCGTGCGGCTCTACGCGACGACGGCGACGGCCGCTGATGTCCGCGCCGGATTGGAGCGAGAACTGCGCATGCACGAGACGTGGATTCTCGGTCCGAGCCGTGAGAACCGCCGCCCTTGGCCGGCGATCGATATATCGCCTATCCGTGACGAAGGGCCGATCAGTTGGGCTGCGTTCGCGTTCTCCAGCCTCATCGACCTGCTTGGCTCGCGGAGTTCGGCGCGCTGCCGTGCGGCAATCAAGGGACTGTTTTCGCTTCTTGCGATGGAGCCGACCACGAATGCACTCGGCGTGGAAATCTGGAATGGGCTCGACCGTGAGCGCCGATATTTGCTCCTCACCTTGCTGGAACGACTTGCGACCGAGCACCCGTCGCATTTCGCGGTGTGGCAGCCGCTCGCCGAAGCGGAGCTCCGAGCCGGAGGCGGTGTTGAACAACTTCAGGCGTGGGTGACGCTGGATGCGTTCGCGCGTGCGACCGCGGTACCTCCCGACCGCTGGCAATTACCCTCGGACGAACCGCACATGCACGGCGAGATTGCGCGTATTGCAGAGCGGCTCCTCGAAATTCCACGTAACACGATGGGTACTGTTGGTCTTAGCTACGGTCGGTCCAGCGCCCGCCAAATCGCGCATATGTTCGCCGCCGCGATCGGCGAGGACAAGGCGATCGCGGAAGCGCTTGTCGCAGACCACCTGAACAACTTAGCGACTAGAGCCTCGTCCGCCGACATCCGACCTCCCGAAGAGATACTCGACGGCGATATGAAGATGGTGCATGGCGACGGCGTGATCGAGACGCAGGACTTCCTCATGGAGGAGGCCCGTGCTGGCTGCTTCGGCGTAGTCGAACCGCGCGCACTCGCCCAAGCGCTCCTAATGAATGATGAACCGAGGTTCCTCACGAATTCCGGAATGGCAGCGTCGGATGCGGGGGCATGGCCGATCGATGACGCGCTTGACGCGTTAGTCGCGCGAGGCGAGGCCGCGGTGCGCGAGGCCCTCGTCCCGATTGCGTCTGCGGCGATCGCGGAAAGTGAATGCCTGCTCGCAGCGGAGCTCGAAACGTACTCGCGGAGTCACGACGTGATTCTCTACTACGAGACTGGATGGATGAAAGACGTTCTTGCGCATGCAACTAGGCACCCGCCGCTGACCTTCAACGGGCGCGCGCATCTTCTTTCCGGAGGGGCGGGTTACGAACCCCGTCAGTCAAAAGCGGTGGGATGGTTTACTTTCCGGGCGGGAGGACTTGGAACATTCATCCATTCGAACATCAGTCTCATGCCCGCTGGAATTTGGCGGATGTTTGGATGGGAGCCTTCCGTGGGAAACCCGCTTATCTGGATGTGCGAAGAGAGAGTTGTCGCCCGTTGCGAGTTGGTACGTGGTCCTATCCGGGATACCGTCCAAGACTTCCTGCATCGGCAGCCGGTTCTACTTCGGTGGGTTGTCGATCAGAGCGCATTCGAGGCTGCAACCGCATCTATCGGTGTCCCGATACGTGCGTCCGTCGAGCTTGAAGTAGCAGCGGTGCCGCGCGATTGATCAACCTGGCTCAGTCTTGAACAAATGCTTCGGCCTTTTGACCACTAACTCGTCGGAAGGTCGCCGGCGGCGCGCGCCAAATGTGTTTGTAGGATTTGCCGCGACGACAAGCCGCGGGACTCGAACGCTTGCGCCGCTTCCGTTCGCCAGTTGATATCTCCTGGCTGGGCGAACGTGCGCCGCACGGCGCGAATTGTCGCAAGCGCGACACGGGCCCATTCGCGGAAGTCTTTAAGGCTCCAATAGCGAACACCATGCAGGTGCGGACGCGCGTCGCGATCGATACGCTCTACCGGCGAGACGATCACGGGCACGATCTCTGCGTCGGGTGCAAGCGGCACGTGTTCTCGTATCCAGTTAGGGTGCGACGCGGCTTGCCGTGCCTTGGTGACATTCAAAGATGTCGTTGCCTTTCCGTCGGAGTGATCCTCAAAAACAATACACAGTCGGTCATCAATGACCCACCAGGCGTCAGGGGCTGCTTGTGTTGTGCCTCGATCAGAGTCAAATCCCAACATTTGACCCAACGACGCATGGGCAGTTTCAAACTGCGGGACATCCTTGCCGGTCAGCCCCTTCCAGATACGACTCTCCTCATCATCAAACGTGCGGTCATGAAGTACTCCCAACCGCTGCAACTGGACCTCAACGCGCTCAATCGCGCGACTAAGTCGCGATGCATCGACATCGCTCGGTGAACCGCCAGAGGCATGCATCGAGGCAACCTCTGTCAACCACGGGATGCTCGCTGCAGCACCTGAGGCGGCCGCGAATTGCTCCCTCGCCGCTGGTGCGAGCGAGACAGTTCCAGCGGTGGATGCCATGAGCGCACTGGAGCCGGCCAGATAGTGCCAGAGTGCGCGGTAGCCACGCATTTCGGAGTCCGTAAGCTTCGCTAAGACCTTGCGACACGCGTCATAAGCGCCGACGAAGTCGCCATTCCATAGCGCATCGTTAAAGTCGATTTCAAATTCGACCGCGGCGCGCAATTCTGAAGCACCAGGAAGCGGAATCGCGTGGGTCTCTTGCCGGCGAGCGATGATGTCATCGTTCGCGGACTCCCAGTCGGCGCTCTGGTCAAGAAATGCGCGGAGGTTATCGATGAAGTCTCGACTGGACGCGCCCTTCGACTGCTCGATACCGAACTCGATCTCGGCTTGAAGCTCGGGATGCATGAACTGTCGTCGGTCACGCTTGACGACGTATTTATGAAGCTGCTCGCCACAAATGACGACCGCGGCAAAGTCAGTCGCGCTGCGCGTGCAGCGACCGAACGCTTGAGTAACACGCGTCAGAATTCGGTCGCTAAGGAGCACACCGGCTCCGAGTCGGTCAACGAAGAACCGCTCTTGGAGATTCGTAGCACTCGGTAATCCCTGGATGATTAGGAGCCGACACTCCTCTTCAGGGAGATCGATTCCATCATACCGGTTGGCAAGTACTGCCGCGGCCCGTTCAGTAGTGACGAAAGCCTCTTTGGAACTCTCGATTTCTCGCGCGTCGAAGACCCGGAAGTGGAGCTCATTCTCGATCCGCTTCCGGAAATCGTCAGCCGTGCCCTCGTCTGGCACGAGCACGAGCACCCTTCCCGCTTCAAGGATAAATTTGCCGAGAAGATCCTGAAGCTCGGTGCCCGAAATGGCAGCTTCGGGCAAGATGAAAAAACGCCGGCCAACTCCTTGTGCATCCCAACCGTCGGGAAGTCTGAGACGCTTGATCGCTCGGCGCCCGGTGATGCGTTCCAGATCGCCGCCTGCGCCGAGCGTTGCCGACATGTACACACGCTGCTTGGCCTTGGCAAACGGCGGATGCGAGGCCGTCGGCGGAATAAGCGGGCGAATCAGTATCTCGCGCGGACTAAAGTAGATGTGGCAAGCGTGCAGATGGTCTCGGAGAAGCTGCCACGCGTACTTCATTTCGTCGGTGTCAGTGGCGTGGCTATCCAGAAACGCCGCGATTTCATCGCGATGTTCGGCGAACCGGGGAGTCGGCACTTTCTCGACCCATGTTCGTTGCCAAGGATCATCCGGGTACGTGCGAAGCCGCGAGTACGCGGTTTCACCGATCCACGGGCGTAGAAGATTCGCGAAGAGATCGTACGTCGCCCCAACGTTGAAACGATCAATCCGAAGCGACCACGCCTTGCTGATGTAGTTTTCAGCAGCATGCGCATCGTCGAGGATGATTACTTCAGCGTCGCTGAAAAACGGATTTGTATTAAAGAGGCTGCTGTACGTTGCGACTGCGACGGTATCAGCACTGTGATATGAAGATTTATCGGCCGCGGAGTACTCGCGTCGCGAGCCGGTGAACGTGGTTACTTTGATGCCGTACTTCCCGATGGCCTCTTGCGCGACCTGATGGACCAACTGAATCGTCGGGCAGAGATAGAGCACTCGCTCCCCGAATTTACGGCGGCGCCACTCCGCCAAAAGAAGACCGACCAGGGTCTTCCCGCTTCCCGTAGGAAGTTGCAGCGCAACATCGGGTGCTTCGAGTGCCGACGTGAGGTAATCGCGAAGGATGTCTGCTTGGTGGGCAAGCAGACCCTGAACTCTCTTCGATCGCAGATCGCGAAACAGAGTCTCGGGGCTGTCCGTCGAGAGCGACGATGCTTTCGATTTCTTGAATGCCATATTTCGTTCGACTCAAACCCATCTGGGTGAGTACGCCTCCAGCCTGACCGTGCTCGCCCGGAGTGTCAACGTGAGCCGCACCCTAGCTTTGCCAATCGGAGATGTAGCAACTAGGAGCAACATCCTCTCGATTGACGCTTTTGGGGAAAAGCGGCAATTGGCTCATCGGAAACCTCCTCTGCGTTCGATTTCGTGTGAGCGGAGCATCCGCTGGAAGTTCGCCGCTCGGCGCTTGTCGGTGATCTCGAAGTAGATCGCGGTGGATGTCAGGTCGGCGTGGCCGAGGTGGTCGCCCACGTCCGAGATGTCGAATCCCTCGTTGGCCATGTGAACGCCGATCGAGTGTCGGAGCACGTGAGAGTGCCGCCGATCGGCCGGCAGCCCGGCGGCCGTCGCATACCGGCGGAAGAGATGGTCGATGAGGCGCCCCGAGAGCGGCGCGCACCGGAACTGCCTGCCGCGGAACAGATACGCGCACGTGTCGTCTCCTCGCACTCGCAAGTACCGATCGAGGAGCGAGAGGCAGCTTGGGAAAAGCTGGTAGGTCTTCGACACCCCGCCCTTCAGGCGGCGAACGAAGATTCGGCCGTCCCGCACCGCATCAACGGTGAGGATGGCGACCTCCCCTCGACGCAGCCCGTGAAGGTACATGAGGCTGAACAAGAGCCGATCCCGGACGTTTTGTCTCGGGATCGCGCGGAAAAAACACGCGACTTCATTCTTCGTCAGGTACTTCACGACCCCCTGTCCTGACCGTCGCATCCGGCGTTGGCTCCCTCGTGAAAGCGTGATCTTGCCGCTTTTCCCCATTTCAGGCAGTTCGGTTACGAGCGCCTGCACTTTGCGCCGCACGCGGCCTTCGGTAAAGGGTCGGTTCCTCCTGTTCGCAGTGACCGGGACACTCCTGCTCGGACGCGCGAGACCCGCCGCCGCGGACACGATCTCCGACCCTTGCGCTCCGCCGATCCACATCAACGTCGTCCGCAGCGCCTGCCGGTTCGGAACGGCAACCGCCCGCATCACCGTGCCCGTGGGAACACAGACGACGTGGACGCTCACGGGCGGCGCAATCCTCTACGGCGAGACTGCGCCGACCGTCAGTCTCGGATTCGGCGGCGCCGACCACGCGGACCTCTCCGTGGCGCTCTCGGGACGCGGCTGCACGGCCACGGACACGGTGCGGATCGACCTCCGCGAACCGCTCGATGTCGCGACGCTCGATGTCTTCCCCGCCGTGCCGTTCCAGGACGAACCCGCCGTCATCACATGGAGCTACCGCGGCAGCGATCCCGCGCGAACGCAGCGGCTCACGGTCGGCGGGCTCCCCGTCCCGCTCGACCCGGCCGCGCGCAGCTACGCCTTCACGCCGACCATCGCAGGACCGCTCGCCGTGACGCTCGACGCGTCCTCGATCGTGCTTCCCGGCAGACGCCGCGCGGTCGGCGTCGGAGATCCCGCGCCGCCGGCATCCGCCTGCTCCGGGGCGCACCGCGCGATCACCGCGACCATCGCGCCGCGCTGCACGCATCCGACTGCGCGCGTGACCGGCGGCGGGAGTGCCTGCGATGCGGTCACCATCGCCGCGACTTTCACGGGAGCGCCGCCCTTCACCGGCCGGTGGTCGGATGGGCTCACGTTCTCGACCTCCTCGACACAGCTTGCGCGCCCCGTCCGGCAGAGCGGCGTCTACACCCTGACTGACTTCGCCGACGCACAGTGCGCCGGAGAGACGTCCGGATCGGCGGCGGTCACGATCCTCGGCGCTCCTGCCGCCACCCTCGCGATGACGCCGGCGGCCGCGGTCTCGGTCGCGCCGGGCGACACGGGAACGCTCACGCTCGGATTCTCGAACGCGAGTTCCTGCACGCTCGCGTCCGCGCTCGGCAACAGCTTCCCACCGTATGCATGTAGCGGCACGGGCTCCCTGTCGCTCGCGTATCCGAAGGATCGCGACCGCGCCGGCGACGAGACGGTATCGCTTCACGTGACGGGACTCTGCGGCAGCGCGGACGCCTCGGCGCAGTTCTTCATCTGCGACTACACCGCGTTTTTCCACACCACGCAGCCGACCACCTTCTGCGCGGGCGGTTCCGTGACCTTCACGATCGATCCGGGTGGCACCTCGGCTGGAAGTCCCTACGGCATCTACAAGGTCTACCGCTGCGCGAACGTACCGCCCGCGGCGTGCAACGCTTCGGACTTCACGCTCGTCCAGTCCAGCGCCTCGAACGCGTTCACCGCGACCGCGCAAGGGACGTACATCGCGACGATGACGGATCGCCTGGGCTGTCCATCACGCTTCGGTGCGGGCGGCGTAGTCGTACGGGTGAACGCCTGCCCGCCATGAGAGACGCGCTCGCCTCCGTGGACGGGCTTCGCGGCTCGAAAGACCCGGGCAAGCCGGGCCTTTCATAGTACGAGTCCGTTCGTTCAGCCACCGCCTGCGTGCTGGTAGTCCTCTTGGAAGAGGCGAGGATCATCGAGATCGATGTCAGCGGCTTGAAGCTTCGTCCGAGCACGCTGGTATTCGTCAATGCTTCGCTCGAGCCCCGCCTTTAGGTCGACCATTTTCACGAAGGCCGCATCTTCCGGCGCGAGCGATTCCTTCACCACGTTCCAGAGCGCCCAATGCACGCCGATAATGACGTCGCGGCTGCCCCTCTTGATCACCAGGCTGATCGGGCACGCAGGGTCGAAGCTCAAGTCGGGGACGATCGCACCGTTCGGAGTGACTTCGGTGATTTCCGCGTCGCTGAGTTGGGCAACCGAATCCAGATAGCCGTTCTTCGCCTGCGTGTCCGATGCATTCATCGGACGGATGCTCTCCGGCAGAGGGCCGGCGCCTGCTATTCGGATGAGCGCAACAATGCGGCTTGCGACCTCGCGACTCTGCTGGAGGAATTGCTCGCGACCCATTGAGCGAAGGTTCGCGACGCGCTTCTTGAACTCCACCACGGCAGGCGACATCGTCTGCGCGACTGCGGCGGCACCGTCTTCGCGGGCAACGTCGCTTCGTTCCGGCGCAGGTGTGTCTTCACGACGTTCGGTGGCAGCAGCGGGAGCGTCGTCTGGCACTGACGTAGGGTCGTCCAGGTTCCGGGCCATGGGGGGTTGGGGGTAGATAAATTAGATATCAAAATAGTATATGATAACTGACATCCCCTCGCAAGTGCGCGTACTGGGTTGCGGCAGAGTTCGATGTCGGGAGCCTAGGTTTTCGCGCTTCGCCGGCATGCCCGGGGAGGATGCGACGGTCGAACATCTTGCGACGGTCTCGCGGATTCTGCGGATTCTCCTGCCGTGATGTTCGAAGGTGCGGATCGACTTCCACATCGGAAACCGCACCTGACGCCTAGATGTTTATCGCAGAGCAACGAGAAGCCCGAGCGCGACGCCGTTCACGACGGCCGCGGTTGCGAAGGTGAGCGGATACCGCGCGATCGCATCACGCAGCCAGGAGCGCCGCGTACGACGTGCCGCTGCGCGCGTCTCCGCGCGAAGGCCGATAATTTCGGCGAAGGAACAAGACGGCCGCCGACAGAGAATTGCATGCACAGATTGGAGGCCGTCCGCGATCGTGACTTCATTGAGCCACGACTTCGGCCACTCCTGACTACCCGGCTGCAGCTTGCACCGCGGGCAGACGGTCAGGGTGATGCGGTTGGTGTGCTGCTTCTCAAGCGCCGTCATACAGGCTGCGGTTGCTTGAGCGCCCAGGCGACGTGGTTGCGTACCAGCGAATCGGCTTCGTCCAACCGGAGCACGTTCAATCCTTCGAGCCAGACGTAGGTCTCGGGCTCCTTGGCGTCGAACTGGCGAAGGACACCAAAGATCGCGCCGTTCGGCATTTCGTCGACGTCTCGTACCGCCCCGATGGCATCGCCCGAGTCATCGTCCAAAAGAACATGGGTGTAGCGAGAAGAGTCCATAAACAATGGTGGAAAGGGATGCGCCTTCGGTCGGTGTGCGTGTCGCTGTCGGTCTTTCAAAGAGCGCGGCGGCCTGGAGGCCGTCGAACGTGGAAGTCGTCCGCGCGAGGGAGTGGATCACGAGCGCATCAAGCGATGGCGAACTCCGTCGAAGTGGGAGCGAGTGTGAGATTGCACAGAGCACTCGCCCCGCGGAGGAACTACGCCCCGTCCGGGCTTTCGAGTGTCACCTTGGTCAAGCCGTCTCGCTTCTTCCAGGTGAGCATGTTGACCTCATCGGCCCGGATCTCGGTCACGTACCGGCGCTGGCCGTCTTTCTCGTATGCGCGATTGAGGATCACGCCTTCGACGTAGATGCCTTGCCCCTTCGCCAAGTACTTGCCGCAGATTTCTCCGAGCTTTCCCCAAGTCACGACGCGGTGGTAGTCGGTGACCTCCTTTTTCGCTCCCTCCGATGTGATGTCGCGGTGGGTGGCGATGGGGAAGGTGACCCGAGATCGGCCGGACTTGCTGGTGGACTGTTCCGGGTCGGCCGCAAGGTGGCCGACGAGGATGACCTTATTCACGCTACGCATGGGATATGAGGTGATGAAGTTTAGAAAGAACCGCGTGAGCGGCTGGGATGCAGCCGGTGCAATCTCACGAACTCGCGGATTGCAGCATTGCGCGCTCGCCGCTTCTGCGGTCGAACTCCGTCGAAGTGAATACTGACCTCGGTTCATCCACGCCCCACTGCGAAAGAAGAGGCGACGGAGATTGCTGGCTACGATCGCCCCCTAGGGAGGCCTCTCCCGCTAATTCACGGCTGCGGCAATCGCATCATCGACCGCTGCCGCGGAGGGTGGTCGTGCTGGAACGAATCGCACGATCATCTTCGGATACGGAGGCACTGACCTGCCGACATGCCTAATCGTGTCCGCACGGACGAGGCCTTCAACCGTGGGATAGCGCCGCAAGTACGCACCTTCGACTTGCACGCGATCGCCGGAATGCAGGTGATGATCGGCGAATCTGGCTGTCGTGCCGTACGCCGTGATGCGATAGGTTCGCTTGCGGAGCCCTCCAACGCGCACGCCGAAACTAAAGCGCGGCATGCCGGACGGGGTGAACGTAAACGCCCTGGGACTGTCCGAGATGGTGCCAGTAAGGCGAAGTTTGATCGCCATGGGAGTGGGATAAAGGATTGAGAAAGAACCGTGCGGCGCGTAGCCCGAAGTAAAGCAATCTCCCGTCGCCCCGACAGTGTCGTTCAACCGCCGGCTGCCGTTTGCGAGTGCGTCGAAGTCAGCTCCGCTCCGCACCCGGGGTACACGCGCGGCCGTCGCGTTCAAGGGATAGGCCATGGGCCGTGCGGCCTTGACGAAATTTGCGGCTAGAAATCTACAAAACGCACGAGATGCGCCTCTCGCGACAATCTCACCCGCTCAAAGTTAGCGTCGCCTTGGGCGAAGCTCACTGACAGACTTCCGCCTGGCATCTTCACGCGCACCGTAGTATCCGAAACGACGCCCAATTGGCGGGCCGCACTTGCGACGGCTGTGGCGCTCGAGCCCGAAGACTCTGTCCATCCTACTCCGCGTTCGAAGACACGACCGAGGATATGAGGCGAACCCTCTATCGAACGCGATTCATCGGGTGGCAACACGAACGCCCACTGCAAGTTGATACCGTTCTCACAAAGCAATCCGTCACCCTTACATTCGCCGTCCACACTGCTATAGGCGATCAAAGTCAGACGATCGGTAAGCTCCGATCTTTCGTTGCCGAACGGGGGCAACGCGTTCGCGGTTTTTACGAACGTGACGCAATGCGGGTTGCCGACTCTGACGAACTGGCTGCAGGTCCACGCGGAATCAATGTCTGCTAGAGCGAAGACGCGAGATACTGCGCGACCGTTGAACTCATTGATTGCAAAGCGGTCAACGGAAGCCTGAACCGGTTCCGGTCCGAAGGTAGGATTCATGTAAATTAGGAACTCCTTGCTGCCTTCTCGCTGGACGGGCTCTATTTCAACCCTTAGAGGTTTCGATCGGGGGTGATGAACATTGACGAAGAATGTGCGCGAGCGATCTCTGTCCCCTTTGGTAACTAGAAACTGAGAGAAAATCGCCACTCCGTTACCACTAAACTCCGCAAGGCTGCCGTCGGTGTTGAGGATCAGCAATCCACAGCCGTCGTCGGCAGGAAACGGGCCAATGAGCAGTCCATCGTTGCGCAAACCAGCGCAGATGCGCTCGGCTGTTTTCGTAGCCCATGATTCGCGCGAAATGACTGCGTCGGCGGCCGCCGCCGGCAGATCAACATCAACTAACTCTCTAATCTGGCCGGGCGTTGCGACAAAATATTGATTCCCGTCGGCGTCATACAGTGGGATTGAGGGCATTAGCACTCCACTGGGGGTTACACGAGGTTGGCCGCAAATTCATGGATCACATTGGAATCGGAGAATGGAGTCTTATGGGTCTTAAAGCGACCCTGTGAGTCAGGTATCGGCGCACCCGAGGCGTCTCGATCGAGCAGGATCTGATAGTCTTCATGGCCCTTGCCGGCGACGACCAGGATGTCGCCGGACCGTAGATCCGAAAGCGCAAGATGCAACGCCTCAAGTCGCGGCCCGGCATCTGTTGCTCCACGCGCGCCGGCGAGGACTTGAGCACGGATAGCGTCGGCGTTCTCGGTACGGGGATTGTCATCGGTCACCCAGACGCGCTCCGCACGTTCGGCCGCAATGCGGCCCATGATCGGCCGCTTCTTTGGGTCCCGGTCACCGCCACACCCGAAGACAACGTGAAGTCTGCCAGGTGTGCCAACGTGCGGCCGGACGCTTCGAAGAACGTTATCCAACGCGTCTGGTGTATGCGCATAATCAATGTAGACAACCGCCCCATTTGAGAGAACGGCAACACGTTCAAGGCGACCTGGAACGGGTGCCAGCCGAGCGACGCCGGCTATCGCTGTGGTGACAGATACGCCCGTGCCGACCGCCAACCCGATCGCGCACAGGATGTTCTCCGCCTGAAAAATGCCGGCCACCGGCGCGTCAACCTCATATGGAGCGCCAAAGAGGGCCAATTTAAGCGTCTGGCCGCGCGGATGAGGGGTTCGCTCCAGAAGTCGGAGGTCGGCAGGATCACCGGTGTCTCCATAGGAAATTATTCGCCTACCCCGGCCGCGAACCGTTGACGCTATTTGTTGGCCCCGTGGGTCGTGGACATTGATAACGGCGACTCCGTCGTCCGTAAGCCGTTCCTCGAAGAGCTTCGCCTTAGCTCGAAAGTAAGCCTCCATGGTTACGTGGTAGTCGAGATGGTCCTGCGTAAGGTTCGTGAATCCCACTGCTCCAAAGCTCAAACCAGCTAGGCGCTGCTGATCGAGCGCATGACTCGATGCTTCCATTGCCAGGTGGGTGACGCCATGATCCCGGTCGAGTTGACCGAGCATGATGTGCAGCGTCTTCGCGTCGAAGGTAGTGAGTCCCGCTTCGAGGTTCGTATGAATCTTGTCGCGCGCGCGGAGGCCCAGCGTTCCGAGGCTCAGCGCATTGCGCCCGTCCTCGCCCCAAAGATCGCGAACGAAGGACACCGTTGAAGTCTTGCCGTTCGTTCCTGTAACCGCGGCGATGGTGCTTGGCCGGCCAGGATGGAAATGGGCCGCAAGGCGAGCATGAAATCCTCGAACGTCCGGCACCCGTAGCACGACGATCTTCTGACGTTCGTACTCGCTCAGGCCTAGAGCGTCGGCAGGTACTTCCTCGGATACAGCGATCGCCTGTGCGCCCTTCGCGGCGGCTTGGGGGCAGAAGGCAAGACCGTCCGACGTGGCTCCGGGCAGCGCGCAAAACAAGTAGCCGAAACGAACGTCTCTGGAATCTTCAGTGACGCCGAAGATGAACAGGTCTTCAGTTTCGGCTGGCACCAGCGGCGAGCCGCTGCCGTACTTCGCCCAAAGAGTACCTAATCGCATGTGGCAGTTCCCTTACCCGGCGATCTGGATAGCCGTCCTTAAGTTGATGCGCTGAAAGATCTTCCGAATTGGCGCCGCAATTATTGCCCGCAGAGTATAGTTGAGACCGTCGTTCCAAAATCCCGAAGCTGATCAAGGAGGACGTCCATGGCCACGACGGCGGCGGCATCCGCCCGGAAACCGTTTCTGACTCGGGAGCAGGCCGTCGAGGTAAGGAGACGATTCGGCACACCCTGCTACGTCTACGACCGCGCACAGCTTGAAGACGCGGCGAAGAAGGCAAGATTCGATGCCCCGGACGGTCTCACGTTGCGGTACGCGATGAAGGCGAACCCGAGCGGCGGAATCCTTGAGGTCTTCCGCGAGCTCAAGTTGCACTTGGACGCGTCGAGCGACTTCGAAGTGGAGCGCGCGCTCCACGCCGGATTCGCGCCGGAAACGATTCAACTTACGTCGCAGATGCCGTCCAAAAGGTTGAAGGAGTGGGTGAGACGCGGGGTCCTTTTCAATGCGTGCTCGCTGCACCAGCTGGATATGTTCGGCCGCGAAACACCCGGTGGGTCGCTCGCGGTCCGCATCAACGCTGGCGCGGGGAGTGGCTTCATCAAGCGCACGAACACGGGCGGCCCGGGCGCAAGCTTCGGCATCTGGAAGGACTACCTGGGAAGGGTGCAGAGCATCGCCAAGAAATATCGCCTCAACATACGCACGCTGCACTCACATATCGGATCGGGAACGAACCCGAAGAAGTGGGAGCGCGCGACCCGGCGGACGCTGGACATCGCGAAGAAACTACCGAGCGTAAAGGTCGTGAATCTCGGGGGCGGCTTCAGCGTGGGCAGGATGCCGGAGGAGACCACCGTTGATATGGAAGATGTCGGTAGGCATATCAGCGCAGAGCTAGAAGCCTTCAAGGCCCGCACCGGGCGAGCGCTGCACCTTGAGATCGAGCCCGGCACGTATCTCGTGGCGTTGGCGGGCGCCATCGTAGCTACATGCATCGACGTTGTGGATACCGGACGCAGAGGCCACATCTTCGCGAAGCTCGATACCGGAATGACTGAGATCACGCGCCCATCGCTATATGGTGCACAGCATCCGATCGACGTGATGGTGACCGGGCGGCGGCCTGCTCAAATCGTCTTCGTCGGTCCGTGCTGTGAGTCCGGCGACATCCTCACCCCCAAGAACAAAAGGCCGAACATTCTCGATTCGCGGCTCGTCCCGAAGCCCAAAATCAACGACCTTGTCCTTGTGGGCGGCGCGGGAGCGTACTGCGGGTCCATGTCTACGATCAATTACAACTCGTACCCGCAGGCTCCGGAAGTCATGCTGGAACGCGACGGCACTCTACGGGAGATTCGAAAACGGCAAGAGGCTGCAACCGTCTGGGCGAATGAGGTTTGACCGGGCGGTGGACCGGGACGTCTCGTGTGACGACCAACGACAGCGCTACACACAGCGCAGCACACACGCAAGTACTGGAGTAAAAGCCCAATGACAACGACCGACCAGAATACCGATGACTCGATTGCCAGTCTCGACGATGCTCTGCCTCAGGTGGAACTCGACGACGACAAGCCTCGCCAAAAGAAGAAGCGCCAGAAGGCATTTAGAGCCTTCACTACGTATTTGTTGTCGGTGCTAGGTGCTCTCTTGTTGATCTTGTTGCTGTTTGGCACCCTGCTTGATTTGGGGGTATTTGCCGCGTGGAAACGGTTTAGTCCTGATGTTCATCACTTGGTTTTGGGGTTATTCGCGTCCGCCATCGGTGTTCTATGTTTGACGCTTGGCATCGAGCGTAAGATTGAGTTCGACAATATTGATACGACGCTCGAAAGGCTCAACGAATCAATCGCCAACGAGAACGAGCGGCGTGAACGACAAGAGACTCTCGCCAGAACTCAGTTAAACAACATATCCATCGCGCTCAGGTTCATCGATGACAATTTTCTAAGTGGAGATAATTCGTTCGATATCTTTTGGGGAATCTCTCTTCTAAAAGCGAGAGCGCGAAATGAATTGATAGATCCAGAGACATTTATCATCAAGAGACCGGAGGTGCCTAGATTCTGGCTCCAGATGATCAATAACACGGATTCATCCTGGTTTTGTACTGACAGGGTCGAGTTCTTTGAAGACGATTCGGCCGATCTATTCTGGAAGCGCCGAATACCGAAGCGAGGCCTAATTATCCAGGGCAATAACGCAAAGAACCACGGGGTGGTCGTTAGACGCCTCTTCATTTTTGACAAGCACCAAGACGCGGAAACACCCTTCATCCAGAAGATGATGCATGGACAGGCTTCATTCAAGATCGATGTCGCCTGGATATCCTTTGAATCCAAGCTGCGAGATGCTCCGCTAAGCAGCTTCCAAGCGAAACTTGGGACGGTCGATTTCACGATCGTGAACAACAAGTACCTATTCTCGTTTGAGATGGTAAATAAATCGGTTGAGTCGATTAGATGCACGTCGAACCAGGCGTTGGTGACGTTTGTAAGAGGGCAATACGACTTGTTGTTCCATGAGAGCAATCGTCTTACCAGTCGTCATCACCGCGTTGTAACGCCGAGCGGGAGTTAGTTGTGATACGCCAAGTGAGTTTCAGGCACATTTCAGCAGCGATGGGCGTGTCGTGCGTCCACTCTATGAGTGCTGGCTCGCCTTACCAGTGAAATTGAGAGCGGGCGGGGACAGGCCATCTCTGAAGATGTAGGGATCGACGATGTTGAACGTCCTCCGATGCCGCCAATTAGTTAGCACTCAGTCCCGCTGATGGGAGTGCAGCCACCGCCACACCGCGATCGGCTCGAACAGGAGTTCCCGGCAACTCGGCCGCGGCCGCAACCTCGCGCGATCGAGGACCCAATCCCGCCGCGCGCCGGACGTGAGCGAGTAGATGGTGGAGGCTTCCACGCCGCGAAGGCCGCAGAGCTGCGCCAAGGTCACGGGGTAGTGCGGCACTTTCCCGCGCGGTTCGCCGGGTGCGGCGGAGAAGTAGACGAAGTCGTGCTCGCGAAGGCCCGGGATGTAGATCGGTTCTGGGGTGAGGTCGCGCACGCGGACGGCCGGCGGCGCGAGGAGCGGTTTGAGTTGGTCGGGTACACGCGCGATGCTGAGCCGCGGATACCCGAGCCCCGTCACGTAGGCGTCCGCGCCGATAAGGAGCATGTGCGCGTTCACGCTGAGCACCTCCGTGATGAGGAGATCGTCGGTGACCGCGCCGCAGCCGATGAGCCGATCAAGAACGCCCGTGGTCGGGTTCTCCGGTGCATGTTGCGGGGAGGGAGCGCTGGCTTTCACGATGCGCGTGATGAGGTCGAGGAGCCGCGCTTGGTCGAGGTACGCGCGCGAGTAGCGATCCGCGGCTCCTTGATGATCGTCGGGAAGCAAGTGGTGGTAGGCGAAGCCGAGTCCCTTCCGATAGTGCGCGAGGATCTGCTCGATAAGGGCGTCAATGTCCACGCGCACAGGTCGGCGACCGGAGGGCGGTTTTGGCGGGCGCTTCATACGGCACCGCCTGGAATCCGCTGGATGTCTTGACGGAAGGGTGGCTGCGTGGGAACGTACGTGCGGGTGCGCTGCTGCATGGAGTTCTTGCCTCCTCGTAGTGGTCTGCCCCGGCCGGAACCGGGTGTCCGGTCGGCCGAAGGAGACGTGCCTTGACCGCACGCCTCCTTGACCTGCTCGGACACGCCCAGCGTGCCGCAGCGGGCGGGTCGCAGGGCTTCGCAGAAATGAGGGAAAGCAGCCATTCGACGCCGCTGGCGTCGAATATGTCGAACAGCGTCGAACGTGCAGATGAAGCTCGACCCGAAGATGTACCTCGATGGCTTGCGGCTCACGCTTGAGGCGTGGCGAAACGACGAGGCAACGAAGCGCGGTGGGAGCCATCACGGACTTCCGCGCATCCCGCGAAAGGCGCTCCTCGACGCACTGCAAATGATCATCGAGCACGCGAAGAAAGAGGAACTCGTGCGCGTCGTCGCCACGACGACGGAGCTTCGACAGTGGCGCGATGAACACGGCTATCAGTACGAGAACCTGCGAGATATCGGGTACCGATGGCTCGCGTACTTGCCAGCGACGAACACGCATCACCGGACGCGCACCCGGCTTCGCAAGGTATTTCCGAACAGATGGCCGACGACGTTCTTCGGGGCGCAGGTGGTTGCCGCCGACGCAGAGGATGGCGTGGAGGTGCGAGCGCACCTCACCGCGGGCTCGCGCGCGAACCAAACGCGCGTCATCACGGATCTTCCCGTTCGGCCCGTGCTTCTCGCGACTCCGCCACCACCGGACCACGATCCCGTGGAGCGAGGCTTGTTGCAGGTGCTGTATTCCTACTACGCCCAGCGGAAGCTCAGCGACGCTTCATGGGTCGTCGAACTCGCGCGCCATCGCCGGATCCGACTCGATGAGATCCGCGCCCGCACGCTCCGCGTGGGGATGGCGCTCATCGAGCGCGCGGTGGATCGCCACTACGGTCGGCCGGTGATTCCGCCAGAAATGACCGATGACGAAATCGAGACTGCGCAGCAGTGGTACCGCTGGGCGGTGGTCCGTTGGCAAGCCGACGCGGCGCATACGATCACGACCGAGGCAGAGGGCCGCGACAATCTGGCGCGCGCCGCATCGCGCTCCTCCGACCCGTTCCACCCCGACGAACTCCTCGCGTTATGGAAGCGCGAGGCACGGTTGCGCGAGCGAGCAGCGACCCTGCATCCATGGTTTGTCGATCGCGTTTCGCCTTCTGCCGAAGAGCACGAAGCGACGCATGCGACGATTCGAGACTACATCCTTGCGATCGCGCCCATGCTAGAGAAGGCCCTGTTGGAACTTGTAGACGCCGGCGTGATCGAAGACGGCGAGGCATGGATGGACCGTGAGTATGATCGCATCGCCGACGTCGAGGCTGCGGCGATTGCGGAAGCAACCCGCCGCGGAGACCCGCATCCGTGGGTTCAGTTCGCGATTCGGCGCTTGGCTCGGCCGCGGCTGCGAGGGCTGGTTGAAGAAGAGGCTCGGCGCACGCTGAATCGTTCGACACCTCCCAGCGCTTCGCTTGAATTCGTGCGAGCGGTCATGCAGCACTACACGCAAATGTTGGAACGACCGAAGCTCCGGGGTGATACCGAGTCTTTCCTCGAACACGAGTTGCGGTTCTACGGCGCGCTTCATCGTCTGATCGAGCAGACGATCGAGGCAGCCGGATAGGCGGTTGCTCATCGCAAACGGAGCAATGTGTCAGCCGAGTTGGTGTGCGCGAGAGATCGCGAAAGCTGGCGCCGTGCTGCGAGAGATGCTCGATGCAATCGCGTCCGCGAGGATGCGCGCATGTGATTCGCTCGCGCAGTGGAAGAGGATGCGTAAGTTCGAGACGCCGCGTTCAACGAGCCGGGAATACCGGCGCGCTTTCATCCGCAGCTTCGCGATGCTCGATGTTCCCGTCTCCGCCTCAAGCGCGTAGCGCGTCCCGGCAATTCTGAACACGCAATCCGGTTTGATCGGCACGATGCCGTTTGCGGTCGTGAGATCGCGATAACGCCGGAGATCAGGCTCACGGAACGACAAATCGGCGACACCGTCAGGCTGGATGTCTTCGACGGCATCACCGCGCATGCGCGCGTGGAACCAGAAGCGGGAGAGGAAGTCCGCCGCAAGGACACGATGCCGGACGCCCGAGCTTTCGCCGGCGTAGTGCTTCAACGCCAACTCGCTGTTGTTGTGCATGACTCGCTCGATCTCACCTGGAGCGATCCCGACGCAGCCGAGCGCATACCGCACCCGATCCCGCGCGGGCGCGGCTTCCGCGAGCACGTCCCGCCACCTCTCGGGCGAGATGTCGGAAGGCCGGAGTCCCGTGCGCGCCGCGGCCGACGCCTTCCCGGAGCCGATCGTGTAGACGAAGGGCTCGGAGCCGTGGAGGTAGAGGCTCTGCCGGCCGGTGAAGCGCTCGACGTACCCGGCGCGCCAAAGGTGGGTGAGCCGCTTCGCGAAATGCTGCATCCCCGCACCCCTCCCGATCCACTTCGCGGAGAGAAAGAGCGCGGGGGTGGATGCATGGCGGTAGTAGTAAAGATCGAGGAGAACCGCGAGATCGCGATCTTGAAGAATGAGCGGCGCGAGAACGGGACCTCGATGCAGCCGCGAGCGAATTGCGCGAGCGCGCATTACCGCGGTCCTCTGCGCCGACGCGTCTTGCGGCGTTGGCTCGGTGGATGCGATGAAGGCGCTCCGCCTCCGCGTGTTCCGAAGGTTGGCGGCGCGACGGGCTGCCGCGCCGAAGTGGGCGGCTCGGGTGCGCGTTGCTCGTCACGAACTTCGGGCGTGTGAGAGGCGACAGGCGAACCGTTCGTCTGCGATGTCACCATCTCAGCATCGCCACCGCCAACGGGCAGTGACTCCTCGGGGTCGGAGCGCATCGATGACCTGTCATCGGCGCGGCCGCGAAGCACGATCATGCCGAAGGGCTCGTAGGGCGTACGCGGGAGGAGGCGGCTCCACCAATGCCGATCGTGCCAGGCGCGGAAGAGAGCGAGGATGGGGACGCCGGCGAGAACGGCCGGGAACACGGGCGAGGGCGCGAAGGCGACCTCAGTGCCGACGCCGTCGAGGGTCACCGAGCCCTTGAACCGCGGACGCCAGAGGATCGACTGCGCGCGGTAGCGAACCTGATCTTGGAAGCCCACGATGTTCAACGTTTCGTGCTCGCCGAAGTGGAAGGACGTGCCGCTCGTGTCGGTGGAGTCGCCGCTGCCGAAGACGCGGAAGGCGTTCTCCCACGAGGAACGCACGGACGAGGAGTCCGAGCTTCCATCCGACCAACTCGACGTCGTGAAGCGCTGCACGAGGCCGTCCGGGTGGATCGGATGCGTGTGGAGGATCTCGTCTTCGGCATCCTCGAAGCAGGTCGGCCGAAAGGCGATCTGCATGTTCGTGAGCGCGCGAAGCTGCCGCGCCATCGTCGGGAGGCCGATGTCTTCGAACTGCGCGAGCGATTGGTGCGCGATGGCGTACGAGACGCCGAGATTCCGGGAGACCGCGAGAATGCCGGGAAAGTTCCGGCGCACCCAGCGGGGCTCGTCGAGGATGTAAGTGAGAGGAAGCGCTCCCGCGAAATCTTGGCGGTGGAGCAAAAGTCCGTGCAGCATTGCGTGGAGCGCCTGGAAGGCTTGGCTTTTCAGCGTGTCGTCCGCGTGGCGCGTGGTGACCGAGAGCGACGTCCGGCCGAAGGCGATCGCTTCCAAGGGAAACGTCTCGGCACCCAGCATCTCTCCGAGGAGTGTCCCCGGCGCAAAGTCCGACATGCTATTTCGCGTCGATTCGGTCATGTCCTCGAACGCGCGCCAGCTTTTCGTGGGATCGGTCGGCCTGAGGGCGAGGACGTGATGGAGTTCGGCCAGTTGATGCGAGAGAAAGCGGTGATCGCTCCGACGAAAGCGGCGAGAGGAAAGCTCGCGCTCCAGGAAGGCGAGATACATTGGATCGTCGAAGAGAAGAAGCGCCTCACCTATAGGCCTTTCAGCCGCCACGAGACAGGCCAACAGGGCGGTGGCGATTCTGCGAAACCGCACCCGTTGGGCTGCGTCGGGATCGTTCAATTTGGCGAAAAATACTTCGAGTGCTCTGCCCGTGACGTCGCGCACGGTCTCGCGGCTTCCGTCCGGAAGCGTGCGCCGTCGGAGGAGATCGAAGCGCACGGCCGGATTCGGGTCGCCGATCGTGAGGAAGGCGTAGCGGGAGAGGAAGCGCGCGGCGCTGCCGGCGAGTTCGGGACACTGGCGTTCCGCCACGGCGAGCATGGTCGCGAGGTTCGCGATCCACGTTTCCAGTTGCCGATGGCCGTTCCCGATGAAGTCGTGGACGACGAAGGGAAAGCGCCTCCCGGTGGCGTAGAGATACCGAAGGAGGAGCGACGTTTTCCCGGCCCCGATGCTTCCGAGAATGTGGACGCCCCTGCGGAACGCTTCCTGTCGGACGGCGTAGACCGTGCCCGTCGCGCGTTCGGAGCCGAGCACGATCACGGGTTCCGAAACACGGTGGGACGGGCGGGGCGAAGAGGCGGGCGAGCGAAGGACGCGGCTCATTGCACGTCTCCGGTGAAGACCTTGGCCGCTGCGAGGAGGTCGGTGGTGGTATCGCGGTGCGTCGTGGCCGTCTTCGCGCGCTCTTTCAGATCGAGGTAGGCGGCGTGGTAGGTCGCGATTTCCTCCGGCGCGACGGTGGTGCCGAGCATGAATCCGAGCACGGCGTCTCGCGTGCGCTCGGCGGCCGCCTCCGATGGGAGATCGTCCTCGAGTCGTGCCGCGAGGTAGATGCAGGCCGCGTACGCGTGGTAGGGATGGGCGGGATCGGCTGGGACGGCGCCGACCTGGACATCGCGGACGATGCGGGCTGCTTCTCCTTCGTTCTTCCGGCGGGCGGCTACTGCACGGGCATCGCGCGACGCACGTCTGCGGTCCACGCGCTGCTCGGCGGTTGCGCGCTCCTGTTCGGCGCGCTGCGTTTCCGCCGCGCGCGCCGCACGGCGGGCGTCGATCTGCGCTTGCAACTCGTCTCCCAGGTTCTGCGCCGTGAGGGTTCGGACGCGCTGCTCCTCCCGCACGGCCGCGGGCGCATGTTCTCTGCGCGCGGCGGCTTCGCAACGGCGCGCGTCGTTCTCCGCGCGCTTCGTCTGGAAGTCGTCAACCTCTGTTGCGAATTGCTCGATGTCGCGGACGAGGCGGGCGCTCGACCGCGCGATGTTCTCGCCGTGCTTGGCGATGCGCTCGATGTTCTCCACGACGCCGCCGAGCGTGCTCGTTTTCTGGCGGAGGCGTTCGGCGTCCCGGATTGAGATCTGCCCGTGGCCGATCTGCGTGATGAGCGTCTGGATGGCGTCCGTTGCGGTGCTTGCAAACTCGGGCATGGGCGCGAGCGCGGCAGTTTCTGGGCGAAGCGTGAGGGCGGTCGTCGTGGTCATAGCGGGATCTCCCTGAGGCTCGTGAGAAGTTCGCGGAGGTCGTCGATGCGCCCCTGGGTTTGCAGCACGATGCCGTGCACGAGATGGTGGACGGTGCTCGATGCGTCGAGGATCGACGCGATCTCCGCGCGGTGGTACTGCGCCGCGGCGGCGTCGGCGGCCCGGAGGAGGATCGTCGCGTGGTGTGTGCCGAGCACGAAGCCGCCGAGGAGCGCGAGAAGGACGAGCACGGCGGTCGCGAGGAGGAAGACGCCGATGCTCGCGGGAAGCGTGAGGACGAAGTACTGCGGCAGGGTTTCTTCGCGGATCGCCGAGCACCCGGTCGCGAGCACTAGGAGCACGAGGGACACCCGCAGGCGCCGAGAGGCGTGGCGGGATAAGTCGCGAGAAGGTTGTGGGTGGTCTCCGAGAGGAACGCCAACATCACCCCTCAGCGCGTAAGAGCTGAGGGGTGACCTGACAGGTAGAACAAACATTGGTTCGATCCTTTCCGATGCGCCAACAAGGACGCACCTCATGGATCGGAACTCTGAACCTCGGTCACCCGGCTGAATCGGAGTCCGTCGAAGTCGGGCGGATCAAGCGAGGTCGAAGACGCGCCGGGCGGCTGGCCGTGCCCCGGGGAAAGAGGTTCGTCGCCGGCGCATATCGACAGGGGAGCCTTGAGCGCCAACCGCAGAAGCTACGCGCGAAGCACGCCAAGGATGCGTGCTGGGTTCGACGTGAGGAAGGAATTGATCGACGTCGACGTGAAGCCATTCTGCAGCAGCAACGGCACAATGTGCTGCTGAGTGAACGCGTAGGTTCGTGCACCGCTGTTGCCGAGGCGAGTGCCACCCCGAAACCGAAGCCGTCCTGAACGAACTGTCCAGTGGCTGTCTGACCCGATAAGAATCTGCCCGGCGAAACCCTCTCGGCACAGGGCGCGGACTAGCCGCAGCACGTCTCTTCGATACGCTGAGTCGGTCGTACCGAAATCATTGAAAAAGCCATTCGCGCCAGCTGTGAAGCATCGGCGAATCGATTCGAAAACGGCATCGAAAGACTGTGCGTCGCGGCCTTTCAGCATCATCTCCATGTGGGAGAGGACGATCCGGCGAGCATCCGCGCCGGCTCCCAGCATGATTTCGAGTTGGTGTTCACCGCCGTGTGTGGCATGCGTCATGATCGGAAGACCTGTTGCCCGATTCGCTATCGCGGCAGCCGCGAACGCGCGCCGCTCGAACGGTGTCGGTATGGCTCCGCCGCTTGCGACCTTGATGATTCCAGGGCGAACGGCCGTCGCGCCAATGCCGCGCTCGAAGCTGCGGATCAATCGCGCAGCAAGGGCATCTTGAGACTGCGAGCGATACGGCCGCGGCACTCGCCGCTCGACGTAGTAACCGACGCAGCAGATGATGTTCAGCGGGTGATCGCGCAGGGCACGAACGAACGGCCCCGGCGCGACATACGGCGTCACGTCCACGATCGTCCCGATACCCGCCGCAACAAGCGCGTCCAAGTGCTCACGAAGGGCGAGAAGCGCGTCGGGTTGAAACTGCGAGCGCACGCGGTTAAAGACATGCTCGTGAATCAACACCTTGCCGAGTTGGTCAACCGGCACCGGTCCGCGTAGCGTCCACGCCGCGGGCTGGCGGCGGGAATGAATGGGCAACGAATCGATGAGATCGGATCTGGACACTCACTCACTTTGCCACAGGCGGGAAGTGTTCGCGATGAACTGCGAGGAACTCCTCGTTCTCGGCAAGCGACGCCGCATCTTCTTCAAGGAGGTGTCGTATTGCGAAGAACGGCACGGGCGCGCGGAGGGGGTACAGAACCGTGGTTCGCCTGCTCGTACGATTGCTGAGCGTGTGGAATGCGCCGACCATCAGGCGCGCCCTGAGCAAAGGCATCTTGACATCACCGTAGGCGCCGTTCAGGACATGCCGATATTCATGCGGTTCTACACCGCTGACCGTCACCAGCAGGCATGACCAGAACCGATCATCAGCGGTGAACGCCGCGAACGACTCGGCGATGCCGCGAAGGGCAGTGGCGCAGTAAGGTCGCTTATCGGCCGAATACTGCGGATCGATCGCCAGGTGATGCGCGAAGATGCGGCCGCGGTCAAGGGCGCCGCGGGCATACGGGCACACCACTAGGTCTGCGGGCAGTGCGGCGTGTGGCTGAGCGACGAAGTCACGGATCCAGCGCTCGGCAGCGTCGAGCGGTACGGGCCACTTCCCGCTCGACGCTGCGGCGTGCAATTCAGCGAAGTGCATATGCGATCGGCAGGGGCGTCCAGACGCCTACCAGCCCCCGCCGCCACCACCACCCCCGCCGCCCCCGCCGCCACCACCTCCACCACCGCCTCCACCTCCACCACCCCCACCGCCTCCACCCGTCGCGTACGCGTGCGGGCGGTTCGTACCAGCATTTCGCGGCTGGTACATCGGCGTTCTGAAGGCGGAAGGAACGGAGGACGTCGTTGCGAGGGAGCCGATGTGCAGTACTTCGCTGCTCACGCTCTGCTCTTCCGCTGCCGGGACATCCGTGAATCGCATCCCTACCTCCTACGCTATCAACGCGAGCGAGTCCGCGGTGACCACTGCGTCTCCGAGAACATCCACCGCGCCGATCCACTGCAACTGCTGCATAAGACTCACGCGCGTGTCACTTCCAAGATCCGCGATCCGACGAGGCTCACGAAGTTCTTCGAGTAGCGCGAGTTCCTCTTCCTCACATTCGAACGAATGATGAGATCGCCAGTCATACAGCCGGTAGTGCGTTCCGCTCGCATACTTCCCACGGTCAATCCGGCCGGTGGTCACAAGAGTCGGCGACCGGCGAACGACCGAGTCGGATGTGAGAGTCTCGGGTGCTTCGGTCCAGTCTCCGGTCACATGGCGCCGTTCCTTCCAGGCCATGGTGGCGCGGGAGGTCTCGCTCAGGCGATAGAAGATGAACGTCGGAATCGTGGCCGTGGAAGGAATCCACGGGTACAGGAGACGCCGCATCAATTCATTGCGTTCGCGATTCAGGCGGTCGTAATTGAAGGGTGTTTCTTCGCAATCCCAATCGAGAAGATTTCCGAGGAAATACTTAGCTGGCGCGGGCCACCGAATCGACGTGATGCCGAAGTCCTCGTAGTGTTCGAAGAGCTTGCTCGCGACGTCAAAGCCCAGGATGTTCATGTTGAAGGTGACCGAAGGGTACTTCCGCACGAGGTACTCCAGGAACGTGTACGTCTCCTGCCGTTCTCGGTCTGTCTCCGTGGGAAAGCCGATGATCGTGGGGAAGTGCACGGAGACGCCGGCGTCGTGGAAGTTCCGCACAACCTCTTCGATGAAGTCGAGCGACCATCCCGAGGGGAACTTTCCCATCGCCGACAGGACACGAGGGGAGGCGGATTCCAAGCCTAGGCGAATTTCGCGGAGCCCCGCGCGGCCGAGCAGGCCGCACACCTCGGGGGTGAAGCCGCGATCGATCTTGCTGCGCGTTTCCCACGTGAAGGATGCATCGGCGGCGACCAGCATTGCAGCGAGCTCGCCGAGCGTGTGCGGCGGAATCGCTTCGTCGATCGACCAGAAATGGGTGACACCTTCGGCGGCAAGAGCCAACATGTGGTTCGCAACTACTTGCGGATCTCGGAAGGAGTTCGGGATGAGTGTCTGGTACTTGCGATTAATCGCGCAGAAGTTGCACTGATCCCAAAAGCACTTCGCGTTCGGCCACAACTTAACATCGACGACTTCCGAAGGATCTAGATGGTTCTCGGTAGCGCGGTCGTCGTCATGAACCGAGAGGGGGTGGCGGTGAGTTGCTGAATCTGCCGAGCGCAGGGCGGTCAGAAGCGGCGTCGACTTGATATCGACCGTCCCGTCCGTGCTCCGGTCCGCGAAGAGCAGGTTGGGTACCGTGTCGAGCGGCTGCGCGGAGGAAAGCGCCTCGCGCAATTGCGGCGCAGTGTTCTCGAAGTCATCGAGGATGATGCTATCGATCGTGGAGAACAGCACCGTGTTCTGCTGCAAGTACTTCGTAATCTTGTTCAGCGAGTAGTACTCGGTCGAATGCCCTGTGACCGTAATGTGGCACGTCGGGTACCGTGCCCGAGCAAGCATCGCCATCGCGAACGTCGACATCTTAAACGGTCCGACGATCCAGATCAGATCGGGCTGCGCGGCTTCCAAGATGGGCAAGTAGTACCGCTCGATGAAGGAAAGGTACGGGTTGGAGACGGGATTCAGCGCCTCGCGCGCTAGAACGAGCGACGACAATTCATTCAGAACCAAACCTTCTTGCAGCGACAGCGCGTGAGGAGCTGAAATGGTGTCGGAGTACGCGTCACAGAAGATCTGGAGCGTCTCCAAGGCGCCGAAGAGAGCGCGCGAGCCCGCCGCGAGGTTTGAGATCGTTTTCGGCGCGTCCTGCACAGCGCGGACGAACTGCTCTGGATCGGCCAAAATCGCGCTGTGCTGCAGGTTGTCAACGGGTGTCGCAACGTAACGCGAGCGGAGACGCGCCACGATCATTTCAAGCGTCTGCCGGCTCAGAGCTTCATGCCACCAGAGCGAGTTGAGGACCCGAAGGCTCGCCCGGTCGACGAATACGGGCGGCGTGGCAGTGCGCAAGGCCGCGTAGTTGACGTTGTGGCACTCGTCATACAACCCTGTGATCGGGTACAGCTGTAGTTCGCGAAGTTCCCGCATCCCTCCTCCAGCTTCGGCAAGCAACCGGTTGTCGTGGACGCACAGGCCGTGAGACGGGCCGCGCTGCTATTGCTGCCATTTTAAGCAACATCGCCGCCATTAACACTTATTCGCCAAAAACGATGTTTCGGTGTCTCCACGAACGCGCCCCTCCAGCTGGTTGGCAGGAGGGGCGACTGACACAATTGCAAAGAGAGTGAATGCAGATCTGGGGATGGTGGTGCTTACTCAAAATTCGTCCGCGAACACACGCCGGGCGACGAAGAGGCCGCGGACGGAAACACCAGGAAGCCGCGTCGTGAGCACGCGCTTCGCGGCAACGAAGTGTGCGCCCGTCGTGAGAACGTCATCCACGAGCGCGATAGAAGTTGGAGGCGGGTGCGAGAAGTCCTCGTCGATCTCAAGGTTCGCGATGAGTTGCTCGATCGTTGGCCGGGCAGCCGTGGCATGCGCGGGCTCCGTGCTCTCGGCCAGGACGAGCAGCTCGCGGATGTCGAGGTGGCGCTCCTCGTCGAACGCATGCAACACGCGGAGCATGCGGTCGTCGTAGAGCGGATCGTCCTTGCGCTTCGAGGGAGGCATTGGAACGAACGTGACCGCGCGCAGCCGCTGAAGATTCAGCGAGTCGCGAAACTCGCTCGCGACCTGCCGGATCGCTTCTTCCTTGTAGCGCCACTCGGGGCGGCCACGCCGGTCGGGCGGCTTCTTCAGGTTCAGGATGAGGCGGTTCGTCTCGCTATGCGTGAAGCCTCGGCCGGAGGTGTACTCGCGGAGGAAGTAGACTTGGTCGGAAGCGGCGAGATGAGCGTAGAGGGGGCGGAGGAGATCATCGACGGCGGTGAACATCCCGGAGCGCCTCCACGATCTCGGCGTGATCGCGCACGCGAATCGCGCCTTGCCGCTCGTACTCGTGCGGCCACTTGAGGTCTGGATTGTGGAAGCACCGATCGAGAATGAAGAGCTTGCGTCCTTGCCGGACCGCGGCGCGGGCTTGGAAGAGCGTCCCCGACGTATCGCTCGCTTCGACGATCACCGTTGCGAGCGTGAGCGCGGACATCGTGACGTTCCGCTCGGGGAAGAAGCTCCGGTTGTGCATCCACGTCTGCTGGTAGTACCGGAGCACCGGCACCTGGCTCACGACGAGGAATTCTTCTGCGATGCGCTTCTGAAGCTCCGCGTTCGCGCGCGGGTAGGCTTCCGAGATCGGCGTCCCGATGACCGCGATCGTGCGGCCGCCGGCAGCGAGCGTCGTTTCATGCGCCTGCGTGTCGATGCCTTCCGCGAGGCCGGAGACGATCGTCCAATCCTCGGCAACGAGCGCTCGCGCCAGAGCGTCCGTTTCCGCGAGCGCGTCGGGAGAGGGCTTCCGCGTGCCGACAATCGCGACGGCGTTCGTCTCGACGAGGTTCCACGTCCCCAGGTGGTAGAGAAGCTCCACCGGGTAGCGCGCGTCGCGAAGCTCCTTCGGGTACTCGTAGGTCTGGTGGATCGTGAGCCCGAAGTGCTCGACGCCGCGCTCGGCGAGCTTCGCGAGCACTTCGCGCGCCGTACTGTCGGCGAGGGTGTGCGGAACGAAATCAGACGGCAGCGCGTCCGGACGCGCGCGAAACCTGTCCGCGATCTTCTTGAAGGTCGCGCCGGGTTGCGCCCACAGCCATTCGTACGCCCCCAGTTCGAGGAGCGGCGAAACACCGCGAACGAAATCGTCCGCATCACGAAAGGCGAGCGCGCTCTGTTGCATGGAAAGCCTCGGCTGATTGTATCGCTGCTCTCCAGGTCGGAGAGATCGTCTCCGCCATGGAGAGTTGTCCGTACCGCAAGCGGGTCGCGAACGGTGGACGCGCGGAGGGAAGCCCCGCTGAGAGGATGGAACGAAGGAGGCCGCCGCACGTGTGAGCGGCGGCCTACGATCTAAAAACAGGATCACGGTTTTGCTCCTTTCGTTCTACGCGGTGAAGAGCGGCGGCGCGGGCGTGGCGATCCGTAGCGTTCGTCCATCGACTTCCGCACGGGATCGAGCACCCGCTGATCGGGGCGCGCGTAGCGGGCAGTGGTTGCTTGGTCGGCGTGTCCCATGACCTTGCCGATGATCGCGAGAGAGAGACCATCGGAGGCCAGGGACGAGCCGTAGGTGTGCCGGAGATCGTGGAAGCGCACTTTGCGGGTGATGCCGGCGAGTTTCTTCGCGAGCGCGAAGGTACGGCGGATGCGCGTGATCGAGAGCGGCAAGCCGCCTTCGTCCACGAAGACGAGTTCACCCACGACGGGGCGCTCCTGGCATTCGCGGAGCGCGGCGGCGCACGGCGCCGCGATCGGGACGATGACCTCACGCTTGGTCTTCTCCATGACGAGTTGAATCCATCCCTCCTTCCAGCGCACGTTCTCCCACGAGAGGCGACAGAGATCGCCAAGCCGAAGGCCGGTCGTGAGTGCGACCACGAAGAATGGACGGAGCGCGCGGAAGCGCGCCCAGAGTTCTGATGCGGTCGGGCTGTCCCACCGCCTACCGCCGCCGAACGCGCGCGGCGCTTTGAACCGCGCGGAGGATGCGACAGCGCCGGCGCGGTGGCGTGAACGAAGACTGGCGAGGAACGCCTTGCGGTCGCGGAACGCACGGAGGAACGCGGCGCTCTCCTGCTCGGTCAGCTCGTTCTTCGGCTTGTTTTCATCTGCGCGTTCGAGCGATCGTTTGAACGGACTCTCCTCGATGATGTCGAAGCGCACGGCATGGTTCACGAGCGCCCGAAGGACGTTCGCGTAGCCGTTGATCGTGGCGCCGGCGAGCGGCCGCTTTCCGCGAAGCCGGCGGTCTTGGATCAACTCCTTCACCCACAGATTCACAGCACCTGTCGTGATGTCGGAGAGGCGCGTCTCGCCGAACGTCTCAAGGACGTAGTGTTCGATGACCATGCGATATCCCTCGACGGTGGACGGCTGGCGACCCTCCATCACGAGGTCGAAGTACGTGTCGTAAAACTCGCGGAGCGTCGGCGCGATGATGGAGGGGCGGGAGCTTCCCCGGTTCGCTCGCGCGCGGAACTCGACGAGCACCTTCTCCGCCTCCTCCAGCGAGACATCGTGCAGCGTCTGGCGCAGCCGCGCGCGACCCTTTCGGCCTTTGATGTAGACCGAGATTTTCGCCGTGCGGGTGGCTGCGTCGTAGCTGAGGCCGCGCGCCGGCTTCCGCGGCTTCCGGCGCGCCACGCCTACGCGATCCGACGTGGCGGACGACGGAACGCGCGGCGATCGCGGCGGGCGCGGATCGCGGCGTCCACCGCCGTCCGGCGGTACAGGATCAGGCGGTCCGAGATCCGCTGCTCGGGCTCCGGGAACCAGCCGTCCCGCTCCCACTTCGCGATGGTCTGGGTCTGGACGCCGAGTTCCGCGGCGAGGATGTGACGGGCGACAAATGGGCTCATGGAATTCCTCCTGTGCGATCGTCGCAGCTTCGCCATGCACGTTGTCCGACTCGGGCGAAGTGGGACGAAGCGCGTGTGATTGCGCCCGCGAGGGCGTACTAGGCGCGAAACTAGACTCGTGGCCTGTTTCAGCGGGTGGGTGGGATGCGGCGGGTGCCGCTAAATCGTGGTGGGGGTTGGGGTTAGATTTGGTCGGGCAGGGGGGATTTGAACCCCCGACCACCTGAACCCCATTCAGGTACGCTACCAGGCTGCGCTACTGCCCGACTCGGGCGCGATCGTATCACGCGCGCTGGTCGTTAACGGCTGGGGCGGACGGCTATTCCTCGCGGGCTGCGGGCTACGGCACGTGCGCGGCCCAGAGGATGAGGTATCTCGTGATCTCGATGTTCTTTCGCGCGGGGACGATCGAGATCTCTTCGATCGACTGCGCTTTCGCGGTCAGCTCGTCGCGCCGCGCCTGCAGCTCTTTGTCCCAGGCGCGCTGGATCTGGGCGATGTTCTCCAGGTAGTCGACTTCGCGGACGGAGACTTTTTCGTCCGCGACCGCGGCGGGGCGGCCGCTGGTGATGTTGTAGAGCGCCTGGCCCCAGGCCACGTTCACTTCCTGCGTGTCGCTGCGGGCGCCGCCGCTCTCTTCATTCGATTCGATCTCGCGCTGCTCGCGCTCGGAGCGCTCGCGCAGTTGATCGAGCCTGCGGCGGAACGTGCTTTCCAGCCGCTCCTGTTCGTCCTCGAGCTTCCGGTTCATCTCCTCCATGCAGCGCTCGATGAACGCGCCGCGGGTCTCGTTTGCTTCGGAGTAAAGCCCGAACGACGGGTTGTGAAAGATGCGCATCCGCTCGCTGTCGGCGAGCATCTGCGCGAAGCCGTCCCGCGACTGATCCGCGATGTCCACCAGTGCCTCGGCGGGGATCCCGATGTCGAGCCGGCGCTGCGACTCGGCGACCGCACGGAGATCGAGCTTGTCCGGCTCGATCAGCGACGCCTGCTGCCACAGCACCTTCCCGTCCTGCGGTGCGATTGGCGCGACGTAGGAGCGCGTCACTGTCTGCCGCACGCCGCTGCGGCCTTCGGTCAGCGTGACGATTCCCTCCGCGAGCACGAACGGCCGGTAGTTGCCGAAGCCGCCGTGAACGTAGAGCTGCTCGATGACCGTCGAGTCGCGGCGGGCCGTCGGGCGCGAGCGGGGAGGCGCGGCCTGCGCCTCGCGGTCGTGCTCCACCGACATCCCGTGCGCGACCGGCGCGGCGTCGAGCACGCGTCCCGGCACGTTCGCCAACGCGGCGACGATCGCCTCGCGGCGCTCGGGCGGGAAGAGGAACACCATGCACCCGCCGCCGCCCGCGCCGCAGACTTTTCCGGCCCACGCGCCGGCGTTGATCGCGGCGTCGATCGCCGCGTCGATCTCCGGCGTCGAGATGCCTTCGATCAGCGCCTTCCGCTGCGTCCATTCCTTTTTCAGCGCGGCGCCCGCGGCTTCGAGGTTTCCGGAGTCGAGCGCGCGCTCCATCTCGATCGAGATCTCGGCGATGCGTGCGAATCCCTTCTGCACCTTCTTCTTGTTCTCGATCTGGCGTTTGTACAGCTGCCAGTTGTTCGTCCCTGAGAAATGCGCGACGCCGGTGTAGTGCAGGAGCATGTGCGACGCGAGCTCGTGAACGGGGAGCTGCAGCGCATGGCGCGCGGGCTTGCCGGGATTGAGATGCAGCGAGCCGAGGCCGCCGAAGACCGGCGGGTAGTAATCCTGGATGCCGGCGGGGACGCCGAGGAGCCGGGTCTCGAGATCGCGGACCAGGAAGATCAGGTCCTCGCCGTCCAGGGGCTCGCCGGCGATCTCGGAGAGCGCGCGGACGAGCGTGATCGCGAGCGCGGACGAGCCGCCCAGGCCCGAGCCGCGCGGCGCGTCGGTGCGGGTCGTGATCTGGATCCCGTTCAGCTTGAAGTGCTCGATGGCGCGGTGCAGCAGCGCCGCCTTCGGATCGGCGGACATCTCCTGCATCGACTCATAGCGCTGCCGGTACTGCTGATCGGTGAGGTGAATCTCGATGGCGCCGTCGCCGCTCTCGCAGACTTCCGACTCCGCGTAAAACGAGATCGCGACGTTGACCGTCCGCGCTCCCGGGTGGAAGAGGTAGAGGGGCCAGAGATCGAGAGTTCCGCCGGCGAGATCGGCGCGCACCGGCGCGCGGACAATGACCTTTTTCATGTGGGAGACCAGGATTGTGTCAGAAGAGCGCCCGCTGTTGTACCACGTCGTGCGTGACGTCGCGCGGCACCATCGACAGCCGGGGCACGAGCCGTGCCACGCTGGCGCGGAACTGCCGGAGCGAGTCGCCGCGCAGCGGATCGGGCGTGATGGATTTCAAGTTGAGGGGATTGAGCCACTTGCCGTCCTCTTTCACCCGGTAATCGAGGTGCGGCGCCGTGGCCAGTCCGGTCATGCCGACGTATCCGATCACGTCGCCCTGCCGCACTCTCGCGCCACGGGCGATCCCTTTGGCGAAGCGGGAGAGGTGGAGGTAGTACGTCTCGACGCGCGAGCTGTGATGGACGCGGATGAAGTTGCCCTCGCCCGGCTTGTAACGCGCCTCGACGACGGTGCCGTCGGCGGTGGTCATGACCGGCGTGCCGGTCGCGGCGCCGTAGTCGATGCCGTAGTGCGGGCGGAAGTACTTGAGCACCGGATGGAAGCGCTTGCGCGAGAAGCCGGAGGTGACGCGCGTGAACTTGAGCGGCGCCTTGAGGAACTGCTTGCGCAGCGGCGTTCCGCTGCGCGCGTAATAGCCGGCGCCGCCGTCGGGCATCTGCTGCCGGAAGGCCTCGAACATCAGCTCCTTGTGCGTGAAGCGCGCGGCGGTGATCGGTCCGTAGCCGACGAGATCGTTGCCGGAGTAGCGTTTCGTGACGACGACGCTGAACGCGTCGCCTTTCTGCAGCTCGAAGAAATCGATGTCCCACTGAAAGACGTCGATCAGCTGCTGCACGAGTTGCGGACCCTCGCCGGCCTCCCGGACTGCCTCGTAGAGCGAGCGGTCGATCGTGGCGGAGACGATGGTCTCGACGTCGCGCTGCGTGGCCGGGGTGGCGGTGACGTCGAACGTCGCGCCGTTGCGGACCGCGCCGAGGTCTCCCCAGCCGGTGACCTTCATCTGCACGGCGTCGACGCTGCCGGTCTGGTCGTAGTGGAAGCGGAGCAGGTGGCCGGGGCGGAGGCGCCGGACGTCGATCGATTTCGCGAGCTCGCGCGTGAGGAGCGCGCTGTCGCCGCGCGAGAGGCCGCCGGCGAGCAGGACGCCGTCGAGCGTGTCGTCTTTCTCGATCGTCAGGAGAAGCGAGTGTTCGGGAAGCTCGGACGGCAGCGGCTGCGCGAGATCGTCATAGCGCAGCGACGGAGCGACGAAGGCGGCGCTGATCGGCGCGCCGAACTCGGGCTGGCTGCGGACGGCGGCGAGAATGATGGGGACGGCGAGTGGAAGTGCCAGCGCGAGGTATGCCCGCGGCCGCTTCACCACCCCACCCAGACGCTCGCTCAAGGCGCGACGTGTCTTCATCAGCTGATTCGCGAAGAGGAACCGGGGACTTACAACGACTCTACGGATGGTAGCACGAGATCCTTCGCCGGCTGCGCGGCTCAGGATGACCCGCGCAAAGCGCGGGTCATTTCCCAGGCTCGAACGTCAGCACCTGGGTCGCCGTCTTCGGACGCTCGCCCGTGTTCGCGCGCGTGTAGCCGGCGGGAATCATGAAGTCGCCCGCTTTCGGCTGGATCTCCCGGACCGACGACACCTGCATCTCGCGCATGATCGTGCGCGTCGGGTTCACTTTCAGCTGCGAGTCGTTCGAGCGCGTGAGCAGCGTGGTGCGGATCATCACGGTCTGCTTGAGGGGGAATCCGGAGACCTTCGTCGTCTCGATATCGAGCATCCGGTCGATTTCGGCGTTGCCGGTGCGGACGCCGGCGGCGAGGACGTTGAGCGAGAGGTCGCCGAACTTGGTAGTGGTCCAGTTGTCGATCAGCGTGTGCACGCTCTGCTTGAGCGGGATCTGGCGCATGGTCAGCGTCACCTCGTAGTCGACGGTGAGCTGGAAGTGGTGCGTCGGGGCGCCGGCGATCATCGGGCCGTCGCCGAGGTCTTTGAGGTCGGAGCGGAGGTTATCGATCTTGATGTTGCTGGCTCCGATCGCGGTCACGGCGCCGGCGGCGTTGAACTCGGTGTACCACTTCTTCGTCGGGTCGACGAAGAACAGGCGTGCGCCATCGTTGCTGATCATGTAAGTGCCGGGCGGATAGACGTTTCCGGACACGAACTCGACGCGCGTCCGCGCGCCGTCGACGGTCGCGCGCGCGATGAGGTCCGTCGTCGGTACGACCGCGTCCTCGGTCACGCTTTTCTGCCGGTAGTCGTACTGGATGGCGGCGAACAGTGGAAGGGACAGCAGGGTCAAGGCGAGCCCGAGCAAAAATGTTCTTTTCATTCGCAATAACCTCAGCCGATAGTTCAGTATACACGGGAAATTTTCATCGTCCGGGAAGCGGTTGGGCAGCGCATGTCCACACGCCATCACCTCGCGGCTGCTCTCTGCGCCGCCGTCGCACTCTCGGCGCCCGCCCGCGCTGCCGCTCCGGTCTCGCTCGAGACCGTGATCAAGAAGGTCCAGGAGCAGCAGAAAAAGACGCAGACCCTGCAGGCCGACTTCCGCCAGGAGAAGGAGCTGGCGCTGCTCTCCAAGCCCGACGTCGCGACCGGCACGTTCGTCTACTCGAAGCCGAACAACGTGCTCTGGACGTACGACGCTCCGAAGCGCGTGCAGATGGTGATCTCCGGCGGCGTCCTGACCACGTACTACCAGGACCTCGGCAAGGCCGAGCGCATCGACGTGAAGAAGTTCGAGGATCGCATCTTCAAGTACATGGGCGCCTCCGGCGCGATCGACGAGCTCGCGCGGTACTTCGACTTCACGTTCACCGACTCGAAGTCGAAGCCGGTGTTCCTGCTCGACCTCACGCCGAAGAACCGCGCCGTGTCGAAGCGCGTGCGCCGCATCAAGCTGTGGATCGACAAGACGACGTACCTCACCTCGAAGATCGAGTACGTCGAAGGGGACGGCGACATCACGCGCTACGAGTTCACGAACCTGAAGATCAACGAGCCCGTCCCGCAGAGCCGCTTTGCACTCCATCTTCCGGCGAACGTGAAGGTGGAGCAGATGAAAGTGCAGTGATCCGTTTTCGACTGCTTCACACCGACGGCGCCGCGCGTCGCGGTGTGATCAGCACGGATCACGGCGACATCCAGACGCCGGTATTCATGCCGGTCGGTACGCTCGGCTCGGTCAAGAGTCTGACGACGGAGCAGCTGAAGAGGCTCGATCCCGAGATCATCCTCAACAACACCTACCACCTCATGCTCCGCCCCGGCGTCGAGCTGATCGAGAAGCTCGGCGGCGTGCACAGGTTCATGGGATGGGATCGCGCGGTGCTGACCGACTCGGGCGGATTCCAGCTCTTCTCGCTCGCGGCCATTCGCAAGATCCGCGAGGAGGGCGTCGAGTTCCGGAGCCACATCGACGGGTCGCCGTACTTTCTGAGTCCCGAGTCGTCCGTGGAGATTCAGACGCGGATGGGCGTGGACATCGCCATGGCGTTCGACGAGTGTCCGGCGTACGGCATCTCGCACGCCGAGGTCGAGAAGTCGATGCTGCTGACGCACCGGTGGGCGAAGCGGTCGCTGGCGGCGAGAACGACGTCTTCGCTCTTCGGCATCGTGCAGGGCGGCGTCCATCTCGATCTGCGCAGGCAGAGCGTCGAAGAGATCGCGGCGCTGGACTTCGACGGCGTCGCCATCGGCGGCGTCTCCGTCGGCGAGCCGAAGCACGAGATGTTCGAGGTCGTGAACTACACCGCGCCGCTGCTTCCGGCCGACAAGCCGCGCTATCTGATGGGCGTTGGAACGCCCGAAGACCTGGTCAACGGCGTCGCCGCCGGCATCGACATGTTCGACTGCGTGATGCCGACGCGCAACGCGCGCAACGGCACGCTGTTCACGAGCAGCGGCAAGCTCCAGATCAAGAACGCGAAGTACGCCGCCGACCAGGGACCGCTCGATCCGGAGTGCTCGTGCATCACCTGTACGACCGTTTCACGGGCCTATCTGCGGCATCTCTTCATGAACGACGAGATCGCCGCGCTGGTCTACAACACCGTCCACAACGTTTCTTTCTACCTTGACTTGATGCGGGCGATCCGGCAGGCTATTGCGCTCGACTCGTTCGCCGCGTACCGCGAACGGTTCCTCTCGCGGCTAACACAAGAAGAAAAAACATGAATGCGATAGCTCTGCTCCAGAGCTCCGGCGGCGCCGGAGCTGCTTTGTTCCAGTTTCTGCCGATCCTGGCGATCGGCGCCGTTTTCTATTTCCTGGTGATCGCGCCGGCCAACAAGCAGCGCAAAAAGCAGCAGGAAATGATCAGTTCGCTCAAAAAGGGCGATCGCGTTCTCACCACGGGCGGGATTTACGGGACGATTCAGGGTGTTGAGGCCGAAGTCGTTTACCTGAAGATCGCCGAAAACGTCAAAGTTAAGGTCGCGCGCTCTGCCGTCTCCGGTGTGGTCACCGGGGAAACGGAGACGTAGCGCGGCGCTTTTCGTTCCGGAGGAAACCTTTGAATCGCAACGTCATTTGGAAAATCGCGTTGATCCTCGGAGTGCTGGCGGTGTTCACCGTGGCCATCATCCCGACGTCGAGCAACCCTGAGCCGATCCGCCGCGGACTCGACCTCAAGGGCGGCATTCACCTGGTGATGCGCGTGAACGTGAACGAGGCCGTGCGCCTCGAGACCGATCAGGCCATGAACTCGCTGCGGACGCAGGCGCAGACGCAGCAGCAGCCGGTCCCCGCGACCCGCCGCATCGACGACACGACGTTCATCGCCACGCCGCCGGCCGGCGTTCCCGCCGACGGTTACGAGCGGATCGCGAAGGATTACCTCCCGTCGTTCGAGCTGACGCGCGTCAGCGACGGCCTGCGCTTCCGCATGAAGCCGCAGGCGGTCTCGCAGCTGCAGCGCGATACGGTGTCGCAGGCCGTCGAGGCGATCGACCGCCGCGTCAACGCCCTCGGCGTAACCGAGCCGATCATCGTCCCCGAAGGGGCCGAGCGCATCGTCATCCAGCTCCCGGGCGTGGATGATCCGGCGCGCGTGAAAGACATCATCAAGACCACCGCCCAGCTGCAGTTCCGCCTCGTCGAGGGAACGTCGGGCGGAACAGCGCAGGCCGTGTACGACTCGCTCACTCCCGCCCAGCGCGCGGTCACCGACATCCTCCCCAGCAACCGTGAAGACGAGATGGGACGCGTGACCGGCGTCGAGTACGTCGCCGTCAATAAGAACGTTCCGGTGAGCGGACGCGATCTGAAAAACGCGCGCGTGGTGAAGGGGCGCGTCAATCAGCCGGTCATCGAATTCTCGCTCACGCCCGACGGCGCTCCGAAATTCTCCGCCCTGACGAAGGCCAACATTGGCCGCAACATGGCGATCGTCCTCGACAACAAGGTCGTCTCCTATCCGAACATCCACAACGAAATCAACGGTACAGGAGTGATCGAAGGCAGCTTCACGCAGCAGCAGGCCAGCGATCTCGCGCTGGTGTTGCGCAGCGGTTCGCTGCCGGCCTCGCTGACGACGCTGGAAGAGCGCACCGTCGGACCCTCGCTCGGACGCGACTCCATCCGGCAGGGCGTGACCGCGTCGGTGATCGGCTTCCTGGTCCTCGTCGCCGCGATCATCGTTTACTACAGGGGCGCCGGCATCAACGCGGTGCTCGCACTGCTGCTCAACCTGGTCATCCTGCTGGGCATGATGGCGTACTTCAAGGCCACGCTGACGCTGCCCGGCCTCGCCGGCATCATCCTGACGCTGGGCATGGCCGTCGACACGAACGTGCTGGTCTTCGAGCGTATCCGCGAAGAGTTGCGCGAGGGAAAGACGCCGCGCGCCGCGATCGAGCAGGGCTTCGCCCGCGCGTTCGCGACGATCATCGACACGCACCTGACCACGATCATCTCTGCACTGTTCCTGTTCCAGTTCGGCACCGGCCCGATCAAAGGATTCGCGGTCACGCTGCTCATCGGCCTCGGTGCGTCGGTGTTCACCGCGTTCTTCGTGTCGCGCATGATTTTCGACATCGTCTACAAAGCGACCGATCGTCCGCGCGAGATCAGTATTTAAGGCGGGCGAGGAGACCACCATGCAGATTTTCGTCAATCCCGACTACAAATTCGTCAAGCACCGCTGGCAGGGCATCGCCTTCTCGGTGTTGTTCGTCCTCGCCGGCCTCGCCGCCTGGTTCGCCTGGGGCGTCAACTGGGGCATCGACTTCGCCGGCGGCGCTGCCGTTACGCTGAAGTTTCGCGACGCCGTTCCGCTGAATGCGCTTCGCAACGATCTGCCGGACGCCACGATTCAGCAGTACGGCAAGGCGGAGGAAAAAGCGATCCTGATCCGCCTGCCGGAGCAGAAGCGCGAAGGCGATTACGCCGGCGCGATCGTCGAGCAGCTGCACACCAAGCTGAATCCGGAAGGCGCGACGAAGCACGACCTCAACTACTACGGGCGCGACCGCCTCGCGGCGATGTTCAAGCAGGCCGATCCCGACAATCGCGGCACGAACCCGAACGCCATCAGTCACTACGACGAGGTGGCGAAGTCGGTCATCGACAAGCGCTCGCAGCTCGGCATCTTCACGCAGATGAATCAGGCCACGAGCGCCGAAGGCGTGACGCCGGGCGTCGCGCGGCTCCTCAATGAAAAGACTTACCTCGGCCGTTTCAACCTTCTCAATCAGGAGACTGTCGGACCGGCTGTCGGCGCCGAGCTGCAGAAGAAGGCGATCCTCGCAATCATTCTCTCCTCGCTGGCGATGGGCCTCTACATCTGGCTGCGCTTCGACTTCGTCTTCGGCGTCGGCGCGGTGGTCTGCATCATCCACGACGTCGCGATCTCGCTGGCGTTCCTGCTGCTGATGAAGCTCGAGTTCTCGCTGAACATCGTTGCGGCCTTGCTGACCATCGTCGGCTACTCGATCAACGACACGGTGGTCATGTACGACCGCGTCCGCGAGAACAAGCGCAAGATCAAGAAGCCGATGTCGATGGGCGAGCATCTCGACCTGGCCATCAACCAGACCCTGTCGCGAACGATCCTGACCAGCGGCTCGGTGTTCCTCGTGCTCGTGGCGCTGCTGATCTTCGGCGGCGATGTGATCCGCGGCTTCGCCTGGATCCTGCTCATGGGCGTCATCTCCGGCACCTACTCGACGCTGCTCGTCGTCCCGGCCGTCGCGGTGGTCATGGACCAGTGGGCCTCAAAAAAAAAGCCGGTAGCAGCCCTGGCCCGCGCGGAAAGTAACCGAACTGAAGCACCAGTTCGCAAGCGCAAGGCCAGCTAGCGCATTCATAACGACTACACTCGGCGGGCATGAAGCGATTCATGCCCGCCTTTCTTCTTCTGCTGATGTTCGCCGCCGTTTCGTCGCAGGCGCAGGTGCGCTGGGGCGCGCGCATCGGAGTCGTTGACGGCGATCCGATGGCCGGCGGCGACGTCGCGATCGTGCTCGGCAACGGATTCATCTTCAATCCCAACGTCGAGATCTCGAAGGATCTCATCTCGACGAACGCCGACTTTCACTACGACGTCAGCATCAGCCGCGACTCCGCCTACTGGGTGGGCGCGGGCGCGGCGCTGCTCAATCCCGACGGCGGCGACCTCGACGTCGGCGCGAACCTCCTGGCCGGCCTGGCCGTGCGCCAGGCGCCGCGCATCTTCTACACCCAGCTCAAATACACCGTTACGTCGGACAACAGCGGCTACGCCTCGGCCGCGTTCGGCGTCCGCTTCTAATCCGGGCGTTCGTAATACACTCCGCCTCCATGGCGAACGACAGCGACGAGGCACTCGAGTACCACTCCGGCGGACGTCCCGGGAAGATCGAGGTCATTCCGTCCAAGCCGACGGCGACGCAGCGCGACCTTTCGCTCGCCTACACGCCCGGCGTCGCCAAGCCCTGCCTGGCCATCGCCGCGGAGCCTTCCGACGTCTACAAGTACACGGCGAAAGGCAATCTCGTCGCGGTCATCACCAACGGCACCGCGGTCCTCGGGCTCGGCAACATCGGAGCGGCCGCCGGCAAGCCGGTGATGGAGGGCAAGGGCGTCCTCTTCAAGCGCTTCGCCGACATCGACGTGTTCGACCTCGAGATCGACACGCGCGATACCGAGGAGTTCATCCGCTGCGTGAAGCTCCTCGAGCCGACCTTCGGCGGCATCAACCTCGAGGACATCGCCGCGCCGGAATGCTTCGAGATCGAAGAGCGCCTGAAGAAGGAGATGAACATCCCCGTCTTCCACGACGATCAGCACGGCACGGCGATCATCTCCGCAGCCGCGCTGATCAACGCGCTGGAAGTGGCGAAAAAGAAGATTGAGAAGGTGAAGCTTGTCATCTCCGGCGCGGGCGCGGCGGCGATGGCCTGCCTGCGCCTCTACATCAAGCTCGGGCTGAAGAAAGAGAACGCCATCCTCACCGACCGTCACGGCGTGATCTGGAAGGGCCGCGCCGAGGACATGACGCCGTACAAGGAAGAATTCGCGGCGAACACGAAGGCGCGGACGCTGGCCGAGGCGCTGAAAGACGCGGACGTCTTCATCGGATTGTCGGCGGGCGGCGTGATGACGCAGGACATGGTCCGCTCGATGGCAAAGAACCCGATCGTGTTCGCCATGGCCAATCCCGATCCCGAGATCGGCTACGACGAGGCCACCGCCGCGCGGTCCGACGTCATCATGGCCACCGGCCGCTCCGACTATCCGAACCAGGTCAACAACGTCCTCGGGTTTCCGTTCATCTTCCGCGGCGCGCTCGACTGCCGCGCCACGACGATCAACGAAGAGATGAAGCTCGCCGCGTCGCGCGCGCTGGCCGATCTCGCGAAGGAAGATGTCCCCGACTCCGTGCTGCGCGCGTATTCGAAGGGCCGCATCACGTTCGGACGCGAGTACCTGATCCCCAAGCCGTTCGACTATCGCGTGCTGCTCAACGTGCCGGTCGCGGTCGCCCGCGCCGCGGCGGAGACGGGTGTCGCGCAGCAGCCGATCGAAGACTACGGCGCATACCGGCGGCGGCTCGAGAACATGCTCGGACGTTCGCGCGGCCTGATGCACGACATCTACGAACGTGCGCGCAAGAGTCCCCGGCGCATCGTTTTCCCCGAGGGCGAGCAGGAGAAGATCCTGCGCGCGGCGAAGATCCTCATCGACGAGAACCTCGCCCATCCGATCCTGCTCGTGCGCCGCGAGGAAGTCGCGACGCTGCTGCAGAAGTACAACATCGACGAGACGAAGATCACCATCATCGACATCAACGCCTGCGAGAAGATGGCGCAGTACGCGGAGCGTTTTTACGAGTTGCGCAAGCGGCACGGCGTCACGCTGGGCGACGCGGAGAAGATCCTGAACAGCCGCAACTACTTCGCGATGATGATGCTCGAGTCGGGTGACGCCGACGGCGTCATCGCCGGATTGCGCGCGTATTACCCGGCCACGATCCGTCCCGCGCTGCAGATCGTGAAGACGCGGCCGGGCGTGCGGCACGTCTCCGGCGCGTACCTGCTGATGTTCAAGAACCGGATGGTGATCCTCGCCGACACCACCGTGAACATCGATCCCGACAGCCAGACCCTCGCCGAGATCGCGGAGCAGACCGCGGAGACGGCCAAGCGCTTCAACCTCGAGCCGCGCATCGCCTTCGTCTCGTTCTCAAACTTCGGCTCGACGAAAGATCCGCACGTCGACAAGGTGCGCGACGCGGTGGAGATCCTGAAGGAGCGCCGTCCGGACCTCATCGTCGACGGAGAGATGCAGGCCGATACGGCCGTCGTTCCGGAGATCGCCGGCCAGGACTATCCGTGGAGCGCGATCCAGGGCGACGCCAACGTGCTGGTCTTCCCCAACCTCGACTCCGCGAACGCCGCCTACAAATTGCTGTGGCGTTTAGGCGGCGCCGAGGTGATCGGGCCGATCCTGCAGGGACTCTCCAAGCCGGTGCACGTGCTGCAACGCGGCGTCGACGTGAACGACATCGTCAACATGGCCGCGATCGCGGTGCTGGACGCGCAGGAGCTCGTCTAGCAGGGCAGCAACTGCGGCGGCATGCAGCTCCGCACCAGCGCCGAGAGCGCGCCGATGTCGAACGGCTTCGGCAGGAACGCGCAGATGCCCTGGCTCACGGCGTGGGCGACCTCGGGATCGCGGTTCGCGCTGACGATGATCACCGGGATGCGGCGCAGCGCGGGATCGGCCATCCGCTCGCGCAGCACGTCCCAGCCCGAGAGCACCGGCATCATCAGATCGAGCACCACCACGTCGGGATGATCGCTGCGCATGATGTCGAGCGCGTCGCGTCCGTTCGGCGCTTCGAGAAATGAATAGCCGTCGCGCTTGAGCGCGGCCACGATCATGCGCCGGATGTTGGGGTCGTCGTCAACGACCAGCACAACGTTGTGATCAGCTGCTTCCACTACCACGGGGAATTATGCCTCAAGCGAGTCGTTGAGCAAGGCAACATGAAGGTTGCAGTCGCCATGTCCGGCGGCGTCGACTCATCGACGGCCGCGTATCTCCTCAAGTCGCAGGGACATGAGGTGGTCGGACTGTCGATGCAGATGTACGACAACCTCAGCAATTCTTCAGCAGGGGCTGACTCTCCCTACGGTGGATGCTGCACGATCGACGACCTCGCCGACGCGCGCCGCGTCGCGTGGCGCCTCGAGATTCCGCATTTCACGCTGAACCTCGAGGCGAATTTCCACGACAAAGTCATCAAGCCGTTCGTCGCCGGATATCTCGGCGGTACCACGCCGAGCCCGTGCGTGCTGTGCAACACGCACGTGAAGTTCGATCTCTTTCACAAGAAGGCCATCGCCATCGGCGCGGACAAGATCGCCACCGGCCACTACGCGCGCATCACGCGCGCGAATGGCGCGTTCGAGCTGCGCAAGGCGCGCGACCTGGCGAAGGACCAGTCGTACTTTCTGTTCGAGCTCTCGCAGGAGCAGCTCGCCGAGGCGCTGTTTCCGCTGGGAGAGCTCACGAAGCCGGAGGTGCGCGACATCGCCGAGGAGGCCGGGCTCTCGGTCGCGCGCAAGAAGGAGTCGTACGAGATCTGCTTCGTCCCGCAGAAGGACGGCTACGCGAAGATCGTCGAGCGCGAGGCGGGCATCCAGCCCGGCGAGGGCGCGGGCGAGATCGTCGACACCGACGGCACCGTGGTCGCGCAGCACGACGGCTATTACCAGTTCACGATCGGCCAGCGCCGAGGCCTCTCGATCGGCGGCAGCGCGGAGCGCACCTATGTCGTCGACGTGAATCCGTTCACGAAGCGCGTGGTCGTCGGTCCGGCGTCGGCGCTGGAGAAGGACGAGCTGATCGCCGAGCGGGTGCACTGGATCTCCGGCGTGCCGCCTGTCGGCCCCATCGAAGTGCAGGCGCGCGTCCGCTCGCGGATGGCCGACGTCGCCGCAACGGTGACGCCGATGGGTGACGGCCGCGCGCGCGTGGACTTCGCGCAGAAGCTGCGCGCCGTCGCTCCCGGCCAGGCGGTCGTTTTCTATCAGGACGACCTTTGCCTCGGCGGTGGCTGGATTCAGCGCTGACTCGCCCTACATCACTCCACGGTCACGCTCTTCGCGAGGTTCCGCGGCTGATCGACGTCGCAACCTCGCCGAAGGGCGATGTAATACGCGAGCAGCTGCGTCGGGACGACGGTGAGAATCGGCTGCAGCGGCTCGATCGACCACGGCACTTCGATGTAGTCGTCGGCCAGCGCCTTCATCGCCTCGTCGCCCTCGTCGCAGATCACGATCAGCTTCCCGTCGCGCGCCTTCACTTCCTGCAGGTTCGACGCGACCTTGTCGTAGACCGGCGTGTGCGTGGCGACGGCGACGATCGGCATGTTCTCGTCGATCAGCGCGATCGGGCCGTGCTTCATCTCGCCCGCCGGATAACCCTCGGCGTGAATGTACGAGATCTCCTTCAGTTTCAGCGCGCCCTCGAGCGCGATCGGGTAGTGCACGCCGCGTCCGAGGAAGAGGAAATCCTGGGAGCGGTGATATTTGTGGGCGAGCTGCTCGATGTGTTTCTCCTGCGTCTTCAGCAGGTGCTCGATCTTGTGCGGGATCACCGACAGCTCGTGCATCGCGTAGCGGATGTCCTTCTTGTCGTCGCCGCGCAGCATGCGGACGTAGAGCGACAGCAGATAGAACGCGGTCAGCTGCGTCGTGAACGCCTTCGTCGACGCCACGCCGATCTCCGGTCCGGCGTTCGTGTAGATCACGCCGTCGGACATGCGCGTCGCCGCGGCGCCGATCACGTTGCAGATCGTGATCAGCTTCGCGCCCTTCGCCTTCGCCTCCTGCATGCCGGCGATCGTGTCGGCGGTCTCGCCCGACTGCGTCACGCCGATGACCAGCGTCTCGTCGTCGATGATCGGATCGCGATAGCGGTACTCCGATCCGTAGTCGACTTCGACCGGGATGCGCGCGGCGTTCTCGAGCATGAACTTGCCGACCAGTCCCGCGTGCCACGACGTGCCGCAGGCGATGATGTGGACCTTCTTGAACTTCGCCCATTCGTCCGCGGTGAATTGCAGGTCGTTGAAGTAGACCTCGCTCGACTCCTCGAACATGCGGCCGTTGAAGGTGTCGCGCACGGCGCGCGGCTGCTCGTGGATCTCCTTGAGCATGTAGTGCCGGTAGCCTTCCTTCTCGGCCATCACGGCGTCCCACATGATCTTCTTCGGCTCGCGGTCGATCTTCTCGTCCTTCGTGCCGAAGAGCTCCACCTTCTTGTCGTCGGCGACGGCGTACTCGCCGTCCTCGAGGTAGATGATGTTGCGCGTGTACGCCAGGAGCGGCGCGACGTCGGAGGCGACGATGTTCTCGCCGTCGCCGAGGCCGATCACGAGGGGCGGACCGTGCTTCGCGGCGATGATCGTGCCGGGCTCGTCGGCGGCGATCATCACCAGCGCGTAGTGGCCCTCGAGCTCCTTGAGCGTCTTCTTCACCGCGTCGACGAACGACGCGCCGCCTTTGCGGTACTCCTCGATCAGATGCGCGACGACTTCGGTGTCGGTCTCGCTCTTGAACTCATGTCCCTTCGCCTTGAGGCGCTCCTTGAGCGTGAGGAAGTTCTCGATGATGCCGTTGTGGATGACCACGACGTTGCCGGTGCAGTCGCGATGCGGGTGGGCGTTGTTCTCGTTCGGCTTGCCGTGCGTCGCCCAGCGGGTGTGGCCCATGCCGAACGTGCCGTGCAGCTGTTTATCGTCGAGTTTCGATTCGAGGTTGCTCAACTTTCCCTCGGCGCGCACGACGTCGACGCCGTTGCCGTTGACGACGGCGATGCCGGCGGAGTCATAGCCGCGGTATTCGAGCTTTTTCAATCCGCCGATCAACACCGGCACGACGTCGCGCGTGCCTACGTATCCGATGATTCCGCACATGGTTCGTTTGTCCCTTAGAATCCGCGCCTGTGAAGCGGGTTCTGTTGATGCTCTTCTTTCTCGGTGCGGCCGCCTGCGGCAAACGCGGCGACCCGAAGCCGCCCGTTCCGGTCATCCCTCAGGCGACCTCTGATTTAGTAGTAACACAGCGCGCGGACAAAGTGCTCCTTTCGTGGAGTTATCCGGCTATGACCACCGCCGGCAAGAGCCTCACGGAGATCCGCCGGATTTCCGTTTTCCGATACGTCGAAGAGCTTCCCGTTGCCCCGGGCGGCCGCGATCCGAAGACGCTGCAGCCGGGCGAGGTCGATCCGACCGAGCCGCAGCCGGTCGCGTTGTTCGCGCGTATCCCGACCCTGCCGCAAGCGCAATTCGTGAAGCTCAGCACCCGGGTGGACAGCATAGAAAAGGCCAACCTCGGCACGGCGACCGCGGGAGCGCGCCTGCTGTTCACCGATTCGCCGCCTCTCCGCTCGACCGATAACCGTCCCGTGCGCCTGACCTATGCGGTGGTCACCGAGGGGACGACCGCCCGCAGCGCGCCCTCGAATCTGGCGATCATCGTGCCGCTGCCGGTCGGCGTTCCGCCGGCGAGCGTGAAGGCGGAGCCGAAGCCGGAAGGCGTGGTCGTGAGCTGGATCGAGCCGAAACAGTCGGTCGGCAATCAGGGGCCGCCGGTGATCATCGGCTACAACATCTTCCGGACCGCGCCGAACGAGGAGCTCGGCGATCTCGCCACGCCAGTCAACACCGCGCCGGTCAAAGGCACGATGTACACCGACACGCCGGCGTACGGCGATCACGCCTACCGCGTCTCCGCGGTCGCGTCGACCGGACCGCCGCTCCTGCAGAGCGACGCGTCCGCGCCGGTGCGCGTCACGTTCCGCGATCTCGTCGCGCCGGCCGCGCCCGCGAAGATCACCGCGCTCGTGGAAACGAACGCCGTGCGTCTGATCTGGGATCCGGTGACGGCGCCCGATCTCGCCGGCTACCGCCTCTATCGCGGCGAGGCCATCGGATTCGGCGCCACGCTGAAGGACCTCGGGTCGTACGACCTTCTCAACCGCACCGTCACCGAGACCACGTTCGCCGACACGACCATGGAGCACGGCATCTCCTATCGCTACGCCGTGGCCTCGGTCGACAAGAACGGCAATCAGAGCGCGCAGGTCTGGACGGAGTGGGTGGTCGTGCCGAAGACGCCATGAGCGTTTCAGTGGAGCGGCGGGCTCTCAGCCCGCCGTTGTCGCTCACGCTGCTCGTCGCCATCCTCGCCGTCGCCGCGTTTCTCCGCTTCGAGCATCTCGGCGAGCCGAGCTACTGGCTCGACGAAGTGCTGAGCGATCTCGGCGTCACGACCGCGCTCGAGCAGCCGTGGTGGCGTTGGCCGGTCGGATTCGATTCCGAGCACGGCCCGCTCTCGTTCGCGGTGCAGCTCTCGACGCGCGCCATCGGCCGCGACCCCTTCGCCGGACGGCTTCCCGCCGCCCTGTTCGGCCTCGCGACCGTGGCTCTCGTCGTCCTTGTGGAGCGGCGGGCTTCAGCCCGCCGGCCCTTCCGGTGGGCTGAAGCCCACCGCTCCACAGGAACCGTCGCCGCGGCCGCGCTGCTCGCGTTATCCCCTCTCCACGTCTATTACAGCCGCGAGGCGCGTCCGTACGCGCTGCTCATCCTGCTCACCGCCGCCCTGATCGTCGCGCTCCTGCGCGAGAGCCGGTGGTTTTACGCCGTGCTGATCGCGCTCCTGTACACCACCGCGGTGGCCGCGCCGGTCGTGGCCTCCGCCGCGGTCGCGGCGCTGCTCGTGCGCCGGTATCGCTTCGCGATCGCAGCGGGCGCGGTCACGCTGGCGTTTCCGCTGCTCTATCGCGGCGGCCCGAGCTCGCATCCCGACGCCCCGTTTCCGCATCTCGACGCCGCGTTCTTCGGCGGCCTGCTCAAGGGACTCACCGTCTCCGCGCTCGGCGCCGACATCGACGGCCGGACGATGCTGGCGCTCTGCGCGCTCGCGCTCATCGGCGCGGTGGCGATGTTCCGGCGCGAGCGCGTCGCCGCGATCGTGATCGTCGCCATGACCGTGCTGCCGGTCGTGCTCGCGATCGCGTCGCTGATGCTGTTCAACCACTGGTTCGCGCTGCGCTACATCTGCCCCGCGGTCATCGGCTTCGTCGTGCTCGCCGGCGCGGGCATCGTGTTCATCACGCGCAAGCCGGCGATCGCCTTGATTCTGACGGCGGTGATCTGCTGGCAGACGTGGGATACCGTTCGCCGCGAGCCGTATCAGAAGCTCGACTGGCGGCGGATCGCGGCGACGATCGCGCGCTACGCGAAGCCGGGCGATCTCATTCTCGCCGCCGAACCGTCCACGGGGCTGATGCTTCCCTATCACCTCCTCCCGTACGGCCGGAACCAGGACGTGATTCAGATGTCCATCCCGCCGCTCGCGCAGCGGATGCTCGGCGAGCATCCCGCCACCTGGCTGGTGACCTCTGGGACGAACGAAGGCGCCGTGCGGAAGTGGATGTGTCGCTATCCGCTCGTCCTCGCCAGCCAGCTCGACGGATTTCGCATGCACTACTCCGGCGACTTTCTTCGCGAGCGCGCGCAGGCGCCGGAGTTCCGCGCGCTCGATGCCGCGATAGGCGCGCGCGGCTTCAGCCTGGCGATGGACGACGGCACCTGGTTCCGCGACGGCTGGGCCATACCCGAGGGCTACTTCCGGTGGGCTGTCGGAAATCGTTCCGACCTCGAGTTCCCGCGCTGGGGCCAGCGCGATCGCATCATCCGCGTGCACGTCCTGCCGATGGATCACCCCTCGCTGCCGCGCCAGACGATGCGCGTTTCTGTTAATGGCAACGTGATCGGCGAAACGACGCTCGCAAACGCCTGGACCGAGCAGACATTCGCCGCGCCCGCGCGCGTCTGGCGCAACGGGATGAACATGCTGTCGTTTACGTTCGGCCGCGCCGTTTCTCCCGCTTCGCTCGATCCAGCGGCTCATGACGAGCGCCCGCTGGCCGTCAGCTTCGACCGCATCGAGGTCGCAGACAGTGGAGCGGCGGGCTTTAGCCCGCCGAATGCCGGCGGGCTGAAGCCCGCCGCTCCACAGGGACGGATCGCGAGCGCGTTCATTGACGAGAAAACCGCCTGGCGCAACACGCCCCCCCGTCTCCCGGGCGCGCAGGACGACGCGCTCGTCGGCCGTCTCGGCTTCGATCCAACGTTGGCGCGCGGCATCGATCTCGACGACCTCGCGACCTCCCTCGCCGCGGGCAGCGACTGCGAGGACGATCGCGGCTTCATCACCCGCGTCTACGCCGCGATCTTCGAGCGCGCACCGACCGATCCCGAAATGGCGTCGCTGCTCGCGAAGCGCGAAAAGGGCGACTCGCGCGAGACGCTAGTCCGTCACCTCATGAAATCGCCAGAGCTGCGCGCAGCGCTTCGGCGTCGCTGACCGGTTCCTTGCACGCGTAGCCGATGCAGACGTACGCGAGGACGCGGTCCTGCGGCCGGTTTTCCATCAACGGCAGATCTGCGGACGACGATCCCGCCACGAGCACGCGGTGCGGCAGGAAGGTCTCGCCGACCGCGCGTTTGAGCGCGGCGATGTCGTCGCCGGTGATCGCGATCTCCTTCGGCTGGCCCGCGCGCCACTCCGCGACGCCGAGAAGGAATCCGAAGCCGGACGGATACCGCTCCGCGAGCGGCCACACCGCCTCCAGCGCCTCCGTCGCGACGCGCTGGTACTCCTCGTTCGCGAACAGCAGCGCGTGGCGCAGCAGTACCTCGCACGCGACCGAGGTCCCGCCGGGCGTGGCGTTGTCGAAGAGATCCTTCGGACGCGTGATCAGCTGCTCGCCGTCGCTGGGCGTGTCGTAGAAGCCGCCATTCTCCTCGTCGCGGAAGCGCGCCAGGATCTCGTCGACGAGCCGCCGCGCCTGGTCGAGATAGCGCCGCTCGTGCGTGGCCTCGTACGCGAGCGTCAGTCCCCACGCCACGCCCGCGTAGTCCTCGAGCAGTCCGGGGATCTTCGCGTGACGGATCAGCGGCTTGCTGCGCGCGATCAGGAAGTCGGCGTTCTTGCGTACCACGTCTTCGTATTTTCCGAACGCGAGCGAGGCCTCGGCGAACGCGGCGAGCATCCAGCCGTTCCATCCCGACAGGATCTTCTCGTCGCGCGCGGGAGGCACGCGCTGCGAGCGCACGCCATACAGTTTGCACTTCGCACGCGCGACGAGCTCCGCGTGCGGCGCGGGATCGCCCTGCAGGTTGAGGATGTTGTGCCCTTCCCAGTTACCGCGCTCGGTGACGTCGTAGAGCTCGCAGAAAATCCGCCCCTCGCCGTCGCCGAGGATCTCCATCACCTCGGCGCGCGTCCAGACGTAGAACTTCCCCTCCTCGCCTTCCGAGTCGGCGTCCATCGTCGAGTAGAACGCGCCCTCGGGCGAGGTCATCTCGCGCTGCACGTAGCCGAGGATCTCGTTCGCGATCTGCGCGAAGAACGGGTCTTTCGTCCACTGCCACGCGCGTGTGTAGAGCCGCGCGAGCAAGGCGTTGTCGTACAGCATCTTCTCGAAGTGCGGCACCAGCCAGCGCGCGTCGACGGAGTAGCGGTGAAAGCCGCCGCCGACCTGATCGTACATCCCGCCGCGCGCCATCTTCGTGAGCGTGTGCGTGATGATCTCGCGCAATTGCGCGTTACCGGAGCGATTGGCGACCTGCATCAGAAAATCGAGCGACATCGACGGCGGGAACTTCGGCGCTCCGCCGAAGCCGCCGTGCTCCGAGTCGTAGTTCGCCGCGATCCGCGCCGCCGCGCGATCGAGCGCACCGCGATCGACGGCCTGCTCGCTCTTTGGCACGCGGAGCTGGCTGCCGAGCGCGTGCCGCACCTCCTCCGACGCCGCCTCGACGTCCGCACGCCGCTCGCGGAACGCGCCGGAGACATGCTCGAGCACGCGCGAGAAGCCGGGCATCCCGTGGCGGTCGCTCGGCGGAAAGTACGTGCCGCCGTAGAACGGCACGCCCGCCGGCGTGAGGAACATCGACATCGGCCAGCCGCCGTGGCCGGTCATCATCTGTACGGCCTGCATGTAGATCGAGTCGACGTCCGGCCGCTCCTCGCGATCGACCTTGATCGACACGAACTCGCGATTCAGGATCGCCGCGATGGCGTCGTCCTCGAACGACTCGCGCTCCATGACGTGACACCAGTGGCACGCCGAGTATCCGATCGAGAGGAAGATCGGCTTCGATTCCGCGCGCGCCTTCGCGAACGCCTCCTCGCCCCACGGATACCAGTCGACGGGGTTGTGCGCGTGCTGCAGCAGATAGGGCGACGTTTCCTGTGCGAGGCGGTTCATTTTTCGAGTAGGTCGAGCACCAGTTTGCGAAGCTCCGCGTACGGTTCCTGCGCGGGCGTATTGCTGGTCGAGTTGAACGCCGCGATCACCGCCGCGGACGTCACGGGGTTGAAGTAGAAAAACGCGCGATAGGCGCCCTGGCCGCCGGTATGTCCAAGCAGCGTGGCGTTGCCGTGTTTGATGACATAGAACGACAGGCCCATCGTCTGCTCGTCATTCATCGGCTTGCCCGGTTGCCACATCTCTTCGAGGCTCACTCGACTCAGCACCTCGCTGTTGGCGGGTTTTCCGGTGAGAAACGCGACGTAGCGAACCAGGTCGGAGAGAGGCGCGTTCCAGCCGCCGTTGGGCGTGGTGATGCCGGTATCGAAGTCCGATCCGTTATCGACAATGGCCGTGGCGTCGCCTTTCGTCTCGATGGAGTAATGGTGCGAACGAAAGGCGCGGAGATTCTTCGGAGTGTTTCGGAAGTAGCTGCGCTGCAGGCCGAGGGGCATGAAGATGTTCTTGTAGACGTAGCCGTCCCACGGATCGCCCGACAACTGTTCGACGATCCGGCCGAGATAGACATACGCCGGGTTCGAGTAGCTGAACTTCTCGCCTGGGGTAAAGAGCAGTTGCTCGTACGGCATCATCGCCACGAGCTGGCTCCATTCCGTCGGCTCGAACGGCTCCCACGGCAGGCCCTTGTCGTACGGCCAGGTCGAGCCCTGAAATCCGGCGGTGTGATTGAGCAGCATGCGGATGGTGATGTCGTCGATCTTGCCGTAGGGATCGTGGACGCGCCGCAGCTCCGGAATGTAGCGCGTCACTTTGTCGTCGAGCGTCAGCTTGCCTTCGTCGCGCAGTTGCAGGATCGCGATCGCGGTCAGCGCTTTGGTGATCGAGCCCCAGTGGAAGATCGTGTTCTGGTTGACGCGCGTGAACGTGGCGCGGTCTGCATACCCGACGTCGTGCTGCGCGATTACCCTGCCGTCGCGCATGTACAGAATGCTGCCGCCGACGATCTGGTCGGCCTGCATGTAGGCATCGAACTGGCGCACGACGGCCGGCCAGCCTTGTGGCGCCTGTGCGGCGGCAGCCGGAACGATGAATGCCAGTGCGACGGCAAGAAGGACGTTTTTCATGCGGGCCTCTGGATCGCTTCCAAGAGTTGCGCCGGAAACGCGCGCAGCTCGAAGTATTCGCTCTCCAGCTCTTCGACCTGAAAGCGGTCGAGGCCGGAATTGGAGAGAAAGTCGTTGCGTAGCCGCGCGTCCTGCTCGTCGATGATCCGCGGGAGCAGCTGGTTGATATAGAACGCCTCCAGCCGGATCTTCGTGATCACCTCTTCGAGCAAGCCCTCGCTCATGACGTCGCGCAGCGCGTGCAGATCCGGATCGTGCGCGATCTCTCCGCTGATCTCCCTCCGGAACGTCTCCCGCCCTTCGGCGGTGTTGAGCTCGAGATAGAAGTTCGCCATCCGCCGCCGCGCGAGGTTGTACGCCGCAAAGTACGCGCGCTCGTGGCGGTTCAGCGACGCGATCGACACCACGACGTCGGCGATCGACATCTCGTTGTTCTCGATCGAGATCAGCCCTACCGTCAGCGCGTACAGCTTCTTCTTCCCGTAGGCGAGCGCGTATTCGTTGTTCACGACCGGATCGATGAACAGCTGCTGGAAGAGGCCGCGCTGCAGCTTCTCGAAGACCTGCATGTTGCCGAGCAGCGAGCGCACCTGTTCCTGCGACAGCTCGACGTCGTCCATGAACGCCAGCTTGTTCACCAGCGTGGTCGTGTGGTCGATGCGGTCGAACAGCGTCACCAGCTCGCCGAACGACTCCAGGCGCTCGTAGTCCTCTTCCTCGCGCCCGATCTCGTCGATGAGCCGGCCGGTCTCGAGCAGCAGCTCCTCGAACGTCTGATCGCGATTCGCGGCGGCCCTCTGCTTGTTCTCCATCAGCTGCACGAGATCGAGCGAGGAGAGCTTGCGGGTGATGTTGCGGCCGAGGAGAAAGCCGCCGAGGATCTCGCGCGTGGAGCGGATGTAATCCTGCTCGTCTTCCTTGTGCACGATCGAACGGTCCTGCAGCACGATCTCCTCGAGCGTGTCGAAGATGGAAAGCGGCACTTCGTTGCGCAGCGAGAGCGTGCGGAGGCGCATCAGCCGCGCGCGCGCCGAGGAGTCGATCGTCGAGCCGGCGCACGACGCCAGGATCCGTTTGTACTCGTCGATCAGTTCCTGGTTGTCGGGATGGTGATAGATGACGTCGATCTGGATGCGCTCGCGCTGGTACGGCTCGATCTCCAGCTCGGGGAACGCGGATGACGCTTCTTCCAGCGAACGCGTCGCCGCGTATGTCTTATCGCAGAGCTCCGCGAGCCGCTGATTCGCGCGATGCACCATGCGCACGATGACCAGCGTCGTCGCGGGCTCGCCGAGGGAGTCGAGGATTTCCTGCGCGAGCGCGAGGAAATTGCCGGCGCCGACCTTCTTCGAGCGCTTGAGCAGCTTGCCGATCGCCTTGAGCGTCTGCTCCTGCCGGTCGCCGACGTCGCTGAATTTCTTCCGGTCGTCGAGAAAGAAAAAGTAGTTCGCGACGGCGTTGCCCTGCAGGAAGAGGTTGTCCCACTTCTCGAAGCCTTCGGTGTTCGTGGTGAAGCGCAGCTCGTGCGTGCGCGTGTCGGCGGTGGTGCCGAACAGCACCAGCCGGTTCACGACCTCGTCATTGAGCAGATCGCCGACCGGCAGGTGTCCGCCGAACATGTACTCGCCGAAGATGCCGCCGTTCCCGCGAAACCGCACGCCCTCGGGATTGAGGACGATCTCCGAGCTGCCGCCGAAGTAGCGCACGACGTCGCCGCGCCGGCTCTCGATCTGCTCGAAGAAAAACCGCTTGTCGACGTCCGGACCGGCGACGACCGCGAAATACTCGATCGCCGTGCCTACGAAGCCGTGATGAACGATCGCGCGGATCACGCGGCGATTCTAAGCGCGGGGGTGCGCCTTCTTGTACACCGCGATCAACTGCCAGTCATTCAGGTGCGTGTACTTTTGCGTCGTCGACAGCGACGCGTGGCCCAACAGTTCTTGAATGGCGCGCAAATCGGCCCCCGCGTTCAGCAGGTGCGTTGCGAACGAGTGGCGCATCGTGTGCGGCGAGATTCCGGCACGCAGCGCGGCCTTGCGCAGGTAGCCGTCGAAGAGGCGCCTTACGCTGCGCACGGTGATGCGGCCGCCGCGGTAGTTGACGAACAGCGCCTGTTCTTCGGGATCGTCTGCCAGCTCGCCGCGCACCGCGAGATACGCGCGCACCGCCGCCTCGGCTTTCGATCCGAACGGGACGATGCGCTCCTTCGACCCCTTGCCGTGCACTTTCACGAGCCGCGAGCGCAGCTCGAAGTCGTCGAGATCGATTCCCACGAGCTCGCCGATGCGCAGTCCCGAGGCGTACATCAGCTCCATGAACGCCGCGTCGCGGATGCCGAGCGTCGTCGAGGTGTCGGGCTGTTCGAGCAGCAGCGCCACGTCCGAGGTCTGCATCACCACTGGCAGGTGCTTCTCCCGCTTCGGCGTCGACACCGTGCGCGCGGGATTCGCCTCGACCACGCCTTCGCGCACCAGCCATTTGAAAAACGTCCGCAGCGCGGAAAGGTGACGCGCCGCGGACGAGCGGCTCAGTTTGCGGCGGGAGAGATGCGCGAGATAGGAGCGGACCGCCAGATGATCGACGCGCGCCAGCTCGAGCTGGTCGCGCGCCATCGTGAAGTAGTCGTTGCAGAGAAACGTGGTGAACGACTCGAGATCGTCGCGGTACGCGATCACGGTGTTCACCGCCACGTTCCGCTCGTACGTCAGGTAGTCGAGGAAATTGCCGATCTCGTTGGTCACGCCCACCCTCCCACGCTCTCAGTTTACGCCGAGCGTGAGCACGACGATCAACGCTTTGTCGCGCATGGTCGTCGTTCCAATCACGACTTTCTCTCCCTGCCGGATCGAAACCGGCGTCTCGAAGCCGACGGATTGGTACTGGACCTTGCCGTCGCCGACGTCGAGCGGCACCTTCATGTTGAACTGAAAGCGCTCGATGTCGATCGTCGCCGGATCGCCCGCGCCCGACGTGATCCGGCGCAGGTAGTAGCTGTAGAAGATCGGCCGTGCCTCGGAAGCGGTCATGCCGAGGAGCGTCGGCTCCGCGACGCCCGAGCCTTCGACGCCGTCGCCGATCTTGGTGCGGTGCACGCTCGAGGTCATGAGGCCGTAGTTGGGATAGCGCAGCGTCGACTGCAACTGCTTGACGACCGGCGCGAGCTCGTCCGGCACCGCGGCCGCGGGCAGCGCCGTCTTCGACGCGATCAGCACCGAGATCTTCAGCTCGATGTCGGGCACCCTCGGCGCCGAATGATCGAGACGCTTGATCGCCTCTTCGATGGCGGCGATGTTCTCCGGAAAGTCGCGGATGGTGATGGTGCGCAGCTCTTCGTTGACGCTGATGCCCGCCCCCTTGAAGCCGCTGCCGAGCAGCTTGATCGAGCTCGCGATCGTACGGGCGTCGCGGTTCTGCACCGTGAAGACCTTGTTCTTGAACTCGCGGACGACGTTGTACTCCTCCTCTTTCTTCGCCTCCTGCGCCAGCGCGGCGGTGGAGAAGAGGACGATTGCCAGAATGAATGCGATGCGTTTCATGAGTTCTCCTTCGGAACGATCCAGATGATGCGAATGTCCGGATCGGCAGTATGGATTTCGATGCGGGAGAGGGTGGTGGTCTGCTCGCGCTCGCGCGCTCTCCGCACGCGCCGCGGCTTTCTGTGAACGACGACCTGTGTTGGTGCTGGTCCCTGTGGAGCGGCGGGCTTCAGCCCGCCGGCTTGCGTTGCGGTCTTAACCGGCGGGCTAAAGCCCGCCGCTCCACCAGGACGCGCGGGAACGACTTCCCGCCTGGATGGCCACATCACGAAAACGAGCACCACGACGGCCGCAAACCTCAACGCGAGCACCCACACCGAACGCCGCGGCCGCGCGAGCTCCGACCGCACGCGGGCGCGCACCGCGGCGTAATCGAGCTGCGTGAGCGGCACAGGCGTCCGCAGGTGCGACAAAGGAAGCGGCTGGTCGTCGTCGTGTCTCATCGCTTCATCCCTTCGATGATCCGGCGCAGCTTCACGCGCGCGCGGCTGAGCTGCACGCGCACGGTGGCCACGCTGTTGCCCATGGCGGCGGCGACGTCGTTCGTGGAGAGACCTTCCACGTCGCGAAGAAGGATCGCCGCCCGCTCGCGCGGCGCGAGCTCGTCGATCGCACGCGTGAGCATGTTGCGGTCGCTGCGCTGAATCAGCTCGTCTTCGATCGACGTTGCATCGAACGGTACATCGTGGAGCTCAACGGAAGTTTTGCGTCGCCTGCGCAGATCGATGCAGACATTCACCGCGATCCGCGACAGCCACGCGACGAAATCCTTCTTCTCGTCGAACTTGCCGAGGAAGCGGAACAGACGCAGAAACGTCTCCTGCATCGCGTCCTTCACCTCCTCGGGATCGCCGAGGATCCGCCAGGCGATGCGCGCCACGCCCCGCTCGGTCAGAACCATGATCTCCTCGAACGCCGCCCCGTCCCCCGCCCGCGCGGCCCGGATGGTTTCGAGTAAGTCGGCTGTGTTGCGCGTTTCCCGTTCATCGATCACTAACGCCTCGGCGGTCATTTCGTGCCGTCTCACGAACATGTACCGGGGCAGGCGGGAAAGCGTTTACTCACGCTGGCTTCGACGTGGGATGAGGGGCCGGCGTTCCGTGCTACGGTTGTAAGGACATCATGCGATCACTCCTCAATTCACTGCTCTGCGTCCTTGCGCTTGCCGCTGCGGCCGAGACGCCCGCTGTGCCGGATCGCTTCACGAGGCAAGGAGCCCCAAGCCCTTTTTGGATTTCGCTGTCCTCCGCGGTCGATTCGCACGGTACTCTCCGGAAGGACACTGTGCCCGCGCACATGTACGACGACATCGTCAGACGCATTGCTGATCGGGAGCGGCGAACTGCGACGAGTGTTCAAGCGCAGATGTCTGCGGGCGAAATCGGCACGTTGGCTCCATGCGGTGACTTCATCATCACCACACATCGGACGACCGTCGGTCCTCTGAAGAGTTGGGACGAGGTCGCGCAAAGCGCGGCCGCCATCTACCTCGGCACAGTCACCGCGGTCACGCCCGGATTTCAAGGAAGCGTTCCGACGTCAGTGCTCCGTGTGGAGCACCTCAAAGTCTTCAGAGCCGCGCCTGGATTTCCCTCGGACGGTCCGTTGTATGTCCTCTACCCATCCGCCGATTTCAGTGTGAACGGAAGACGCGTGTGCAATGCGGGGCCCGATCCGTTCTATCGGCCGATGACCGGTGATCAGATCCTGATCGTCGCACACGATCCGCCCGTCGATCGGGAAGGCAGATTTCTCACAACTGAAGAAGAACAGGCGATCTTTGCGCGCGGCGAGCGGCTGGTGATTCCCGCCAGACTTCGTCCAGACGAGTCGCGCAAGTTACGTTCGCTCGATCGACTCGCGTCATCACTCGTCGAGGCCCCTCGACGAAGCGGTGCGGAACCGCAGCGATGAAGTATCGAATTGAAATAGCTCTGACTGTGGTCGCTTGCGTCTTGCGCGCGAACGGTCAGTGCGCGACCGACATCCATCCGTCACTTCAGTCGATGAATGTATCGGTCATCAACTTCATCCCGCACAATGCACAGAATGCGGTGATCGGCAATGGAATCCACGAGTGGGCCTATGGCTGCTCAGGATATGCCGCCTATTTTCCGGAGTTGATTGAACACAACACGTCCATCAACTCGTATGACTACATGAACGTCGACGTCACATTTATCCCCGGCAGGTCGACGTCCCCAAGCGGCGCATGTGGCAAGACGGATGTCGTCATCAACAACGGTCAGATCATTGGTGCATCAGTCAATCTATGGGAACAACAAGCGGACGGCCAGGACTGCACCCCTTACTATGCGGCTTCCTTCGCTCACGAAATCGGTCACGTGCTGGGACTCGATGACGAGACCTCGGCGGCTTGCGCCAACACGATCATGGGCACGAACATCGGCCCACCGTCCACGGACCAGTGCGATGAAGTTCGGCAGAACTGGGTCACTGGAACGGAAAGCAACCCGGACGATCCTTACTGCAGCGCCTACTGTTGGACGCAGTGCATCAATGGCCAATGTCCGAATCCGCCGGGTAGCAACTGCACCACATGCTCGCCGATCATCCTCGATCTGGATGACGATGGCTTCGATCTCGTCGGGAAGCAGGACGCCGTGCGCTTTGACATCAACGCCGACGGAGGCGCCGACTGGACATCGTGGACACGAGGCGGGACACGAGACGCATTTCTGGTTCTCGATCGCAACGACAACGGGTCGATTGATGATGGCTCGGAGCTGTTTGGCACTTCCACTCCGCTGCTCAGCGGAGAGCCGGCGCCGAATGGATACGTCGCACTCGCAGAGTATGACCGGCCAGAATCGGGCGGCAATGGTGACGGAGAGATCGACGACGGAGATTACCTCTGGTCGAATTTGCGAGTCTGGATTGATTCGGATCACGACGGCCGATCGGATGCTAACGAGATGCTGAATCTGGCCGATGCCGGCGTTCAGTCGATCGATCTCAAATACATTCGCTCGAATCACACCGATGAGTACGGCAACGTGTTCCGATTCAAAGGCAAGGCGCAGGTCCGGGACAAACATGGACGCGTTCATTCGTCGAACACATACGACGTCTATTTCGTGGTCGTTTTAGCGTCGCCGAAACGCTGAAAGCTGTGTCGGTGTACTCACCGTTTTCGACGGGTGGCGAGACATCGACGAGGCGCGCGGTCATCGCGAGGCTGCCCGGAAGCATTACCAGAGCGTTCTGGAGCGCTGGCCCAATGCCGATCCCGACCTTGCGCCGCTCGTCGACACGAAGGCCCGCCTCGCCAGGCTTTAGTTGTGCTACGGTACGCCTCCGCTCGGAGGCCGCATGTCTGACCCTGATGCTCCCCTCAAGAAAACCCCTCTCAACGACGTCGAGAAAGAGCTCGGCGGGAGGATGGTCGACTTCGGCGGGTGGGAGCTGCCCGTGCAGTACACCGGGATCCTCGAGGAGCACGAGGCGGTGCGGACGAAGGCCGGCGTGTTCGACGTCTCGCACATGGGCGAGATCACCGTCAAAGGCCCGCAGGCGCTCGAGCTGTTGCAGAAGGCGACCTGCAACGACGTCGCGCAGCTCAGCGACGGGCGCGCGCAGTACACCGGGCTCCTCTATCCGGCCGGCGGGTTCGTCGACGACATCCTCATCTATCGCATCGCCGCGGACGACTACTTCGTCGTCGTCAACGCCTCGAACAGCGACAAGGACTTCGAGTGGCTGCAGCAGCTCGCCGGCGGCTACGACGTCAACGTCAAAAACGAGAGCGCGAACTATGCGCAGCTTGCGATCCAGGGCCCCGAGGCGGAGCGGTTGCTCCAGCCGATGACGGACGTCGAGCTCGCGCCGATCAAGTACTACCGCTTCGCGCAGGGGAATGTCGACGGCGCGCCGGCGATCGTCTCACGCACCGGATACACGGGCGAGGACGGCTTCGAGGTCTACGTCGCGCCCGAGCACGCGCCGCGCATCATGCGCAAGCTCGTCGACGCCGGCGTCAAGCCGGCCGGCCTCGGCGCGCGCGACACGCTGCGGCTCGAGGCCAAGATGGCCCTTTACGGCAACGACATCGACGACACCACCACCCCGATCCAGGCCGATCTCGGATGGATCGTGAAGCTCGACAAGGGCGACTTCAACGGCCGCGATGTGCTCGCCCGCGAGAAGGCCGACGGGCCGCCGCGCAAGCTCGTCGGATTCGAGATGACCGACCGCGGAATCGCCCGCCACGGATACCCGGTCGTCGAAGGCGGCGAGGAGATCGGCGTCGTCACCAGCGGCACCCACTCGCCGACATTGAAAAAATCGATCGGTCTCGCGTATCTTCCGCTCGACAAATCGTCCCAGGGCACCGATCTCACCATCCTCATTCGCGGCAAGGAAGCGCGGGCCCGGGTCGTTCCAACGCCGTTCTACAAACGCGCCCGATAGGAGCATTCGCAATGTCGGCTTCGATCCCTGAAGACAACCGCTACGCAAAGAGCCACGAATACGCGCATCCCGAGGGCGATGTGGCGCTGGTCGGCATCACCGAATACGCCCAGAAGGAGCTCGGCGACGTGGTCATGGTCGAGCTGCCGACGGTCGGCACGCAGGTTGATGCAAACGAGGAGATGGGCTCGATCGAGTCGGTGAAAGCGGTCTCCGACATCTTCGCTCCGGTTTCGGGCGAAGTGATCGAGATCAACGAGACGCTGACCGATAAGCCGGAGCTGGTGAACACCGATCCGTACGGCGACGGCTGGCTGGTCAAGATCCGTATGAGCGATCCGACGGAGCTGGACGAGCTCATGAGCGCCGAGGAATACGACGAATACATCGAGGCGGAAAGCGCCAAGTGAGAACGTGAGCAATCTCCCGAACCCAATCGAACCCACTTCTTCCCATCGCTACATTCCGAACGCCGGCGAAGACATTCGGGAGATGCTCGCGACGATCGGGGTCGACTCGATCGACCGCCTCTTCGACACCATCCCCGCCGAGGTCAAGCTCGACGCGCTCCTGGACATCCCCGGACCGTGGTCCGAGGTCGAGTCGCGGCAGTGGTTCCGCGGCCTGGCCGCGCGCAACAAGACCTCCGCGGATCACGTGTCGTTCCTCGGCGGCGGCGCGTACACGCACTATCAGCCCTCGTGCGTCGATCACCTGATCCAGCGCGCGGAGTTCCTCACCGCGTACACGCCGTATCAGCCGGAGATCTCGCAGGGCACGCTGCAGTCGATCTTCGAGTATCAGACCCACCAGTGCCTGCTGACGGGACTCGACGTCGCCAACGCGTCGCTCTACGACGGCTCGACCGCGCTCTGTGAGGCGGTGCTGCTCGCCGAGCGTCTGACGAAGGGCAAAAAGAAAGTCGTCTTCGCGAAGTCGATCCATCCGCACTACCGCCAGACCGTCCGCACGTACGTGCAGAACCTCGGCATCGAGATCGTGGAAGTGCCGTGGAGTGACGACGGCCGCGTCGATCTCGACGCGCTGCGCGCGGCATGCGACGGCGCATTTGCGGTCGCCGTACAGTCGCCGAATTTCCTGGGCGTCGTCGAAGACTACGACGCGATCGCGCAGGCGACCGAAGGCATCACCAAGATCTCGGTCGTCGCCGAGGCGACGTCGTTCGGCATCCTCACCCCGCCGGGCCAGCACGGCTTCGACATCTGCTGCGGCGAGGGACAGGCGTGGGGCATCCCGACGCAGTTCGGCGGCCCGTACGTCGGCTTCATGGTCGTGCGCGACGCGCTCAAGCGCCACATGCCGGGACGCCTCGTGGGCGAGACCGTCGACGTCGACGGCAAGCGCGCGTATGTGTTGACGCTTGCAACGAGAGAACAGCACATCCGCCGCGGCAAGGCCACCTCGAACATCTGCACCAACCAGGCGCTCATCGCCCTCGCCGCGAACATCTATCTCTCGCTGATGGGCAAGCAGGGGCTGCGCGAAGTGGCGACGCAGTGCCTGCAGAAGACCGCGTATCTGCGCTCGAAGCTGCGCGCGGTCGCGGGCGTCGAGCTGCCGTTCGCCGGTCCCGTCTACAACGAGCTCGTCGTGCGCACCCCGTTCCCCGCGGAGCAGATCCTGCTCGATCTCGAGCACGAGAAGTTCCTCGGCGGCATCCCCATCGGCATGTTCTTCGACGGCCACGAGCGCGACTTCCTCGTCGCCGTGACCGAGCTGCACTCGAAAGACCAGCTCGACCGCTACGCCGCCGCGCTCAGCGCCGCGATCTCGAGGGAGCGCCGATGAGCACGACGCTGGAACCGGAAGTTACCGAGCGCGAGACGGCGCAGAAGCCCACCGAGCCGCTCATCTTCGAGCGCTCCAAGCCGGGACGCCGCGGCTATCAGCTGCCGCCGCTCGATGTGCCTGAGGAGAGCGACGTGCTGCCGCCGTCGCTGATGCGCGGCGAGATCGCGGATGAGACCGAGGTCTCCGAGCCCGACGTCATCCGCCACTTCACGCGGCTGTCGAAACTGAACTTCTCGATCGATCAGGGGCTTTACCCGCTCGGCTCCTGCACGATGAAGCACAACCCGCGCATCAACGAAGAGATCGCGCGGACGTGGGGCTTCGCGCAGTCGCATCCGCTGCAGGCCGAGCATCAGGTACAGGGCAATCTCGAGCTGCTCTGGACGCTCGAGCAGACGCTGAAGGAAATCTTCGGCATGCCGCGCGTGACGCTGCAGCCGGTCGCGGGAGCGCACGGCGAGCTGACCGGCATCCTGATGGTGCACAAGGCGCTGGCTAAGAGCGGCAACGCGCGCAAGTACATCCTCATCCCCGACTCCGCGCACGGGACCAACCCCGCGTCGGCGGCGTTCGCGGGATACCAGATCAAGGAACTGAAGTCGAACAACCGCGGGACCGTCGACCTCGCGGTGCTCGAAGAGGCGGTGAACGAAGACGTCGCCGCGCTGATGATCACCGTGCCGAACACGCTCGGCCTCTTCGAGTCGGACATCCGCAAGATGGCCGACATCCTCCACGCGAAAGGCGCGTATCTCTACTGCGACGGCGCGAATCTCAACTCCTACGTCGGCGTGGCGCGGCCCGGCGACATGGGCATCGACGTCATTCACTCGAACCTGCACAAGACCTTCTCCACGCCGCACGGCGGCGGCGGCCCGGGCGCCGGTCCGGTCGGTGTGAGCGAGAAGCTGATGCCGTTCGTGCCGACACCCACTGTAGAGAAACGGGAAGACGGGACGTTCTATCTCGACTTCAACCACCCCGACTCGATCGGCCGGATGCGCGCGTTCCACGGCAACTTCAACGTGCTCGTCCGCGCGCTGACGTACATGCGCTCGATGGGCCCCAGCGGCCTGCGCCGCATCGCGCAGCTGGCGGTGCTGAACGCGAATTACATCCGGGCGCGGCTGCGCCGCTTCTACCACCTGCCGTACGACGCCCCGTCTCTACACGAGGTAGTTTTCAGCGACAAACTCCAGGCGCCGAAGGACGTCCACACCCTCGACATCGCCAAGCGCCTGATGGACTACGGCTTCCACCCGCCGACGATCTACTTCCCCCTGATCGTCTCCGGCGCCCTGATGATCGAACCGACCGAGAGCGAGCCGAAAGAAGAGCTCGACGCCTTCTGCGACGCCATGATCGCCATCGCCCGCGAGTGCGAGGAGCGCCCCGAGCTGGTCCGCAGCGCGCCACACACGACGCCTGTGCGGAGGCTGGACGAGGCGCGGGCGGCGCGACAGCCGGTCTTGAGGTGGAAGCGAAGTTAGGCTGACACGAGCGTTGCAGTAGACTGAAACCAGTGTCCTACTACGACGACGAAGATACCGATCGGTTCGATCGCACGCTTTCGATGCGGCCCGTGCCGAACCGGCCCACGATGTCGCCGTCGACGCTCTCGACCGACCAGCGGATCGTCGACCGGCGGCAGTCGAACGCGCGCATCCTGATCGGCACGATCATCACCATCGCCGTGCTCCATCTCGCGCGGCCGGTCGTAGTCCCGATCGCGCTGGCGATTCTCTTCGCGTTTCTCCTCACTCCGATCGTCATCCGTCTCGAGCGCACGTTCCTGCGGCGCGCCGGCGCGATCGTGCTCTCCCTCGGCCTCACCGCCGTGGCGCTCGGCGTCGGCGGCTGGTGGATCTATCAGCAGCTCAACACCGTCGCACTGGAGCTCCAGTCGGCAGCGACGAGCAAGAACATCGAGAAGAAGATCGAGTCGCTGCGGCGCACCGGCCGCGGCACGATCGAAGTCATCGAGCGGACGCTGCAGAAAGTGGCCGACGCCCGCGAGACTCCCGAGCACGCCGATCTCAAGGTGAAGGTAATTCCCGAGCGCAAGCGGATCGGCGAGCAGTACGAAGACATCGCGCCGACGGTCGAAGGCGTGGCGGCGCTGTTCCTGGTCATCGTGGTCGTCTTCTTCCTGATGCGCGACCGCGAGTCATTGCGCGACAAGCTGTTGCGCCTCGCGGGACGCGCACACCTCACCGTCACCACGCAGGCCATCGGCGAGACCTCGCAGCGCATCAGCCGCTATCTGCTCACAATCGCCTTGCTCAACATCGGTTTCGGTTTGCTGATCGGCATCGGCCTCGCCCTGCTGCGCGTGCCGCACGCCGCGCTCTGGGGAGTGCTCGCGGGCCTCCTGCGTTTCGTGCCGTACATCGGCGCCGTGCTCAGCGCGGCCGCTCCCACGTTCCTCGCACTTGCCGTCTTCCCGAACTGGTACACCGCGCTCGCGGTCCTCGGGTTGTTCGTGTTCAGCGACCAGCTGATCGGCGGCTTCGTCGAGCCGATCGTGGTAGGACATCGCGTCGGCGTCTCGCCGATCGCACTGCTGCTCGCCGCGATCTTCTGGGGCTGGCTGTGGGGACCGGTGGGCCTGCTGCTGGCGACGCCCATCACGGTCTGCCTCACCGTCGGCGGCGAGTTCATCCCCGCGCTGCGGATCTTCTCGATCATGTTCGGCAGCGAGGATCCGCTCGAGGGCTATCTCAGTTTCTACAACCGCCTCCTCCTGCGCGACCGCACCGGCGCGATCGCCATCGCCGACCGCTACGCCGAGACGGCCACGATGGAGGAGATGTTCACCGATCTCTTCATCCCGACGCTGACGTTCGCGCAGGAAGAGCTCGACCGCAAGCGCATCACTCCCGCGCACGATCACTTCATCAAGGACGTGGTGCGCGAGCTGATCATCCGCTTCGGCGACCGCAACGCCGGCACTCCCGACCCCGAGCGCCACATCGTCGCGGTCTCCGTCGCCGGCGAGCGCCTCTCCCTCGGCACGCTCATGCTCACCCAGCTGCTGCGCAGCGAGAGCTACAGCGCCGACTACTTCACCGATCTCCCCGAACAGGAGCTGGTGGCGTTCGTCAACGAGGTGAAGCCGGAGGCGGTGTTCGTGTCCTGCGCGAACATCGATCATCTCGACCAGGGCTACACGCTGCTGCAGCTGCTCTCGACGAACTTCCCCGAGCTGGCCATCGTCGCCGGCGGCTCTGCCTTCTCCCGCGACCGCGCCCGCACCCTCGCGGCCGGCGCGACCTACGTGCCCTCGACGCTGAAGGAAGCGAAGGAAGACTTCATAGCCCAGCGCAAAGGCGCGCGCCGCAAGAGCGGACGCCTCACGTTCTCAGGAACCCGCTTCCGCGTCCCCCCGCCGGCGTAACGACTATCCCGGAGGCCAGCGGAATCCGCGCCCGCCCAGCACGTGCACGTGGATGTGAAACACCGTCTGTCCCGCGCCTTCGCCGTTGTTGACCACGAGGCGATAGCCGTCCGCGTGCAGCCGCAGCTCGCGCGCGATCTCGGAGGCGCGGACGATCGTCGTGCCGACGGTCGCGGCGTCGGCGTCGGTGAGGTCGTTGAGCATCGGGATGTGCTTGCGCGGGATCACCAGCACGTGCGTCGGCGCCTGCGGGTTGATGTCGTGGAACGCGACCACGTCGGCGTCCTCGTGCACTTTCTTCGCGGGGATCTCGCCGTTCGCGATGCGGCAGAAGAGGCACTGCGCGTTACCAGCCATGTCTACCAGCCATGTGCCGATAATACGACGACGCGCGGAATGCCGGCGAGGTCGGGCAGAAACGCCTCCACCGCGTAGCGCTTCGCCTCCGCGATCTCGCGAATCGCGTCCTCCTGCCCGTATCCGACCTCGAAGATCAGCACGCCCTCCGGCGCGAGCCGCGCGTGCGACTGATCGAGCAGCCGCTCGATGATCTCCGTCCCGCGCGGCCCCGGCGTCAGCGCCATCTGCGGCTCGTGCACGCGCACCTCCGTCGCGAGCTGCTCGTACTCCCCGCGCGGCACGTAGGGCGGATTCGAGACGATGAGATCGAACGTGCCACGGACGCCGTCGAAGAGGTCGGACGCCGCAAGCTGCACGCGCGAGTCGAGCCGCGCGCGGTTCAGCGCCGCCACCGCGAGCGCCTCGACGGAGCGGTCGACGCCGGTGACGCGCAGGTCGGTGCGCTCGCATTCGATCGAGATGGCGATACAGCCGCTGCCGGTCCCGACGTCGATCACCCGCGCGTTGTGCGGCGCGCGCTCGATCGCCGTCTCCACGATCAGCTCCGTCTCCGGACGCGGAATCAGCACGCGGTCGTCGACGATGAAGTCGCGCGAGTAGAACTCCTGCCTGCCGCGGATGTACTGCAGCGGCTCGCCCGCATACCGGCGCTGCAGAGACGCCTCGATGCGCGCGGCATCGACTTCGAGCTCGCCGCGTGCGTACAGCGAGGCCAGTGACAGCGAGAGCAGGTCCGAGAGCAGCAGGTCGACGTCGCGGGGATTGATGCCGCGCGCCAGCGCGTCCTGGCGCAGGCGCGCCCTCAGGTCGTCGAGGCGCTCATTCCTCATACGTCAGCTCGAGAAACACATCCTCCAGCGCGCTTTCCTTCTTCAGCTCCGCGGTCGTGCCGGCGGCGATGATCTTTCCGCGATTGATGATCGCGATCCGGTCGCACACCGCCTCGGCGACCGACAGCGTGTGCGTCGTGAGGAAGACGCACTTCCCCTCGTTCGCGAGCCGGCGAAAGAGCAGCTTCACCTGCCGCTGCGCGAGCGCGTCGAGTCCCACCATCGGCTCGTCGATCACCAGCACCGCCGGATCGTGCACCAGCGCGGAGACGATCACCAGCTTCTGCTTCATCCCGTGCGAGAGGTTCTCGATCCGCGCGTCGATCCAGTCGCCGAGGCCGAAGTAGCGGAGCAGCTCCACCGCGCGCGGCTCGCACTCGCGCCATTCCTTGCGGTAGAGATCGGCGACGAAATGCAGCAGCTCGCGGCCGGTGAGCTTCTCGTAGAGATACGGGCGGTCGGGGACGTAGCCCATGATCGCCTTGGCCCGCACCGGCTCGGCGACGACGTCGAACCCGTCGACCTCGACGCGGCCCGCTGTCGGGAGCGAGAGGCCGGCGATGATTCGGATTGTCGTGGTTTTGCCGGCTCCGTTCGGCCCCAGGAAGCCGAAAATCTCGCCGTGCTCTGCGGTGAGCGAGAGGCGGTCGACGGCGGTGAAGTCGCCGTATTTCTTTGTCAGATCGTCGATTACGATCATTGGCCTCAGGTTATCATCGGCACGGCTAAACCTTCAGAAACCGCAACCGTACACACCAATGGCAGAACGTGAGCAGCTCGACGACCGCACGCTGGTCTCGCGGATCCTCGAGGGCGATCGAGATCTTTTCACTACCTTGGTGTCGCGCTACGAGAAGCGGGTCATCAACTACGTTTACCGGATCACGCATCGTTATGAAGAGGCCCACGATCTGGCGCAGGACATCTTCGTGAAGGTTTACCTCGCCCTCGATCGCTACGATCCGAAGTTCCAGTTTTCGACCTGGCTCTTCCGGATCGCGCAGAACAGCGCCATCGACGCGCTGCGGAAGAAGGCGATCGTCGAGGTGCCGCTGGCGCGGCCGACCGAGGAGGAGCCGTCCGGGAAGGAGCGCGAGTTCGCCGACGCCGGCATCTCGCCGTACCGCGCGCTCAAGAACAAGCAGCTGAGCGCCGCGATCGACCGGGCGGTGGACAAGCTTCCCGCCGACTATCGCGAGCTCATTCAACTCCGCCATTTCGCGGAGATGTCCTACGAGGAGATCGCTTCGATGAAGAAGCTTCCCCTCGGCACCGTGAAGAACAAACTCTTCCGCGCGCGAAACTTGCTGAAAGACGCGCTCGGATCGTTCGTGGAACCGTTATGACACCGTGCGAAGAATATCTGCAGGACCCTGAAGCGAACGCCGCACATCTGGAGTCGTGCGACGACTGCAGCGCGCTGGCGTTCGAGCTCGGAGACGAGGTCGAGGTGCAGCACCGGCCGATCGCCGTCGACGCGCTGCCGCTCGCGCCGTGGGAAGGAGCCTCGCATCGCACCTGGCCGCTCGTCGCCGCCGGTCTAGCGGCGACGCTGATCCTCGCGTTCGTCCTCTTCTTCGCCTCGGGTGTCTCATCGCTGAGCGGCATCGCCAACGCCGTGCTCTCCGCGATTCCGCCGATCCGGCCGGTCGTCCGCGTGCTGCAGCTCACCGGTCACGCCGTCGGCGCGCCGTTGATCGCCGTGTTGTTCCTGGTCATCAACTCGATTCTCTTCCTCCTGCTGCGGCGCGCGCCGAGGGGGATCGATGTTTAGAAAGCTCGTCGTTCCGCTCACCGCGCTCGCCGCGATCGCGGTGCTCTGCATGGTCGTCTGGCCGACCGGCGCGACCGAGCGCCGCACGTTCTCGCGCGACGAGTACATCATCGGCAAGCAGGCCGCCACGATCGGCGAGCCGGTCGATGGGAGCTTGCAGATCTACCGCAGCAACGTGACGGTCGCGAACGTGATCGCCGGCGATCTGCTGATCCTCGGCGGAGCGGTGACGTTCACCGGGGCCGGACGCGTCGATGGAAATCTGATCTACGCCGCGAGCCGCGTGACCAACGCGGACGGCCGCGTGCGCGGCCATGTCTATCCGCTGGCATCGCTCGAAGGCGCGGCGGCGTCGATGACCAAGAACGCCATCGTGGCGTCGCTGCTGCTGGTCTGGCTGATCGCCGCGATCATCGTGACGCTCATGAGCGGCAAGGAGATCCGTCTCTCGTCAATCGAAGTCCGCTTCAGCGCGCTGCACTGCTTCGTCCTCGGGCTCGTCGCGTTCACGAGCTTCGTGCTCACCGCCATCGCCTTCAGCTATCTCGTGCCGTACGTCGTCGGCGTTCCGCTCCTCGCGGCGCTGGCCGTGTTCGCGATCCTGACCAAGGTCTACGGCATGGTCGCGGTCTTCCACGCCGTCGGCACGATCGTCGCGGGCTCACGCAACCGCCAGCAGCTGGCCTCGCGCAAGTGGCTGCGCGGCGACCTGGCGATGGTGGTGATCGGCGTGCTGATCCTGGGCGCGATCCGCCTGATCCCGGTCGTCGGCGCGATCGTCTGGGGTCTCGCCAGCGTCTTCGCCGTCGGCACCGCCCTGGCGACAAAGTTCGGCCGCCGCGAGCCCTGGTTCCTGGTCTGGCGTCCGAGCGAGGCTTAGTCTGGAGTGCGGCGACGCCAGTCGCCGCTCTCATTTCGGACCAAGAGCGGCAACTGGCGTTGCCGCACTCCAGACCGGCACAAACTCGTCCTTTACGTTCACCCTGTCAATTTTGATGCGACTCACCGTCTCCACAAACGACCGCCGCGCCGTCCGCTCAAACCATGAAGCCGAACACCACGGATAGTTCGCCGCCCTTGCGACGATGCCATGGTGCACTGCGTTTTCGTGGGTGTACCGCAATCGCGCGAGCCACGAAGATTCGATCGTGAGCGCAGTGTCCCGGAACTGGAACCAGACTCTCCGTCCTTTGGCACGATCGGCTCGGTTGATGTCGATGGCACTGTCTTTGTGGACCTCCGTGAGCATCTTCCGCACGCGTTCGCCTTCCTCGCAGTGCACCACCAAGTGGTAGTGATTCGAAAACAACGCCCACGCCTGCAGCCAGCAGTGGTATTGCTTTGCCTTCGCGAAGAGCGACTCCTGCAGAGCGTTGAGGTCGGCTTTCGCGCGGAAGAAGTGCTGTTTGAGATATGTGCCCGCAGTGACGAAGTAGATGCCGCCTTCGTTGAAGCGGTGAGGTGGGGAGTGAGGCCAGTCGGTCATGCGAGACCGAGTGTCCCTCGGATTTCCGGCAAATCACAGAACTTCTACAGTCTGGAGTGCGGCGACGCCAGTCGCCGCTCTTGTTCTACATCAATTAGAGAGCGGCAACTGGCGTTGCCGCACTCCAGACTTGGTTAGTGGGAAACGGATCGCCGCTTGGCGGACACCGGCGTGAAGACCGGCACCTTGCCGTTGCCGTCGTTGAGGAGCGAGGGAGTCGCGCGCAGTTGCGCTTCGATCGCGGCGGGAGTCAGCTGCGGGTTGCGTTGCAGCATGCGCGCGGCGATTCCGGCCACGATCGGGGCGGACCACGAGGTTCCGGAGTCGGCGGTGTAGATATCCACGCCGCTGCGATAGTGATCGTGGCCGGTCGACGAGGCGACGAGCACGTGCTCGGCCGGCGCCCATACTTCTCCGCCGAGGCAGCTGTTGCTCCAGGCGGTGTTGGCCGCGGTCGTGCCGCCGACCAGCACCATCCCGTCGATGCCCGCGGCGATGCGCTGCGGCAGGGACGTGGACGTGGTGCCGGGCGCGCATCCGCCCGGCGCGTTCCCCGCGGACAGGGAGAAGAAGAAGCGTTTTCCGTTCGCGTCCGGCTGGCCCGCCGCGTTCACTCCTGCCGTCATCCGCCGGATCTTCTGCTCCAGTTGCTCCGCGGTTACGCCGGAGGTGTCGGGCTCGGTCAGAGCGAAGCTGAGGCTCACGATGCCGGTGAGGAACGAGGGCGTCCGCGGGTCGAAGGCGTTGGCGACGATCGCGTCGAGGGCGGCATCGAATCGTGCGAATGTCGTGAAACTGAAGAGCGAGATGATGCGGACGCTGACGACGGACGCCTCGGGTGCGACTCCGACATTTTTCCCCGCCGCGGCCGAGGCCGTACCCGTTCCGTGAGATCCGATCGCGAGATCCGCCCCCTTCGCTCCGCATGGCTGTAAGGCCTGATCGGGCGAAGAGCATCCGTTTCCCGACAACGGCACGAGGTCGATGCCCGCGATCACGCGCGAGCCGGTCGCGGACATGAATTCGTCATGCGCCGCGAACACGCCGCCGTCGACCACATAGATGACGGCGCCGGCGCCGCCGAATCCACGATAGGCCTGACCGTTCAGATCCGGCGAGAGCTGGTCGAGCCGGTCGAGATGCCACAGCACATTGTCGGAAAAGGCGTCGGCGCAACCGAGCAGCGTCTTCACCGTGACGCCGGCGGACGTCACGACCGTACCGGTCTGGCAGTGAGTCGGGGTGAATTGCGCGCCGAGGGACGTGGAAAGGAGAACAGCCGCGACAACCAGGAGTCGCAGGGGCATGATCTAGATATTGTCGACGATGTGCCTCGCGAACTCGCTGGTTTTCACCTTGGTCGCGCCCGCCATCTGGCGCTCCAGATCGTAGGTGACGAACTTCTGCTGGATCGTCTTGGCCACGCCGCGCTCGATCGCGTCGGCGGCTTCGTACCACTTCATGTGGCGGAGCATCATCACACCGGAGAGGATCAGCGAGCCGGGGTTGATGACGTCCTGGTTCGCGTATTTGGGCGCGGTGCCGTGCGTGGCCTCGAAGATCGCCACTTCGTCGGACTCGTTCGAGCCGGGCGCCATTCCGAGCCCGCCGACCTGCGCCGCGAGTGCGTCGGAGATGTAGTCGCCGTTGAGGTTCGTGGTCGCGAGCACGGAGTACTCGGACGGCCGCAGCAGCACCTGCTGGAACATCGAGTCGGCGATGCGGTCTTTGATCACGATCCGTCCCTCGGGCGCCGCGCCCGAGACTTCCGATTCCGGAATCGTAACGTCGCCGAACTCCTCGCGCGCGAGCTGGTAGCCCCAGTCTTTGAACGCGCCCTCGGTGAACTTCATGATGTTGCCCTTGTGGACGAGCGTCACCGAGTCGCGCTTCGTGGCGATGGCGTACTCGATGGCCTTGCGCACGAGGCGCTTGGAGCCGAACTCGGAGATCGGCTTGATGCCGATCGCCGAGGCCTCGCGGATTTTCGCGGCCGCGCGGCGCTCCATGTTGTTGAGGAAGTCGATGACCGCGTTCGCCCCCTCCGAGCCCGCCGGCCATTCGATGCCCGCGTAAACGTCCTCGGTATTCTCGCGGAAGATGACCATGTTCACCTTCTGCGGCTCGCGCACCGGCGAGGGGACGCCGTCGAAGTAGCGCACCGGCCGCACGCACGCATAGAGGTCGAGGACCTGCCGCAGCGTGACGTTCAGCGAACGGATGCCGCCGCCGACCGGAGTCGAGAGCGGGCCTTTGATCGAGACGCGATAGTGCTGCAGGTGATCGAGCGTCTCCTGCGGCAGATACTCACCGAACGCCTGGAACGCCTTGTCGCCGGCGAAGACCTCGTGCCAGGCGATCTTCTTTTTGCCGCCGTAGACCTTCTCGACCGCGCCGTCGATCGCGTACCGCGTCGCGCGCCAGATGTCCGGCCCGGTGCCGTCGCCTTCGATGAACGGAATGATCGGATCGTCAGGAACGACGAGCTTGTTGTTCTCGTAGCCGATTCGAGTGCCGGAGGCGGGTGGTGCGATGCGGTCTGTCATGGCGGGGCGGGACTCTATCCGCCTTGACGAGGCTGCGCAACACCGCCAGATTTTTCTGGTCGCTGACGGTGTCGATGGTCTTCGGCGTCTCGATGACCTTCGGGATGCGCGCGAAGCGCGGATCGTTCAGCAAAAGGCGGAACGCCTCGAGGCCGATCTCGCCCTGGCCGATGTGCTGGTGGCGGTCGACGCGGGAGCCGAGCGGCTTCTTCGAGTCGTTGAGATGGAACGCGCCGACGTTGTGGAGGCCGACGTGCTTTTCCATCTCATCGATGGTGCGCGCGTAGCCCTTCCGGGTGCGGATCTCGTAGCCGGCGGCGAAGACGTGGCAGGTGTCGAAGCAGATGCCGACGCGCTGCTTGTCGTCGACCGCCGCGATCATCCGCCCGAGCTCCTCGAACGTGCAGCCGACGCACGAGCCCTGTCCGGCCGACGTCTCCAGCAGCGTCATGACGCGATGATTCGGAATCGCGGCGTGGATCTGATCGAGCGAGCGCGCGATCTGATCGATCGCCGCATCCGCGCCCGCGCCCATGTGCGCGCCGGGATGCAGCACCACCGCGTGAATGCCGAGCCGCTCCGCGCGATCGAGCTCGTCGATCATCGCCGCGATCGACTTGCGGTGAAACTCCGCGTTCGTGGTCGCGAGGTTGATCAGATACGACGCATGCGTGAGCATCGGCTGGACGTTGCGCTTCTCCGCGAACGTCGCGCAGTCGGCGTCGGTCAGCTCCTTCCCCTTCCACTGATTCCCGTTCTTGGCGAAGATCGCCGCCGCCGACGCGTTGATCGCGTCCCCGCGCTCGAACGCGGTGTGCAGGCCACCTTGCGTAGAAAGGTGGGCGCCGATCAGATCGCCTGGAGCGTCAGGAAAGGTGAACCGGGACATGGCCGCCGCAGTCCAAACCCGCTACTGCAGTTTGAAATTCACCGTGACCGTGTAATAGACGTCGATCGGCTCGCCGGCGAACGTCGCCGGGCGGAAGCGCCAGCGGCTGACGGCGCGGCGTGCGGACTCGCCGAGGCCGTAGGGAAGGTCGCGGATGATCTCCACGTCGTCGATCGTGCCGTCGCGGCGCACGATCCCGCGCACCACCACCGGACCGGCGATCCCGGCGCGGCGCGCGGCGCCGGGATACTGCGGGATCACGCGATCCACTTCCTCCGGCTGCGTTCCGCCGGGAGGAACCGCCGCGTAGACGCCGCCCGCCGGCTCGTTCGCGACCGGCGCAGGCACCGGTACCGGAACAGGCAGCGGCTCGGTGGCGGTCGTCTCGGCGACGGCGGTCGATGACGTCTCCGTGGTCTCGGTCGTTGCGCTTGCCGCGGGGCTGCCGACGTCGAGCTGGCGCGTGCCGGTCGAGCTCACGTCGATCGCGTCGACGCTGGCGTAGGCGATCGATCCGCTGCGGTCGATGGCGTAAAAGTCGTGATCGCGCGTGAACACCACGACGTCGCGGTCGGCGGGCAGCTCGCCGACCAGCGGATAGAAGATCCCGGGACCGGCGTAGAGCTGTGTGCGCTCGGTGGCGACGCCCTTCAGCGGCGGCAGGTGGCGGATCGCTTCGTAGCGCCCGAGGCGGCGCTCGCGCTCGGCGGTGCGCTCGAGGTTCGCGCGCTCGGCCCAGCCGGAGAGTTTCTCGGATGTCTCCACGCGCACCCACGCACCGCGGTCCTCGAGCAGCGTCAGCCGCTCGCCGCTCTTGGCCTGAGCCACCACCGCCGCGCGCGCCTGCGGCTCGGTGCGGATGCGAATGCTCGCCGGCAGCACGGTCAGCGTCTCGCTCGTCGCGGCCTGTTTCTCCGGCTCCTCTTTCCCACCCCTGACCACGATCATCGCCAGCAGCGCGAAGAAGATCACCGCGAGCAGGATGACGATGGCCAGGCCGCGGCCGTGGCGGATGCGGGCTTCTGTCATTTCTTCATCAGCGAATACAGGATCGCCTTCTGGACGTGCAGCCGGTTCTCGGCCTCGTCATAGATGACCGACTGCGGTCCGTCGATGACTTCCGCGGCGACTTCCTCGCCGCGATGCGCGGGCAGGCAGTGCATGAAGATCGCGTCCGGCTTGCCCGCCGACATCAGACGCTCATCGACGATCCATCCCTGGAAGTCGCGTTTGCGTTTCTCCGCTTCCTCTTCCTGTCCCATCGACGCCCAGACGTCGGTCTCGATGATGTCGGCGTCCCTGACCGCTTCTTCGATCTTGGTCGTGATCAGGATCTTCGTGCCGGCCGCCTTCGCGTCCTCGTTCGCCTGCGCGACGACGCCGGGATCGGGGAGGTAGTCGGCCGGGCAGGCGACGGTGATGTCCATCCCCATCTTCGGCGCGCCGAAGAGCAGCGAGTGGGCCATGTTGTTGCCGTCGCCGACATAGGCGATCTTGCGCCCCTTCAGCTCGCCGCCGAAGTGCTCCCACGCGGTGAAGTAATCGGTCATCGCCTGGCAGGGGTGCGACAGATCGGTGAGTCCGTTGACCACCGGGACGCTCGCGTAGAGCGCGAGATCGGTGACGGTCTTGTGCGCGAACGTGCGGGCCATGATGCCGTCGACGTAGCGCGAGAGCACGCGCGCGGTGTCGTTGATCGGCTCCCCTCGGCCGAGCTGGATGTCGCGCGACGAGAGGAACAGCGCGTGCCCGCCCATCTGGAACATCCCCACTTCGAACGACACGCGCGTGCGCGTCGACGACTTCTCGAAGATCATCGCCAGCGTCTGCCCTTGCAGCGCATCGGCAAATTTTTTGGGCTTCTGTTTCATGTCGCGGGCGAGCTCGAAGATCTCCCGCACTTCGTCCGCGCTGTAGTCGTGAATCTCGATGAAGTCTTTATGGTCCATTTCGGCGCGCATTCTATGCCGCTATCATTCCCGTCGTGAGCTTCCAGGTGCCGATGATCGAAGTGGCCGTCACCGTGGCCGTGACGGGTCTCGATGCCGCGGAGCACTTCCTGTATCTGGCGCCGTACTCGGACCGCCGCGAGGGGCCGGAAACGGTGGCCGACTACGTCAACGGGCGGCGGCGCTTCTTCCCGATGATGGCCAGCGGCGCGGCCAAGATGCTCAACCGCGACCAGATCCTCTGGATGCGCTACGAGAAGCTGCCCGACGTCATCGACGGCGACAACACCATCGTCGAAAAGGCCACCATCGTGGAGCTCGTGGACGGCACGCGCCTCGAAGGCGTAATCCCGATCGGCGACCGCCCTCGCGAGCACTCCCGCGTCTCCGACGTCCTCAACGACACCCGCGAAGTCTTCTTCCGCCTCGACGCCGAGAACGACACGTACTACGTCAACAAGTCGTTCGTGAGAACCGTGATCCCGCGCTGATCACGCTCCCCTCCTCCTCCAGCTTGATCAAATGCGCGCTCAGCTGAATCTCCGCCGCGCGATGCAGGCGCTCGTCCAGCTCCGGGTAAATCAACGCGCGCATCTCGGGGATCGTCGACGCGCCGTGCGCAACCGCGTCGAGCACCTGGCGCTCGCGCTCCAGGCGGTGGGCGATGTACTCGTCGATGAGCGCGACAGCATCGTCGCGCGTGGGGCCGTGCGCGGGATGGATGCGCTTCGGGTTTCTCTCGCGCAGCTTCCGGAGCGAGCGGAGATAGTCGCCCATGTGGCCGTCGGGCGGAAAGATCGCCGTGGTGCCGGCGCCGAGGATCGTGTCGCCGGTAAAGAGCTCGCCGTCCGCGGTCATGTAGCAGACATGCTCGCTGGTGTGGCCGGGCGTGGCGATCGCTTCGAGGCCGTCGATGACGTCGCCGTCGCTGACGAGCGTGTCCGTCTCTTCGAGCACGCCGCGCGGCGCGACGATCTTCGCGCCGGTGGCGCGCTTCAGCGGCAGCGCCGCGGGCGCGTGGTCGGCGTGCCGATGAGTGATGAAGATCGTGCGCAGCTCCGGCATCGCGGCGCGAATCGCGTCGATATGCGAGTCGATGGCGGGGCCGGGATCGATGACCGCGTGCTCGTCGAGCAGGTACGTGCGCGTGCCGTCGAGCGTGAACGCGCCGGGATTCGGCGCGGTGATCGAGCGGATGTTCATCGCAGTACCGGCCTGCCGTCGACGAGCACCGGCTGGATCGGCTCGACGACTGCGCCGCGGCGCGAGTCGATCAGCGCAGCGACCGAGTCGAACGCCGCGATGGCCTCGAGGTTCTTGATCGTCGGCAGCACCAGCCGCAGGTCGCGGCGCGCGAGCACGTCCTTCGGCGCGATCCACATCGACTCAACGATCTCACCGCCGTCGATCGTCACCACGGTCTCTCGCGCGACTCTCGCGAGAAAGAACCAAGTGTCGAAACGCTTCGGGATTCCTTCAGGCGTGATCCAGCGCGAGGTCAGCACGAGCGCGTCGGAATCGAGCTCGATCCCGCACTCTTCGCGCGTCTCCCGCACCGCCGCCTCGGCCGCGCGTTCATCTGCCTCGATTGCGCCGCCCGGGAACACCCACGCGTTCGGCACGAACGAGCTCTTCTCGCTGCGCCGCAGCAGCAGCACTTCCAGAGGCGCGTCGCGCAGCACGATCACGCTCGCGGCGGGAATCGGCGTCAGCACCGGCCCTGCCATCCGACCCACTCTTCCCCGTTCGGTCCGCGCTCTTTCTTCCAGATCGGCACCGTCTCTTTGATGCGATCGATGGTCATCCTGCACGCCGCGAAGGCCTCGGCTCGATGCGGCGACGCCGCCACGATCGCGATCGACGCGTCGCCGACGACGAGCCGGCCGAGGCGATGCACGACCGCGAGCGCGACCTCGGGGAACTGCGCCTCGACGTCGTGCACGACCGCCGCGATCTCCTTCTCCGCCATCGGGCGATAGGCGTCGTAGAAGATCGACTCGACCTGCTTTCCCTCGTGGTGATTGCGCACCACGCCTTCGAAGAGCACGTACGCGCCGTCGGACTCGCGCATCACGCGCTCCACGAGAGCGCGAGCGTCGATGGGGTCGTCGGTGAGGAAGCTCATCCCCCCGCCACCGGAGGAATGAACGCGAGCTCGTCGCCGTCGCGCAGCACGGTCTCCGGCGCGGCGTAGCTCTCGTTGACGGCGATCATCGGCGGCTGCGTGTACTCCGCGAGCGCCGCGTACGCGCCGCGCATCCACGCCCACACCTCCGCCGCCGTCGTCCCCACGGGCAGCGAGAGCTCGCGCGCATCAGTTCCGGCGATGTCGCGCAGCACGGCGAAGAAGAGCAGCCGCACCTTCATCGGCCGCATTCTATTCTCCAGTTTATCCCGCGCGAAGACGCGGGATCTCGGGTCACACCGCGAGGAGCTTTCCGACTGGCGATGCGCGCGGGATAAACTAATAGAAGCAGATGTTCGCTCCCGAAACCCGCGTCGACGAAGCGCTGCGCATTCACCCGAACGCGCGCTGGGTCTTTGCCGCGTATCACATCAGCGGCTGCAACGGCTGCGAGCGCGCGAGCGACGAGACGCTCGCCGAGGTGGCGGCGGGGTACGGGCTGCCGCTGGAGCGGCTGCTGAACGACCTGAACTCGCTGACCGCTCAGAACCGGTAACGCACTCCCAGCTTCGTGTGCACGTTGTGCGGCTTCGGAATGGAGAGTCCCGTGGTGTCGGAAAAATCGTCGCGATGGAACGGCGACGACGTCACGATGTCGGTGATCTCGCCCTCGATGGCGAAGCGGTTGCTCAACCGCCAGGCCGCGCCGGCTCCCCCGGCGGCGCCCCATTCATTGCGCGTCCCCTCGAAGACGGTGATGTCGGAGTTCTGCGCGCCGCCGGGGCGATAGATCGCGTACGCGGGTCCGCCGAGGAGATGAAAGCGGAGGGCGCCGCCGGTATTGATGCGGAAGACGATCGGCACCATGAACGTCGTGACGTCGAGATCGCCGGCCCGGACCGTGAACGCGTCGCCGTTGGAGTCTTCGATGGAAAGCGGCGCGCGGGTGAATGCGCCCTCGAGGCGGACCGCCCAGCGTTCGCTGAAGGAGCGCTCGATGTCGACCGCGAGGCCGGCGCGCGAGGCGACGGTAAGCGTGAGCGTGGTGACCTGCGACGGGTGGTCGGGAGAGCCCGGACCGCGCATCTTGCGCTCGACGAAGTCGCCGAAGACGAACGCGCCGCTGCCCGCTCCGATGCTCCAGTTCTGGGCTAAAAGCGGGGTGGCAGAGAGCAGGAGAGCCGCGATGGTCAGTTTTTTCTTCATGCCGGCTGGTCAGAATTGCAACCTCAGAGCCAGCCGAGGAAAAACTTTCCGTCGAAAAACGTCGCCTGTCGGGTTGAGCCTTTTTTCACAAGCAGGCGCCGTATGTGGCTTGATTACTGAGGTTTCTGCGCTTGCGCTCGCTGCAGCGCTGCGTTCCCGGCCTCTTTTTGACCCGTTCCAAGCGTGTTGGCCTCGATCTAGCACAGAGACAGGTCACGATGATTCTGGTTTCGAAAAGAAGTACGAAACCGCTTGAGCGCGGGTCCCATCTGACTTGCCTGCGCAAAGTGGCCGCTGCGGGCTCCCTCCTTGACTATTGGACCGATTTTGGACGATTACTCACTTAGCTTCCTTGAACCCTACCAACTGGCCGCAGCGGTCCAGCCCGATGTACCACAAACGGAGCCGAAAGGCTCCGTTAGTGCTTTATGCCCCCGCACTACCGGTTGACCCTACCGCCCTACCGGTTTCAACCCACCCCACCCAACCGGTTTTCCGCCAGCCGCACACCCGTTCGGCACGCGCGGGCTTCGCCGCGCTGTTTCTCGCGCTGACCCCCACCCATCCCGGAATGTGTGCGGGCGGGCGGTCAAGCGAAAAGCAGCGCGGGCGAAGCCGCGCGTGCCGAACGGGTGTGCGGTCGGGGGAAAACCGGTCGGGTGGTTGGGTTGAAACCGGTAGGGCGGTAGGGCTGAAACCGGGCAGTGCGGGCGGGGTGACATAATCCGCGCCCGTGCCGAAAAAGCGCCCCAGTCTCTTCATCATCGACGGTTCGAACAACGTCTACCGCTCCTACTTCGCGATCCGCAACCTGACGACGTCGGCGGGGTTTTCGTCGAATGCGGTGTATGGCTTCGTCACGACGCTGCGCAAGCTGCTCAAGGATCACAATCCCGACTGCATCGCCGTCGCGTTCGATGAGGGGCGGGAGACGGCGCGGACGGAACAGTACGCGGACTACAAGAAAGACCGCCGGCCGATGCCCGACGATCTGGTCGTGCAGATCCCGCTGGTCTACGAAGTCCTCGAGGGGTTTCGCATCCCCGTCATCCGCTCGACTGAATGGGAGGCCGACGACTTCATCGGCTCGCTCGCCTGCACCGCGCGCGACCGCGGCTACGACGTCGTCATCGCCACCAGCGACAAGGACTTCTTCCAGCTCGTCGGCGACGGCATCCGCCTCTATCACACCGGCCGCGAGGTCCTTTACGACGCCAAGAGCGTGGACGAAGTGTTCGGGTTGCCGCCGGAGAAAGTCGTCGACGTCATGGCCATCTGGGGCGACGCCATCGACAACATCCCCGGCGTTCCCGGCATCGGCGAGAAGGGCGCTAAGACGCTGATCCGCGAGTTCGGCTCGCTCGAGGGCGTGTACGAGAACCTCGACCAGATCAAGCGCGCGTCGCAGAAGAAGTCACTCGAAGACAATCGCGACAAGGCGTTCCTGTCGCGCGAGCTGGCGCGCATCAAGTGCGACCTCGACGTCAAGGTCGACTTCGACGCGCTGAAGCGCACCGATCCCGATCGCGCGAAGCTGCACGACGTCTTCTCGCGCCTCGAGTTCGCGTCGCTGATGCAGGAGTTCCTCCCCGAGGCGCCGGCGGCGCCGAGGGAGTACCGCATCGCGGCGTCGGCGGACGACGTTCGCGAGTACGCGGGCGCGGGTCCGATCGCGGTCTGGGTGGAGCCGACGACCACGGAAGGCTTCGACGCGCCGATGGCGGTGGCGCTGTCAGTGAGGGCGGCGGATTCGCTGATCGTGCCGAACGAGAGCGCGTTTGCCGAGGCGCTGCGCGAGCTGTTCGCCTCCGACCGCACGTTCATCACCTACGACGCGAAGGCGCAGGGCCGCCGGCTCGCCGCGGGCAATCTCCCGGTTCCGGAGAAATGGGCCGACGTGATGCTGATGTCGTACGTCATCAATCCCGGCCTGCCCAGCCACGCCCTCGGCAACATCGCCCGCGACCGGCTCAAGCAGGACGTGCTGGCCCGCAAGGACACGCAGAAGACCGCGCCGCTCTTCGAGCTCGAACACGAGGTCGGCTCGTCGCGGCTCGGTCCCTATCAGGATTACCTCGGCGACAAGCCCGACGTCACGTACGCGCTGCACGAAGTGCTCGCGCCCGAGCTCCGCCAGGACGCCGCGCTCGCCGACATCTACGAGCGCATCGAGATGCCGCTCTTCCCGGTCCTCGGCCGCATGGAAGAACGCGGCATCCGCATCGACGCGGATCTCTTGCGCGCCATGTCGGCGACGATGGGCGCGCAGCTCGCGGACCTCGAGCGCCGCATCTACGAAGAGGCGGGCACGGAGTTCAACATCAACTCGCCGCTCCAGCTCGGGCACATCCTCTTCGAGAAGCTGAACTATCCGGTCATCAAGAAGACGAAGACGACGAAGAGCTTCTCGACGAGCGTCGAAGTGCTCGAGGAGCTGGCCAGCCACGGCTTCGCGGTGCCGCAGCTGATCCTGCAGCATCGCGAGCTGCACAAGCTCAAGGGGACGTACATCGACGCGCTGCCGCTGCTCGTCGGCGCCGACGGCCGCGTGCACACGACGTTCAACCAGGCCGTGGCCGCGACCGGACGGCTCTCGTCATCCGATCCGAATCTGCAGAACATCCCGATCCGCACGCAGACCGGACGCGAGATCCGCAAGGCCTTCGTCGCCGACGAGGGGTGGGTCCTGCTCTCCGCCGACTACTCGCAGGTCGAGCTGCGCATCCTCGCGCACATCTCGCAGGACGAGTCGCTGATCGAGACCTTCCGCAGCGGCGCCGACATTCATCGGGCTACGGCGTCGGGCATGTTCAACATCCCGCCCGAAGAGCTGACCGCGGAGCAGCGGCGGGCGGCGAAGGTGATCAACTTCGGCGTGCTGTACGGCATGTCGGCGTTCCGGCTCTCGAATGAATTGAGCATCTCGACCGGCGACGCGAAGGCGTGGATCGAGGCGTACTTTGCGCGCTATCCGAAGATCCAGGAGTATCTCGACCGCACGCTCGAAGAGGCGCGGACCACCGGCAAGGTGACGACGCTGTTCGGGCGCGTGCGGTACATCCCGGAGATCCACAACCGCTCGTTCACCGTGCGCGGCAACGCCGAGCGCATGGCGACGAACGCGCCGATCCAGGGAACCGCCGCGGACTTATTGAAGATGGCCATGATTGCACTCGACAGGAAGCTCGGCGACAAGGCGCGCATGCTGCTGACGGTGCACGACGAGATCGTGATCGAAGCGCCGGAGCCCGACGCGGCCGATGTGGCGGGAATCGTGAAAGAAACGATGGAGAGGATCTACCCGCTGGCCGTCCCGCTGGCCGTCGACGCGCACTGGGGGAGGAGCTGGTACGACGCGAAAGAGTGAGCCGGCGAAGTCTTGTAATTCTGCTCCTTCTCGTTTGCACGGGATGTAAACAGCCGCCCCCGAAGAAGGCGGCCGCTCCCGCCGCCGGCCCGCAGATGCGCGCCACCGTCGTCACGATCCGCACCACCATCCAGCCCGACAACAAGACCTTCACGCATACGCTGGTCATCGGCGACGGCCGCGCCCGCAGCACCGCCGAGCTGGATCAGTGGCGGCTCTTCGACACGCGCAAAAAGTCGGTCACGTTCGTCGACGACGTCGCCAGGACGGTGCGCACGGTGTCGATGGACGCGTTGCTGAAAGAGCATCGCGCGAAGCTCGCCGAAGCGCTTCCCGAGCACTATCCCCGCGCGCGTGTGACCAGTACCCCGGACGGCTTGCTCATCGAGGTCGGAGGCTACCGCCGCGAGTTGAAGCTCGCCGAGCAGCGCGCGATCCCGAGCGATCTCTTCGCGATGATGCAGGCCAGCGACTCCGCGTCGTCGCCGCTCGCGCCGATGATGCGCGCGGCCGACGACGCCCTGACCCGCACCCGCGCCTTTCCGCAGCGCGATCGCAGCGAGCTGCCGTACGGGAACAGGAAGCTGGTCATCGACCGCGAGGTCGTCGGCATCGCGGAGCAGAACGTGCCGCAGTCCATGCTCCGCGTGCCGGACGGTTATCGCGACCTCACGCCTAAGCCGCCCGCGGCAACGCCGCCCTGACCGACGCCTCTTCGCGGGCTTCGGAGAGCCGCGCGAGCGTGAACGCGCCCACCGCCATCACCAGGTCGCGCACCGCGACGTCGAGAAAACGTCCGCTGGTGACGAGCGTCAGCGCGATCAGCGTGAGCCAGGCGGCGACGACGTAGCCGCCGAGGCGCGTCAGGCCGGCGAGCACGGCGATGCCGGCGATCATCTCGATCACGCCGGCGACGCGCATCATCGTCCCGGCCGGGACCGGCGAGAGGCTCACCAGCAGCGGGCTCGCGTACTGCTCCCAGTTCGTGAGGATGTTGAAGAACTTGTCGAGTCCCGCGAGAAACGCGGTCGCCCCGAATGCGATGCGCAGCGTCAGAACCGTGGAATTGAGTCGTGTGTCCATGATGTCTTCCTCCACGACATTGGAGTGCGCACCCGGCGTTCGGTGACGCTGTCACCTTTTCCGTTTCGCGGTCTCTAATGGAGTGTGATGACTATTGCCGCCCACGCTCTCGAGACGAGCGAGCCGCTTTCCGACATCGAGGTCGTCCGCCGCATCCTCGGCGGCGACACCGCGCTGTTCGAGATCCTCATGCGCCGCTACAACCAGCGGGTCTATCGCGCCGTCCGCGCGATCCTCGGCGGCGATGAAGATGCCGAGGACGCGATGCAGCAGGCGTATCTCAACGCCTACACGCATCTCGGCCAGTTCGAGGAGCGCGCGCAGTTCTCGACGTGGCTGATCCGCATCGCCGTGAACGAGGCCCTCGCGCGGCGGAGGAAGCGGCAGCGCACGGCGTGGGATGGAGGCGAGGAGCTGATGGTGGAGCTGGAGTCGAACGTGCCGAATCCCGAACAGCAGGCGCTCACGTCGCAGATGCGCGAGGTCATGGAGCGCGAGCTGGCCGCGTTGCCCGCGGCGTATCGCACCGTGCTCGTGCTGCGCGAAGTCGAAGGCCTCAGCACCGCCGAGACCGCGGAGTGCCTGAGCGTGTCCGAGGACGTGGTCAAGCAGCGCCTGCACCGCGCGCGCGGCATGGTGCGCGCCGCCCTGGAGCGCCGCGCCGGCGAGACCCTCAGCGCCGTCTATCCCTTCGGCAACGCGCGCTGCGACCGGGTCGTGGCGGCGGTGATGGCGCGCATCAGATGACCTGACGCGAGTCGCCGATGCGCTTCGTCGCGCCGGTCGCGTCGAAATACTCGAGCAGCGGGATCGCGACCTTGCGCGAGATGCCGAAGAGGTCCTTGAACTGCGCGACGTCGATCGTCTGCCCCTTCTTCGCCGCCAGCGTTTCGCGCGCCGCCGCGATGACGTCGCGGTGCAGGTACACGCCCTCGGCGAGCCGCACCAGCGTGCCGATTTTCACCAGATACGCGATCACGCCCTCGATCACCTTCGGCCGCTGCTGGATGGTCTTGATCAGCTCCGAGGTCGCCGGCGTCTGCAATCCCGCGTCGTGGTAGCGCGCCTCGATGATGCGCGCCAGCTCCCCCTCCGCGCCGCCGAGCGTCTTCGAGCGCCCGGGGATATCGAGCGCGTCGCCCTGCACCACCGCGATCTTCTGATTCGCGAGATCGGCCAGCAGGAAGTTCACCGGCGCGCCGGCGGGGATGAGCTTCTGCACGAACTCCCCCTTCGGCACGCTCATCGCCATCTTGTTGTCCTGGAAGTAGCGCCCCAGAAACTCCATCGCCCGTTTGCGGAAGTCGGCGAGCACGTCGTGGTGCAGGTACGTCGAGCCGGTGATGGTCACGTTCGGCACCCGCTTCAGCTCCTTCGCCAGCTTCTCGTTGCGGATGCCGGTGCGCGCCTGGATCTGCTCGAGCGGCAGCCCGCGCAGCCCCTGCAGCTTCGACATCAGCTCCACGCGCTCCTGCAGCGTGCCGTTTGCGAGCGTGTCGAGGATCTCGCCGCGCGTGCCGCGCGACAGCTTCGGCAGGTGCGCGTCGAGGATCACGCCGCCGCCGATCGTGAACGCGGGCGAGTAGCGGCGGATCACGAAGCGGTCGCCGGCCACCGCGATCACCGGCGCCTCGAGCCGGATCTGCGCGTACGCCGCGGCGCCCGGCTTCAGCTCGCCCTCGGTCTCGTCGACGAAGCGGATCGTGCCGAGGAGCTCCGCGGACAGATGATGAAAGCGGATGCGCGTCTGTTCCTTGAGCGGCTTCGCGTCCGGAAGCAGCTCCAGCCGCGCGGTGATGATCTGCGACGGCCTCAGCGTGTTCGGATGCAGCACCTGCTGTCCGCGGCGCAACTCTTCCAGCGCGATGTCGGCGAGGTTCATCGACGTCCGCTCGCCCGCCGACGCCTCATCGCGCGGCTCGCCGTGCACTTGTACACCGCGGGCGCGGCTGTGTTTTCCGCCGGGCAACACCTCGACTTCATCCTCCACCCGCACCGCGCCGGAGTACGTCGTGCCGGTGATCACCGAGCCGAAGCCTTTCATCGTGAACACGCGATCGATCGGCAGCCGGAACACGCGCGTCGTGGCGTCGCGGTCATCGACGCTGGCGACCGACTGCAGGATCGCGGCGCGCAGCGCGTCGAGTCCCGCGCCGGTCGTGCTGCTCACCGGCACGATCGGTTTTCCTTCGAGAAAGCTTCCCTTCGCGAGGTCTTCGATCTCGAGCCGCACCAGCTCCAGGATGTCGCCGTCGACGAGATCGCTCTTCGTGATCGCGACCAGTCCTGTCGGAATGCCGAGCAGGCGGCAGATCGCGAAATGCTCGCGCGTCTGCGGCTTGATCGACTCGTCCGCGGCGACGACCAGCAGCGCGCTGTCGATGCCTCCCACGCCCGCGAGCATGTTCTTCACGAATCGCTCGTGGCCGGGCACGTCGATGAAGCCGATCTGGTAGTCGTCGGTGAACCAGCTCGCGAATCCGAGGTCGATCGTGATCCCGCGCCGCTTCTCCTCGGGCAGGCGATCGGTGTCGACGCCCGTGAGCGCGCGCACCAGCGAGGTCTTGCCGTGATCGATGTGCCCGGCTGTGCCGACCACCCTTTTCTTGCGGGACATGCGGCGCGAATCGTATCGTTACCGTCAAATACAAAGGAGGCCGTCCCCATGCCGCTGCTGGTGCGAGCATTTCCCGTCGTTTGCGATCGCCGCGAAGTGGAGAAGTTCGCCGCTGAAATGCGGAGCCGCGCCGATGACGTCCGGCGCTTCTACGAAGGCTTCGGCGTCAGGCGCGAGTCGTGGTTCTACCAGGACACGCCGCACGGCGCGCTGGTGATCGGCGTGACCGACATCGGCGACGTCGCCACCGCCGCGCGCGAATACGCCCAGACCACCGAGCACTTCGCGGCCTGGTTCAAGAACCGCGTGAAGGAGCTCTCCGGCATCGACCCGAACGAGCAGCCCCTCGGGCCTCCGACCGAGATGATCTTCGACTCCTCCGGCGCCGAGCTGCCCGGCGGGATCGCCATCTCCGCGCGCATCTATCCCACGCGCAGCCGCGAGGCAGTGATGGAGTTCGTAGGCCAGCTCCACGCGCGCTCGGACGAAACGAAGGCGTTCTATGAAGGCTTCGGCGTGCCGCGCGAGACGTGGTTCCTGCAGGAGACCGCCGGCGGCCCGATCGTCATCGGCGTGACCGCGATGGGCCAGCCCGAGCGCGTGCAGGAGTACGCGGAGACGAAGGAGTCGTACGCGGCCTGGTTCAAACAGCGCGTCAATGAAGTGACGGGCGTCGATCCGAACAAGACCCCGCTCGGCCCGCCGAGCGAGCAGGTCTTCGACTTTCAGGGATGATGATCGAGTTCGAAGGAACCATCACGCGGCAACTGCTCGAGCGCGCGCGGCAGCGCCACCGGAATCGCCTTTATCTTTACGGTGGTCTCCTGCTGCTGCTGGCAGGAGTCGCCGGCTTCATCGCGCAGCCGCCGCCGCTCGATCCTTCGCGGCACGGCTTCGTCACAGTCATCGCGGTGATCGGCGGCGCGATGGTCACGCGCGCGCTCGCCAAGCCCGACGCGATCCCCGAGCATCACGTCAAAGGCAGCACCAGCGAACAGCGGCTGACCTTCATGACTCCCGAGCGCGAAGAGCATCTGCAGTGGACGTCGTTCTCCGGCGCGATCGTCGGCGACGACTACGTCGTCCTTCAGCAGTCGCCTTTCTTCAAGATCGTCCTCGGCCGCGAGTTCTTCCGCGACGCCGCCGGCTGGGACGAGCTGCGCGCGATCGTGACGCGGAACGTGCGGGTCGTGCAGCCGTGGACGCCGTCGAACACGCTGATGTCGCTCGTGCTGTGGCTGGGGATCTTTGCGCTCGCGATCCTGGCCGCGTTCTACTTCACGCGGCCCTCGTAGGCCTCTTTCAGCTGCGGCGGCATCTTGCCGCCCTGGCCCAGCGCGTCCTTGATCTCGCCGGCGTTCACGATCGCCTGTCCGCGGAAGTGATTGTTGGTGATCACGTACGCGTCCTTGTTGCGGGCCATCGACTCGATGCGCTTCACCCACGGTTCGAGCTCTTTTTCCGAATAGAGATAGTTGTAGCGTTCCCACGACTCAGCGTGCGCGAACCACTTCTCGTAGTTGCGGCCGTGCAGGCGGACGTAGGCGAGCGGCCCGGTGGTCGTGTCGGACGGCTTGACCGAGTCGTGAAACAGCGGCTGATCGACGTTCACCCAGGCCACGTTCTGCTCGTCGAGAAAGCGCGTGAACTCCTCGTTCTGGAACGTCGCGTGCCGCACCTCGAGCGCCTTCGGATAGGCGTCGAACGCGCGGAAGAGCGCCAGCAGCTTCTCCAGCGACGCGTCCGAGTTCCTGAAGCTCCAGGGAAACTGCAGCAGGATCGCGCCGAGGCGGTTCGCGTCCATCAGCGGATCGAGATAGTTGCGAAACTCCCTGACGTCATCCGCTGAAATTGGAGCGTCATCGTGCGTGAATCCCTTGAACACCTTCGTCGTGAACCGGAAGTCGCGGTTCGCCGCGACCCTGCGTACCCAGCTCTTCGCGTGCGCCGGCGGAGGGATGCGATAGAACGGCGAGTTGATCTCGATCGTGTCGAAAAACGACGAAAGATAGGCGAGGTGATCGAACTTCGAGCCGTGCTTCGGATAGACCGTTCCCTCCCAATCCGTGTAGCTCCAGCCCGCGGGTCCGACGCGAATCGTATGAGCCTCAGCCAATGGTCAACACCTTGACAAGCTTATTTGGAGATGCATCGATTTCATTGCGTTCGCTGAGTCCCTTATGCTAAAAGCGCGCTATCGGACACATTGCGAACATCTCCATTCGGACAGCGACGTTCGGCGGAGGAGTCGTGTTGTTCCGGTGATCGGAAGGGGGTCGATTCGTAACGAGCTCCGGTATCAATCGAATCACGCGGGGACGACGTCGCGGCACCCCGCACATGCTCAGCGCTGCGGCACGACTTTCACGGTAACAATCTTTAGGAGATCAAGGTTTCATGGATACGTTCAACGACAAGTCCCTCAATTGCGCTGACTGTGGCCAGGAGTTCGTTTTCAGCAAGAACGAGCAGGCATTCTATGCGGAGCGCGGCTTCACCAATGAGCCGAAGCGCTGCAAGAACTGCCGCGACAAACGGAAGACCGCCCGCGAGGGCAACGGCGGCGAAGGCCGCTCGCGCCAGATGGTCAGCGTCACCTGTGACTCGTGCGGAATCCCGACCGAAGTGCCCTTCACCCCGGTCAGCGGGAAGCCGGTCTACTGCCGCGATTGCTACAACCAGCGCCGTACCTCCAGCCGCTCGTCCAGCTGGGCCTGAGCACTAACGCAACTTCAAGCGAAAACGGCCGGCGTCACGCCGGCCGTTTTCTTTTGAGGATGCTGTAGAATCCGCCCCGTTTTGCAGCGCCCCAACCCCCGCCCCGTCGATACAGTTCTCGATCTCATCGGCAACACGCCGATGGTGCGCCTGCACGCGATCCCCGGCGGCGATGACGCCGAGATCTACGTCAAGATGGAGCTGCTGAACCCCGGCTTCTCCGTCAAGGACCGCATCGGGATCGGGATGATCGAGCGCGCCGAGCGCGCCGGCCTGCTCAAGCCCGGCGGCACGATCATCGAGCCGACCGCGGGCAACACCGGCGTCGGCCTCGCGCTCGCCGGCGTGCAGCTCGGCTACCGCGTGATCCTCTGCGTCCCCGAGAACTTCTCGCTGGAGAAGCGCGAGATGATGAAGGCCCTCGGCGGTGAGCTGATCCTCACGCCGAAGGCGGACGGGATGAAGGCGGCCATCGCCAAGGCCGAGGAGCTCGCGAAAGAGATCGAGGGCGCGTACGTGCCGCAGCAGTTCGTCAACCCGTTCAATACCGAGTCGCACTACGAGACCACCGCTCCCGAGATCTTCGAGCAGCTCGACGGACGCGTGGACGCGTGGGTCGCGGGCGCCGGCACCGGCGGCACGTTCACCGGCGTCGCCCAGTACCTGCGCGAACGTCTACCGGATGTGGAGTGTTATGTGGTCGAGCCGCAGGGATCGATTCTCAAGGGCGGCGAGGCCGGGCCCCACGAAGTGGAAGGCATCGGCGCCTCGTCATTCATCCCGCCGGTGCTCGACATGTCCCTCGCGAATGACGTGATCATGGTCGACGATTCTCCCGCGTTCCGGATGGTCGCGCGCCTCGCGCGCGAGGAAGGCATCCTCGCCGGCGGCTCGGCGGGCGCGAACGTCGAGGCGGCGCTGCGCGTCGCCCGGCGGCTCGGCCGCGGCAAGCGCGTCGTCACCATCATCCCCGACGCCGCGGAGCGCTACATCTCGAAAGGGATTTTCTCGAAATGGGTGGCGGAGGCCTGACATGGGTTTCTCGACGGACTGCATCCACGCCGGTCAGGAGCCGGAGCCGGTCACCGGTGCGGTGACGATCCCGATCTATCAGACCTCGACCTACGTCCAGCCGGAGCTCGGCCGCCACAAGGGATATGAGTACGCGCGCACGCAGAACCCGACGCGCGCGGCCACCGAGGCCAACCTCGCGGCGCTCGAGCGCGGCAAGCATGGGCACTGCTTCGCGTCGGGGATGTCGGCGATCGACGCCGTGTTCCGCCTGCTGAAGAGCGGCGATCACGTGGTCGCCGGCGAGAACATGTACGGCGGCTCGTACCGCCTCTTCAGCCGCGTGCTGGAGCGGTTCGGACTGGAGTTCACCTACGTCGACACCTCCTGCGTCGACGCCGTGCGCGCCGCGCTGCGCGACAACACGCGCATCGTCTTCCTCGAGACGCCGACGAATCCGATGATGACCATCACCGATCTCGCGGCATGCGCGGAGGCGGCGCACGCGCGCGGCGCGCTGGTGGTCGTCGACAACACGTTCTGCTCGCCGTGGCTGCAGCGCCCGATCGAGCTCGGCGCCGACATCGTGGTGCACTCGACGACGAAGTTTCTCAACGGCCACTCCGACTCGGTCGGCGGCGTGGTGGTCTCCAACTCCGACGAGCTGGCCCAGCAGATCGGCTTCCTGCAGAACGCCGTCGGCGCGATCCTCTCGCCGTTCGACTCCTGGCTGGTGCTGCGCGGCGTGAAGACGCTGGCCGTGCGCATGAAACAGCACGAGCAGAACGGCGTGGCCATGGCCGGCTACCTCGCCAATCACCCCAAGGTGAAGAAGGTCTACTACCCCGGCCTCCCCGATCACCCGCAGCACGCGCTGGCCAAGCGCCAGATGAACGGCTTCGGCTCGATGATCTCGTTCGAGCTCGGGTCATTCGAGAACGCCAAGAAGTTCCTCGACCGCGTCAGGCTCTGCTCCCTCGCCGAGTCCCTCGGCGGCGTCGAGACCCTGATCTCCCACCCCGTGAGCATGACCCACGGCTCCGTCCCCGAAGCCATGCGCACCCGCCTCGGCATCACCCCCGGCCTGGTGCGCATTTCGGTGGGCATCGAAGACGTCGAAGACCTGATCGCCGATCTCGACAACGCTTTTGACGGGGTGTAGGTCGATGCAGGAAGTCGATGAAGCGCTCCCCGGCGCAGATCTGATTCGCGAAGGCCTTCGCGATCTGGAGAACGGTGTCGAGTCGGTGCCTGCTTTGCTCGTGCTTGTGGGAGCACCGCGGCTGCGCGAGTTGGGGTATGACGTCGTGGACCCGTTCCCGGGCGATGAATTTCCCGAGCATCGACTCTACGACCGCCTCGCCGCTGAAGAAGGTGACGGCGCGCATTCGAGCTATAACGCTCTCATCCGCCGGCTGGTGAGTTTCGAGCGGACCGCGGAATGCGTGAGCGACTGACCGAAGAACGACTCCGAGAATTCATGCGGGCTCTGGCCCGTGAAACGAATGTCGAGGGCCGCGTTTACCTCACGGGCGGCGCGAGCGCGGTGTTGCTCGGCTGGCGTACGAACACGCTCGATATCGATGTGAAGCTCATACCCGATCACGAACGTGTGCTGCGCGCGATTGCGGACTTGAAGGAACGTCTCCAGGTCAATGTCGAGCAGGCGTCGCCCGATGACTTCATCCCGCCCTTGCCTGGTTGGGAAGATCGCAGCCCCTTCATCGCACGCGAGGGCAAGCTCTCTTTTCATCATTACGATTTCTATGCGCAGGCGCTCGCGAAGATCGAGCGCGCCCACGAGATCGACCGCCGTGATGTGGCTCAGATGATCGCGTCGGGTCTGGTCGACCGTGCGCGTCTGATGGAGCTTTTCGTCGCGATCGAGCCCGATTTGTATCGATATTCCGCGATCGATCCGAGACGTTTCCGCCGCCGCGTCGAAACTATCGTAGCCGGCGAATAAGACGCTTCACCGCCGCCACCGCGCCGAGCACCGGATCGCTCGCCATCAAGCGCCAGCGCAGCGTCACCCGTACGCTTGCCGCTCCCTCCACCCGCCGCAGAAGCAGGAGAAACTCGTTCGTCAGAGGGGATGTGTTCGCGAAGCGCTCCACGCGCAGCGGTGCACCGTTGCGGGAGAGCCAGGCGATCAGTTCCAGGATGTCGCGTGGAATCCAGACGTGGTTGTGGACGGCGTAGCCATCGCGGAGTTGCCGGTCGATCCATTGGGCGTGTTCCGGGGAGCCGGGACGGAGGTGTTCGACGTGCTCGGCCCATTCGTCGAGATGCCCGCGGTTCCGCACGGACGGAGGAGCGGTGCTGGCATGGTCGGCGAGCAGGTGCTGGAGCGGGGTGCGTTGGCGCGTGGCGTCGAAGGTGAACCGCTTATCGGGAAGAGCGATCATCAAGAGCCCGTCGGGCTTCAAAATCCGGCGCCATTCGATCAGTGCGCGGATCGGGTCGGTCAGGTGCTCCAGGACGTGGTTGGCCACGATGAAGTCGAAGGTCCCATCCGCGATCGACGGGAACGATTCGCTGTCGCTGATGATGTCCGGAACGCGGCTGCCGGGATGCATGCGCTCGATCGCCTCCGGCGGAAGCCAATCGGAGTAGAGCACGCCCGTCGCGTGCGGGACCGGCAGCGGATCCGTGAGCGCGCCGATCTCCAGTCCCTCCCCGCAAAGAAGCCGGGCGAACGAGGCCCGTTTGCGCGCGCGTGCGGCTCTCATGCCCTTGATACGGGCGCACTACAATGACCGCCTCATGAATGCTCTCCCCGTGGCGCTCGTCGCGAGCGCGTATCTGATCGGCTCGATTCCGTTCAGCTTTCTCGTGGTCAAGCTCTTCGCGGGGAAGGATGTGCGGGAGCATGGGAGCCGGAACGTGGGGGCGACGAATGTCGCGCGGACGGCCGGGAAGATGCCGGGGGTATTGGCGCTGCTGCTCGACATCGCCAAGGGGTGGGCGGCGGTGGCGGTGGCGCGCTGGATCGCGTCGCGCGCGGACTGGCCGTTTCATCCGGGAATGGCGCTGTGGCAGTCGCGGGAGATGTGGGTCGCGCTGGCGGGGCTGATCGCCGTGCTCGCGCACATGTTTCCGGTGTGGCTGCGGTTTCATGGCGGGAAGGGCGTCGCCACCGCGACCGGCGTTTATCTCGCGCTCGATCCGCTCGTCGTCGCCGCGGCGCTGATCGTGTTCGCGATCGTGGTCATCGTCTCGCGCTTCGTCTCGCTGGCCTCGATCGTCGCCGCGGCCTCGATCCCGCTGCTGTTCCGTTTCCTCGCGCAGGGCGCGCCGTTCTGGCGCATCGTCATGAGCATCGCCATCGCCTTCGCCGTCATCGCCAAGCATCACGAGAACATCGCCCGTCTCGCGCAGGGCACGGAGCGGAAGATGCGCCAGAAAAAGAAGGAAGACGAATGAAGATCTCGGTCATCGGCGCGGGCGCGTTCGGCACCGCGATGGCGATCAGCGCCGCGCGCGCGAACAACGACGTCGTGCTCTGGGCGCACGATCCCGACGTGGCCATGGCCATCCGCGAGACCGGCGAGAATCCCGACTACCTCCCCGGCTTCCCGCTCGGGCCGCGCGTGCTGGCGACGAGCGATCTCGCCGAGGCCACGGCGTTCTCGGACACCATCTTCATGGTCACGCCGAGCCACTACTACCGCGAGGTGCTGACGCGCATTCGCGAGCACGCCGGCGGCGCGCTCCACGTGGTCTCCGGAACGAAAGGCATCGAGAACGAATCGCTGCAGCGGATGTCGGAGATCTCCGCCGGCGTCCTCGGCGATCGTCTGGCCGCGTTCGCGGTGCTCTCCGGTCCGACGTTCGCGCTCGAAGTCGCGCGCGGCGATCCCACGGCGGCGGTCGTCGCCTCGACCGACGTCGCCTTCGCGCAGGACGTGCAGAACGCCATGTCGTCGCCGGCGTTCCGGCTCTATCACTCCGAGGACGTCGTGGGCGTCGAGCTTTCGGGCTCGCTGAAGAACGTCGTCGCGATCGCGGCGGGCGTGCTCGACGGGCTCGGGCTCGGATTCAACACCAACGCGGCGCTGATCACGCGCGGCCTGCGCGAGATGACCCGTCTCGGCCTCGCGCTCGGAGGCCGCATCGAGACGTTCGCCGGCCTCGCGGGGATGGGCGATCTCGTGCTGACCTGCACCGGCGCTCTCTCGCGCAATCGCACCGTCGGCGTGCTCCTCGGGCAGGGGCGGACGCTCGAGGACATCCTGCGCGACGCGAAGTTCGTCGCCGAGGGAGTGAAGACGTCGAAGGCGGCCAAGCAGCTCGCCGACCGGCATCAGATCGAGATGCCGATCACCTCGGAGATGTTCCGCGTGCTGTACGAAGGCGAAAGCGCGCGGCTCGGCGTGCAGCGGCTGATGACGCGCGCGCTCAAGTCGGAGATGGCTTGAGCGTGTCTGGAGTGCGGCGACGCCAGTCGCCGCTCTTCACGCGGCGGTAGAGAGCGGCGACTGGCGTCGCCGCACTCCAGATTACGGGGGTGCCAGCGTGTAGAGGCGCAGCCACACCACGCTTCCGAGCAATGCGAGCAACGAGATGATCGCGCCGGCGAGCAACCGCGGCGGCTTGTTTTCGGGCCACGCGACCGGCGGCGCGTTGGGCAGCTCCTGCACGCCCGCGCGCGTGATGAAGTAGCGCACGCCGTGGGCGGCGAGGGCGCGCGATTCCTGCGCCGTCAGGATCGGGTTGAACGAATGCGTGACCGGGTTGTATCCGGCCGCCTTGAGCTGCTCGACGCGTTGCCGCGACATCAGCACGTCGTACGACACCACGTCGCGCAGGCCGTACATCGTGCCGAGGTTCGCCGGGAAGACCTCGAGATTCGACGCGATGAAGAAGCGGCGATCGATGGAGGCGAGCGCGGGCGGAGGCGGCGCGAACTTCGTCATCTTCACCGCCGGATTGAAACCGGCGCCGAACGCGACCAGCTCCGCGACCGCCACGGCGGAAAAGAGCAGCTCGCGCCGTTTCAGCGGCGCCAGGAGAGCAATCCCCGCGAGCAGCCAGAGCGCGCCCGGAAGCGCGAGGCGTTTGATCGTCGTCGTGCCCGCAGCGGCGAGGTAGTATGCGAGCCGCTCCTCGTACACTTCGACGCTCTGCTGCAGATGACCGCGCGCGCGCATCATCGCGATTCCCGCGCGCGCGTTGCGGGTCAGCATCGGCCGCGCCGCCGGAAGCGCCGGAATCACACCGGCCAGCAACGCGACGAGGCCGGCGACGACGAGCAGCGCGCCGATTTTCTTTCGCCGCCGCGCGGTGACGATCGCGATCGCGGGACCGGCAGCCATCGCGCCGAACAGGACGAACAGGACCACGCCGTACTCGAGCGCGACCAGGCGCACGAGCGGCGCGTGCCGGAGCAGCGACCACGCGCCCGGCGGATACCACGACAGGATCAGCGCGACGGTTCCGACCATCAGGCCGCGCTGCAGCGTCGGAGTGAGCGAGCGCCACGCCACGATCAGCGCGAGCACCACCAGCGCGCCGATGAACCCTCCGACGCGGTGGCTGAAGTCCTCCGCGGAGACGACCAGCGTCAGATCGAGCTCGCCGCGCAGCGGACTGCCGAGGATGCCCGGCAGCACTTGCGACGCCAGCGCCCACGGCCGGAACGGATGCGATTGCAGCGGGCGCACGGCGCTCGCGTAGCTGTTCCCGACGAACGCCAGGAACGGCGCGAGCTGCACGAACAGCAGCAGAAATCCGAGGAATGCGCCGACGGTCGACGGCACCAGCGCGCCGATGCCGAGGCCGGGACGCTTCTCCACGTCCCACGCGAGAAAGATCCAGATGCCGATGACGCCGACGAACAGCGTTTCGGGGTGTCCGCCGGCGGTGCAGAGCGCGGCGAAGAGAATCACCAGCGCGGCGTTGCGCTGCGACGGCGTTTTGATGAGGCGCATCGCCGCCGCGGCGAGTCCCGGCAATACGGCGAAGACGTTCGTGACCGGATAGAGCAGCCAGACGATCGCGTACGCGGACGTCGCGTACACGAGTGCCGACACGGCCGCCTGCGCCGGAGGCACGTCGAGCTCCCGCGCGAGCCAGTACGCGCACATCGCCGCGGCGAGCAGCTTCAGCAGCGCCGTCAACGCCCAGCCGTCGAGCCCAAGCAGCAGGTGCGGCCAGGTGAACGGCGAGAACAGCGCGGTCTGCGGATTCGCGAACAGCGGCGCGCCACTGTTCGCGAAGCGATTGACCCACGGAAACTCGCCCTGCCCCGCCAGCCGGCGAATCTCGCGATCCCATGGAATGAACTGCACGGCGACGTCGGTGAGGATGGAGTTGGCGGGACGCACGCGATGCGACGCGTCGGGATTCCAGGCGCCGAGCCCGAAGACGATGTCCAGCGGCGCGAAGGTGCGGCCGGGCAGAAAGCCCGGCGCGACGTAGATCAGTGCCACGAGAAGGAACAACACGCCGGCCCGTTTCATTAGCGCGTATTCTAGGAGTGCGGCGGCAAAGCCGCCGCTCTTAGCGCGGCAGCTTCGCCGCCGCACTCCTAGATGAACCGACGAACGATTCCGCAGAGCCGCGCGGAGCGGCTGATCGCCGGCGGGCGGCTGGCGCTGGCGCTGGCGTCCTTCGGCGCGATCTACTTCGATCCGCTCGAGCCGTCGCGTTTTCCCACGATCGCGTATTCGCTCCTGGCCGCGTACGCGATCTATGCGTTCGCGATCGCGATCTGGACCACCGCCGCGCAGACGACGTCGTTCCGGCGCCAGCTGGTCAGCCATCTGATCGACCTCACGTTTTTCGGCGCGATCAACTACATGACCTTCGGGCCCACCAGCCCGTTCTTCGTCTACTTCATCTTCAGCATCCTCTGCGCGATGCTCCGCTTCGGCCGGCGGGGCACGATCATGACGGCCGGCGCGGCGCTGGTGGTTTTCATCGCCTCGGGTGCGGCGCGCGTTCCGGCCCAGTTCGAGCTCAACCGCTTCATCATCCGCGCCGTCTATCTCGTCGTGGTCGCGTGGATGCTGGTCTATCTCGCGGCCTACCACGAGCGCATTCAGCGCGACCTGGCGCGCATCGCGCGCTGGCCGCGCACCACGCGGCGCAGCCACGCGGAGCTGGTGTCGAACCTGATGCGCGAGTCGGCGTCGATCTTCGGCGCGCGCCGCGTGCTGCTCGCCTACGAGTACCTCTCCGAGCGATTCGCGTACCACGGCACGCTGCAGGACGAGGATTTCGAGGTCTCGGTCGAGGGGCCGGCCACGGCGGACTCTCTCCTCGACCACGAGGCCGGAACGTACGTCAGCAGCTCCGCGCTGCAGGCCGCGCCGATCGACTTCGACGACTCCGCGGCGATGACGCGGCGGCGGGAGCACAAGGGCGAGGTGGAGCGCTCGCTGCCGGCGGAGCTGGTGCGGGACTACGGGATCGTGGCCGTGGTGGCGACGCCGTTCAAGGGAGAGTTCGTGCGCGGGCGCCTGCTGCTCCTCGACGGCGCGCTGCCGCTGCTGGAGGAGATCAACCTCGCCAAGATCGCCGGCGCGGTCATCGCCGGCCGGCTCGATCACTTTCACGCCGCGCTGCAGCTTCAGCGCGGCGCCGTCGCCGAGGAGCGCGTACGCGTGGCGCGCGACCTTCACGACTCGGTGCTGCAGTCGCTCACCGGGGTCGCGCTGCAGCTCCACACGCTGCCGCGCCTGATGATGCAGAACCCCGACGAGGCGGTCAGGCGGCTCGGCGAGGTCGAACAGGTCATCGTGTCGGGACAGAAGGAGCTGCGCTGGTTCATCGACGAGCTGCGTCCGCGGCGCTCGCGGCCGGGCGAGAATCTCGACGATCTCGACGAGCGTCTGACCCAGCTCGCGCGCCGCTTTCGCGAACAGTGGGCGCTCGAGGTCGAGAACGAAGTCTCGCCGGTCGTGCACCTGCTGCCGATCGGCATGCGCTACGAGGTCTATGCGATCGTCAACGAAGCGGTGGCCAACGCCGCGAAGCACGCCGCCGCGAAGCGGATCTCGGTCGCCATCGACGTGGAAGACGGGCAGGTGCTCGTCGACGTCACCGACGACGGCAGGGGATTCCCGTTTCACGGACGGTATGATCTACAGACGCTCGTGGCGTCGAATCGCGGCCCCGTGACGCTGAAGGAGCGCGTCAGCGCCCTTCACGGCTCGATGGTCATCGATTCGTCCGACGCCGGCGCCCGGATCGCGATCCGGGTGCCGCTCGCGAGCCCGGGAGTGTGACGCTATGACGATCCGCATCGTGATCGCCGACGATCATCCGGTCGTCCGCCGCGGTCTCACGCAGTTTTTCGAGGACGAGGCCGAGATGCAGATCGTCGCGGAGTGCGCCGACGGCGAGAGCGCGCTGGCGGCGGCGCTGCGCCACTCCCCCGACGTGCTGATCGTCGACCTGCGCATGCCCGGCCTCAGCGGGCTGGAGGTGCTGCGGGCGCTCAAGGAAAAGGGGTGCCCGATTCCGAGCGTGCTCCTGGCCGGCAACATCGGCGACGACGAGGTCGTGGAGGCGATGCGCCTCGGCGTGAAGGGCGTCGTCCTCAAGGAAATGGCGCCCGCGCTCCTCGTGCAGTGCGTTCGCAAGGTGGCCGCCGGCGGTACCTGGCTGGAGAAAGAGGCCGTGGGCCGCGCGATGGAGAGGCTGCTGCAGAGCGAGCAGGCGCGGGAGAAGGTGCGCGAAGTGCTGACGCGCCGCGAGATCGACATCGTCCGGATGGTGGCGAGAGGGCTCGCCAACCGTGAGGTTGGCGAGCAGCTCTCCATCAGCGAGGGTACCGTCAAGACCCACCTGCATACCATCTACGAGAAGCTCGGGCTCAGAGGCCGCGTGCAGCTCGCGAACTACGCGCAGGAAAATGGCCTGACGTAACTTCTAATCGCAGTGACCCGGTCCGATCGTTCCTTCGTTGTAGCTCGTCAGCGTGCCGTTGAGGGCGCTCGTGCTGGCGTTGGACAGGCTTCCGGATCCCACCGGCGGAACCACGAGACCGCCGATCAGCGCGTCGGCCGCGGCGATCGTAGCTGCGATCGCGGAGTCATCCGCGCCGCTGGCGACGTTCAGTTTCGCGGCGATCAGCTGGTGCGCCAGCGAGATCAGGCCGTTCCCGGCCGCGGGCGTGTCGAAGATCGCCTGCAGCTCGAGGTCGGTGTATGAAACCGTTCCGAGCGTGAGGCTCGTCACCGCCCACTGGTTGGTGTTGTTGCCCGTCGGAACCGGTCCGTGCGTCTTCCAGTAGCCCTGGGTGTAGGTGCAGCCGTCGTCGGCCGTGCAGGCCGCGGTCGAGCACGACGTGGTGTTGCTCCAGTCGCTGCGCGTCAGAGCTGCCGTGGCGTGACCGAAGGCGCGGAAGACGTAGGCCTTGTCGCACTCCAGCGGGATGCTGGCGCACGCGCTCGAGGCGCCCGGCGTGTCATAGATGGTGTCGCCGACCGTCACCGTCTTCGAGAAGCCGGCTTTGATGTTGTAGTTGTAGCCCGACGCGTTGCCTGAGAACGACGCCTTGCAGAACGAGCTGACGTTCGGGTCGACGTACGAGTCGGACGGCCACACGCTTCCATTCGCGGCGAACTCGCTCGCGAGCATCCACTGCACCGAGAAGCCTGCCGGAAGCCCGCTCGCGCCGGCGGTCACGGTGACGTTAATCGATGCCGGCGTGGATCCGGGCGCACAGGAAACCGTCGGGGTGCTGATGACGCCTGTTTTTCCGCCGCCGTACATCGGAATTGCGATCGCTGCGATCGCGGCAAGAATGACAACTGCTCTCATGGAATTTCTCATGGCACACCTCTCTCCAATTGGTTCGGACACTCTCTCTGCTTCTTTCTCTCTGGCCGCGGCCGGACGAAGTACCGCGGTTTGGACCCAGCCCTAATGTTCGGTCGCCGCTTTGACGGCGATGTTCTCGATCGTTGCAGCGATGAAATTCGCGGAGCCGCGGCTTTCGACGCGCAGCACGCGGCCGTCGCAGCGCAACATCGCGTCGCTCTCCGACAGCGCGAGCTCGAACTCGATCGCCACTCCGGGCTGCAATTGCTCGTCGATGACGAACGCGATTCCGGTCGCGCTCACGTCGATCGTGTATCCGACGCCGGCCGCGACGACCTTGATCGGTACCCGCACCGTATAGCGGGCCGTGCGACGGCGTTCAGACACCATGGTTTGCAGCATGCGCGAAAGATAGTCTCGGTTTCTCCGAGTAACTATCCGCGTCAAGGTAGTTTCTGGTCTCTATCGAGAGATACAGACCGCGACCACCCCATAGCAGAGGGCGTAGACCAGAAACCGCGGCTCGCCGGCGTAAAGCAGGTACGAGAACGGCGCGCAGAGCGCGACATAAATCCACGGCCGCTCCTCGGCGAGAGACACCGGGACGAGCACCAGCCAGTACCACGGATGGACGGCCGGCGAGCAGAGCAGGAGCGCCGCGACCGCGCCGGAGGCCCGTTTGGCGCAGGCGATCAGCCCGATCGCGATCACGGCCATGACCGCGCGGGTGAGGAAGTCGGTGTAGAGGTGGCGGTAGACGACGTCGGAGACGGCCTGGAAGCGGAGCGGATGATGCGTCCAGATCAGCTTCGTCGGGATGCGGTCGATGACGGCGAACAGGAGCTCGTAGAGCGGCGAGTTGAAGATCCAGCGCGTCGCGTAGTCGCGGAATCCGGGCATGACCGGCCCGCCGAGGAACGGAAGGACCGGCACGATCAGCGCCGCGGCGAACGCGAGGAGGAAGCGCGTCTTTTTTTGCGTGACGCGCCACATTGATGGGAGGGCGGCAAGCGGGATGATCTTCATCCCCGAGGCGCATGCTGCTGCAAAAGCTGCGGCGACTCCGGACTTGCGGACGAGCGCGATCGCCAGGAGCACGCCGGCAACGGCGTCGATGTGGCCGCTCCACGTTCCCTCGAACAGCAGCGGCGGAAACGTGGCGTACGCGAAGCCGTGGCGGCGCAGCAGCACGATCGCGGCGAGATCGAAGGCCACGATCAGCAGCCGCCAGGCGAGTGGAGCGGCGGGCTTCAGCCCGCCGGGAAGTCGGCGGGCTGAAGCCCGCCGCTCCACAGGAGTGAGCTGATGGACCGCCGCGAACAGGAGCTGCGCGTGCGGCGGATAGATCGAGCGGATCTCCGGATGATTGATGCGCGGGTCGCTGGGCGTGTAGGCGTACGGATTGTGGCCGCCGGCGAGCACACGGCCGTCGGAGAGATAGCGGTAGACGTCGCCGGAAAGCAGCGGCTCCGGAAACAGCAGCATGACCCGAAAGGCGAGCGCGATGGCGATGACGTAGCCCAGCGCGAGCGAGAGCTTCCGCAGGTACAGCCAGGCCATGGCCGCGACCGCATAGGCGGTGACGAATCCGCCAAAGCCGAGGCGTGCTGTGGCGTAGGGAGCGAGGGCGGCGGCGGCGGCGAGTAAAATCAGCGACGCCGCATGACTCCCGCCGAAGTGGCCGTCCTGACGCTGTACTACCTCGTGCTGGGCGCCCTCGGCGTGTACAGCCTGCATCGGTTCTATCTTGTCAGATTGCGGCGCCGCACGCCGGAGCCGCCGCACGTGACGCGCGAGGAGTTCCCGCCGCTCACGATTCAGCTCCCGCTCTACAACGAGCCGAACGTCGCCGCGCGGCTGCTCGACGCGGTCGCGGCGATCGAGTATCGCGGCGCGCTCGACATCCAGGTGCTCGACGACTCGACCGACGACACGCCGCGCATCGTCGGGGAACGCGTCGCGGCGATGCGCGCGCGCGGCATCGCCGTCGAGCACATCCGCCGCCCCTTACGCGAGGGATACAAGGCCGGCGCGCTCGCGCACGGGCTCTCGCGCAGCAGCAGCGAGCTGTTCGCGGTCTTCGATGCCGACTTCGTCCCGCCGCCCGACGTGCTGCTGCGCATGGTCCCGCACTTTGCCGATCCGGGCGTGGGCATGGTGCAGGCGCGCTGGACGCATCTCAATCGCGAGCGCTCGATGCTCACGCGCGTGCAGGCGATCTTTCTCGACGCGCACTTCGCGGTCGAATCGGCGGCGCGTAACTTCGCGGGACGCTTCTTCAACTTCAACGGCACCGCCGGCGTCTGGAGACGCGCGGCGATCGAGGAGGCCGGCGGCTGGTCGGCGTCGACGCTCACCGAGGATCTCGACCTGTCGTACCGCGCGCAACTGGTGGGATGGCGGTTCCTGTTCCTGCCGGACGTCGAAGTCGCGGCGGAGCTGCCGGCGGCGCTGAGCGGGTTCCAGGAACAGCAGCACCGCTGGGCGAAGGGATCGATTCAGACCGCGCGCAAGGTGCTGCCGGCGATCGCGCGCTCCGGGCTGCGCGGCGCGGTGAAGAGCGAGGCCGCGTTCCATCTCACGAACAACTCCGCGTACCTGCTCAGCGTGCTGCTGGCGCTGCTGATCGTGCCGGCGATGGTGATCCGCCACCGCCACGAGCTGCTCTGGAGCTTCGTCATCGATCTCGTGCTGTACGCGATGTCGACCGGCTCGGTGCTGCTGTTCTACGTCGAAGGCCAGCGCCGCGCCGGCCGCGCGCGTCCTCCGCTGCGCGAGCTGCTGGCGGTGCTGCCGGTCGGCGTCGGCATGTCGATCCGCAACGCGTCGGCGGTGCTGGAAGGCCTGTTCGAGAGCGGCGGCTACTTTCGCCGAACGCCGAAAGAGGGCGATGAAGGGGGGCGGGCGTCCCGCCCGCCGTGGGCGGACGAGACGTCCGCCCCCCGCATCCCGTGGGGCGAGAGCGTGCTGGCGGTCTTTTTCTGCTGCGTCATGGTCGCGTTCGGCGGGACGCGGCAGTGGCTGTCCGTGCCCTTCCTGATGATCTTCGCCAGCGGCTACGGCTACGTCGCTGTGATGGCGCTGCGCGAGCGACTAAATTTCTTCAAATCAATGACTTAGCGCTGGCCTCCGCGTTGCACTTCTAACGCGTGGAAGGAGACACACATGTGGCGCTTTCTCAAACAGCTTCTCGTCTTTCGAGTGGGCCAGAAGACCGCCCGCGGCACCGCGAAGATGCTGGGCTTCGGCAAGCTCGGACTGATCATCGGACTCATCGGCGGCTGGCGCTCCATGCGCCACCATCGTCACGCGTAAGCAAGTGGAGCGGCGGCCGCTCTCGGCCGCCGTACTCCTGCATTACGATGTCGCGGTGCAGCGGCAGAACCTGGGCGCCATGCTGGTCGCATCGAATCTCATCGACGAGGTTCAGATGCAGATCGCGCTCTCGGAGCAGAAACGCACCGGCCGCCGGTTCGGATCGACGCTCGTCGATCTGAAGTTCATCGACGAAAATGTGCTGGCCGCGTTCCTCTCGCGGCAGATCGACATCCCCTGCATCAGCCTTCTGCACGTCGACATCCCGCGCAAAGTGCTGCGCAAGCTGACGCGCGAGGTGGCCATCGACTGCCGCGCCATTCCGGTACGCATCGAGCAGGAGCGCCTCGAAGTGGCGATGGTCGATCCCACCGACCTCGATGTGCTGGACAAGCTCGAACGGGCGGTCGGGATGACGGTCTCGCCGCTCATCGCGCCGGAGAGCTCGATCGAGACGATGATCGCGCGCTGCTATCCGGAGGAGATCGACGCCGACGAGACGCTGCGGACGCGGCAGCAGCAGAAACGCAACGCCGCCAGCGATCCGATTTTCTGGGACATCGTCTCGGAGCTGGAGAGCGGCGACCTCGATGACCGCCTCACCCGCATCGAGGAACAGCTCGGCCGGATGTGGGTGCTGCTGGAGAAAGTGCTGCGGACGCTCGAGGCGCGTCAGACCGGCGGCTTATGAGCGTCCTGAAGCTGCTTCTCGGCCTGGGCCGGATCGAGGTCGTCCGGATACTCTTCCTCGACGTTCTGCGCGGAGTCGCGCATCGCGGCGGTCTTCTTCCCGGCGGCCTGCTGCTTCGCGGCCGCCGCCTGCGCCTCAGCCTTCTGTCTCTCGGCGACCTTCTTCGCCGCGGCTTCCTCGGCCGTCGGCTTCACCTGCTCCTGCACCGGCAGCACGATCGCCTTCTGCTGCTGCGTCGTGGTGACGTGCGCGTTCGCGCCGGACGACTTCACGGTCTCGTTGGTGATGACGATTTTCGAGACCGGCTTCTTGCCGAGGCGGTTGGCGCGCTTCGCGGCGGCCACCATGGCCGAGTCCTCGGCCAGGAGCGGCAGCGCCAGGAGCGCCAGCGTGAGCGCCGGTGCGAGAGTGTGCTTCATGACGGCTGTAATGCGCCCTCCGCCCGCCACAATTTCCGCCCCGTACCGAATCTTGCAGTGGCGGTAGCCTGATGTCACCGGAATCGCTGCTGCACGACTTCGGATACGTGGCCGTCTTCATCGGCACGTTCCTCGAGGGAGAGGCGATTCTGATCACCGCCGGCTTCTTCGCCTCGCGCGGCTATCTCGACGCGATCCTGGTGGGCATCGTGGCCTTCGCCGGCGCGTACGCCGGCCACCTGTTCTGGTTCTGGCTCGGCCGGCGGCACGGCGTGAAGCTGCTCGACCGCTTCCCGCGCCTGAAGAAGCATTTCGGCAAGGGGATGCGCGTCTTCGAGCGCTACGGCGCCGCGGCCATCATCATCACGCAGTGGCTGTACGGCCTGCGCCTCACCGCCGCGGTGATCATCGGCATGTCGCGCATCTCGACCATGAAGTTCATCATCTACGAAGGCGTGAGCTGCGCGATCTGGGCCGCCGCCATCACCGCCGCCGGCTTCTACTTCGGCCGCGCGATCGAGGAAGTGTTCGGACGCGTCGAGAACATCGAAAAGTACGCCCTCGGCGCCATCGCCCTCGTCGCGATCGGCATGTGGGCGTACCACCAGTGGAAGGAGAAGCGGGAAGAGGGCTGAGCACACGTTGCGCAATCGAAAAGCTCCCGCTACACTGCGCCGTCCTGACACCCCTACATACTGAAGGATAAGGGTAAGCAATCCCGGCAGGATGCAGTGTGATGAAACGCGAAACCGTGCTCGCCGTGCTGCAGCTCGTCTCTTCGATGCGCGAAAGCGTCGAAGAAGCGGGACACATCGTCGATGAGGAAGCGCTTCAGGTCGGCGATCGAAATATCATCGATCACTCGTTGAACACGATCGGGGACGAGATCGAAGTGCTGTCGCGAACGTTTTCAGACATGCTCGCCGATCCGAGCAGGATCGAGAGTTGAGGTGGACTACGAATTCGACGGGGGCTTCTGCGGCGGCGTGGAGACGGACTGCTGCGGGGCGGCCGGTCCGACGCCGAGAGCGCGGATCAACTGCGTAGCGACGTCGAACAGACTGAAGGCTGCCCGCCGCGCTGCATCGAGATCGATGTTGTTCGCCGGCTCCGGCTCCGGCTCGCCGAGCGTGACCCGAAGACCCGGAATGGCGGCCACGATCCGTCGAATGGTGTCGACGGTGACGTTTTCTCCCCGCTCGAGGGAGTACACCCGCTGGCGGGGGAGTCCGGCGGTGCGGGCGACCTCGGCCACGGAGAGCCCCGCTGCCATGCGGGCGCGCTTGATGTCTTCGTGAAGCATGCGCACAGCATATACGTGAAACGTACGCGGATCAGAAGCGTTCGTTCGCCGAACGAAAGCGCTCGATCGCAGAACGAAAGCATTCGATCGCCGAACGAAAGCGTTCGATCGCGGAACGAAAGCATTCGATCGCAGAACGAAAGCGTTCGATCGCGGAACGAAAGCGTTCGATCGCCGAACGAAAGCGTTGGTTCGCGGATCAGAAGCGTCAGTTCGGGGTGTGGAAGACGCCCGTTTCCGGCTCTCCTTAGTTGTGAGCAGACCTGAAAAGCTGAAGCCTGAAGACGGTGCGAAGACGAAGCCGCCGATCGTTCGAAGTGAAACAAAGGACGACGATGCGCGCGCGATTGAGCTGATCCTGAAGTACGGACTGCAGCGGCTTCTGAACCCCAAACGCTGAAGGCGCCGCGAGTCAGGGATGGTTCTCGTCGTAGTACTCGATGTGCACGAACTTCAACGTGCGGTGCTCGACGAAGAAAAACAGACGCATGGGACGCGCGCATGAGCCGACGGGCGTGCGGATTACCCGCATTCTCGAGGTCCTCAGCATCCGCACGGCTTCTCCACCGATGATGGCCTCATCGAGGAGTCCAATCACCGTGCGAAATGTTTCAGGAGAGTCCTCGAGCAGCAGAAATGAGTCGAAGAACGCCTCGGCGTATTCGACGCCCAGCGGCTCGGATTCTTCCAGGTGCAGGTGCACTGGTGCTCTCTCTCTCTCGTTGCTCCCTATGAGTCGGACCGGCGACCTTTGCGCTTTTCTTTTTCGACTATCTTATCCAACCGCTGTCCGGTTCGCTCTTCAGACTCGCTTCCGGATGCATGGCGGTAGCTTCCGGACTGATGCGGGGCGGGTGGGACGGAGCCGAGTGCGTAGATCAGGCGGCTGACGTCCTCGAAGAGGGCGAATGCCCGCCGCCGCACTTCCTCGAGATCGGCGTTCGCCGTCACGATCTCCAGCCCGCCCAGCGTGACGCGCGCGAGGTTGGGAAGCAGCGGCGCGATCCGCCTCACCGTGTCGAGGGTGACGTTGGCCCCGTTCTCCAGCAACTGAATCTGCCGGCGCGACACATTGGCGCGCCGGGCGAGCTCCGACTGAGATAGGCCGGCGGCGAGCCTGGCATTGCGAAAGTCCTCATGTAGCATGCTGCGACTATAGCATACAGGCTAAATAAAACCGCTGGTGAAGTCCGGAAATACGTGATTTTTAAGAGAATCAAGCTTTCCACTTGACAATTATAATTTCCCGCCCTAGATTGGCTGCAGGTCCGGTCCTTCCTCGTGGCTTCTGCAGGAGCCCATCGCCCGTTGCGCCTCGGCCGAGGTGTGAGCGGGTAACCGCAACCAATCAGGAAAGGAATGTTTCTATGGCAACCGATGAGAAACCCATTCTCGATCCCGCGACGCTGACCATTACCCAGCATCAGCAGTTCGCAAAAGCCCTGTCCGATGCGCTGGATAAGGTCCTGGGCATGTTTCCGAGGTCCGACCAGCCGCGTCATGTCACGGCGAAGTACATCCGCTCGCGGCTGAACGTGCCCGCGGACTTTCTGCTCACGGCGATTGTCGGCGCCGAGGAGAATCCCGGGGTTACCGGTCTCAGCAAACTCGACCCCAACCTCGGGCGCGATACGCTGCAGCTCGCCGACGCCTATCGTCCGGTGATCGACAAGCTGGCGCGGTGCCAGAAGGAGTTGACGCGCGCCGTCAACCTGCGGCTGGCGTTTCTGACCGACGACGCGCGGGATTTCTACGCTCTCGTCAAGAGCCTCTCGCGCGATGAGACGAACCCCGCGTGGGCGGCGCTCGCCGAGGCTCTCAAGCGCGATCTGGGACGTGCGGACGCGATGCGGAAGAACGCGGCGAAGAAGACCGCGATCGAAAAGGCCGCGATCGAGAAATCGCTCGCGACGGAGCCGCGCGCCGAAACCGCCTGAGACGACCATGCGCAACATCTCGCACATCGTCTGCGGCGCCATCCCGCCTCACATCCTGAAGCGGGTCGCTGCAGATCCCTCCGGTAAGGCAGGTGAGAACGCCCGCGCGACGCTCGAGCGCATGCAACAGCTCGAGAGTGGTCGCGTGGCCACCACACTGCTCGAAACCGTTTCCGCCGCCGCCCCTCCTTTCGAGGAGGCGCGCCCGCGGAAACGCCGCCGCGTCTACGACGCAGGCCATCAGTTCGTGTTGCCGGGACAGCTCGTCATGAGCGAGCACGGTCCCCGCAGCACGGACGTCGAAGTCACCCAGGCGTACGACGGAAGCGGAGCGACCTGGGATTTTTTCTGGCGCGTTTTCGGTCGCGCGTCGGTCGACGGCAAAGGCATGCGCCTCGACTCGACCGTGCATTACGGCACCTTCTTCGAAAACGCGCTCTGGGACGGCCGGCGGATGATCTACGGTCACGCCGACGGCCGCATCTTCAGCCGCTTCACCTCCTCCCTCGACGTCATCGCCCACGAGCACACGCACGCCGTCTTGCAACACGACGCCGCGCTCGGCTACAGCGGTGAGACCGGCGCGCTCAATGAGCATCTGGCGGACGCCTTCGGAATCATGGTCAAGCAGTACACGCTCGGCCATTCCGTTCGCGAAGCCGACTGGCTCATCGGCGCGGAGATCCTCGGACCCGGCGTTGCCGGACACGCCATCCGCTCGATGGCGCGCCCCGGCAGCGCGTACGACGATCCCGTTCTCGGCCGCGATCCCCAGCCGTCGCACATGCGCGACTACGTCGACACCATTGAAGATCACGGCGGTGTCCACATCAACTCCGGCATTCTCAACCGCGCCTTCTACCTGGCCTCGATGGCCATCGGCGGGCAGTCGTGGAACGTGCCCGGGAAGATCTGGTACACCGCGGTAACGGACCGCCTCAGGCCCGACGCAAACTTCGCCGACTTCGCCCGCGCCACTGTCGACATTGCCGGAGAGCTCTACGGCAACGGCGGTCCGGTGCAGCGAATCGTCGCCGAGGCATGGTCGGCCGTAGGCCTGTCCGTTCCTCTCTTTGGATGTGCTGAAAAGCACTCCACCACCCGGCGGACGCGCCGTCGCGCCGTTCGCCCCCATTTCAGGAAAGGAGAATTGAAATCATGAGTACGAATCCGAAAGAAACGTCCGAAAGCATGATCCGCGACAACAAGCGGGTCATCGACCGCAGCATCCGCACGCTGGTGCAGGAGATGGAGCACGAGAACACGCTGGTGGCGGAGACGCCGCTGACGAAGTTCCAGAAGGTGCTGAAGATCTACCGCGGCGTCAAGCCGCTGTTCACCGTGCTGGCCGCGCTGCCGCTGATCCCGTCGACGTGGCGGGCCGCGATCACGATGCTCGATCAGGCGCTCGAAGCGCTGTCGGGCGTCGGCGGAGAAATCGCCTTGCAGTTCAAGGCGGGAAAGGACCTGTGAAGTCAATCGGTGGGGCGCGCGTACGCGCGCCCCACCACTTCAGGAGAACGCTATGAACATCAAACCGTATGCTCTCGACCGCGGCCAGTGGTTCGCCGACATGACCGAAAAGAAGTACGTGGTCTGGCACGGCACCGCGGGCCGGACACGACACACACCCGACCGCGGACTACCCGGCAAAGCGACCAATTCAATCGACGGCTGGAACCTGAGCGGCGACCGCGTCGGGGCCCCGTGGCTCGTGGATCGCGATGGCACGATCTACAAGACCTTCGAAGACGCGGCCTGGATCTTCCACCTCGGCTTGAAGGGCACCAAGGGCCGTTACGACCAGTCGTCGGTGGCGATCGAGTTCGCGAACGAGCTCGCGCTCGACCTCGATGGCGACCGCCTCCACGCCTTCGGCATGAATACGCCCAACACCCTCTACACCGGCCCGTTCCTCAACCACGACTGGCGCGGCTTTCAGCACTTCGCGCAGCTGGATGAGGCGCAGGTCGACGCCGGGATCGAACTGACGCTCGACATCTGCCGCCGCCACGACATCGACCCGGTCTTCTACTACCCCTCGACGACCTACGACTTCCCGCGCTGCTTTCAGGTGGCCACGATCGTCTGCCACTCCAACTGCCGCGCCGACAAGCTCGACCTCTGCCTGCCGGAGTGGGTGTTCGAGAAGGTGCGCGCGGCAGGGATCCCGCTGGTATCGTGAGTCATCTGCCCTTCGCGCTGCATCACGCGCTGGGATCTTCGCGGTCGGGGTTCGCCGATCATCTTCCGGAGGATGGTCGGCGTAACCTTCCCCCACGACAGGTCGTGCTGCCGCATCCGAATCGCAGGCTCCTCACCAACGCCCAAGCCCGAATCGGAACCGAATAACACTGCTCCTCTGAGAGTGGATGAGGGGTGTTGCGCAGCGAAATGCGGCGACCATGGAGATGTATATAGAGTCGGGCCTACACTCGTAGCCTGGATGAATCAGTTCTCTATCGATTCGCCCGTCGGAGTTGGCGCCGAACGCTCCTGACGGTAGAATCTCTGCATGGGCGAGATCCTGGAGCGTGCAATCAAAGAAGCGCACAAGCTATCAGAGGACGAGCAAGAAGTAGTCGGTGCATGGCTACTCGCCGAGATCGAATCTGAACGTCGGTGGGATGAGTTGTTTTCACAGCCAGCGTCAGCAGCTCTTGAACGCATGGCAGAAGAGGCTTTAGCTGACTTTCGCGCCGGCCGTACGTCACCGCTCGACCCGGATAATCTTTGAAGTCTCATACGAATCCGGCCTTCCGGAAGCTCTTTGCCGCACTTCCCAATGAGGTGCGCGAGCAGGCCCGTGCTGCGCACGCGTCGTCAACACTATCGCGCGGTTGGTGTCCTGGCCAGCAGTGATGAAGTGGTTTGGTTTTGGATTGGCCCCCACGAGCAATACGACAACATCGTGTACAAGCTTTAAAGACCTCAAAGCACTGTTGCAGATCGCACCGTGGAGTAACGAATGCTGGCGGAATCGTCTGCTGGCCTAATGGCGCTGACATCGCACCCGAAACCTTGCGTGAGGCTAGGGTCGTCAGACCAACACGAACATACGAATGCCCAATCTAGCCTTCTATGCAGCCGACACGGACCTGGCGTCAGTGCTCGAATTCGCGATGGCAAAGGCCGAGTGCGAAGCCTTCGCGAGTTACTCAGTACCCGGTCAGCCGCTCACTGGTTTCAGTAGCCCAGCCGAGGTTCTCGACGTGCTCCACGATGCACCCGCTAAGTCCCTCGGGCTCATGCTGTATTCGCCACGCATGCGAGGAAGGTTCCGGACCCGCAGGTTTGAGCTCAAGGCCCGCGGGTCCGAACCGCGTTCCTGGCGAGAGACCATCGAAGGTTGGGGGCTTATTCAACTACAGCTACACGACATGTTCCGCGACACGCTCGCACCATGTCACACAAACCACAACAGCGAAGCCCGCGCACGAAAGTGGGAATCTACCTATCCCGACTGGCCGCCGCTCGCCGAATGGGACTTCCGCGAAGTCACCAGTATTTCAAGGAAGATCAACACCCATGTCCATAGTTTAGCCGTGGCCCGCCACGGCTCGTGTCCGGTTTTGCCGAAAGCGTACGCAGCACTCGAGTCCGGAAGCGTCACAATGCGAGCAACCTAGAAGGTCCTCGGGCCCTCGGTTCCTCGGGAGCTCAACAGGTCCTACCACCGAGGGGTTGCGCAGTTGCGCAACCGAAGACCACCGCGAAACCGCGCAACTATCCCTCGTACGCCCTCTGCTCCAACTCCGCCTGCGCCGCTGGTCGCTCTACTACGGCCCCGTGTTGCTGGCCCGCTTCGATGAACGCGAGCTGAAGTTCTATGGCTGATCCACGAGATCCGGGCGCGCCGCAGAGCGCGACACATCGTAAGTTGATCACCTCAGTGATCGAACGCCGATCGTCGCCCGCGCAAGCGTGCGGGCCTTTGAAAGCACGTTCTGATTGGATGGAGATAGCTCTTGGCTCCCCGAGCAGAGCCAGACGCGACCGTCGGAACCGATGAACAGCAAGTACTCTCGACCTATGGTCATGGGTAGACCGCAGACACCCTCGAACCGAGTGGTCAACGTCGGCACGGAAAGCTTCTTGCCCTTTAACATTTCGCGAATGTCCACGTCGATGGCAATGTGTTCATTCTTGCCAGCACGAACTTCTTTGGCGGCGGTGATCCGCGCACGAAACACAAAAGCGCTAGCCGCGAACGATTTCTCGAGCGGCTGGGTGATACAAGTGCAGGCAACGGCTGATGGCGCCGCCGCCAAAACCAAGAATGCGAGCGTGATGGTTCTCAAGGACATTTTGAGTTGTGTCGGCTAACGTCTTGCCGCTCAGCCGCGGCAACAGAGGCATGGCCTACAGGATGCGACACGAACGTACCACGAAATGTATTGCTGGACTCCTCGGGAGGAGATTGCGCGAGGAGAAACAGGGCAGTAAGGTAGGAGCGGTGACAACCACGGCGCCATCTCCGCTGCGTTTCATAGCTCGGGTTTTAACGTTTCGATTCTCGGCTGGTGAGATCTCGAGCGTCGGACTGTCTCATCTCGCTGTCGGGCTGCTATTCACTTGGATTGTTGGCATTGGCCGCTACTGGGATAATCCGCGCGTAGGCCTGCTACAACATCTAGGGTTGGGTTCGATAGCGTACGTCCTTGTGTTGTCGGCATTCCTCTGGCTCTTGTTATGGCCTTTGCGGCCATCGGGATCGTCTTACCGACACGTGGTTACATTCGTCTCGGCCGTTTCGCCGCCAGCCTTGCTCTACGCGTCTGCCACTCCAACTGCCGCGCCGACAAGCTCGACCTCTGCCTGCCGGAGTGGGTATTCGAGAAAGTGCGGGCGGCAGGGATCCGGCTGGTGTCGTGAGTCATCTGCTTCGCGCTGCATTACGCGCCAGGATCTTCGCGGGGTTCGCCGACCATCTTCCGGAGGATGGTCGGCGTAACCTTCCCACGACAGGCCGTCCTGCCGCATCCGAATCGCAGGCTCCTCAACAAACGCCGAAGTCCGGAGCCGCATAACACTGCTTCTCCAGAGAGTAGAAGAGCATGTTACGCAGCGAAATGGGGCGACCAAGAAAGATGTATATAGGCGTTAGGCGGAGGGCCATCGACAGCGGGAGCCGCGCGCACTCTCTCGCACGCCCGGTATCACTGCGCGAGTGTCGACGAGTGGGGAGGGACCGAGGGCATAAATCGCCGCTGGGCGCGAGGCTGACGGCTGTCGATATGCGGCTCGCGTGGTCGCGCCGCGATTGCGGGCGTTGCCGATGTGCTGTCTGTCCACTCCTGTAAACTACTGCCATGGCAAAACGAAATGCGCCGAGCGGGCCGTGCAGATTGTGCGGCGTTGTCGGCGAGCTATGCCACTCGCATGTGATACCCGAGTTCATGTACAAAGATTTGTACGACGGCAACCACCGGGGTGTAATCGCGAATGCCTACAGCGCGGGCCGAGAAGAGGTCTTCCAGAAGGGCTACCGCGAATACCTGCTCTGCCAAGCGTGTGAAACACGTTTCTCAGGCTGGGAAACGCCGGCGACGCCAGTGTGGCGGGGAATGCTTCAGCTGTTACGTGGAGCCGCGCCAGGCTCCGTCTTCACGGTGCCGGCCAACTACGCCACTCTGAAGTTGTTTTCGCTCTCGATTCTTTGGCGCGCATCCATCGCCGCCCATGACAATTTCGCCGCCGTAGATTTGGGTTCATTCGAACCGCTCGTCCGCAGCATGCTGCTGTCACGTACGCCTGGCGCCGTAACCGAGTTCCAGTCGCTTGCAGTTGCCTGGGCAAATCTGAACGATTTGGTTGGTGTGATCGGGCCATGTACTCGTGGCGAGTGGAGCGGGATTCCAACATTTAGATTCAACATCTCCGGAATCCAGTGGTTCTTCTTCCTTGAGCCGGCTGCGGGCTCGCTATCACCCCATCCTGCAGTTACACACAAGGGCTTTACTGTCGTGGTATCGAAAGATGACGAGGACAAGGAGAAGCTCCGAATGGCGCAAACTATGCCGCTGTAGTCCTCACCTGGTATCGCGGCCCGCCACCAGTTCGCGATTCGAGTTCTCGAACATAAGGAATCCCGCCGAGTGTCACGCGTCGGCTCCCGCATCAGCCCCCGCAGCTCAGTGCGAGGCGTTAGGGCGACCGAAGGTTACGCTAGAATTCCGGTTCTTCATTGTCTTCGAACGGGACGTCAGAACTCGCAAGAATTACGTCATCGTACGCTCCGAGAATTGGCATAAACGTTGGTGCCTCAACCGCAGGATCGAAGAACGTGACGCCCGCGTCGTATAAGTCTTGGAATTGGTTATCCCGGAGAGTCTTTCTGTCCGCGCCCAGCCAGCCCTTGACACTGCATTCGTACGTAAGTAACCAATGTGAGTCGCTCAGGCTTTCTGGTGTGAGAGCGCTACGCCATAGAGGAAAGTCTACGGTGCCTTCAATCAGGCCCTTCTCAAGAGCATAAAGCGTGAGTAGTGCAACGGCCGGATCCTCGCCACCGTCAAGGATCTGCGCCAAGGTCGCCGGGATAGGCCGTTCAAACCAAATCGCCGCCCAGAGCGCCCATGCGAGCTCCGAACCATGCATGAGCGAAGCCTGCTGTTCAAGAACGGTTTGTATCACGGCGTCAATTGCAGGCGCGCTGCCGTGCTCCTCGTTTGCCTGCAAAAATGTGATAACGGGCGCCATCGCTCCAGCTTCAGTGAGAGCGCACTGACAGAGTAAATCGGTCAGCAGCGGCCACCCGTCGGCGATCGTGACGCGCCGCAGGCGAGCTACAGCATACGCCAGTACGGGGTCGGCCATAAACCGATGCTTTAGTTCGAACGCGAGATTAAAGAATGTCACTAAGTCACTACGACGCCATGGTGTGTCTGCAGAATAGCTGCGGATTTTCGCAACCCACGGTCGATCCAGATCAATCGGTAAGGCATCGATCGTGGTCTTCAGTTGGTTTAAACCTAACTCATATATCGAGAGGGTGTCCTCGAGAACGGCAAGCCCGGCTTCGGCCTGAGCCCTCGTGGCAAACCCAAATTCATAGTCGTCCATGAAACGGAAGCCACGAAGGCCCTTATCGACGAGAATTACGTCCGCTGCCGAGGCAACAATCTCGGCAACGACCAGCGACGCGTCTGGGCCTACTGGTATGCCGAGTGTCTGTCCATCTTGCAGGTTGCGTAAGGCTTCGTCTAAATCGTTGGCGAAGCCTCCCTTTCGCGTGTATTTAGCGACTTTCTTCCCGTCGAGTGCCCAAGGCACTGCGTGCGTGTAGATCGTTGAATAGAAGCGGGCGACGTCGGCACGAAGAACGAATCTAGACCTACTTCTCACGCGTGCGCGGCACATAACCAGATCATTGCCATCTAGACGAGGTCGCAAAGCACGGAGCCCCGCAGGATCCACCGTGGGCGTGCTCACAGACAGTGTGCTGGCACCAAACCGTTCAGAAAGCAGGGACCAATTGTCAGCGATCAGTTCCGCGACCCGTAGGTAGTTGAACGGATTTGGAATATGAAGCTTACGGCGATTGCCGCCAGGACGAGCGAGGTTGTGAGTCGCAGGGCGTGTTGCTCTACGCTTGACCGTTCCCTTAGGCAGAGCGGCAGCATACTCCGCAAACGTTTTCGTAGAGAAGGGCGGCGCGTATTCTTTTGGAAAATAGCCGCGGAGCAAAAGCGTCAAGAGATCCATGACGTACCCAGCGTATCATCGAGGCGCCCTGACTCTGGCTAGAAGCTGATGCGGCCGGGCGCTGAAGCGCTTAGTAACTCACTAGAATCACGGCTTCGGCACATGGGCCACGGCCGCACAGCTTTAGCCGAAGCGTTAGCCGACCGAATCGGTTAATGACACTCGCCAGCGTGCCCTTCTCCAGCTACACTTCGTCGAAGAGCAATTACGTGGACGTGGCAATTTCCTTCCTGGCACGCGACGAGCCTCTCGCTCTCGACCTGCGCGACCGTCTCCGTGAGACGCTTGACGTCTTCGTCTATTCAAAGGAACAGGAGCAACTAGCAGGTACGGATGGCCTAGAGACACTCCGCGACGCCTTCCGAACACAGGCGCGCCTAGTGGTTGTCCTGTACCGGGAGCCGTGGGGGCAGACACCCTGGACGCGGGTTGAACAGACTGCCGTCACCGACCGAGCTCTGGCCGACGGGTGGGACTGCCTTCTGTTCGTCACCCTTGACAGAACAAGCGCACTTCCGCCATGGCTGCCGAACACCCGGATTCGCTTCAGCTTTCCGGACTACGGAATTGATGAGGCGACTGGCGCGATCAAAGCGCGCGTGGAGCAGCTCGGCGGTGCTCTTCACCCGACTGACGCCGTGGCTCGTGCGCGTATCGCAGCCGATCGCCTGACACGACGGAGCGAAATTGAAGAAAGGCTCCGGTCTGAAGGATTCCGCGCGATCGAGGTCGAAGCAGAGACCCTTCTTAGAGAACTCGCACGCCTTCTCGAGGCCATCAGCGCTCAGGCGCCAGCTTTGGCGGTACGTTTCAATACCGATGACTTCACGTGCGCGATGACGACGCCTCACGCCGGTGCACGCATCCACGTGTACACAACTAATCCGATCAGAGAGTCACGAGTCGTCGAGCGGGCACATATAGGAGCCATATTTTTGCTCAATGAGCACGGCTCCTACGATATTGAGCCGTATGAACACGAACACGTCGAGTACTTCTTTGATTTTCGTCCCGGCGTAGGTTGGTGTTGGGCAGATGGCGATCGAGAGTTTGGTTCGCCAAAACTTGCCGACCATATTGTCTCCCGCTTCATAGCATTGGCGGAAGGTACAGCGCGCGGCGACATTCGTCACCCCAATGAGTAACTAAGCACGCCAGCTAACTAACTAACTCTCAGCTAACTCCAACCCTTCACGCTCAGCGCAACAATCGCTCGTAGCCATTGCGAGACGGAGCGCGTTGGGCCGATGCGGAGCATCATGCGAGAATGCGCGCCGCAATGGCGCTTTTTCCGAACACGATACCTGGCCTGCCGCCTCTCACCGATGAAGGTCTACTGCCATCCGGTGACTATGCTCCCACTCGGGCCGAGTTCGAGCGATCATTCGTTGACGTTGGCAACTCAACTCGGAGAGCCGAGATCTATGCCGGATGGAATCGTCACCGTAACCGATTGCAGCAGGACGGCTTAGCTCCTTCGGCTCGGGAGTTGCTCGACGGAAGCTTCACGTCATCCGCATGGGATCCGCGCGACATCGACATCGTCGTGGAGTACCCTGTTACATCGACGGAGCTCCGCATGCTCAGCCCGACGTCACCGATCATTCGGCTGCTCCAGGGAGATCTCCTGAAGCCGGAATACGACTGCGATGCCTACCCGCTCTATTCGCTTCCGGAAGAGGATCCTGCGTACGAGAAGGTGACTGTTGCGGGCCTGCGCTATTGGATGAAGTGGTTCGGCCAGACTCGACTTGGGGTAGAGAAGGGCCGCGTTTGGGCATCAGTGGGTGGATTCGATGAGCACGCTCGACATTGAGAAGGAAACGGAACTGACTGCGGAGATCGACGATCTGTCGGCGTATCTACGAGGTATACCAGCAGATCTTCGCGAGTCTGGCGCGTTCGCACCCTATGAGGTGCGGCTTCAGCATCTGCTCGAAACCCTGCTCACGTTTCGTTTAAAACAAACCCTTCGTCGTTATGAGCCGGCACTCGCCAATGATTCCTTGTCGACCGAGCAACGTGCTGCTTACGACGAGATACAACAATGGGTACGCCTGGCGGATCGCCGTCACGAGCAGGCTGCGCAGGACTACCTGCGGGTTACCAGTCTTTTGAATAATCTCGCGACAGCTTTAGATCAGCGCCAGCCATAGCTGCATCGCATGAATCGCGGGGAGCGCAACTACCCCTCGTACGCCCTCTGCTCCAGCTCCGCCTGCGCGGCGGCGAGGCGCGCGACGGGGACGCGGTACGGGGAGCAGGAGACGTAGTCGACGCCGCAGGAGCGGAAGAAGCGGATGGAGTCGGGGTCGCCGCCGTGTTCGCCGCAGACGCCGACCTTCAGCTTCGCGTTCGTGGAGCGTCCGCGCTCGGTGCCGCCGCGTACGAGCTGGCCGACGCCTTCCTGGTCGATCGACTCGAACGGGTCCTTCGGCAGGATCTTCTTTTCGACGTACTCCGGCAGGAATGAGCCGGCGTCGTCGCGCGAGTAGCCGAACGTCATCTGGGTGAGGTCGTTCGTGCCGAACGAGAAGAACTGCGCGGTCTCGGCGAGCTTTTCGGCGATCAGCGCCGCGCGCGGGATCTCGATCATCGTCCCGACGAGGTAGTCGATCGCCGTTCCGGTCTCCTTGGCGATCTCCGCGGCCACGCGATGCACCATCTCCGTCGTGAGCGTGAGCTCTTTCACGGTTCCGACGAGCGGGATCATGACCTCGGGGAACACGCCGATGCCGTCCTTCTTCACGTCGGCGGCGGCCTGGAAGATCGCGCGCACCTGCATCTCGTAGATCTCGGGATAGGTGATGCCGAGGCGGCAGCCGCGATGGCCGAGCATCGGATTGGTTTCGTGCAACTGCGTGACTTTGTTGCGCAGCTCGACGAAGCCCCAGTTCATGTCGCGCGCGACCGCCGAGATCTGGGCCTCGGTATGCGGCAGGAACTCGTGCAGCGGCGGGTCGAGGAGGCGCACGGTGACGGGCATGCCGTCCAGCGCGCGGAAGATGCCTTCGAAGTCGCCCTTCTGGAACGGCAGCAGCTCGTCCAGCGCCTTGCGGCGCCCGGCCTCGTTGCGCGCGAGGATCATCTCGCGCACTTTCAGGATGCGCTCTTCGGCGAAGAACATGTGCTCGGTGCGGCAGAGGCCGATGCCCTGCGCGCCGAAGAGCCGCGCCACGCGCGCGTCGTTCGGGGTGTCGGCGTTGGTGCGGATGCCGAGCGAGCGGATCTCGTCGGCCCACTTCAGGAGGCGGTCGAAGTTGCGGAAGACCTCGGAGTCGTCCGGCTTCATCGTGCCGTCGATCAGCACCTGCACGATCTCCGAGGGACGCGTGGCGAGCTTGCCGCCGATGATCTCGCCGGTGGTGCCGTCGATGGAAAGCCAGTCGCCTTCTTCGAGCGGCTCGTGGCCTTCGCTGCGCAGCTCGCCTTTGTTGTAGTCGACTTTCAGCGAGCCGGCGCCGACGACGCACGGGCGTCCCATGCCGCGCGCGACGACGGCCGCGTGCGACGTCAGTCCGCCGCGCGTGGTGAGGATGCCGGCCGCGCTGTGCATGCCGGCGATGTCTTCGGGCGAGGTCTCGATGCGCACGAGGATGACCGGGCCGTCCTTGGCCATCCGCACGGCGTTCTCGGCGTTGAACGCGATCGTTCCTGTCGCCGCGCCCGGGCCGGCGGGAAGTCCCTTGCCGAGGAGCCGGCCGCCCGTGAGTGCCTTCGCTTTTTCGTCGCCGTCGAAGACCGGCGCGAGGAGCTGGACGATCTGATTGGCCTCGACGCGCTCGACGGCTTCTTTCTGCGCGATCAGCTTCTCGTCGACCATGTCGCAGGCGATCTTCACCGCCGCGAAGCCGGTGCGCTTGCCGGTGCGCGTCTGCAGCAGGTACAGCTTCCGCGACTGGATCGTGAACTCGATGTCCTGCATGTCGCGGTAGTGGGCCTCGAGCTTCTTGTAGACGTCGACGAGCTGGCCGTAGGCCTCGGGCATCGACTTTTCGAGCTCGCTGATCGGCATCGGCGTGCGGATGCCGGCGACGACGTCCTCGCCCTGCGCGTTCGGAAGGTACTCGCCGAAGAATTTCTTCTCGCCGGTGGACGGGCTGCGCGTGAAGGCGACGCCGGTCGCGCAGTCGTCGCCCATGTTGCCGAAGACCATCGACTGGACGTTGACCGCGGTGCCCCATTCGGCGGGGATGCCGTTCAGCTTGCGGTAGGTGATGGCGCGCTGGTTGTTCCAGGAGTTGAACACCGCGCCGATCGCGCCCCACAGCTGCTCGTGCACGTCCTGCGGGAAGTCGCGGCCGAGCTTGTCTTTCACGAGCTTCTTGTACGTGGCCACGAGCTCGCGCAGCGCGTCGCCGGGAATCTCGGCGTCGATCTTCGCGCCCGCTTTCTCGCGCGCGGCGGTGAGCTCGTGCTCGAAGTGCTCGCGGTCGACCTCGAGGACGACGTCGGAGTACATCTGGATGAAGCGGCGATAGGAGTCGAACGCGAAGCGCGCGTCGCCCGAGGAGTCGGCCAGGCCCTGCACGGTCTCGTCGTTGAGGCCGAGGTTGAGAATCGTGTCCATCATGCCCGGCATCGACGCGCGCGCGCCGGAGCGGACGGAGACGAGCAGCGGCTTCTTGCCATCGCCGAATTTGCGGCCGACGGATTCTTCGACTTTCGCGAGGTTCGCGGCGACGGCGTCTTTCAGCTCGGGCGGGTAGGTTTTGTCGTGGTCGTAAAAGTACGTGCAGACTTCGGTGGAGATGGTGAATCCCGGCGGCACCGGCACGCCGATGTTGGTCATCTCGGCGAGCCCGGCGCCCTTGCCGCCGAGGATCTCTTTCATCTTGGCGTTGCCTTCGGCGTGGCCGTCTCCGAAGTAATAAACGTACTGAGTCATGGCGCGGCGATTATCACACCATCGGCCATCACGCGTTGCGGCTCGGTGATGGCCTTCGCCGGCGTGACGGTGATGCCGGCCTTGATGCCGCGCGCGCGCAGCTCGTCGCGCTTCTTCGCGCTGCGCACCACGATCTCGAAGTGCCTTTCCGGCTCGCGCGCGATCAGCGCGGCCAGCGTGTCGAGCGCGCTGTCGCCGTAGGCGACCCACTTGCCGGTGCGTTTCAAGATCGCGGACGCAATCTCGATTTCGTCGACTTGTGGAGCGGCGGGCTTCAGCCCGCCGACTTCGGCTTCCCGGCGGGCTAAAGCCCGCCGCTCCACAGGACACGGCCCTCCGAACCAGCCGTCGCCGCTGTCCTGCGAGCGGACCGTCTCGTGCCAGCGCACGCCGCTGAGCGCGCGGCGGTGCGGGTCGAGGGTGATGATCGCCGGGCCCCACATCGGGCCGCGAATCCAGGTGGCGCGGATGGTGCGGCCGTCGGTGCCGCCGAGGACGTACATCGGCGGGTTGTCGCCGATCACGCCGGCGACGCTCGTGCCGCGCTGCGTGAAATGCGCGGGGCTGGCGTTGATCTCCCAGCAGCCTGCGATCGCCGGCTGCTCGGGCGGCGCGATCTCCCTGCCGAGCGCGATCAGCGACTGCAGCGCGCTGTAGTAGACGTCCATCCCGACGGTCTGCACGCGGAGATACGACGTCTCGAAAGGCGGGACGTTCACGAGCTGGGGATCGCGCTGCCGTTGCAGGCTGAACGTCGTGATCTCGCGCCAGGCGAGGCCGTCGTCGGAGGCGTCGAAGCGGATCCGCGGCGGAGTCTCCCGTCCCGAGGTCGGCACGATCGCGCCGAGGCGGTCGATGCGCGCGCGCGCGGGGAGCGAGATCACGAACGTCTGCTCGGCGCCGCCGGGCGGCGAGCGCCAGGACGTGAGCCAGTCGCCGTCGATCGCGTGGGCCGCCGAATTCTCGAGCGTCACCTCGCCGGTGCGCGAGACGATCGACGCGCCGCGCGCGAGGCTGAGCAGATTCGCGCCGTGCACGTCGTCGAGATCGATCTCGTCGAGGATCGCGTTCTGCGGCGGCAGCACCGGTGCCTTCGGCGCCTGCTCTTCCCGCCTGCACGCCGCGAGCAGCACGCAGCACACGGCGCCCAGCACCCGGCACCTCATGGGTTCCGGTAGTCGCGCCGGTCGACGACGATCTTGGTGACGTCGGCGATCGGGCGGATGGCCTGCGCCGTTTTCATCAGCAGCGACTTCCGGTTCGCGCGCACGGCCGGGTCGTCGACCATGACCATGACTTCCTTGAAGAAGTTCTCGAGCTCCGGCGCCAGCGCGGCGAACGACTGCAGCGCGTCCTGATAGCGCCGCGCGGACACGAGCTCGGCGATCTGCGACGAGACGAGATCGGCGAGCTCGTTGAGCCGGCGCTCGACGTCTTCCTGCAGCAGCGAGGCGTCGACGCGCGTGGAGTCGTGGTCCTGGGTGATGTTGGTGATGCGCTTCGCGGAGTCGAGCAGCGAGAGGAAGTCGGGCTCGTCGCGGACGGCCTTGAGCGCGGCGATGCGGTCGACGAGATCGGTCAGCGGGAGATTCAGCCAGCCCGACTCCATCACCGCGCGGATCTCGTCGTACGCGAACTGCCATGCCGAGGCCTCGAGGATCGTGGCGATGCGCTCGGCGAAGAAGGCCACGAGGTCGTCTTTCTGCGCGCCTGCTTCCGCGATCTCCAGCAGCCGCTCGACGCTCACGCGCACTTCGCGCTTGTCGCGATTGAGCAGAATCTGCACCGCTCCCTGCGCCGCGCGGCGCAGCGCGAACGGGTCGCGCGAGCCGGTCGGCTTGATGCCGACGCGGAAGAAGCCCACCAGCGTGTCGAGGCGATCCGCGAGCGAAACGATCGCGCCGGCGACGCTCCGCGGCAGCGCGTCGTCGACGTTCACCGGCTGGTAGTGATCGTAGATCGCCTGCCACACCGTCTCCGGCTCGCCTTCCTCGCGCGCGTAGATGCCGCCGACTCTTCCCTGCAGGTCGGTGAACTCCTTCACCATCTCGGTCACGAGATCGGCCTTGCAGAGGCGTGCGGCGCGCGCGACGTCGGCGGTATCGATGCCGATTTCCTTCGCAATGGCCGTCGCGATCCGCTCGATCCGCTCGGTCTTGCCGGCGTAGTTGCCGAGCTTTTCCTGGAACTGCAGATGCGAGAGCTGCTCGATGCGCTCTTCGAGCTTTTTCCGGCGGTCGGTGTCGTAGAAGAACTGCGCGTCGGCGAAGCGCGCGTTCGTGACGAACGAATTTCCGTACGCGGCGTTCCCCTCGGGATCGCCTTCGTTGTCGAGCACCGCGAGGAACGAATTCGTCAGCTTGCCGTCGCGGTCGCGGATCGGCAGTTGCTTCTGATGCACGCGCATCACCGTGACCAGCACTTCTTCGGGCAGCGCGAGGTATTCGGGACGGAACTCGGCGCGCACGACGCCCGGATATTCGGTCAGGTACTGCCATTGCGACCAGATCGTGACGTCCTCGGACGGGACGCCGCCGGCTTCCTTCGCCAGCACCAGCGCGCGCTGGACCATGACGTTCTTGCGGTGCTCCGCCTCCACGTCGACGCTCGCCAGCTCCAGCTTCTTCGCATAGTCGTGGTACGAGTCGACGCCGACCGGCCGCGGCGAGAGCGTGCGGTGGCCGACGGTCTTCGTGCCGGACTCGATGCCGAAGATGGCGATCGGCAGGTGCGCGCCGTCGAAGATCGAGAGGACGGCGTGAATCGGGCGGATGTAGGCATGCTCGCCCGCGCCCCAGCGCATCATCTTCGGCCAGCGCAGCCCCTCGATGAGCTGCGGGATGCGCTCCTGCAGGATCGCGCCGGTCTCGCGTCCGGCGATCTTCTTGCGGATGCGTACATATTCGTCGGACGACTCGATGATGTCGTCCTTCGTGGCGTTCTGTTTCCTGAGGAAGCCCTGCAGCGCGGCGTCCGGCGATTTCTTCGGCGGCCCTTTCACTTCCTGCTCGCGGTCGGCTTCGCGGAGCGGCAGGTCGCGCAGGACGATGATCAGCCGCCGCGAGGTGGCGTCGGTCTTCCACTTGCCGCCGCCGCATTCCGCGACGAGCTTCTCCAGCGCCGCGTCCATGGGCGCGCTCCAGCTCGCGTGAAACATCCACGCCGGAATCTCCTCGGTCAGCAGCTCGAAAAGGTATTCAGCCATTCGTTCCTGTGGAGCGGCGGGCTTCAGCCCGCCGGCTCTCGATTCGGCGGGCTAAAGCCCGCCGCTCCACTCATCAACGGGAACCCCAGCTCTCTTCTCGTCTCCAGATACTGCTCCGCGCAGCGCACCGCGAGGTCGCGCACGCGCTTGATGACGCCGACGCGCTCGGTCACGGAGACCGCGCCGCGGGCGTCGAGGGTGTTGAAGAGGTGCGAGCACTTGAGCGTCCATTCGTAAGCCGGCAGCACCAGCTTCGCCTCGAGACAGCGCCGCGCCTCGCCTTCGTAGGCGTCGAGCAGCTTCCAGTGCAGCTCGACGTCGGCGTGCTCGAAGTAGTACTTCGAGAATTCGTACTCGTCCTGCTTGCGCACCGCCGCATACGGCACGCCGCTGGTCCACTCGATGTCGAAGACGGAGGCCTTGCGCGCGAGGAACATCGTCAGCCGCTCGAGGCCGTAGGTGATCTCCGCGGCGATCGGCGCGAGGTCGATGCCGCCGGCCTGCTGAAAGTACGTGAACTGCGTGATCTCCATGCCGTCGAGCAGGATCTGCCAGCCGACGCCCCACGCGCCGAGCGTGGGCGACTCCCAGTTGTCTTCCTCGAAGCGGATGTCGTGCTTGGTGAGGTCGAGGCCGATGGCCCGGAGGGAGTCGAGATAGATCTCCTGGACGTCGAGCGGGGAGGGTTTCAGGATGACCTGAAACTGGTAGTGCTTCCCGAGGCGGAAGGGGTTGTCGCCGTATCGGCCGTCAGCGGGTCGGCGGGAAGGCTGGACATAGCCGACGTTCCACGGCTCGGGGCCGAGGACGCGCAGATAGGTGGCGGGGTGCATCGTGCCGGCGCCGACCTCGAGGTCCAGCGGCGTCTCGATCGCGCACCCGCGCTCCGCCCAGAAATTCTGCAGCGTGAGAATCAGTGACTGAAAGGTCACCGGCGACATGGGCGCGCATTCTAGTTCATGTGTTCCAGTGGAGCGGCGGGCTCTTAGCCCGCCGGGTTCCTAGCGAGAGCGTCGGCGGGCTGAGAGCCCGCCGCTCCACTAGGAACCGCTCCACAGGATGTACGGGGGAGGGGGCGGGGGCGCCTGGGTGTCGGTTTGCGTGGGCGGCTCCGCGGGTGGCGTCGTCGTGGTGTCGGTCGTCGGAGCTGGCGGTGCCGGTTCGGGTTCAGCGGGCGTCGGCTCGGGCTCCGCGGTCTCGGTTGGCGGCGGCGGCGGTGCCGGCTGGTGCACGACCGGCGCGGGACGCGGCGGCGGCGGTTGCGGGGTCGCCGAGGTCATCGGCGGGGGCATCGGTGTGGGCGGCGGATACGCGGTCATGGGCGGTGGAGGCGTAGCGCTCGCGGTATTGGGATCGATCGTGAATGCGGTCGTGGTGTCGGCGTTCGTGCCGGTGATCGGCGGAAGGGTCTCGCCCGGTCCCTGGATCGTCGATGTGACGCCGGTGGCCGCGCCTTCCTGCACGACCTCGTACTCATGCTGCTTCTGCTGCACCCCGCCCTTGCCGCCGCATCCGCTCAGGACCGCGGCCACCACCACGCCAGCGATGAGTCTGTTTTGTCTCATAAACGACCTGCCTTGACGGACTTCAATCGCAAGCCGCTTGCCACTATTCGTATCGCAATGCCTGTGACGGAGCGATGTGCGTGGCGTGCCGCACCGGTCCGTAGGTCGCCGCGATCGCGACCACGAGCAGGAACAGCGGGACGAGCGCGAACGTGACCGGATCGTGCGCCGTCACGCCGAACAGCAGCGACTCGGCGAAGCGCGTGAGTGCCGCCGCGGCGGCCAGCCCGAGGGCGATGCCGGCGGCGGCCATGACGATGGTCTGCCGGACGACGATCGAGGCCACGTCGCGCCATTGCGCGCCGAGGGCGATGCGGATGCCGAGCTCCTTCTGCCGCGCGCCGGTGCGATAGGCGACGACGCCGAAGAGGCCGACCGACGCCAGCAGCAGCGCCAGCAGGCCGAAGCCGGCCACGAGAATCGCCAGCGTCCGCTCCTTCTGCGTGGCGACGGCGACGTGGTCCGCGAGCGAGCGCAGTTGAAAGATCGGCACGCGCGGATCGATCGCGCGCACCGCGCCCTGCAGCGCCTTCGCCGCTTCCGCCTCGCTGCGCGCGCGCACGAGCACCGTCATCGAGCGCGGCATGAACTGCGAGGTCGGGATGAAGAGCGCCGGCGCGGGCTCTTCGCGCAGGCTGCGCAGCTTCGTGTTGCGCGCGATGCCGACGACGGTCGTGGTGTCGGGTCCGTCCTTGAGGACCTTGCCGACCGCGTCGCCGTTTTTCCAGTAACGCCGCGCCATCGCCTCGTTGACGATCGCGATCTGCGCCGTCGACGCGAGGTCCGACTCCGTGAAGTCGCGGCCGCGCAGAATCGGCACGCCGAGCGCGCGGAAGTAGCCGGGTGTGATCGGATTCAGGTCGACGTTCTCCGGGTCGTTGCTCCGTGGTGTGTAACCGGGAACGTCGACGCTCATCCGCATGCCGCTTTCCTGCACCGGCACCGAGCGCCCGAATCCCACTGCCTCGACGCCCGGCATCTGCTGCAGGCGCGCGCGGAGGTCGGCGTAGAAGCGCGCACGCGCGGGTTTGCCGTAACCCTGGCGCGTCGCGTCGACGGTCGCGACGACGGCGTTCGCGGTCGGGAAGCCGGGATCGACGCGGCGCATGCGCATCAGCGTGCGGATCATGAGTCCGGAGAAGACGAGCAGCACGACCGAGAGCGTGATCTGCACGACCACGAGCAGCGACTGCAATGACGTGCGGCGCGGTCCGGCGCTGAGGCGCGACGCGTAGATGCCGGGAATCACGGCCATCAGCAGCGTCGCCCCGAGGACCAGGCCCGCGGTGACGGCGAGCACGATCGGATCGATCACCGAGCGCGAGGCATGCACGAGCAGCGGGAAATCGGACGGCGCGATCGCGGCCAGACCCTTCACGAACAGATGTGCGAGCGCGACGCCGGCGATGCCGGCCGCGATCGCGAGCAGCAGCCCTTCCAGCGCGAGTTGCGCGACGATGATGCGGCGCGTCGCGCCGAGGGCGGTGCGGATGGCCAGCTCGCGCTGGCGCCGCTCGCCGCGGACGAACTGCAGTCCGCCCGCGTTCACGCAGGCCATCGCCAGGATCAACGCGACGAAGAGCGCGACCAGCAAGGCCACGCGGCGAATGCCGCCTTGCCGGTCGAGGTCGATCGCGGCGTCGGTCGCCAGCATCAGCGTGACCGAGGGATCGGCGTCCTTCACCTGCTGCGCCGCGCGACGCGCCGCGATCGTGCGCAGCTCCTGCTGCGCCTGCGCCATCGACACGCCGTCGCGCAGGCGGCCGATGATGCCGACCCAGGAGGCGCGGCGCTCGTGCAGTGCGTTGTCGTCGAAGCCGGGCAGCGCGGCGCGGAACGTCGACACCGGAACCCAGACGTCGTTGGCCGCGTCGAGCGTCGCGCCGTGGAAGCCGGGAGGCGCGACGGCGGTGATGGTGTACGTCGCGGCGTTGATGCGCACCGGCTGGCCGATGATGTCCGCGCGCGACGCGAACTGCGAGCGCCAGAGGCGATCGCTGATCACCGCGACGAAACTGCCGCGGCGGTCGTCGTTCATGTCGAAGAAGCGGCCTTGTTGAGGCCGCGCGCCGAGGGTCGAGAAGTAGTTGCCGGAGGCGAGCGAGCCGAGTACCTGCTGCGGGTCGCCGCCCGCCGCGGCGAAGTCCATCTCCCAGTCGGTCGCGAACGCCGCGAGGCTGGCGAAGGAGCGGCTCTGGTCGCGATAGTCGGCGTAGACCGGGAACGACATCGACGGCCCCATCTCCGTGCCGTCGGGATTGCTCGCGAAGACGCGCACGAGCAGCTGGTCGCCGGGGAATGGCAGCGGATGCAGCAGCGTCGCGTCGACGATCGTGTAGATCGCGGTGTTCAGGCCGATCCCCGCGGCCATGATCACCAGCACGAACAGCGAGAAGCGCCAGTCGAGGACGAGCGCGCGGAGGGCGTGGCGGACGTTCATGAGCGCGCCGGCTGCAACGGCGCTGCCGCGGCACAAATCACGGCATGCGAGAGACTTGGGCATTCAGCGGGCCGCTGGGCGTGTTCGATGGTGGGACGGGAGTGTCCGGCGGTGGGACGCGTGGCGCGCGGATTGCTGCGATTCCGGGCGTGACTACCTTCGATCTCGACTCGACCCTGATCCGCCGCGGACGTTCGGCTGTCACGCTCACGGAGATGGTCGCCTTCGTCAAGGCGATCGAGGAGCGCCCGGTGGCGACGCTGCTCGCGGAGCTCCCCGATATCGCGCGCCTGTCGGAGACGAAGTTCTCGCTCGCGCTGGCGACGCTGCGCCGCCGCTTCCGCGGCGAGAGTCCCCGCGGCCAGCTGCAGCTCTGCGAAACCGCCGCGGCGATCGCGAATACGATCCCCGACTGCGACGTCGCCGACCGCATCCGCGGGATCTTCACGCACGAGCGCGCTTAGGCTGCTCTGCCGGGAACATCCTGCCGTCTCAGGTAGTTGTGTAAACCGTACCGTGATGGTACTGTTTCGCGCCTGATGGACTGCCGATGCTGAAAATCTCGAAAGTCACCGACTACGGCCTGCTCGCCACCGTCTACCTCGCCCGCAAGGAAGGGCAGGTGGTCTCGGCGCGCGAGATCGCGGAGTTCTACCACCTCCCCGTGCCGATGATCACCAAGGTGCTCAAGGCGCTGCATCACGGCGGCCTGGTCAGCTCGCATCGCGGCATCGCCGGCGGCTATACGTTCGACGGCGACGCCGAGCAGGTGACGCTCGGTACGCTCATCGACATCCTCGAAGGGCCGTGGGATCTGACCGAGTGCGAGACCTTCGACGACCACGGCACCGCGACCTGCTCCATCCGCGTCGCCTGCCCCTCGCGCCGCTTCATGTTCGGCATCAACCGGGCAATCAAGGGCGCGTTCGAGCAGGTGACCCTCGGCGATCTCGTGCGCGGCGGGATGCCGGTTCCGATCATCGACAAACAACGCCTGACCGTCAGAGAGGCGGCGTCATGAGCAATCTCGAAATCCAGGAAATCGCAAAGCAGGAATACAAGTACGGCTTCGTCACGAAGATCGAGTCCGACGTCGCGCCCCCGGGGCTCGACGAGGACATCATCCGCTTCATCTCGGCGAAGAAAGAGGAGCCGCAGTGGCTGCTCGACTGGCGCCTGAAGTCGTTCCGTCACTGGACGACGATGAAGGAGCCGACCTGGGCGAACGTGCACTACCCGCCGATCGACTACCAGGGCATCAGCTACTACTCCGCGCCGAAGCAGAAGAAGAAACTGAACTCGCTCGACGAGGTCGATCCCGAGCTGCGGGCGACGTTCGAGAAGCTGGGCATCTCGCTCGAGGAGCAGAAGCGCCTCTCCGGCGTGGCCGTCGACGCGGTGTTCGACAGCGTCTCGGTGGCGACGACGTTCCGCGCGGAGCTGGCCAAGCTGGGGATCATCTTCTGCTCGTTCTCCGAGGCCGTGAAAGAGCATCCGGAGCTCGTGCGGAAGTACCTCGGCAGTGTGGTGCCGTACACCGACAACTTCTTCGCCACGCTCAACAGCGCGGTCTTCAGCGACGGCTCGTTCTGCTACATCCCGAAGGGCGTCCGCTGTCCGATGGAGCTGTCGACCTACTTCCGCATCAACACCGCCAACACCGGGCAGTTCGAGCGCACGCTGATCGTCGCCGACGAAGGCTCGACGGTCAGCTATCTCGAAGGCTGCACCGCGCCGATGCGCGACGAGAACCAGTTGCACGCGGCGGTGGTCGAGCTGATCGCGCTGCCCGGCGCGACCATCAAGTACTCGACGGTGCAGAACTGGTATCCCGGCGACAAGAACGGGAAGGGCGGCATCTACAACTTCGTCACCAAGCGCGGCAAGGCGATGGAGAACGCCAAGGTCTCCTGGACGCAGGTGGAGACCGGCTCGTCGATCACCTGGAAGTACCCGAGCTGCATCCTTCAGGGCGACAACTCGGTCGGCGAGTTCTACTCGGTCGCGCTGACGAACAACTATCAGCAGGCCGACACCGGCACGAAGATGATCCACATCGGGAAGAACACCCGCTCCACGATCGTGGCCAAGGGCATCTCCGCCGGCCACGGTCAGCAGACCTATCGCGGCGCGGTGACGATTCTCAAGGGCGCCGAGAACGCGCGCAATTACTCGCAGTGCGACTCGCTGCTCCTCGGCGACAAGTGCGGCGCGCACACGTTCCCTTACATCGAAGTGCGCAACTCGACGGCGACGATGGAGCACGAGGCTTCGACGTCGAAGATCGGCGAGGACCAGCTTTTCTATTGCCAGCAGCGCGGCATCAGCGCCGAAGACGCGGTGTCGATGATCGTCAACGGCTTCTGCCGCGAAGTCTTCCGCGAGCTCCCGATGGAGTTCGCGGTGGAAGCGCAGAAGCTGCTGGGAGTCTCTCTCGAAGGAAGTGTCGGTTAATGCTCGAAATCAAAGACCTCCACGCCGGAATCGACGGCAAGGAAATCCTCAAGGGCCTCGACCTCACCATCAAGCCGGGTGAGGTGCACGCGATCATGGGGCCGAACGGCTCTGGGAAGTCGACGCTGGCGAACGTGCTCGCCGGCCGTCCGAAGTACGACGTGCTCTCGGGCGAGGTGACGTACGAAGGAAAGAACCTGCTCGAGCTGCCGGCCGAGGAACGCGCGCGCGAGGGCGTGTTCCTGGCGATGCAGTACCCGGTCGAGATCCCCGGCGTGAACAACATCTACTTCCTCAAGGCCGCGCTCAACGCGCAGCGCAAGCATCGCGGCGAGGAAGAGCTGGACGCGATGGAGTTTCTCCAGCTCGCGCGCGAGAAGATGAAGGTCGTCGAGCTCGACGAGTCGTTCATGAACCGCGGCGTGAACGAGGGCTTCTCGGGCGGCGAGAAGAAACGCAACGAGATTTTCCAGATGGCCGTGCTCGATCCGAAGCTGGCCATCCTCGACGAGACCGACTCCGGCCTGGACATCGACGCGCTGCGCATCGTCGCCACGGGCGTGAACAACCTTCGCAGCGAGGCCCACTCGGTGCTCGTGATCACGCACTACCAGCGCCTGCTGCGCTATCTGGTCCCCGACTTCGTGCACGTGCTCTCGAACGGGCGCATCGTGAAGTCGGGCGGCAAGGAGCTCGCCGAGGAGCTGGAGCAGAAGGGCTACGACTGGATCGAAGCGGAGGCTGTCGCTTGATCCAGCAGCAAGCCGCCGAAACGTTCGCGAAGCTCGGCTGGCCGACGCCGCGGATCGAGGAGTGGAAGTACACGAACCTCGCGCCGCTGGCGAAGATCGACTGGCGGGTTGGCGAGACGTCGCACGACGTCGAGACGCCGCTGACTTTCGGCGCGCGTGCGGTGCTGGAGCTCGTGTTCGTCAACGGCCTGTGGAGCGGCGGGCTTCAGCCCGCCGACTGGCCCGGCGGGCTGAAGCCCGCCGCTCCACAAGTCGTCGCCGACTGGGAGCGCAATGCGATGGTCGCGCTCAACTACGCGAACATGCAGGACGGCGCGCGGATCGAGATTCCGGCGGGCACGGTCGTCGACGGCTTCATTCACCTGCTTTTCATCGGGAGCGGCGACGGCATCTGGTCGCATCCGCGCAATCAGATCGTGGTCGGCGCGAATGCGCAGGTGGCGATCGTGGAGACTTACACTGGAACCGGCGCGTACTTTACGAACGCGGTGACCGAGATCGTGGCCGGCGAAGGCGCGGTGGTCGATCACTACCGCCTGCAGTGCGAGTCCCCGGCCGCGTTCCACATCGGCAACGTCGCCATTCACGAGGAGCGCGGAGCGAACGTGACCTCGCGCAGCGTCGCCATCGGCGCGGCGCTGGCGCGCAATGAGACGAACGTCGCGCTGGCAGGCGAGGGTGCGAGCATCGTGCTCGACGGCTTGTTTGCCGGCACCGCGAAGCAGCATCTCGACAACCGCACGGTCATCGATCACATCAAGCCGCACTGCGAGAGCTACGAGCTGTACAAAGGCATCCTCGACCAGAACGCGCGCGGCATTTTCGACGGGCGGATCATCGTCCGCCCCGACGCGCAGAAGACGGTCTCGCGCCAGGAGAACCGCAACCTGCTGCTCTCGGAGTCGGCGGTGGTGGACTCGAAGCCGACGCTGGAGATCCACAACGACGACGTGAAGTGCAACCACGGCTCGACGATCGGCCAGATCGAGCAGGAGCCGCTGTTCTACCTCCGCTCGCGCGGCATCGGCGAACAGGAGGCGCGCAATCTCCTCGTGCACGCGTTCGCGAGCGAGATCGTCGACCGGATGAAGATCGAGCCGGTGCGCGAGCAGATCCGCCGCGCGCTGTTCCAGGCCATGCCGGAACGGCTGCCGGAGCGGAGAGGAGGGGCGCGATGAGTGCTGTCATCCAGCCGCGCGTCGAGTACGACGTCGAGGCGATTCGTAAAGACTTTCCGATCCTCCGCCAAAAAGCCCGCGGCAAGCGCCTGGTCTATCTCGACAACGCCGCCACCACCCAGAAACCGCAGGCGGTCATCGACCGCATCGTCCGCTACTACTCCGAGGAGAACTCGAACGTGCACCGCGGCGTGCACTATCTCAGCGAGGTCGCGACGGTCGAGTACGAGAATGCGCGCGTCTTCGTGCAGCGCTTTCTCAACGCCCGCGACGTGAAGGAGATCGTCTTCACGCGCGGCACGACCGAGTCGATCAACCTCGTGGCGCAGTCGTGGGGTCGCGCGAACATCGGCGAAGGCGACGAGATCCTCATCTCCGCGCTCGAGCACCACTCCAACATCGTTCCCTGGCAGATGCTCTGCGCCGAGAAAAACGCGACGCTGCGCATCATCCCGGTCAGCGACAACGGCGAGCTGCTGTACGACGAGTACGAGCGGATGCTCAACCCGCGCGTGAAGCTCGTCGCCGTCGGCCACGCCTCGAACGCCCTCGGCACGATCAACCCGATCAAGCGGATGATCGCCGCCGCGCACGCGAACGGCTCGCTGGTCCTCATCGACGGCGCGCAGGGCGTGCCGCACATGCGCGTCGACGTGCAGGACCTGGGCGCCGATTTCTACGCGTTCTCAGGACACAAGGTCTACGGCCCGACCGGCGTCGGCGTGCTGTACGGCCGCGAGGCGCTGCTCGACGCGATGCCGCCCTGGCAGGGCGGCGGCGACATGATCCTCTCGGTCTCGTTCGAGAAGACCACCTACAACGCGCTGCCCTACAAGTTCGAGGCGGGCACGCCGAACATCGAAGGCGTCATCGGCCTCGCCGCGGCGCTCGAGTACGTGTCATCGATCGGCCTCGACGCGATCTCCGCGTACGAGCACGAAGTGCTGCTCTACGCGACCGCGCGACTGCGCGAGATCGACGGCTTGCGGATCATCGGCACCGCGCGCGAAAAGGCCGCGGTGATCTCGTTCGTCCTCGAAGGCGTGCACCCGCACGACATCGGCACGATCCTCGACCAGGAGGGCATCGCCGTCCGCACCGGACATCACTGCGCGCAGCCTCTGATGATGCGCTTTAATGTGCCGGCCACCGGCCGCGCGTCCTTCGGTCTCTACAACACGAAAGAAGAGGCGGATGTGCTGGTCGCGGGACTCCGAAAAGTCATCGAGGTGTTTCGCTAGACGATGTCCGACCTCAGAGAGCTGTACCAGCAGGTGATCCTCGATCACAACAAGAACCCCCGCAACTTCCACGAGATGGCGGATGCCACGCGGCGCGTCGACGGCTACAACCCGCTCTGCGGCGATCACTACACGATCTTCGTGCGCGTCGACGGCGACAAAATCGAGGAAGTGAGCTTCACCGGAAACGGCTGCGCGATCTCGAAGGCGTCGGCGTCGGTGATGAGCTCGACCGTGAAGGGGAAGTCGAAGGATGAGGCCGAGAGCCTCTTCGACACGTTTCACCGCCTGGTCACCGGCGACGCGAGCGGACTCAGCGCCGCCGACCTCGGCCGTCTGGCCGCGTTTTCCGGGGTGAGCGAGTTTCCCGCGCGCGTGAAATGCGCAACCCTTGCATGGCATACCCTGAAGAGTGCGCTCGAAGGGACTGAAGAGAAGGTGACGACCGAATGAGAGAAGAGATCACGTTCAGCCGCAACACCGAGGCGATCATGATTCCGAGCGGCGAGAAGGTCCTGGTGCCGAAGGGCGCGCAGGCGACGATCACGCAGTCCCTCGGCGGCACGTTCACGCTCATCACCGACCGCGGCCTGATGGTTCGCGTCTCCGGCCAGGACGTCGAGGCGATCGGCAAGACTCCGACCGAGACCGCCGAGGTCAAACCGGAGGAGCTGACTCCGGAAAAGCTCGAGGAGATGGTCTGGGAGACGCTCAAGACCTGCTACGACCCCGAGATCCCGGTGAACATCGTCGACCTCGGCCTGGTGTACCTGTGCGAGCTGGCATCGGGCGACGTGAAGATCAAGATGACGCTCACCGCGCCGGGATGCGGCATGGGTCCGGTGCTCGCCAGCGACGTGAAGTCGAAGCTCGAGCAGCTGCCGGGAGTGAAGAACGCCGAAGTGGAAGTGGTGTTCGATCCGGTGTGGGACCGCAGCATGATGTCCGAGGCGGCGCGGCTGCAGCTCGGCATGATGTGGTGACACGCCGATCTCATCGTAGAATGCGCCTTCGTCTAAGCGGGAGAAGACATGGCGTTCTGCGCGTATTGCGGCACCCAGCTGGCTGAAGTCTCGTACGCCCCCTGCCCGAGTTGCGGCAACCCGTCCAACGGCGCGCCCAAGGGCGCGATCGCGCCGCCCGCTCCGAGCGGCGGGTCGAAGACGGCGATGATCGTGGTCATCCTGGTCGTCGGCGGCTTCTTCCTCATCGCCATCATCGGCATCCTCGCGGCGATCGCGATTCCGAACATCCTGACCGCGAAGGAACGCGCGAAGCAGAAGCGGACGATGGCCGACATGCGCTCCGTGTCGACCGCAATCGAAGCGTACGCGACGGACAAGAACCAGTATCCGAACGCGACCAGCATGGACGGCCTGCGTCCGCAGCTGACGCCGACGTACATCCGCGAGCTGCCGGCGAGGGACGCATGGGGAACCGAACTGCGCTACGAAGCGTGGTCGCGCGCGAACGAGCTCGATAGCTACGCGGTCGGCAGCGCCGGCAAGGACAAAACGTTCGAGCACGACACGCTGCAGGAGTACAGCCAGGGACCGGCGACGAAATTCGACCAAGACATCGTTTTTTCGAACGGAAGCTTCGTGCAGTATCCCGAAGGTGCGCAGAAATAAGGAGAAGACGTGAACTGTCCGAACTGTGGTACGTCAAACCTCGATAACGCCAGCATCTGCGTCAATTGCGGGCGGCCGCTCGCGGGAGGCGCTCCGCCTCCTCCGCCGCCGCCCTCCACGCAGGCGACTTACACTCCACCGCCTCCCTCCGCGCCGCCGCGTTTCGACACGCCGCACGCGGCCCCGGTGCAGCAGATCCCGAACTATCTCTGGCAGTCGATCGTGGTGACGCTCTGCTGCTGCCTGCCCCTCGGCATCGTCGCGATCATCTTCGCCGCGCAGGTCAACGACAAGCTGCGCCGCGGCGACATCGGCGGCGCCATGGAGGCGTCGAAGAAGGCGAAGATGTTCTGCCTGATCGCCTTCGGCCTCGGCCTCGTCGTCATCGCCATCTACGCCGTCGTGGGCGGCGCGACGTTCATGCAGGCGATCAATGAAGCTCAGGCTAACCGTTAGCGCGATCGTCGTGGCGGCGGGAGCGTGGGTTCTGTACACGTTCCCGCCCGGCGCGGCGCTCTATCCACCGTGCGTTTTTCACCGCGTGACGGGCTTGCTCTGCCCCGGCTGCGGCACCACGCATGCGCTGCGCGCGCTGGTGCACGGCCAGTTCACGGCGGCGTTCGCGTACAACCCGTTCCTGTTCGCGGTGATGATCGGCGGCGTCTACGGCGCGCCCGACATCCTGCGCGGCCAGACGCCGCCGCTGTTCATGAAGCCATGGTTCGGCTGGGCGAGCTTCGCGGTCGTGAGCGGGTGGTGGATTCTCCGGAACGTGATGTAGTGGAGCGGCGGGCTTTAGCCCGCCGAAAGTGAAAACGGCGGGCTAAAGCCCGCCGCTCCACTGTATCGGTGATCGTTACCGGTGATCGTTGAAGAACGTCCACTCGCCGACGGGGTGTCCCTGCTGGAGCTGCTGCGCCTGCAGGTAGCCGTCGATGGCGGCGACGATGCCGATCAGACCGCTGCCGGCGCCGCAGGTCACGAAGAGCAGCACGATCCACGCGACGATCGCGACGATGCCCTTCACCTTCTGGCCGATCATGATGTAGCCGAGGCCGCCGGCTACCAGCAGATTCAGCACGAGAATCAGGATCGGATCCTTCGGCGGGGTCGCCGGATAGATGATGTCGCCTCCGCCGCCACCTGCCGGTGCGGGTGGTGGAGGTGGTGGTGTGTTCAGCTCGGACATCGGTTCTCCTTACAGCGTCTTCTGGGCGAAGTCAGTGATCATCGGGATGTTCGGGCGCTTGCCGCCGATGCCCTGGATCAAGCAATAGATGTGCAAGACCAGGATGCCGATCCAGACGATGCAGCTGATCGTCGCGAAGCCGCAGCCGACCACCGAGTTGCGGAAGATGATCTGCAGGACGAACAGCACGACCCAGACGACGACGTCGAGGATCAGCAGCCCCATGCCGTTCTTGGCGTGCCAGAGGATGTCCGGATCTTCTTTCTTCGTCAGGTACGGAATGAGGGCGAGGAGGCCGAGATACGACAGCACGACCATGAGCGTGCGGTCAGAGGCCGGGCTGGTCCCCCCTCCGGCCGGAGGCGGTGGCGGAGGTACATACGATCCGCCTCCCGGGGGCGGTGGTGTGGTGGGCGGAGGAATCTCGCTCATTTATTCTCCTTGCGTCCGTTGTTCGTAACGGCACGATTCTAATCGGTTTCCCCGATGTGCGTGAGGCGGCGTTCGGCGGCGGCCAGGGGGACGAGCGCGACAGCCAGCGAGATCGCCACCGCGATGGCGACCGGCAGGACCACGGAGATCGCCCCGCGCTCGCCCATCACCCGCCACATGAAGTAGCCGATCACCGGCCTGGCCATGAGCACCATCATCGCCGAGACGTAGGCCATGGAGATGGCCATGTAGGCGAAGCCGCCGAGGGAGAGGCCGACCTGCAGAGGGTTCTCGGCATTGAAGTTCGGGGTCAGGGCGCCGAGGCCGACGCCGAGGCTGACCAGCGTGACGGCGAGCATCGACGCGCCGATCAGCGTGAACGCCCAGACCACGGCGTTCGCTCCGAGGATGAGGTTGGCGAAGGCGGTGAGAAAGAGCGCGAGCAGCGTCAGCGGCGCGGAGTAAACCAGGACCTTCACGATGATGAAGTGCCGGTAGGACACCGGCGCGGTCTGCACGATCCAGAACGCCTTCCCCTCGGACGAGACCGAGGGATAGGCGAAACGGAGGCAGATCGCGGCGATCACGAAGCCGGCCATGCCGAGGTTGCCGTAGGCGACGATCGTGGCGCGGGCGTCGCCGCCGAGCGGCAGCATGCGGATGTTGTAGAGGTAGATGAACAGCAGCGCCGCCATCAGGAACACCTGCGACCACTGCGCGACGTCGCGGCCGATGACGCGCACTTCCTTGCTCACCATCGCGCGTAGCGGCGGAGACGCGCGCGAGACGAGACGATCGACGAAGGACGTGGCCGGCTTCGCGCCGATCGCGACGGGAGCCATGCTCTCCCGCGCGCGGACGAACGCCGGAAAGTACGCGCTGCGCGCGACGGCCACGAACAGCGCGAAGAGCACCGCCGCGGTGATGGCGATGCGCGGCGAGATCGCGAAGGCGACGTCGTGCGTCATCAACGACGCCAGCGCGGTGCTGGGATAGATGCTCATCGACGGCAGCTCGATGGCCTGCAGCACGCGCGCGACGTCGTCGGTCGAGATCTCCGAGAAGAGGCGCTCGGGGCGGGTCATGCGGAACGCGATCACGACCGTGGTCAGGATCAGCACCGCGATCGAGGCCACGATCTGGTGGACGCGGCGCACCGGGAACCAGCGCACGAGCACGATGATCAGCAGCGACGCCAAAGTCACCGGGATGGCCAGCATCAGCACGAGGTTGATCAGCACCATCGGGTAGAAGCTCGCCGGCTTGTTGTTCTCGTGCGCGAAGGCGACGAAGAGCGGGATCAGGAAGAAGAAGACCACTGCCGCGCTCTGCGCGAAGGTCTTCAGCCAGCGGGCGATGGCGATGCGCAGCTTCGAGCGCGGGCCGGAGTGGTAGACGTCGAGATCGAGGTCGGTGAAGAACGAGCCGATCGCGGAGGTCATCCCCGAGGAGAAGAGCACCACGCTGGCGACGAGGAAGACCAGGCCGAGGAGGTTGCGCAGCAGGCCGAGCGCGAAGAGCGGCGTTTCGCGCTCGACGTTCTTCACCGCGCCGAAGAGGCGCCAGAAGAGGACGTAGTCGCCGATGAGGAACGCCAGGAGGACGGCGGCGACGATGACGATGCGGAGCGTGTTCGCCGCGTTGAGCGGCCGGAGTTTCGCGAGGGTGACGCGAAGGGCCCAGATCACGTCAGCGACTTTACTTCGTCAAACCACTTCATCGTCGATTGGACGCGCGCCGCGCGCGACTTCGCGCGCTCCAGTCCCAACTGCAGCAGCCGCTCGATGAGGCGCGGGTACTTCAGCTCCGTCGCCTCCCAGAGTTTCGGGTACATGGAGATGTTGGTGAAGCCGGGGATGGTGTTGATCTCGTTGACGAAGAGGCGGTTCGTGCCGCGCTCGAGGAAGAAGTCGACGCGCGCGAATCCCGACGCGCCGATGGCCTTGAACGCGCCGATCGCGAACTTGCGGATCTCCTCGGCGCGCTCTTTGGGCAGCTTCGCCGGGATCACCAGCTGCGATTTGTCCTCGATGTATTTGTCCGTGTAGTCGTAGAACTCGCGGCCGGTGATGATCTCGCCCGGCACGGATGCCTCGGGTGCGTCGTTGCCGAGGACCGAGACTTCGATCTCGCGCGCGTCGACGCCGCGCTCGACCAGCACCTTCTCGTCGAAGCGCAGCGCGTGCTCGACGGCGGCCTCGAGATCGCGGTCGTTCTTCACCTTCGTCACGCCGACCGAGGAGCCGCTGTTGGCCGGCTTGATGAAGTACGGCAGGCGCAGCGCGTTGGCGATCGCGCGAGAGACGCGGTCGCGCTCGTGGCGCCACTCCCGTTCGTGCACCGCGACGTGCTCGATCATCGGCAGCTTCGCCGCGGCGAAGGCCTGCTTCATGTGCACCTTGTCCATCCCGATCGCCGAGGCCGTGACGCCGCTGCCGGCGTACGGCAGTCCGAGCATCTCGAGGTAGCCCTGCAGCGTGCCGTCCTCGCCGCCCGTGCCGTGGATCAGCGGGAAGACGATGTCGATCGGGTGCGAGCGCGACCAGATCTCGAACGAGAAGCCGGGATGCCCGGTCTCGCTTTTGTCCTCGCCGGCGAGAATCTTCGCGCTCTTCTCCGGATCGCAGAACTTGCCGTCGCGGGCGATGCACATCGGCACGATCTCGATGCGCTCCTTCGACGCCGCGCTCGCGACCGAGCGCGCCGAGAGAATCGAGACTTCGTGCTCGGCCGAGCGGCCGCCGAAGAGGAGGACCGTCTTGATCACGGATCGGATCATTTACCCACAGGGAGACTGCCCAACAGGTACTTCAGGTCCTCGTCGCGCCAGCGGATGCCGCCGCCGAGGATGAACGCGGTGTCGTTGAGCGCGTTGTCGACGCCGGTGGTGATGAAGAGGCGCGGCGAGAGTTTCTGTTCCTTGCGGAACGTGTACTCGCCGAAGAGGCGGATGTGCGGGTTGTCGTCGCGGCGCTTGCCGAAGTCGAAGGCCTCGCCGGTCAAGGTGATGCGGTCGCCGTACTTGTAGTCGGCGCCGACGCCGCCGGTCGAGTCGAAGAGGCCGACGCGCAGGGCGATGTTGTCGAGCGTCCAGCCGGCCTGCGCGGAGACGAGGTAGCTGTTGTCGAACTTGGTCTGCTTCGTGACCGTCGTCGCCGAGGCGCCGGTGGCGGCGTCGGTGACGGTTTCGACGGTGGTCTTGTCGCGCCGCCGCCCGCGCGGATCCTGCGAGAGCTCGATGTTGTAGAAGCGGTTGATGTCGGGATTCGGCACGAGGCGGATGCCGACGGTCGAGCGCGCGTTGCCGTCGAGCTCATTCTTCACGCCGCCGACTTCCTGCGTGTCGCCGAGGCCGGCCAGGTAGTCGGCCTTGATGCCGAGGTCGAGCTGCATGCGCGACACGCGGCCGAGCGTATTCTTCAGCTCCGTCACGCCGCCCTCGACCGCGCTGAGCGCGCTGGTCAGCTTCTGATGGGCCTCGTCGCTGTAGAGCAGCTTGCCCATCGTGCCTTCGCCCGTCTTCATCTGTCCGGTGATCCCGTTGAGGTTCTCGGCGGTGACGCGCAGGTCGCTCGAGAGGCCGCGAAGGTTCTTGATCACTTCGCGCACTTCGGCGCGGTTCTCGCCGACCGTGCCTCCGATCTGGTCCGCCACCGAATCGATCGATCGCGCGAGGCGCGGGATCTCGAAGCGCAGCTGTTCGGTGATGGCCTTCGTGTTCGCGAACGTGGCGTCGACGTTGGAGCGGTTCGCGGCGATGAGCGCGCGCATCTCCACGGTGATCGCCTGCACGTTGCCGACGATCTGGTCGAGCCGCTGCTGTCCTTGCGGCCCGCCGAGGACCGTGCGCATCGAGGAGGTGATCGCCTTCACGTCGGTGGCGATCGCGGAGATCTGGTCGGTGATGTCGTCGAAGCTGGCCGGCTGCGTGCCGCGCAGCGCGACGTCGCCCTGCGGCAGCACCGGCGCGGCCGGCGTGCCGGGATCGAGCTCGATGTACTTCTCGCCGAGGAGGCCGAGGTTGGCGACTTTCGCCTGGGCGTTCGCGTGCAGCGGCACGTCGTCGTCGACCTTCATCGTCACTTGCGCGCGGCCGTCGGGCAGGACCTTGATGTCGGTCACGTGGCCCTTGCGCACGCCGGCGATGCGCACCGCCGACTCGTCATCGAGGCCGGCGACGTCGTCGAAGGTCGCCTTCAACTGGCGCATGCTCTTCGAGCGGCTGAGGCTCACGTCCTCGATCTTGAGGATGAAATAGCCCATCACGGCCAGGGCGATGAGCATCACGACACCGACTTTTGCTGCGTTGGACATGACGTTACCTCATGGCTTTGAGAGGGGATCGATTCCCGCTTTCCGCATCATCTGAAAAAGCGTAGCAATCGGCAGTCCGACTACGTTCGTGTAGCTTCCGTGGATGGAGTCGATGAACATCGCGCCGATGCCTTGCACGGCGTAGGCCCCCGCCTTGTCGAGCGGCTCGCCGGTGGCGACGTACCATTCGATCTCACTGGCCGACAGCGGCAGCATCCTGACTTCCGACTCGGCGACGCGCGTCTCGCGATAGTCGCCTTCCGCATGTTCGAGCGTCACGCCGGTATAAACGATATGCGTTTTTCCGGCGATCGTGGCCAGCATCCGCGCGGCGTCTTTCGGGTCGGCCGGCTTTTCCAGCAGCTCGTCGCCGTACAGCACCGTCGTATCGGCGGCGATGACCCAGCGCGCAGGATATTGCACAGCGATCGCGTGTGCTTTGTCGCGCGAGAGGCGTGCGACGTATTCTTCCGGGGCCTCGCCCTCCTGAGGGACTTCCGGGACGTGGCTGGGCATCACGTCGAAGTCGAGGCCGATCATCTTCAGCAGCTCGCGGCGCCGAGGGGAGGCCGAGGCGAGGATATATTTCACAACGCCACCCGCGTCACGCTGAGCACGACCACCTGTCCGGCCTCCGGCACGATCCGATAGACGACGCGCAGATGCTCCGCGCGGTAGACCCAGAGTCCCTTGAGCGGATCGAACAGCGGCGCGCCCGCGATCGGGTCGTCGTCGACTCTCTGCAGCACGTCATCGAGGAGTACGCGTTCATGCTCCGCGAGTTGCACGGCGTCGATCGACGGCGCCACCCAGACCCGTTCCGTCCTTCGCACCGGTTCTTCTTCCGAGGCCGCGTTCAGCGCCGCGCCGAGCTCGGCGTCGTTGGCGATGTCGATGGTCTCGCGCAGCGCCAGGTACTCGTCGTACGACACCAGCATCGCCGTTGGACGTCCCTCGCGGACGAGGAGCGTGCGCTCGCCTTTGACCTCGCACTCGCGCACGAATTCGCGCGCATCGTCGGGCAGATCGAGGACCTCGATAGTCTTCACGACACGGTCGCGGTCTCGAGGACGCTCTCGAGATAGGCGCGGAACTCGGCGCCGAGCTGTTCGTGGCGCAGCGCGTAGTCGACCGTCGCCTTCAGGTAGCCGAGCTTCTCGCCGGCGTCATAGCGGCGGCCGTCGAAGACGTAGCCGTAGAAGTCGCCCTGCCGCACCAGCTCGCGCAGCGCGTCGGTGAGCTGGATCTCGCCGCCGGCGCCGCGCTCGGTGCGCTCCAGGATCGGGAAGACTTCGGGCGGCAGGATGTAGCGACCGATGATCGCGTAGCGCGACGGCGCCTTGCTCTTCGGCTTCTCGACCATGTCGGTGACGCGGAACTTGCGCGTGCCGACCAGCTCTCCGGCGACGATGCCGTAGCGCGAGGTCTCTTCCTGGGAGACTTCCATGAGCGCGATGACCGGGCGTCCCGTCTCCTCGAACACGCGCCGCATCTGCAGCAGGCACGGCTCGTTCGCGAGAATGACGTCATCCGGCAGCACGACCGCGAACGGCTCGCGCGAGACCGCGTCCTTCGCGGTGAGCACCGCGTGCCCGAGTCCGAGCGCTTCCTTCTGGCGGACGGAGATCAGGTCGACCATGCGGCTGACGGTGTCGACCTCCGCGAGGAGATCGAGCTTCCCCCGCTCGCGCAGCGACCGCTCCAGTTCCGAGGTGCGGTCGAAGTGGTCGAGGATCGTGTCTTTGCCCTTGGAGGTGACGATGATCAGCTTGTCGAACCCCGACTCCCGCGCCTCCTCGATCCCATACTGCAGGATCGGCTTATCGACCAGCGGCAGCATCTCCTTCGGAATGACTTTCGTCGCCGGAAAGAATCGGGTGCCGAAGCCGGCACAGGGGAAGACGCAGGTGCGAAGAGCGAGGTCCATTTGAGCGCGTAGGATACCGAATGTTGACAATCAGCGCGACGCAACCTAGCTTGTAATAACTTTATGAACGCAAGGTTGTGCCTGCTCCTGCTCGTCGCTGTGTGTTTCTGCGCGGTCGAGGCTGCCGCACTCCCGATCGAGATTCCAGTCGGCTCGCCGGCTTACGGTGAGGCCTGGGGCTCGCAGCTTTCGCCCGCGGTGGCCAGCGACGGCGACGGCTACTTCGTGGTCTGGTATGACGCACGGGCGGGTCTGCAGTGTCTCGTCGGCACGCGTATCAGCAGCAGCGGCGAGATCCTCGATCCCCTCGGCATCATGGTTCTGCGCGGTACTTTGGCGTCGGCGCAGCCGAAGATGGTCTGGTCGGGAACGTCTTACATCGTCTTCTGGAACGAAGGGACGAGCCCATCGAGGATCATGGCCTTGCGCGTGAGCCGCGAGGGACAGGCTGAAGGATCTCCGCGCGTCATCGCGGCCAACGGTCAGCTCAGCAACTACGGAGCGGTCGCGGCGAATGGCTCGCGCACCGTCGTTCCATACCTGCAGTTTACGGTGGGGACGCCTCAGATTCGCGCCGCGATTCTCGACAGCGAGGCGAACGTTCTGGCCGATCTTTTGGTCGGCGGAAGCGAATTGAATCGCTCGCTTCCTACCGTCGCCGCATCGCGGGACCAGTTTCTCGTCGTCTGGGAGTTGCTCACTTACTGGCCGCCAATCCTCGAAGGTGTTCGATTCAACAGCAGCGGCGCGCTCCTCGACGCGAAGCCGCGTCCGGTCGGCAGCGGCGAACTGCCGGTGATCGCGAGCGACGGCCGCGACTTCGTGATCCTGTCGTATCGGCCTCCCGGCCAGTGGGCGACGCAGAAAATCCCCGCCGATCTCGAGGCGTCGTTCCAGCAATACGACATCGGGATGTACCTCAACAGCGCCGTGCCGCTGTGGACGGGATCGCAATTCAATGTGTACGGCATGAACACCAATCAATCGGCGATCGTGCGCTTCTCGGTCGATGCGACCGGGAAGCCGTCGCCGGTGACGACCGAGGAGGCGAAGCGAACGGCGAGCTCCGGGTTCAACGCGGCGACGAACGGACGCACCGTCCTGAAGGTATGGAGCGACACGCTCACAGATCCCGGTTCGTTCGCGGTTCTCGGCAGGATCAGTCCATTGTCGGGAGCGCCCACGAGCGATCCGCCGCGAGTGCTGTCGCTCAGCGCGAACGGCCAGCGCAACGTCGCCATCGCATACGCGGACAACGTGGCCGTCGCCGCCTGGTGCGAAGAGAACGGCCTGTACGCCACGCGCATCGCGCCCGACGGACGCTCGGTCGATGGCCGCGGCGTGCAACTGGCGAGTGTCTGCGCCGCCGCCGGCGGACCGGCGGTCGCGTTCGACGGCGCCCAGTTCGTGGTTGCCTGGCGTAACGGTTCGCAATACGCGGCTCGCACGCCGGTGGCCGTGAGGTTCATCTCGCCGGCAGACGGACTGCTTCCGGAAACGCTGCAGCTCGACGCGGCAACAGCCGGCCCGGCATTGATTCGCGGCGGTGACGGCGCGTTCCTCGCCTGGGCCGATACCAACACCGCGAACGTCGCGATGATCAGCCGCGCGACGCGCGCGTTCGTTGGAACGCCGATCGTTGCCGGCCGTCCGGCCGAAGTGGGCGAGCAGATTGCGCAGGTCGACGGCGCGTGGAACGGCGGCGAGCTGCTGCTGGTGTGGCGCGAGCACCAACAGATCATCTTTCCTCCGCACTTCGGCCCGATCGTTAACCGAAGAATCCGCGGCGCGCGGGTCAACGCGAATCTCACCCTTCTCGACACCGCTCCGCTGCTCCTCGGGGACGTCGCTGGCGATGGCGACAGCGATCCCGCCGTGGCCTCCGACGGCGGCGACTGGCTGCTGGTCTGGTTCTTCAACACGGACCTCCACGCGCGCAGAATCACGCGCAACGGAACGCCGCAGGGATCCGCGGAAGGCGTTGTCATCGGGCAGGGCTTCAATCAGAAAGTGATGTGGGACGGCAACCGCTATCTCTTCGCATGGAAGGCGCTGCCGCTCTCCTCGCCGGACGGGCCGACTCCGCGCGAGGTTCGCTACGCGTTCCTGCCGCGCAGCGGAGCGCTCGCGCTGAGCGAGTCGGTGACGGTCGCGCCGACGTACAACATCGACACGATCGCGCTCGGGCCGAACACTGCCGGACGCTACGCGATCGCATACACGCGCATCGCCGACGAGCTGCAATACGGCAGCGTGCAGCGCGGGTTCGTGCGGCTCTTCCCCGTTCCGGCGAAGAGGCGCTCGGCGCGTTAGCGGGTGGCGGCCCGTTTGCTTGGGCCCGTGTGGTACAAATAAGCGGTTAACGGGCGGGCATGCGTAAACTCCTGATTTCTCTGGCAATCTGTCTCATGGCGACGCCGCTGGCGGCTCAGTGGCGGCGGGCGGGTTTGTTCGGCGCGGATGTGCGCGCGCTGATCGCGGATCCCGCCAATCCCGACATCCTCTACCTCGGCACGAGCGGCGGCGAGGTCTATATCTCGACCGACGGCGCGAGGTCGTGGAGCGCGCCGCGCAGCGGCAGCCCGTTCCCGAGCTACGTCGTCGACAACCTCCACCTCGATCGCGAGGGGCGTCTCTGGGCCGCGTGCTGGGGTCTGTGGGGCGGCGGCGTGATCGCCGTCTCCGGAGACGGCGGCAAGACCTGGGAGCGGCGCGACAAGGGGATCGAAGACCTCTCCGTCCGCGCCATCGCCATCGATCCCAACGACGCGAACTTCATCGTCGCCGGCGGACTGACCGGCGTGTATCGCAGCACCGACGGCGGCCGCTCCTGGACGAAGATCTCCGAGCAGGAGAACGTCGAGTCGCTGGCCATCGACCCGCGCACGCGCGACCGCATCTACGTCGGCACGTGGCGCCAGGGCTGGCGCACCGACGACGGCGCGAAGACGTGGAAGCACATCGCCAACGGGATGGTGCTCGATACCGACATGTTCTCGATCACCGTCGATTCCGAGAAGCCCGACAACATCTGGGTCGCGACGTGCGGCTGGGTCTACAACACCACCAACGGCGGCGATCTCTGGACGCGCTACCGCGACGGCTTCAACAACCGGCGCATCCACGACGTGGAAGTCGATCCCTGCGACAAGAACACGGTCTACGCCGGCTCGGTCGCCGGACTCTATCGCTCCGACGACAACGGCAAGAGCTGGTACGTCGTCTCGGACGAGAACCTCGTCGTCAACTCGATCGTGCTGCACCCGCAGCGCGCGCAGCGGATCATCCTCGCGGTCGAAGGCGACGGCGTGTACGTCTCCAACGATCGCGGGAAGACCTTCGAGCGCTCCTCGGATGGCCTGCACAATCTCCGCATCACCGCCATCGCGCCCGATCCGTTCGAGAAGAACCGCGTCTACACGTCGGTCGTGTTCGGCGGCGCGGCGTCGGGGATCTATCGCTCCGACGACGCGGGCAGGACCTGGACGCGCGCCAGCCGCGCGGTGCTGCCCGAGGTGCTGTCGCTGGAGATCGCGGCGGAAGCCGATGCGGAGGTGAAGTTCATCGCCGGCACGGAGAAGGGCTTCTTCATCAGCAAGGACGCGGAAGAGTGGACGCAGGCGGAGCCGTCAAGTTTTCCAATCCGCGTAGAGAAGGTGCTGCGCTTCAACCGCACGCGCACGTTCGCGGCGACGGTCGAGGGCGTGTTCACGTCGCGCGACAGCGGCAGGAACTGGTACCGCCTCGCCGGCGCGAAGCAGCGCGCGGTCGACATCGCCGTCGGGGTGTTCGCCGGAAAGCGCGCGCTGTTCGCGCTGACGTCGACCGGACTCGAAGTCTTCGACGGCGAGAAGTGGAACGCGATCGCCGACGCGCCCGCGCGCGGACGGACGATCGCCATGCGCGGCGAGATGATCTTCATCGCCGGCGCGCAGGGCGTGAAGGCGGGGAGTGTGGCCAGCGGCCCTGTGAACGGTGTCGAGTCGCTGCGCTGGCAGCCGGCCGATGCTCCCGATGCGCAGTACGCCTCGGTCTACGGAGGCGGCAAGTCGCTCTTCCTCACGTCGCGCGCGCAGCGGGAGATCCTCGTCAGCGACTCCACGCGCGACGAATGGAACGAGCTCACGCTGCCGTCGCGCAATACCGAGGTGACGTCAGTCGTGTCCGATCCGCACGCGCTCGACCGCTACTACGTCGGCACGCTCGGCGAGGGGATCTTCGTGTACGAGGGGAAAGCGATGCGCGCGAAGCCGCGCATCGTCCCGACCGTCAGGGAGGGAACTGGAGGGGCGGGCGCTACTGCCGGCGCAACGGCCACCGCCCAGATCCCTCGCTGACGCTCGGGATGACAGGCTGTCGCCTGTCATCGCGGGTCGTAATAGCGCACCGCCAGCGCTCCCAGCCCCTTCTTCCCTTGCTCCGAACGTGGATCGTCCGTAACGACCACCATCACGTTCGGCAGCACGTTGTCGTACACGAGCACGGCACTGGACGATTTACGCGGCTTGCCGCGCGACTCCACGAGATACGCTTTCTGCTCGTCGAACGCCTTCCGGATCTGCGGGAGGAACGCGAAGAGCTCGAAGCGCACCGAGCGCAGGCGGTCGTTCTTCAGCTCCAGCGTCAGCGCCTTGTCGCCGCTGTAGTCGATGACGATCTCGTTCTTGTCGCGGCCGTATTTCGGGTTCCAGATCGCGATCTCTTTCACGACCTGATCGCGGGTCATGCCGATGGCGAGGTGGAACGACTCCAGCCGCATCCAGGACGTCATGCTGTTGGAGGGAAACGCGCCGAGGAGCAGGGCCAGGAAGAATGCCATCAGTGGAGGAATGCCATCAGTGGACGTATTCGGAGTCCGCGATCTCGACCGCCTTGCGCGAGGCGATGATCGACGCCGCGAGCATGGCCCGCCGCCCGATCTCCTCCCACTGTTGCGACTTCACGAGATCCGGCGCCGCGAGCGACGCGCCGAGGTTCACCGCGACGCAGCCGGCGTCGAGATAGCTCTCGATCATGTCTAGGGGCACGGGACCGCCGGCGACGAGCGGGATGTCGCGGATCGGCCCACGGATGGTGCGGATGAAGTCGGGACCGCCGAGGTAATGGGCGGGGAAGATCTTCACGAGATCGCAGCCGGCGTCCCAGGCGCGCACGATCTCGGTGGCGGTGGCCGCGCCGGCGACGGAGAGCAGATCGTTCTCGACCGCGTATTCGATCACGTGCGGGTCGGTGTGCGGCGAGACGATGATCTGCGCTCCGGCGCGCCGAGCGGCGGCGGCGTCGTTCGTGTTGCGGACGCTGCCGGCGGCGACGACGACGTCGTCCTTCGCATATCTCTGGGCGATCGTGGCGATCAGCTCGAGCGCGTCGGGCGTGGTCATCGTGATCTCGACGATGTGAATGCCGTTCAGCGCGTACGCATCGGCGACCGCCTCGGCCGCGATGGTTTCGTTCTCCCGAACGATTCCGACGATCTGCTCATGGACGACGCGCGCGAGAAGTTCTTTGCGAGACATTGAGACTATTTTAACGCCTTCGCAATCTGTGCAAACTCCTGCTCGCCGCGGAGCCCGTCCAGGCGCGGATCGACGTTGAGGAAAACCATCCAGGCGGAGCGGTCTTCGAGCGCCGCCTGCAGCTGCCCCAGCGCCTCCTTCGTCTCGCCGAGCCCGGCGTGGACGACCGCGATGTCGTACGGCGAGATGTAGCGATTCTTCGCCTCCGCCTGCAGCGCGTCGAGATACTGGAGCGCCCTGGCGCGGTCGCCGGCGATCGCGTAGGTGTGCGCGAGCATGGTCAGCAGAATCGGCACGCGGTCGACTTCGAGCGCGCGCGAGAACGCGTCGATCGCCTCGGGGAAACGTCCCTGCTGCCCGAGGGCCATGCCCAGCCAGCCGTCGCCGGGGATGAACCGCTCGTCGAGCTCGAGCGCCTTGCGGAAGCAGCGGATCGCCGCGTCGTAGTCGCGCGCGAAATAGTGCGGCCAGCCGGCGTGCACGGCGATGATCAGCGAGAGCGGATCGAGGTCCGCGGCCTTGCGGATCTGCGCAATGGCCTCGTCGTGCCTCGCGCGCGCCGAGAGCATCATTCCGTAGCCGTCGTGCGCGGTCGCGTAGTTCGGATTGAGCTCGATCGCGCGGCGATACGCTTCTTCCGCGCCGCTCCAGTCCCAGTCGAACCACCAGCGCACCGCGCCGAGCGACGCCCAGGCCTCGGCCAGTCCGTCGTCGAGCTCCAGCGCGCGCATCGCCGCGGCCTTTGCCTTCGGCATCGACTCGTGCGGCGGCAGCGGGATGTTGGTGGTCATCGTGACGAAACAGTCGGCAAGGCCGGCGTACGCGCCGGCGAATGACGGATCGTTCTCGATCGCCTCGCGGAAGAAGCCGATCCCGCGCCGCAGGCTCTCCTCGGTGCGCTTGTTCCAGTGATAGCGGCCCTTGAGATACAGCTGATACGCGTCGCTGCTGCGCGTCGACTGCTTGCGCAGCTTCTTCTTTTCGGCGCCGCTCAGCTTGAGGCGCAGCTTGTCGGCGATCTCGCGCGACATCTCGTCCTGCAGCGCGACGAGATCGGCGAGCTCGCGGTTGTAGGTCTCGCCCCAGAGCTGCGATCCGTCGAACGAGTCGACCAGTTCGACGGTGATGCGCAGCTTCTCGCCGAGCTGCTTCAGGCGTCCGGTGACGACCGCGCGCACGCGCAGCTCGCGGCCGACGCTCTGCGCATCGACGTCCCGGTTCTTGTAGCGAAACGCGGTGCTCCGCGCCATCACCTTCAGTTTCGGGAGCGACGAGAGCTGATTGATGATGCCCTCGGCGATTCCCTCGCTGAGGTACTCGGTGCCCGGGTCGTTGGTCTCGTTCGCGAGCGGCAGCACGGCGATGGAGTCGATCGCCTTCGAGCGCGAGGTGCGGCGCCGGGTGAGATCGCGCAGCAGGTTGTCTTTCGGCACCGTGGCGCTGCTGCCGATCGCGCGCAGCGTCAGCGCCAGATCGCGGGCGGACTGGAAGCGCGACGACGCCGTCTTCTCGACGCAGCCTTCGATGATGCGCTGGAACTCCATCGGCGCCGTGCCTTCGAGCTCCTGCGTCGGCAGGTCGTCTTTCAGGATCGCAGCGATCGTGGCCGCGCCCGACTCGCGGTGGAACGGCCGCTTCGCGGTCACCATCTCGTAGAGGATGCAGCCGAGGGAGAAGAGGTCGGCGCTCGGATCGACGGCCTCGCCGCGGAGCTGCTCGGGCGACATGTAGCCGAGCGTGCCGATCACCGTGCCGGGATCGGTGTGGAACCAGCGCGAGGTCGGGATCGAGGCCTCGTCGCGATTCATGAGCACGGGATCGGTCTGCGCGAGGCCGAAGTCGAGGATCTTCACGCGGCCGTCGGCAGTGAGGAAGATGTTCTCGGGCTTGAGATCGCGATGGACGATCGACTTCGCGTGCGCGGCGGCGAGTCCGTCCGCGACCTCGGCGCCGATCTCCACCGCGCGCCGCCAGTTCATCGCCGCCTGGCGGATCGAGTCGCGCAGCGTGCGTCCCTCGAGCAGTTCGGTGACGACGTAGAACGTGCCGTCGTCGTGTCCGACGTCGTGCACGGCGAGGATGTTCGGATGCGAGAGCGCCGCGATCGCGCGTGCCTCGCGCTCCAGCCGTGCCGTCGCCTCGGTATCCTGCGAGGAGTCCTTCGCGAGCACCTTGATGGCGATCTCGCGACCGAGCCGCGGATCGCGCCCGCGATAAACCTCGCCCATGCCGCCCTCGCCGAGAAGAGAGAGCACCTCGTAGGGACCGATGCGCGAGCCTGCGGACAGCACGACGCCATTGTATGGATTCTGCTGTTAAGCTTTTGTAATGGTCCTCATCAACAAGGCCATCAACGAGGTCACGGTCAAGCTCGTGTACTACGGGCCGGGCCTGTGCGGGAAGACGACCAATCTCGAGAAGATTTATGGAAATCCGAAACTCGAGAACAAAGGCAAGATGATCTCGATGTCGACGGAGACGGACCGCACGCTCTTCTTCGACTTCATGCCGATGGAGCTGGGGACGATCGCCGGCCAGAAGGTGCGCGTGCAGCTCTACACCGTGCCGGGCCAGGTGTTCTACGACGCCACGCGCAAGCTGGTGCTGCGCGGCGCGGACGGCGTGGTGTTCGTGGCCGACTCGCAGAACACGATGCGCGAGTCGAACCTGGAGAGCCTCGAGAACCTGATCACGAACCTGCGCCTCAACCGCATCGATCCGGACAAGGTCGGGCTCGTGTATCAGTACAACAAGCGCGATCTGCCGAACGTCGACACGGTCGAGGCCATGAACGCCTACATGAAGCCGGGGAACGTGCCGGTGGTCGAGGCGTCGGCGATCAACGGCGTCGGTGTGACGGCGACGCTGCGCACCGCGGTGGCGCGCATCCTCGACAATCTCAAGCACAACGTCGACACCGTGCTGCACGACGCGCCTCCTCTCGCGCCGCCGATTCCATCGCGGATGCCGCCTCCCGCTCCTTTCGTCGCCCCTCTCGTCGAGCAGGCGCCCTTCACCAGCGCGCTCGAGCCCGAGCCCTCATTCGACGCGGCGATCGAGACGGCGGTCGACGCGGTGGCGGAAGACGATCCGTTCGGCGCCGTGGCTGTCGCGGACGTCGAGCCGGAGCCGGCGCCGGAGCTGTCGTTCGACAACCCGTTCGCCGAGCCGGCCGGGGAGATTCACGACGCGGACGCTGAGCGGGGGGAACTGGAAGAGATGCTTGCGAATGCCCGGGGCCTGGAAGCAGCGCTCGAAGCGGCACTGGAACGTGCGCGTGAAAACGTGCGCATCCTCGCGGCACGCGTTCATCGTTCAACATGACGTGGTACGCAGAGTGGTTCGGCGAGGCGTATCTCGAGCTCTATGCGCATCGCGATGAGGACGAGGCCCGCCGGCAGGTCGCGTTTTTCCAGCGCGAGTGCGGCGCGATCGCGAAGCCGGTCCTCGATCTCGCCTGCGGCATGGGGCGGCACATGCAGGAGCTGCAGGCGCTCGGCTATCGCACCATCGGCTGCGATCTCTCGTACGTGCTGCTGCGTACCGGGATCACCGAATACGGTCCGATGCCGGTCGCGCGCGCGGACATGCGCCAGCTCCCGTTCTGCGACGCGACCTTCGGCGGCCTGGTGAACTTCTTCACCAGCTTCGGCTACTTCGCGACCGAGGAGGAGAATGCGCGGGTGGTGGGCGAGATGGCGCGCGTGCTGGCCAAGGACGCGCCGTTTCTCTTCGACTATCTCAATGTGCATCGCGAGCTCGACAAGCTCGTCGAGCGCGAGACGCGCGACACTCCGACCGGGAGCATCCAGATCGAGCGCTGGTTCGACCCGCGTGACAGGTCGTTCAACAAACGGATCACGATCGGTGAAAAGCGCTACCTCGAGCGCGTGCGCGGCTACGATCTCGACGAGATATCGGCGATGTTTGCAGCGTGCAATCTCACCATCCGCGCCGCCTTCGGCAATTTCGGGGGCGAGCCCTTCACACCCGAGTCCCCCCGCCTGATCCTCGTCGGGAGCCGCACGCGATGAGCTACCGCGTGCCGCTCACGTGTTACCCGGGGATGAACAAGCTCGTGTTGGATTCGCTTCAGAGTGGAGCGGCGGGCTTTAGCCCGCCGGGTTCCCTTTCCGGCGGGCTAAAGCCCGCCGCTCCACTGGACCGAAGCCTGCGAGAGGCGTTGCTTGCGTCGAACAAGCACTGGGGCATCTTTCCCACCATCCACGAGAACGCGCTCACGATCGTCGCGGGGCAGCAGGTCGGGTTCGCGGGCGGGCCCCTCTACACGCTCGCGAAGCTCGCTTCATTGCTGGCGTGGAAGCGAAAGCAGACCGGTCCCGTCAACGCGTTCTTCTGGCTGGCGACCGAGGACCACGACTTCGACGAGGTCGCGCAGCTCAACGTCCCGGCCTCGCTGCTGGGGGTCAGGCAGCAGCTCGATCTCGTCTGTATTCGCGCGATCCGCGCGGCCGGACCGAGGGTCGTCGTCGGATCGCTTCCCGTTCCTGAAACGCTCATCGAGCAGCTCCTCACCCTCCTCCAGATCCCGAGACCCACCTGGCTCCGCGAAGGCATCACCTTCCGCGACTCCTTCGCGGAGCTGATCGCCAGCATCTGCGGCAACGAGATCATCCTCGTCGACGCCCTCCTCCCCGAGCTCCGCCGCGCCGGCGCCCCCCTCTTCGAACAGATCCGCGCCCGAGAGCCCGAGATCCAGAAAGCCCTCCACGACCGCGCGCAACAACTCGAAGCCGCCGGCTACAAAGAACAAGTCATCCCAAGAGACGGCGACGAATACACGTTACTGTTCCATCTCAACGACGACGGCACCCGCCACCCCAGCAACTCAGCAACTCAGCAACCCGAGAAAACCTCCACCTCCGCCCTGACCCGCCCCCTCCTCCAGGACTTCATCTTCCACCCCGACGTCTTCCTCGGTGGTCCCGCCGAAATCGCCTACTACGCGCAGATCGCCCCGCTCCACGAAATGCTCGGCATCCCGATGCCGCGCGTCGCGCCCCGCGGCCACGCGCTGGTGGCGCCGAAGCGCGTCGCGCGGGCATTCGAACGTTTCGGCATCGACCCGTGTTCAGTATTCAGGTCGCCCGACGAGATCCTCGCCGAGCGCGAGCCGGAAGGCGTGGCGAAGGTCCGCGAGATCACGAACGAGGCGAAGCGCGAACTGATGAAACGGATCGAAGAGATCGGCGAGATCGCCCTGCCCGCCGATCATTCGCTGGCCGGCTCCTTTCAGCGATCCGTCGGCCACCTCGAATATCACTTCAACAAACTCTCCGAGCGCGCGGTCAAAGGGCTGGTGCGCAAGGACCGCGAGCGCTATGCCGCGGCGCGCGAGCTCGTGGCGACGCTGTTCCCGGATGGCCACGTGCAGGATCGCGTGGTGAGCTGGTTCGCCTATTTTTCGCGGTACGGACAGACGCTCGTCGATCGGATGATCGAAGAGGTCGAGCCCGACTCGGACGTATTCAAGATCGTGGAGCTATGACAGTCGACATCATTTTCTTCGGCGCTCATCCCGATGACATCGAGCTCTCGTGCGGCGGCACGGCCGCGAAGCTCGTGAAGGACGGCCTGCGCGTCGGCGTGGTCGATCTCACCCGCGGCGAGATGGGGACGCGCGGCACTCCGCAGACGCGCAAACGCGAAGCGCAGAACGCAGCGAAAGCCTTCGGCGCGACGTTCCGCCAGCAGCTCGACTTCGGCGACGGCAACCTCCGGACCGGCCGCGACGAAGAGCTGCAGATCATCGCGCTGCTCCGCCAATGGCAGCCGAAGCTGGTCGTCGCGCCGTGGCCTGACGACCGCCATCCCGATCACACCCGGACCGGCCGCCTCGTCACCGAGGCGTCGTTCTACGCGGGACTGAAATCGCTGAAAACCGATCTCCCCGCGCACCGCCCGCAGACGGTCCTCTACTACCTGCAAAACTACATGCTCCCGCCGTCGTTCGTGGTCGACGTCACCGCGCACTGGAAAACCAAGATGCGCGCCGTCGCCGCCTACAAATCGCAGTTCTACGATCCGAAGTCGAAAGAGCCCAACACCTTCATCTCCGACCCGAAGTTCCTGGAGATGATCGAAGCGCGCGGCAAGCATTTCGGCGCGCTCATCGGCGCCGCGTATGGCGAGGCGTTCATTTCCAAACAACCGCCGCGTGTCGATGATGTGATCGCCGCGTATGCGGGGCGCGAGGTGCAATGAAGATCGGCATCACCTGCTACCCCACCTTTGGCGGCTCCGGCGTGGTCGCGACGGAGCTCGGGCTCGCGCTGGCGAGGCGGGGGGATGCCGTGCATTTCATCAGCTACGCGATGCCGTCGCGGCTCAATCTGCTGCACGAGCGCGTGCACTTTCATGAAGTCAACGTCACGCCGTATCCGCTGTTCGATCCCTATCCGCCGTACACGCTGGCGCTGGCGACGAAGATGGCCGAGGTGGCGGCGTACGAGAAGCTCGACATCCTGCACGTCCACTACGCGATCCCGCACGCGATCAGCGCGTATCTCGCGAAGCAGATCCTGCAGTCGCGGCTGAAAGTCATCACCACGCTGCACGGCACCGACATCACGCTGGTCGGCCGCGACGAGAGCTATCTGCCGATCACGAAGTTCGGCATCGAGGTCTCCGACGGCGTGACCGCGGTCTCGCAGTGGCTGAAGGACGAGACCGCGACGCACTTTCACACCGAGAAGGCGATCGAGGTGATCCCGAACTTCGTCGACGGCGCGCGCTTCAAGCGCGACTCCAGCGCCTTCTGCAACATGATCGGCGCGCAGAACGAGAAGCTGGTCTGCCACGTCTCGAACTTCCGCCCGGTGAAGCGGATCATGGACGTGATCCGCGTCTTCGAGAAGATCGTCGCCGCCGGCGTCGCGGCGCGCCTGATCATGATCGGCGACGGTCCCGATCGCTCGAAGGCCGAGGCCTACTGCCGCGCGCATCACCTCCGCGACCGCGTCTTCTTTCTCGGCAACGTTCCGAACCTCGAAGAGGTCCTCGGCGCGTGCGATCTCTTCCTCCTGCCCTCCGAGACGGAGTCCTTCGGTATGGCGGCGCTCGAGGCGATGGCCTCGGAAGTGCCGGTCATCGCGTCGCGCGCGGGCGGTCTCCCCGAGGTCGTGAGCGACGGCGAGACCGGCTTCCTCTGCACCGTCGGCGACGTCGGCGCGATGTCGGAGCGCGCGATCGAGATCCTCCGCGACGGCGGCCTCCGCGAGCGCCTGGGCAAACGCGCCCGCGAGCTCGCGCTGGGGCGCTTCGAGGAAGAGAAGATCGTGCCGCGCTACCGCGAGTTGTACGAAGACGTGATCGCGCGCTGAAACGTTTCGTTGGTCCCGGTCACTACTCCTTCGCGAGCGAAATCGATCCGCTTCGCAAGGAGGAACATGTGGCTACAAAACGGAAACCCATTCCGATCAGGCTTCAGGACAAGAACACCGATCTGCAGTTGACCGCCTACGCGTTCGATCGCGAAGGCACTCTCATTTCATCGACGCCGGTCAAGGACGCCGTCGACGTGGAGAAGCTCGGCGGCGAGCGCGTGCTCGTCGGCCCGACCATCCCGCAGGGCGGAGGCCGTGAGAATCCGACGCTGTCCTCACTGCGGCGGATGCAGGCGGTCGAGATCTCGGGCACGAGCTCGATCAGCGACATCATCGTGTCGACCGATCTGACAAAGCTGTGGTTGCTGTGCGTCTGCACGGTCCGCGGCCGGGTCGTGCGCAACATCGGCGGCATCGACTACCCGGTCTGCAACGCGCGCGTGAAGATCTGCGAGGTCGATCCCTGGCCGTGGCTGATCTACAAGCTGGTGGACCAGGAGATCTTCGCGATCCGCAACGATCTGCTCGGCCTTCCGCCGATCGAGATCGTTCCGCGTCCGCCGCTCCCCGACCCGCCGCCTGACTTCCGCATCGACGTGGAGGGCATCACCGGCGCACGGGAGAGGGTGGCGCAGCGCGTCGACGCGGCTCCGGCCATCGCGCCGAAGGTGACGGCGGAGTCGCACGCGCTGTTCCGCAACGCCGTGCAGAACCTGCCGGCGAGCCTCAAGGTCGGACTGTCGTCCGATTCGGCGAGCGTCGTACGCCAGACGCTGGCCAGCAACTTCGACTGGATCTCGCCGCTGATCTATTACTGGCCGTGGCTCTACTGGTACTACAGCTGCGAGAATCTCGACACCGTCACCACCGACCACGACGGCCGCTTCACTCTGTGGCACTGGTATCCGTGCGGCGGCGACAAGCCGGACATCTACGTCTCCGTCGAATTCTTCATCGGCGGCGCGTGGCAGAGCGTGTACAACCCGCCGATCGGCAGCAGCACGCGCTGGAACTATCCGTGCGGCTCGGAGATCAAGATCACGATCACCGACGATCGCGTTCCGGTCTGCCTCCCGACGCCGACGTACACCGGCAAGAAGGTGGTCGTCACGACGATCGGCAACAACGTCAACGTCGCGCGGATCCAGCGCGAAGCCTCCGGCGCGAATTACGGCCTGACCGAATTCGAGGCCGCGCTCGGAACGGGACGCCCGTTCGGCGGCACCGTCGAGCCGCACGTGATTTTCGGACTGGCCATGCAGCACGCCACGAACGCGGTCGCGCCGCTGTTCTATTACCGCTGGTCGTATCGCCGCCTCGGCAGCTCGGGCGCGTTCACGAAGCTCGACACGCCGGTCTTCCGCCGCTACATGGTCGAGCCCGCGGGCGCCGATCCCGAGTTCCGGATGCTGCCGCTGGGACCGGTCCCGGGCATGCCCGAGATCATGTTCATGGTCCCGCCGCACGATCCGTTCGATCCGGCCGGTCCGGCGCAATGGGCGCCGCTGAATCTGCGGACCGAGCTGGCCTCGGCGTTCTTCCCGACGAACTTCGGGGACGCGCTGACGAACGCCGGGAAGTACGAACTGCTGCTCGAGCTCTTCGACGCCGCCGGCAACCTGATCCCCGACTGGGTCGCCGCGGGCATCGACGGATTCATCCCGACCGCGGCCATCGCGGCGCCGTTCCCGCCGGTGACTGTCGCGACGCAGCAGGTCACGGGCGTGCCGGGCATGAGCGAGTACTACCGCACTCCGCTGGGCCTCGGCACGCACGGTATGCGCCTGGTGCTGCACGTCGACAACAATCCTTGCGTCGCGGCGATCGACGCCATCAGCAGCACGGGGTTCTCGGCGTCCGACGACAACTGCGGCTTCTACGTCTACTCCAGTCTCGCGGACCCGGTGTTGATCGGCTTCACCGCGAGTCATCCGAACGACTTCGCGACGTTCGACTTCGACATCTACAAGGGGGCGTCGAACCCGGTCGGTGCGGCGTCGGCCGACGGGCGCGTTGGCGCACCGCAGGATGGCTTCGCGGAGTCGGGCGGGCACTACACGAAGACCGTGACGGTCGGCACGCTTCTCGGCGGCTGCCCGAATGCGGCGTTCTCGGAGACGCTCTACGTCGACGCGATGGCGACCGACGGCTGGAGCAGTGAGCTCGGCTACGACCGCGCCGGCACTCCGAGGGCCTTCGCGCTTTCGAATTCCTGATCCCTCGCCAGCGTATGAGCCGCGGCAGTCATGGCTGCCGCGGCTCTACCGCTTGAACGAATGGTACTGCTCGTACGAATGCATGACCTTCCGGACGTAGTGCTTGGTCTCGTCGAAGTTGATCGCGCTGACGAAGTAGTCGTCGCCTTCGGCGGGCTGGAGTCGCTTCCATAGCGCGACCTGGTTCGGGCCGGCGTTGTACGCGGCGGTGGCGGCGTAGCGGTTGCCGCCGAATTTCCCGGTCAGCTCGCTGATGTACTTCGCGCCGAGGCGGATGATCACGCGCGGGTCGTACAGATCCTCGGGCGAGACATCGACGAGGCCGACGTCGCGGCCGATGTCGCGCGCGGTGGTGATGATGAACTGCAGCAGTCCGCGCGCGGCGGCCTGCGACTTCGCGCGCGGGTTGAAGCGCGATTCCTCGCGCATGATCGCCAGCACCAGCGCCGGATCGGCGTCGTAGCGCTTCGCGTCCTCGAGCACGTAGTTGTAGAAGTAGCGCGGATAGAGGAGCTGCGTGACGACGGGCGGGAGGAGGGCGGGGTGGAAGTCGCGCGGGACCGACTTCATCATCACCTCGATGGCGAAGATCGACTCGTGTGAGGCGCCGGCCTGGTTCAGCGCCAATGCGCGCGTGAGCGCGGCACGCGCGGGCCGCAGCGGCCAGCGCTTCTCGACCGCATCGATCGCCTCGCCCGCAAGTCCCATCGCCATGAGCAACTGATCACGCTCGAGGCGGCGGGACGCCGCCTGACCAGCCGCCGGGACGGCGGCGCTCCGATCGCCTGGGAACGCCGGCGTCCCCGCCGGCTGGCCCGGCGCCGTCTCGGCGCCGCCGTGAAGCGGAAAGCGCGGCAGCGGCTCGGGTTTCAGGTCGAGGATCGCGCGATAGTCGGGGAGCTCGCGATAGATCGACGCGAGCGTGCGCAGTTGCGCGTCGTCCGGCGACAGCAGCACGCGATCGGTCTGCATCCGCTTCGCGAGCTCGAACTGCTTCGCGGCGACGAGATTGCGCACCTGCGCCTCGCGCACCTGCAGATCGCGGGTGAGGTTCATCTTTGTCAGCCGCTCGCGCGCGAACGGGGCGAACTGCGTGACCACCGGCGCGCGCAGCACCGCGAGATACGCGCGGATCGCGGCGCCGGGATCGCTCTTCTCGAGCGCGCGCCCGCGCCAGTAGGCAAACTCGGCGTCGTCGTAGTCGTCGAGCAGCTTCGCCGGGACCGCGTTCAGCGTTGTGAGAGCAGCCGACGGATTGCCGATCGCGTACGCGAGCGATCCCTCGACGATTGCGCGCTCGTTCGGCGCGAGCTTGCGCAGCAGCGCGAGATCGCTCGCCGCCTCCGCTAGGCGCTTCTGCTTTAGGCGCGTGCGCATCCGCTGCGTGAGCGCGGGCGTGGTCGCGGGATACTTTCCCTTCACCGCGATCGTCATCGTCATCAGCCGCTCCGCGGTCGCGTCGTCACCGCGCAACTGTGCCGCCCGCGCGGCGTGCCAGAGGAACGTCGACTTCTGTTTCAGGTCCTTCGTCGCGTTCGCGCCGCGCATGTACGCGCCCTGCGCCTCGGCGTATTTCTCGGCGCCGAAGTAACTGCGGCCGAGGGAGAACTGCAGGTCGTCGGAGTACTTCGTGCGGACCGCGAGGCCGAGCAGCGCGATCGCGCGGTCGTAGTGCCGGTGATTCTGAAACGTCTCGCCGAGGAGCGCCTGCTGCTGCACGTTCAATCGCTCGAGCAGCTCCGGGCGGTCGATGGCGCGCGCTGCGCGGTCGGAGGCGTCGTCGTTCGTGCCGCCCTGCAGCAGCGCGAGCGCACGCGCGAGTCCGGCATCGGGATCCACCTCTATGATTCGCGCGCTCAATTCGCGTCGAAGGTCGGTCGGAGCGGACGGTGCGACCTTCGCCGCGAAATCGGCGAGGCGCTTCGGGTCGTCGAGAAATTCGAGCTCGTCTTCGATCGCCTCGTCGCGATACTGCGAGTGCGGGAACTCGTCGATCAGCGCTATCCGGTCATGGCTCGCGGCTTCGCCTTCGAGGATCGTCGAGCGGTGATAGAGCGCGAGCTCGCGGAACGGATTGCCCTTCTCGAGAAACGGCGCGAGCTTCTTTTGCGCGTCGTCTTTCTCGTCGGCGTCGATCAGCGCGAGCGCGTGGAGATAGCCGAGCGACCACTTGTAGTAGAGATCGGGGTGTTTTTGCTCGATCCGGGTTAGCAGGGCGGCGAGGTCGTCGGCTTCGAGGCGTTCGAAGGTGGTGGACCATTGGGGGATGGGGGGGATGGTTCCGGCGGCCGAAGCGGCCGCCGCTCCACTGGGGTGCGCGGGATGGGCGACTCTGGCGCGGCGGATGCGGGTGCGCACGGCGATGACCGTGAAGATCGCGAGCGCTAGAAGGAGAAGGCCGCCGGCTAGAAGGAGAAGTCGTTTACGGCTCAAGAATCCTCATGGGCGAGCGTTCCCGACAGAACAGCCTGTGGAGCTCGCCGGAGGATCTCCGCTCGTGCAATCGCATAGCCAAGGATTGCGTCGACGAGCATCCGCCGCCCGTCGTGCGAGAAGAGGATGAGGATCTTCCGTTTGACCTCGCGCACTTCGATGATGTCTTCCCAGCGCATCCACTGCCCGCGCTTGCCGAACAGCTTGAAGAGCCGGTTCTCGTACTTCACGCCGAACTCGCTGAGATAGATGTGGTCGCCGTACTGCAGGATCGCGGCGATGACCGTGCCGATGAAGAGGAGGATCAGGCCGATCATCGGCGGCCACTCGTAGTCCTCGGGATTGGCCGCGAGGTACATGAAGAAGATGGATGCCGAGGCGAACGTCGCGGCGCAGGAGACGATGCGCGTGACGGGGGAGCGGTCGAAAACGAGGAGCTTGTTCTCTTTCATGACCCTTGCTCAGTAAATCACAGCCGATTCGCGGCGAATGTCACAACTGCTAGAATCCCGCGCCTCATGCGCTGGAGCCGTTACTTCATCAATACATTGCGGGAAGTTCCCGCCGACGCCGACGTCATCAGCCAGAAGCTGATGATGCGGGCGGGGATGATCCGCAAGGTCGCGGCGGGCATCTATACCTACCTGCCGCTCGGGCTGCGCTCGATCAAGAAGCTCGAGCAGATCGTGCGCGAGGAAATGACCCGCGCCGGCTCGTCGGAGCTGCTGATGCCGGCCATCCAGCCGGCGGAGCTCTGGATGGAGTCGGGGCGGTGGCAGAAGTATGGGAAGGAACTGCTGCGGATCAAGGACCGGCACGATCGCGACTTCGTGTTCGGCCCGACGCACGAGGAAGTGATCACCGACTCGGTGCGCGACACGATCAACAGCTACCGGCAGCTGCCGGTCAACCTCTACCAGATTCAGACGAAGTTCCGCGATGAGGTGCGTCCGCGCTTCGGCCTGATGCGCGGCCGCGAGTTCATCATGAAGGACGCGTACTCCTTCCACGCGACCCGCGAGTCGCTCGACGAGACCTATGAAGCCATGCGCGCGGCCTACAGCGCGGTGTTCCATCGCTGTTCGTTAGACCACGTACCTGTCGAAGCCGATACCGGCAATATCGGCGGGTCGGCCTCGCACGAGTTCATGGTCCTGGCGCAGTCGGGCGAGGACGCGGTCGTGAGCTGCCCGAACTGCCGCTACGGCGCGAACGTGGAGAAGGCGACGTCGAAGTTTTTCGACGACGAAGTCGAGCCGCCGCCGTCCAACGCAATTGCCGAATTGCACACGCCCGGCACCAAGACCATCGACGACGTCGGCGCGTTCCTCGGCATGCCCACCTCGAAGCTCGTGAAGACGCTGGTCTTCGACACCGACCTCGGTCCGGTGATGGTGCTCATCCGCGGCGACCGCGAGGGCAACGAGGTCAAGATCAAGAATCACCTCGGCGCGCAGTTCCTGGAGATGATCGGCGAGTCGCAGTTCGAGGCGGCCACCGGCGGTCCGGTCGGCTACTGCGGCCCGGTCGGCACCAGGTGCGCGCGCGTCCTCGCCGATCATTCGCTGAAAGGCCGCGGGCGTTGGATTGTCGGCGGCAACAAGCGCGACACGCACCTCGACTACGCGGTCCCGGGACGCGATTTTCCGGAGCCGGAGTACGGCGACTTCACGACCGCGATCGCGGGCGACGCCTGCGTGCGCTGCGGCACGCCGCTCGTGCAGCACCGCGGCATCGAGGTCGGGCACATCTTCAAGCTCGGCACGAAGTACTCCGAGACCATGCACTGCGACTTCCTCGACGAGTCGGGCCAGCGCGCGCCGATGATCATGGGCTGTTACGGCCTCGGCATCGGCCGCACCGTCGCCGCCGCGGTCGAGCAGAGCCACGACGACGACGGCATCATCTGGCCGATGCCGATCGCGCCGTTCGAGGTCGTGGTGACGTCGATCGGCAAGGACGAGGCGGTGATGAAGACCGCGAACGAGATCTACGAACAGCTCATCGCCGCGGGCATCGACGCGATCTTCGACGACCGCGACGAACGTCCCGGCGTGAAGTTCAAGGACGCCGACCTGATCGGCTTCCCGCTGCGCATCGCCGTCGGCGCGAAGAGTCTCGCCAACGGAAACGTGGAGTGGAGCGCGCGCAAGGACCGCGAGAAGCAGCTCGGCGCTCCGGCCGACGTCATCGCCGCGGCGATCGAGGCAGTGCGCGCCGCGCGCGTGTAGGGGGCGGCCGTCCCGGCCGCCTGGCGGGCGAGACGCCCGCCCTCCTGTTATTCTCTAAGCATGCGCAAACTCGTACTCGTGTGCGCGGCTCTGCTCGCGCTCCCTCTCGCCGCACAGAACGTCGACATCGAAGCCCTCTCCGGGCTGCAGTTCAATTTCGGCAATCCCGGCGCGCGCTCGCTCGGCATGGGCGGGGCGTTTCTCGGACTCGCGGACGACGCCTCGGCCGCGGAGGCCAATCCGGCCGGGCTCACGATTCTGCGCAAGCCGGAGATCTCGATCGAGCTGCGCAACTATGAAGAGCAGCAGATCTTCAGCACCACCGGCACGTATCCCGACGTCGTGCGCACGCCGTTCACGCACTACAGCGACCGCGTCAACATCAGCTTCGCCAGCGCGGTCTTTCCGATCAAAAAGTTCACGATCGGCGCGTACTACCACGAGCCGCTGAACAACCAGGGCGGCGGCGTCGTCGCGCCGCAGTTCAACGAGCTGACCGGCAGGCTCGAAACCCGGACGCCGAACTTCTTCCTGCCCGCCGCCGGCGGCAATCCGATCAGCGAGGCCCAGTGCGAGGCGCTCCGCAACTCGACGCACAACCCGTCGGCCTGTTTCGAATACCGCATCGATCCGTTCATCTCCGCGCTCGAAGTCCGCCAGCGGACGTTCGGCATCACCGGCGCGTGGCAGATCCATCCGAAGTTCTCGATCGGCGCCACCGCGCGCTACCAGCGTTTCCGGGAAGCCGCGTTCACGTTCCGCTTCACGCAGGACTTCGATCCGAGCACGGTCTCGGTGCAGGCCACGGCGAAGACCAGGAACGGCGAAGTCGAGATCGAGGAAGTCGACGACGTCACGTTCGCGGCCGGCTTCAAATGGGCGCCGCACGACAAGTTCAGCGTCGGCGGCGTCTACAAGAAGGGACCGCAGTTCACCACGCCGCTGTTCTTCTCCGGCGCGGCCACGAACTTCGATTTCCTCCAGGTCGCGGAGACCTCGTTCCACATCCCCGACGTCGCGGGACTCGGCATTTCGTACCGTCCGATTCCGGTGCTGACCATCAACGCCGACGCGGTGCGCGTGACCTACTCGAATCTCACCGACGACTTCGTGGCCTCGGTGGCCGACGTGCGCGAGCTCGACGGCGAGCCGTTCCAGGCCGACGACGTGACCGAGCTGCACATCGGGGCGGAGTACTTTTTCCCGAGCAAGATTCCGGTCGCGATCCGCGCCGGCTTCTGGCGCGATCCCGCGCACTCGGTGACCTGGCGCGGCCCGGTCAACCGCGCCGACTTCATCGCCGAGGCGCTGCTGTATCCGGAAGGGGAAGCGCAGAATCACTTCTCGATCGGCGCGGGCCTGGCTTGGCCGCGGTTCCAGATCGACGCCGCGTACGACAGCTCGGACACGTTCAAGGTGGCGTCGGTATCAATGGTGACGCGGTTCTAAGAGCTGCGGCTAGCGCCGCAGCATTCCTAGATCGACGTTCATCAACTCGAACCGCTCCCAGCCCTTGAAGTCGTAATGCCACCATTCGGACGGGAGCGGCTCGAAGCCGTGCCTGGTCATCACCTCGCGCAGCAGCGCGCGATTCGCGAGCGCGTCGGCCGGCAGGTCGTTGAAGTCGTGCCTCGCGCGCTGCGTGAAGTCGTCGTACGGCGTCGGCATCGGCAGCTCCACGCCGGCGCTGTCGATCAGCGTGAGGTCGACCGCCGCGCCGCGATTGTGGCGTGAGCCCTTGGCCGGATCGGCGACGAAGTCGGGATTCCTGATCGGCTCCCACATCCGCTCCGTGATCGCGTACGGCCGGTAGGCATCGAACACCTTGAGCGCGAGTCCGCGCGCGGCGAGCTCGCGATTCGCATCGGCGAGTGCCGTCGCCGCCGGCGCGCGCAGGTACGCCTTCGCGACCGAGTAGAGCGTCTGTTTCATGAAGTTGTTCGGCGTCGCGTAGCGGATGTCCGTGGCGATGCCGAGGGTGGCGACGTCGACGAGTTGCTTCGAGGGATCCTCTCGCGCGAGGCGCTCGTAGGTGGCGAGATCGGGGACGACGCGCAGGCCGTAGCGGTTCGCCGGGATCGTAACCGTTCCCGCACAGGCGACGAGCAGGAGCAGCGGAAGCGCGCGGGGACGCAGCCGGAACATCGCAGTATCGTAAACGACGGCCTGAAGTAAGGTACGCTCCATCCCCATGGAGCTCGACATCTTCTTCTCGATCTGCCAGACCGTCGTCGACGGCTACATGCCGTCGGAGCGGGTCATGTTCGAGAACTTTTTCGAGCAGGTCGAGCTCGCCGACCGCCTCGGATTCGGCACCGCCTGGGTCGCCGAATCGCATCTCTCGACCGAGACGCAGAAGACCAATCCCGGCGCGGTCATCCCCCACTTCCAGGGCGAGATCGGCCTCAACACCGACATCCTCCAGCTCGGCCATCGCGTCTTCGCGCGCACGAAACGCATCGGCATCGGCTCGGCGATCATGAACATCCTCTGCAACGGCGGCCCGATCGCCGCGGCCGAGCGCATCAAGACCTTCCTCGCGTTGCACGGTCTCGATCCGGAGGAGAAGCGGACGCTCACGGTCGGCTTCGCGTCGGGGCGCTTTCCGTTCATCAACGTCCCTTACGGCATCGTGCCGCGCGACGATTTCGAGAAGGCGAATTGGCCGGCGGTGAAGAACAAGATCTTCGAGGAGGCGACCGAGATCTTTCTGCGGCTGTTGAAGGGCGAGACGCTCAACTCCGACATGATCGCCACTCGCACCATCGGCGACACGCCCATCAAGCCGCGCTGGGTCTTCCCGAATCTGAAAATCGTGCCGCAGGAATCGCGCATGGATCTGCTGCGCCTTTCGATCGGCTCGCACGATCCGGCCACGCAGATCTTCGCCAACACGATCCTGCCGGTCGGCGTCTTCAATCTCTCGATCACGCCCGGCGACGAGATCGAGAAGACGAACGAGCGGATGCGCGAGCACTACCAGGGCAAGTGGGAACGAAGGCTGATGCCGCGCACGGTCCTGGTGTTCATCAACGACGACGCCGCAAAGGCCGCCGAGGAGGCGCGCGAGGCGCTCTCGAACTACTGGCGTGCGCTCGAAGGGACGCTGGACGAGGAGAAGGTGCGCCGCGCCACGAACAACGCCCTAGTCGGCGACGCGGACGCGATCGCCGCGCAGATGCGCGAACGCTTCGATCCCGCGGACCGGCTGATGCTCTGGTTCGACTTCAACAACCACGACTCGAAACGGGTGATGAAGAACATGGCCGACTTCATGGAGAAGGTGGCGCCGGAGTTCGTATGACCACCATCGACGCCCCGAAGACCTTCGACGAGACCGCCGCGGTCAACTTCGCGCGGGCGATGCCGAACTGGCAGCCGCTGGTCGAGTACCGCCGCAACGGCGTCGCCGAGAACACCATTCACGGCGCGGTGTCGTGGGTGTCGGGCCGCAATCTCATCTACTCGTTCGGCGGCAACGTCGAGGTCTACGGGCGCTCGATGGTGAAGCCGATCATGATGAAGGTGTTCGCGAAGGAGTTCGCGGACGCGCTGACCGGCGAGCAGAAGGCGATCTCGGTCGCGTCGCACAACGGCGACGCCGAGCACGTCGCCACCGCGCGCTCGATCCTCCTCGAAGGCGAGTGGGGCATGATGCAGGCGCCGCTCGACGTGCCGCTGGTGCAGTTCGGACGGCAGGTGCGCCGGCCGCGCCGCTGGTATCACTGCTGTTCCGGCGAGCACGCCGCGATCCTGAAAGGCTGCAAGCTGAAGGGCTGGCGCCGCGTCGGCTACGTCTGGCCGCACCATCCGTTTTTCCAGGAGTACCTCCGCTACCTGCGCGGCGTCCTCGCGCCCGACTGGACCGACGGCACGATCGCGAAAGACGGCTGCGGATTGCCGACGGTCTCGATGACCGTGACCGATCTCGCGAAGCTGTTCGCGAACCTGGTTACCGAGAAAGACGACGACTGGATCTGGGACGCGATGGTCACGCATCCCGATCTCATCGGCGGCTTCAACCGCCTCGACTCCACGATTCTCAAGGCCTGCGGCGGCCGCGTGCTCGCCAAAGAAGGCGCGGACGGCCTGCTCGGCCTCTCCATCGAGCATCCCGAATATCCCGAGGGTCTCGGCGTGGTCGTGAAGATCGCGCACGGCTGGAACCCGCAGGCCACCTGGTACATCGCCCGCTACATCCTCGGCGTCCTCGGGTTCGAGTTCCGCAATCCCTACAAGCTGCGGCGCCAGAAACCGTTCATCGTCCCCGAGGCCATCCCGCCGAATCTGAGGGACCGCATGGGGGCGATCGTGCCGTGGGACTCGTGGGATCCCGACATCGATCGCTGGGAGTTCGATCCTTCCGAATTTATCCCGCGCGAAGACGCGGGATCGCCGGTGGCACCGCGATGAGGCTGGCCAACTTCATCAACGGCCAGTTCACGGCGCCTCTTTCCGGCGCGTACTTCAACGACATCGATCCCTCGACCGCGCAGCCGATCGCCGAGATTCCCGACAGCGACGCCGCCGACATCGACGCGGCCGTGGCCGCGGCGAAGAGCGCGTTTCCGGCGTGGAGCCGCACGCCGGCCGAGCAGCGCTCGCGCCTGCTGCTGAAGCTCGCCGATCTCATCGAGCAGAACCTCGAAGTGCTCGCGGAGACGGAGAGCCGCGACAACGGCAAGCCGCTCTCACTCGCGCGCACGCTGGACATCCCGCGCGCGGTCGCGAACTTTCGCTTCTTCGCGACAGCGATCCTCCATCACGCGAGCGAAGCGCATGTCACCGATTCGGCGGCGCTGAATTACACACTGCGCCAGCCCCTCGGCGTGGCCGGACTGATCGCGCCCTGGAACCTGCCGCTGTATCTGCTGTCGTGGAAGATCGCGCCGGCCATCGCCAGCGGGAACACCTGCGTGGCCAAGCCCTCGGAATTAACGCCGCTGACGGCGAACCGGCTCGCCGAGCTCTCGCTCGAGGCCGGACTGCCGGCCGGCGTCATGAACATCGTGCACGGCTACGGGCCGAAGGCCGGCGCGGCGCTGGTCGAGCATCGCGATGTTCCGATGATCTCGTTCACCGGCGGCACGGTCACCGGCGCGAGAGTCGCGGCCGCGGCGGCGCCGATGTTCAAGAAGCTTTCGCTGGAGCTGGGCGGCAAGAATCCGACCGTCGTCTTCGCCGACGCCGACTTCGAGCAGGCCGTCAGCACCTCGCTGCGCTCCGCGTTCTGGAACCAGGGCGAGATCTGCCTCTGCGGCTCGCGCGTCTTCGTCGAAGAGTCGATCTACGACGACTTCGTCGAACGCTTTGCGGACAAGGCGAAGGCGCTGCGCATCGGAGAAGACATCGGCGCGCTGGTCAGCGAGCCGCACATGAAGAAGGTCCTCGGGTACATCGACCTCGCCAAAGAGGAAGGCGGCACGATCGTCGCCGGCGGCAACCGCATCGACCGCGAGGGTTACTTCGTCGAGCCGACGGTGATCACCGGCCTGGGATGCGATCGCCGCGTGCTGCAGGAGGAGATCTTCGGTCCTGTCGTGACCATCACGCCGTTCCGCGACGAGGCCGAGGCGGTCGGCTTCGCGAACTCGACGCGCTACGGCCTCTCGGCGTCGGTCTGGACGCGCGACCTGCAGCGCGCCCATCGCGTCGCCGCGGCCATCGACAGCGGCACGGTCTGGATCAACTGCTGGCTCCTGCGCGACCTCCGCGTCCCCTTCGGCGGCGCGAAGGACAGCGGCGTCGGGCGCGAGGGCGGCTTCGAGTCGCTCAACTTCTTCACGGAGGCGAAGAATGTCTGCGTCAAGCTCGGATGAGACTCTGGACTGCGGCGGCGAAGCCGCCGCTTTGAAAGCGGCGGCCTTGCCGCCGCAGTCCAGATGGAGTCTCACCACGCGCATCGGCTTCCGCTTCGCATTCTGCTACCTCGTCCTCTACAACTTCCCGTTCCCGATCGACTGGATCCCGTTTCTCTCTCCGGTTTCGCAGGTGTACCACCGGCTGTGGCTGGCGATCGTCAATGCGGCCGGACGAACGTTCTTCGGCACCAGAGAGCTCGTCGTTCTTCCGAACGGCAGCGGCGACACGACCTACGGCTATCTGAGCGTGTTCTGCATGCTGGTCATCGCGGTCGCCGTGACGATCGTCTGGTCGATCGCCGATCGCAAACGCGCCAACTACACCTGGCTTCACGAATGGCTGCGCATCTACGTTCGCTTCTCGCTCGCCTTCATCATGCTGGCGTACGCCGCGACGAAGGTGATTCCCTCGCAATTTCCCGCTCCTCCGCTCGATCGTCTGCTGCAACCGTTCGGCGATGCCTCGCCGATGGGCCTGATGTGGACGTTCATGGGCTTCTCGACCGTGTACCAGATCTTCTCCGGCCTGATGGAGCTCGCCGGCGGTCTTCTGCTCACCACGCGCCGCACGACACTCCTCGGCGCGCTGGTCACCGCCGGGGTCATGGCGAACGTCACCATCATGAATTTCTGCTTCGACGTGCCGGTGAAGCTCTTCGCCGTGCATCTGCTGGCGATGGCGGTGTTCCTCACGCTTCCCGACCTCAGGCGCCTGCTCGATTTTTTCGTTCTTCACTCGCCGGCGGACGTCTTCCGCACGAAGTGGATGCGCATCGCGTCACTCGTTCTCCGCACGGGATTCGTCGCGTTTGTCGTGTACACGGTGTTCATGGACGTCCCGCCGCGGTTTACGCGCTCGCCGCTTTACGGCATCTATCAGGTCGATACATTCACGGTGAACGGTGTCGTTCGTCCGGCCGAGGATCCGGCCCGCTGGCAGCGGGTGATCTTCGACAATCCGAGCTCGTTCGCGGTTCAGATGATGAACGACAGCCGCACGCGCTGGCGCCTGAATCTCGATGAGAAGCAGAGAACGTTCAAGCTCACGTCCCGCGATGACCCGAACAGGAAATCGACGCTGAACTACACGCGGCCCGATCCGGGCTCGATGATCATCGACGGCAACCTGGAAGGTCAGCCGATCCACGCGACGCTGCACAAGGTTCCCATCCCGGCGTTCCGCCTGACTTCGCGCGGCTTCCACTGGATCAACGAATCCCCATTCAATCGGTGAAGGAGGGCGAACGATGCCTGAGGTGGAGGGAAGTGCGCGTTGGAATCTCTCCACGCGCATCGCATTTCGCTTCGCGTTCTCGTATCTCGTGCTCTACCTCCTGCCGTTCCCGCTGGAGTCGATTTCGGCCGTCGGAGACGCGGTATCCGGCCTGTATCGCTCGATGTGGCAGACGATCGCGTCGGCCGTTGCGCAGCGGTTCTTCGGCATCGAGATCACCGTGTTCTTCAGCGGAAGCGGCGACAAGACGTACGACTACATCCGCCTGCTGATCATGGTCGTCATCGCCGCGGCGATCACGTTGATCTGGTCGATCCTCGACCGCCGGCGTCTCAACTACACGCGGCTGCACGAATGGCTGCGCGTGTATGTCCGCTTTGCGCTCCTCGTGGCGATGGTGTCGTACGGCGCGTACAAAGTGATTCCCGCGCAGTTCGGGAGCGCTCCCTCTCTCGATCGTCTCGTTCAAAGGATCGGCGATGCGTCGCCGATGGGACTTCTCTGGACGATGATGGCCGCATCCGCGCCTTATCAAGTCTTCACCGGCCTCGGCGAGATGATCGGCGGTCTTTTGCTGGCCACGCGCCGCACGACGCTTCTCGGCGCGCTCATCACGATCGCCGTCATGGCGAACGTCGTCGCTCTGAATTTCTGCTACGACGTGCCGGTCAAGCTGTACTCCGTGCATCTCCTGGCGATGGCGGTCTTTCTGGTGCTGCCCGATGCGCGACGGCTGCTGCAGTCTCTCATTCAGCGTCAGCCGCCGCTCACCGAGGTGAGATGGCTGCGCATTGGCGGACTCGTGTTGCGCACCGTCTTCGTGCTTTTCATCGTCGTCTCGATGTTGCAGGAGTCGCATGAGTCCCGCATCGAGGAAGCGTTCCGCCATCCGCTCCGAGGAATCTGGAACGTCGACACGCTCGCGATCGACGGCGTGGAGCAGCCGATGACCGACGGGACGCGCTGGCGGCGGCTGGTGTTCGACTATCCTGAAACGCTCAATCTCAGCACGATGAATGACACCCGCGAGCGCTACTGGGCGAAGCTCGACGAGAAGAACGGAACGATGAAGATGACGCAGCGCCAGGCGGAGAAAAAGAAGAAGTCGGGCACGCTCGCCTATGGCCGCCCCGATTCACGCTCGCTCGTTCTCGATGGAACGCTCGGCGGCCGGACTTATCACGCGACCCTGCACAAAGAGGACGAGCCTTCGTTCCTCCTCACCACGCGCGGCTTTCATTGGATCAACGAATACCCGTTCAACCGGTAAGGAATCCATCATGAGCAAAGGCGAAATCGTCGGCGGTCTCCTCGCGCCCCACCCCCCGCACATCGTCTACGGCGAGAATCACTGGCGCAACGAGCCGCGCTCGGAGTGCGGATGGGAGGTGCTGCGCTGGGGCTACGAGCGCGCGCGCAAGCATTTCCTCGCGAAGAAGCCCGACGTGCTGCTGGTGCACTCGCCGCACTGGCAGACCCTGATCGGCCATCACTTCCTCGGGCTTCCCGAATTTCACGGCCTCTCCGTCGATCCGATCTTCCCGAACCTCTTCCGCTTCAAGTACGACGTGAAGGTGGACGTGGAGCTGGCGGAGCTGATCGCGGAGGAGGGGGCGAAGGACGGGCTGATCACGAAGATGATGCGCAACCCGCACTTCCGTGTCGACTACGGGACGATCGTCTCCTGCCACATGATCAATCCCGAGTGGGACATCCCCATCGTCGGCATCTCGTCCAACAACTCGCCCTATTACTTCTCCAATGAAATGGGCCAGGCCCAGATGATCAAGCTCGGCCAGGCCACCCGCCGCGCGATCGAAAAGAGCGGCCGCCGCGCCATTCTCCTCGCCTCGAACACCCTCTCTCACCGCCACTTCACAACGGAGCCCGACATCCCCGAAGACATGTCCCGCGAGCACGTCTACGAACACTCCGGCTACCTCTGGGACATGCAGGTCCTCGACCTCATGCGCACCGGACGCACCAAAGAGCTCATCTCCATCCTCCCCGAGTTCATGGACCACGCCGTCTCCGAGGTCAAGGCCGGGTCGCTCGCATGGATGTTGTCCGCGCTAAATTTCCCTGACTACCCAGGCGAGGTTTATGGCTACTGGACCGTGATCGGGACCGGCAACGCCGTCGTTGGATGGGATCCGGAGTTGAAGGAGAGAGCGACTACACAGGGAGCGGTTGCGTGATTCAGAAGGCATATATCGTTGCCGGACAGCCGCACATTCTTCTCGCTCCTGACAAGAACGAAGGTTGGGGAAAACTGCATCGTGCGTATCAAGCGGTCGGCCGGGAGATCGAGCGAAGCGGCGCCGAGCTCATACTTCTGTACTCGACACAGTGGTTTTCGGTCATTGGCCACTTGTTCCAGGTCGACCCCAAGCCCACGTGGACGCTCGTGGATCAGAACTGGTACGAGCTGGGCGAGATCCCGTATGAGTTTCGGGTGGATCCGGAGTTCGGGAAGTTGTATGCGCAGATCTGTAAGGACCACGGCATGCAGGCGGCGACGGTGGCGTATCACGGGTTTCCGATCGATACGGGGACGGTGGTCGCGCTGAAGTTGCTCAATCCGGACAATGCCATTCCGGCGTCGGTGGTGTCGTGCAACATCTACGCGGAGCGGGAGGAGACGCGGGCGCTGGGGTATGCGGCGCGAGCGGCGATCGAGGCGTATGGGAAGAAGACGATCGTCGTGGTCGTCACGAATCTCTCCAATCGCTACGAGGTCGCGGACATCGATCCGGCGCACGATCGCATCTCCTCGCAGAAAGATGACGAGTGGAACCGGAAGATCCTGGAGATGCTCGGCGAGGGGCGGTTGGAGGACGTCGCGCAGGTCGCGCGTGACTTCGCGCGCGAGGCCAACGCCGACATGGGCTTCAAGGCCATCTGGTGGCTCGGCGCGGTGATGGGGGAACACAACAAGTACGACGGCAAGGTGTGGGAGTACCAGCCGGTGTGGGGCACGGGCAGCGCCATCGTCGAGCTGACGCCGAACGAGCGGAAGCAGATCGACTGGGAGAAGGAATTCGACGAGGGTCCGGTGGCGACGTTCGCGGATGCCGCCGGCGGGACCGGACTCGAGACGCACAACGTCCTCGCCGAAGCGCCCGACGTGCATCGCGAGAGCGAAATGTCCTCGCAGAGCGCCGAGCCCAGTCGCGATGTGATTCGCACGGACCGCGCGCCGAAGCCGGTCGGCCCGTATCCGCACGCGCGGCGCGTCGGCGACTTCCTCTTCCTCTCCGGCATTGGTCCGCGCAAGCCGGGTACTGGGGAGGTGCAGGGGATGAATGACATCGAGGTGCAGACCCGCGCCTGCATCGAGAACGTGCGCGCGATTCTCGAGGAGGCCGGCAGCTCGCTCGAGAAAGTCCTCGACGTCACCGTCTACCTCACCGACATGAAGCGCGACTTCGAGCGCTTCAATAAGATCTACGGCGACTTCTTCGGAACGATCCAGCCCACGCGCACCACCGTCGGTGTCGACTCGCTACCGACCCCGATCTGCATCGAGCTGAAGATCATTGCCTCGGCATAGGCAATCAAGACCGGAGTGCGGACTCGTACGCGCCGAGCAGACGCTGTGACGCTCGTAAATAGCCGAACTCCAGCGAGCGCTCGGCCATCTCCGCGCGGATCGGCTTCTGATCGCGCTCGAGGATCCCCGCGGCCGCCGTGGCAAGCGCCTCGGGGGTCGCGGCGGAGGCGACATGCCATTTCGCGACGTCGCCGAGCAGCGCGTGCACGCCTTCGAGCGGATACGTCGCGGGCGGAACGCCGCAGGCCATCGCCTCGAGGATCGCGCGGTGGCCTTCGTCGGAGCCGCGCGCGGTGAAGAGCAGGAGATCCGAGGCGCGGTAGTGGTCGGCGAGATCCTCCTCGTGATAGCCGGCCCAGATGACTGCGTTGGTGATGCCGAGGGATTGCGCGAGCTGTTCGAGCGCCGGGCGGTGCTCGCCGTGGCCGATGATCATCATGCGCGCGTTCGCGATCTTCGTCCGCAGCAGCGCGAACGTCCGCAGGGCGTCCTCGAAGCCGCGGTCCTTCGAGAGCTTGCCGATTGCGGTCACCAGCGGACCATCCACGTGTAGCCCAGCCACCTGCAGCGCCTTCGGCCCGTCCGGAGTGAACTGCTGATGGTCGACCGGCGGCGGCGTGAAGACGGCGCCGGGTTGCTGTTCGCGGAAGCTGTCATTGATGACGAAGCGCAGCTGCGTGCCCGAGAAGAGCAGCCGCGAAAACGGGTCGCGGCGGAGCACGCGCCGCGAGTGGAACGTGCGCGCCAGCACCATCGGATGGTCGCGGACGATCATGCGCGCCAGCAAATGGTCGTAGGTGAGATGCGCGTGGATGACGTCGAAGCCGTGGCGGTCGACGATCTGGTTCAGCTTCTCCAGCGTGCGCGAGAACGAGAGCGGGTTCTGGGCCTTCTCGATCAGCGGATGCGCGAAGTCGTGATGGTCCAGCTTCGCCTGCAGCTTATAGCCGCCGACGTATGCGTAGTGCGCATCGACGCCCGCCGCGCGCAGCGCCTCGACCTCCGCGAAGGCCGGCGCGGCAGCACCGGTCCAGCGGTTTCCGGCGGCGAGATGGAGAACTTTCAAGTTTGGTATAGTCGCGGCCGTGGCCGTCGATCAGGAATTGCTCGAGATTCTAGCCTGCCCGCTCTGCAAAGAAGAGGTGAAGCTCGTCCCTCTCGCGGACGCGAAGCGTAACGCCGTTCGCGACAAGTTCCGCGACAAGTTCCGCGGCGAAGAGCCGGTCGTCGAACAAGGACTGCAATGCGTGAAGTGTCACCGGGTGTATCCGATCGTCAGCGACATACCGGTGATGCTGGTGGAAGAGGCATTTGAAGAGTGAGCTAGTCCGGGCCTCCTCGACCCTCTACGTCCTCCACGTCCTCCTCCTCCACAAGATCGCCCTGGCCGAGCTGATGGCTTTCTTCTCCATCTTCTGCCTCGGCTGGGCTCTGGCCCGCGGTGAAGTGCGTTTCTCGTTTCACCTTCTCTACTACCCGCTCTTCCTCTACGGCCTCATCTCGACCATCTCCGCGTTCGCGGCGTCGCGGCGGCTTCACCAGGGTTTCGAGGGGATGCTGTGGTTCAAGCTGCTCATCTTTCCGGCGGCGATCATCCTCTATCGCGAGGTGCCGCGGCTGCGCGAGCGCATCCTCTATCCCCTGGCGCTGGTGGCCGGCGGCAGCTCGATCTGGGCGCTGATCCAGTTCGTCTTCCTGGACCGCCGCGACCTCGAGCATCGCATCAACGGGCCCGCGGATCACGTGATGACGTTCTCCGGCCTGCTGCTGCCGCTCTCGCTGATGTTTCTCATCCTCTGGTGGCATCAGCGGAAGAAGCTGTGGCTCGCGGTCGCGATCCTCTCGACGCTCACGCTGCTGCTGACGTTCACGCGCAGCGTCTGGATCGGCTGGGGCGTGGCGGTGTTCACGCTGCTGATGCTCATCCGCTCGCAGCTGCGCTACTACGCCGTGCCGGCGATGCTGCTCTTCGTCACCTTCCTGCCCATCAGTCTCTTCGGACGCCTGATCTCGACGTTCGACTCCCGGCAGGAATCGAACTTCGACCGCATCCGCATGCTCGAGGCCGGCGTGGAGATGATCCGCGACAATCCTGTCCTCGGCGTCGGGCCCGCGAATTCGAAGGAGTACTACGCGATCTACCGCAAGCAGGACGCGCCGCGGCCGCGGCCGCCGCACCTGCACAACAACGTTGTCCAGCTCTGGGCCGAGCGCGGGATCATCGGTCTCGGCGCGTACATCGTGCTGCTCGGGCTCTTCCTGCGCCAGTGCGCGATGGCGTGGAAGAGCCACCGGATGTGGGCCGAGATCGGCGTGGCCGTGACCGTAAGTCTCACCGTTGCAGGGCTTTTCGAGTTCAACTTCGGGGACACGGAGGTGTTCTACCTGATGTTGAGCCTCTTCGCGCTCGTGACGGCCTGGACCGAGACGAATGAACCGCAGCCGGAGCTTGTTGCGGCGGTCGTTCCGGCGGGCTGAAGCCCGCCGCTCCATACCGTAACCTTTCCGCAATGCTTCCGTCCAAGAGCAGAGAACCGGGGCTGATGAAACACCTGAGCGATCAGGAGTTGATGCGCATCGTTCAGGGTGGTGATTACGCCCCGGCGTCGGAGATCTATGACCGCTACAGCGGCCGGATCTACAACTTCGCGTTTCGATTCTTGAAGAATGCGGAAGCGGCCGAGGATGCGACGCAGGAAGTGTTCGTCAAGATGCTGAAGTATGCGAATCAATTTCATGGAGACGCAAAACTATCGACCTGGCTCTTCTCGATCACGGCGAACTGGTGCCGCGACTATTTGAGAAAAGCGGACAACAAGGCCAAGGAAACGGAAGAAGTGCTGATCTCGCTGCCTGCGCCGAGCGAGCACGCGCCCGACCGCACGCTGGAGCGCCGTGAAAACGAGCAGCTCGTGCGGCGCGCGCTGAGCTCGCTCACGCCCGAGCAGCGCGAGGCCATCTTGCTGTCGCGGTATCAGGGTCTGTCGTACGCCGAAATCGCTCAGATCGCAGGCTGCTCCGAAGGCGCGGTGAAGACCCGCGTCTTCAGGGCCATGGAGACGCTCAAGAAAACGCTCGCCGGCGAGGCGGGCAGAGGTGACAAATGGCTGAATGCAGTGCCTTGAGAGAACAGCTGCCGCTGCTGCTCACCGAGTCGCTCGACGCGGCGCAGCGTGAGCTCACGCATCGGCACATCGAGAGCTGCATCGAGTGCAGCGACGAATGGACCGCCTACCGCGAGACCTGGCGGATGATGGACGAGCTCCCCGAGGTCGAAGTCCCGGCGCGGGTGAAAGCGCGCTTCCTCGAGGCCGCCGGCCTCGCCCAGATCGCGAAGGACAACGTCGTCCCGTTCCGGAAGAAGCCGGCGTTCAAGTGGGTCGCGCAGGCCGCGGCGGTGATCCTGCTCGCCGGCGGCGGCTACTTTGCCGGACGCGAGACCACGCCGCGCTTCGCGACCAGCCGCGCGACGCTCGACAGCGTCGCCTACAACCCGAAGGGAATGATCCAGCCGCTGGCGATCGCCGAGACGCGCGTCGTCGACGCCGACGCGATCAGCCCGGAGATCCAGGGACGTCCGAACATCGCCAACGTGGAGTTCATCGACGCCGATCCGGGCGACAACAAGATCGGTCTCTCCTTCGACATGACCTCGCGCTGGACCGTGACCGGTAATCCGAAAGACAAGAGCATGGTGCGCCTGCTGTCGTACATGCTCGAGAACGAGTCGGCGATCTCGCCGCGCTCGACGACGCTGGACATGGTCCGGCAGGCCTACTCGAACCCGGCCAACGCCGATCCGGAGATCGCCGGCGCGCTGGCGAAAGTGCTGCGCAACGACGAGCACGAAGGCGTCCGCATCCGTGCCGTCGACACGCTGACGAATCTTCCGGTGGCCTCCACCTCGCCGACGCGCGACGCGCTGATCGAGGCGCTCAAGAGCGATCCCAATCCGGCCGTCCGCCTCAAGGCGGTCGAGGCGCTGCTCAATCTCGCGAAGGGCGGCGGCACGCTCGACTCCGACGCCGTCGACACGCTTCGCCAGAAGGCGTCGCAGAACGATGAAAACCTCTACGTCCGCATGAAAGCCGCGGAGACGCTGAAAAACATCAAGCCCTGATCTGATGAAGACCCGAGCCCTTCTTGCCGTCCTGATTCTGGCCGCGAGCGCCGCCGCGCAGGCGCGCAGCGTCGGCAGAACGTTCCGGATCGAAGAGCGCTTCGAGCTGAACAAGGACGGCACGGTCATCCTCGACAACGTCATCGGCGACATCGAGGTCACCGGCACCGACGACGTCGCCGTCTCGGTCGACGTGCTCAAGACCGTCGTCGCGACGGACGAAGAGGGGATCGAGGAAGGGCGCTTCCTCACCGAGCTCGTGGTCGGCGGCGACGCCGCGAACCGCGTGCTGCGCACGCTGATGGGCGGACCGCGCAACAAGCAGTGGTCGAGCTCCGTCTACTGGCGGGTCAAGGTTCCGCGCAAGGCGCACGTGCGCATCTCCTCGACGTCGAGCAATCACATCAAGGTGACCGGAATCCGCGGCAACGCGTACGTGAAGAACTTCAACGGCACGATCGTCTTCGAGAACGACAGCGGTCTCGTGACCGGCGACAGCGTGAACGGCTCGATCGTCTTCACCGCGCCGGCGATCCTCGCCGAAACGCGCCTGACCAGTGTGAACGGCCACGTCACCGTGCGCGTGAATCAGGACGCCGATCTCCGCTGGATCGCGGAGACCATCGGCGGCGACATCCGCACGAACCTGCCGGTGCGCGGCATGCTGGCCGGTCCCTCTTTCCGGGGCAGCGTGAACGCGCCGGGCGGTCCGCTGCTGATGACCGCGACTCTCACCGGCAACGTGCACCTCCTCGGCAATGGCCTCGGCTCGGATCTCATCCGGTCGGTGCGCTCGATCGAGAAGATTCTCATCCCGCCCGAGCAGATCAACCAGGCCGTCGGCGGAATCCGCCGCGGCGTGGTCAACGGCTCGGTCACGTACAACACGCAGTCGGGCGACGTCGTGATCACCGAGGTGCGCGGCCGGGCGCTGCTGTCGACGAACGCGGGACGGGTGGAACTGGGATCGGTATTCGGCGACGCCAACGTGAAGTCGAGCGGCGGCTCGCTGCAGCTCGGCGAGATCCTCGGGTCGCTGAAGGCATCGACCAACGCCGGCGACGTATTCGTCGAGGCCGCGCGCCGCGGCGGGGTCATCGAGACCACCGGCGGCACGATCCGGCTGCTTTACACCGGCGGTCCGACGCGGCTCGTGTCGGGCGGCGGCGACATCGTCGTGCGCCAGGCCGCGGGGCCGGTCGAGGCGGAAACGCATTCGGGCGACATCACCATCGGCGTCGACCGCTCGTCGCGCCGGCAGAAGATCGACGCGTCGACCGACAAGGGCAATGTCGTCATCAACATCGGCCCGCAGTTCGGCGCGGATTTCGATCTGACGGTCATCACCAGCGATCCCGCGGCGCATACGATCCAGGCGGATTTCCCCGGCCTCTCGATCAGCAGGGATGAAGTCGACGGGAAGACGCGCATTCGCGCCACCGGAAGGATCAACGGCGGCGGCGATCGCGTGACTGCGCAGGCCACGGACGGCAGCATCCGCGTGATGAGCACGCCCGTCGGCCCGACCGTGCTCGGCCGTTGATCGACAGGCAGGATTGCCTGTCCTTCACATGCTAGGATGCGCGCCCATGAAACGCGCATTTTTCGCCTGTCTGATCGCCATCGCCGCCTGCACGCCCGCGAGCAGGGACGCCACGGAAACCACGGCGAGCAGCGACACCGCAACCCCCGCTGCGAACACTGAAACCGCGACGGCAACGACGGCCGCGCCTGAGGAGAAGCCGATGAGCTATTACGAGAACAAAGTCGCCGAGCTCCACACGACGGCGGGAGACATCGACATCCGTTTTTATCCCGACGTCGCTCCGGGCCACGTGAAGAACTTCATCGACCTCGCGGAGAAGGGCTTCTACAACGGCACGAAGTTCCACCGCGTGATCCCGGGATTCATGATCCAGGGCGGCGATCCGAACACGAAGTCGGGCGATCCCGGCACCTGGGGAACGGGCGGCGCGGAGAACAACATCAAGGCCGAGTTCAACACCGTCTCGCACAAGCGCGGCATCGTCTCGATGGCCCGCTCGAATCATCCCGACAGCGCGTCGTCGCAGTTCTTCATCGTGGTCAAGGACTCGCCGTTCCTCGACAAGCAGTACACGGTGTTCGGCGCGGTGACGAAGGGGATGGACGTCGCCGACAAGATCGTGAGCGCGCCCAAAGACGCCAACGACCGCCCGAACGAGCCGACCACCATCACCAGCATCACCATCCGCGACGCCCGTCCGGACGAGCAGGGGCCGGCGCCCAAATAGGCGCCGGTGTCCCTTCCCCCCGAAGCCGCGACGTACGTCACCCGCTGGCTCGGCGACGAGTGGACCGCCCACCCGCTCGCCGGCGACGCCTCGGTGCGCGCGTACTACCGGATCGCGCTGCCGGACGGGAAGACGTACATGCTCGCGTACTACCCCGAGGAAGTGCGGCCGCAGCTGGGGCGGTTTCTGGCGGCGTACGAGGCGGTGGCGGGGCATGGGCGCGTGCCGGAGGTGCTGCAGTCGTGCGAGCACGCCGTGCTCCAGCATGACGTCGGCGACCGCACGCTCTACGACGTGCTGCACGACGACCGCGCCGAAGGCATCCGCCTGTATCGCGACGCGATCGATCTCCTGGCCGCATTTCAGGGCGCGGCGCCGGGCGATCTGAACGCGCCGTTCACGGCGGAGTTCTTCTACGGCGAGCTGGAGATGGCCCGCGAGTTCTACGTCGAGCAACTGATGGGCGGCGACGTGGCCGGTGTCGCTCCACTCCTGAAAATGCTTTGTGATGAAGTCGCTCGACATCCGTATGTTCTATGTCATCGCGATTATCACGGACAGAACATCCATGTCGTAAATAGTGATCTATATCTGATCGATTATCAGGACTTGAGAATGGGTCCTGACACCTACGACGTGGCCTCGCTCCTGCGCGACCGCGGTGTGGCGAACCTCCTCGGCGACGAGATGGAACTGGAGTTGCTCGAGCACTACCGCGCGCTGATCGGCGCGGACGAGGACCTCCGGCGCCGCTACTTCGAGACGCTGCTGCAGCGCTCGATCAAGATCCTCGGCACGTTCTCGAAGCAGCCGATCGTGCGCGGCCGTATGCACTACCTCGACTTCATCCCCGCGACCCTGGACAGCATCCGCCGCTGTCTGGACGAGCTGCCGCGCTACGCGCGGCTCCGCGATATCTTTCCGCTGCAGTTCTCTCTCGAGGCTGCGAGAGAGCGTGCAAGGAGTCTCCATGGCCAAACATAAGATCACCCTGCTTCCCGGCGACGGAATCGGCCCCGAGGTCACGGCCGCGGTCGTGCAGATCATCGAGTGCTCCGGCGTCGACGTGGAGTGGGAGAAGTACTTCGTCGGCGCGGAGGCAATCTCGCGCTTCGGCGATCCGCTGCCGAACGACGTGCTCGAGTCGATCCTGCGCAACAAGGTCGCGCTGAAGGGACCGGTGACCACGCCCGTCGGCACCGGCTTCGCGTCGATCAACGTCCGGCTGCGCAAGACGCTCGATCTCTACGCCAACCTGCGTCCCGTGAAGTCGATGCCCAACATCATCACCCGCTTCGAGGACGTGGACCTGATCGTGGTTCGCGAGAACACGGAAGATCTCTACAGCGGCCTGGAGCACGAGGTCGTCCCGGGCGTGGTGGAATCGCTGAAGATCATCACCCGGCGCGCCTCGACGCGCATCGCGGAGTTCGCGTTCGAGTACGCGCGGACGCACGGCCGCAAGCGCGTCACGGCCGTGCACAAGGCCAACATCATGAAGATGTCGGACGGCTTGTTCCTGCAGTGCTTCCGTGAAGTCGCGGAGCGCTATCCGAACATCCAGGCCGACGACAAGATCGTCGACAACCTCTGCATGCAGCTGGTCACGAACCCGAATCAGTTCGACATCCTCCTGCTCGAGAATCTCTACGGCGACATCGTCTCCGATCTCACCGCCGGCCTGGTCGGCGGCCTCGGCGTCGTCGCCGGCGCGAACATCGGCGAGAACGGCGCGGTCTTCGAGGCCGTCCACGGCAGCGCGCCCGACATCGCCGGCCAGAACAAAGCCAATCCGCTCGCGCTCCTGCAGTCGGCGGTGCTGATGCTGCAGCACATCGGCGAGATGCAGCCGGCCAAGCGCATCCACGACGCGATCATCAAAGTCCTCGGCATGGGCCCGGAAGTGCGGACGGGAGACATTGGCGGGACCGGGTCGACGATGGATTTCACGGTGGCCATCTGTGATGTGTTGAAGAAGGGGACCCGGGCGTCGGATTGAACGCTCTCGCACCTGGCGTGCAGCTCTTCAACGATCACCATTTCTGGCACGCCCACGAAGCGTGGGAAACCATCTGGCTGGAGACGAAAGGCCCGGACAAGTCCTTCATTCAGGGCCTCATCCAGCTCACCGCCGCCTACCATCACGTCCAGCGCGGCACGTACAAAGGCGCGATCCGCCTCTTCGACGCGGCCTTTGCCAAGCTCGATCCATTCCCGGCGGGACACTTAGGCATCGATCGCGCGGCGGCGATCGAGACGGCGCGGCGGCATCGAACGCGCATTGCCGATAGCGAAGAAATTGACGCGCGCGAATACGCAAAGCTGACGCTCGTGCCGGGTTGATTTCAAGCTACAATTCAGACCTACTCTCCAACCCACGGAAGCGATGATGCCGAGGGGTTCAAATGCAGGAATTGGATCAGCGGGACCGGGAGCTGTTGGGCGCTCTGCAGGGTGAGATTCCGTTTGTTTCCACGCCGTACGCAGTCATCGGACAGTCGATCGACATGTCCGAGAAGGAAGTCATCAAGCGCACCGAGCGGCTCCGCCGCGACGGCGCGATCAAGCAGCTGGCGCCGCAGTTCGACACCCGCGCCCTCGGCTACCGGTCCTGTCTCGTCGCGGCGCGGGTGAATCCCGAGCGCATCGACGACGCGGCCGCGATCGTGAACGCGCATCCCGGCGTCACGCAGAACTACCGCCGCAACAACAGCTTCAACCTCTGGTTCACCGTCTTCGTCTCGCCGCTCTCGAAGGTGGGACTCGACAGGACCATCGACATCCTCGGGCAGCAGGCCGACTGCGAGGTCGTGCGCCCGCTGCCGACGCTGCGGCTCTACAAGAGCAGCGCGTCCGACGGCGAGTCGCACTCCGATCTGCAGCCCGATCCGACGCCGCTGACGCCGATGGAGATCGAGGCCGTGCGTCTGCTCCAGCGCGATCTGCCGCTGCAGCCGCGCCCCTTCGACTTCCTCGCGCGCGGCGCGGGCATCGCCGCCGACGAGCTGCTGATCGCGGCGAAGGCGCTGGCGAAACGCGGGCAGATCCGCCGCTTCTGCGCGCACGTCTCGGCGCGCAAGTCAGGATTCGCGGCCAGCGCGATGGGCGTGTGGGTCGTGCCGCAGGATGACGTCGACGCCTACGCGGCGAAGCTCGCGCAACATCGCGCCGTGTCGCACTGCTATCTCCGTCCGGTGTACGACGACTGGCCGTACAACCTCTACACCACCGTGCACGCGCGCTCGGTCGACGAATGCGAGTCGATCATCAACGACCTCGCCGCCGACAGCGGCCTGACGCAGAAGCAGGCGCTGTTCCCGATCAAGGAGTACAAGAAATCGCGCGTGAGCTTTTTCTCCCACGACGCCGAGGAGTGGGAAGAAGCGCACGGCGACGTGCGAATCCGTACGACCGCGTGATGCGGCCGGCTCGATCCAGCAGAACGATCACGGCATTCGCGCCTTCAGTTCGTCTCGCCAATTCAGGACGACGTTGATCGAGGTCGCCGACTCGACGTTTTCCTCCACCTTCGAGAATAGAAAGCCATCCCCGAATACGTCGTGCCATTCCACGCCCGGATGAGTGAAGAGGAGTCGCGGCGTGCCGATCACCGGCTTCGGCCCGAGAGTCACCGGGACGGCGTAGAACCCATCTGCCTGACGGTAGAAGATCTGGCGCCCGTCGCGCGCCCAGCGCGCGCCGTATCCTCCGCCGGTCGAGACCTGCCACTCGCTCTCTTCGTCGAGATGCCGTAGATAAACCTCCCGCGTCCCGGAACTGTTCGAGACGTAAGCAAGCCATCGACCATCCGGAGAGAAGTTCGGTCCGCTCTCGGCATTCACCGTTTGCAGGAGCGGTGTGGCCTTCCCGTCTGCAAGAGAGAAGAGCCACAGATCGAGTCCGGTGGACGGGCCGCCAGAAGAGTAAGCGATGAAGCGGCCGTCTGCCGACGCTGAGGAAGCGGCATTGATCGGTTGCTTCGTGAGCACTTTCGCGGCGCCTGAGCCGTTGGCCTTCTGGATGGAGAGCTTCTGATCGGACCCGAAAACGATGCTCGAGCCGTCTGCGCTCCAGGTCGGCCCCCACTCGTCGCCAGGCTCGGACGTGACGCGAGAGAGCGTTCCGCGCGCCAGCTCGTAGGTCCAGATGTCATCGTTCGCCGCCGAAACCTGCACGGCGAGCCGCTGCTGATCGGGCGAGACGCAAAAGGCACCAGTCCACCGCGGAAGCCTGAACGAACGAAGCTCTTTGCCGGCGCGGTCCACCTCCAGCATGGTCGTTCCCTTTCGATCATTCGACCCGGCGATGAACGCGAGCGTCCCACTGCTCTCCGCAATCGAGTATTGCGCAGCGCCGGACGATTCGCTCCTCATGACGCCGTCGACGACCGGTCGCGGAGAACCGACGGTCGTCAGCGAGCGCAGATCGAAGGGCACCGCGAAAAGATCGCCTCGCTGGCTGAACACGAGATGTCCACTGTCCAGGTAACGCGCGTGCGATCCCCCTTCGACGACGACACGCCACTGTTTCGTGTCGAGCGAGAGGACGGCGATTTTCGCTTCGTCGAACGACTCGATCCGATCCGTGCGGATCGTGAAGAGAACATGCTTTCCGTCGGGCAGGAGCTGCGGCCAGCGATGGCTGTTTTCGCCGCGCTCCCGGGAGGGCGTGGTGAGTGTTTCCGGCGTTGCGCCGTCGGCGGCGATTCTCGACAGGCCCGAAGAGGTCGTGGGGGTGTAGTAGATGTACCCGTCAGCGCCCCACCATCCGCCGCGCCCGTTCCCAGCCGGAGCGACGTGCAACGGAACTCCGCCAGAAAGCCGCAGCTTCTTCATTTCCCCCGGCACGAAGAAACCGAGCCATTCGCCGTCTGGAGAGAAGAACGGCCCCTCGCCTCGTTCCGTCCCGGGGAGCGGGGCCACCTCGAAGCGATCGAGTCTGCGCAAGTAAAGCTGTGGCTTTTCAGACCCTGCGGAAAAGGCGATCTGTTGTCCGTCGTGCGAAAAAGCGAGCTGCGGCATGCCCTCTCCGGACAGTGTCGACCGCGCCGGCAAGGGAATGGAGAGCCGCACAATCTCCGGCCCCCGCCGGGTGGCTCGCCACCAGCCCCACGTCGCGGTGGCCGCGACCGCCACCGCTGCCAGCGTGGTGGTCGCTGCGAACAGCCAGCGAGGCCGCTTCCGCGCGGCTGGCGTGGCAGTGTGGGCCTGCGATCCCGCTTCTGTGATCCAGCGCAACTCGTCGGCGATGTCGTGAGCGCTCTGCCACCGATCGTCCGGATCCTTCTGAAGGCATTTTGCGACGATGTGATCGAGCGCGGGCGGCGCGAGAGGAATCAGCTGCGAAACCGGCCGCGGCTGCTCTTTCACGATCGCGGCGATGAGCGATGTCTTCGTCTTCCCTTCGAAGGCTCGGACCCCGGTGGCCATCTCGTAGAGCAGCGCGCCGAAAGCGAAGATGTCTGTGCGGGCATCCGCCTCCTGTCCCTCGATCTGCTCGGGTGCCATGTATTGGAACGTGCCGAGGATGGTTCCTTCCTGGGTGAGCTGCTTCTGGACCGTCGCACCGTCGACATCGATGATCGCGGTGTCGCTCTTCGCGAGACCGAAGTCGAGCAGCTTCGCGCCGCTCTTCGTAAGCATCACGTTCGCCGGCTTCACATCGCGATGAACGACGCCGGCGCGATGCGCCTTGTCGAGAGCCTCGGCGATCTGCGCACCGTACTTGAGCGTCTCCTGCAGCGGGAGGGCGCCTTTCGTCAGGCGTTCCGCGAGGGATTCACCCTCGAGCAGCTCCATGACAAGATAGTCGTCGCCGACGTCGAACAAGGTGCAGATGTTCGGGTGATTGAGCTGTGAGATCGTTTTCGCCTCACGCTCGAAACGGATTTTCAGCTGCGCGTTTTCTGCAACCTCAGCGGGAAGTATTTTCACGGCAACGCTGCGGTCGAGACGCGTGTCGCGCGCCTTCCACACCTCTCCCATCCCGCCCGCGCCGATGCGCGAGACGACCTCATAGGGGCCCAGGCGAGTGCCCGCGGAGACGACCATTGGACCGCAGGGATTATCGCGCGGGCGCGGGGCACTGGACAACAAGATCGATGTCTCACAATTCTCCACCCCTCGAACCGCATTTCGGAGATCATGAGCGCTTACATCCATGGAGTCCGGGATCACGCCGGCTACGAGGCTTGGCCCTTATGAAGTCGACGTCCGGATCGGCGCGGGCGGTATGGGAGAGGTGTGGAAGGCGAAGGACACACGGCTCGATCGCAGCGTGGCCATCAAAGTCCTTCCCGCGGAGCTCGCGGCTGACGCGAAGTTCCGCATTCGTTTCGAGCGGGAGGCCAAGACCATCTCCCAGCTCACCCATCCGCACATTTGCGTGCTTCACGACGTCGGCCGCCAGAGCGTCCCCGCCGTGGGCGCCGACGTCGACTACCTCGTCATGGAGCTACTCGAAGGCGAAACCCTCGCCGACCGAATCGCGCGCGGTCCGATGCCGATCGCCGAAGTGCTCCGCGTCGGCGCGCAGATCGCCGCCGCACTCGACGTCGCGCATCGCAGCGGGGTGGTCCACCGCGATCTCAAGCCCGGCAACGTCATGCTCACGAAGTCGGGCGCCAAACTTCTCGACTTCGGTCTCGCGCGCTCCGCGGCGGTCGCGTCATGGGGCGGCGATGTCAGCTTGGATGAAGCGACCCGTGCACGTCCCCTGACCGCAGAGGGGACGATCGTGGGCACCTTCCAGTACATGGCGCCCGAGCAGCTCGAAGGCGCGAACGCCGACGCGCGCACCGACATCTTCGCTCTCGGCGTGGTGCTGTACGAGATGGTGACGGGCAGGCGTGCGTTCGACGGAAAGACGAAGACGAGTCTCATCGCGGCGATCGTCGGCGGCACGCCGCGGCCGCTGAGCGAACTGCAGCCGCTCACCCCACCGGCGCTGGATCACGTGATTGCGAGATGTCTCGAGAAAGCGCCGGAAGATCGATGGCAGAGCGCGCACGACGTCGCCGAGGAGCTGCGGTGGATCAGCGGAGCATCCGCCCGCGCGAGCGCCGTTCCTGTTGCGCGCCCGAGGAGAACGCGCGTCGGCGCCGCCGTCGCGATCGCGGTCATTGCCGCGGCGCTGGGCGCAGCGGCGACGTGGCTCGTCGCGCGCCGTATGGCCCCGAAGCCCCGCGTCCTTCGCTCGGCAATCGTCCTTCCCGGCGATGCCGCTCTGGCGGTCTACGGCGCGAACCGCATCAGCATTTCGCCGAACGGAAACCTCGTGGCCTACGTCGCGGTACGTTCCGGTGTCGCGCAGATCTACCTCCGGCGCCTCGACCGGTTCGACGCCATACCTCTGGCGGGCACCGAGGGAGGAACGGCCCCCTTTTTCTCGCCGGATTCCGCATGGGTCGGATTCTCCGACGGCAAACACCTGAAGCGAACGTCGATCGACGGCGGCGCGCCGCAGACGATTGCCGAGATCGCCGACGTGCGGTGGGCAACGTGGATGACCGACGGCACGATCGTCTTCGCGCGCGGAACCGAGGGGCTCTTCACCGTCCCGTCCGACGGCGGCTCTCCTGTCGCGCTGACGCGAAGCGGAGCGCGATCCGGATTGGCTCCCGAGGCCATTCTGAATACGCAGCTGCTCGTAGGAATCGACGGCACCGGAACGATCGTCGTGATCGACAAGACCACCAAAAAGGCGAAGAAAGTGTACGAGAGCGCCGATCTCGTCTCGGCGGCGACGTTCGTCGCGCCCGGCTATCTCGTCTTCTGTCGCGCGGGTGCGCTCCTGGCGGCGCCGTTCGATCTGAAGCGACTGGCCATCACCGGCGCGGCGAGAACGGTGGCCGAGAACGTCGTCGTGACGCGCCCATTTTCCACCCCGCTCTTCGCGGTTTCGCAGAACGGAACGCTCATCTATGTCCCTGCGACTCCCGGTTTCGGCACATCGACTCTCACCTGGGTGGATCGAAAGGGGAATCAGCAGCCGGTGAATTCGATCGCCCGTGCGTTCGAGGAGCCGCGACTCTCGCCCGACGGACGCATTGCCGTCACGCTGCGCGATGCGAACCCCGACGTCTGGCTGCAGGACGCAACACGCGAGGTGCTGACGCGGTTGACGTTCGGCGCGGCGGAAGAAGAAACGCCCGATTGGTCGCCGGACGGAAAGTGGATCGCCTATTCCGCGCTCCGCGGCGACACGCACCACCTTTACGTGAAGTCGTCGGACGGCTCGGGCGGGGAGAAAGTCCTCGCATCGTCGGCGAATCATGCTCACACCGGATCATGGGCTCCCGACGGCACGTCGATCGTTTTCACCGAATACACGGCGGCGACACGCGGCGACATCTGGATGAAGCCACTCGACGGCGCAGGTCAGCCGCGGCCCATCGTTCAGACGCCATTCAACGAACGCGGGCCGCGCATCTCGCGCGACGGGCACTGGATCGCGTACACGTCGGATGAATCGGGACGCGACGAGGTGTACGTTCAGTCGTACCCGCAGCCCGGCGCGAAGTTCCAGGTGTCGATCGACGGCGGCAGCGAACCGGTGTGGTCGCCGGCGTATCCCGAGCTCTTGTACCGGCATGGCGACGCGATGATGGCGGTGAAGGTGACGATTTCGCCGTCATTCTCCGCAAGCAGTCCGGAGCTGCTGTTTCGCGGGGAATTCGTTCCGTCGCGGCGAGGCGAAGCGGCGTACGACGTGTCGCGGGACGGCACGCGTTTCCTGATGGTGAAACGCGACGCGGCATCGAGTCCGACCCAAATCAACGTGGTCACGGACTTCCTCAGCGATCTGAAAAGCAGTGCTGCGACGGACTAACGAAGCACGATCGGCGAAGCGGAATTGCGCGGTGCCGGGCCGCGCGGCCCGGTCCATCGTGCGCCGCGCTCACACTCGGCGAAGCGTTCCAGCCTCACGGCGCTCCCGCGGCGCTGCCGGGAAAGCCGCCCGGGAAACCTTGTTTCCTGGACAGCCGTGGGCACCTCCGATTCGTGCACGCGCGCTCGGTCGACGAATGCGAGTCGATCATCAACGACCTCGCCGCCGACAGCGGCCTGACGAAGAAGCAGGCGCTGTTTCCGATCAAGGAGTACAAGAAGTCGCGCGTGAGCTTTTTCTCCCACGACGCCGAGGAGTGGGAAGAAGCGCACGGCGACGTCCGAATCCGGACGACCGCCTGAGGCCTTAGCCAGGCCGAACTGCCAACGACATCATCCACAAAGGAACCAGGTCTCCTCGGGCGGAAAGTTGTGAAACCGTTGCCACTTGTGGATGAGTGTGTACACTTTCGCACATGGCATCCAAATCAGCGCAGGAACGAGCGCTCGCGCGCGTGAAGAAGCGACCCCTCCTGGCAGGACGGGAGATTGCGGCCCACAGCCAGAACCTGACGCGCCTCGTTCGCGCCGGTACTCTCGAGCGGGTCGCGCGCGGGACCTATCGAGCTGCTGACACGCCCGTCAGCGAGCATCATGCGTTCGCCATCGTTGGAACGATCGCACCGCATTCTGTGATCTGTCTGCTGTCCGCGCTCACGTTTCACGGCGTCGGGACGCAGCTTCCCTTCGAAATATGGGTCGCGATCGAGCGCGGCTCTCGGCCTCCCGCGCTCAGCAATCCGCCCCTGCGCGTCGTGCGGATGGGCAGCGAGTCATTCAAGCCCGGTATCGAGGTTCACATCATCGACGGACGCAAGGTACGCATCTATAGCGTGGCGAAGACAATCGCTGATCTGTTCAAGTTTCGAAAGCGGATCGGTATCGACGTCGCGATCGAGGCCCTGCGTGATGCATGGCAGCGCCGTCTCGTGACGGTCGACGAAATCGATCGCTTCGCGCGCGTCTGTCGTGTGAATCGCGTGATGAGTCCGTACCTAGAAGCGCTCCTCGCGTGACGGTCGTTTCTCCGCTCGCGCAATCCGTGCAAACGCGGCTCGTACGAGCCGCAAAGGATCTCCGCATCGATCCGAACCTCATCCTGTCTCGCTATGCGGCGGAGCGGCTGCTGTACCGCCTGTCGCGTTCGCGCCACGCCGAGCGCTTCGTGCTGAAGGGGGCGATGATGCTGGTCGTCTGGCTTGGCGACATCATCCGGCCGACCCGCGACGTCGACCTCCTCGGATTCGGTGATCTCAGCGATGAGGCGGTACTCGACCTCTTCAAAGAGATTGCGACGACCGACGTCGAGCCGGACGGCGTCGTGTTCGAGACCGCGTCCATCACGGTTGCGCGCATTCGAGAGGAGGACGCGTACGGCGGACGTCGCGTCATGCTGTTGGGTCATCTCGGCTCCGCCCGGCTCCGCGTTCAGATCGACATCGGCATTGGCGACGCGGTTTTCCCCGATCCTGAATGGATCGAATACCCGTCGCTGCTCGATCTGCCGAGGCCGAAGCTGAAGGCGTATCGTCCGGAGACGGCGATCGCTGAAAAACTGCACGCGATGGTGACTCTTGGATCGAAGAACAGCCGGATGCGCGACTTCTTCGACATCCGTGCGCTCGCCCGAGCGGAACCGTTCGATGGAGAGCGGCTCGCTCGCGCCATACACACTACGTTCGATCGCCGCGGGGTTCGCGTACCGAAAGAGACGCTCGCGCTAAAGCCTGAATTCGCGGAGCTGGACGGCAAGCGCGATCAGTGGAACGGATTCCTTCGAATAAACGGACTGCCGCAGGAAGGGTTTGGCGTGGCCATCGACGAGGTCGCAGGCTTTCTCATTCCTGTGATATCGACCATCGCGGCTTCCGGCACATTCGACAAGGTGTGGGTACCGGGAGGGCCGTGGTCGTGAGCATGAGGAGCGCCTGCGACCTTTGGGTTATGAGCCCGAAGACTCACCGCCGCCCGGCTCCGACTTTTCGACGGCGGCGCTGGCGCCCTGGAAGCCGATCTTGGAGTGGGTGCCGTCGCAGAACGGCTTAGTGGTCGAGCCGCCGCAGCGGCAGAGCGCACGCTTGACGATCGGAATCTCGTTTCCGCTGGCGTCGGTCAGCGTGAAGTCGCCGTCGACGACGTAGGGGCCGTTATCGCGAACCTTGATGGTGACACCCATTCCCGCTCCTTAGAAGATCGGATTCTCGGCTTTATGGTGGAAGTGCCATTGATACGTGTAGCCGGGGAACTTCACCGGCACCGTGTAGTCGACCTCGACCTTGATCTCGCCGGCATAGCGGTCGACCTGGATGTCTTTCTCGGTGACCGGCAGCTCGAGCGACTGCGCCTTGCGCAGGACCGCGGCCGCGATGGTCTTGTCGTTGTGCTGGCCGGCCGACCGGGCCTCGTCGTTGACGATGTCGCGCATCTCCGCGGCCTTCACTTTGACCGGGATCACCTTGTACGCGATCATGCCGGCGAGCAGCAAAACGACCAGTCCGAAGAGACAACCGAGCCGACCTTCACCCAGTTCGCGGCGATTGCGCATGACGACCTCCAACTACCGCTGAGAGTAGCAGGTCAGTCGATCCATTTGAAGACGCGCATCGGCGGAGTGGGAGTGGTGCGCGCTTCCGGCGCGCCCTCCAAAGACGCGCCGGAGGCGCGTACCACTCCGTCATCGATCGGCGAGGACCAGAGCACGAGCCGCGCGCGTCCGATGATGCGGTCCCGCGGCACGACGCCCCAGCTGCGGCTGTCGAGCGAGTCGTCGCGGTTGTCGCCCATGACGTAGTAGCAGCCGCCGGGAATCAGCTGCGGCTCGATCGCGCCGGTGGCGGCCTGGCGCAGCAGGTACGGCTCGGGGAGCGTGTGTGCGCCGATGCGCACGCGTCCGAGGCGCGCGTCGATGAGGTCGCCCGGAACGGCGATCACCCGTTTGACCAGCAGCTCGCCGTCTTCGCGCGGCGACTGGAACACGATCACGTGTCCGCGCTCGGGCTCCCCGCCGAAGTAGCGCGTGACCACGATCTGATCGCCGGCCTTCAGCGTCGGCACCATTGACGCCGACGGAATCGAGTAGATGTGAGCCGCCGCGCGCACGACCACCGCCAGCGCGACGGCGATGCCGATCGGCTGCAGGATGGTGCGCGTCAGGGACTTCGGGCGCATGGGCATCTGTAAAACGAGTTGTCCTTCACATGTCATTCCGAGCCGCGGGAGATCCTTCGCCGTCTTCGCGGCTCAGGATGACACGTATCAGCGGATCGGGGAGATGGCGTGGAAGGTGTCGCTCGGGGTGGCTGTCTTGCGGGTCACGCGCGGGCTCGGCTTTACGGCGAAGACGGGCATCTTCTGCTGCAGCCCTTTCAGCGCGAACTCGCCCAGGGCCTCGGTATCGAAGCTGCCGACGACGCGGTCGAGCGTGTTCTGCGAGATCACCAGCTGTCCCGGCTTGGCCACGCCGCTCTCGAGGCGCGAGGCGATGTTCACCGAACTGCCGAGCACGGTGTAGTCGACGCGCTTCTCCGTCCCGACGTTGCCGACGACCGCGGGACCGCTGTTGATGCCGACCCGGATCTTCACCGGCGGCAGATCGCCGGCCGCGCGATCGGCGTTCCACTCCGCGATCCGCTCCTGCATCATCAGGCCGGCCATGATCGCGCGGTCGGCGTGATCGTCCTGCGGAATCGGGGCACCGAAGAACGCCATCACCGCGTCGCCGATGAATTTGTCGAGCGTGCCGCCGTACATGAAGATCGCGTCCACCGCCGCGGTGAAGAAGTGCGACAGGAACTCCGCGACTTCCTCAGGCTTCTTGGTCTCCGAGACCGTCGTGAAGCCGGAGATGTCGGCGAAGAGAATCGAGACGTCGGCGGCGCGGATCTCGGTCTCGTCCACGGCCGCCGTCACCACGCCCTTCACGATCTCGTCGATGACCGCGGGGGAGTGATAGCGCTCCATCTTCGAGCGGATCTTCCGTTCCTGCTCGATCTTCTCCGCGAGCTGCGCGCGCTCGATCGCCACCGCCGCGAAATTCGCCAGCGCGGTCAGGAGGTCGAGGTCTTCTTCGGTGAAGCGGCCGATGTGAATCGGCGAGTCCACCTGCACCGCGCCGATGACGCGCTGGCGGTTCCAGAGCGGGACGCACATCGCCGAGCGGATGCCGTGGATCGCGATCGACTTGCCGCCGAGGAGGCGCGCGTCTTCGAGCGCGTTCGAGGTCATCAGCGCGATCTGCTGCTCCGCGACCATCTTCAGAATCGTCCGCGAGATCGGGATGTCGGCCGCGTCCGCCCCTTCGATGAACTTCGTCAGCCGCGGCACGGGATTGCCTTCCTCGTCGAAGAGGATGATCAGCCCGCGCTCCACCGGCAGGTACTTGAAGATCATGTCCATGACGGTGTTGAGCAGATCGGTGAGCTCCTCGGTCTGCAGCAACGCGCGCGCGACGTGCACGAGCACCTGGAAGATCTTCTCGCGCGTGACCGAGGGCTCCGGCTTCACGCCCGGCTCCGAGGGAGGGCGGACGGCGGAGATGTGCTGTTCCTGCAGCTCGCCGAGGTCGAGGCCGAACTCCGAGTTAAAGTCGGAGATGCGGCGGATGACCGTGCCGGACGGGTTGTCGAACATCGACTCGCCGGTGAACTCGACCGAGGGCATGGCCTTGATGTCGAGCTGCACCGAGCCGACGAGGATCTTGTCGCCGGCGTTGAGCTGGGCCTCGGTGATCAGGTTCCCGTTGACCTTGACGCCGTTGGTGGATTTGAGGTCGATGATCCACCAGTGGCTGTTACGCGCCTCGATGCGGGCGTGCTTGCGGGACACGGAGGGATGGTTCAGCACCAGGTCGTTCCCCTCGGTGCGTCCGATCGACATCTCCGACTTCAAATCGGTCACGCGAGGCACGCCGAGATCGACGTAGTGGATCTGGAGCTGTTCCATCGGAGAAGTTGATTATAACGACTCCGCTTATAATGACGTCTCCGCGGAAACATCGGGTAGCTTCGCCATGAGCGAGCAAGCATCGTCCAACGAGTCTCAGCCGCGCCGTCTCATCGTTCGCGCCGTCCTGCGCACGGACACGGGATTGGTGCGCTCCGAGAACCAGGACTTCGGCACGTACACCACTCCTGCCGAGGAGAACACAAGCCACACCGGCGGCCGCCTGTTGATCGTCGCCGACGGAATGGGCGGACACCGCGGCGGCGCCACGGCGTCGCGTCTGGCCGCCGAGACGGTGAAGGCGCAATACCTCGGCAGCGAGACCGCCGACATCCCGACCGCGCTACGCGACTCGCTCTCGCGCGCCAACGCGCGCATCTATTCCGAGGCGCAGTCGACGCCGGAGCTGCGCGGCATGGGCACGACGACGTCGGTGCTAGCCGTACGCGAAGGCGAGGGCTGGCTCGCGCACGTCGGCGACTCGCGCATCTACATGATCCGCGACGGCGACATCCAGCAGCTCACCGACGACCACTCGCTCGTCGCGACGATGGTGCGTGAGGGATTGCTGACGGCGCAGGAGGCGGAGACGCATCCGCGCCGCAACGTGCTGCAGCGCTCGATGGGCGTCGCCGAAGACGTCGAGATCGACGTCAAGGGACCGATCGAGCTGAAGGAAGGCGACACTTTCATCCTCTGCAGCGACGGACTGCACGGCGTCGTCAAGGAAGAGGAGATGCGGGAAGTGGCGGCGATGCCGATCGACGCCGCGGCGGATGAGTTCCTCCGCCGCGCGCTGATGCGCGGCGCGCCGGACAACGTGACGGTGATCGTCGCGCGCGTCGAAGTCGACGACGGCACGCAGCAGACCGAGAAGCTCGACGAGACGCAGAAGCTCGAGCCGATCGATCTCTACGACGAGACCGTGCGCGAGACGCAGCCGCTGGACGTGTCGGACGAAGCGCTGAAAGCCGCGCCCTCCGCCCCCGCTCCGAAGAACGGGCTGCTCAAGTGGACCGTGCTGGTCGTGCTGCTGCTCGGCGCCGCCGGCGCTTGGTTCTACTGGAATCATCAGCTCGCGTTCCCCACCTCCGCACCCTCGGCACGTTGACCTCCATGTCCCGCTTCCGGTGGCTCATCGCCGTCTTCTTCATCCTGACGACGTTCTGCCGCCGCGAGCCCGCGAAGCCTTCCTCGTCCGATTCGCTGTCCGATCCGATGGACGATGTGCAGAAGATGGCCTACGGCGTGAAGCCCGCGGTCGTCCGCATCAGCGCATACGCGACCGCGGACTTCCGCTATCCCGCGCTGGCGATCGAGGAGATCGGGCGGCAGGCGCAGCTGCGCGTGCGCGGCGTCAATGAAGTCAACGTGATCTCGACCGGAGCGGGCGGGTCGGGAAGCGGGTTCCTGATTCATCCCGACGGGTTCATTCTGACGAGCGGGCACGTGGTCGCTCCGACCCGCGAACGGGAGCAGCTGGAGCGCGAGCTGCGCCGCAACGGCGCGATCGAGGCGCTGGTCAAGCACTTCCCGGTCGAGGAGGTGCGGCGCCTCTATCGCGAGGACGGACTCAAACGCTACATCGACGCGCTCGGCGAAGTCGGCAGCGTGGACAAGATCAACATCGTCAATCGCGTCGAGCTGTCGAACGGCGAGACGCTGCCGTTCACGATCGTCCGTTTCTCGCCGGAGCTCGGCCGCGGCGGCACCGATCTCGCGGCGCTGAAGATCGAGCGCAGGAATCTGCCGTCGCTGCCGCTCGGCAATTCCGAGGCGGCGCGCGTCGGCGAGTCGATCTGGTCGGTCGGCTATCCCGCGGTCGCCAGCACGTCGGACGCGGTGATCGGCGGCTGGCTCTCCAGCGACAGCGATCTCGAGGCGACGTTCAATCCCGGCAGCATCACCGCGATCAAGCGCAACGTCGCCAACACGCCGGTGTTCCAGTCGAACGTCGCCATCTACGTCGGCAACTCCGGCGGTCCCGCGGTGAACAGGAAGGGCGAGGCGATCGGGATCTCGACGTGGGGGCACAAGGATGCCGAGTCGATCAAGTTCCTCGTGCCGATCAACGTCGCCAGGCAGTTTCTCGCGGAGGCGAAGATTCCGGCGAGCAACGGCGGCGCGTTCAATCGCGACTACCGCGCCGCGCTCGACGCCGCGTACGACGGGCGCTGGGTCGACGCGAAGAAGGAGCTGCTGCGGGCGTCGGGCGTCTTCCCGAACTCGCCCGATCTGATCCGCTTCGGCCGCGACGCGGACCGCGCGATCGCGGAGCTGCCGCCGTGGAAGCTCTATCCGGTCACGACGTGGATTCTGGCCGCGCTGCTGGTGGCCGGAATCGTCGCGGCGGCAGTGGCACTGGTACGCACGCGGCGTCCGGGAGTGCCGCAGGACATGGCGAAGGCGCCGACGGTGGAAACCGTCGTTGCCCCGGCGGGCGGGGCGCCTTCGACGCAGGGGGCGACGCAGGGCATGCTCGGCAAGTTCACGATCCTCAACGGGACGCGCGCCGGCGAGAAGCTCGGGCTCGGCGGGTCGGGCATCCGGATCGGGCGCGAGTCGACGATTTGTGAGATCGTATTGGAGAATCCGAAGGTTTCGCGTCTCCACGCGGAGGTCGTGTCGATCGACGGCAAGGTGCTCCTGATCGACCGGAATTCCTCGAACGGGACGTATGTCAACGACCAGAAGATCGACAAGCGGTTCCTCAAGGACGGGGACATCATTTACTTCGGCGGCAGGAACGCGGTCGCCGTGGCATTTCACGCGTGAGGGTGAACGGCGTGGCTGACAAGCGGTGTGAGAACGGGCACTTCATCGACGAGACGTGGGACATCTGTCCTTATTGTCCGCAGGAAGCGAGCGAGCCCGAGGTCGCGGTGGTGCGTCCGACGCGCAGTGGAGCGGCGGGCCCTCAGCCCGCCGACGACGGCGCGCTGAGAGCGCGCCGCTCCACGAGCGCCGCGCCGGCCCTGGAAGTGCAGTCGCCGCCTCCGCAGGAGCGCACCGTCGCGTCGCGCTTCGAGCAGGGCACCTCGACGAAGCGCTACGTCGTGGCCTGGCTGATCGGGCTCAACGGCAGCGCGCGCGGCGAGTCGTATCCGGTGCGGATGGGACGCAACGTGATCGGGCGCGATCGCCGGTCCGACGTGGTGATCCCCGACGATCAGGCCTCGTCGCATCACGCCGATCTCGTCTTCCGCCCCGAGGAGCGGCGGTTCATCCTCATGGACCACAACTCCACCAACGGCACGTACGTCAACGAGACGGAGATCGAGCCGCGGCGCGATCTCGCGGGGAAAGACGTCATCCGCATCGGCTCGCATCGCTTTCTCTTCATACCGCTCTGCCACGACGGCTTCTTCTGGGATGACGAAGGTCTGCTGAAATGATCGGGACCCAGATCGGCAACTACCGCATCGAGCGGGAGATCGGCGAAGGGGGGATGAGCCACGTTTTCGTCGGCCGTACCGTCGCCGCGACCGAGACGCTCCCGGCCGGATACGAGGTCGTCCTGAAGGTGATGTCCGACGAGCTGGCGGGCGACGTCACCGCGCGCAAGCGCTTCATCAAGGAGGCGCAGATCCTCTCGAAGCTGCGCCACCGCTACATCACCCGTTTCTTCGAGTTCATCAACAACGAGAACGGCGCCGTGCTGGTGATGGAGTTCGTCGAGGGCACACCGGTCGACGTCCTGCTGAACGAAAAAGGCGCGCTGCCGGTCAAGGACGCGATCAACGTCGCGCAGTGCCTGCTCGAGGCGCTGGTCTACGCGCACGGCAAAGGCATCGTGCATCGCGACATCAAGCCGGCGAACCTGATCTGCGAGGGCGCCGGCGCGGTGAAGGTGACCGACTTCGGCATCGCCAAGATCAAGGAAGGCGGCGGCGGAAGCGGGCAGACCGTGCTCACGAAGTCGGGCTTCCTCCTCGGCACGCCGCACTACATGTCGCCGGAGCAGATCCGCGAGCCGAAGGACGCCGGCGCGAAAAGCGACGTCTACTCGTCGGGCGTGGTGCTGTACGAGATGCTGACCGGCAATCTGCCGTTCAACAGCCGCTCGCTCCCGAAGCTGATCGACGCGATCTACCGCGGCGAGAAGCAGGCGCCGAGCGCGGTCCGTCCCGAGGTGAAGAAGGATCTCGACGAGATCGTGCTCAAGGCGATGCATCCGCGGATGGATCAGCGCTTCGAGACCGCGCGCGAGTTCTTCGAGGCGCTCGAGGAGTGGACGGCGCGCCAGCCGGTCACCGGCAGCGGGGCGTTCGCGCCGCCGGTCTCGAACGTCGAGACGCTGAAGACGCCGCAGAACGACGTCGCGCGGCACTGGGCGCTGGTGAACGTGAAACCGGAGACCGGCGAGAAGCACGCCATCACCGGCGACAGTGTGATGGTCGGCCGCGACCGCACCTGCGCGATCGTCCTCAGCCACCCCGCAGTCTCACGCCGTCACGCCCGGATCACCCTCAGCGGCACCGCGCCGCTGCTCGAAGACCTGCAGTCCGCGAATGGAACCTACGTCAACAACACGCGGGTCGATCGCGTCGTATTGAAGCCCGGCGACGTCGTGCGCTTCGGGGCGGATCCGGCCTGTACGTACGTGTTGCGAGATCACTGAGCGATGCCATGAGCCAAATCACGTGCCTCAGATGCAAGCAGCAGATTGACGCGGAATACGACCTCTGCCCGCACTGCAGCGAGCGGGTGACGAATTTCCAGCGCTCGTATGCGTCGCGGCTGCTCGATGGCAAGTACCAGATCATCGACCGCCTCGGCGTCGGCGGGATGGGCGAGATCTTCAAGGTCCGCCACATCCATCTCAACGAGCTCCGCGTGGTCAAGATCATGCGGCCGAACATCGCCTCGGACGATCAGGCGTTGCAGCGCTTCCTCCAGGAAGCGCGCACGTCGACGATGATCAAGCACAAGAACCTGGCCATGCTGTACGACTTCGCGCAGCTCGAAGACGGCTCGTACTACATGGTCTGGGAGTTCATCGACGGCACGAACATCCAGAAGTGGATCGGCGACCACGGCGCGATGCCGGCGCGGCTCACCGTCGAGATCGCGGCGCAGGCGCTCAGCGGCCTCGACCACCTCCACTCGATGGGCCTCATCCACCGCGACATCTCGCCCGAGAACATCATGCTGTCGCAGGACCATCACGGCAAACTGCTGGTGAAGGTCATCGACTTCGGCATCGCCAAGCAGCTCGCCGAAGGCGAGGGCTCGCAGGGGCTCACGCAGACCGGGATGTTCCTCGGGAAGTTGAAGTACGCGTCGCCGGAGCAGGCGGGATTTCTCAAGGAAGGCGAGCATCTCGATCCGCGCAGCGATCTCTATTCGTTCGGCATCGTGATGTACGAGATGCTCGCGGGCCGCGCGCCGTTCCAGGCCACGAACCCGCACGGCTACATCCTCAAGCACGTCACCGAGAAGCCGGCCAGGATTCAGGAGCTGAATCCGGCCGCGCGCGTGCCGCCCGCGCTCGAGGCGATCATCATGCGCTCGCTCGAGAAGAACCGCGACGAGCGCTACGCGACCGCGGCCGATTTCGCGTCGGCGATCGAGACGGTCCGCTCCTCGATCCCGCCCGATCAGAAGTACGGCCTCGGCGAGAAGATGATCACGCTCTCCGGCGCGCAGACGCTCGCCGATCTGCCGAAAGTCACCGGCTCGGGTCCCACCGGCACGCGCTCCGGCGGCGACGCCGAAACGCTGATCGAGCGCAACTTCACCGCGCCGGGAACGAGGCCGGTCTCCACGAAGAATGAGGCGACGGTGATCGAGCGCCTCGGTACCGCCGCACCGACGGCGGTGGAGGAGAAATGGACGGGGGGCGGGCCTCCGGCCCGCCAGGCGCGCGGGACGCGCGCCCCCCTTGCCATCGCCGCGGTCGTGGGGATCGCGCTGCTCATCGGCGGCTACTTCATGCGGAACAAGCCGAAGCCGGTCGAAGTGGTCACGACACCCACCACCACGACCGCAACGCCGCCTGTAACGACCACCACCGTTGCGGTTCCGGGCGGGCAGGGATTGCTGCTGCTCTCCGCGTCGCCGTGGGCGGATCTCGAGAAGATCGTCAGCAAGAGCGATCAGAAAGAGGTCGCGTTGGATGAGAGGTCGACACCGGTGGCCATTCCGCTCCAACCGGGCAGCTACGCGGTGACGGTAAAGGGACCAAGCGGAACGCAGACCGACGACGTGAACATCGTCGCCGGGCAGCCGACGAAGAAGTTCTTCGACATGGGCGGAGTCGACTACGACAAACTCGCCGAGGAAGTGAGCAAGCAATGAATCGCAGGCGCACATTCGCTCTCACGTTGATGCTGCTCGCGTTCGCGAGCACCGCGCAGGCCTCGTGGTACGACGATTACGACGCCGGGCTCAATGCCACGCGCACCGGCAACTGGAGCGCCGTCGTCCAGAAGATGACCGCGGCGATCAAGGGCAATCCGAAAGAGCAGAACAAGGCCAAGACCTACGGCACGATCTTCATCAACTATCACCCGTTCTACTACCGCGGCGTCGCCTACCTGAACCTCGGCAAGTACGAGCAGGCCGTCGCCGATCTCGAGCAGGCGACGGGACCGGGTCCCGAGAATCTCGGCTCGATCGAGATGCTGATGGACAGCGCGAAGACGAAGCTGAAGCTCGCCGAGTCGCGCACGCCCGAGCCGGAGCCGGTGAGGCCGCCGCCGGTCACGCAGACCACCGCGCCGGCCCCGGTCGTTCCGGCGATCGATCCCGCGCTGCGCCAGCGCGCGGCGACGTCGCTGAACGCGGCGAAGCAGAAGCTGCAGGCCGCGCAGCAGCGCAAGGCCACGGCGTCACCGCAATACGCGCAGGCGCTGTCGCTGTTCAGCGACGCCACGTCGAAGAGTTCGTCGGCGAAGTCGAACGACGACCTGAACGCGATCATCACCATGGCCGGGAACGCCGGCGATCTCGCCGATCTCGCCACGGCGCCAACGGCAGTCGCGACGACCGCGACCGCCGCGCCGGTCCCGATGCCGGTGACGAAGCCGATGACCGCGACCGAGACGGTGTTCGCGGACGACAAGCGCGTGGTGCGCCGCGCGCTGGAGCGCTACTTCGCCGGCGATTTCGAGACCGCGACGCGCGACTTCGAGGCGCTCTCTCGCCGCCTCCCGACCAATGCCTGGATCTGGGCGTTCCTCGGCGCGTCGCAGTATTCGCGCTACGCGTTCGAGGCCGACGAGTCGTTCCGTCGCGCGGCGATGAAGTCTTTCCAGAACGCGAAGCGTCACCGCAAATGGAAAGACGGACTCCCTCCGCAGTACTTCTCGAAGAGAATCCGTCGCGCGTTCAGTGAGACGGAGGGCTAGCCGCCGCCTTCTTTGCCCTCGGCCGCGGGATAGGTCTCGCCGCTGTCTCGCGTGCCCGTGCCCGCGCTGTAACCGGCGTTGGCGTCCACGCCTTCGGCCGCGGGAGTCGTGTTGCTGATTCCCGGAATCACGGCCGCTGCCGCGGTCTTCACCTGCTGGACGACGCGGCTGATCACGCTCTTCTTCTTCGCAGGAGCCTTTTTCGCGGGCGCTTTCTTGGCGGGCGCTTTTTTCGCTGGCGCTTTTTTGGCCGGAGCCTTCTTCGCCGCTACTTTGCGCGCCGGAGAGCGCTTCGCCGCGGCCTTCTTCGCCGGAGCTTTTCTGGCCGGAGCTTTCTTCGAAGCCTTGCGCGCGGGTGAGCGCTTCGCTGCCGCCTTCTTCGCTCCGCCTTTCTTCGCGGCAGCCTTCTTGGCGGACGTCTTCTTCGCTGCCTTCTTTGCTCCGCCTTTGCTGCCTCCGCCCTTCTTCGAGGACTTGCGGGAGGAGCTCTTACGCGATGCCATACCGTCTTCTCCTATCGAAAATTTTCTCGTTTGGCGAGGCAACTCGGTGCACGAGTTGCACCAAACGCAATGTAGAACAACATGTCTCGATTGTCACGCGCAGCACGCATCGCACGCTGGACGCTGCCGTTTTCGTTCACGCTCTTCGCGGCGATGTGGGCATTCAGCATCTACATCTTCATTCTGAATCGACGCGTGGTGAACGAGCTGGTGAACCACAGCTGGCGCAATCCGACGATCATCAAGACCGCCGCGGGCGCGCGCGAGCGCGAGGTCGTGCGGGTCTACGGCTCCGACTGGCGCGTCTCGCCGCCGGTGCTGATCGGCGAGCTGCCGCCGCACGTCGCGAACGCGTTCATCGCCGCCGAGGACGTGCGATTCCGCTCGCATCCCGGCATCGATCCGATCGGCATCGCCCGCGCGCTCTTCACGAATCTGCGGGCCGGCGGCATCTCGCAGGGCGGCAGCACGATCCCGCAGCAGATCATCAAGCAGCACTTCCTCACGCAAGAGCGCACCTGGCGGCGGAAGATCGTGGAGGCGGTGCTCGCGGTGGTCCTCGACTTCCGGCTGTCGAAGGACGAGCTGCTCGAGCTCTATCTGAACGATGTCTATCTCGGCCACTACCAGGGCATCCCGGTCCTCGGCATCGACGAGGCCGCGCGTCTCTATTTCGACAAGGCGCCGCGCGCGCTGCGCGTCGATGAAGCGGCGCTGCTCGCGGCGATGATCCGTGCGCCGAACCGCGACAATCCGGAGAAGCGTCCCGACATCGTCCGCGCGCGCCGCAACGCCATCCTCAACGTGATGCGCGCGAAGCGCTGGATCGACGACGGCGCCTATCGCGGCGCGGTCGCACGCGAGGTCGATGTCTCGCGCGGCTCCCTCCCGGCCGCGCCGTATCCGTATTACCTGCACGCATTGCGCGCCGACGCGATTCGCGAGGCCGGTCCACGCGCCGTCGCCGCCGGCGGACTGACCATCGTCTCCGAGATCGATCCCGCCGCGCAGCGTGCTGCGGAGGCGGTCGCGCAGCGCGCGCCGGCCGGTCTGCAGGCCCGCTTCAGCTGGATTCGCGCGCAGTCGCGCAGCGATCCGCTCCAGGTCGCGATTCTCTCGGTCGATCCGCGCACCGGCGGCATCCGCGCGCTCGTCGGCGGCTCCGACTTTCATCGCTCACCGTTCGACCGCACGACCTACATGCGCCGCCAGCCCGGCTCCGCGTTCAAGACCTTCGCGTATCTCGCCGCGATCGTGTCGAAGCGCGAGACGCCGGCGTCGCTGCTGCTCGACTCGCCGATCAAGGTGAAGCTGAGCGGCGACGAGACCTGGGAGCCGCAGAACTACGACGAGCAGTTTCGCGGCCGGGTGACGCTGCGCGAGGCCTTCGAGCGCTCCCTGAACGTGCCGACCGTGCGAATGACCCAGCAGGTCGGCCTGCGCCGCGTGAAAAGCACCGCCGAGAATTTCGGCTTCGATCATCTCTCCGCGATTCCGGCGCTGCCGCTCGGTGTCGCGGAGGTCTCGATGCGCGAGCTCACCGCCGCCTACACCGCCTTCCCGACCCTCGGCATCCGCGTCGAGCCCTACCTGCTGCGCGAAGTGCGCAGCGGCAAAGGGAAGTCCATCTACCGGCACGAGGCGAAGAAGAAACGGGTCGTCGACGCCGATGCCGCGTACGTGATGCACACGCTGCTGCGCGGCGTCGTGCGCCGCGGCACAGCCACGCGCCTCAAACGCTACGGACTCGGCTATGTCGCCGGCAAGACCGGGACGACCAACGACTATCGCGACGCCTGGTTCGTCGGCTACACCGCGGACATGGTGACGTCGGTATGGGTCGGCTTCGATCGGGGCGCGCCGCTGCGCCTCTCGTCATCCGAGGCCGCGCTGCCGGTGTGGGGCGCGTACATGCGGCAGATCCCGCACGATCCCGCCAATCCCGACCCGCCGCAAGGTGTCACGTTCCGCAATATCGATCCCGAGACCGGCATGCTCTGGCAGGACGGCTGTCCCGGCCCGATCAACGAAGTGTTTCTCGACGGCACCGCGCCGACGAGCCGCTGTCCGGCCGGCATCTTCGGGCGGATCGTGCGGCGCGTGCTCTTCGATGAGGATCACTTCGACGAGCCGGCCGCGATCACGTTCGACAAGTTCCGCCGCTGGACGAATGACGTCGACCGCAATCGCCGGGACGTCGAGAGTGCGATGGAAAGACTGAAGCGATTCTTCAATCGCTGACGCTCATTTACGTACCGAGCGGCTCTTTCCCTTGATCGTGATCTTTCCCCACCACGTTACCCAGTGATTCTCGGCGGTCACTTCCTGGATCGTCCAGAACGTGGCGTCGTCAGTGGGGTCGACGATCGTGGTCGAGTAATCGCCCCAGGCCGTCGAGTTGCTCGGAGTCTCGCCGGCTTTCAGCACGCCTTCATTGCTGATCGCGCCGAGCGGATCGATGTACAGGTAGCCCGCAGACGGATACTGCGTGGCGGTGAACGTGCTGAAACCGATCAGGATCCCGCCCGCGCCGTTTACAGCGATCGAAGGATAGGCGTAGTACTTCGTGCCCGTGGGATCATCGATCAGCCCGCCGCCGAGGTACTTGGCGGTTTCGGCGTCGAACTTCCACCAAACGATCGACGTGCGCGTCGGGCTCGTCATCGCAGTGAGATTGACGGCGTAGATGATGCCTCGGCGAACGACCGCCGCCGCGACTTCCATGAAGGTCTCGATCTTGCGCGAGGAGCCGAGTTGCGGTGCCAATGTATCCGCACGGCTCCAGGGAAACACACCGGCCACCTTTTTCGTCACGTTCAATTGATCGAGCCGGCCGAGGAACAGTTGGTTCGTGAAGCCATCGTCGCCGAGGATGTACTCGAACTCCGATTCCTCACCGGAGACCGGAGTGCCATAAATGCCGGCGAGGGACTGCTTGACTGAAAGCGACGAGGGGAGCGAATACAGATCCGACTTGCGGATCGACAGCGGATAGGCCTGGCCCTCGAACGCCTCATAGGTGACGGCGACGATGGTGTCGCGGGTCAGCGCCAGCTTGCTGTAGTCGACCATGTTTGCGAACTTCGAGCCGTCGATGATGTAGCGCGTCCACGTTCCGAGCGGGTCGCCGGTATTGGAGACGGCGAAGATCACATACTTCGGGAGGCGGAGGCCGAAGACGATCCAGCGGTCATAGCCGGCGTCGTACACGATCCGCGGATCGGTGTAGATGCCGTTGTCGCCGGCGGCGATCGCGAGGAAAACGTTCAGCGGAGTGGAGGCGAGTTGCGCGCCGCTCTTCGAGTGCACGGCGATGCCGGCGTTCGTCGCGGTGACGACATGGTTCTTTCCGACCGCGCCGGCGGCGTCACCAGGTGTAAGCACGCCCGATCCGATGGAAGAGAAGCGCGTGGCGACCGGCGGCACCGCGATCGTCGGCGCGGTTGGCTGGAGGTCCCATGCGGCGGCCGGGCTTTGAAGGCGCTCCGGACGACGCCAGTGCGACTCGTGCTCCATCTCACGCGAAAGCGGCTCGGGATATTTCTGTTTGGCGAGCTCGCTCAGCGTGACCGTGCCGAGCGACGTGGCCTCGATGGTTTGTTGCGCGAGACAGAGCGGGACAAAAAGCAGACAGAGGGCGATCGCGGGTACGAATTTCCTGAGCATAGAGATGGGCCTTTGGACCGGCTGGCGTTGCATTATCGCTGAAAACGGCCTAATCTCCTGTTCGCTGGAGTGATTTGGGGCCGCTTGCAACCAGCCTAAAAAAAGCTAAACCGCCGGCAATTCGGAACTCGATTTCGATTCGGCCCCACGTCCTTCCGGCGTGGGGTTTTTGTTTATGCAGGATTTCATACAGGCAATCGCCGACGAACACGTCTACCTCTTCGATGGGGCGATGGGGACGATGCTCTATTCGAAGGGCGTCTTCATCAACAAGTGCTACGACGAGCTGAACGTCCGCAATCCGGAGATCGTGCTCGAAGTGCACCGGCAGTACGTGCGCGCGGGCGCGGAGATCCTCGAGACCAACACCTACGGCGCGAACCGGGTGAAGCTGCGCGGCTTCGGGATCGAGGAGGAGCTGCGCGACATCAACGTCCGCGCCGCGGAGCTGGCGCGCAAGGCCGCCGGCGACTCGGTTTACGTCGCCGGTGCGATCGGACCGCTCGGTATCCGCATGGAGCCGTACGGACCGACGTCGCTGGAAGAGGCGCGCGACTTTTTCCGCGAGCAGGCCGTGGCGCTGCGGGACGGCGGCGTCGACCTCATCGTCGCCGAGACGTTCTCGAACATCTCCGAGATCGAGCAGTGCATCGCCGCGATCCACGAGGTCTGCAACCTGCCGGTCATCGCGCAGATGACCATCGGCACGGACGGCCGCACGGTGTACGGCGACGCCCCGCGCGAGCTCGCGCAGCGTCTCGACCGCGCCGGCGCCGACGTGATCGGCCTCAACTGCTCGGTGGGCCCAGACGTCATGCTCGACGCCATCGAGGAGATGGCCGCGGTGACGGCGAAGAAGATCTCCTGTCAGCCGAACGCCGGACTGCCCCGCGACGTGAACGGGCGGCAGATGTACATGGCCTCGCCCGAGTACTTCAGCAAGTACGCGAAGCGGCTGATTCACAAGGGCGTGAAGTTCATCGGCGGCTGCTGCGGCACGACGCCCGAGCACGTGAAGATGATGGGCGACGCGGTGCGTCCGCTCTCGCCGCGGCGCACGTTCGTGATCGTCGAGCGCAGCGGCAAGGACGGCGAGACGCGGCCGGGCGTCGAGCCCGAGCCGATGGAAACGCGCTCGAACTGGGGGCGCAAGCTCGTCGCCGGCGAGTTCGTGACCACGATCGAGATCGTGCCGCCGAAGGGTCCGAATCCCGAGCACATGATCGAGTCGGTGAAGTCGATCAAGGCCGCCGGCGTGGACGCGGTGAACGTTCCCGACGGCCCGCGCGCGCAGAACCGCATGGGCGCGATCGCCGTCGCGGTGCTGCTGCAGCAGCGCGTTGGCATCGAGACGGTGCTTCACTACTGCTGCCGCGACCGCAACCTCCTCGGCATGCACTCCGATCTCCTCGGCTGCGCCGCGCTCGGATTGCGCAACCTGCTGCTCATCACCGGCGATCCCCCGAAAATGGGACCGTATCCCGAGGCCACGGCGGTGTTCGACATCGACTCGATCGGTCTCACGAACATGGCCAGCCTGATGAACCGCGGCCTCGACCTCGGCGGCAACCCGTTCGGCGAGCCGACGCGCTTCACGATCGGCGTCGGCGTCAATCCCGGCCATCTCGATCTCGAATACGAGCTGCGCCGCCTCGACTGGAAGGTGAAGGCTGGCGCCGAGTACGCGATCACCCAGCCGGTGTTCGACGTGCGCGTGCTGGAGAACTTCCTGCGCCGCATCGAGCACATGAACCTCCCGGTCGTCGCCGGCATCTGGCCGCTGCTCTCCTACCGCAACGCGCAGTTCATGAACAACGAAGTGCCGGGCGTGAGCGTGCCGGACGACGTCATCGAGCGGATGCGCGTCGCCAGCGACAAGGGGAAAGAGCACGCGCTGCACGAAGGCGTGACCATCGCCCGCGAGACGCTCGCGCGCGTACGCGATCGCGTCGCCGGAGTTCAGGTCTCGGCGCCGCTTGGAAGAGTGGATATGGCGCTGGCGGTGTTCGAGGGGATGCTGTCGCGGGACGCGCAGCTCACTGCCGGCGCAACACCGTGATCGACACGTCGTCGTCGGCAGGCTGACTGCCCATGAACGTGCGCCATTCGCCGACGAGGCTGTCGACGAGCGTCTGCGCGTTCGCCTCCGGGTGCCAGCCGGCGACGACTTCGACATACTCGTCGCCGAACTCTCTCTCGGTCATGTTGCGCGCCTCGGTGAGTCCGTCCGAATGCAGCAGCAGCCGCTCGCCCGTTGTGAGCGAGCCGTCCACGATCTCCCACTGCAGACCGACTTTGACACCGAGGGGGTAGGCGCCGCGGCCGATGCGCTCGGCGACCTTGCCGTCCGCGCCGATCTTGAGGATCGGCGGATGGCCGGCGATCGTGGCGAGGAATGATCCGTTCGGCGAGAGCAGCAGGTAGCAGGCCGAGAAGAACGATCGCGAGCCGCCGGTGCGGCAGAGGATGCGATTGAGCGTGGCCATGATCGACGGCGGCGACGCGTCGACTTCGAGCTGCGTGCGGAAGGCCGCGTGCGCGACCGCCATCACCAGCCCGGCCGCCATTCCGTGTCCCGACGCGTCGCCGAAGAGCACCGCCAGGCGGCCGTCCTCGAGCGGCACGAAGTCGTAGATGTCGCCGCCGACCGTGTTCGCGATCCGGTTGAACGCAGCCACGTCCCACTGCTCGTGCTTCGGCATCTCCTTCGGGATCAGGCTGGCCTGCAGGTCGCGCGCGAGCTGCAGCTCGTCGCGGAACTTGATCTTGTCGATCAGCTCCATCGCCAGGAGGGCGGTCATGATCAGGAACATGGCCGCGATCTCGACGAAGGTCCAGAGCGGCGGATGGTTCATCCGGTTCGCCAGCGAGAAGAGGCAGATCCAGAAGAACGCGAACGAGACGACGAACAGCAGGCGGCGATGCGGGGCGAGGCGCTTGGTGAGGCCGTAGAGGATCGCGCTGGCCGTGCGGAGCCAGCGCCGCAGGCTTTTCTTGTCGTCTTCGATGTCCGCGCGATGCTCGGCGATGAGCATCTTCTTGGTCTCGGGCCACTCGAGCGCGTAGAGGTTCGCCACGTCGTTCGAGGAGATCGACGTGACGGTGTTCTTCCCGAGGTCGAACCAGTCGCGGAAATGGGCCATTCGGACGTTTGTACGGAGAAGCGGGGACGCGGTTGCTAAACTCTAACAATGCTTCGCAGGGCATCCCTCTTCCTGGTGGGCGTTTTTTCTCTGGCCGCCGCCGCGCAAGAGCTGCCTTTCACTCACTTTACGGCGGGTGGTCCTACGGCGCACACGCCGCTCTCATCCGCAAGCGTCCAGAAAATCATCCAGGATCACCTCGGCTACATCTGGTTCGGCTTCTACTCGTCGGGCGTCTCGCGCTACGACGGCCACGCGATGGAGCGCTACGGCGTCAGCGACGGCCTCGCCGACTTCACGGTGCGCGAGATCGTCGAGGACGCCACGCATCACCTCTGGATCGGCTCCGACGCCGGATTGGTGGTCTCGGAGAAGTCGCTCGACGACTATCGTCCCGGCGAGCGCATTCGTTTCACCGCGCACTCGCTCGTGCGCGCGCGCATCCGCCGCAACTGTCTCGTGGCCGCGGCGGATGGTTGGGTCTGGGCGGCGACGACCGACGGGATCACTCGCTATCGCTTCGAGGGCGGTGTGCTGCGCTCGCTCCCGGTGATCACCATCGGCGTCCAGTCGCTGCTCGCGCGCCGCGACGGCTCGGTCGTCGCCGGCGAAAACGACGGAGCGCTGCGCGCGTTCCCGCGCAGTTCCCTGTCGACGATCATCGCGCGCGCTCCGTCGGCCGCGCTCGCGCTCGCCGAGCAGGACGACGGCACGGTGTGGGGTGGCTCGGCGAACGGCGAGATCTGGCGGCTCCCCCATGAAGGTAACGCGGACAGCGTCAGCGTCGTCAATCACGACCTCACCGAGCGCATCGTGGCGATCCGTCCGGCGCGCGACGGCAGCATCTGGGCGGCGAGCCTCGGCACGGGCGCGGTGCGCATCGATCCGCGCAATCCCGCCGAGCGGCTCGTGGTCACGCGCGCGAGCGGTCTCCTCGGGGAAACGCTCTGGACGATTCTCGAGGACCGCGAGGGCAATCTCTGGTTCGGCCAGAACGGCGGCGCGTCGCGACTGCGCAAGGGATATCGCGCGTTCGTCGCGTACACCGAGCGCTCGAAGCCGTCGCTACCTGACTCGAGCACGTTCACCGTGCTGCCGCGCGGCATCGCCAGCGGTCCGTGGGCCGACTACATGTGGGTCGGCACCGGCAGCGGCCTTGCCGCGATCGCGCCCGACGGCACGACCACGACGCTGCGCGTTGCCGAGGGTCTGCGCTCCAACCAGATCTACTCGCTCGGCGACGACGGCGCGGGACGGCTGTGGATCGCGACCTCCGCGGGATTGAACTGTCTGACGCTTCCCGGCAACGAGCCGGCAGGCCAGGACGTCACGCCGCGATTTCCGTTTGCCTTCCGCGGCGCCCCGGCGGTGATGACCGCCTACGGCTTCGACACGACCTACGCCGTGCGCAAGCTCGGCAACGCCATGTGCTTCGCGGGGACATGGGGTGTCGGGTGTTATGAGGGCAACTGGCGGGTCTTTCGGTCCGACTCCGGGCTTCCATCTTCCGGCGCCACGAGCGTCGAGCTCGATGATCATGGCTACCTCTGGGCGGGCACCGTCGATCACGGGATCTATCGCTCCACGGCGCCGATGCCCGAGGCGCGCGCGTTTGCGCCGGCGTGGACGGGCGCGGCGAACATCCGCTCGCTGCTCTTTCATCAGCGAAAGATGTGGGTCGGCACTGGCAACGGTCTGTTTGTGCTGCCGTCGACGACCGTCATCTCGGGCCGCCCCGCGCTCGGCGCGATCGCGACCGGTGACACGGTCTGGACCTGCGACAACGACGGGCTCGTGGCGATCGACGCGCGCACGCAGAAGCCCAGGCTCCGCGTCACGACCGCCGACGGACTGATCGACGATGAGGGGTGGGCGTTCGGGCCGGTTGCCGCCGGCCCGCATGGACGGATCTACTTCGCGACGCCGAGCGGCGTCTCGGTCTTCAACCCGGCGGCGCACGACGTGAACGCGCAGCCGCCGATCGTGCGCCTGACCGATATCGAGATCACGGATCGCGACGCGGAGTTCGAATACGCCGCGCTGACGTTCAGCGACGAGTCGCGCATCCGCTACCGCACGCGTCTCGCCGGCTTCGATACGCGGTGGTCGCCGGAAACCGACGACGTGAAGACCCGCTACACGAACCTTCCGGCCGTCCTCTTCCCGCGCCGCTACGACTTCGAGGTGCAGGCGCGCACCGCGGACGGCGTCTGGTCGCAGCCGCTCGCGTATCGCTTCTCCATCGCGCCGCCGCTCTGGCTCACGTGGTGGGCGGCGATCGTCTATCTCGTCGTCGCGGCGATCCTGCTGCGGCTCACGTATCGCCTGCGCATGCAGCAGTTGCGGCGGAAGAACCGGATCCTCGAAGATCTCGTCCTCGCGCGCACCGAGGAGATCCGCGCGCAGGCGAGAGAGCTCGAGACCGTCGACAAGATGGTCGAGGCCATCAACCGCGAGGTCGTGCTCGAGGACGTGCTGGAGAGCATTCTCGAACAGACCATGCGACTCTTCCCGGCGGCGGAGAAGGCCACGTTTCTCAAGTTCGATCACGACACGCGCCGCACCGAAGTCGTGGCGATGTCGGGCTACGAGCCCGAGCTCTTCAAGGGCGTGTCGCTGTCATTCGAAGAGGCGATGCGGCGCTACTCGGAGCGGGCGGAGCGGCTGGAGGAAGGCGTCTACCTGATCAAAGCCGCGGAGTTCCAGCACCTCGCCGCCGCCGACAAGACCGCCCATCTTCCCGTTCCGAAGGCGATGCTGGCGATGGCCGTGACCCTCGGCGGGCGGATGGAAGGCTTCCTCATCCTCGACAACTTCCGCGACGAGAATGCGTTCGGCAGCAGCGAGCTGCAGAAGCTCGCGCGCGTGCGCGAGCACGCCGTCTCCGCGATCGCCAAGGCGCGCATCCTGCGCGAGCTGCAGCAGAAGAACGAGCAGGCCGAGGAGGCCAATCGCGCCAAGAGCACCTTCCTCGCGAACATGAGCCACGAGCTGCGCACCCCGATGAACGCGATCATCGGCTTCTCCGAGATCCTCGTCGAGCGGCTGGAGTCGCACATCGAGCCGAAGTACACGAACTTCCTCCGCTCGATCCAGCAGTCGGGCCAGCACCTGCTCGCGATCATCAACGACATCCTCGATCTCTCGAAAGTCGAGGCGGGGAAGATGGAGCTGTATCCCGAGACCTTCGGCGTGCGCCCGGCGATCGAGAGCGTCTGCCAGGTGATGAAGGGACTCTCGGCGAAGCAGGGCGTCGTGTTCGAGATCGACGTCGCGCCCGACGTGACCGAGATCGAGACCGATCACGCGAAGTTCAAGCAGATCCTCTACAACCTCCTCTCGAACGCGGTGAAGTTTTCGCGCAGCGGCGCGACGGTGACGATTCGCGCGCGGAGCGTCGCCGACTCGGTCGCGATCTCCGTGATCGACCATGGCATCGGCATCGCGCCCGAGCATCACGAGATGATCTGGAACGAGTTCCGCCAGGTCGACACCGCCACGAGCCGCCGCTTCGGCGGCACCGGCCTCGGTCTGTCGCTGGTCAGGAAATTCGTCGAGCTGCAGCACGGAACGGTGGCGATGAGCAGCACGCCCGGCGAGGGGAGCGAGTTCACGTTCACGCTGCCGCTGCATTTCGCCGGCGCGTCGATTCCGAGTCCGATCCTCTCGCCCGAGGGAGTTCTGGTTCCGACCGGCGACCGCGTGCTCGTCGTCGAAGACGAGGACGATTCGTTCCAGACGCTGCGCGCCTATCTGCAGTCGGCGGGCTACGTGCCGATCCGCGCGCGCAGCGGCGAGGAGGCGGTGCGGCTCGCGCGCGTCATGCGGCCTCTGGCGATCACGCTCGACATCGTGCTGCCGGAGATGGACGGCTGGCACGTGCTGCGCGATCTGAAAGCCGACGCGGTGACCGCGGCGATCCCGGTGATCATCGTGTCGATGCTCGACAACCGCGACCTCGCCGTCGCCCTCGGCGCGCAGGATTACTTCACCAAGCCGATCGAATGGCCGCGCCTTCTGCGCCGTCTCGCCGAGATCACGCGGCGCACCGGCCGCGGCGCGCGGCTGCTGATCATCGACGACGACGTGAAGGTGCACGAGCTGTTCGACTACGAGCTGACCAAGGCCGGCTACGTCGTCGACAAGGCGACTTCGGGTGAAGAAGGGCTCGCGCGCGCAGAAGAGACGCACCCCGACGTGATCATCCTCGACCTGGTGATGCCGGGCATGAGCGGTTTCGAGCTCGCGGAGCTGCTGCGGCAGCGCGAGAGCACCTCGCGCATTCCGATCGTCGTGCTGACGGCGAAGGACCTCACTGCCGAGGATCGCGAGCGGCTGCGTCACGACGTCAGCGATCTGGTGATCAAGGGGAATGCGGCTGCGACTCGCCTGATTCGCGCGATCCGTTCTCTCGAGGTGCGGGCGAGCGTGTGAGTAGCGCGGCGGCGCCGATTCCTGCGAGGCCGAGCAGGACCAGCAGGACGAGACCTTTCGTCGGCCGCGGCTCCTGCGGCGGAGCTTGCGGAATCGTGGAGCGGCGGCCGCTTCGGCCGCCGGCCTCCACCACGGGCTTCGATTTCGGTTTCACCGGCGGCAACGGCTGCTCGGCAGTGCCGAGGAACAGCGCGCAGCAGACGGCGATCGCGATCGTTTGCACGCGTTACTTGTTCGCGGCTGCGATCTTGTCGCGGTAGCGCGCCACATCCGCGGTCACTTCGATGTACGGCAGCGTGGCGTCGAGCTCTTTCTTCGCCGCGGCGAAGCGGCCGGTCTCGAAGTACGCGACCGCGAGGTAGAAGCGATACGGCTCTTCGCCTTTCCTGAGCGCGCCGGCGCGGTCGAACGCGCGCACCACGCCCGAGAAGTCGCGCGCGCGGTACAGCCCCTCGGCCACTCGCAGCGCCTGCTCGTGCGTGAGCGTCGCGTCGAGGAGCTGACGGTAAACGCGCCGCGCCTCGGTGAGATTCGCCGTCGCCAGCGCGCGCTCCGCGGCCGTGAACTGCGAGGTCAGGTCGCGCGGCGGGGCGGGCGTGACGGGCGCGGGCGCGGGCGTTGGCTTCGCGGGCGGTTTTTCGACCGGCTTCTTTTCGACCGGTTTGGGCTCGGGCTTCTTTTCGACCGGCTTGGGTTCCGGTTTCTTTTCAACCGGTTTCGGCTGCTGCTGCTGCGGCGCCGGCTTCGTTTCCACCGGCTGTTGCGTGGAAGTCGCAGGCGGCGGTGGGGGCGTTTGTACCGGTGCCGGAGCCGGCGCCGTCCTCAGCTCTGCGACTTCCGCCGGCGAGAGCACCTTCTTCGCGACCGCCTCGAACGACGTGCGCACCGGCGCGGGCAGCGCCAGCATCGCGTACGTGCGCTGAATGCGCTCTGCCATGAGCACGCGCCGCGTGGCGTCGCGCGTCGTGGTGACATCGGAGAGCTTGTCCGCGGCGATGGCGCGATAGACCTGCGCGATTTCGTAGCGGTCGGTCGCGTCGAGGAGTCCGAACGCGGCGACGCGGAGCAGGTCGGCTGCGTGCGCGTACTCGGCGGCGTTGTATTGCCCGATCCCCTTCTGCAGAAGATCGACGTAAAAGTCCGCCGGCGTCGCGGCCCCACCCGCGAGTGAAACGAAGAGCAGCGTGGCGGCAAGCGCCGCGATTCTCAGTTCTCGCATCTGACCCGACCGGATTCTGCCACAACTCGCCCCGCTTGCCGACGAGTGCGGTAGACTCGCCAGCCCCTTAGGCAAGAACATGGGAAAGAATGTCGTCATCGTGGGTGGAGGCCTCGCCGGGCTCGCCGCGTCGATCTATCTCGCGCGCGGCGGCAAGACCGTGACGGTCTTCGAGAAGCGCCAGTACCTCGGCGGCCGCGCGATCACGCACCTGCGTCAGGGCTTCCGCTTCAACCTCGGCGCGCACGCGGTCTATCGCGCCGGCGCCGGCAGGCGCGTCTATCGCGAGCTTGGCATTCCGGTTCCCGGCCGCGCGCCGAAGCAGAAGGGATTCGCGCTCCGCGGCGGCGAGCAGTACCGCCTTCCCGGCACGATCCTCTCGCTGCTCACGACCGGCCTGCTCTCCATCGGCGGCAAATTCGAGCTCGCGAAGCTGCTGCTCCGCGTTCGCGGAATCGATCCGTCGCGCGTCGGCTCGATGACCGTGGCGCAGTGGCTCGACGCGAACGTGCGCGATCCGCACACGCGCGAGGTGTTGGCCGCGATCATCCGCCTGGCGACGTACTCCGCGCACGAGAACCAGGACGCGGCGCGCGCTCTGGCCCAGTTGCGCGTCGCGTTGCGCGGCAACGTGCTGTACGTCGATGAGGGCTGGCAGCGCATCGTCGACTCGCTGCGCAATACCGCCGTGACCTCGGGCGTGAACTTCATCAGCGGCTCGCGGATCATGGGCGTCGTTCGCGATCATCATGGCGTCCGCGCGGTGGAGCTTGGCGGCCTCGAGCTCGATGCCGATCGCATGGACACGCTGTCCGTCGCGTTGCCCGATCAGAAGCCGGGGGACATCGAAGGCGCGCTGATTCCGGCGGAGACGGTGCTGCTGGCCGTCGATCCCGAGACCGCCGCGGAGCTCGCGGGCTTCGCCGATTTCACGAAGACGTGGATGACCGCGAAGCCGGTGACGGCGGCATGCCTCGACGTCGGTCTTCGCTCGCTGCCGCGTCCGAAGAATCTCTTCGCCCTCGGCATCGACGAGCCGCTCTACTACAGCGTGCATTCCGCCTACGCGCAGCTCGCGCCGAAGGGCGGCGCGCTCATTCACCTGCTCAAGTACCGCCGCGAGCAGTCCGCGACCGACGAAGTGCTCGACGACGAGCGCGGGCGCCGCAGCACGGAGGCGCGCGCGGACGAGCGCCAGCTCGAGGCACTGCTGGACCGCATGCAGCCCGGCTGGCGCGACGTCCTCGTGCATCGCCGCTTCCTGCCGGCGATGACGGTCTCGAACGCGCTGCCGGTTCCCGAGCACCCGCGTCCCGAGCCCGTCACACCGGTTCCTGGCCTCTACATCGCCGGCGACTGGGTGGGGAATGAAGGCGTGCTGTCGGACGCCGCACTCTCCAGCGCGCGCGCCGCGGCAAAAGCAATCCTCGCAACCTAGTTTGGACTGCGGCGACGCCAGTCGCCGCTTTCAAAGCGGCGGCGCTGCCGCCGCAGTCCAAAGCTACGACAGCAGTCCCGTCAGCGCCTCGGGATGGATGTTCCATTGGAAGAATCCCGCGAGGCCGAAGAACGCGCCGAAGAGCATGAACCCGATGGCGAAGAAGAGCAGCCACTTCTTTTTCGTCAGTGCGGTGATGCCGAGGAGCGCGATCGAGACCGAGAGCGCGGCGTCGGAGAGATCGAACTGATCGTCGTGGACGTTCAGCGTCTGGTACTGCTTTTCGTAGCCCTCGGCCTGCGTCTTGATGTCGTTCTTTTCCTTCTCGTACCGCTGCACGTTGCCCTGGTACTTTGCGATCTTCGAGTCGAGATCGGCGCGCAGCTCGGGCGTCATCGTCGTGCCGCCCGCGGAGCGCTGCACTTCGAGCTGGACCAGCGTCGCCTCGGCGAGGTTCTGTTTCGTGCTCTTTGACTGGTAGTACGACCAGGCGTTGACCATGCGCGCCTGCGACTCGGCCATCGCCTGGCCGAGGTTGCCGGCCTTCACGCCGCAGATGGCCATGAACGTGGCGATGATGGCCACGAGGAGCGCGATGATCGAGTTCAGCGGCGATTCGGACGCACTCTCGACCGCCTCGGAAACGGCTTCGCTGATGTCGGACATCCGCGCATTTTAGATTGGCTTCACGCGGATTCCGCCGCCCGAGCTGCGCAGCACGAGTTTCGGGCCGCCGCCGTTGATCGAGCCGCGGATCGAGTCGTCGTCCTGCTTGCCGAGCACCGTCACCGGCACGTCCGATTGCACGCCGCCGCCGCTGGCGTGCGCGTCGAGCTCCACACCGATGTTGCCTGCGAGCTGCACGCTCACGACGCCGCCGGAGGTCGAGAGGCGCGAGTCGCCGCGCGGCTGCCGCGAGAGCCTGGCGTTGATCGAGCCGCCCGACGTCGACGCGCTGACCGCGCCCGACGCGTCTTCGATGCGAATGTTGCCGCCGGAGGTGTGCGCGAGCACGTCGCCCTCGGTGCGCGAGATCGTGATCGAGCCCCCCGAGGTCTTCGCCTCGACCGGGCCGGCCGTCTCGCCGATGGTGATCGAGCCGCCGGAGGTATGGGCGACGACGTCGCCGCGCGCGCCGTTCACGGTGATCGATCCGCCGGAGGTCTTCAGGTTTGCCGGACCGGCGATGCGGCCGGTCTTGATCCAGCCGCCGGACGTGTGCGCGTCGACTTTCCCGCCGAGGTCGGCGAGATCGATCGAGCCGCCGGAAGTCTTCACGTCGATGTTGTAGTGCGCCGGCACGCGGATGTTCCACCGCACGTCGTACTCGCGGAACCAGCGGTCCCACGAATGATCGAAGTCGCTTTCGACGACGACGTCGTTGCCTTCCTGCGAGAACTTGATCTGGTGCTCGCGCAACTGTTCCTCGTCGTGGCTGCCGCGCGCGGTGCGGATCACCTCGAAGGCGACGCCGTTGCCGCCAGAGACGATGGTGATGCTGCCGACTCCCGCGTCGAGACGCAGCGTCCCGCCGTCGGCGACGTTGAAGCCCCTGCGGATCGTGTCGGTGGCGGCGTGAGCAGTGGCGGCGAATACGAGAACGAGGGCAATCGTGAGCGTGCGGCGCATTGTGCAGTCCTCCGGTTACAGCTAGTTACGCCACGCACGGCAAAAAGTTTGAAGTAAGATCCGCCCGCTATGCCCCCTGTCCCGATAGACGACGCAACGTTCAAACTGGCGATGTCCCACTTCGCCAGCGGCGTCACGATCGTGACGACCGAGCACGAGGGGAAGCAGTACGGGTTGACCGTCGCCTCCTTCGCGTCGCTGTCGCTGCATCCGCCGCTGGTCCTGGTGTGCATCGAGAAGAGCGTGAAGTCGCACGACGCCATCGCCGCCGCCGGCAAGTTCGGCGTCAGCATCCTCGACCGCAAGCAGGCCGACGTTTCCGGGCGCTTCGCCTCGAGGATCGACGACAAGTTCGCGGGCATCGACGTGGTGCGCGGCGAGCTCGACGTCCCGCTGATCGGCGGCGCGGTCTGCATGTTGTCATGCCGCGTGCACGCGCAGCTTCCCGGCGGCGACCACACGATTTTCGTCGGCGAAGTCGCCGGCGTACAAACCTCCGAAGGAGTACCGCTCGTCTACTACCGCAGCGCCTACCGTGACCTCGCCTGAACCCAGTCTCGCAACGGCGCTCCGGCGCCTGTTCAACATCGAGAACCGCCGTGCCGCGATCCGTCCCGGCCGCATTCACCACATCGCCGACTTCTCTCGCCCGATCACCGTCTATGTGCCCGCGGGCTACGACGAGCGCGACGACCGCCGCTATCCGGTGCTCTACATGCAGGACGGGCAGAACCTCTTCGACGGCGAGCGCGCCTACATCCCCGGACAGCATTGGCGTCTGCAGGAAGCGGCCGACGCGGCGGTCGGCGAGCGGGGTGCGGCCGCGGCGATCATCGTCGGCGTCGATCACGCCGGCGCCGCGCGCATCGATGAGTACACGCCGTCGCGCGATCCGCGCCACAAAGGCGGCGGCCACGCCGACGAATACGGACGGCTGCTCCTCGAAGAGCTGAAGCCGCTCATCGACGAACGCTTTCGCACGCTGCCCGGCCAGACCGGCATCGGCGGTTCCTCGCTGGGAGGACTCGTGTCGCTGCACCTCGCGCTGAAGAATCCTCAGGCCTTCACGCGCGCGGCGGTGATGTCGCCCTCGGTGTGGTGGAACAACCGGTCGATTCTCGAGGAGGTCGATGCGTTCGATGGGCCGCGCCCGCGGATCTGGCTCGACATCGGCGGCCGCGAAGGCACCGACGCCGTGCAGGGAGGGCGCGCGTTGCGCGACAAGCTGCTCATGAAAGGTTGGGACGACACGACGCTGCGCTACTACGAGGACCGCCGCGGCGATCACAGCGAGCGCGCCTGGGCGCGCCGCGTCCGGCTGGCGCTGGAGTTTTTGTTCCCCGCGCCTCTCCTCCAATGACTCGCGACACCCTCTCCCGCCCCCTGCGCGATCTGCGCATCTCGGTCACCGACCGTTGCAACTTCCGCTGCCCGTACTGCATGCCGAAGGAGGTCTTCGGCCCGCACTTCACGTTTCTGCATCGCGACGACCTGCTGTCGTTCGAGGAGCTCGCCCGACTGGTGCGGATCTTCGTGCGCCACGGCGCGGAAAAGGTGCGGCTCACCGGCGGCGAGCCGCTGCTGCGCCGCGATCTCGAGCGCCTCGTCGCGCAGCTCGCGGCGATCGAAGGACTGGGCGACATCGCGCTGACGACGAACGGCTCGCTGCTGACGCGCGAGAAAGCGCGCGCGCTGAAGGACGCGGGGTTGAAGCGGATCACCATCAGCCTCGACTCGCTCGACGACGCCGTGTTCCGCGCGATGAACGACGTCGACTTTCCGGTCGCGCGCGTGCTCGAGGCGATCGACGCGGCGGCGGAGGCCGGACTGGCGCCGGTGAAGATCGACGCGGTCGTGAAGCGCGGTCTGAACGACACGGGCGTGATCGGCCTCGCGCGCCGCTTCCGCGGCACCGGACACATCGTCCGCTTCATCGAATACATGGACGTCGGCAACACGAACCAGTGGCGCGTCCAGGACGTCGTTCCGGGCCGCGAGATCCTGGCGATGCTGCAGCGCGAATGGCCGCTCGTCCCCGCCGATCCGAACTACTTCGGCGAAGTCGCCGAGCGCTGGCTCTACGCCGACGGCGCCGGCGAGATCGGCATCATCACCTCGGTGACGCAGCCGTTCTGCGCCTCCTGCACGCGCGCGCGGCTCTCCGCGAGCGGCGAGATGTACCTCTGCCTCTTCGCCGCTCGCGGCTACGACCTGCGCAAGCTGCTGCGCGGGGGTGCGAGCGATGACGACATCGCGGCCGTCATCGCCTCGCTGTGGGGCTCCCGCGACGACCGCTACTCCGAGCTGCGCTCGGAAGAGACGTCGCCGCCCAAGGTCGAGATGTCCTACATCGGCGGCTGAGAATCAGGCGACGTTGTTCAGATAGAGCACGACGTCCGTCGCGCGCGAGAACTCGCAGTAGTCGACGTAGATGATGTTCGGGTAATAGCCGCTGTCGTTCGGCATCGTGAGGTTGAGCATGAAGTCGCCGAGGTGGCGGTTCACGTTTTTCGACACCTGCCAGACGCCGGCGCCGACCGGCGACGTGCAGGTCCACGACAAGAGGAAGAGATCGCACGGCACGGTGATCGCGGGATCGCAGTAGCCGTTGTAGTTCTCGTATTTCTCGGTCTGGTCCGTCTTCACGTCTTCGTAGTCCATGTCCTTCGCGTACTGATCGAAGACGCGCAGATCTCCCTCCGCTGCCTCGTCGCTCTCGGAATTGCGGAAGACCCAGAAGCCGGCCTCCGGGTCATCGACCGGCCAGCTCTCGTCGACGACGACCACGAGCGCCATGCCGTTGCTGATGTACTCGGAGAGCGTGATGTCCGCGAGGCGCTTGTCGGACGGTTTGGTCTTGTACATCCACGTGCTGATCTTGTTGTTCACCTCGGTCACGAACTTGTCGTAGATCGTGGAGTCGTCGAAATGCGAGAAGTGCGAGAAGTCGAGGATCACCAGCTCCCGGCGCCCTTCGTTGCAGAAGTCGGCGATCTGCTGGAGCACGTCGGAGAGGCGCGGCCCGTTGATGCCGTTGTGGTGGATGTCGAACACCGGGTCGTTCCATTCGACGCGCAGGTCGAAGTAGCGCTGGCCGGCGGCGAGCTGCCCGTAGATCGACAGCTCCTGGGTCTTGCCGAGCGTCGAGAAGCCGCCGGTGTACATGCCGGCGTCGTGGCTGCCGGGGATGTACAGCTGCTTCATCTTTTTCGATCCGAGCTGCGCGAGGTGGTCGTACATCCAGCTCGCGCGGTCGGTGATGAGCGAGGTGGAGTACCAGAGGCGGTTGATCGCCTCACCCTGCGCGATCCGCACGGCGATCTTTCCCGCGGCCGCCACCGAGGAGTGGATGCCGTCGTCGAAATACATCGCCGGTTCCCACAGCACCGTCTTGTTGCCCGTCTGCAGCCGCCCTGTGATCTGACTGAGGTTCACCGACATCGCGCCGAGCACATCCTGGTTGTAGACCGCGACGACGAAGCCGTCGCTCGTGAGCGCGACGCACGGGCGGTACCCGCCTGCGTCGACCAGCGCCGCTTCGTTGCCCCAGATGATCTCGTCGAGGTCGGTGCTGAGCTGTCCCACCCTGTACCGAGGTCTCCACTTGCCGTCGACGAGCTTCTGCCACACCGCCACGACCCAGCCGTTGTCGTTCATCGCCACCTTCGGATACTGCCCGGTGCCGAGGTCCTGCTCGTCGCGGAAGTCGACCTCCTTGTCCGCCGTATCGAGGCTGCCGCGCCGGTATTTCAGCTCGTCGTTGTCCTGGACGTAGACCGTGACGACCTGGCGGTCGTAGTTCACGGCCACCGCCGGATCGTGACCGTCGCTGTCGTAGTCGTTCGAGTCGCCCCAGCTGATCGACGTGGTGCCGGAGAGCGTGCCGTACATTGCGAACAGCTTGTCTCCCACCTCGCGCTTGTGCACCTCGACCACGTCGCCGCGGCTGTTCATCGCCACGGCCGGCTGCGTGCCGCCGGTGTACGGGTCGCGGTCGCCCGTGTCATTCCACGCGATCTGCGCCTGGTCGATCGTGCCGGTGCGCGCGTAGAGACTCGTGCCGGCTTCGTTCTTGTGGACTTCGACGACCACGCCGATCGTGTTGATCGCGACGCCGGGATCGGCGCCGCCGTCGAAGTCATAGCCCAGCCCGAGAAAAATAGTTTCCATGCTTCTCTCCCTCGGAGGGGAGAGTGTCCGGAAGGATGGATCCCTACCCCAGCCGCGCCATGCCCTCGACGAAGAGGTTCTTGCCGCCCTGCGAGGGATGGCGCACTTTGACGTGCTCGATCCCGAGCTTCGTCAGCGACAGCGCGGCCTGGTTGCCGATGGCCACGACGCGCTCGATCGGGAAGAGGCGCAGCAGGCGCGCGATGTAGCGCTGCCCGAGGAGGAGCTCGGAGGCGCTGGGCGCGCGGTTGGAGTCGGGATCGCCGGGGTGGAACGGATGAAACGGGAACGCGTTCCAGAGCAACGGCAGCGGCTCGATCGCGGCGATCGTCGACCAGACCATCGTCGCACTCGCTTCCGTCGACAGCTTCGGGCCGGACGTGGCCTTGCGATAGCCGCGATCCGCGCCGAGGACGCGGCCGCTCCGCGTCTCCACTCCGGCCAGCATCACCGTCTCGCTCACGAACGCGATGCCGGTGAGGCGTCCGCCGCGATAGCTCACCGCCTCGCCGATCAGCAGCGTCGCCGGCTCGATGGCGGAGAGCTCGTCGAGATAGAGCCGCAGATTGCGGCGCCGGATGGCGTTGCCCTGCAGGTCGCCGGTCTCGCGCGAGAACTGATTCGTCGCGCGGTCGCCGGTGTCGGCGGAGGCGAGATCGTTGAGCAGTGCGTCGAAGCGGCGGTTCAATGTCGCACCGAGCGCCGGCGGACGTTCGGGATCGCCGGACGCGGATCGACGAGGTGGTACAGCCGGCCGTTGCCGTAGTCGGTCACATAAATCTCGCCGTTGAGGTCCTCGCCGAACGTGCTGATCGAGAGCGTCGTGTTGGCGAGCACCGTCGACGTCACGGTGCCGTTGCCCGCGCGCGTCGCGCCCCAGATCACGCCGTTGCAGTAGTCGCCGTACACGTACGTGCCGTACAACCGCGGCGAGACGCTGCCGCGATAGACGTAGCCGCCCGTCACCGAGCAGGCGCCGTTCGAATGGTCGTACTCGATCACCGGCAGCACCAGCGAGCCGTCGTTGCAGCCCGCGCCGGGATTGAAGCAATGCGTGCCCTCCATCCGCCGCCAGCCGTAGTTTTCGCCGCCGATGCTCGTCGACGGCTGAAAGTCGATCTCCTCCCACGCGCCCTGCCCGACGTCCGCGATCCACAGGTCGTTGGTCGCGCGGTCGAACGAGAAGCGCCACGGGTTGCGGAGCCCGTAGGCCCAGATCTCCGGCCGTGCGCCGGTGCGCGTGAGGAACGGATTGGAAGCGGGACTCGAGTAAGGGTCGCCGTTGTCGACGTCGATGCGCAGGATTTTTCCCAGTGGATCGGAGAGGGTCTGCGCGCGATTGCCGGGATCGTTCGCCGAGCCGCCGTCGCCCATCCCGATGTACAGATAGCCGTCCGGTCCGAACTGAAGCTGTCCGCCGTTGTGGTTCGTGAAGGGCTGGCGGATCCGCAGCAGGACTTTTGCCGATGCCGAATTGGCGCGATTCGGATCGCTCGCCGAGACCGAGTAGCGCGCGACGACCGTCGCTCCCACTCCCTCGGGTCCGCCGGACTCCGTGTAGTTCACGAAAAAGAAACCGTTCTGCGCGTAATGCGGATGAAACGCGACGCTCAGCAGTCCGCGCTCGCCGCAGCAGACCACCAGCGAGGTGAGGTCGAGGAACGGCGTGGGCAGGATGCGCGTGCCGTCCCAGATCACGACCGTGCCGCGCTGCTGCGTGATGAAGAGCCGCGAGTCGCCCGCATGTGTCACGGCGACAGGCAGTTGCAGGCCGGCCGTGACCTGCTGGAGCGTGAGCGTCTGCGCGAGAAGCACCGGAGAGAGAACGAGCCCTGCCAGAAGGGAGAGGAACCGGGTCATGGCAGCGGCGTCATGCAAAGATCGGGACCGCGACGGCGATCGCGGCGGCGATGAGCGTGCCGCCCAGGAGGAGCTGGCTCGGGCGGTACGTGTAGCGCTCGATCGCGCAGATCGCGGTCAGGCCGGTCATCGCGATCAGGGAGTGACCGGTGGCGAAGCAGGCCAGCATGATCGCCCAGCAGCTGATCACGCAGCGCGTGCCGGTCAGCCAGCCGTAGGCGAGGCAATCGCGATCGGCGCGCCAGCCCTTCGGCGCCAGCGGCACTGTGAAATGACATCCGGCGAGCGCGAGCTGTTTCACGCGCGTGAGCTGCCACGCGCCCGCGATGGCCAGCGCGGCGACCGCGAATCCGGGGCGCGCCGGCGCGCGCAAAAGCACCAGCGCGGCGCCGACGATCAGCCAGCAGGTCAGATATCCGATCAGGAACACGGCGATCGCGCGATGGCGCCGGCGCCACAGACTCCGGTCGGCGGCGGCGCGCAGCGACCCGGCGATCATCGGGACCATCATCGCCGCGGTCATCACGATCCACTGCAGCATAGGCGCGCGGTGATGCGCGTGCTTCTGGAGCATGGACGCCCACGCCGCCGCGGAAAGCGCGAGCGCCCACCATTCCGGATACCGCCAGGCCAGCTCGGTCATTTGACGTACAGGCTCACCCGTCCGACCTCGAAGCGCGGAGCATCGACGTCGACCGCGGCGGCGAGGCCCGCGGTCTCCGGCTCGTCGTCGGGCACGAACGTCACCTTCAGGTTCTCCGGATCCCAGTCGGCGTTGTCCTTCATGCGCGCCGCGAGCTCGGTGATGTCGAAGCTGTAGTGCAATCCCTCGCCGGCGTGCTTGTCCGACCCGCGCGTCGCCTCGCGCACGCCGAAGAGCGGCAGGATGCCGACGAACAAATCGCTGCGATCGCGCGGATCTTCTCCCTCCGGCACGTTCACGTAGACCGCGTACGTGTTCGGCGTTCCGTCGCCCTTCACGTTCTCGACGTTGAGGAACACGCGCTGCGGCGTCGTCTCCTCGGCCGCCGCCGCGAGGGCGGCCGGACCCGATGGCGCGCTGACGTCGACGCTCGCCGAAGTCGGGCCGCCCGTGAGAGGAGTGGCCTGCTCGGATGCGCCGACCATCTCCGGCTTGGCCTTCGACTTCTTCGCCACCTTTACCTCCGCCGGTCCCGCGGCGGCCGCCGCGAACAGTCCGCCGCCGGCGCTGAGGGGATCCGAAGTGTCTTCGTACTCATAGCCGAGCTTCACGGTGTCGACGGCGCCGCCGACGAGCGGCGCGACCGCTTTCCCCGTACCGTCGTGAAACGGGAAGCTCATTTTGGGCCAGGCTTTATCGGCCGGATCGACGTTGCCGGGATCGCGGTTTCGCCAGACCACCCAGAGCCGGTCGATGTTCGAATGATGCAGCCAGAAGATCGGATCGAGTCCGGCCGTGGAGAAGCCGGACATCCAGTCGCCGACGCGGTTGTGCATCGAGCCGTGGGGGACCGATTCGAGCGCGCCGACGACGTCGCCGCTGTCGTGATTGAACTTCGTCTTCGGGCCGCCGTAGCCGGGATCGCCGCCCATCGGATCGGCGGTGTACTGGTCTTCCCGCAGACATCCGAGGTCGGCGTGTGTGTCGTTGCCGACCGCGGCGCCGTCGTTGCCGCGCGCGCGATTCGCCACGCGCAGCGGATTCGGGGTGCCGTCCGGCAGCTTCGCGGCGATGAACGCCGGCGGCAGCTTCAGCCGGTTGGGGTTCGACGTGTCGCTGTAGTTCCAGTAGGGCAGCGACCAGCCCGGAGGGCCGCCGGCTTTCACGACCGCCGCGGCGACGATCTGCTCGAAGTAGAGGAGAAACCAGCGATGCCACGGCAGGAAGTACCAGCTGAAGTGCTGGCACTGCCGCCAGTATTTTTTCCGCTCCGCGGCCGGCGGGAGCGGATCGTTCGGTGGCCTTAGCGCCTCGGAATCGGCGTCGTAGTCATGAATCGCGGCCTGATACCGCCAGCTGGACGGATTCGCGATGCCCAGCTTCTGCATCTCGCGGATCCCCTTCGCGTACCAGAGAATCGTGGGCTCCCACGTCGCAATCCTGGAGAGTTTCCAAACGTCCTTCCGTACACGCGTCGCCATCCACAATCCTCCCTCGCTCGTTGGTGTTTAGGAGAGCCGTGGGGAACGAGTTTCCCTACCCCGACTGCCGGTCGGAAATGAAGACAAGTTGGTGGAGGCGGGGGGAGTTGAACCCCCGTCCGAAAACTGTGGTGGTGTGGCTCTACATGCTTGTCTCTCCGTTTAATCTCGTCTGCGTCTTGTCCGGAGAGCGGGAACCGGACGCGGACCAGCCTCTTGATCTCGCGGGCGCGCGCGTAGGCGTTGCGCGCGCCGCCAGCTCACATCATGACACTCGACCCCGCCGCCGTGAGCGGGCGGCGGGCGAGCGCTCGAGGTTATTTAGGCCGCGAGAGCGAAATCGTTATTCGCGTTTGTGTTTTTCGATCAGGTTTACGAGTTGATCGAGCTCGGCATGCAACCACGACCCCGACAAATCCCCGTCGAAGCCGTTACGCCCCCAACTTGTCAACGAACTACCGCTCAAAACGGGTGCGAGGGTGTCAGAATTTCGAGCCTGTATGTTCGAAGACATCGTCAAGCGCGCCTTCGCTGAAGACCTGCCCGATATCACCAGCGAGGCGATCTTCGATCGCGAGGAGCGCGGCGAGGCGCGATTCCTGGTCAAGGCCGCCGGCGTCCTTGCCGGGCTCGCCGTCGTCGAGACCGTCTTCAGGATGCTCGATGACACGGCTGAGGTGACGCTCGATGGGAACGACGGCGACGCGGTTCAGCCCGGCGACATCGTGGCGCACGTGCGCGCCTCCGTGATCGCGCTCCTCTCCGGCGAGCGCACCGTGCTCAACCTCATTCAGCGCGCCTCGGGGATCGCCACCGCCACGCGCGCATACGTCGACGCCGTCCGCGGCACGGGCGCAAAGATCTACGACACGCGCAAGACCGCGCCCGGTCTGCGCGCGCTCGACAAGTACGCGGTGCGCGCGGGCGGCGGCGAGAACCACCGCATCGGCCTCTTCGACATGTTTCTGATCAAGAACAATCACATCGACCGCGCCGGCTCGATCACGGCGGCCGTCGAGCGCATCCGCGCGCGGCAGATGCCGCAGCCGGTGATGGTCGAGGTGCGCGACTTCCGCGAGCTCGACGAGGCGCTCGCCCTCCGTCCCGACTTCATCCTCCTCGACAACATGAGCTCCGCCGACATGCGCGTCGCGGTCGAGCGCGCCGCGGGACGCGTCCCCCTGGAGGCGTCGGGAGGCATCACGCTCGAGAACGTTCGGGCGGTGGCGGAAACCGGCGTCGACCGGATCTCCATTGGCGCGCTCACGCACAGCGTGAAGGCACTGGACATTTCCATGCGGATCAGCCGGTAGGCACGGTCGTTGCGCTCCGGTCCGGCACATGGCCTCGTTCACCATCGCCATCGTCGATGACGACGCCGCGATCCGGCGTCTGCTGCGATTGCTCCTGCATCGCGCGGGCTACGAGACCATCGAGTGCACGACCGGCGCGGAGGCGCAGGCGGCGCTGCGCCAGCAGCCGTGGGATCTGGCGATTCTCGACCGCCGCCTGCCGGAGATGGACGGCCTCGAGCTCGCCGCGGAGCTGAGGGGAAACGCCGAGTTCCGCAGCCGGTACATCATCATGCTCACCGGCGAGGACGACCAGGAAGACAAGGTCGAGGGGCTCGACAGCGGCGCCGACGACTACATCACCAAGCCGTTCCAGCCGCGCGAGCTGCTCGCGCGCATCCGCGCCGGCGAGCGCATCGTCCGGCTGCAGAAAGAGCTGCTCGAGACGAACAAACGCCTGGAGCTGCTCTCGATCACCGACGGCCTCACGAAGCTGAACAACCATCGCTACCTCCAGGACGAGCTCGCGCGCGCGTTCGAGGAGTCGCAGCGCTACGGGCGCCCGCTCTCGCTGGCGATGATCGATCTCGATTTTTTCAAGAAAGTGAACGACACGTACGGCCACGCGGTCGGCGACGACGTGCTCAAGACCGCCGCGTCGCTGTTCAAGGAGTCGGCGCGCAGCACCGATCTCGTCGCGCGCTACGGCGGCGAGGAGTTCGCGGTGATGATGCCGGAGACCGAGCTCGCGGACGCCGCGGTGTTCGCGGAGAAGATCCGCTCGCTGGTCGCGGCGATGCCGTTCGACACGCAGGCCGGACCGATCGCCGTGTCGGTCAGCATCGGCGTCGCCAGCGTTCCGCACAGCCGCATCCCGACGGCGAAGGAGCTGATCATCGCCGCCGACAAGGCGCTCTATCGCGCGAAGAAGAACGGGCGCAATCAGGTGCAGTGCGAGAACCGGCGGGAAATGCGCGCGCCGCGCTCGGCCGCCTAAACCAGCTCGCGCGCGCAGCGGTCGATCTCGAGCCGCAGGTTGACCACGTGCTGCTGGATCTGTTCGTCGCCGCTCGCGCCGTTCGCGCCCTGTTTCTCGAGCGCCTTCTCCAGCTCGGCCGCATCGGCGGAGATGCGCTGATAGCCGTAGCTGCCGCCGGCGCCTTTGAGCTGGTGCGCGAGATAGGTGAGGCGGTCGAGCGACTGCAGGGTCGCGCTTTCCAAAGCCGACTGCATTTCGTCGACTTTCTCGCGCGCCTCGTCGAGAAACTCCCGCTTCAGGTCGTTCAGTTCAAGGTCTACCATCTCGCTCCCGTTTTCGGCGTTGCACGCAGTATGCCGCGCCCGTGCCCTATGATCGCGGGCGATGAGCACTGAGACTCTCGTCGTCGCGCGCGCGGCGTTCGACATGGAGGAGCCGTGGAGCACGCCGCCGGAGTGCAATCCGGTCCGGCTGCGACGCTCGACCGATGCGACGGCGCCACGGCTGGCGACCAGCGTCGCGGTCTGGTACGACGACGATTACATGACCGTGCTCTTCTCCGCCGCCGACGATCACGTGAGCGCGACGCACCTGCAGCACGACGCGCCGCTCTACGAGCAGGACGTGTTCGAAGTCTTCCTCGCGCCGGAGAGCATCGCCGACTATTACGAAATCGAAGTGAGCCCGCGCGGCACGATCTTCGACGCGCGCATCCATTCTCCCGAGGGCGTGCGCGACACGATGGAGGTCGACCGCGACTGGAACTGCGAAGGCCTCTTCGCCGTGGTGCGCCAGATCGTGGAGTCGGACGGCGTGACCTCCATCGACACGCTGATCCGCATCCCCTTCGCCGCCCTCGGCCGCAACACACCCGCGCCCAACGAAGAGTGGCGCGCCAACTTCTTCCGCATCGACCGCCACCCGCAGCTCGAGGACGAGTTCAGCGCCTGGCAGGCGACGATGCGCGTGCCTGCGGACTTTCATGTTGCCGGGGCGTTCGGGGTGCTGCGGTTCACGTGATGGTTACCCGGTTGCCCAGTTACCCGGTCGCCCGGCACCGGGAAACCGGGCGACCGGGCGACTGGGCGACCGCCCACCGGGCGGGCCGCTTGCAGGCGGCCACACTCGTGCGCAAATCCATACTCCTGATCACGTTAGCGATCGCACTCAACGTACGGGCGGGCGAATGGGGCTCCCGCGGCGTGCCCAGACGATTCGCCGTCAACGGCGACCGCCTTTATGCCGCCGACGGCCGCGGCGTCGCCGTTTATGACATCGCCAACGCCCGGCTCATCGACGTGGAGCGCAGCGACGACGAGACGCGCGATCTCGCGGTGATGGGCGGCAGCGTCGTGGTCGCCACGGCGCGGAGCATCGACCGCTTCACCATCGCCGGCGACGGCACGCTCGCGCGCGCGGACTCGTCTCGCGACGTGCGCGGGGCCACGCGCATCGCCGCCTCCGGGGACGGCCAGTACATCGCCGCGGCCGCGGGAACCGAAGTCCACATCCTCGATCCCTCGTTCACGCGCGTCGACCTTCTGCGATTCGAGAACAACGTGACCGCGGTGACGTTCGTCGGCAACACCTTGTACGTCGGAGTCGCGGAGACGGCGATCTACGTCGTCGATCCGTCGACGGGCGCCGAGCTCACGCTGCTGCCCACCGACGCCCTCGACTTTGCGCGCTCCGGCGCGACTCTGTGGGCGGCCAGCACGACGCAGGGACTCGTCGCGCTCGACGTCTCCGAGCCGGCGCAGCCACAGATCATCAGCCGCACCAGCTCGGGAGTGCTGAAGCTGACCGCGATTGCGGCCAGCGGCTCGCGCGTGTACGGCGTCGAGCCGCCCAACGTGCTGCGCGTCTTCGACGCCTCGAATCCCGCCGAAGTGCGGATGACGTCGACGGTGACCGACTGGGTGCACACCATCGCCGCGAAAGACACGCGGCTCTTTCTGAACGGTACCCAGATCGATGGCGAAGGAAAGACCTACGAGACCGGCGTGCCGGTGCGCATCTACGACGCCTCGAACCTCGCCTCGCTGCGCGTCGCGAAGGACATCACCGATCTCGCCGGGGCGGTGAGCGGCGCGTGGACCGACGGCTCGGTCGCCTGCATCGTCGATCCGCCGTTCCTGCGCGTGCTCGACGTCTCCAGAACCGAAGACCCGCGCGAGATCGCCTCGCTGCACATCGAAGGGATGGGAGATCGCATCCGCGTCCGCGACGGAAAGGCCATTCTGTACGGCCGGCGCAAGGTCGACTTCATCGACGTCTCCGATCCCTACAAGCCGAAGTACCTCGGCCGCTGGGACGACCAGGGACATCCGCCCAGCGCCGCCGCGTTCCTGCGCGACACCATCGTCGAGGCGAACGAGCACAGCGGCCTCCACATCGTCGACTACAGCGATCCGGCGAATGCGCGTCAGATCGCCGGCCGCATCTGGCATTACCACGACGTCGTCGCGGGCGACGATGTCGTGTATGCGATGCAACTGACGACCTTCCTCACGCTCGACGTCACCAATCGCAACAAGGTCGTCGACGTCTCCACGCAGAGCGCCGTCGGCGGCGCCGCGCAGATGGACACCGTCCCGCCGAATTCGGGCTCGCCGCAGTACCTGGTCTGGCGCGGCTCCGACGCGATCGTGCTGCTCTCGCTGGAAGACCGTTTCGCGCCGCGCGAGGTCGCGCGCGTGCCGATTCCCCTCTCCGATCTGATCGGAACCTCGGCGACGAGCGTGTTCGTGGCGCGGGACGGCGCCATCTCGCGGATTGATGTCGCCGATCCGTCACAGGTGGCCGAGACCGGTTTTCGGGTCAACTCGCCGCTGCAGATGTCGGCCGCGGGCGAGAAGCTCGTCATCGCCGACCGTTATTCGGTGCGGGTTTACGGGCCGGACACCGCTCCGCCGCCTCCTCCGCCACCACCTCCTCCCACCAAGCGCCGGGCGACAAAGCATTGAAAATTCCGGATCTTGCCGAGGGAATGGAATGGAGTTTTTCTGATTTGTAAACGGCGTTCCTGGTCATCGAAGATAGAGTGAGCGGCGGCCAGGGAGACCTTTTTGTCCATGTTCCACAGCTTCTCCAGATCCATCCTCGTGGCGCTCGTCGCCGTTGCGGCCGTCTATGCCGACGACCCGAAGTGCAATTCGTCTGCTCGCGAATGCGACCAGAGGATTCGCCAGATGCTCAGCGGCCGGCGGTTTCTCGGCGTGACCATCGAGGAACAGCGCCCCAACGGACTGGTGGTCAAGTCGGTCACCGAGAAGAGTCCCGCGGAGCGTTACGGCCTGAAGGCGGGCGACCGCCTCATCGCCATCAACGGGCGTTCGCTCACGCAGGCGTCGGCGAAGGACTTCCGGCAGATCGTCGCCGGAGCGCGCGCGGACGGAAAGCTGTGGATGATCATCTGGCGGCGCGGCGCGTATCGGCGCATCGATGCGCGGCTCGAGCCGTATACCAAGGAGCAGATCGACAAAATCATCGCCGCGCACCTGTCCGAGAGCCACACCACCACGGCAGGCGCGCAGTGACGATGGAAGTCGCCCATGGCCGATGCTTGACGCGTTCCTGGCGAAGCTGAAATCCGTCTCCCGCAGGGGAGCACGGCCGGACCGCGTCTCGATTCTCATTCCCTTCCTCATCATCTCCATCGGCCTCGGCGGTCTCGCCTGGCGCTCCTACTATCTGTCGGTCAAGATGGAGCGCGGCGTGAGCGCCCTGGCCGGCCAGTACGCCGGCTACGCCGCGGAGATCACCGCGCGCCGCGTCGACGCCGCGGTCGCAGGGGAGATGGCACGGGCATCCGAGGCCTGGCAGCAGATGGAGCGGCGCATGCCGCAGCCGACGTTCACCGCGTTGCGCGACTGGGTCGGCAAGTTCGACTGGATCCTCTCCGCGGTCTACGTCTCCGACGAAGATCCCGCCAGCGGCGTCTACGCGTCGGAAGTGCCGACCTCGCCGAAGCCGCTGCGGCTGACCAAGGAGTTCTTCACGCCCTCCGGAACGGTCAAGTACGAGTACGACCCGCAGCGCCTGCTCGAGGCCGTGCGCAGCGCGACCCGGCAGCAGCTCCAGCAGCAGGCCGACCTCGAGCTCGTCCCGGCCACCGGCGAGGGTGGCCTGCAGAAAGTCGACGACGGATTTGCGTTCGTCGCAAAGCTCGCCACGCCTCTCGACCGCTTCGCCGTGCGCGCGGTCGTGCGGACCGAGTACGTCGGCGGACGCGGATGGCAGAACCAGCGCACCATGAGTCTCTGGCTGAGCCTCGTCGCGCTCGTGCTCACCGGCCTTGGCGCGCGGCTCGCGCTGCGCGGCATCACCAAGGAAACCGAGACCATGAAGCTGCGCGGCGCGCTGATCGCGAACGTGTCGCACGAGCTGCGCACGCCGCTGTCGATGATCCGCCTCGGCGCGGAGACGCTCAAGCTCGCGAAGCTGAAGGATCACGAGCGCAAGGAGATCGAGGACCAGATCCTCCGCGAAGTGCTCCTGCTCTCCCATCTCGTCGAGAACGTGCTCGACGTCGCGCGCATCCAGAACCGCAGCACCAAGGCGCTGGCGTTCACGCCGGTCGAGCCGCGCACGTTGATTCGCACTCTCGTCTCGACCTACGAGTCGTGGATCCGCAGCAAGGGCTTCACCGTCGCGCTGCAGCTCGACGAGACGATCGGGGAGCAGATGTGGGACCGCGACGCGGTCTCGCGCGCGCTGCTGAACCTGATCGACAACGCGATCAAGTACTCGAAGGACGACAATCGCGCCATCGACGTCGTGCTGCGCCAGACAGCGGAGGATGTGGTCATCGAGGTGAAGGACCGCGGGATCGGCATCTCCGCGAGCGACGCCGCGAGAATCTTCGATCCCTATTACCGCGCTCAGTTCTCGGATACCACCACGCGCCGCGGCGCGGGACTCGGACTCACGCTGGTGCAGCAGATCGTGGCGTCGCACGGCGGCCGCGTGGAGGTGGAATCGTCGCCCGGCAACGGATCGACGTTCCGCCTGATATTTCCCCGCGGCCTGAGCGGCGCGCCCGACGAGGCGCCGGCGTGGCAGGCGAGAGAGGCCTTTTAGGAAACTTCCCCCCGGGACGGGCGTAACAACTGAGTACAGAGAGGACTGAATGACGAAAATCCTGATCGTGGAAGACGAGGCCGGACTGCGCCAGGGCCTGGAGATCAATCTCCGCCACGAGAACTACGAAACGCTGACTGCCGGCGACGGCGAAGAAGCCATCCGCGTCTTTCACGCGGAGTCGCCCGACCTGATCCTGCTCGACCTCATGCTGCCGAAGAAGAGCGGGTTCGAAGTCCTCGATCACATCCGCAAGATCTCGAAGGTGCCGGTCATCCTGCTCACCGCGCGCGGCCAGGAGACGGACAAGGTGCGCGGCCTGCGCGGCGGCGCCGACGACTACGTCACCAAGCCCTTCGGCGTGCAGGAGCTCTTCGCGCGCATCGACGCGGTCATGCGCCGCAGCGAGGTCGTCACCGCGACCTCGAAGGCGATCTGCGAAGACGCGCTGATCCGGCTCGATCCGGCCACGCGCGAGGCATCGGCGAACAATCAGAAGCTCAAGCTCTCGCCGAAGGAGTTCGATCTGCTGATGTACCTCTTCAAGAACAAGGAGCGCGTCGTGCCGCGCGACGAGCTGCTCTCGCGCGTCTGGAACTACCGCGTCGACCTCAACCTCAACAGCCGCACCGTCGACACCCACGTCACGCGCCTCCGCCGCAAGCTGCAGAAAGCGGTCGGCACCGACGCTGCCGTGATCGTGGCCGTCGCCAAGATCGGCTACCGCTACCTCGGCCAGGCCAGCGGTCCGGCGGTGGAGCACTAGGAGTACAATCCCCCGAATGAACCGCCCGGACCAGTTCGTCTGCATCTGTCGTTGCGGCGAAAAGGGTCCGTAGAACCACATCTCTCGTTTTGAACGCGGACCCGAGCCTTCACGGCCGGGTCCTTTTGTTTTTGCAGGAAACGGAAAGGAGAAGCAGATGTCAGAACGGATTTACGACAACATCACGGAGCTCATCGGAAACACGCCGATGGTGCGCATCCGCAAGGTCGGCCCCGAGAACGCGGCCGAGGTGATCGCCAAGATGGAGGCGTTCAACCCGCTCTCGTCGGTGAAAGACCGCATCGCCATCTCGATGGTCAACGAGGCCGAGAAGGCCGGCGAGATCCGGCCGGGATCGACGATCGTCGAGGCCACCAGCGGCAACACCGGAATCGGACTGGCGTTCGTCGCCGCGGCGAAAGGCTACCGCTGCGTGCTGGTCATGCCCGACACCTTCTCCATCGAGCGCCGCAAGCTGCTGCAGGCCCTCGGCGCGGAGCTGATCCTCACGCCGGGACCGGCCGGCATCAAGGAGGCCCAGCGCGTCGCCGGCGAGTACGCGGAGAAGACGCCCGGCGCGTGGCTCTCGCGGCAGTTCGACAACCCCGCCAACGTGAAGATCCATCGCGAGACCACCGCGCGCGAGATCCTGCGCGACACCGGCGGGCGCGTCGATGCGGTCGTCGCGGGCGTGGGCACCGGCGGCACCGTCACGGGCGTCGGCGAGGTGCTGAAGAAAGAGCTCGGGAAGGACAACATCCGCATCGTCGCCGTGGAGCCGGTCGAGTCGACGGTTCTCAAGGGCGGCACGCACAGCCCCCACAAGATCCAGGGCATCGGCGCCGGCATCATCCCGGCGATCTACAACGCCAGCGTCGTCGACCAGGTCATCGACGTCGCGTTCGACGACGCCGTCCGCGTCGCGCGCGCGCTGTCGCGTGAAGAGGGATTGTTCGTCGGCATCTCCGCGGGCGCGGTGGCGTGGTCGGCGTTCGAAGTCGCGAAGGAGCTCGGACCGGGCAAGCGCGTCGTGGCGGTGCTGCCGGATACCGGCGAGCGCTATCTCTCGACGGCGCTCTTCGAGTACACGGACGTCGTGAACCAGCCGGCGACGACGCCGCAGATGTGGGCGGAGATGCAGGCCGCCGCCACTGCCGCGTCGGCGCGGTGACGCGGGACTCGAACCTCGCCTGGCTCGCCGCGGCGTCGCACGTCGCCGCCGCGGTGGCCATGCTCCTGCTCTTGCGCGCGGGGCTGCCTCCCGCGTCCGACGACGAGCGCATCGCCTACATCGCGACGCATCGCGCGGCGTGGACCGCGGGCTGGCTCTCCTGGCAGCTCGCGGTGATCACGCTGATCGCGTTGTACGCCGTGCTGGCGCAACGCCTCGGCGGCGCATTGCCGCTGGCCGGACTCGCGCTCGGAACCGCGGGCGCGGCGATCGACGTCGCGACGCAGATGCGCTACATCATCGTCCTGCCGCGGCTGCACGGCGACGCGTTCGCGCTGCTCGATCGCGAGCTCGAGGCGATGACCGGCTACGCGGCGAACGGCTTGTACACGCTGGGGTTCGTGCTCTTCGCCGTCGCCGGCTGGCGCGTGCTGCCGCGGCTCGCGAACATGCTCGCGGCGCCGATCGCGGTCACCGGCTTCGCGCTCGCCATCGCCGCGCTGATGCATCACGCACCGGCCGAGATCCTCTCCTCGGCGATTCTCTTTCCGCTCTTCACGCTCTGGGTGATCCTGATCGCGCGATGGCTCCGAAACGCATAGTCGTCCTCGGCGCCCGCGGCGTCTTCGGCTCGCTCCTCGTCCGCGAGCTTACGGACAAGTACGAAGTCATCCCCATGGGCCGAGACTGGAGTGGTGCGCGCTTCCAGCGCGCCTTCGCGGTCGCCTGCACCGCCGGCCCCTTCCAACACCTCGACCGCGCCATGGTGCGCGCCGCCGTCGACGCCGGCGCCCATTGGCTCGACATCGCCGACGACGAGCGCTGGTTCTTCGATCTCATCGATGACCGCGAGCTCGACGCCCTCGCGCGCGAGCGCGGCGTCGCCGTGATTCCGGGACTCTCGTCCCTGCCCGCCGTCTCCGGCGCGCTCGTGCGAAGAGTCTGGAGTGCGGCAACGCCAGTTGCCGCTCTCCACAGCGGCGACTCGCGTCGCCGCACTCCAGACCACGTCGACATCAAGCTGTTCATCGGCAATCGCAACGCGAAAGGCCCCGCCGCGATCGCGAGCGCCGCGGCCTCGCAGGGACGCGTCCTGAAGACGCCCGACCGCGAGCTGCTGCGCCGCGAGCTCGGCATCGATGCCGAGGCGGTCGTCGAGTTCGAGTCGGCGCTCGCGACGCCGATGCTGCGACTCCTCGGCCGCTGGCCGCGCTTCGCCGCCAAGATCGCCAAACCCTTCCGCTTCGGCACGCCCGGCGGCGCGGTCGAAGTGCGCGCCGGCGACCGCGTCGCCCGCGTGAGCGGAAGCGATCAGCGCCTGGCGATCCTGCCGCTGGTCTTCGCGCTCGAGCGGCTCGAAGGACTGCGCGGCTGCCTCACCCCGAGTGTGTTCGACGCCGAGGAGTTGCTACAGTTCGTATCCGAATGAACGCCCCTCACCCGGCGCTTCGCGCCACCCTCTCCCCGCAAGCGGGGCGAGGGGCACTAGGCAGACGCATGGCGAGTGTCCTTCTCCCCGCACGCGGGGAGAAGGTGCCCCTGAGCGTAGCGAAGGGGCGGATGAGGGGCAGGCAATGAAGCGCCGCAAGTTCCATCGCGCCGTCTTCGCGCTCGCGGGCGCGTACAACCTCGCCTGGGGCGCGTACAGCGCGCTCGATCCGCAGTGGCTGTTCCGCTTCGCGGGGATGCCCCTCTCCAACCACCCGGAAATCTTCGCCTGCCTCGGGATGGTCGTCGGAATCTACGGCTTTCTCTACTGGGACGTCGCGCGGAATCCGGAGCGGGGCTTTCTCATCGCTGCGGTCGGCCTGCTCGGCAAAGTCCTCGGGCCGATCGGACTCGTTCAGCTGATCGCCAGCGGAGCGTGGCCGCTGAAGAGCGCGGTGCTCTGCCTGACGAACGACTTCATCTGGTGGGTCCCCTTCGCGATCTACCTTCTCGATGCCCGAGCCGCAGCTTCATCTTCTCGAACTTCTGGCGCTGCTCGGGCGTGAGCAGCGCCTCGATCTCGCGGTTCGCGGCGTCGAGCTCCTGGCGCACCTGAGGGCGCACCGACTCGGTCAGCGCCTCGATGCGCTGGTGGTGGCGCCGCACGATCTCCTCGACCTTCGCGCGCTGCTCCGGCGTCAGATCGAGCGCGTGGTCGAGATGGCGGACCATGAGCGCGGGCGCGATGCGCGGCGGACGGCCGCCGCGTCCGCGTCCGAAGACGTGCAGATGCGCGAGCAGCACTCCGGCGGCCGCGCCCGAGACGAACGTCAGGATCACCACCACGATCGCGATGACGATCGTCTTCGTCGAGGCGCCGCGCGGCGGTGGCGCCGCCGGAATGACCGGCTCACTGACCGACACTGTAGGTGTCTCCTGCCATCACGATCTCTACGTTCGTCTCGACATTCGAATCGCCGATCGAGGCGCTGCCGTTGCCGATGTCGCTCTCGTCGGTCGTCGCCACGACGAGCACCGCAGCCAGCGCGATGGCCGACAACGTCGCCGCGAGCGGGCGGAACCACGCCGCCAGAAGCTGCGCAACCGTTGGATGGGCAAGCGGACGCGCGATGCGCTCGCGGATCCGCGCGCGGATGCGCGCCAGCGCGAAGGCGTCGGGCTCGTAACGCAGCGGCGCGGCGTCGCCGCGCAGGCGCTCGAAGAATCGTTCGTCAGTCATCGCCGTCTCCGTACAGGTCCGCCAGCTTCTCTCTCAACTTCGCGCGGGCCAGCGACACGTGGGAGCGGACCGTTCCCTCGCTCAGGCCCGTCATCGCCGCGAGCTCCCGATGCTCGAACTGCTCGACCAGGTACAGCCGCGCCACGACGCCCTGCATTTCGGGCAACTCGTCGAGGGCTTCATCGATGCGTCTCGCGATCTCATTGGCTTTCGCCGGCAGATCGGCGTCGTCCCGCCGCGCCGCCGGCTCGCTCTCCGTGATCTCCTCGTACCTGACGCGCCTGCGATGCTTCAGAACGTCGAGCGCGAGGTTGGTGGTAATGCGAAAGATCCATGGTCCGAACGGCTCGCCGGCGCGAAAGCGCCCGATGCTCTGGTACGCCTTCACGAACGCCTCCTGCGCCAGGTCCTCGGCGTCATGAGCGTTGCGCACGATTCCCCAGGCGATCGACATCACGCGTTTCGCATAGTTTGACACCAGGGCGTCGTACGCCCCGGTGTCGCCGGACTGTGCGCGCTCGACGAGCTCGCGTTCGGAATCCACACGACGTTACTGGCGGCGACGCTCGAAGCGCGCCGAGCGCTCTTCGATCATCTTCCCGAGCTCCGCGCGCTGGTCGGGCGTGAGCACGTTCAGCGCCTTCGACGTCGCGACGAGCATGTTCGACTTCAGCGCCTTCTCGTTCGCGGCCTGCTGATCGATCACCGCCTGCGCCGCGGCGAGGTCGTTCGGGTTCTTGAGCAGCGTCTCCATGACGCTCTTCATCCCGCCGTGCACTCCCTCGCGGTACTGCGCGTTCTGCTCGTGCAGCTCAGCGAAGATCGCCTTGATCTGGTCGACCTGCTGCGCGCTCAGATCGAGCTCCTCGGCGACGTGGTCGAGATGACGGCCGGCGAAGAATCCCATCTCGCCGCCGCCGCGGTGATGGCGGAACCCGCCGTGTCCCTGGGCGTAAACCAGCGGTACCGCCGCCAGAGCGGCCAGCACCACGATGCTTCCAACGATTGCGATGCGCTTCTTCATGTCCCTGTGTCTCCTTCAACGTTCATTACGACCTTGAGACGCGGGCGTTGAATCATCCGTTTACCAGCGGCCGGTATAATCCCCCGACGCTTCCACGGTCTGGCTCATGCGAATTCTTCTCCCGTTCATCGTGATCCTCGCGCAAACGGCCTCGGAGCCGGCATGCGACGTGTTTCATTATCGCGTTCAGCTCTACCGTCCCGACACGAAGCAGCGCGTCGAGATCACCGCCACGCCGCAGTTCGCCACGCAGAGTGCGTGCGAGCGTGCCCGCGACGCCCGCGTCGCCGCCAACGCGAAGGTCGTCGAGTTCATCCGCGTGAAGCAGCCGCAGTACGAGAGCGACCGCTACGGACCTTGTGAATGCGATCCGTCCGCCCTGGACGAGAAGCAGCGCGCGATGCAGATGCGCACCGCCGAGGACATCCGCCTGCGCGTGCGCGAGCGTCTGCTGGACATGGGACTGCCGACCGACTCCGAGATCGTGCGTGGCCTCGACATCGATCCGCTGGTGACGCCGCTCCTCGGCATGCCGAAGTTCATCGCGCCGCCTTCGGCCACGCCCCCACCGCCGGTCACGTCCCCCGACGATCTCAAGCCGACGCGCACGCTGGACACCACCAAACCCTCGGTCGCCGCGATGGACGTGCCCCTGGCGGACATCAGTGGAGGGGCGGCCGCTCCGGCCGCCCAAACTCCGGCCCAACCCCCGGCGCCCGAAGCGGGCGCCGCTCCACTTGCTCCGGTCGTTCCGGTCACCGAGCCGCCGGTCGAGGAACAGAAGGTCGTCGCCGAGCAGGCGCCGGCGCCGCCGTCCGTGAACGCGCCGACGGAAGAGGAGATGCTGTCCGCGCAGGACACGGCGGAGCGGTTCGTGAGCTACGAGACGAACCGCATTCAGAGCGTGCTCAAGGCCTCGTCGGCGATCGCGGACGAGGAAGTGAAGTCGAAGATCTTCGACGCCTGCATGGAGCGCATCCAGCTCCTGTCGAATCTCCGCCTGCTGATCGAAGGCTCGGGCATGCGCGGGCGTCTCGCGAAGGCGGCGCACGACGCGCAGAGCGAGAGCGAGCATCTCGCGCTGATGACGAAGCTGTTCGGCGAGGAAGTGAAGAAACACTGGGCGCCGAAGGACGCGCGCGACGTCGTGTTCGCCATCGAGAGCGAAGTCGAGTCCGCCCCTGACCGCGTGCTGCGCGACAGCGGCGGCAAGTACACCCAGCAGCAGAAACGACACGCGCTCTACCTCGTGCTCGCGCGCACGCAGCCGTCCGAGGATCAGAGGCTGTGGTTGTCGGCGGTGGTGGAGGAGTTCCTCCGATGACGCACGTTTTGCGTTTTGCTTTCAGCGTTTTGCTCGCGTGCGGTCTTGCGGCGCAGGAACAACCCGCCGTAGCCGCTGCAGCATCAGCGGACGACGAATTCACGAAAGCCGTCTTCTTCGGCAAGAAGTTCGCGGACATGGGCGAGTACGCATCTGCCTACGAGCAGTACGCGAAGGCCGACGCCGCCAAGCCCGATCAGGCCGCGGTGCTCTACAACATGGCCGTCGTGCTCGCGCGGGCGGGGCGCTACTCCGACGCGCAGGTGAAGGCCGATCGCTATCTGCAGATTTATCCCGAGGGGCCGGAGAAGGCGAACGTGGCCAAGCTGCAGCTCGAGCTCGAGTTCCAGCGCGAGCTGCAGAAGAAGCGTCAGGCCGATCAGGAGTACGCCGACCTCTTCAACCGCGCGAAGTTCCTCTACGGCAAGGGCGAGCTCGCGAACGCCGCGCAGCTCTTCACGCAGGCCGAGCAGCTCCGCCCCAACGATCCCGCGATCCCATACAACCAGGCGGTCATCTTCGAGAAGCAGGGCGACCTGGTGAAGGCGGTCGAGCGCTATCGCCGCTACGCGGAGCTCGAGCCGGAGCTGGAATTGAAAACCGCGATCGAGGAGCGCGTGTACGCGCTGCAGCGCGAGCTCGAAGAGATGCGCACGAAGATCGTCTGCTCGTTCTGCGGCTACAAACTGCCCGCCGGAACGACCTGGTGCCATCGCTGCTGGCACGGTCCGTATCTCGTGAAGTCGGCGGTGTGGAATTCGCGTCCCTGCGTCGAAGGCGCATCCGCGACGCGCGCGACGTACTTCTCCGACGCGCGCTTCAACAAGAACGACATCCTCCCGTGCCTCTACAAACAGGGCACGATGCTCGAGACGCTGCGCTACAGCGCCGCGCGCCAGCGCGCCATTCGCGACGCGCGCATCGCCGAGGGCTGGACGTACTCCGATGACGTGCTGCAGAACTGGACCGACAAGCAGGGGAACCTGATCCGCTACGCGCAAGGCCCTGATTACCTCGAGAAAATCACCTCGACGATCGGCGGCGAGATCCTCACCTACGTCGCGCATCCGGGCGGCGAGGGGATCTGGCTGCTCGACCGCGAAGACCTCGTCGTCGACACGCAGCGCTACGCCAACCGCTACACCTACGACGCATCGGGCCGCATCGCGCAGCAGCTGGTTGACTATCAGAACACCGCCGCCTGCAATCACCTCGTCAGCATGACCGCCGACTACGGCTATCAGAACGACGCGCTGACGACCGTCAACATCAAGGGCGGCTATGAAGGCTACATCCCCGAGGGCGCGCCGAAGACCGACTGGACCGCGACCGTCGCGTACACGTACGACTCCGCGTCGCGCGTGGCGAAGGAAGAGCTGGCGGTGACGTCGATCGAGAAAACCTACATGCAGAAGGCGCAGGGCGCGCTGCGCGAGGAAGTCTCGAAGCTGTATCCGGTCATGCGCGTGAAGAAGCCGATCGAGTCGATGTCGCAGCGCGGCGATCTCTGCGCCAGCGCCGGCATCACGCTCCTCGGCAACGCCATCGACCTCCGCCCGCTCTACGTCTTCTCGCCGAACCTCGCCATCGCGCTGCAGAACGGGATCAACAAGGCCGTGGTCACGTTCACGTATCCCGACTCTTACGCGATTCCGAAGTAGGGAACGCGACGCAGTACGGATCGTTCACGTCGCACTCCTTCAGCTCGAACTGGACCGTCGTGTGCGCGATGCGGTAGTCGTGCGCGAGGATCTCGTTCACTTCGTCGAGAATCCGCGCGGTGCTCGCCAGCGGCACGTCGCCGACCATGAGGTGACACGACAGCGCGGGACGCGACGGTCCGAGCGCCCAGATGTGCAGGTGATGCACACCGTGGATCCCCTCGATCTTCGCCAGCGAGCGCGTCACGTCCTCGGGATCGATCCCCGACGGCGTCCCTTCGAGCAGCAGGTTCACCGACTCCTTCAGCACGCCGTAGCTGCTCCAGAGAATCAGGACGCCGATGAACATCGAGATGATCGCGTCCCACTGCGCGGTGCCGGTGGCGCGGATGAGCAGCGCCGCGACGATGATTCCTGCCGACGACACGGCATCGCCGATCATGTGCACGAACGCGCCGCGGATGTTCACGTCCTCGCGGCTCTCGTGCTGGAGCGAGATCGCGGTCGCGCCGTTGACGAGGAGCGCGATCATGGCGGCGATCAGCATCCAGGTCGTCTGCACCGGCTGCGGATGCAACAGGCGTTCGTAGGCCTCGCGAAACACCAGGAAGGTGAACGCGACCAGCATCGCCGCGTTGATGAACGCGGCGAGGATTCCGGCGCGCTGGTAGCCGAACGTCTTCGCGCGGGTCGGGGCGCGGCGCCCGAGGCGGACCGCCACCAGCGCGATGATCAGCGCCACGGCGTCGGTGAGGTTGTGCAGCGCGTCGCCGAGGAGCGCGAGCGAGCCGGCGTAGACCCCGGCGACGATCTCGCCGATCACCACCAGGACGTTCGCGCACGTCGCCAGCGTCAGCTTGCGGGAGACGGTCTCGGAGTGCGCGTGATGATGATGGTGGGCCATCTCACCGCGTCGACTTTTCCACCTTCTTCGATTTCGCCGCCACCGCCTCCGCCATCGCGCCGCGCTGCTGCTTCAGCTTCGCGGAGAGCTGGGCGTCGCTCGCGGCGATGATCTGCGCGGCCAGCACGCCGGCGTTGCGCGCGCCTCCGATCGCGACCGTCGCCACCGGGATTCCCGGCGGCATCTGGACGATTGCGTACAACGCGTCGACGCCCTGCAGCGCGCCGCTCGCGAGCGGCACGCCGATGACCGGCTTCGTGGTCAGCGAGGCCACGACGCCCGGCAGATGCGCGGCCATTCCGGCGCCGGCGATGAACACCACCGCGCCGTTCGCTTCCGCCTCCGTGATCGCGCGCTGCGTGCGCTCGGGGCTGCGATGCGCCGAGGCGACCGTGAATTCGTAGGGAACGCCCGCTTCATCGAGCGCCGCCGCGGCCTGCGACATCACCTCGGCGTCGGAATCGCTCCCCATGATGATGAGGACCCATGGTTTCGTCATGGTTTTGCTTTTACAGTTCTCCAGTTTATCCCGCGCGCAGACGCGGGATCACTCCGTGCACCGTCAGTGATCGCTCCGATGCACGATCATCGTTCGTGCACGCGGAGATCCCGCGTCTGCGCGCGGGATAAACTGAGAGAGAGACCAAGCTCATACCGAACGGAAACTGATCCCGCTTCGCCCCGGCGTTTGCACCGCCTCGAGCGCGCGGTAGCCGATGTCGCGGCGGTAGTGCGCGCCCTGGAACCGCACTTTCGGCGCGGCCGCGTACACCTTGCCGAGGGCCTCGGTGAGCGTCGCACCGCGCGCGCAGACGCTGGCGACGCGTCCGGCCTGATTCACGAGCTTCCCGTCGCGTTTCACCGCGCCGGCGTGGAAGACCACCACCGCTTCATCGTCGATCGGATCGACGACCACTTCCTGCCCCTTCTGAAACTCGTCGGGATAGCCCTCGACCGCGAGCACGACACACGCCGCCGCCTCTTTCCTCCACGTCAGCGATTTCATGTCACCGAGGTTGCCGTTTGCGGCTTTGAGGCAGACCTCGGCGAGATCGTCCTCGAGCCGCAGCATCTGCACCTGCGTCTCGGGATCGCCGAAGCGGCAGTTGTACTCGAGCACCTTCGGCCCGTCGGCGGTGAGCATCAGTCCCGCGTAGAGCACGCCCGTGTACGGCCGCCCCTCGGTCTCCATGCCCTGAATCGTCGGGAGCATGATCGTGCGCATCACCTCGGCCGCGGTCTCCGCGCCGAGGACCACCGCCGGAGAGTGCGCGCCCATGCCGCCGGTGTTCGGTCCCTTGTCGTCGTCGAAGACTTTCTTGTAATCCTTCGCCGGCGCGAGCGGGAGCGACTTCTTCCCGTCGGTGATGACCATGAACGAGACTTCCTCGCCGCGCAGAAACTCCTCGACGAGAATGCGGTTCGCGGCGTTGCCGAACTTCTTCTCCTCGAAGACCATGCGCAGGAAGTCTTCGGCTTCCTTCATCGAGTCGACGACCAGCACGCCCTTGCCAGCCGCCAGTCCGTCCACCTTCAGCACGCACGAGTAGCCGAAGTCCTTCATGGCCTTCTTCGTCTCGTCGAACGAGTTGCAGGTGATGGAGTTGGCGGTGGGGATGTTGTACTTCCGCATGAAGTCTTTGGAGAAGACCTTCGAGCCCTCGAGCTCGGCGGCGAGGCGGGTGGGGCCGAAAATCGCCAGGCCGCGCTTCTGGAACTCGTCGACGATCCCGAGGGTCAGGGGGAGCTCGGGGCCGACGATGGTGAGGTCCATCTTCAGCTTTTCGGCAAAATCGGCCAGCTCGATGATGTCCGCGACCCCGATCGAGACACAGTCGGCCACACCGGCGATTCCGGCGTTGCCCGGGGCGGCGTAAATCTCATGCACCGAGGGGGACTGTTTGAGTTTCCAGCAGATCGCATGCTCCCGCGCCCCCTGGCCGACCACTAGAACTCGCATGTGTTGCGGATTGTAGCAGTTGGGGGAAGCATCAACCCGGCCTAGACGTTCTGCCGGGCACGCCCGTAGTAAGGGCAACATGTCCCTGGAACTCTGCCTGATGATTCCGACGACTCCTACCGTCGAAGTCGACGATCGCTCCCTCGTGCAGACGATTCGCGAGGGGGATACCGATGCGTTCGAGACCCTGGTCCGGCGCAAAACGTCGAAGGTCTATGCGCTCTGTTACCGCATCATCGGCAATGCCGAGGACGCGAAAGACATCTCCCAGCTGGTCTTCCTCAAGCTCTGGGAGAACCTCGAGAAGTACGATCCCGCCTACGCGTTCGATACCTGGCTCTACCGGATGGTGACGAACGTGGCCATCGATTTCATGCGCAACAAGCAGTCGCGCGACAACGCCGTGAACTCGACGCTCCGCCTGGTGAAGACCTCCGCCGAGGCCGAGCAGGGCGTGGTCGTGCAGCGGAAGGAAGTCGAGAACGTTTTCAACGACGTTTCCGCGGTCCTCTCGCCCAAGCAGAAGACGATCTTCATCATGAACCAGATGGAAGATCTGCCGTCCGCCGAGATCGCGAAGATCCTCGGATGCCGCGAGTCGACGGTGCGCAATCACCTCTTCAACGCCCGCAAGCTGATGCAGCAGCAGCTGCAGAAGCGCTATCCCGAATACGCCCAGCTCTGGAGGTCGCGATGATGTCCTGCGAAACCTTCCGGACGCAGTTTCACGCTGATACCGAGGACGCCGCGCTGCTGACGCATCTGCGCACGTGCGACCGCTGCCTCGACTTCGCCGCGTCCGTCGATCCCGACGCGATGTTCCGCGCCCTCGGCGGCGAGGACATCGTGCCGCCCGGCGGCGTCGACGCGTTCGTCGACGACGTGATGCGCCAGGTGCGCGTCCGCGGCGCCGAGAAGACCGTCGTCGCCATGCACCCTGTGAGCTGGACCCGCCGCCTGGCGATCGCCGCGACGGTCGCGGCCGCGGTCACCGGCGGCACACTGGTGTATCGGTCCGGTGGAGCGGCGGGCTCTCAGCCCGCCGTCGCCGTCGCGCACAATGCCGGTGGGCTGAGAGCCCACCGCTCCACAGAAATACTTACGACGAAACCGGTCGTGCAGACGTATGAATCAGACAGCGCGACGATCATGGAAGTCCCAACTGAACAGAATGACGACGTGAAGATCGTGATGATCTTCGATGAGAGCCTTCCGGCGGATTTATGAAGCGACTACTGACCATTGTCCTGACTCTTCTCCTCCTGACCGCGTCCGCGTTCGCGGATGACGCGGCCGAGGTGGGGAAGAGCCTTTCCGTGCGCACGTTCCAGTTCAAGTTCAAGAAGGCCGAGAGCGCCGCCGCGGTGATCAAGCCGCTCATGAGCGACGAGGGATCGATCTCGATCCGCGCGGCCGGCAACTCGCTGGTCGTGACCGACGCGCCCGAGAACATGAAGAGGATCGCCGAAGAGCTGGTGAAGTGGGACGTCGAGGCGCAGCCGTTCCGCCTTTCGGTGCGGCTGGTGTCGGCGGGACGCGTGGGCGCGAATGAAGCGCGCGTGCCGGGCGAGCTCCGCGACATCGGACCGAAGCTCGCGCTGATGCGCTACAACGCCCTCGACAACATCGGCGGCGCGGAAGTGCTGGGCAAGGAAGGCGAGCCGGGGCAGCTGGAGCTGAACGGCTACCGCGCGGACTTCAAGTTCGGCGAGTACGACCCGGCCAGCGACTCCATCAATCTCGTCGATTTCAGACTCTCGCGTCTCACCGGCGATCAGCTTTCGCCGATGATGAAGACGACGCTCAATCTCAAGCTCGGTCAAACGGTGATCATCGGCGCGACGAAGCAGCCTCAGAGCCAGCGCGCGCTCATGATCGTGTTCTCAGCCAAGCGCTGACGAAAGCGCACTTTCTCTCCTACACCGCGAGGGCGCGGCGTGCGACTCACCCCGCACGCCGCGCCCGACGCGTTTTCCGCGCTTTTTGAGTTTATCCCGCGCGCAGACGCGGGATCTCCGGTTGCACCGCGCCGCTCAGGCCCGCGGGGCAAGTAACGGTCGACCATAGCCCTCGAAAGCTGAGATCGGCCGACCTCGATTTGAGGTGCGCTGACCTCACGTTGAGTTCCGGACAACTCAAATTGAGTTCCGCGGAACTGACGTTGAGTCCCGGACAACTCAAATTGAGTTGCGCTGAACTGACCGTTGAGTTCCGGACAACTCAAATTGAGTCCCGCGGAACTGACGTTGAGTTCCGGACAACTCAAATTGAGTTGCGCTGAACTGACCGTTGAGTTCCGGACAACTCAAATTGAGTTCCACGGAACTGACGTTGAGTTCGGGACAACTCAAATTGAGTCCCGCGGAACTGACGTTGAGTTCCGGACAACTCAATTTGAGTTCCGCGGAACTGACGTTGAGTTCCGAACAACTCAATTTGAGTTCGGCTGACCTCAAATTGAGACACGGACATGTCAAATTGAGATCCGCCGACCTCAAATTGAGGTGCGGACATCTCAAATTGAGATCCGCCGACCTCAAATTGAGGTGCGGACATGTCAAATTGAGATCCGCTGACCTCAAATTGAGACACGGACATGTCAAATTGAGATCCGCCGAGTCAACGTTGAGGTCAGGACATGTCAGCGTCATCGTCGACGACCTCAACCCGGAGCTCGCCGGGGCCGAGCCGGCGATCACCCGGCCGGAACGTCCTGGAGGAGCCGTTGCCGTGGCTGGACGACACCGTGCGGGCGCAACGGCCCGAACGCCTGCCAGTGGTGCTGACCATCGACGAAGTGCGACAGGTCATCGACCTGCTCGCCGTGCCCAGGCACTCCTTCGCCACCCACCTCCTCGAGCGCACGACAGCCGGACCGCGTGCAGGAGCTGCCGGGCCACCGGGACGTTTTCGACCACAATGATCTACGCCCACGTCCCGCGCCACGGCGCCCGCGGAGTCCGCAGCCCCTCGACACGCCATGAGTCGCATAACACGGGCACCCTTGCCGACGTGGCACGCGCGCTAAGCCGCATCAACGGGGCTCATGCCGCATTTCAATTAAAGTGAGTCGGACGCGTGAAACGAGCGTCGTCGCCTGCATGATTGTCGATAATGCCGGCTGTCGCCACGAAGCTCATTTCGTGCATTCAGTGCGCAGCTACCCGCTACGAGCTCAGGTTCTGCTGGCAGCATAAGCATGCGGCGTATCGCGCAGCGGAAGTTCGAGAAGGAATCGAATACAATCGTGGCCAATAGATGTCAAACAACAAGCATAGCGCTTCAGTCACCGAGTTCATTGCCGCCGTCATGGACATGCGTGAGGAGGCCGTGAATAGCGACGTCAACATGGCTCAGGACCGTATGAAGTATTCAGGCTGGCTGGCGGCGATCAGTACGGGAGGTGTAGCGCTAGTCCTCAGTAACTATCCCAAAATCGTTGATGGTTCGTGGCTCATTCGCCCCTTTGCGATCGGCATTATTTTGGTCGGTGCCAGCTTGCAGTTCATCGGAATCCTCCTTAGCGCACTGCTCAACTGGCAAGTCAATCGGTGGCTCTCGTTGCAACGTCAGCGGAACACATACTTTCGCAAACAGCACCTGATCCTCATGGCGCAACCCCCGACAGAGACCGATTTGATAAAATTAGGCAAGGCAATCCTTGCCGGACGCTGGCTGTCACACGAGGACCGGAATCGACTCGCCCGTCACCGGAAGCGTGAGAGAGAGCTGATGTCGTCTTCGAAGCTTCTAGTGGTGCAACAAACGCTGACATGCGCAGGATATCTTCTGATGTTCGTCGTGGCAGTTCCGTTGCCATGAGCCGCCATTGTATTGCAGCGAAGTGCCGCGGCCGGTTGAAGGGCGCCCAGTTATCGAACTCACGGTCCCGATTGTGAGTTTCGGTCCCCTACGTCTGACGGCCGGAAGCCGCCCTAAGCCGCACAGAAATGTCACGGTGGCGGCACGAGTGAACCGCGCGTCCTAGCGCCCATCTTCATGCGCTGTAGTATCTGAGTGCTAAACGTCATGGCCCGCGGAACACCCAGTTCGCCGCCGACGTTAACAGTTTGAATGCAGCGCCATTAGGAGTCGCCTGTGACATTCGGTACCAACCAAAATACACCAAGGGATGAGTTTTGTGCGCCGTCAGCACCGCACGATTCGCTAATGTTGTTGCGAGAATGTCGACGTGGTGGTTCAGAGTCGATATCGAATCCGTCCATACGTCGGCGCCGATGTCGATAGGCCCCAGCGCCAATCCCGCGCCGGCAACAATAGGGTGCGTCGCGTTAACAATGTTGAACTGATCTTCCTGAATGTGCTCCTGTGGAGCCTCTCCAAGGCCGAGATCGTCGGCGAACCCTACGTTGGCACATATCACAGGCCGTCCGGCAACGATGAGCTCGCGCAGATTCCAGAAGCCATAGAACGAGCAGATCACAACTCCGTCGTAGCGTTCCCAGTCACGCTGCAACTTGAACTGCGCCGCATTCGGCTCGTTGAACGCCCACTGATGCACCAACTCTGCCGAGTAGCCGCTGGCTGTCAACGCATTTTGAATCGCGACGGCATCCGTCGTCAAAGCAGCATTGGGATCCAAATTGTACGATACTACGGCGATATCTTTAGGCATTCCGCCTCCTTCCGGCGCACTAGAACGCTGCGACGTAACCCATCATTATGTCGGAAGGAAGGATGGTACGCCATCAGGACGGCATCAACAACACTCTAATGTGGAATGTTTCGAGCGCGCACGTCCAGCCTACTTGAGACCCGTAACAGGACGCATCCGATAACTCCGCGGAGACGGCGGCGCGCCACATTTGACGTAGGTACACACGCTCCCTTTGCGAGTTGTTTACCAAATCGCATGCGGTGTCGTCCACGTCATCTCAATGCATGTCGTCATTCAGGCGAGTGAATATCTTCAGGGAGTGCCATGCGCGGCGCGGCTAGAAGCGGACACGGCCCGGCGCTGGCCCGCCGGCTGCGCCGCGAGGGAGTCCGTGCTCCTGGAACACCCTCTCGATCACCGGCCACGCATTGCGCAAGCCCGTCGACGGCAACGCCTCGCAGGCGAGTAGATACCGGCTCACCGGAGCGACGATGTTCGAGCAGCAGAAGTTCTTCGATCGGTTCCGCCGGATTTACAACGTGAAGCGTCCGCATGAGGGAATCGGTCAGGACCGTCCGGCCCGACGCTTCCGAGCGTTGCCGCGGCCGTATCCGATCAGACCGAGTACGCCGCAATACCCCGATCGTTGGGAGAAGCGGAAGGTCATGTGTAATGGTGTGTTGCGCTGGAAGAGCAAGGACGTGTTCTTGTCAGAAACGTTCGACGGACACACGGTGGCGTTCGAGCCGATCGACTATGCCCTGTGGCGGGTACACTTCTACCATTTCGTCATCGGC